>Ga0134126_10000018_pt1 | contig 242266 bp, 191 predicted proteins | sample KB31752_FD_96881 | JGI IMG/M metagenome (GOLD analysis project Ga0134126, IMG submission 96881) | Terrestrial soil microbial communities with excess Nitrogen fertilizer from Kellogg Biological Station, Michigan, USA - KB3-175-2 | ecosystem: Environmental > Terrestrial > Soil > Unclassified ...
CGCACGGTGGGAGCGGCGTGTTCTGGGGTTGGCTGCGTCCGCTGGATTGGTGCCAACAACTGGCCAGAGCGTTGCCCCAATCGGCTGCCGGCATCCAATAACAAACTGTTGCCGCTGGAAAAGCCCCTGGCTTTCATGCACGGATTATTATGTGACGCGCGCAAACTCACCCATGTCGCGTATCTGCGGCGCGACCCACTGGTGCCCGAACTGCTGGGAATCAAGCGCGTGGCCAGCCAGTCGGTGTTGGCGCATTTCTTCCAGGGGTTCAGCTCGGCCGGGCAGAACCTGCATTGTTTTCGTCCGCTGTGGTGTTGGTGTCTGGACCGGCTGCCCATTACCAAAGAGGGCCAGCAGGAGGGCATGGCTGGAGGTTACACTAGGCAAGGGATCAAACCCTGTCTGCATCCGTTGTTGGCGGTATTGGCCGAAGTGCGATTGGTGGCTCAACTGTGGTTGCGCGCCGGCAACGCCAACAGCGGCAATAACTCGACGGCATTCTTTCAGGATCTGTGGCAGAATCTGCCGTGGCATATTCGGCTGCGTGGCGTGCGCGCTGATTCAGGCTTTTGCCTGCCTGAATTGCTGGCGTTATGGGAACAGTTACGACTGCCGTATGTGGTGGTGGCGCAACTGAGCGAGCCGATTCAAAGGGTGATCTGCAATGGACAGGGACTGAAGGGCCGGGCACGGAGGTGGCCGAAATGGAATACCAGACTCGGGGCTGGCCACATCCCCGGCCTCTGGTGTTACTGCGCCATCGTGCAATGGAGGACGACGAGCGCTGCGGCAAACGATTGCTGGACGTGCCAGGATATTGTTTTCAAGCCCTTGTGACGAGCCTGCCCAAAACCACCCACCCGCCACTGGCGGTGTGGCGCTACTACAACGGGCCGGCACACTGCGAGAACGTGATCAAGGAGCTACAAGCTGGATTTGCGCTGCCGACGTTATGTCTGAAAAGCTTTTTGGGCGAGCGAAGCGGCTTTGAGTCTGGCCACGCTCACTTACAATTTGGTGTTGCTCTTTGAGCGGCACTTGGGTTGGCAGCAGAAAGTAACCCTGCGCAGCCTGCGGTTCTGGTTGTTCATGACGGCCGGAGTGCTAAGCCATCCGGCTGGCCAGATCACAGTCAAACTCGCCGTGCCCGAACGAGAGCGAGATTGGTGGCGGCGTTTGTGCACGAAACTTTTAAACCCGATCCCCAACTGCAATGCAGTAGAAAATCGTCCGGCTTTAACTGGGTAATCCCATGAAAATCAACCTTCCTACTGCATGGTTTGGGTTTAGCTGGGTGTTAATGAGAACGAATCATCCCGACCGTTTTTTGATATGCGCCCGCGCCGAAAACGGGATAATACGGCCGAGGAGTGCCGAAGACACGGCTGAATCGGCCGTCTTTTCAGCCGTCCCTCGGGACTTGGCCCCGGTTTTACGCCACGCCGTCTCCTACATTTTTAGCAACCATTAGGGTTAGACTTCGCCGCTCAGGGTTAACTCACCCTGCATCACGGTTTGTCCATTGACGCTGGCACTTACCTGCGCCTGAATCAAATTCCCCAGCCGGCTGAGAATGCGCGCTTCCAGTTGAATGATTTCGTTGGGACGGGCCGTGCCGAAGATTTTTATTCCGCGCATGGCGGCGAGTTTCAATCCTGCGAGTTGTGGAATATTGGGATCACTTTGCGCCACGGTCCCGGCAAGTTGCGCCGCGGCTTCCACCAGCAGCACGCCGGGAAAAATCGGTTGACTTGGAAAATGTCCGCGCAAAAACGGTTCGTCCCCGCGGACGGTGTATTCGCCGGATCCCGTCTTGCCGGGCTCCAGTTTCAGCAGACGGTCAATGAACCGGAATTCCGGGCCGTGAGGCAGTGACTTCAGCGCGTCGTTCATTGGGTGAGTTTGGCTTCTGACCGTTGTTGTGCTGCCACATGGGAACAAATTGATACCATTGTTCAATGTGTTTTTGAATGATCGGCTCAAAGGCGGTCACGATTTCCTGAGTGAGTTGCAGGCGCGCTCCGGTATCGCGGAGCGCGGAACGTTCGTAAGCAATCTCCGGAAGCACATGGGCTTCGTAAGTGTCGCCATTGCGAGGCAGGTAAACGGGCAGCAAGGTGCAGCCCGAAGCGCGCGCGAGTTCCGCCGCGGCGGTCGATGCCGCGAACGGTTGTCCGAACAGGTTGACGGTGGCTGACGTGGCTGGCAGCGGACGATCAATCAACAACGCGATCGTGGCTCCGGCTTCCAGCCTGCGGATGATTTCCACGAACGCAAATGGGTCGGTTCCGATGACGAGCGTCTCGATATTCCAACGCGCGCGTGACGCCTGGCGAAGCTGGGTGAAGTTCTTGCCCGGTTCAGCCATCGTGACGACCTGGAGGGTGATGCCTTTTTGCGTCAGCCACGGCCCGCCAAATTCCCAATTCCCGAGATGCGGCGTCAGCAGCAGCACGCCGCGTTTTTGCGCGAGCGCATGTTCAAAACGTTCCCAGCCCGTCGCCTGGCCGAACGTGTTTTCAATCGGCAAACCGGCTTCGTATCGCCAGAGGTCCACGACTTTGATCGCGAACCCGTGAATCAATTCCCTGGCTTTCTTCTCCGCGGCAGCGCGATCATTGTTCAGGGCGGGCAAAAGATTTTGAATAACGATCTCGCGTCGATCGCGGGCAAAGAACCAATAAATGTTCGCCAGAATTCGCCCGAACAGAATGCAGACGCGCCGGGGCACGCAACGAACGAATCCCAGGCCCATGCGCCAGAATTCCGCGCGATAAAGAGAGGAGGGTGCCTCCAGTGATTGTTTGGTAATGGATGCGGCTGGAGGCATTAGGGTTTGGTTCTGAATTTCCGGTTGGCCAGCTTGGACCACCACGCGGGCAACAGGAAGACTGAGATTAACATGTTGCCGGCGATGCCGACAGCGCAAACCTGCCCGAGGCTCGCCATGCCGGCGTTGCTCGAAAGTGTCAGCGCTCCGAAACCCGCCGTCGCCGTGCCGCCGCACAGCAGCAGCGCGCGTCCGACCGCCCGATGCGCCACGCGCACGTGGCCATGATAACGGCGCAAGGCGAGCTGCATGAAAATACTGTAGTCGACACCCGTCCCTAAAATCAGCGGAATGCCCATCAGGTTCAGCAGGTTCCACGACCACCCGACCAGGTGCATGAGCGCCAATAGAAAAAGTCCGCTGACCAAAAGGACGCTCAGGCTTAACAGGATTTCCTGCGGCCGGCGAAATGCCAGCCAGAGAGACAGCAACACCAGGCAGATCATCGGCGTCACGAGTTTCCAGAGATTTTTCATGACGCTGTCGAGAACGGCGCGCCCGAGCAATTGCCAGCCGGAAATCCATACGTTCGGTTCACTCGCCAGCTTCTGTTCCAGGTGAACAATTCCTTCTTCGGAATTGGTTGGGTAGAGAAATCCCAGCGCGTAAAAATTCGTGGCGCTGCGCGCGACCAATTTGTCGAGTATCCAGCGGTCCAGATTATTCGTGGGCCAGAAGACGCCTTTGGTCTGGCCCGCCCGCTGCCAGGTATCGAGCACGCCATTGGCCAGGCCGAAAGCGTTTTCGGTGAAACCATTGGTCAACACGGCCGAACGAATCGAATCACGCTTGGCCACGAGTGCCTGTGCCGTCGCCCGGTTGGTGTCTTGAAAAGCCGGCCGCGGCCAAAGAGGAGTCGCCAACGTGAAACCAGTGAGAACGTGATTGCTGACGGCTTGTTGGAGAAAGGGCGTCGTCGCGTCGAGTTTTTCCGCGACCTCAGTTTCGTTCGTGCCGGCGATGAGCAGCCAGAGCGGCTCCTCTTTTTGTCCAAGCTGCTGTTGGATCATGTCCAGAGCCGCGTAAGCTTTGCTGTTGCGGGGCCGAAGCGCGTTTGCCGTGGAATCCATCTTGGGAATTCCGAAAAACAGGACCCCAATCGAGAATAAAATAATGGCAGCCGTGCCCGCAAAGATGAGCGTCCGATGCCGGGGAATGCTGGCATGTTCCGGGACAGGCATTTCGACGCCGGTTTCGATGGCATGCGCCGGGCGCGCCTTCCGTCTTTCCGGAAACAGTGGCGGCAGATAGGCGAAGATCATGACAAACGCCGACAGCGCCACCCCCACGCCGACGAGCGTGCCAAGCTGGCCAAGGCCCGGCAACCCGCCCAGATTGAGCACGAGAAAGGCGCAGATAGTCGTCGTGGCCGCCCAAAAAATGCTGGGCGCGATGGCGGCGCGAATTTCCGGCACGCTCAGCTTGGGATGCGCCAGCGCTTCCTGGTAATGCACCACCGCGTAATCGACCGCCAGTCCGAGCAAAATCGCCGCGAAACCCATGCTGACCACATTGATGCTGCCAAAGATCAATCCGCCCAGCGCAAGTGTTCCTGCCAGAATCAACGCGAGCAGGATCAGCAGCCAGAGCATCGGCTTGACCCGCCGGTGCGCGAGAAAAAATAAAATCGCAATAATCAGCGAAGTGCCGCCCACGGAGATGGTGACGTCATGCTGCATCCCGCGCGCGATTTCTGAAACGAACGCCGGGCGCCCTGTGTAATTAATTTCTATATCCGGCGCCCAATGATTTTCCGCGCGAGTGGCTTCCACACTCGCGTGGATGGCCTGCAACCACGGATAGCATTCCTTGTACGTCGCGAGCGGCGTGCTGGCTTCCACAAAAATGATTCGGAATTTTCCGTCCGGAGAACCGAATAAATTCTGGCCCTGGGCAAAATTGGGCGCGGCCGCGGCGGCGGCGGCAGGCAATTGGGTGAGCCCGAGCGGGTCGTAACTCAGCCGCGCGATATCGTTGGGCGACATCGAGCCGGCGAGTTGGTCGCGCACGCCGGCGAGCACTGTGGGAAGGTTGGTGGGCGCGAGGCGATGGGCGAGCTCATCGAAAACGTGCGGCGACTGGTTCAACCAGAGATAGCCGATCAATTCCGCGGTCTGCCCCGGATTCTCGAGCCAGGGCGGCTGCCAGATCACGCTGTTCACCAGATTGGTTTGCTTGCGGAGCCGGATGGCGATCGCCTGCGCGGCGCTTTCAGCCTGATCGGCGTCGGAGGCATGCAGGGTGATGATGAGTTCGCGGGCGTTAGAGAACTGCTGCTGGTACAGCTTCAATCCCTCCACGGAGCGATTGTTCGAAGGCAGCAGATCGAGCACTTCGACATCGAAATGAAGCCGCGCCACGCCAATGCCGATCAGCACCGGCAGCAAAATCCATAGTCCGATGGCAACTCGGCGGGGAAGTGTCATTGAGTAAAAAAGCCTGCCAACGATTCGCCGGAAGTGGAATTAGTCAATTGCCAGCTCGTTCCCGAGTTCTGCCAGGCCCAATGCTTCGCGAGCGGTTTCCCAACGACCGCCTTGGCGAGCTGGAACCACACGATGCGCGCGGGTGCCGAGCCGCGTCCCGAGTAGTGTTTGTTCTGGGGGGGGAATTCAATCTTCCAGCCGCGCGCATTCATTTGCGCCACGGCGAAGGGAAACGGATTTTTCGTGAACTGCACAAACGCCGAACCGTCTTGCCGCGTCGCGAGAATGAGTTCACCGGCAATTTCCGGCGCCTGGCGCGTCGGTTTCCAAACCGCTTGTCCTTGCCGGGTGGTCCATCCCGGTTCGGCCAGATCCACTTTCGGCATCGGCGGAGCCTTCATGAGGCTCGCGCATCCGCCGCCAAAGCACGCCATGGCAAGCAGCGCCAGCGCGAAAAACACGGCGGCATGCTGGAAAAAACCGTCACGCATTCCATTCTTCCGATCGGGCTCAAAAAAAATTTTGAACATCATCGCGAATTATTTTTCCAAGAGTTACAGATGTAGACGCAATCTATTAGAGTCCTCCGCCAAACACAATGGCGGTGAAAAACCCGTTTACTTTTCATTCGGGAATCGCTATTTCGAGCGTTCACTTTGCAGTCGAAAGCGGCGCCTCGCGCGCCTTGCCAATATGATTAGAGTCCAGAACCTGGTTAAAACCTTCGGATCCAAACGAGCTGTTGACGGCGTTTCTTTTTCCGTGGAACGCGGTGAAGTGCTCGGGTTTCTCGGCCCCAACGGCGCCGGGAAATCCACCAGCATGAGAATGATCACCGGCTTTATTCCACCTACAGAAGGAACCATCACCGTGGGCGGATTCAACATGGTAGAAAACCCCATCCCCGCCAAACGCCTGATCGGTTACCTGCCCGAAAATGCCCCCGCGTACTCGGACATGACGGTCAGCGGCTTTTTGAATTTCGCCGCCGAATTGCGTGGCTTGCGCGGCGAGGCGCGAAAGAAGGCCGTCGCGCGCGCGATCGAAATGTGCTTTCTCGAGTCCGTGCAGCATCAAACGGTCGAGACGCTTTCCAAAGGATACCGCCATCGCACGTGTTTCGCGCAGTCGATCATTCACGATCCGGACGTGCTCATATTGGATGAGCCCACCGATGGACTCGATCCGAATCAAAAACACGAAATCCGAAATCTCATCCGCCGGATGGGCGAGAAGAAAGCGATTATTTTTTCCACGCACATTTTGGAAGAGGTGGATGCCGTTTGCTCGCGCGCAATCATTATCGATCGCGGCAAAATCGTCGCGAACGGCACACCGGCGGAGTTGCGGCAGAAATCAGAATGGGCGGGCGCGGTGACGTTGCGCGTGACCGGCGTCAATGCCGCGGCGGTCAGCCAGAAATTGTCACAACTTTCAACCGCCAAGCGCGCCACGATTTTGAAGGAGGACGCCACCGGAGTCACCGCGCGTGTGTTTCCGAAGCCGGGTGTGAACGGCAGCCTCGCGCATAGCGTAGCGGACGCCGCGCACGGCTGGCGCATCGAAGAATTGCATACGGAAGAAGGCCGGCTCGATGAAGTTTTTCGGAGCATCACCATGCCGGACACGGCCAAAGAGGAGAAGAAATGAACACTGTTGCGAATATCAAAACCATCACCAAACGCGAGCTGGCCTCGTATTTTGCTTCACCCATCGCGTACGTATTCCTCGTGATTTTTCTGCTGCTGTGCGGATTCTTTACCTTTTTTGTCGGCACGGGCATGGGCACGTATTTCAAGCGCGATGACGCTTCGCTCGTCACGTTCTTCGTCTGGCATCCATGGTTTTATCTTTTTCTGGTTCCAGCGGTGGGCATGAGATTGTGGGCGGAAGAACGGCGCGTCGGCACTTTGGAATTGCTGATGACCATGCCGATTACGCCATGGCAGGCCATCGTCGGGAAATTTCTGGCCTCCTGGCTTTTCCTCGGCCTCGCGCTGTTGCTGACTTTCCCGCTCTGGATCACCACCGATTATTTGGGCAGTCCCGACAACGGCGTCATCTTCGCGGCTTACGTCGGCAGTTGGCTGATGGCCGGCTCCTATCTGGCCATCAGTTGCATCACCTCGGCGATGACACGCAGCCAGGTCGTGAGCTTCATTATCGCGCTCGTCATCTGCTTGTTCCTGATCCTGTGCGGCTATCCGCCGGTGATTGATTTTCTCGGCCAATCCGTCAAACCCGCGATCGTCAATGCCGTGGCGTCGCTCAGCGTGATGACACACTTCGACGGCTTTCAAAGAGGCGTTCTTGATTCCCGCGACGTCATTTTCTTCCTCTCGATCATCGTCTTTTCGCTCTTCACCACGAGCGTCATCCTGCGCGGGCATCGGGCGGGTTAGAAAGAATTTCCATGCAGAAAAAAACATTAGAAACCGTTCTCTACTCGGCCGCCGGAGTTGTTATCATGGCGGCGGTCCTGGTTGCCTTCAACCTGCTCACGGCGCCCGTTCACGATCGCGTGGACCTGACCAAGGACAAAGCTTACACGCTTTCCGCCGGCACGAAGGCCATTTTGAAAAAGCTCGATACGCCGGTGAAAATCCGCTTTTACTGCACGCAAGCGGAGAATGCCACGCCATATTCGGTGTATCTGAAATCCTACGCCAAAAGGGTCGAGGATCTCCTGACCGAATATCAGCAGGCCGGCCACGGCAAACTCGTGATTCAAAAAATCGATCCGCAACCGGATTCGGATGCCGAGGATTCAGCGCGTTTGGACGGCATTGACGCCCAAAACCTGCCGGACGGCCAACGGTTCTACCTCGGCCTCGCCGTCAGCCAGCTTGACGCCAAAGAAGCGATTCCGTTTCTCTCGCCCGACCGCGAACGGGAATTGGAATACGATATTTCCCGCGCCATTTCGCGCGTCGTGACGCCGGAGAAACCGGTCGTGGGCGTGATGAGCCCGTTGCCGGTGTTCGGCGAACAGCCCAACCCCATGATGCAGCAAATGGGCCAGCAGCCGCAAAGCCAGCCGCAATGGACTTTGATTACCGAACTGCAAAATGATTACACCGTGAAACGCGTCGCGATGGACGCCACCAACATTGATGATGACATCAAAGTCCTGCTCGTGATTGATCCGAAGGATATTTCGGACGAAGCCCAATTCGCGATTGACCAATTTGTCATGCGCGGCGGGAAACTGATTGCGTTCCTCGATGCGTCCTCGCAAGTGGACCACCAGAGCCAAAATCCCATGATGGGCCAAATGCCCGGCGCCGGTTCGTCGCTGGATAAATTGCTGAAGGCATGGGGACTTCAATTTGACACGACCAAAGTGGTTGCCGACCGAACGTTTACCATGAACCTCGGCGAGGAAGGCGATACCTCCCAGGAGCATCCGGTTTGGCTCGCCTTGACGCCCGAAGGCATCAACTCGAACGACATCGCGACGGCCGAACTGGATAACATCTGGTATTTCTCGGGCGGCGCCTTTACAGGCACTCCGGTTCAAGGCCTCAATGAAACTGTCCTGTTGAAAAGCACGACCGATTCGCAGTTGGTGGATGGGATGACCGCCAGTTTTTCGGGCGAAAATATCCTGAAAGATTTCAAACCGTCCGGCACCCAATACGCTCTCGCCGTGCGCCTGGATGGCAATTTCAAGACCGCTTTCCCGGATGGAAACCCGGATGCAAAAAAGGACGACGCGAAAGACAAAACCAAGCCAGCGGACCATTCACTGAAGGAAACGAAAGGGGTCAACACCGTCGTGCTCGTGGGCGATGCCGACATGATTTATGACGGCTTCACCCTGCGAAAGGTCAACACGCCGTTTGGCACCATGTCCATGGCCATGAACGGCAATTTGAACTTCGCCGAGAACCTCGTGGAACTTCTCTCCGGCGACAGCAACCTGATCGCTGTGCGCAGCCGCACCGTGCTCGAGCATCCGTTCACGCGCGTGAAGAAAATCGAGGCGCAGGCCCAGGCGCGTTACATGACCAAAATCAAGGAACTGCAGGATGATCGTGACAAGGCGATGCAGCGCCTCAACGAATTGCAGCAGCAAAAAGGGCAGAACCAGCGCTTTATCCTGTCGCCTGACCAGGAGGCCGAAATTGAAAATCTCAAAACAAACGAGGCCAGGATCAGCACGGACTTGCGAAATGTCCAAAAGGATTTGCGCCGCGACGTTGTCTCCCTTCAGCACCATGTGGAAGTCGTGAATATCGCTTCGATGCCCGTGCTGGTCATCCTTGCGGGAGTCGGTCTGGCGATTTTCAAACGCAAACGGAATTCAGCAAAATGAATTTGAAACAACTTGGAATTTTAATAGTGGCTGTGATCGTAATTGGTGCGGGAGCATTCGCGCTGCACAAGCGGCAGCAATCCTCCTGGTCAGGCGGCGATGCCGACGCCGGAAAAAAATTGTTGGGCAATTTTCCCTTCAATGACGTCGCCCACATTTCGATCCGCCATGGAACGAACGAATTGAATCTGGTGAAGAAGGATGATTTGTGGCGCGTGCGCGAGCGCGGCGATTACCCGGCGAACTTTTCGCAGATCAGCGAATTTCTGCTCAAGGCCCGCGACCTGAAAATCGTGCAGACGGAGGACATCGGGCCATCACAGTTGGCGCGCATGCAACTGGCGCCAGGGCAGGGGAGCAATTCGGCCGTGGTCGTGGATTTCGAAGGCCAGGCGGACAAACCGATTCGCACTCTGTTGCTCGGCAAAAAGCACATGAAGAAGCCCTCCGCGCCATCGCAAGATGAGGGCGATGAAGGATTCGCGGACGGACGTTATGTCCAAGCCGGCACGAATTCCTCGGAAGTCGCGTTGATTTCCGATCCGCTGGACAACATCGACACAAATCCAGACGAGTGGCTCAACAAGGATTTCCTCCACGTGGAAAAGCCGAAATCCATTGAGGTCGATTCGCCGGTCGCCACGAATTCATGGAAACTCACACGCGAAACCGAGACCGGTGATTGGAAATTGGCGAACGCCAAGGCCGGCGAGGAACTGGATTCATCCAAAACTTCGGGCGTGACCAGTCCATTCAGTTCCGCCAGCTTCAATGATGTCCGACCCGGCGCGCATCTGGATGAGAGCGGCACAAATAAACCGACGGTGATCAAAATCGGCACCTTCGACAACTTTGACTACACGATCAACATCGGCGCAAAAACCAACGACGACTATTTGGTGACCATGTCGGTGACGGCGCAATTGCCCAAGGAACGTGTGGCTGGAAAGGATGAAAAGCCCGCGGACAAAACGCGCCTGGACAAGGAATTCAAGGACTCGCAGCAGAAACTCGAAGACAAACTCAAGCAGGAACAGGGCTATGAACAATGGACTTACCTCGTGCCGAGCTGGACGATTGATCCGCTGTTGAAACCGCGCGGCGAGCTGCTGGAAGAAAAGAAGCCCGAAACCAAAGCCACCGCCGGAAAATCCGAAAAGGACACGAGCACAAACGAGGTTCCGGCTTCGCCCACTGCAAAGAATTAGAGCGGGTCCATAAATCATGTGCGGCATCTTGCCAATTGGCAAGGTAGGGCGCGTCGCTCCGCGCGCGCCGACGAGTCGTGAGAAGCCAATGATCGCAGTGCTTGTTAGCGGCGGCGCGCACGGAGTGACGCGCCCTACCAATCAGCGCACAGGCAGTGCTCCAATCGCCTGTTCGCTATGGTATTGATGGAAATGCTTTAACCCTTGGGTTGCCCGCTTGCCTCAACAATCGGCAATTCCAGAATGAACGTAGCCCCTTTGCCGATGCCCTCACTGTGCGCGCGAATGTCCCCGCTCAAATCTTTCGCCGCCAACGCGCCGCTGTGAAGTCCGAAGCCATGCCCGCCTTTGCGCGTGGTGAAACCCTGCGAAAAAATACGCGTCACATTTTCCGGTGCGATGCCAATGCCGTTGTCGGCCACTTCGAGTTTGACCTTGTCCTTGCCCAATTGCTTGATGCGCACCGTGACGATTTTCTCAGCCTTGGCGCCCGCATCGCACGCATATTTGGCGTTGCTGAGAAAATTGATCAGGATTTGCATCACCTTGTGCTTGTCGAGCGTCATCTGCGGCAATTTGTCGTACTCGCGGATGAGCTTGATCGCGTGGCGCTCGTAGGAGCCGCCATGAATTCTTATGGCGTCCTCCATGACCTCCGACAAATCCACCACTTCGGCCACACCAAGAACGCGCGCGTAATTCTGCTGAGTGGCGACGATTTCCTTGATGTGCTCCACGTTCATCACGAGTTCGTGGAGCTCCTTCCGCATGTCGGCTTGCTCCTTTTCAATATGCTCCGAGAGTTGTTTCAGGTAGGCCGGCACCTGGCGGCCGCGCTCGTCTTCCGCGAAAAATGTGCTGAGATCATTCTGGCGTTCGGTGAGGAGCTTGGAAAGTTTGCTCACGCCGGCGGCTTTGGAATTGTTGAGGCGATCGGAAAGAACGCCCGCCGCCACGTTCACGCTGTTGAGGACATTTCCGACGTTGTGCAATACGCCCGTGGCCACTTCCGCCATGCCGGCCTGGCGCGAGGCTTCGCGCAATTCGCGATGAATCGCTTCGATCTTCTGTTCCGCCACTTTCAATTCCGTAATGTCCCGGTTGATGCCGACGATGCCGACGACCGCGCCCTCGCGGTTGCGCAGGGGCACTTTGGTGGTTGAAGTCCAGGCGATATCACCATTGGGCAGGACTTTTTTCTCGGTCTTATTGATTAGCGGTTCTCCGGTTTTAATGATGCGCTGTTCGTCTTCGTAGAATTCGCGGGCCTTTTCGGCGGGATGAAAAAAATCAAAATCGGTTTTGCCGATGGCATCATCCGGATGGGAAAGGCCAAGCCGTTCGGCGAGGGCCTTGCTGATTTTTACAAATCGGGATTGCGTATCCTTGAAATAAATGCGGTCCGGGATGTTGTTCAACATGGCCTCGACCAGCATTTGGGTATTGGCGAGCGAGCGGTTTGCTTCGGTCAATTCAAACACTTTGGCTGACAGCCGGGCAATGCGCTCCTCGGCTGACGAGTCGAATTCTTTTTGTGTTATCGAGTCCATTTTCATTGTTCCACACCCCGCCCGGACGACATTCCCGCGAAATAAAATGATGACGGTTTACGCCCAAAACCGCCCAATTTCCGGTATGTAACAGCAGAGCTAATGCCAGATTTTGCGGGAACGCGCGGCAAACAACGAAAAATCAGCAGGTTACGCTTCTTCAGCGAAGGAAATGCCCGGTACCAGGGGCCTGCGCGAGTGGATTTTGACGAGCCAAAAGAAGAGCCTGCGCCGCCAATCGAGCTTCCAGCCACCCTCCAATTCCCCGGCCAGAATGGCGACGATGGCGTCCGGCAACTGGAATTTGTCCCGCGGTTCCATGAACAATTCCATGAACGAAGTGGAGTAATACCCTTCAATCATTTCCAGATACAAATCCATCGCGGCGTAAATCGTCTTCTCGTAGTTCTTGAAACGCCGGCTGCCGTTATCCCCGGCCTTGAGGGATTCGATGACCAAACGCGCCGCCATCCTGGCGGAATACATGGCGATATAGACGCCCGAGGAAAAAACGGGGTCCATAAATCCCGCCGCATCTCCGACGCGAATAAGGCGGGCGCCCGCGAGTCGCCGGTTACGATATGAAAAATCGCTCGTCACCTGAATCTGGCTGACCAGCTTGGCGTCCTTCATTCGCTCGCGCATTTCCGAGCTCGATTTCCACACGCGTTCAAAACACGCCGCCGGCGTTTCTTTCGAGCGCGTCAGTTCCGCGTGATCCAGCACGCAGCCGATGCTGACTTTTTTGGGGGAAAGGGGGATCAGCCAAAACCACTGATGTTCCAGGCGGATCAGCAAAATGTCTCCCGCTTTGGATCCTTCATCCATTTTGACATCTTCAAAATGGCCGAAAATGGCGAACTTTTTGAACTTTCGGTCAACGACCTTCAAGCCCTCCTGGTTTCCGGTCAAATTGTTTCGTCCGCTCGCATCGATCAAAAACGAACCGCGAAATTCTTCTGTGACGCCGTTTTCGTCGCGCGCCTGAATGCTCACATCCGCGCCGTTGTTCGTGAACTTTGTGACCGTCCAGCCCTCGCGCACTTCAGCGCCGGAAGACTGCGCGTGTTTCAAAAGGATGTCGTCAAACGTCGCGCGTTCGACCTGGAAAGCCATCGGCGCCCGCGTGAATTTTCCGTTGGTAAACGTGAGCTTTATGTTTTTGCTGGAATTGCCGAGATGAAATTGAGCGCCGTATTTTTTGGTGAACCCGGCCGCTTCGAGCGCGGGCAGCACGCCCATTTCCTCAAAAATGGGCTGGTTGTAAGGGAGCAGCGATTCGCCGATGTGAAAACGGGGGAAATGTTCCTTCTCCAAAACCAACACACGTTTGCCGGCTCGGGCCAGATATGTGGCCGCTGTGCTTCCGCCGGGGCCGCCACCGATGATCAGTGCGTCATAGACATCTCGGGACATGCATCCAATGAAGCGCAAAACGTCCCGCCAGGCAAGTTTCGAGACGCATCGTAGCGCCGCAGGCTGGCCGGCCTGCGCGTAAAATGGTTCCTGCCGGTCCACGCCAAAAGCGGCGTCGGCCGGCAGGAATTTTCAAATTTTCAAAAATGCCCGGCTTTAATTGGACCGGATGAAATCGTCCGCATCCATGACAGTGCTGTCATCAAATCTGCGGTTAGGCCCGGCGGAACGGATCAGGACGCCGGTGTCAGAGAAATAGATGCGAAGCGGGGTTCCCCAGGGATCGACGAATTCGCCCTTGTCATTCACGTCGCTTTTCCGGCTGCCCACAATGACGATAACGTTCTTGGGATTGTTGCCCTGAAGCGCTTTGGACACCTCCAGGTTGCCGCCCGTGGGGTAGGAACCGACGCGTTCCTTGTATTTTTGGAGGGCGGTGAAGAGACTATCGACATCTTCGTTAAATTGCGCGGTTCTGGCGTTGACACGCAGCGTGTTCCACGCGCGCGCGGCCCACACAATGCCAATGGCAATCGTAACGACCCCAATAGCCAGTAAAATTTTTCTCATGCCTCGTCTTTAGCAGTTCGGGTACCAAAAAATGGCGTTTTTTGGCCATTTCCCGGAAACGGCCTAGTCGCCATTATGGGGCAGGCGGCGCTGAACTGGCCCGGACGATCAGTTCGGCGGCCAGGCGCTTGGTTTCGGGGTGCTGGCCGCGAAGCATTTGGAGCATCATTTCCATGGCGGCCAGGCCCAGGCGGTATTTGGGCTGGCGCACGGTCGTCATTGGGACGCGGAAATATTCGCTGGTGAGGGTATTGCCAAAACCGACCACGGAAAGGTCCTGCGGAATTTTCACGCCGCGGTTCAGCATCGCGTCGGCAAAGCCAATCGCCACCAGGTCATGCGCGGCGTGAACGGCGGTCGCTTTGCAGGCTTCATTCGAGAATTGCGACGCCGCCTTGACGCCGTCTTCAAGTGTGCTGCCGGCCTGGAAAACAAGGGTGTCATCCACATCCGTGTTCGCTTCGCGCAAAGCGCGGCGATAGCCCTCAAATCTGGCCTGAGACCACGGCGCGGCGATTGGACCGGCGAGGAACGCGATGCGTTCGTGGCCAAGTTTTAACAGGTGTTGCGTGGCGGCAAAACTGGCCAGCAAATCATCCACCTGCACGCCGGGAAATTGACTGCAAAAAGGCGCGGACGGCCCCAGCAGCACGACTCGGGATTGCTGAGCGGCAAGCTCCTTGTAAATGCGCGCCTCAGGATCGATGCGGTAAACCGGCGACACGAGAATTCCATCCACGCGCCGCGCAAGCATTCGCCGGATGCAATTTTCCTCCCGCTCCACGGAATTGAGCGTGTGCATCAGCAAAAGATCGTAGCCCGAATCATGCGCGCGCTCTTCGACCGCGAGCGCCATTCGGGCAACGTTTGGGTCCGTGGTGGACGGCACGAGCAGACCGATCAATTTGGTGGTGCGCGTGCGCAGCCCCTGGGCCGAGGAATCCGGCACGTAGCCCATTTGCTGGGCCAGCGATTTTATCCGGCTTTTCGTGGCCTCGGATACATCCGGTTCATCTCGCAATGCCTTGGAAACGGTCATTACCGAGACACTGGCCCGCACCGCTATGTCTTTTAATCGAACCATGTTGTTCGCTAAATGGATTGACAGTTAATCAGCTCAAATGAGCAAATAAGCTGCCAAATCGCGCGTTCCCGGGCCGAGTGGGCGCTGCCGGAACCTCCTTTGACCTTTTTAACGGATTCAACTTGCTTAACCAGCCGGTCATAAATTGGCCCCCCGCCAGTGGAGTTTGACCCGCAAGGTTTCGAAAAAGGAGCTGCCTTCCAGGTGCATGAGGCGAACCGTCCGGCGGCTGCGACGAATGATTATTTCGTCGCCCGCGCTCAATTCCGTAACCAGTTCGCCATCGGCGCTGAGGAGGGTGGCCGGTTTTGGATTAATGACCTTCACGGAAATTGTCGAGTCCATCGGCAGCACCAGCGACCGATTCGAAAGTGTGTGCGCGCAGATGGGAGTGATCTGGAAAACTTCGGCGGTGGGATAAATCACCGCGCCGCCGGCGGCCAGCGAATACGCCGTGGAGCCGGTCGGCGAGCTGATGATGAGGCCATCGCAGCGATAAGTCGTCACCGGTTCGCCATCCACGCTCACGTGCAGTTCGATGAGGCGCGAGGCGATGCCGCGATTGATGACCCAATCATTCAGCGCGTTTCGGCGGAGCGGTTTGCCGTTGCAGGAAATATCGGCTTCGATGAGCGCGCGAGGCTCGAACTTGAATTCGCCGTTCCAGACCTGGCGCAGCGCGTGCGACAAACCGGACGATGGCACGGCGGTCAGAAAGCCGAGGCCCCCGATGTTGATGCCGAGGATGGGCGTTTGTGAACCGGCGATTTCCCGCGCGGCGCGGAGCATGGTGCCATCGCCGCCAAAAACCAGGAGCAAATCCACGGCGACGGCGAGTTCGGCAACTTCCCCGCAAACCTTGCCCTGGATCGCCGCCATCCGTGCCGTGCTGGTGTCGGTAAAAACGGTGCGGCCCGCCGCGCGGATGAGGCGGGCGGCTTTGGTGAGTTCGCCGGCGCAGGAAACCTTTTCAGAATTTCCGATGAGCCCGACACGTTTGATTTTGTCAGCCAGTTTTTTCAAGCAACACCAAAAATTCCTTGTTTCCCGCCGGTCCCAGCAGCGGCGATTCAGTGACTCCGCGCCAGCGCAGCGGCGTTTCGCGCGTCACAAATTCTTCGAGTTCGCGCAGCACCCGCTCGTGCACCGCCGGGTCGGTGATGACGCCTTCGCCCTTGTCGGCTTCGGCTTTGCCAGCTTCGAATTGCGGCTTAATCAGCGCCACGATGTTACCGGAGGGCCGCAACAAAGCAACGGCAGGGCCGAGAATTTTGCGGAGGGATATAAATGAACAATCAATGACGATCAAATCCGCGGGCAGAGAGTGACAAGTTTCGGATTTCGGATTTCGAATTTCCGGTTTGGAGACGCTCGCCCCTCCGAAATTGGCTGGCGTCAGGCTCCTCGCGTTGGTCTTCTCCATCACCACGACTCGTTTGTCGCGGCGCAATTTCCACGCGAGCTGGCCCTGGCCGACATCCACGGCGAAGACTTTGGCGGCGCCGCGCTGGAGCAGGCAATCGGTGAACCCGCCGGTGGAGGCGCCGAGATCGATGGCGATCAGGCCGGTCACATCAAGCTGAAAATGGTTCAGGGCGCGTTCGAGTTTGTGGCCGCCGCGGCTGACGAACTTTTCGGCTTCAGTGAGCGCGAGTTCGTCGTCCGGTTTGACGGCATCGCTGGGTTTTCGCGCGAGCTGGCCGTTGATTTTCACAATGCCGGCCATGACGGCGCGCTTGGCCTTCTCCCGGCTCTCGCACAACCCGCGGTCCACCAACGCCTGGTCCAAACGAATCATGGCTTCACGATAGGTTTAACGGTTGCGCGAGCGCAAGGCGGGGGGCGGGCAGAAGACATATTTTTCCCAGGCCGGGAAGTTGGCAAAGCCCTAAGGCCGAAATCCGAAGGCCGAAAGAAGACCGAAATCCGAAACCCGAAATGTTCGCCCGCAAAACTTTAAAATTGGCCGTCTCGCAGGCCCCTTTTCAGGAGAACATCCCCATTAAGGCGCCGGTTCCGCTTCGGTTTTCGGCTTTCGGGCTTCTTTCGCGCCTCGGCTTTCGGATTTCGAAATTCACGCTGTCAGTCGGCGAATCTCCGGCGAAGGAACCAGCATCGTTCAGCGCTGCTCCGTGCCGCGATCCGTCCGGTGATTAAACTGCCCCGCCAGCCGCGCGAGCGCCAGGGCGGCAAGCGAAAGTCCGAAATCCCGCAGCGCAATATCGTAATATCCCGAGAGGGTAAGCAAATTAATGATGATTCCCCACAGCCACAGAAAGACGATCCACGCGCCGATGCGCGGTTTTACCGCAACGATCAGACCGGCGATGATTTCAATGGCGCCCACCGCCAGCATCAAGGGATGCGCTGCGACGTGCAGCAAATTCGGAATCCAGGCGGCGAGATATTTGTCCCAACTGCAAAGGAAGTCGAAAAACTTATCCAAGCCGGCCAGGATGGGCGCGACGGTAAAAGCCAAATGTAAAATCTGATAAGCCTGGTAAGCCGGATTCTTCCGCTCTTCCGCAAAGACCGAAACGTGAGTTGCTGCGTGTGCATTCATAAGTTCTCCTTTAAGGGATTCTGTTTTAATCTCAGACTTCAATATTCGCCGGCCAATTGGGGTAGTTTACCCAGATCAAAGGCGGGCAGTGGTGGCCGTCATCGGGGTGGCATGTCAATTTTGAGAAGAGGCCGGAATCTCGGAGAAATAAGCTGCGGAGCAGCGTCAGAACTCAGCCCACGGCGTGAGCCGTGGGAATTGGCAGCTAATTTTCGAGCCCCGGATGGGGCGAAAGAAATATGGATTCCATCGTTCTTTCGCCACCCCGCGGCTATGTCGGTCAATCACCTTCATCCCACGGCTTGCGCCGTGGGCTAAGGGCTTTCGCCGCTCCGCGGCTGAAGTGTCGCGCATTTTTGAGATGCGCCCCGTCTCGGCCATTTCGCGGCAAATGACTTGAAAAAACGGGGGATGTGTTGCTTAAATCAATTGTGCACAAGGAAATAACACGAAAGGACATGTTACCACTTCGAGCGAGGTTTCGGGCGATTGCGTGTTAGGCCACATCGAACTTATGAAGATTTTACCGGCATCCCGCAATGAGTGGCTCGCATTGTTACTATTGCCATTCAAGATATTCACCCCCGCTGGTTATATCATGCTTGCAATCGAGAGGAGCGTCATTGGCTATCGGTACGATCCTGGACTTTTTGCGGGTGTCGTATTGGATGGCTATATGTTGAGCTTCCTTGTCTTGGCACTCGGCGCGATGATTCAGCGGAGCACTGGGCCGCGGAAAGCGTATTTTTCGACTTGTGGATTTATCGCGGCACTATTCGTTTTTGGATGGTTGATATTGCCTTATTTGACACACACGTGACTCTGATGAAAAAGTGCCCATACTGTGGTCACATGTATTCGGACGAGGATTCCGTTTGTTCCGTAGACCAGTCCCCGTTGGAATCCTGCAATCCCAAGCCTCCTTCATCGATGCCCGAAGAGGAGAAGACGGAACCTTTTGTGGTCGCTGACGACGTTGCAGCAACTTCAAACGCACCAGATGGTTTTCGCTCGTACGGCAAATTCTATCCTATTGAAGCAGACCGCCTGCTCAAGAAGTTCGAGGCTGCCGGAGTCCGATTCCAAATTGAATTGGATCAGAAGCGGGTGTACCAAACAATATATACGTTTTTTGGTGGGGAATATGTGAGGAAGATTGAGATAATCGTCAACAATGAGGACGACGAGGAGGCGCTGAAAATACTCAACGCGGATTGGAAGATATAAAACCGTTCAATAAATCGCAGCAGTCATTTGTTAGATAACATCAAACCACTAAGGACTATGGACGAATCGATTGAATTCACGCCCAAGGAAAAGTTTCAGATCAGCCTATACAAAGATGTGGATGGGCTCGTCAGACGCAGCATTCTCCGGTCGCTCCGGTATCTTGTGCCGTCCATTGGATTGATTGCGTATTATTTTTTATTCCGGTGACATCGCGTATGGCATTTTGGGATACGGCATATTGCTTTTCCAGGCCATTTACCGGTTGTCCCTTTTAAAGCGTGGCTTACAGACTACAGCATCGATTCACCGGGAGTATGAAGCACAACTGCAAAAAAAGCGGGATGCCGTCTGAGAAATGGCGGTTCCGGGTTCATCGAGAAGAGCCGATATACTCGCTGCGCTCGCCCGGCGTCGCCGGAAAGTATGAAACGGATTTTTGTCCCGGTTACCCCGGGCGGCGCTCGCAGACTCGCTTTGCCCGGGGCTATTGTCTTTCATCCCTCCGGGATTCCGAAGTGGCCTGCGGCAGGCGTTTCAGCGAAATGCTGCGGGTTGTTTTGTGTTGCAGTTCCTGCGTCGCTGAGTTCTAGTCGTTAGCCGTTATGAACGCCGTCCAGAGAGAAGTTTGGAGCAGGGTCAAAGAGCGCGGTTTCGCCCGATTTTTGCTGAGAAGCATCGGTATTACGGCGTGCATATATGCAGCTATCCCAGTTCTGTGTGAATTTTCCGGCACGACGCCGTTTCGTTGGAATTGGAACTCCGTCAGCTCATGGGTGGGGTTGGCGCTCTTTACGGGCGTGGTGTCGGGCATCGTGGAATGGCTGCGAAATGAGAAGAATTATGACGAGTCAGGCGCTGAGGCAAAAGACAGCTAACAAATCGCTCCAGCCATCCCGGACTGGCCACTTCGCACGATGAATGATGCAATTATATCCGCGGGAGATTGGTGGGGGGCACGGCGGCTGCGCTACAATCTTGGGTTGGTTGTTGCCGGGATACTTGCCTTCATGGCCTACGTGGCAGTCGGTTCTGCTTTGTCATCCCGCATGGATTTCGAGGTGACCCCGTTTACCATACTCTTTCAGGGCATTGGCTATTTGTTCGCGATTGGCATTGCGAACGTCTGTTATTTTCTAGGCCCTCTTTCTGAACGCATTATTCGACCATCAAACCTGGAGCGGTATCGCTTGGTCTGCTATCGACTTGGCTTTTGGTTTTCGGTCTTGCTCCCATTCAGCATTCCGGCATTGTTGGCAGCATCAGTGCTTTTTCATTATGACGGCGCGGCCTGACAAATCGCGGCAACCAATCCTAATTTGCCGCTTACCAACTGGCTTTGACCAGCCTGCGCAATATCATTGGCCAGCATGATTTGGACGAGGTATTGCAAGAGCGCGACAAGATCAATGGCTTGCTGCGGGACAATATCGCCGGCGCCGCGATACCGTGGTGCTTTGTGGTCGAACGGATTGAAATGAAGGACATACCCTATGAAATGTTACACACATCATACCGTTGACGCGGTAGCAGTTTGCCGCGCATGTAATCGCGCACTTTGCCCGGATTGTGTCACCGAGGTGGGCGAGACTTGCGCCTGTAAGAATCGCTGCGAGGAGCGCGTCACTATATTGAATGCGATGGTTGTCCGGAACAGAGCCCTCCAGCAGCGGCTTCCCGTTGTTTCCATATTCCCCGGATTGCTGGGCGTGATTTTTTTAGTCTGAGGCATTTTATTCCGTTCTGATCCGTTCCTTTTGAGCATGGGCAGTGTGTTCATACTTTGGAGCATAGTCGTTTTTATTGTGTACAAGCGGCGGAAGTGATGCGCCTGGCAAATGGCCGCATCTCGTAGGCAGAGGAATGTTTGTCCCGCTGCGGCGGGTTCTGATCGTTAGGCCACTTTCACGCGCCATGCCTGCCACCTACACACTCGATAACGGAGCGGAGATTCACAGACAATCTCCAGACACGTTTGAGATACCGCCTCAAACAGAACGTGAGAGTTTGGTTCATCAATAAGCCGCGTTTTTTCGGGGTTGACCTGCGCTGGTAATGGCGTATAACGCCTTCAATATGAGTCGAATGAGCGGAAATCTGCCGGGCGTCTAATCACCACCGGCGATTCGCTCAAGAACTGTTGGGCAGTCCATAACTTTCCATGATACCTCTGATCATTATCGCGTTTATCTTTGTGGGTTTATTGAGTGGAGTTCGCATTGCGCGGGAGTATGAGCGAGGGGTCGTATTTCGCCTTGGTCGCTACATCGGGTTGCGGGGGCCTGGCCTATACTGGATCGTCCCGCTGGGCATCGACCAGGCGGTGGCCATCGATATTCGCACGCAGACCGTCAATGCCGAACAGCAGGAGACCATTACTCGCGACAGCGTCACGGTGAAGGTCAACGCGGTTCTTTGGTATCATATCGCCGACGCGGACAAATCGGTGATTGCGGTGAAGGACTCGGGGTTGGCCGTTTATCAACTGGCGCTGACCAGCCTGCGCAATATCATTGGCCAGCATGATTTGGACGAGGTCTTGCAGGAGCGCGACAAGATCAACGGGTTGCTGCGGGACAATATCGCCGGCGCCGCGATACCGTGGTGCTTTGTGGTCGAACGGATTGAAATGAAGGATGTGGAACTGCCGGAGGCGATGCAGGAGGTGATGGCCATGCAGGCGCAAGCGATTCGGGAGAAGCGAGCGCGCATTATCAAGGCGGAGGCGGAGTTGGAAGCGTCCAAGAAGCTCGGGTCTGCCGCCGAACAAATGGCGAACAATCCCGTGGCCATCGAGTTGCGACGGATGCAAATGGTCACGGAAGTTGGCGCCGAGAACAATACCACCACCGTGCTGATGATCCCGTCGGATTTTGTGACGTTGGCCAAAAGTTTTACTCAATATCTGAACGAGCACCCGGGACACAAAGGGGAAGTCCAGAAAACGGCTTGATATTAGACCGCCATGTCTTCATCGCTCGCGCAACTTATCCGGGGCCTTTTGTTATGTGCCGTGTGCGTTGGATTTTTGTGGTTTGTCACGCGACGTCGTCAGGCCTGGCGGAGATTTGTTGAACGTGACCTGGCGCGTCAGCAGCGTTTTCGTTTTCCTGCGAGATTTATTGATTGGCAGCGACGTTTTTGTCTTGGGAGGGGAGTTGTTGTTTTATTGTGGGGGTTGGTCGCATTGAGTGTCTTGCTCCTCATCGTTGATATTTCTCTGGGTTTGATCTAACGAGTCACTGGAGCAAATCCCGATGAGGCAATTCAGAGACTCCTCACGTAGTCTCCTACTTTTTAACGGACTGCCAAAATCTGTCGCCGGTTCAGGCCTAAAATTTTATCAGGTTCCCATTGCGCCGGTTTTAGGTAACATACCTTATGAAGCCACGGCCCCAATTAATTGTAGCCTCTAACGATATGCTCATGTCTTTCTCTCGACAAATGCGGCGAACATTTTTGCTCATCGCCGGCGCGTTGCTGCTGGCGGGCGGCGCGTATGCGGCGACGAATGCCATCCCGGACGAGCCGGGTGTGTTGCGCGCGACGCTCACGAATGGCATGCAGGTGATCATCGTGCACAATCCGCTCGCGCCGGTGGTGACGACGGTGATCAATTATCGCGTGGGTTCGGACGAAACGCCGGCGGGATTTCCGGGCACGGCGCATGCGCTCGAGCACATGATGTTTCGCGGCAGCCCGGGGCTTTCCGGCGATCAATTGGCGGACGTGACCGCGATGCTCGGTGGCGATTTCAATGCGGATACGCAGCAGGCCGTGACGCAATATTTCTTCACCACGCCCTCCGAGGATCTGGATCTCGCGCTCCACGTCGAGGCGGAGCGGATGAAGGGCCTCGTCGATGACGAGAAGCTTTGGGACAAGGAACGCGGCGCGATCGAACAGGAAGTCGCGCAGGATTTATCGAACCCGGTATATGTTTTCTACATGCGCTTGATCGAGGCGATGTTCAAGGGGTCGCCTTACGAGCATGACGCGCTGGGCACCCGGCCATCCTTCGACAAAACGACGGATGCGGATTTGAGAAAATTTCACGATGAATGGTACGCACCCAACAACGCCATCCTGGTGGTCGCCGGCGATGTGGAGTTGCAACCGACGCTCGACCGGATCAAAAGCATTTTTAATGCAATTCCTTCCAGGGAATTGCCGGCGCGGCCGAACTATTCGTTTGAGCCGGTGAAGCCGACGAAGCTGGCCATCGATACGGATTTGCCTTACGGGCTCGTGGCGATCACGTACCGGTTCCCCGGGTTCAACAGTCCGGATTACGCGGCGGCGCAGGTGTTGTCGGATGTATTGAGCAGCCGTCGCGGCGATCTTTACGGCCTGGTGCCGGAGGGCAAGGCGCTGCTGGCGTCGTTTGAGTATGACACGCTGCCGTATTCGGGCATCGGCTATGCGATTGCGGGATTTCCGGCGGACGGCGATAGCGCGGGTCTGCTGAAGCAGGTGCAAACGATTGTTTCCACCGGCGCGATGGATGGATTCCCCGAGGATTTGGTGGAAGCAGCCAAGCGGCGGGAAATCGCGAGCGCGGAATTCATGAAGAATTCCGTTTCCGGCCTCGCGATGGCATGGTCGGCGGCGGTAGCCATCGAAGGCCGGCATTCGCCGCAGGATGACATCGAGGCGATCCGTCGCGTGACGGTGGCGGACGTGAATCGCGTCGCGAGGGAATTGCTGGACACCAATCACGCGGTGACGGCGATTTTGACGCCGGTGCCGTCGGGCAAGGCGGTTTCAACGAAAAGTTTTGGCGGTGCGGAATCGTTCGCGGCGGGCGAGACAAAGGGCGTGAAGCTGCCGTATTGGGCGGCGAACGCGGTGAACCGGCTCGAGGTGCCGAAGCTCACGACGAATCCAACGGTCACGAATTTGCCGAACGGTTTGAAGCTGATCATCCAGCCGCAAAACGTGAGCGACACGGTGTGCGTTTATGGACGCGTAAAAAATCGGCCGAAGGTGCAGATGCCAAAGGGCAAGGATGGCGTGGACCAGGCGCTGGACCAGTTGTTCTCGTTCGGCACGAAAACATTGGACCGGATGGCGTTTGAAAAGGCGCTGGATGAGATCGGCGCGAACGAATCGGCCGGCGCGGATTTCTCCTTGCTGGTGTTGACGGCGGATTTTGATCGCGGGATGCAATTGCTGGCTGACAACCAGCTTTCGCCGGCGCTGCCAGAAAAGGCGTTCCGTGTGTTGCAGCCGGTGATTGCCGAAGGAGTGGCGGGTGAATTGCAAAGCCCGGGCTATCGGGCGGAGCGGGCGATAGAGACGTCGTTGTTTCCAAAGAGCGATCCGACGCATCGCGAGACGACGCCGGGAAGCATCAAGGGACTTTCCATCGATGATGTGCGGAATTATTACCACGAGGCGTTTCGGCCGGACCTGACGACGATGGTGATTATCGGCAAGGTGACGCCGGAGCATGCGATTGAGGTGGCGGAAAAATATTTTGGGAGCTGGAGCGCGTCCGGGCCGAAACCGAACACGCTGTATCCGCCGGCGCCGGCGAACGCGCCGGTGATCCTGAATGTGCCCGACGCGAGCCGCGTGCAGGACAAGGTGACGCTGGCGCATACGCTGAAGTTGACGCGCACGAATGATGACTATTACGCCCTGGAACTCGGGAACAATGTTTTGGGCGGCGCGTTTTATGCCACGCGGTTTTATCGCGACCTGCGCAAGAATGCGGGGTTGGTTTATTTTGTGTCGTCGTCGTTCCAGGTTGGGCTGACGCGCGGCGTGTATGAGATTAGTTATGCCTGCGATCCGCCGAATGTTTTCAAAGCGCGCAACATGATCGCGCGCGACCTGAATGAAATGCGGACGAACAATGTGACGGATGCGGAGTTGCACCAGGCGAAGGTGCTGGTGCTGCGAAAAATTCCGCTCTCGGAAGCGAGTTTTGACGCGATTGCGGGCGGATGGCTATCGCGGACGGAATTGAATTTGCCCTTGGATGAACCGGTGCGCGCGGCGCATCTGTATATCGATATGACCGCGGACCACGTGCGCGCGGCGTTCAATAAATGGATTCGCCCGGAGGATTTCGTGCAGGTGTCGCAGGGTCCGGCGCCGAAATAGGATAGTAGCACGGGCATCTTGCCCGTGAGTTTTTGGTTCGCACGGGCGAGACGCTCGTGCCACTACTATTTCTCCGTCTGAAACGGCTCAGTCGGCAGCCCGGCGCGGTTGAAGAAATTCGGCTGCGCGGTTTCATCCCAGGCGAAGCGCACGGCGGTGGGCTGGAAAGCCCCGTCGACATTGTCTGCGCTGGCGGAAACTTCCACGGTATCGCCCACGATTTTTGCATCCGCCGGCACGAATTTTCCATCCTGGCCCGCGATCGTGAACCAGGTGAGTGGACCGTTCGTGCTCATCAAGCCGCCATCGACGTGGTCAAATTGAAGAACGGCTTTGTTGCCTTCGATTTTCATGCGCTTGAAAACGGGGCCCGACGCGACGACGTCTTCGCCGTAAGTATTTCTGCGCGCGAGGAGGGCCAGGCGATGGCCGACGTCCTGTTTGTCGCGCGGATGGATGTCGTTCAAATCGTTGACGAGATCGGTGGTGACGACCATGCCGGTGTTTTTGATGGTGCGCGCGGCGCGGGATTGGATGGTCCAGAATTCCGGCAACCAGTCGGGGGAGAGGGCGCGCCGGGCTTTTCCGCTGTAGTATTTGAAGGGCGCAATCTGGACGAAATGGGAAATCGCCTTCGTGCCAAATGGCGCGCCAGCCGCCAACCAGGGCTTTCATTTTGTCGGCGTAAGTCAAATAGTCGTCGTTGGTGCCCATGAGATTTGATTCGCCCTGATACCAGAGCGCGCCGCGGATGGCGAAGCCGGCAATCGGCGCGATCATGGCATTGTAAATAACCATGGGCGTGGTGTTCGGGATCTTGCCGGTGATCGAAGGCGGCGTGGCGAGTCGCGCGAGGGAATGAACGGATTCGAAGCCGACGGGTGGCGTCCAGGGCTCGATGCGCGTGCCGCCCCAGGAGGATTCAATGAGGCCGACGGGGACGTTCAGGTTGGTGTGAATTTCGCGGCCGAAGAAATAACCGGCGGCGGAAAACTTGGTGGTTTCGAGCGCGTTCGAATCGCAGGCGCGCCAGGTGCGGAACTTTTTGAGATTGTCGAGCGGCGTGGCGGAAAGCTCTTTTTCCACTTTGAAGAGCCGGATGTCCGGGTAGTGGCCGGCGGCGAGTTCTTCCGGGGCATTGAAGCAGGGCTTCTGGCCGGGTTGGTTGCCGATGGGTTTTTCCATGTTCGATTGGCCGGAGCAAAGCCAGACTTCGCCGACCAAAATGTTGGTGAACGATTTGGTTTCGCCGGACTCAACGACGAGCGTTTGCGGGAGGAAAGTGGCGTCGAGTTTTTTGAGCTTCACGAGCCAGCGGCCTTGTTTGTCGGCGTGGGTGGAGGCGGATTGGCCGTCGAAATTTACCGTGACCTTCGCGCCGGGCGCGGCCCAACCCCAAATCGGCACGGGCTGCTGCTGCTGGAGAACCATGTTATCACCGAAAATGGCGGGCAATTTGAGCGAGCCTGATTCAGCGTTGGTGCTATCGGCGAAGAGCGGTTGGCAAAGGGTTAATGCGACGAGGAGAACAAGGGTTTTAAAGACGCCGGAAAGAATTTTCATGATTCGATTACAACCCGAACTGCAACTTTTGAATGTGGCCGAGTGGATTTTCAGCCGGCCACGGAATTTTCAGAGCATTAAAAATGAAGGCGCGAATGTCAAACGGAAGTTCCAGGAGAGCTAGCGTCCCAAGTTGGACGGAGCGCGGCTCTGTAAGCCGCAGCGTGTTTTTGGGCAGAACGCACAAGCCATGCGAACGTTGCTGCGGCTCACAGAGCCGCGCTCCGGCGTTCGGTTGACGTGCCCAAATGAATGCGGCGTATCAATTCGTCTGCGTGCTTGCCGGGGGGTAAATTCGGTGTTCGCCCCAGATGAATCGACGGCTGTTTCGCGCCATGGTTTGGCTGATTGTGCCGGATGACCGGCTCGAAAATGCGAGGAAATGGGATGATTCAGGGAATGAAATCAGGCGGGCAAAGGATGCCGGTGTCGGCGCTTCTCTCGAATGGCGTCAGGGGAGTGACCGTTGTCGCCGCGCATGCGGACGATGAAGTGATTGGCGCGGGGTTGCAGTTGCGCCGATGGCGCGAGCCGCAGGTGGTGATTGTGACGAATGGCGCGCCGCCCGATCCGGACGACGCGTGGAGCGCCGGTTTCGCGGACGCGCGGGATTATGCTCAGGCGCGGCTGCAGGAATCCTTGAGCGCGCTGGAATTGGCGGGAGTGACAGCGGAGCAAGTGCACGCGCTGGGATTTCCCGATCAGCGCGCCTCCTTCGCAATGAGAGAAATGGCGGAAATGCTGGCTGGAAAGTTCGATGAATTTCAGACGCGCATCGTGGTGACGCATCCTTACGAGGGCGGACATCCGGACCATGACACGACGGCTTTGGCGGTCCATTTAGCGTGCCGCATTCATGAGGCGCACGCGGATGGGGCGCCTTTGATTATGGAAATGACTTCGTATCACAATCGAGATGGTTTGATGCAAACGGGCGCGTTTCTGCCGGCGTCCGGCGCGGGGCCAGTGGCGGAAGGAAATTGGTCGGAGGAATTGGGGCTTTTTAAGCGAAGACTCTTCGCGTTTTTCAAAACGCAGCAAAATGTGTTGCGCTATTTCCCGGTTCAACCGGAACGATTTCGCGTCGCGCCGCGCTACGATTTCACGCAGCCACCCCATGCCGGCCGATTGTATTATGAGCTTTTCGACTGGGGAATGAATGGAAGACGCTGGCGCGAACTTGCGGCCGAAGCGTTGCGCGCCTGTGATGCGGCAGCAATGGCAACCAGTTCAGTCCTGATCTGACCGCCTCCATGCACATGACAATTCTTAGCGTTGCATACGCGCTGGCCCCGGTTGCGCCCGGAGCGGTGGGCGGAGCCGAACAGGTGTTGTCGCGGCTGGACGCTGAATTGACCCGCGCCGGGCACCAATCCATCGTGGTGGCGTGCGAAGGTTCGCAGGTGAGCGGCAGGCTGCTGGCGGTGCCGAGGCCCGAGGGAGATTTCGACGAGACCGCGCGCAGGATGGCGGCGTGGCGGCATCGGGATGCGATCGTGCGCGCGCTGGAGAACTGGCCGGTGGACGCGATTCATCTGCATGGGGTCGATTTTCTGAATTATCTCCCTGCGCGCGATTTGCCGATGCTGGCGACGTTGCATTTGCCCATTTCGTGGTATCCGCGAGCCGTCTTTCAACTGGGCCGGCCGCAACTTTTCTTCAACTGCGTGTCGGCATCGCAACATCGGAATTGTGCGCCCTGCGCGAACCTGCTGCCGCCGATTGAAAATGGCGTGCCGGAAGAATTCTTTTCGGCGCGGCACGCCAAGCGGCGATTTGCGCTGGCGTTGGGCCGGATTTGTCCCGAGAAAGGTTTTCACATCGCGCTGGATGCCGCCGCCCAGGCCGGCGTGCGGATGCTGATCGCGGGTCAAGTGTTTCCTTACGCGGACCACAAAAAATATTTCGAAGAGAAAATTGCTCCGCGGCTGAATGCGTCGGCGCGATTTATCGGGCCGGTGCGGCCGCCGCGAACGAAGCGTTTGCTGGCTGCCGCGCGATGTTTGCTGGTTCCCAGTCTCGCGCCGGAAACAAGTTCACTGGTGGCGATGGAAGCGCTGGCTTGCGGCACGCCGGTGATTGCGTTCCGTTCCGGCGCGCTGGCGGAATTGGTCGAACCTGGCCGGACCGGATTTCTGGTTTCGAGCCGCGAGGAAATGGCGGAGGCGATTCGGCAGGCGGATTCCATTGATCCGGAAGTGTGCCGGCGGACGGCGCGCGAACGATTTTCGGTGAAGCAAATGGCGAGGCGATATTTCGATGTGTACCGACGATTGGCTGGTTCGAAAGCGAATCCGTTCAATCGGCACGATTACGGCGCGTTCGCAGTCGCACGCGGCGGAACCTCCCCAGAATGCCGAATGTCCGTCGGTTCTTGACCCCAGTTGAACCTTGCGCGCGCTGCTTGGACGTTGGGAACATTGAATTCATTCCATGGAATTCGAACCGAGAAAATGATTGATTATGAAGACACGCGCAACGACACGAGGAACATCAAGACGATCAACACGCAACCGGCTCACCAGCAACCGCGGCACGCGGACCAGTTCGCGCCGGCAATCCATGCGAGGCAAAAGCCGGGCTGGGCAGCGGGCGAGCCAGCGCAGTTCCGCGCGGGCGAGTTCGGGCCGCACGAGCCGTTCGGCGAAACGAACGACCGACCATGACGAAATCCGCGAATGGGCGGAATCGCGAGGCGGCCATCCGGCAACGGTGAAGCAAACGCGGCGGCAAGGCCAGCCGGCGGGAGTCATTCGCATCGATTTTCCGGGATTCAGCGGACAAGCGACGCTGAAGGAGATTACCTGGAAGGAATGGTTTGATATTTTTGAGAAGCGGAAACTGGCGTTCCTTTATCAAAATCTCAAAAACAGCCGGTTCAATAAACTGGTGGAGCGAGAGGATTGAGGGGGAAAGCTCGGGATAATTCCTTCTACAATCAATCAGACATATTTTAGATCCAAAATCAAAGGTGGAAGCATCATCCTCTGCGACGGCGCGGTTTCGGGCGGCGCTACAGCAAACCAACAAAAACTATTGGCCGCAAAAGAATGCAAAAACCGCAAAGAACACAGTATTTCTGTGCCTTCTCTGCGTTCTTTTGCGGCTATGAGTTTATTTTACCTGTCCTAGCGCAGCCCTCCGGGTGACTGGCCTTTTTGTCGCTGCCTTCATTGCTCGCTCCTTACAGACCCCGTAAGAGTATGCTCGTCGGCTCGCGCCTCGGCATCGTCAAAAATTCCTGGCCACGCAGGTATCGAAATCTATTTGTCACAGTAATAGATTTTGAACTTTGTATTATCTATTGCATCGCCCCGCGCTTTTATGTTAAGGAGAAGTGTTCCTTAACAATGCGTTGGTGGAACTTCGATCGGAAACCGTCTTGGGGGGCAGGGTTATGGACTTAATTGACCTGAGTTTTGTCTTGCCGTGTTTAAATGAGGAGCGGACTGTCGAACGATGTATCATGGATTGCGTCGCGGCTTGCGGGCGGCTGGGCATCCAGTACGAAATCATCGTTGCCGATAATGGCAGTTCCGACCGTTCCCGCGAGATCGCCTTGGCGTCTGGCGCGCGAGTGATTTCAGTCTCGCGGCTTGGATACGGCAGCGCGTTGCAAGAAGGGATTCTAGCCGCGCGAGGCACGTACGTGTTGATGGGTGACAGCGATCTTAGCTATGACTTTGGCGAGATGCCGCGATTTCTCGACAAGTTGCGCGAGGGCTTCGATCTGGTGATGGGTTGTCGCATAGGTCGCGGCGGGGGAGTGATCGAACGCGGCGCGATGCCTTTTCTGCACCGGTGGTTGGGAAATCCGGGCCTCTCTTGGTTGGGGCGCGTTCTTTTTCGCAATAACATCATTGATTTTCATTGCGGCATCCGCGGGTTTCGGCGGCAAGCGATCCTGGAATTGGGGCTAAACACCGCCGGGATGGAGTTTGCTTCGGAGATGATCGTCAAAGCCAGTCTCGCCAAGCTGCGGATCACTCAAGTGCCGGTGACCTTGCGGCCGGACGGCCGTGGTCGGCGGCCACATTTGCGGACGTGGCGCGACGGGTGGCGTCATTTGAGATTCATGCTCCTGCACGCGCCGCGTTGGCTATTCATGTATCCTGGGCTATTTATGTTATTGGTGGCGACCGTTTGTTTTGGCCTATTGCTGCGGGGGCCGATAACGGTTGCGGGCACGCGGTTCGATACAAACACACTGTTAGTTTGCGCCGTGGGGATGATGGCGGGATTTCAGTTGCTGCTGCTGGGCCTCTTTTCCGAAGTATTTACTGGAGTGACAGGCCTGCTGCCGTCCTCCCGACTGGCGACCCGGATACTTCATATATACCCATTCGAGAAAGGTATTCTGTTGGGCGGCGCTTTGGTCCTCGCTGGGGCTGTATGTCTGGTGCTGGCCCTTCTGAAGTGGAAGAACACTGGATTTGGGGACCTGACCTATTCGGATACGTTGCGGCTGACGATTCCGAGTGTCACCGGAATGTCATTGGGGATACAGATCATGTTCGGGGGTTTTCTCCTGGCGGTCCTTGGCTTGGGTGAGGGCCGCTTCGAAAACTCCCGGCCCGCGGACACAGCAGCTCATTTGGCAAAAAAACGTTCGGAAGGCACTCAAGCTCAAGTAGACTAAAAGCTTTCACCCTTTCGGATAGTTGAATTAATTCAGGACTCCGGCGTGCGATGTGGAAGGAGCGGCCTTCATGCACGGATGACGAAAAGACCAAAATGGAGGCGGCGGCATATGGGATGGAAGTCGAGTCGATCAGTGGCCGTTTGTGGCGCCCGAAGCGCTCACGTTCAAGTCTTTTCCGACGGTCAGAAGCAGGGGATGGCCTGAATCCAGGCCGAAAGATTGTGCTCCATCGACGTTTATTTTCTTGCCGCCCGCTTGGAAGCTCAAGGCGGCGCGTGACTTGCCGGGATGAGCAACGGTTATGTGGACCGACTCGCCCGGTATCATCGTTCCCACAGATTGGGCAAAATGGTCAGTCGAAATCCAAACATTACTCAAAGTCGTGTTGGATCGGTTGTCGACGACAATTTCCGTGGGACTCCGTGAGCAGCCGGTCAATGTGGCCAGCAAAACGGCGCATAGGAGGCCAGCGCCGCGGGCCGGCCGACGGCAGATTTCTCCCAGACGAGCTGGGTTCAGTTTAAAAATGGATGTTGAAATAATAATAAGAGCAAATCAAGAAAAGTTCCAGCCACTAAGACTGGGAGAATACCCCTGTTTTTCGCAACGCCGCGTTTTCTTTCTTTCGGAAAACAAAGGCGGATTCAGCCGTGAAATGATAATCACCCTGCCCAATAAAAATTTATATGTCTAATAAGGAACACGATTTGAATGGAGCCCGCCATCCCTACCACGTACCAAAAAACCATTCGCGAGGTCTTTAGCCTGCCCCCCAAAGCAATAAAAAATGGAAAACAAAGTGTAAGAAACCGCGTGTACGAAAAGAACCAATTGGACATTGCCGGCACCAATCCGCTGATCAAAGCGAAAACAAATAGAGTTTTATCTAGCCGCCAGATGCTTGGTAGCAGCAGCAAAAACAGCAAAAAGAAATAGCGGTCGAAGATGGAGTTTACCATGTCATGAGAGGGGCCGATATTGGCCATTGCCTTGAAGAAACCTGGCAAATTAAATATATTGGCTATGGACGGGGAGTTGGCGAAATTTTTTTGCGCGGCAAATCCTTCCCAGGGGCTGCCTACGGCACAATACATGAAACTGAAATAACTGATAATTCCAAGACCTATAGCGATGACAGGTGCGAAGCAAAAACCAGACGAGTCATTTTCTCTATAAAAAAGCAAATGAATAAGCTTTTTGCCCGACGCCAAACGGCAGGTTTGCCGCATCTGGTCGAGGGCGTGCCAAATGGCAGGAATGATGCAAAGAATTCCGATCGCTCGGGTCAAGGGGAGAAAAAAACCGAATATGCAGGCAAGCCAGTAGTTCCGCTTGAAAAGGAAATAGAAGAAAATAGCTATTAACAATAAAAATAATGATTCGGTATATATGAAATTGAAAAATATGGCTCCTGGAAATGCGAGTATAAGAATGAGCGACCGATCGGCGATCAGGCTGCCGTAACTTTCGGAAACAAAACGGTAAAGGACGTATAAACCAATGAGTGAAAAAATATTTGCGAGCAGGAGCCCAAATAGCACTTGATGACCGGGCAATATCCGGTCGCATAGGCGAATAACCATCGGCCAAAGCGGATAAAAGGCGCAGCAGAAGCTTCCTTTTTTATAACCCTCAGTGGCTAAATATAGATACGAAGCTGAATCCCACGTGCCAAAATAGGATTCCAGCGTTACGGGTCCCGGGGGCCAATGGAAAGATGTTCCATGCTTTTGAACGTTAAACGACGGCACTAGCCATATTAAGAGGAAGATAAAAAAGAAAAGAATGAATTTATATGCAACCAGCGGAATCAAAACGCTCTTTTTTCGACCTATCGAATGTGCATCTGAAACATCGAGCTTCGAAATTATAGTATCTAATCTCACAATCTGGTAGTTACATTTAAATGTTACTTACCAGCAGTGATATATTCTTTTTTGCGCGAGGATGATAGGAAGAAACAAGTAAAGCCACCGATACACAACCAACTGGCAACTGCAACCAATATTTTATTGATTTCAGGGTCGGGAATATGAACCCATGCGGTGAATCTCCCGAGGCAGGGGCATCCACGTGAAAAATGGGCCGTCTCAAATACAACGCGGTAAAGCAGAAATTCCGTGCCTATGACCGCCACCAGGAGGTGGGCAAATGGTTTCTGTTTGAAAATTATAATGACAGCCACAACGGCTAGCTCGAGGAGCCCGACCAGGACCAATACCCAACGAGTGGTCAATCCCAACACCGGATCGGTCTCGTTTAGAATAGGGACCGGCACAATGGCACTGATCACTTTGGTGATTCCAGTGAAAGTAAGAATGATTGCGCTCGAAATCCAGAATGCGCGTAATAATTTAGCTTGCATCGTTGTTAGGAAAGTTGGTGAGGACCGCTGGCGATCCCCACCAATATGCTAGGAATGTTAAGAGCAGTTCACACCTACTGGAGGACAAGCACCGGTGGGCTGACCCGACGCTGCGGGGGCGACAGCACCTTGGGACTGATGATCCACTCCGTTGACAGTGCACGTGTAAGTGCAGGTCTGCGAAGTGGTGGTCTTGCAAGTTGTTCCCCCCGGGCATCCTGACACACATTGACTCCAAGTTCCGCTCGAATTACTGGGAGTTCCTTTTTGGCCTGCGTAAGTGCAGGTGGATTGAGTCCCATAGCAACCAAGGCTCGAAACCACCTGACAATTGGTTGATGCCAGTGCCGACAATGCGACGCCGCACACCAAAACAGCTATGGCACTTACTGTTGATATACGTTTTTTCATAACTCCTTTGTTTGTTTGTTTTTGTTTTCGTTTTTTCCACAGCTAGGCCAGATCACAAAATGGTATAGCTTGTAGAAACTGTCCCTTGAGCGCAAAACGGTATCCTTCCATAAACTCAAAGCCGATCTTCATTGTTAGAAAAGGTGTCAAGGAAAGGCTAAAGAGTACAATAGCCAGATTTTTAAAGACACTATTACCCCCCCCCAAGGCCCACCATCTCGTGGCGGAGGGGAGGTGGAAATCGCATTGTTTGAGATTAAGCACACTCAAATGGTATTAGCAGCTATACTATCCCTCAAATTTCGTTTCGTTTAAAAATGCGAGCGCACAATCAAATTGATCCATTTCGAAATCCATTAGATCACGCTCGAATTGAAAACCGGGTGTCGGTGAGAGCCTCCGACGATCCTCACAGACATGCCAAGAATCTTAGCAACTCCCACCTGCAGGAGGACAACTACCGGTCGGCTGTCCCGACGCCGCAGGGGCAACAGAACCTGTGACCTGATGATCCACTCCGTTGACAGTGCACGTGTAGGTGCAGGTCTGCGAAGAGACGGCGGTCTTGCAAGCTGTTCCTCCCGGGCATCCTGTGGTGCATTCATTCCAAGTTCCGCTTGAGTTACTCGGAGTTCCTTTTTGGCCCCCAAAGGTGCAAGTGGATTGAGCCCCATAGCAACCAAGGCTTGAGACCACGTAACAAGACGTTGACGCCAGCGCTGACAATGCCACGCCGCACGTCAAAACAGCAATAGCACTTATTTTTGATATACGCTTTTTCATAATTCCCTTTGTTTACTTGTTTTTGTTCTGTTTGCGTTGCTGCAGCCAATAGAGAATGAGGGGGCTTAAAAACATCAAAGCAATAAAGTAATAAACGCCTTTGGTAATCTGGCGGGCTTGATCAGCGGCGAAAGAGTCAGCCAGTCTAAAATGCTGCCCTTGTTGGCTATAATATAAATATTTGTTGGAAACTACTATTTGGGCCACAAGATTGTTCGTCGCAATGTGATCGGGTATGCTGAACTGGCTTTCTGGAAGCGGCGCCGCGGCTGCCTCCAACGAATAGATTTTGAATATTGAAATAAGATTCGTTTCTCCATCCTGGGCCATGAGAGAAACAATGCGGCTCGGCAGAAATGGCAGAGACAAGGAACCATCATAATAGTAGCGGTAAGTCCATACCTGGCTTATTTCATTAGGTGTTTTAAGGTCATGCGCCTCGACTGTCATCATTGTCGCTCTTCCCTGGCTATCCCTCGAAAGTTTGCCATTGACCCAAATGCCCTGATTCGCATTAGTAACTAAAAATCCGTCCCCCGCCCATTGAACTGACCCAACTGGAATAAGATGGCACCCCATATTGAGCATGTCCGCGGCGTGCGACTGCAAAGTTAGATCACGCAGTGCCGTAAGTGAATTACGTTCTTCTTCTTTTCGCCCGGCATCAGTCCAAAGATATAAGTTGACACCCATCCTCCGCGAGAATTTTTTCTCATAATTCGCCAGGATTGAAGAGTATTTCTCAAGATCCGCTGCTTCGCCGGAGATTGCCAAATTTGAGTAGGATTGCGCAAAAAAGACCGCATTTGTCTGCCAGCGCAATTCATCCAGAAAGAAATCCATTGAGTTTGTCGTTTTTGGATCTCTAGGAACTTCCTGGCTGTAAACCAGGTTTGCTATCGGAGGCGGATCGTGAATGAATTGTTTAAATTGATCGGCGGGCTCGCCCGTGGTGGGCCTCTGCTCGGCCAAGCTGGAGCTAAAACTTGATTGAACGAGCAAAGTCGAAACAGTCAGAGATAAAAGCCAGGCGGTTCTCATTAGTTAATGATTATTCAGTTCGGGACGAGTTGTTCCGAGAGAATGGCGGAGTAATAAGAGGCGAGCGAATGGAACGAGGTCTATTTGACCCCTGCCCAGAAGTCTTTTTCCACAGCGCCATCTGTGTGTTCGATCCCATAATCCTTTTTTCCCACGTACGGGCCAACTTGACGTTCGCTCCGTGATAGTGAAACTCTGTTAGACTTCTGCTATTCTCCACAAAGACTGAATAAGGTCAAGTGATTTTTATAAAAAGTTATTCACTTACAAGATACGAAGTCCACAGGCCAGCCAAAACGCTATCTAAAGATTCGCATGGGATCCGCGAGCGCAAACAGTTTTTGTTGTAATTCAATAACTTATGTTAAATAGACAGGGATGCAATCGCCACCTAGAGGTGTTTTGTCAAATGCTTTGCCATCATTGGCAATCCTTGCGTCGACCGGACAAAGATCAGCATGTGGGTGATGTTTTCAATGTTAGCAATCTGCGCGCTGCTTTGCAACGTGAAAACCTTTGATATGGAATATAATGGGACGCGAAGCCTTATTGGTTTAAGATCTTACTTGATCCAAGCAATGGATTTCCTCACGATCAATCGCGTTCTTAGATGCGTCGCACTGTACCCGCGGGAAATAGCTATTGACAGAATCTCTGTTGCTTGTAGAAGGTATAAGTGGTTCGGGTGATCAACGGGATACTCAGTTTCAGTTCGCAAAGATGCCGCGGGGTGTCAACTTTGACGCGGCCAATAGCCATTCTGACGTTTGCGGAAATGGAGAAATGGGAATCTACCACTCGAAATGGCGCTCCAAGCGAGGAGGACGACAAGGCGGCAATATGAAAATCAACAGGGATGTTGTGGTTTGGCCAACTCTGAAGCGTTACATTCGTTTCGGCGTTGTTGGTGCAACTGGAATCGCGGTGGACATGGCAGTGCTGTTCATTCTGTCAGATCCAAGGATGCTCGCGATAAACCTTTCTTTGGGCAAGGTGCTGGCTGCGGAGATCGCATTGATCAGCAACTTTATCTGGAATGAACTGTGGACCTTTGGCGACATTTCGGCCGCTCAAAACCGGTGGCGCGATCGCTTGCAGCGTTTGGTGAAATTCAATTTGATTTGCGTTGCCGGCATTGGCCTTAGTCTTGTGTTGTTGAATATCCAAGTGCGATTAATTGCCGTGAATGTCTACCTGGGCAACTTGATTGCAATCCTTATCGTGAGCGTGTGGAATTTCGGGATGAATCTCAAATTCGGATGGAACAAAACGGCGAACATAGGTTTCTTCGAAAAAGCAGAGCTTCAAAGCGTGTTCACTACGGAGATAGACCGAGCCGGAACTGAACAATGTCCCCCCAGCCCTGACGGATTTCAAATTTTCATAAAATGACGCCGGACAACGCTTCTTGGAGTTCGCGGCTGAAACGAGTCAGATGTCGCTGGCTTCCCAGTCCTACTGCCCTAAGGGTCCCCAACAAAAGTCGTCGGTTTGAGCCGAAGCGGACCATGCTTTATACAAGCCAGAATACATCGACATCTGGATGGGCATCTGTTAATACAGATGCACGGGTTCTTCTATGGATGGCGAAGCGATGACAAACGCGCGGCGGCGCTGGTGGTTTGACGGGGTGATTGCGCTTTATTTGGCGTCGATGCTCACGTTACTTACGCTCTCCGACGTCGGTCGCTGGTATTCCGCCAATCCCGTGCTGCGGTGGCAAACGGACGCATTCCTCCATGGGCATTTGGCGCTTAGTGCTTCACCGTACAGCTTGCAGCACGATTTAGCCTGGGATCATGGCGTGCAGCAAGTTTGGGGGTTGGGAGTGCCGGCCTTTCGCTTTCCCTTTGAATTGATCGCCCGTGTTTTCGGACTCCAAGCGTTTCCGGACCGTCTCATATTTCTCATCGCGTGCACACTCTGCTACTGGTTTGTGATTCGGACATTCACTACGCTGCAATGCAAGACGGATTCTTCCGGCACGACCGCTGATAATTGGAAAAGGATGCGCGTTCCCTGGGTGCTGGGAGTGCTCTTCTGGGCTCCGCCCTTCGTCTATCTGTTGCGCGTCCGCTCGGAGGTCTATGAGGAGGTTATTGCTTATGGCTATCTTTACTCGTTGGTTTTGTTTGCCGGATTTCTGCGAGCGGTACGAAGCCCGACGGCTGCCAAGTTGTTATTGCTTGCTTTATGGTCAGGCCTAGGCGCATGGGTCCGTCCGACCTTATTGTTCTATGGTGTTGTGACAGTCGGGTTGGCATGTGTTATCGCCTGGCGAGCGCGGATGCGTGTCGCCGTGCTCGCCGGCATCCTGCTGGTGTTCTTCCTTTGCGGAGCAGGGTTGGGATGTACTAATATACTGCGGTTCGGCGGATTTTTCGAGTTTGGCCATTCGCTCAATCTCGAAACCGGCGTCTCCTGGGACACTTGGAACACTTATTCGCTCAAATTCGATTACCCCTTTCGCCGGGAGCCTTTTCTCTCAGCCGCGCGGGATGAATTAGGAACACTGTTCTTTAATCGAAAGCTGAATGGAATGGATTTCTATGCGCCAGATGCCGTTTGGGGCCAATCCGCGACTCTTCGCTGGCATGAGATGTACTTTCCAACCTTCAATGTGCTGTACCTCGCGTTACTGATTGGCAGCATCCTGATTTGGATAGCACATTTCGCGCGCCATTGCGTGGCGCGTGGCAGGTCGGCGCAAAGCCCGCAGCTTCCAGAAGCGATGGGCAGCGCGCGCTTGAAGTCTGCGTTCGCGGTTTGTGCAGTGCCGTGGGCGGCGCTTTCGTTTCTCCTGTTGTTCGGATTCTATCTCTGGTCTCCCAGTGTGTCTTCGCGATACAATGTTGACTTCCTCCCCGCCGTTATGGTTGGCATAAGCGCCCTCGTTTGGAATGCGTTCGAATTGGGTTATTTTAAGGCGAAGTGGCAAGCCCGCTGGTGTTTCGCCATCGCAGGAGTATGGATCGCCATTGCTATTTTCGTGGGCCGGATTCAATCGGGCTATTATTCCTATACGGTAAGGCTCGCCGAAATTCAATCCGCGGCAGCAGTTTCTCCGTCCTCACCCGGAACACCTCCCGAATTGCGACATTACGAACTCAGCAGCCCTGATTTGTCTGCCGATATTCCTTTCAACCGCGATGGCTGGAACCTGGGCGATGGAACCGTACAACCCGCAGTCACGCTCTTTGCTTCAGACCCGGAATGTGTCGTGCTTTCGGTTTTTAAGCCTGACGGGACGCCGATCACTTCGGGCGATATTGAGCCGATCCAGGCCAAGATCGGACTGGAGTATCTCGCGCGTGACTCAGTCCAACTCTGTTCAACCAACGCCACCATTGTGTTTCGCGGACCACGGAAGTCGCGATATCAGCGCGGGCTTCAGGTCTGTTTTCTGGGCTTTATCCGTCCCGAGGAACTTGGGCGAAAGTCACCCTCCGTCTGTTTATCGAGCGTTTCTTTTGCGCGAAGCAAGCTCCCCCTGGCAAAAAGATAACATTTACGAATTACGGTTGGGATTAAATGAAAAGACTCGCCGTCAATGGGTCAAAGCCGGCAGCAGCATGAACAGGATTGCAGTCATTGGAGCCGGACCCGCGGGGTTGACCGCGGCTTACCAGCTCACAAAAAGAATTGGGGACGTGGCGGTCTTTGAAGCCAGTTCGTGCGTTGGCGGCCTGGCGCGCTCGATGTCCTTGTGGAACCAGATCGTCGATCTGGGGCCGCATCGATTCTTCAGCCACGACCGGCGGGTCAACGAACTGTGGCTGGAGGTGGTGGGCCGGGACTACGCGATGGTCAAGCGGCAGACGAGGATTTTGTATGACGGCAAACTGTTCAAGTATCCGCTGGAAGGCCTGGATGTGCTCCAGAAACTTGGCGCATGGGAAGCCATGCGTTGTCTTTACAGCTACGCGCAAGAGTGGGGAAGTCCGACGCGGCTGGATGGCAGCTTTCAGAACTGGGTTTGCCAAAGATTTGGGCGGCGCCTCTTTGAAATCTTTTTCCAGAAATACAGTGAGAAACTCTGGGGCATTTCCTGCACCGAACTCGACGCGGACTTCGCCGCGCAGCGCATTAAAAAATTCTCGCTCTCAGTTGCCGTGAAGAGCGCCTTGTTTTATAACACCGGAAAAAACCACCGGACGCTGGCTGACGAGTTCGCGTATCCCACCGGCGGCACTGGCACTGTTTATCAACGCATGGCTGAAGCCGTCCAACAGCGCGGAGGACAAGTGCGCCTCAAAACACCGGTGCTGAAGGTCCTCACCGAAAACCGCAAAGTGATCGGTTTGAAAATGGCTTCGGGCGCCGTCGCCTGCGACCGGGTGATTTCCACCATGCCGCTGACTGTCATGGTGCTGCAATTGGATGGTGTTCCACCGGAGGTGACTGCTGCCTGCGCGCAACTCCAATTCCGAAATACAATTCTCGTGTACGTCGAGGTGCTGGACGGCAATCCCTGGCCCGACAATTGGATTTACGTTCACAGCCCGGACCTGCGCTTTGGACGAGTCACCAATTTTCGCAACTGGGTGCCGCAACTGTATGGTGGGAGCCCCCATGCCATTCTGGCGATGGAATATTGGTGCAATTCAGACGATGCATTGTGGCAGCAAGAGGATCACAGCTTGATCGCCCAGGCGCGCGAGGAGCTGGTTCGTTCGGGGCTGGTCAGTAGTGCGGAAAAGCTTGGCCGTGGCAGTGTGTTTCGCGTTCCCCGGGCCTACCCCGTGTATCGCCGCGGCTACCAACAGCATTTGAAAGTGATTCGGGAGTATCTCGCCACGATTGAAGGTCTGGATGTGATCGGGCGTTATGGCTCCTTCAAGTACAACAACCAGGATCACTCCATTCTCATGGGGCGGCTGGCGGCGGAGAATGTTTTGGACGGAAAGCATCACGATCTTTGGGCCATCAACACGGATTACGACGCCTACCAGGAAGCGTGCTCGATAACGGAAAGCGGACTCACATGACAAAGCTGATGAACCAAACCGCGCCGGACGAAGCTGTGGAGCCCACGCCGAGTGGCTTCGGGGTTCGCTCACGACGCTTGGTCCTTTGGTACCTTTCAGCCCTCATTGCCATTGGCTTTTGTGTCGGCACCGGTTTGATAAGCGGCTGGGGAATGTGGTACTCGTCAAGCACGCCGTACCGGCGCCAGACAGAAGCGCTGCTAAACGGGCGAATGGCGTTGTCCACGTCACCGATCGAGTTGGAGCGTGACATGGTGTGGTGCAATGGGAGGGTGCAGCAAGTTTGGGGATTGGGTGTGCCGTGCTGGCGGTTGCTCTTCGAGGCGCCGGCTCGCTGGCTGGGCCAGCCCGCTTTTCCGGACCGCATCGCATTTGCAATCGCTTTGTGCCTCCTAAGCTACGCGATCCTGCGGCGATTTGTTTTTGCGAACGATCGCCTGGTGGATTGGAAACAGGAGCCGCACTTATTGCTCGCCGTTTTTCTTACCGTTCTGTTTCCACCCTTCCTCGCGATGTGCAAAGTTCAGTTGAACGTGTACGAGGAGGCAGTCGCTTACGGCTATATCTGCGGCATTGGGATGTTTCTGGGAACGCTCGCGTTCGTGCGGCAGCCCCGGCTCCGCCTGTACTTGATGCTTTGTTTCTGTGGCGGCCTCCTTCCATTTATCCGCCCAACCTTTGGCATTTACGGGTTTGCCTCCATGCTGATGGCATGGTTCGTCAGCCGGCGGGCACATTGGGCGTGGTGGAAATCATTCGCCGGTCCAGCCTTCTTTGGCGTGGGGATTCTTCTGTTGCTTTGGACCAATCAACAACGATTTGGCTCGATGCTTGAGTTTGGCCACAAGCTCAATTTGTCCGCCACGAATTGTGAATTTCTTTCCCAATTCTACAATCCCTATGGAAAAGAGCGCTTATGGCCCGCGGCACGCGAACTCGTGGGCACGATGTTCTTTACGCCTGGGTTAAATGGATTCGATGCGTTCCGAGAGCATGCGGTGCGATGGCAATCGGCCGCCATCCGTTATCGGGCCATTTATCACACGATGTATGATTGGACATTTCTCGTGGGAATCCTGGTGTGCTGGGCGTTTGTGTTGCGTCAAGCGCTGCTGTGGCTGCGGGGCCGCGCTTTGCGTCCACAGTACCTGATGGCCATGACGGCGGGCGTCTGGTCGTTGCTGGCTTTTGTTCCTTTAGTGGTATTCTATCTTCACTTCGTATTTGCTTTCTCCCGCTATTTCCTCGACTTCGGCCCCGCCATAGGCGTGGCCATGTTCGGCGGCGCCAATGCACTATGGATCCTCTTGAAAGAGAGCAGCCATCCCAGACTTCGGTCTTTTCCTGCTTTTGTCATTCCGTTGTTGGGGATTGTCTGGTGGGGATACGAAACGGCAACGATCCGTGCGATGGGTTACGGAGAGACCCTGTCGCGGGAGGCGGTCGTGGCGAGGCTGGATCAGAACCGGGCTTCCGAACCGCCGCTGCCGGCGCATTACCAGCTTGGCCAGGATTTGCCGGAGCTTTACGGAATCCCCTTCAACGGCGAAGGCTGGCAGCGAACTGGCGAAGTCGGTTGTGTGGTGACGTTGTTCGTGCGCGATTTGAATCATTTATCTCTGGAACTTGGTTCGATCTCTTCAACCCCGATTTCGGATGGCGACTGCGCATCGATTCGTGCTCGAATCGGGGAGGAATTTCTCCGAATCGAGTCCGTCCAAACCACCGATCGCGGTAAACGTCTCACCTTCGCGCCGCCCACATCCCAAATCTATCGGAAAGGGATTCAAACCGTCTTTGTCGCCTTTGCAACTCCGGCTACTTACCGGCACGGAAATCTTCCCTTGAAACTCTTGGAAGTGAACTGGACTCAATCGGGATCTGAATGAAGAACCGGGGGCTCGTTTAGTCGATAAAAAACCCTCCAGCTATGCTGGAGAGACTGCCGGAGTTTGACAGTTCCGGAACTGATTGCCGGAGGGCGGCGGAGGGAAAGGGATGTGGCCGTGACAAGGGGCTGCGATCGAGCGCCGTCAGGCGCGAAATCTTTGTAGTAATGAATCCAAAATGAACAAGCTCCGTAGGAGCGGCATGGCCGTCGTGGAAGAAGAAGATGTCGCCCCGCTGGGGCTTGGTGTTGTTTGAGAATTGCTGGCTACACAGATGCCGCGCCTACGGCGCTGAGAACGGGCTTCGCTTTTCTTGCCCGAAGTGCCATGCGGCTTTGAGTCGCTCCACCTCGGTCAAGCTTCCGGCTCTGCCGGCGGTTGCTGACTGTCGCGTATTTTGCGCAGGCAGCTCGCGCCGTCTGTTTTCAGCGCAATTTGATTCGCGCCTCCGGAACTCCGGCGGTCGCCACGGTTACCTCTATCGGGCCGAGCTGGTCATGAAGCGATTGCACGATCGCGAGCGCGCGGCCGCCGTTGAATCGGCGCGAGTGGCTGCGCAAAGGAGTGGAATCACTCTGATCGCCGTTGTCCAGCGCGCGCAGCCGGGCCGGACCGGTGATTTCGACCGTGCAAAGGCCGTTGCCGTCCGGAACGACAACGCCATTCGTATCGACCAATCGCAATTCCAGATGTGCCACATCGCGATCCTGGGTTAACTGCTTCTTGTCAGGCGCAATTTCGATCCTCGCCGGAGGTCCTGCAGTTCTAAGGCGGTACTCCACGGTCTCTCCGCCGCCATTCCGGACGACCGCCTTGAGTTCCCCTGGTTCAAATACAACGTCCCATTGCGGAATCCGGTTGGGCGCATCGGCGGGACTTTTTGTGCCCAAAGACTTGCCGTTGAGGAACAATTCCACCGACTTGCAGTTGCAATAGCACTCGACGGTCAGTTGTGTGCCTGGCTTCCAGTTCCAATGATTCTTTGCGTCACCCAATGGGGCCCTGGTGGACTCATCCGAATCGTACGAATCCTGCACCGCGAGGTATACCATCGGTTTCTCCACCCAAAGCGACTTGCGAAATGCGCCGCGTGGTTTCAGGAAGCCACAGGTATTAAACATGCCGCTGCCCGAGCCGTGGGAGGGCCAATTCACGGCTTCGCCCAGAATGTCGAAACCCAGCCAAAGGAATTGTCCGGCAAGTCGGCGGTTGGTGGCGAGGAGATCGATATAATCCATGTGATAATCTTCCTCGCTGCCAATGAATTTGCGGTTGGGGTGCGCCTCCATGTCGGTCAGCATTTGGTCAAGTTGGTAATTGTAGCCGACGACGTCGAGTTGATCCTCCAGGCCGATCCGTTCGGCTCTTGCGGGTGCGCCTAAGGCAGCCGTGATGGGGCGCGTTGTGTCGCCTTTCCGCACGGCTTCGATCAGCCGTCGCGCATCCTTCGCGAGCACGCCCGCGGTCTTTTCCGTGTAGGGATCATTCGGATAATCCATTTCGTTTCCAATGGACCACAAAATGACACTGGGATGATTGCGATCGCGCCGGACCATATCCAGCATATCTTTGTCCGCCCATTTCTTGAAGAACTCGGAATATCCTCCGTGCAACGACGGCTTGCCAATGTTCCGCCCGAAGACCCACTTCTTCTTCGAGCCGCTCCATTCATCGAAAGCCTCGTCCATGACCAAAAAACCATGCTGGTCGCACAAGTCCAGGAACTCCGGTGACGGCTCATTGTGGCTGGTGCGAATCGCATTGCAGCCAACCTCCTTCAGCAAACGCAACCGCCGCTCATCCGTGGCTTCGGGCACGGCGGCGCCCAAGGCTCCTGCCGTGTGGTGCAGGCAGACGCCTTTGAATTTCATCGGCTGGCCGTTGAGGAAAAATCCTTTCTGCGGATCGAACTGAATGGAACGAATTCCAAACGGGGTGTCCAGCCGGTCAATGATGCGCTGGCCCAGGCGCAACGTAGTGACCGCCGTATAAAGCGACGGCGAGTCCGGCGACCAGAGTTTTGGGGAGGACAGCAGGATTTCCTGTGAGAGAACTTTTTGCCCTTCGGCTTCCACGGCAGAGTTCGTTCGCGATGTCCCTACCACCTGGCCGCCGGGGCCGATTAATTCGGTTGACAAATCGATATCAGCCGCCGCGACTTCATCGTCGACCGTTGTTTCGACAACCACACGCGCTTTTTGCTCGGAAACCTCTGGTGTGGTCACAAACACTCCGTCGTCACCGATATGCAAACGCTCGGTGGCGATGAGCCACACGTGGCGGTAAATGCCCGATCCGCCATAATAGCGAGTGTCGTCCATCGCGGAATGATCGACCCGCACTGCCAGGACGTTCGTGCCGCCGAATTTCAAATACGGCGTCAGATCGCAACTGAATGTGGTGTAAGCCCAGGGGCGGCCGCCGACGGATTTTCCGTTCAGCCACACCTCGCCTTTGGCGGAAACGCCCTCAAACTGGACCGCCACAATCTTGTCCTGCCATTGCGCCGGCACGGTGAATGTCTTCCGATACCACGCAATCCCTCCCGGCAAATACCCGCTGCAACTGAAATTCGTCGATGAAAAATCGCCTTCCACACTGAAATCGTGCGGCACATCGAGCTGCCGCCAGGAGGAGTCGTCAAAGGATGGGGTCGCCGCCTCAGGCACATCTCCCAAATGAAATCTCCAATTGAAATCAAAGCACTCATGCACGCGCGGTGGCACGTCGCCGTTCGAACGCTGCATGCGTTCCTTCTCCCTCTCCAAGTGGGCGTAGTTGGCGGCAACGCGTCGCTGGTGATAGGCTCGGCCGAGGATTACAATCAGCACGACAGCCAGCGCTGCGACACCGATGAGAATCGCTTTTGATCGTGACATATACCCCAACATAGGCAATTGGCTGTAGCTGAAACACAGCGCAGCAACCACCCAAGCCCTGGTCACAATGCCGGTCCTTCACGAACAACATCGCGAGCCGTCGGCAGGTCGCGTTTATAAAGCCAAAGCCCGCGAAGCGCAAGGGCAATATCGGCAATCAGCGCCGCGGGGGCGCAACTCGCGACACGCACCGGAGCGCGGCTGTGCTGAAAGCCGGCCGCAGCACGCGAGCCTTTGCTGGCATTTCACCGTTCAGTTTAAATGACATTGCTGGGGCTGGTCTCCGGCACAGCCGCGTTCCAAAATGGTGCGGTGCCACATTGCGCCTGCGCCGCGGCGGAAGAATAGTCTCCGGCCTGGCTCGTATTGCTTTTGATGAAGTTCGCAAGCCTGAGTTTCGCGGTCGACAAAATTTTGTGCCGAGACCGCAACGAATCGACTTGCCATTCACTTTCACACGTGCGAAATAAAGCCCCGTGCTGACGTATTGCAGCAAATTTGGGACTTTCGGAAAGAATGCCGCTTGCCCTCCGGCGAGAGTCGTTCGGTGCGATTGTTCTTTTGGGATTTTGTATTCCCCGTTGTGTCTTTTGCACTGCCATGGCCACAATGATAAGAGGGAATACAAAAACTTCGGTTTACAACATTTAAGCGGTTGTAAATGAATGGTTTGCCTCGGTAGCTCAATTGGCAGAGCAGTTGACTCTTAATCAATTGGTTCTAGGTTCAAGTCCTAGCCGGGGCACCACTTTCTTCAGATTTCTCCAAATACCAATCAAACACGACTGTCAGGGGTGGGTCGGGTTTGATTGGTGGTTGTAGCAACCAAAACGGCGGCGCGGCAGTGGGCGCATAGGAATTGCGTGCCGACCAGTTCAACGTGCTGGATGCCGAAACCGTGATGGCAGCAATCGCAGGTTTCGAGAATCACGGTTTCAGCTACGCCGACCAACGGGACAGTGAATTCACCTATTTTGATCGTAGCGTGTTTCATTCGATTTCAATCCACGCCGCGGCCGCCGCGGGCATTGCTATTGATCCTGCCAAACGGGGGTAACAAGACAATCCTGGCATAATTCAGGAATTTATCCAGTCAAAAATTTTTATAAACTGCTGATTCCAAGGCCGCTCAAAGAACAACGCGCCGTTTTCTGATCAGCTCAACTTGCCTGCCGACGAAGTCCCTTCGTGCTCGGCGTGGCCAATTTCGTCCTATGGCCAAGGACAACCCGAAGCGGCAGCGGATACTGTGGCTGGCGCACCGGCGGACTTATTATAAGCAAATAGCGAACAGCGTTTGAGATTTCTCTAGCGAGCGGAGTCCGGGTCTAATCGACTAGTTAACGCTAACCTGCTTTAGAGCCGACCGGCATTCTATTGATTACAATTTTATCACTTGCCGCGCGCGCGGCGCTGACTAGAATGCCCGCCAATCAGCCCCCAATTACCCATGAATACGAATGTGTTCTACTCACACCTTCGCCGCATGCGGAGGATTTCCATTCTCGGAACATTAATACTCGCGCTGTCTTTTCAAGCGCTGGCCGGCTCTAGTTTGAGCTGCGATGGAGCGAACCAGTATGTTTCAGTTCCGGGCAGCACAAATCTGACGCCGACGCCAGTGACGTTCGAGGCGTGGGTTTATCCGACTGTGGCCACGTGCAACACGATCCTCTCCATGGGTGATGGCGGTGACAACACTCACACTGCTTATATCTTTCAGATCAGTGGAGCAGGGAACTGCGGTCCCATGAATGTGTCCTTGATGGGAGGGAAAACGGGCGCGTGGGATGCTTCGGCTTCAACGATTCCGCTCAATGCCTGGACGCATGTGGCGGTGACCTATGACGGCACCAATAAGCAATTTTTTATTAACGGCGTACTGGACAGCACGGCGGCGCAGCCGGGCCCGCTTTTCCAGACGAACTCGGCAATGCTGATTGGCCGCCAGGGCACGGGTTGTCAGTGCAACAATTTTAACGGCCAATTGGCGGAGGTCCGGATTTGGAACACGATCCGCACGTCGAACGAAATCGCCGCCGACATGACTTTTTCGTCAGGAGGACAGCCCGGCCTGGTCGCCTATTATCATTTGAATGAAGGCAGCGGCACCACGGCCTACGACGCTTCTGGCAATGGCCATAATGGGACGGTCGCGGTCGCGGCTGGATGGGCAAATAGCACGCCGCCGTTTGTCAATTATGCCCTCGAATTTTTCGGCACCAATTATTTGACCGTCAATCCGAGCCCGAGTTTAGCGTTGAGCAATCAGCTTACGTTCGAGGCGTGGGTCTGGCCGCAAACCACCAATTGCATGACAATTCTTTCGCGAGGGTCCGGCGACTTCAGCAGCGATTACATCTTGACGGTCGGCTACGATGGCTCAAACAGTTGCGGCAATGGTTACCTGGATTTTTTTGGTGTCACTACTAATAACGATACCGGCGCGTGGGATGAGAGCCCGACCAATGAGGTGCCAGCCCAGACCTGGACGCACGTGGCCGTGACGTTTGATGGATCGAACAAGATTTTCTATATCAATGGTTCTCCGGTGGGCACGAATGCTCGCCCGGGAGTTATCAATCAAACCGGCACGCCACTTTACATCGGGCGGCAAGGCTCAACCTGCGATTGCAATCTTTTCGAGGGACTAATGGATGAGGTGCGAATTTGGAATGTCGTTCGCACGCCGGGCGAGATCAAACAGGATTTCGACCAGACGCTCACAGGCATGGAGTCTGGCCTGGTTTCCTATTATCGATTTGATGAGGGCAACGGTTTGCTGACTGCCGATTTCAGCGACCATACCAACAATGCCACCTTGAGCACCAGCAGCGGTGTTTGGACCAATTCCGGCGTGACGCTAATCGCCGTGCCCACCATCTCGGATCAGAATGTCTCGAATATTACATCGACCAGCGCGGCGTTGGTCGCAGAAGTCGCTCCCAATGGCGCCGATACCACCGTCTGGCTCGAGTACGGCTTGACGACGAATTACGGAATCACGACGGTTCCCAGTGGCGTGACCGGTACGAACACGACGCCCGTCCCCACGGCCGCGTTGCTTTCAGGACTCCTTCCGGGCGCGACTTATCATGCGCAATGGGTGGCCTCCAATGCGGCGGGGGCGGTTTACGGTGGCGATCAAACGATAGAAATACCAATGTTTGCGCCGATTAACGTCGGATTCCCCGCTGCGGAGCAAGGTTCGGTTGCCGCTGTTGGTGACTTGGATAACGATGGATGGCTGGACATTCTGGTTTTGGGTTGGGATGCGGTGAGCAATGTGCCGGTGGCACAAATCTGGCACAATACAGGGAGCGGGTTTGCAAGTATCGATGCCGGTTTGACGGCAGTCAAATGGGGTTCAGTGGCCTTGGGCGATTATGATAATGACGGGCGGCTGGATGTCCTGCTCACGGGCACTGTTTCCAACAACGTTGATCGTACCGAGATATGGCGAAACACCGGCTCCGGGTTTTCCAACGTGACTGCCGTGGTTGCTTCCGGCATGCCGGCGGTTGATTCCGGCTCGGCGATCTGGGGCGACTACGACAACGACGGCAAGCCTGATATTTTGCTGACGGGCGAGCATCCTGATGATTCGAGCGGATACAACTTCACAGATGTTGCCCAAATCTGGCACAATACCGGGAGCGGTTTTGTCCAGGCCGATGTGAGTCTGCCAGGTGTTACCAGTGGTTCGTCCGGCTGGATAGATTTCGATGGCGACGGTTTGCTGGACATCTTCCTATCCGGTTATGACAACGACGGCAACGCCCTCACCCAGCTGTGGCGCAACACGGGCCACGGCTTCACAAACATTAACGTAGGAGTGCCAGCGCTGGGGTTCGCCTCGTTTGGCTGGGCCGATTTCAACAATGACGGCAAGCTGGACTTCGTGGTCTCCGGGTTATCCGGCACCTTTGCCAGCCCCAACCCGGTAACGCAGGTATGGACGAACTCTGGCAGCGGTTTTGCGAAAATGATGGATTTGCCCGGTCTTGACGGCGGTTCCGTATCCGTCGCCGATTTCGATAATGACGGCCTTCCTGATATTGTCGTGACCGGAGACAATGACTCTAACAGTGCCACCACCAAATTATTCCGCAACACGGGCAATGGATTCGTTGACGTGACCGCCGCTTTCGCGTCCGGTGTGCCAAATGTTGATTGGGGATTCAGCGCGTGGGCTGATTTTGACAACGATGGGCGGCTGGATTTATTGCTCGGTGGCAATAACACCATGCAAGTGTGGCAGAATGGGGGATCGACGACGAACTCGCCGCCGACGGCGCCCACCGGATTGACAGCGAGCGTTTCAGGCTCCTCGCTGGTGCTGAACTGGCAGGCGTCGTCCGATGTGCAAACCGCTTCTAACAGCCTGACGTACAACCTCCGAATTGGGACGATGCCCGGCGGTTCGGATATCCTGGCGCCAAATTCCGCCCCGGACGGGTGGCGGCGCGTGCCGCAAATGGGGCCGCTCAACCGGCAGCAATTCCAGCTTCCGATACCTCAGTACCCCCGGCCCAGATATTATATCAGCGTGCAGAGCATTGACGGCGCCCTGGCCGGGTCGGCCTTTTCACCCGAGCTCGCGCTGACGATTCCGCCGATGTTCACGAGTTGGGAACTCCGCAGCGACGGCTCGTTCCAGGCTCAATTCAACGCGACCGGCGGCGTGACCTACGATATCCAGGCCTCGAGCGATCTGCTGCACTGGGAGGACATCCTTTCCGTCAATCTCGGCATTGACAGTCCTTTCCTGTTCATGGACAGCTCGGCTACGAATTATCCGCGCCGGTTCTATCGCTTCGGTGCGCAGTAAAAAAGATGATGGTTTTGGAAAGCGATTGTAGAACTGCTGCGTCGCGAAGCGACTCTGGAAATTAGCCAGCCACGCAGTGGCTGGAAATGTCGGCATTACGATCGCGTCCTGAAAGGACGCTGGAATCGATGGCATTTTCCGTTGTCCTTTCAGGACCAGCATCTGTAGGACGGCTCACCAGCCACTTTGTTGCTGGCTAATATCCTCATGTCGCTCCGCGACTGGCGAAGGTTTCGGCACGGCATTCTACAATGCCGACGGCTTTTTCCTGAACGAGCGCAGGATGTAATAGGCCACCGGCGTGGCGATGAGCGAGAGGAGCACGGAGATGCAGAGCGCTCCAATGACGGCGATGGCCAGCGGGCGCAACATGTCCGCACCGGCGCCGATGCCGAAGGCGAGCGGGAGCATTCCGAGCGTGGCGGCCAGCGAGGTCATCAGCACGGGGCGCAAACGCCGATGGCCGGAACGCACCAGGGCTTCGGCCAGGTCGCCGCTTTCGGCTTCCATATGCTGCACGAAATCGAGCATGAGAATTCCGTTTTTGGCGACGATGCCGACGCCGATGATGGCGCCCAGGTAGGAAACGACGTTCAAGGTGGTGCCAGTGATCCACAGCGCCACCACCGTGCCGAACATGGCCAGAATCGCCCCGAAGATGATGGAAATGGGTTCGTAGAACGAGCGGAATTCAATCAATAGCACGATGAACACGAGCAGGATAGCCATCACGAGGACGGCGGCCAGGTTGTGGAACGATTCCTGTTGTTGTTGGAAAGCACCACCGTATTCCACGCTGCCGGGCGGCAGCCAGGTGTCATGGCTCAACGTGTTTTGGATGTCGTGCATGACACTGCCGAGATCGCGGCCTTCTAGCCCGCCCGTGACCCTGATCACCTGGCGCAGGTTCTCGCGGACGAATTCGATCTCGCTCGGTTGAATGCTGACATCGCAGACCTGGTCGAGTTGGACCGTGGCGCCTTCGGGTGTGCGCAACGGCAATTGGCGCAGTTTGTCGACGCTGTTCACGCTGTTCGTTTGGGCCATGACCCGGAGGTTGACGACGCGGTCGCCTTGAAGCACGTAGGAGGAAATCTGCCCAAACATCGCGGCACTGGCGGCCTCGGCGATGTCCTGCGCGGTCAGGCCGAAGCGCTGCGCTTGGGCATTGCGGACGCGCAGATTGATCGACGGGCCGGTTTCAGTGAGGCCGTCAAACGTGTCGACGACTCCGGGAATTTTTTTGATTTGTTCCTCGACGCGCGGGGCGGTTTCCTGGAGCCATTGGAGATCCGGTGAATACAATTTGATTTCGATCGGTTCGGGGTTGTCCTGCAAATCGCCCACCACGTCGGAAAGAATTCCGGGGAATTCAAAGCGCATCATGGGAAAGCGCTCTGTGAATTTATGGCGCAATTCAGCGATGACTTCGTCAGTGCTGCGACCGCTGCGCGGTTTGAGTTTCACGGCAAAATCGCCGCGATAGGCTTCGGTGATGAACATGCCCATTTCCGTGCCGAGCCGGCGGGAATAGCCTTCCACGTCCGGAGTGGCGCGCAAAATATCTTCGGCCTGATCCAGGATTCGAGAGGTTTCGCTGAGGCTTGTGCCGGCCGGCGCCCAGTAATCGATGACGAAACCGCGTTCGTCAAAATGCGGGAGAAAATCCGTCTGCAAATCGCGAAAAATAAATATGCCGACGACAAGAACGAGCACGCAGGCGAGGAGGGTGAGCCAGGAATGCCGGATGGCGGCGTGAAGGCCGCGTTCGTAAAGCTTGAGCACGCGGCGCAAAATGAATCCGCCTTCGGTGTCCTTGGGGGCATGGCCATGTTCGAGTTTTTCGCGGCTGCGGATGAACCAGCCGGCGATGGATGGGGTGAGCGAAAGCGCGAGGAACAGCGACGCCAGGAGCGAGACGACCATCGTGAGCGCGAGCGCCCGAAAAAACACGCCCGCCACTCCGGTCAAAAAGGCGAGCGGTATAAAAACCACGACGGGCGTGAGGGTGGAACCGATGAGCGGATGGAGAATTTCGCCGATCGCTTCCTGGATGCCGTCGAATTTCGACCGCCCGGCCGCGATTTTTACAAACATCGCTTCCACCACGACGATGGCATCGTCGATGATGAGGCCGATGGAGGCGGCGATGCCGCCCAGGGTCATCATGTTGAAGCTCATGCCGGCCAATTTCATCGCGACGAACGTCATGAGCACGCAAATGGGAATGGTGACGATCGCCGTGAGGACGCTGCCCCAGTTTTTCAGGAACAAAAACAGGATGACGATGGACAATATGAGGCCGAAGACAATCGCGTCCCAGACGCTGCCGACGGAGTCGCGCACGAATTGTGATTGGTCGTAGTAAAATCCGAGCTGCATGTCGGGGGGCAATTCGCGGCGGAGTTTGGCGAGCTCGGTTTTTAACGCGTTGGCGATGTCGAGCGTGCTGCCGTCGGGCTGGCTTTGGACATTGATCAAAACGGCGTTGCGGCCCTGGGCGGTGACGACGGTGAACACGGGTTCGGGACCGCGTTCGATGCGGGCCACGTCTTTGATCAGCACGGGATGATTATTGCGGACGGCGATGACGACGTTGCCGATTTCTTCCGGCGTGCGGACGCGGCCATCGATGGTGGTGAGATAGAGGTGGTAGTTTTGCTCCATCATGCCCGCGGCGGCGATGAGATTGTTCTTGGTCAGGGCGGTGCTGACGGCTTCAAGATCCAGGTGCGCGGCCTGCAATTTGGCGGGATCGACGAGCACGTGAAATTCCGGCTCGGCGCCCCCGACAAGATCGACTTTGGCCACGCCGGGGATTTGCAGGAAGCGCGGCTTGATGTTGTAGTTGGCGGTTTCCCACAGGTCCATGGTATTGCGGTTGGAACTCGTGAGACTGATGCCCATGATGGGGAAGGCGGAAAAGGTCAGGCGCTCAATTTCCGTCGTGGCGGTCGCGGGCAAATCGCCGCGGATTTCGGACAATTTGCTGAGCACGTAAAGTTCGGAGCGCTGCATGTCGACGTGCCAGTTGAAGAAGATGTTGATCTCAGCCGAGCCGCGCTTCGTCGCGGAGCGCACGGAAACGGCGCCGGGGATTTCCTTCATGGCCTCCTCGATTGGGCGCGTGACCGTGGCCATCATTTCATGCGCGGGCATGATGCCATTTTGCACGATGATCACGACGCGCGGAAAATCGGTCTGCGGGAAAACGGAGGAGGGGAGATGGAGCGCGGAAAAAATGCCGGCCAGGCACAGCACCACGGCAACAAACATGATGGACAGCGAATGCCGCGTGGCGAACCGACCGAGGCGGGAATGCGTTTCGGGATTCATTTCTCCGGGGCGGAATTGGTCGGGCTTTCAGCCGCGTAGTTTTCAGCGCTATTGCCGATGCTGACTTTTGCCTTGTCCGGGAACCCGTAGGCGCCGGTGGTCACGACCGAATCGCCTTCCTTCAAATCCGGCGCTTCGATTTCCACCAGGCCATTTTCGCGCAAACCGGTCGTGACGGGTTTTTGCGCGGCCTCGTTGCCATTGACGAGCACGATGAAGCTTTTGTTGTCATCACCGGTAACGACGCTTTGCTCGGGGACGGCGAGGCAGTTCGTATGGACGGCGGTGACGATGCGCAACTCGACGAATTGACCCGGGCGAAGGCCGGAATCAGCCGGCAGCAGCGAATGGGTCAGAACCGTTCCGTCCGCGGCTTCGATCGACGGGCTGATGAAGTGGAGCGAGGTGGTGACCGGTGGATCCGTGAGCACCTGGACTTCGAGATTGGTTTTAAGCTGTGAGGCGTTGGCAGCAGGGACGGATGCGCTGACAGCAAGGCGGTTCAAGTCAACGACTTCGGCAAGAACCGTGTTCGCATCGACGGCCTGCCCGGCGCGGACGGCGACGCGGGTGACGGTGCCGGAGATGGGCGCGATGAGCTGCAGCGAGGCGAGCTGCGCCTCGGCATCCGCAAGATTTTTGGCGGAGGTGTTTTGGTCGGCGAACAATTTGCGCTGGCGCTCCACTTCGGCTTTGGCGTAATCGAACGTGGCCGTGCTGGAATTCAGTTCCACGAGGACGTCGTCTTTATTGACATGTTGCCCAGCGACCACCGCGACACGGGCCACGACGCCGGCGGAAGGAGCGGAGAGCGGGCCGCCGGCGGAAGGTTCGCCGGCGGTGGCGGGCGCGGGTTCAATCGTGCCGTAAGTGTTCACGTATTCATGCAACGTGACGCGCTGGACGGCGCCGGTTTGGACATTGATGACCGGCGTGACGTTTTCTTCCTGCGGCTGGTCATCCGGGTCGCCGCCGGAGTCCGTGTGCAATTTGATCAGGCCAAAGACAGCCAGCCCCGCGCAGAGGACCATGACGCCGCCGATGACAATGGATTTCAATTTCATTTTTGGTTTCGGGAAAGAGGATCCTGCGCGACGCGGAGGGCGTCGGCGGAAAGGATGGCGGGGCTTTGGACAGCATCTTCGAGAGTGCCGAGAGCCTCCTGGGCCTTGGTCTGGGCGTCGAGTTGGTTTTGGACGCCGGTGTAATACAGGGACTCGGCGTTGGCTAGGGCGAGCGCGTCCGCCTCGCCGAGTCTTGCCTGGGCGCGCGTGGACTCCAATTGTTTCTGGAGGTTGGCCAGCAGGCTTTTCGCGATGGCGGATTTTTGCAGGGCGGCATTGTAGCCGGCGAGAGCGCTGTCAATTTCAGAAATGGCGTTCGCCTGCACCGACAGGAAATGAGCGGCGGCCTGGGCGCGCTTGGCTTTGGCTTCGGCGATGCCGCCCTGATTTTGGTTCAACACCGGCAGATCGACCGTGAAGCCGAGCGACCATTTGTTGTCCGTCTGGTCGAGTTCATAGCCGGGGTTCAGGTGAACGTCCGGATATTGCTTGGCGATTTCCAATTGCAACGCGGATTGGCTGGCGGCGTAATCAGCCAGGGCGCCGCGGACATCCGCGCGAGTCAAAATCGCGGTGCGGCGGACTTCCTGGTCGGTCAAATCGACCGGAAGGTTTTGCATGTCGCCAAAGTCAAATTCGACGCCATCGAGAGCGTGGGAGGGCACGCCGAGGGCGGAGGCCAATTGAACACGGGCCTGGGTTAGCTGGGCGAGCGCGTCCTGGTGCGATAACTGCGCGGTTTCGGCCGCGACGCGCGCCTGGGTGACTTCGAAGCCGGAAATGGCGCCGGCGGAAAGCTGGCCTTCCAGCAGGCGCACAACATTGCTCTGTGCCAGCACCTGGCGCGCGGACAACGATTCGTTTTCGCGCGCAATATATAAATTCAGCAGCGCCGAGCGGATCTTGCTGCGCGTTTGCCAAACCGTGGAAACGAAATCCCACTTGGCAGCGTCGGAGGTGAAGACGGCTTGCGCGATGCGTTTCTTGCGTTTGCCGGCAGTTTCGATCGGCACATCCAACGCCGAGGTAAAAATCCAAGGCGGCAGCGTAGTGCTGTCATAAGTAGGCGTGAAACTGAGGGTCGGGTTGGGCCGTTCGCCGGCGGTGATTTCAGCGGCGCGCACGGCGGCAAATTGGGCGCGCGCCTCGGCCAGCGCGGGTTGATAATAGAAAGCAACGTATGTCAGCGCGTTCAGGTCCCAGGTCCGGCGGGGCCAATCGCCGGTGATGTGGTTGGTTTCCAGGAATGCCCGGAGATTTTCGTTGGCGAGCGAGCGGGCATCGAAATCGGCGGCGGTTTGTTGCGGTGAGATCGGCTGCGGCGTGAAATGCGCGCAGCCGGCGAGCAGGGCGATGACAAAAATAAGCGGCCAAAACCTCATGCGATTTTCAGCGGGAACATTTCAGCCGATATCATGCGAATGGGCGATGTTGGTTTCATAGATGATTTCTTACGAACCGGCAAAAGCTTATTAAGGGGCTATTTTTGCAAGGGCGAGCCTAAAATGGACAAATGACAAAAAATTCATTTTAAACAAACAATGTCTTGTGGGTTGCTGAGATTCTGCCGGGCAGAGGCGGTCTGGGTATTCCGGCGAGATCAGCGAACTCGGCGCTTGCAGAAAACATCGGTTCGTCGCGAAGCGATACGCGGAAATTAGCCAGCCACGAAGTGGCTGGAAATCCGGGTATTTCCGATGCGTCCTGAAAGGACGCCGGAATGCATGGCTTTTTCCGTTGTCCTTTCAGGACTAGGTTACAAACGCGATTACCAGCCACGTTGTGGCTGGCTAATATCCGCGTGTCGCTCCGCGACTAGGAACACTAGCGAGGCGTTCGGAAAAAAACGTTCTTTCGCTGGCCGATTCCTTTATCATCGAACCATGCACGTGTTGGTGGTGGAAGATCAAAAGAAGACGGCGTCGTTCATCCGCATGGCGCTTCAGGCGGAAGGGTTCGCGGTGGATGTGTGCCATCGCGGCGATGACGCGCTGACGGCCGTGTCCACGGTTCGCTTTGACGGCATTGTGCTGGACATCATGCTGCCGGGGCGCGATGGGTTGAGCATATTGCGCGAGTTGCGCGAGCAGCAGAACCGCACGCCGGTGCTGTTGCTGTCGGCCCGCGGCGCGGTCAACGAGCGGGTGGAGGGGTTGAACGCCGGCGCGGATGATTATCTGCCCAAGCCGTTCGCGACCGCGGAACTGGTGGCGCGGGTGCGGGCGCTGGGACGGCGCCGGAGCGAATCGAAATCCACCACGCTGCGGGTTTCCAATCTCACGCTGGACACGGTTTCCCACCGGGCGCAGCGCGGGGACAAATTTTTCGACCTGACCGCGCGGGAGTTCCGGCTGTTGGAATTCCTCATGCGCTCGGCGGGGCGGATTTGCGGGCGGATGAGCATCATTGAAAAGGTCTGGGACTACCATTTCGACCCGGGCACGAACCTGGTGGATGTGTACATCAAGCGGCTGCGGGAAAAAATTGACGATGGGTTCGAGCCGAAGCTGCTCCATACGGTGCGGGGAGCGGGATACGTTTTGAAGGAATGAAAATCCGGACGCGATTGACGTTGTGGTACGCGGCGATCCTGATTGTTTCATTGATCGTCATGGGAGCGGGTGTGTACCAGGAAATCGCGGAGCAATTGCATCGCGATCATTCAAAAGATGTATGGGAGTATGCGCTGGATGAAGCGAGCGAGATGGTTTTTTGCGTGGGGTTCCCGGCGATTTTGCTCGGACTGCTGGGCGGATGGTGGATCACGCGCAAAACCCTCGGGCCGGTGACGGCGCTCACGGAAGCGGTCGAGCGGAAACACGACGGAAACCTGCGCGAACGGCTGCCGAGCAGCGGCAATGGGGATGAATTGGACCGGCTCACCCAGGTCTTCAACGCCATGACGTCGCGGCTGGACGATTCGTTTCAGCGCATCCGCGAATTTACGTTGCACGCGTCACATGAATTGAAAACGCCGCTGACGGTAATGCGCGGCGAACTTGAGATGACGTTGATCGAGGAGAATTTGACTGCCGGCCAAAAGGAGCGAGTCTTGAGCCAGTTGGATGAGGTCGAGCGCCTGGCGAAGATTGTGGATGGCCTGACGCTGTTGACCAAGGCGGACACCGGCCAGATCAAACTGGATTTTGAGCCGATCCGGTTGGATGAATTGGTTCGTGAAAGCGTGGCGGACGCGAAAATTCTTGGGCAACCCAACAGCATTCACGTGCACCTGGCCGCGTGCGAAAACACCGTGATTTCGGGAGACCGCGACCGGCTGCGGCAATTGCTGTTGAACCTGACAGACAACGCGGTCAAATACAACGAGCCGGGCGGGAAGGTGAATATTTCGCTGTCGCAGACGGACGGTTTTGCGGAATTGAAAATCGAAAATACGGGACCTGGTGTTGCGCCGGAATTGCAGCCGCGCGTGTTTGAGCGCTTCTTTCGCGGAGATACCAGCCACAGCGGCGACGTGGAGGGTTGCGGACTCGGCTTGAGCATCGCGCAATGGATTGCCGTCGCTCATCAGGGGACCATCCAGTTTGCTTCCCGGCCGGGAGAGTTGACCACGGTGACGGTCAGGCTGCTGAGGGATGGAGGAAAAATCAATTCTTCGAATTGACACTCATGATGAAGGAGTGCATTTCGACACTGTCCTTAATTCAGGATTTGCCGGTATTGAAACGGGCGACTGGAGAGTCGCCCAAACCCGCAGGCTGGAAAGCCTGCGCTACGTGGCGCGGACATTCCTGTCTGCGAATTCGGGAACTTTCAGTTCCTGTCGATTGATGGCAAGGCGAAGACGCAATTATGACGACACCGAATCATAAAATCCGCTGGGGCGTGCTCGGTTGGGCGCGCATCGCCCGCGAAAACGTGATCCCGGCCATCCGGCGTTCGCGAAATTCCGAGTTTTACGCGATTGCCTCGCGCGAGGCGGCGAAGCTGACGGAGGCCCGCACGTGGTTCCCGGTTGAGAAGGCTTTTCAATGTTACGACGAACTACTGCGCGACTCCGGGGTGGACGCGGTTTACATCCCGCTGCCGAATTCGATGCATCGCGAGTGGACCATCAAGGCGGCTGAATGCGGCAAACATGTGCTGTGCGAAAAACCGATCGCGTTGAACGCGGCTGAATGCCGCGAAATGCGCGCGGCTTGCGCGATGAACCGCGTCCTGCTGATGGAGGCGTTCATGTATCGCTACACGGAGCGCACGCGCAAGGTGCTGGAGGTGCTGCGCAGCGGCGCGTTGGGCGAGATCAAATTCGTGAGTTCGACATTCCGTTTTCTGCTTTCCAATCCGTCCTCAATCAAGCTCAAGTCGGATTTGGGCGGCGGCTGCCTTTATGACGTGGGCTGTTACCCGGTGAACTTCGCTGGAATGGTGGCGGACGAAATCGCGGGCGGCGAACCGGGGCAGGGGGCGTTGCCGCGAGAGTTTTCGGTGCAGTTCGAACGACAAGCCGGGGTGGATGTGATTTTTTCCGGGCTGATGAAGTATCCGTCGGGATTGATTGCTTCGGTGAATTGCGGGTTCAACGCGCAGCGGCGGGTGTTTTCGGAAATTGTGGGGAGCAAGGCCGCGATGGAGGTGCCGGACACGTTTTTCGACAATGCCGGAACGCTGACGTTGACGAGCGGTGATGAGCGGCGCGAAATTCCGGTGGAGGCCAGCGACCGCTACCGGCTGGAAGTGGAGGATTTCGCGGACGCGATTTTGCAAAAGCGGCCGCCGGCGTTCGGCTTGGAGGAAACGCTGCGGAATATGGAAGTGCTGGATAGGCTCTTTGCGGTGTGCAAATAGTGGCGCGGGCGTCTCGCCCGTGGAATGTGGACTCACGGACGAGACGCCCGTGCCACTATGAAACCAGCCAATAGGCGTCGATGGTGCCGTGGCCTTTCACGTCGACGGCATGTTTGGTTTCGAATTTAAATTTGTCTTTCAATCGGCGGTAGGTCGCCTCAGAGACTTGAATGCGTCCGGGCTGGCCGCTGGCTTCCAGGCGGCAGGCCAGGTTGACGGTTTCGCCCCAGACATCGTAGGCGAAGGTTTTGCGGCCGATGACTCCGGCGACAAGCGGGCCGGTGTGGACGCCGATGCGGATGCGGATGGAAGTGTTGTAATGATCGTTGATGTGGCCGATCTGTTCCTGGAAAGCGAGCGCGAGCCGCGCGATGGCTTCCGCGTGGTCGGAAGGATGCGAATGAATCCCGCCGGCGACCATGTAAGCGTCGCCGATGATTTTGATTTTTTCCAGTCCGGCTTTTTCCGCGAGCGTGTCGAACGCGGAAAAAATTTCGTTCAACAGGTTCACGATTTCAACCGGGTCAATGGCTGCCGTGAGAGCCGTAAAACCGACGAGGTCCGCAATGAGCAGCGTGGCGTCCGGATGGCTTTCGGCGATGTTGAGTTCGCCGTTTTTCATTCGCTCGGCGATGGCTTTCGGCAGGATGTTGCGCAGCAGGGTCTCGGATTTTTCGCGTTCGGCTTGCAGCAAATCATGGAGGCGCTTGGTGTAAACCGCGTTTTTCACGCGCATGATGACGTCCTGAACGTCCACGGGCTTGGTCAGGAAATCATTCGCGCCGGCTTCGATGCCCATGAGCCGTTCCTTGCGATCGGACAACGCGGTCAACACCAGAATCGGGACGTGCGCGGATTTCCAATAACGTTTTAGTCGCCGGCAAACCTCGAAGCCGTCCATTTTGGGCATCATCAGGTCGAGCAGGATGACGTCGGGCGTTTGCTCCTCGACTTTTTGGAGGGTGCGCATGCCGTTCTCAACTTCGATGACCGTATAGCCGTGCGCTTCGAGCGGGTCGCGCAGGAGCTGGCGGTTTTGTTCTTCGTCGTCGACGACCATCACGACGCCGCGGCTGGGAGTGGTTTCGGCTGTTTCGGTCGCTCCGGCCATGGGAGCGGGTGAGACTTCGGTTTCCATGTGTTTCAGGATTGGTTGGTGTGAGTGGCGATAAAATCTTTGATGGCGGGCACGAAGGTACGGGTGTCGATCGGCTTGGTCAGATAACCATCGCAACCGGCGTGGATGGCAATGCTTTCGTCGCCTTTCATGGCATGCGCCGTGAGGCCGACGATGCAAATCCCCGCCGTGGCGGGATCGTTTTTCAACGTGCGCGTCGCGCAAAGGCCATCCATTCCGGGCAGGCCGATGTCCATCAGCACGAGGTCGGGCAACAGTTCGCGCACGCGGCGCAAGCCATCCTCGGCGGTATTGGTGGAATGGATGCGAAAGCCGGCGGCTACCAGCAGGTCAGTGGCGAGTTCCACGTTCAGCGGGTTGTCCTCGATGATGAGAATGGTGGGAGTGGTCATACGCTGGCTTCCATTTCAAACGATTCCTGCGCGGGTGGGTCGAGCCGTTCCAACTCTGCAAAAAGAGTTTCCTGTTCGTTCTTGAACGTGATGGCCTGCACCTGCGACGCCAGGCGGCGGCGTTCAGGCTCGTCAAGCCCGATGCCAGTGTGGATGAGAATCGGAATGCCCTTGGTGCGCGCATCGCCGCGCAATTGCTCGACCATTTGCGCGCCGCCGAATCCGGGCATCGCGAGATCCAGAATGATCGCATCGGGCTGATGGCCGCGCGCGGCTTCAAGGCCGATCTTTCCATCGCCGGCGCGCAAAACGCAGAATCCTTTCCAAACCAGCGTCGCGGCGAGCAGTTCGAGCACGGCCGGTTCGTCATCAATGACGAGGACAGTCTTGAGTTCCTTGCCGTGGGTGCGGTTGGAGCGGCGTACGGCATCAATCAATCGGCTGCGGGCCGGTTCCAACGTCTGGCTGGTGGGATTGAGCAGGCGAAATTGCGGCATGTCGCGGTCGTTGAGCGAAAACATCACGAGCGGCATCCGCTCCGGAATTTCCGATTGCAACGCAAACAATTGCTCGCTGTTCGGGCCCGCGAAATTGTCCGCGTGAGCGACGACGGCAAAGGGCACTCGTGCTTTCAGAGCGGCCGTCAATGCCGCGTGATCCGCGGCCACGGTGATTTCGTAGCCGGCGCTGGCCAAATAATCGCCGACCGAACGCTGATTTGTTTCGTTTTCCAGGACCAGCAAGAGGGGGCGCAGTGAATCGTCCTTGAGCGCGGGCTTTGGCGCGGGCGCGGAGCGTGACTCGGGTTTGAGATAGGGAATCGTGAACGTGAAGACGCTGCCGCGGCCTTCGATGCCTTCGCTTTCCACGTGGATATGTCCGCCGTGCATTTCGACCAGGCGCTTGGTGAGGGCGAGGCCAAGCCCGGTGCCTTGCTGCTGGCGGCCATAGGACGAATCGACCTGCTCGAATTCGCGGAAGACGCGTTGGTGGTCCTGGGGCTTGATGCCGATGCCGGTGTCCGCCACCGAAATTTTCAGGCATTCGCCGGGCGTGGAGAGCGCGGCGGTGACGGAGACGTTGCCGCCGTCCGGCGTGAACTTGATGGCGTTGCTTAGCAGATTGAAGAGGACTTGCTTGAACTTGCCTTCATCCGCGTACAACGGGGCCAAACCTTCTGGAATATTGAAATTCAGATGGATGCGCTTCTTGTTGGCGAGAGTTTTGACAATCGTCTGGGCATCGGACAAAACTTTGGCGACATCAAATGAGCTGCAAAGCAATTCCGCGCGGCCAGATTCGACTTTGGCGAGGTCGAGAATGTCGTTGATGAGCTGGAGCAAGTGGCGGCCGCTGTTGACGATGTTGTTGCTGTATTTGAGCTGCCGTTCGTTGAGCTTGCCGAACAATTGATCGGTGAGCACTTCGGAGAAGCCGATGATGGCGTTCAGCGGCGTGCGCAGCTCGTGGCTCATGTTGGCCAGGAACTGGCTCTTGGCGTAGTTGGCTCCCTCGGCGGCTTCCTTGGCGCGCTGGAGCGCGATCTCCGCCTGGCGCCGGCTGGTGATGTCGAGGAAAATCCCGTTCGCGCACATCTGGCCGTTTTGCAGGCGCGTGTTGAGCGCGCGATCATGCAGCCAGATCCATTCACCGTCTTTGCGGCGAACGCGATATTCCACGTCGAATTGTTCGTTCTTCGCAAACAGGGCATGGTAGGCGCCATTGACCCGTTCGGCATCTTCCGGGTGAATGCGGTCAATCCATAGTTTGCCGCCATCGGCGAGAAGTTCGTTGGCGCTGTAACCGAGAACTTTTTCGGCGTTGCCGCCGATGTAGAGCACTTCACGCGCGTAATTGGCGGTCCAAATGATGTCCGGGATGTTGTCGATGAGCGAGCGGTATCGCTCCTCGCTGGCGCGAAGGGCGCCCTCGGATTGCTTGCGCGGGGTGATGTCCTGAATGACCGCCTGGAACTCATCCGTTTCGCCGTTTTCTGCAAACAGTCGGCGGATGCGGTATTGGTGCCACACGACGATTTTATCCGGCGCGCGCAGGCGATGATCGAACGACACCACCGGTTCTTCCTTCGGCAATGAATTCACGTAGCTGAGCGGAATCGCGGCGTCATCCTCGCAATACGTATGGAAAAAGTTTTTCCCGATGAGCTCTTCGGCGGGTTTTCCGTGAAAACGGCAGAACGCCTCGTTCACGAAGGTCATGAGGCCGTCCGGCTTGAATCGGCAGATCATGTCGGTCTGGTCCTCGACAATGGCGCGATAGCGTCGTTCGCTGTCCGAGACGGCGAGTTCGGCCTGGCGTCGTTCAGCGGCGCCGGCGGCCAGGAGCAGGTTGGTGATGGCGAGAATCGCGATGTAGCTGCCGATGAGCATCAAGCTTTCCCGTTCGGAATTGGCCACGAACGGACCAGTCCCTTGCAGCAACGAGTACACGGCCATTCCCGAAACGAGAAATGTTCCCGCCGTTGCGCCGCGCGGGCCCAGGCGCAGTGCCGCCCAGATCAAAAACGGGTAGGGCAGGTAGGCGAGGGGATAATTCTGGATGCCCTGCACATACCAGGAGTTGAATGACAAATAGGTGCCGCCCACCAGGCCGAGGCCGCAGATGATGGCTTCGATGATTTGGACGCGGTTCCAGGGCCGGGACGTCGGTGTGGCCCAGGTAATGATCAGCGGCGCGACCACCAAGGCAGCGAGACCATTCGGCACCCACCAGGAGAGAGTGTTGCTGAACAGATCGTCCCAGGAGGCCGCACCACTGTAGATCAGGCCCACGACGTTGAAGGCGGCATTGACCGTGGTGCCAAGAAAGCAGGCGAGCGCGACATAGCTGGTGACATCGCGGGTGCGTTCCAAAGCGTTGTTGAACGCGCCGATTCTTTTCAACAAATACGTGCAGACGACGGCGCCCATCGTATTTCCGATGGCTGTGCCCAGCGTAAAAAATCCCAGCGGAGTCCCGTTGATGCACGCAAACAGGACAGCGCCCAGCGCGACACCGGGCCAGAAGCTGTATCCGCAAAGGAGGATCGCCGCCAAAGCGATGCCCGCCGGCGGCCACACCAATACCACGCTTCCCGAAAGGAAAGATGCCTGTTTGCCGAGGAGTCCGCCCAGGAAGTAGAGCGCAACCAGCATCACCACGCGGGTGAACGAGGTCAGCCCTCTCTTCGGCCGTAAATTTGCCACATAACCTATAACCTTCATGCCTAGAGATTTAGCCCATCAAACTCCTGCAATTTATGTGCCAGAATGAGAAAAAAGCTAAAGTGTTTTCGTGCCAATTTGCGCGGGTTTTTGGAAGAACAATTAAAAATGACTACAGGCCTCGATTCTACAGCCCTCCCTCGGCGGATTTTACCCTATTTAGCCTGCTCGAACTGCGGATTAAATTGCGGGGACACTCATGGACGAAAAAAAACAGCCAGAGCATTCACCCCGCCCCAAAAAGCACCATCGTCTGCGCAAGCTGGGGATTGTCCTGCTGGTGCTCATCGTCGTTCTGGGAGCCATCCGGCTGATGCTCCCATGGGCGGTGCGGAAATACGTCAATCGGACGCTGGACCAAAACCAGCTCTATTCCGGATCGATAGGGCAGGTCACCATTCATCTATTGCGCGGCGCCTATTCCATCCATGACATTCAGTTGAGCAAAACCACCGGGGATGTGCCGGTTCCATTCTTCTCGGCGAAGCAGGTGGATTTCGCGATTCAATGGGGCGCGCTGTGGCACCATAAAATTGTCGGCCAGGTGGTGATGCAGGAGCCGGTAATCAATTTCGTGTCCGCGCCCACCGAGGCGGAATCGCAGACCGGCGGCTCGGGTGGCCCGTGGCTGGAGATGATTCGCGATTTGTTCCCGTTCACCATTAACAGCGCGGACATTCGCGATGGTTCGGTGCATTTCCGCTCATTTCAAGGCGCCAAACCGTTCGATGTTTATATGTCGCAGTTGAACGGCTCGGTCCAAAACCTCAGCAACATCAACAATGAAACCACGCCCATGGTGGCCTCGGTCCAGGCGTCCGCCAAGGTGATGGACAGCGCCAAGCTGGATTTCAAAATGACGTTCGACCCGTTTTCCTATCATCCCACGTTTCACATGGCCTTGAGGCTGCTCGGGCTGGATGTGACCAAAATCAACGACCTTGCGCTGGCGTACGGAAAATTTGATTTCAAACGCGGCTGGTTTGACTTGGTGGTCGAGGCTGATTCCAAGGAAGGCATGATGACCGGCTATGTGAAACCTTTGTTCCGGAATTTGAAAGTGTTCAGCATTCCGGCCGATGTCAAACAGGACAATCCGCTGCAGTTTTTCTGGCAGGCGTTGGTGGGCGCGGCGACCACGGTATTTAAAAACTGGCATCGCGACCAGTTCGGCACGCTGATTCCGTTCACGGCGGATGTCAGCACGTCGCCTTCGCCGGACATTCTCGCAACCATTGGCAACATCCTGCGGAACGCATTCGTCCGCGCCTATTTGCCGCGGTTGCAGGATCAGCAACAGCAGAGCGGGGGCGAGATCCAGTTTGAAGCGCCGGATTTCACCGAAAATCTTTCCACTTCTGGCAGCGAATAATGACTCAAATAATATGAATACAACCATGCACTCGAAGCCCGCGGTTCAAGGACCTAAAGGTAACGCAGCCGTCCCGGCTGCGAGTGTCGGCGGCGTCCCGCCGCCAGACACCGAAACACAGTTGCCCGGCAGCGCAGGCGTCCTCGTCTGCGAGTTCCGGCGTCATCCCGGCGCCAGGAGCCCTCGTCGGAAGCTCACCTGGACCACTTGTTTGCCTGCTTTATTGGCGTTGACCGCAACGCTGCTCCTGGCCGCAGGCTGCGGCGGCGCGAAACCGCAGGCGCAGAATAACCAGTTCTTCACCTCCGGCAGCCGCGAGGCCGACCAGCGCGCGAGCCAGCGCATGGCCAAGGCGGAACAATTGAGCGGCAATGGCGAAGGCCCGGGTGAGAAAGGCGTCAAAAAAGCGAAAGTCGAAGAATCGCCAAACGGTTCCGAAACGAACGGCACGAACGAGGCCGCCAGGGCCAAAGGAAAATTGTCGCTCTATGAGCGGCTGGGCAGCGAGGCGGGCATTTCGAATATCGTGGCCGACTTCCTTCCGCGCGCCATGCAGGACCCGCGCGTGAATTGGGACCGCAAAGGCGTCACGCAAGGCGGCATTTCCTTTCACAGCGGACGTTCAGTCGCCTGGAATCCCACGCCGGAAAATGTACAAATGCTTCAAAAACATCTGGTCCAGTTTCTCGCGCTGGCGACCGGCGGCCCGTCAAAATACCAAGGCAAGGAAATCAAATCCACGCACGCGGACATGCATATTTCGAATGCGGAATTCGACGCCGTGATGGGCGATTTGAAGGCCTCGCTGGACAAGCTGCAAATCCCGAACATGGAACAGAAGGAGTTGCTCGCAATCGTCGAAAGCACGCGGCCATTGATTGTGACGGAACGGTGAACACGTAACCACTCAGAAAAGACTCAACGCAAAGGCGCAAAGGGTTTGAAATTTAGCGGTATCGGATCGGCAGCATGTAATGAGCGAGCTTCCTGGCCTCTGCGTCTTCGTTCCTTTGCGCCTTTGCGTTAATTCAGTGGGCGCTGACCGTGCCGGGAACTGCCGGCATGGTGACCGGATGCGATGGAATTGTCGCGCTCAAGAATTGGGCGAGTGAGGCAATCTGCTCGTCCGTCAGAACGCCGCCTTCCTGCTTGGCGAAGGCCGGCATGAGCGTGCCGGGTTTGCCGTGTGCGATCCAATTTTTCCAGAATTCCGCGCTGGTTGGTACCGGCAGATGATGCAGATCGGGCACGAAGCTGGCGCGATGTTCGGCGTCATGGCACACGCCACAAACCGCCGCATAAAGGCTCTGGCCCATTTTGTCGCGCCCGAAAGGATCCTTGGCGGTGGCGCCATGGCAACGGAAACAATCGCCCTTGAACACCGCCTGGCGATCCGCGAGGGCAATTTTTTGAGCGTTCGTGCGGTCCATTCCGGTCATCGCCGCCGGCGGCGCCGCCGCCACGGTCGCCTTGACGTAAAGCGCCTTCAGCCCCTTGTCGGTATGCACGGTCAAGGTCTTGATCTTGGTGCCGCCCGGAGGCGTGCCGGCCAATTGCATCGTGGCGGAAATTTCACCGCCCTCTTTCGGGGCTAATTTCCACGGAGTGGACGGCAGCTTGGCCACCGTGCAACCGCAGGAAGTCTGCACATATTGAATGGTCACATCGCTGGATGAAATATTCGTGAGCGTAAAGGCAAAATGCGCCGCTGGCGTGCCGTTGGAGACGGTCACGGATTTTTCCATCGCGTCAAACGAAAGCAGGGTGTCGAGCGCCGGTTGCGGCGGCTTGGCAAAAGCGTTTGCCGGCGGCGGCTGGCGAGTTGCGGGCGCTTGCGCCTGGACGAGATGCGCGGAAGGCGGGGGCGGTTGTTGGGCGCGTGCGCTGCCACACAACGATGCCCCGGTGTAAATTGAAAAAGCCAAAACGCCACAACGCCATTTCATAGATGGAAAGGATTGTAGCGGGAAAAGGCAACTTGGCGAGTCTGAAATTCGCTGTGCTAATTCGAATGAGAAAGAATCCAACTCAATAAGTGCCGGCGCAAACAGCAATAAAACGAATGGGAGGTACCGAAAATCGAGGCTATTTGACGCCATTGACCGAAGCTGCCATGGCATGAGCTGGAATCGTGGCCGTCAAATATTGCGCGAGCGAATCAATCTGTTGATCGCTCAGAATGCCGCCTTCCTGTTTGGCAAAAGCCGGCATGAGGGTGCCGGGTTTGCCGTGCATAATCCAATTCTTCCAAAATTCCGCGCTCGCGGGTTCGCGCAGGCGATGAAGATTGGGCACGAAGCTGGCCTGATTTTTCGCCTCATGGCAGATGCCGCAAACGGCGGCGTAGAGCTGCTGGCCCATTTTTTCATGACCGGATGAATCCATGGCAGTCGCCGCGTGGCATTGCGCGCAATCGCCCTTGAACACCGCCTGACGATCCGCGACGGCCATCATCCGGTTTTTGACACGGCCGGCTGCGGTCATGGCCTCAGGTTCGGGCAGCACCGTGGTTTTGACGTAAAGAATTTTAAAACCTTTATCGCTGCCCACGGTCAGGGTTTTGGTTTTCGTGCCGCCGGGAGGCACGCCCGCCAGTTGCATGGTGGCAGTGAAGGTGCCCGTCTGTTTCGGTGATATTTTCCACGGCGTGGCAGGCATCTGGGCCTCGGTGCAATGGCAGGAGCCCTGGATGTAATTGATGGTGACTTCGGAGGAGGAAATGTTCGTCAGATTAAAAGTGAACTCCGCCTCGGGCGCGCCATTCGTGACGCTGACTTCCTTCCGCACGGCGTCGAAGCCGATATATTTGTCGAGACTCGGCGGCGGTTCATGCATGGGTGCCGGTTGGAGCGTGGCGGGAGGCGGCGGTGCCGGCGCGCTAATGCTGGTGGCGGATTGGGCCTGTTGAGCGCGCGCGCAACTTATGAACCCGGCTGCGCAACCAAGGAAAAAAATAAATAGACTACGACGCCGTTTCACGAGTGCGGCGATTGTAGTCGGGAAGGGCCGGTTGGCGAGCGGAAAACGGCGGCAGTTCAGCAGCAATTCGATTAATTGACGTGATTGAAAATCAGCTTGGTCATTTCAAACATCGTCACCTGTTCGCGGCCGTCAAAAACCTGCTTCAATTTGTCGTCGGCATTGATGCGGGTTTTGTTGGATGGATCCTGCAGGTTGTGGCTGCGAATGTAGTCCCAAAGCTTTTTTGTGACTTCCGTGCGCGGGACCGGTTCACTGCCGATAATAGCCGCGAGCTTGTCGTCCGGTTGAACGGGCTTCATGAATGCTGCGCTCGGCTTCCGTTTTCCTTTTGCTTGAGTTTCAGCCATGACAACAAACTACATGCCTGCGGTGAGTGGGGCGATAGGGTGGATTGCCCGTATGCGAATAAAAGCTCCAAGCGTCCAAGTACCCAAGCACCAGAGAAGCGCAAACTTCAAGCTCCAAAAATCACCCGAATCGCGTCGCCGCCGAGGTCACGAGGCGGACTCAGCAGCCAACCTTTCCCAAGTCCGCTTCCTTACGTCGGCGGCTACAAAAATAGTGCTGTGGCCGCGGTAATTTGAGATTTGGTCCTTGGAATTTCTCTGGAGCTTGCGTGCTTGGACGCTTGGAGCTTTAGCGGCTACAAACGGTTCAGCGCACTCAACACCGCCTTCACCGACGCCAGCTCGATATTCGTATCCACGCCCGCGCCCCAGCGCGTTTTGCCGTCGGGATATTTGATTTGAATATACGCAATGGCGGCGGCTTCCTCGCCGGAGCTCAACGCATGTTCGGCGTAGGAGCTGATTTCAAAACGAATGCCGTTCGTGCCGAATCCATGCACCAGCGCGGCGAGGGGACCGTTGCCCTGGCCGGAAAGCTGGAGCGGCGCTTGATCCCGAAAAACCGTCGCATTGCAATGCACCTGGCCGTTCTCACTGGTGGTTTTAAAAGTCCCAAGCCGCCAAGGTTTTGCGCGCTCGATGTATTCGCGCCAGAACATCTGCTTGAGCTCAGCGCCCCGCACTTCGCGCCCGAGGCGATCCACCTCGTCATTCGCGATGGGCCCGAATTCACGCTGCATCTCCTTCGGCAAATGAATCCCGAACTCCGTTTCGAGCAAATACGCCACGCCGCCCTTGCCACTCTGCGAATTTACGCGGATCACCTCGCGGTATTCGCGGCTGATGTCGCGCGGGTCAATCGTGAGATATGGCACGTCCCAATGCTCGCGGCCTTGTTCCCATTCGGCGAGCCCTTTCTTGATGGCGTCCTGGTGCGAGCCGCTGAACGCCGTGAAGACGAGTTCGCCGGCATAAGGCTGTCGCGCCGGAACGGTCATCCCAGTGCAGCGTTCGTAAACCTCGATCAATTCATTGAGATTGCTGAAATCCAATTTCGGATCTATGCCGTGCATGTAGAGATTCAACGCCACCGTCACGATGTCCAAATTCCCGGTGCGTTCGCCGTTGCCAAAAAGCGTGCCTTCCACGCGATCCGCGCCCGCGAGCAACCCAAGCTCAGTCGCCGCCACGCCCGTGCAACGATCATTGTGCGTATGCAAACTAACGATGAGCGACTCGCGATTCTTGATATTGCGACAAATCCATTCGATCTGGTCCGCGTAAACATTCGGCATCGCGACCTCGACCGTGTCCGGAAGATTCAAAATCATTTTCCGTTGCGGCGTGGGCTGCCAAACCTCCATCACGGCCTCGGAAATTTCCTTCGCGAATTCTACTTCCGTGGCGCTGAAACTTTCCGGCGAATATTGCAGCATCACCTCCGTGTCCTTGAGCCGAGGCAACCGTTCCTTGATCCATTTCGCGCCCTGCACGGCAATCGCCCTGATTTCGTCCTTGGATTTTCCGAACACCACGCGCCGCTGCGCCGGCGACGTGGAATTGTAAAGATGAATGATCGCGCGCTTCGCCCCAATGAGCGATTCCACTGTGCGCTCGATCAAATCCTCGCGCGCCTGCACCAGCACCTGCAACCACACATCATCCGGCGCGCGGTTTTCCTCGATGAGCCGGCGATTGAAAGTGAACTCCGTGTTCGAAGCCGAAGGAAAACCAACCTCGATCTCCTTGAAGCCCGTTTTGACGAGGTTTTGGAACAGCTCAAGTTTCTGGCTGACGTTCATGGGTACGGCGAGAGCCTGGTTGCCATCGCGCAAGTCCACGCTGCACCAGATCGGCGCGCGGCTGAGGACGCGGTTCGGCCACTGCCGGTCGGGCAATTGGACCGGCGGGAACGGGCGATATTTTCGAGACGGATCTTTGAGCATGTTCGTGTTCGTTGTAGCGGCGGTCTCTGACCGCCGCAAATCATTTTTGTCTGCCGTTATCTGCAATCATCTGTGACCGCCGCAATCAAATTTCTTTTGCTATTCCCATTTCCAGGGCTGAAAGCCCTTCATGTGATAGCCTGGGCTGGAGCGAGCAGCGCGAGCGCAGGCCCAGGGGGCGTAGGACCATATCATCCAAGGCCTGTAAGGCCGCCCCATTTATCCAACGTTTTCCCAAACACCACATTTGCCCCATAATTCAAAAAAACAAAAACCCCACTGCCGGTCTTGGCAGTGGGGTTCGATAAATCTGGTGAATCGAATCAGAACCCGACCGCCGCGCCGGTCAGCAGCGCGCACAGCAGCGGGTTCAGATTTAAATTGCGAATCACGGCCTGAAAGCTACTCGTGAAGTGAACGAAGTCAACTCTTTTTGAGGGGCGCGGAATACATCGGGCGCATTTTGACACTGTCCTGTATAGGGAACCAGAAAGCTCCCTGAACCCGCGGGCTAAGGTCGTCACCTATTTGACTTTTAGTCCCTCACGAGCAAATTGCCGCCAATGAAAGCCGCCTATATCAATGAGACGGGAGGACCGGAGAACATCGTCTATGGGGACCTGCCCGAGCCAAAGCTGGAACCGACGGAATGCCTGGTCAAAGTCGCGGCCGTGGATGTGAATCCGGTGGATCTTTATATCCGCAGCGGTGCGGTGGCGACGCCGCTGCATTTTCCGTATGTGATGGGCCGTGACCTCGCGGGAAAAGTCGTCGCGACCGGTTCGGCGGTGAAACGGTTTAAGATCGGCGACCGCGTGTGGGCGACCGGGCAGGGGTGGGATGGACGACAGGGGACTTTTTCGGAATTGGCCGCCATCGATGAGGGCTGGCTTAACCAGATGCCGGGGAACGTGACCGATGAGGAAATCGCGGCGGTGTCGTTGGTGGGCGTGACGGCGCATGTCGGGTTGGTGGCCCGCGCGAAGTTGAAAGCCGGCGAGACGTTGTTCGTGAATGGCGGCACGGGCGGCGTGGGTTCGAGCGTGGTGCAAATGGCGAAAATTTTAGGCGCGCGCGTGATCACGACGGTCGGCAGTGAGGAAAAAGCCTTCCGGGCACGCGAGCTCGGTGCGGACGTGGTCATTCATTACAAAACGGAAAATGTGGTAGACGCGATCAAGAAAGCCGCGCCGGAAGGCGTGAATGTCTGGTGGGAAACGTTGCGCGAGCCGGATTTTGAAAAAACATTTTCGATGCTGGCGCTGCGCGGGCGCATGATTGTGATGGCCGGGCGCGATGCGCGGCCGATTTTTCCCGTAGGGACATTCTACGCCAAAAATCTTTCAATCATGGGATTCGTGATTTTGAATTCCGCGCCAGAGGAACTTCAAGCGGCGGCGGAGGACATCAATCATTGGATGAGCGCGGGAAAATTGAAGGCGCAAATTGATCGCGTGATGCGGCTGGCGCAGGCGGCCGAGGCGCATCGGCTCCAGGAGGAGAGCACGATCAAGAAAACGAGCGCGCTGGCGGGGAAGATTATTTTGAAACCATGAGAGGAAAATCCGAAATCCGAAGCCCGAATTCCGAAGAGCCGTTCTTTTTGCCTTGGATGGCTTGTGAACTTCAGTCGACTGTCGTCACTCGTTGATTTCGGATCTCGGTTTTCGGATTTCTTCGGATTTTGGATTTCGGCCTTCGGATTCCCCCATTTTCCCACTTGCATCCCTCCGCAAAGCCAACACACTTCGCCCAACCATGGCCTGGAAACGAAGACTCACGGGCGGAGTTCTGGGTGTGATTGGTTTCGTGCTGTCGCCGCTGTCGTGGTGGAACGACGCGGTGGTCAATTTGCCCTTGGCGCTGGTCTTCGCCTGGTGCGTGGGGCTTGTCTATCGGCCGGCGGCGCAGCCGAACAGCACGGCGTTTAATGCCGCCGTGATCTTGGGCTATTGGCTGACCAATATTCTCGGCTTTATCCTGTTGCACAAAGGCGCGGAACAGGCGCTATTCAAAGAGGAGAAAAAATATTCGCGGCGCGAGTTGGTGAAAGACCTGATCGTGTCGATCGCTTACACCGCGTTGATCGTCATCCTCATCAAGCTCGGAGTGTTGAAACCAATTGCGGGTTACTTCAGTGGGAGACATTGAATGAATTCCGCGCTCCGACTGAAATCGTACCCGGCATCAGCCAATGAACGCCGCGTGCACCGCTTTCATGGCCTGTTCGGCTTTGGCAAGATCGATGACGACGGAAATTTTGATTTCGCTCGTGGAAATCATTTCGATGTTCACGCCTTCCTTCGCCAGCGTCTCGAACATTATGCCCGCGACGCCCGTGTGGCTCTTCATGCCCACGCCAACGATGGACAACTTGCCGATTTTTTCCGAGGTGATGACTTTGTTGAAGCCGATTTCCTTTTTCAAGCTATCGATGACTTTTTGCGCCTTGAGCAAATCCGGCTTGTCCAGCGTGAACGAAAGGTCGGTGGAGGGCGCGCCGGTGCCATGACTGATATTTTGGACGATCATGTCCACGTTCACCGTCGCGTCGCCGAGCGCCTTGAAAATGCGGGCGGACACGCCGGGCTTGTCCGGCACCGCGACGAGCGTCATCTTCGCCTGGTTTTTATCGAGCGAGACGCCGCGGACGACGACGCCTTCCATGCTTTTGGTTTCTTCTTTCACAATGGTTCCTGGATTTTCGTTGAGGCTGGAGCGGACTTCAAATATGACGCCAAATTTTTTGGCAAATTCCACCGAGCGGCTTTGCATCACCTTGGCGCCGAGGCTGGCGAGTTCGAGCATTTCGTCGTAGGAAATTTCTCCGAGCTTCTTCGCATTCGAGACGATGCGCGGGTCGGCGGTGTAAACGCCGTCCACATCCGTGTAAATCTGGCACAGATCGGCTTCCAACGCCGCCGCGAGCGCGATGGCCGTCAGGTCCGAACCGCCGCGGCCGAGCGTGGTCACCTGGCCTTCGGGCGTCATGCCCTGGAAACCGGCAACGATGACGACTTTGCCCTGGTTCAAGAAATCGTGAACGCTTTGCGGCGAGATGTTTTGAATTTTGGCCTTGGTATGGACACCGTCGGTCACGATGCCGGCCTGTGCGCCGGTCAGCGACACAGCCGGGATATTGATGGAATGCAGCGCGATGGCCGCGAGCGCAATCGTGGTCTGCTCGCCCGTGGCGAGGAGCACATCCATTTCCCGCTCATTCGGCAACGGCATGATTTCCTTCGCGAGCTTGATCAGGTTATCCGTGACGCCGCTCATGGCCGAAACCACGACAACAATTTTGTCACCTTGCGCGTGGTACTTGGCCACGCGCGCCGCGACGTTTTTTATGCGGTCCGGGTTGCCCACCGAAGTGCCGCCATATTTCTGAACGATCAAAGCCATAACGATTACGAACTTGCGCCGGCGTTTACTCCGGAACACCCCAAAAACGGGAGCGGGAAAATAGTAAGGATTGGGAGATTTGAAAAGGCTGGAATTAATCTTTCAAATAGGCGGCTCACCACGCGCGGCGTGCCAAAACCGCGCGATTTCAACGGTTTTGGTGTCGTCGTTCACCCGGTAGAAAATCCGATAGGGTTTGAAGATAATTTCGCGAACATTATCATCGTTCTTTTCTGGAACAATGCGGCCGAGGCGGGGAAACACTGCCAAATTCCTCACGCTTGCAATGAGTTTTGCGCCGAATCGGGAAGCTGCCTGAGGATTGTCCGTTGCGATGTAATGGACGATGTTCCCAAGGTCTTCTATGGATGGTTCCGAAAAAACTATTTTGTAATCCATGACGACATGAGCTTTTCCACTTCGTCGATGGACTTACCTTCACCGCGGTCCAGAGAATCCAGCCCTTTCTGGATCGCGGCAATCACCTCAAGTCGCTTGGTAATCTCCTCCAGACTCACGTCGTCTGGGAGGCGCTCGACGGTATCAAGCACAAGTTTCTTTGCCGTCATAAAATCACTGTGCTTTAAAGCGCGATTAAATGCAATTCGGTTATTCCAGCGTTTCCACCCGAATCATCACCGGCTTGGATTTCACTGCGGGCAATTTGGCGATTTTGTCGAGGGCTTTGCGCATGGCGGCGTTGGGAGCGTCGTGGAGCATCAAAATCAACGGCACGCTTTCGCCTTCGTGACCTTCGGGTTGGATGACAGAGGAGATGCCGATGTGCGAACTGGCGAAAATGGCGGCGATTTTGGCGAGGACACCGGGGCGATCCACCACGTCGAGCCGGACATAGTAGCGCGAGACGATTTCATCCATCGGCATCACGCGGCCATTGCGCGCGTGGGCGACGAATGGAGGGACACGAAGCTTGGTGCGGTTCTTCAGATCAAGCGCGGCATCGGCGACATCGCTGAGCACCGCGCTGGCGGTGGCGTCCTTGCCGGCGCCACGGCCATAAAAGAGGGTATCACCCACGATATCGCCACGGACGAAAACGGCGTTGAAAACCTGGTTCACGCTTGCGAGAACGTGCGAGCTGGGGATAAGCGCCGGATAAACGGAAACCTGAATGCCGTTTCGAGTTTCGAGTTTCGAGTTTCGAGTTTTCGCGCTTTGGACCTGTTTTACAATTCCTAGCAGCTTGATCGTGTAGCCGAGTTGCTGCGCGAATTGCATGTCAATCCTCGAAATGCGGCGGATGCCTTCGGTGTGGATGGCGTGATGCTCGACCCAAAAGCCGTGCGCTAGCGAGGCGAGAATGCCGATTTTGTGCTGGGCGTCAAAGCCGTCGATGTCCAAGTCGGGCGGGGTCTCGGCGTAACCGTGTTTCTGGGCGTCGGCGAGCACTTCGGCAAAATCCGCGCCCTCGAGTTTCATGCGGGTGAGAATGTAATTGCACGTGCCGTTCACGATGCCGTAAATGGCCGGAAACTGGTTCGCGACAAAACCTTCGCGCAACGATTTGATGATCGGGATGCCGCCGCATACGCTGGCTTCGTAATAAAGATTCGCGCCGTGCTTCGCCGCGGCGGCGAACAATTCCTTGCCGTGTGCCGAGAGCAGCGCCTTGTTAGCCGTAACGACGGTTTTGCCTTTTTCGAGAGCCGCAAGCACCATGGTTTTGGCAATGCCGGTGCCGCCGACGAGTTCGATGACGATGTGAATTTCCGGATCGTTGACGACTGCGTGCCAGTCGGTCGTGAGCAGGGAGCGGGTGATCGGATAGGCGCGCGATTTGTCGAGCGTTTTGACGGCGATTTTGCGGAGGGCGATTTTGAGACCGAGCCGCGCGGCGATGAGATCGCCGTTTTGTTGCAGGGCATTGAAGACGCCGCTGCCAACAGTACCGCCGCCAATCATTCCAAGATTCACCTGCTGCATTCGGCGGGGAAGATGCCGGGAAGCAGGGTGGGGGACAAACTAATTTTGAATCCGGTCCGTGCTCGTTCGCAAGACCAGCAACGCCCCCAGTACGAACAGAATGCCGCTGTACCCAAACGCCACTGTTGTACCGAAATTGGTCCAGAGAAGCCCGACGATGATGCTGGAGAGGAAATCGCCAATGCCATTGACAGTGGCGAGCACGCCGAAGGCCATGCCGTGCTGTTCTTCATTGACCAGTTCGGCACAGAGCGAGTCTTCCAATGTTTCTTCGATGCCGACGTAAACGCCGCCGAGAATGAATATCAGCACAAACGTCCATATCGTGGGCGGCAGCACCAGGATGAGCGCGGCCATCACCGCTGCGAGGCCGTAACCGGCGGAAAGGATTAGCGGCTTTTTGAAACGATCGGCGAGCCAGCCGGCGATTGGCGCGGAGGAGGCGTAGAAAACGTTATGCGCGGCGTAAAAGCCGATGGCGAAACTGGCGGCTTTGGCAGCGCCGAGGCTGGGCGTCAGTTTTTGCGTGGCCAACAGGATCAACAGGCTGTGCGCGAAATCGCCGGAACCGAACAGGCCGACAGCCACTAAAAATTTTCGATACCGTTTCGGCAACGAACGCAGGCGGTCGCCGAACGAAATATGAGAAACGGGTTTGCGTTCGCGTTCTTTGACGAGAAATGCGATGAGCGCGGCGGCAGTGAGGCTGGGAATCAGTGTGAAGGCGAAGAGCGGCGGGTAATGGTGGTGAAACGCCCAAAGCAGAAAAAAGGCGGTCAGCGGGCCGACGATTGCGCCGATGGTGTCCATCATGCGTTCGAAGCCGAAGGCGCGGCCGTAGGTTTCCCTGGTGACGGCTGACGCGAGCAGGGCTTTTCTTACGGGCGTGCGGACGCCGCGTCCAAGCCACGCGCCGGCGCGGGCAATCAGCACCTGCCACGCCGTGGTTGCGAGGCCGAAGGAAGCGGTGCCAAGCGCCGTGACGATGTAGCCGAGGACCGCGATGGGTTTGCGGCGTTGAAGTTTGTCCGTGTAAAAGCCGGAACCCATTTTTGCCGCGCTCGACAGGCCATCCGAAACGCCCTCGATGATTCCGAGCCAGGCCGCCGCCACGCCCATGCTGGCCAGAAACGCCGGCAGAACCGCGGTCGCAATTTCATGCGACCAATCGCTAAACAACGACGCGAGGCCAATGCCCAGAACGGTGCGGTTGAGCCAGTGCATTCGTCGGAAGGCGGGCACGGGTTCGTCAGATTTCATAGTCATCGTCCTTCACCCATGTCCCTGGCTGCTGCTCGTAAAACAGGCGCAACTCAGCTTTTCCGGGAAGGAGTTGCTGGGCGCGAAGGAGTGCCCGCCTGGTGGAAACGGTTGGATTGTTCTCAGCCGGGAAAACGTTTTCCTCATGAAGTTCAGCTAGCAGTCCGCTATTGCGCAGGACGCGAACGACATCCCGGCTGCAACCGCTGACGAGCAGATAGCGTTCGGTCTTACGAAGATAATCATACAACGATTCAATGGCCATCACGGTGGAGGCGTCCAGATGGCGGGCATTTTTCATGCGCAGAATGAAGACGCGAATGTTTTCATCTTCCGCCAAGTGACGCACCTGGTTCAGGAACAGGTCGGCCGCGCCGAAAAACAATTCGCCCTCCACGTGAATGATGGATATCTGCGGATTGGGCCGTTCGCTGCGCTCGCGCAATTCGGCCAAATGGCCGGCTTCCGTAAAGGTGTATTCCGCGAGCGTCGGCGTGCTGCTTTTTTGCAGAAACAACGCGAGCGCGGTGCCGATTCCGGCATAAATCGCAGTATCCAATCGCAGGAAAAGCGCCGTGCCCAGCGTGACGAAGAAAACCACGGCATCCGAACGAGTCGAACGCGTCGCGACCCGAATTTGCGGCCGGTTGATCAGTTTGTAGCCGACGCGCATGAGATGCGCAGCCAGCGCGGAAATGGGGATGTAATTGAATACGGGAGTGAGGAACAGGAGAATCAGCAGCACGATCACGCTGCTGAGCATCGAGGAAAACTGGGAGGCCGCGCCGCTTTGATAGTTCACGGCGGAGCGGGTGAAAGAAGAGGAGCCGGGGGTGACACCAAAGAGGCCGGCGACGAGGTTGCCCGCACCCATGCCGAGCAATTCCTGGTTGGGATCAAGGTGCTGGCCGCTTTTTGCGGCAAGGGATTTGGTGATGGCGGTCGCTTCGAGCATGCCGATGATGGCGATGGCGATCGCCGTGCTGGCCATGTGGTGCAAGAGGATGATTTGCTGCGGCAAGGCCGGCAAGCGCTCGAAGGTGGGAAGCGTGGCCGAGAGCGCGCCTTCGTCCTTAACCAGCCGGAACGGCACTGTGGCGTGAAACTGGGCGAAAATGCGCGCGGCAATCCCGAGAAACGCAAGTCCAATCAATGCTTCCGGCCAGGTCGGACGATAACGCTGGATGCTTTCGAAAATCGCCAGCGTTAAGACGGCGATGCCGATGGCCCACCAGGAACAATTTCCAGCCCAGGCATTGCGCGCGACTTCATTCAGCGTGCGAAACAGACCTTCACCAGCCGGGCTCTGAAAGCCCAGCCCGTTGTGCAGTTGGCTCGCGATGAGCAGCACGCCGATCGCCGCCGTGTAGCCGACCACAACCGACCGTGAAATGAACTTGGTCACTTCTCCGAAGTTAAACAACCCCGCGATGAACTGCGCGGCGCCGACCAAAAACGCGAGGTAGGCTGCCAACTGCAATCGATGCAGCCCGAGCCCCGCATTGGCGTTGATGGTTGCGGCGGTGATCAGAGAGATCGAGGTGGTAGGGCCGAAAACGTGATGGTGGGAGGAGAAAAAAAGCGCGGCCACGAAGCCGCCAATGACCACCGAAAGAATAACCGTCATCGGAGGCAGACCCAATATCAGCGCAAAACCTATGGCTTGCGGGATGGAAACAAGGGTGAGCGTGGCGCCGGCGATAAGGTCATGCCGTAGCTTATCCCGCGAGTAATGGCGAAATTCCCGCAGGAAAGGAAAATGCACTCGCGGACGGGGCAGGCGAAGTGCGCCAGCGGCGTCGTTCATCCCCATTTTTTCCTCCAATTTCAGCCCGGCGTCAATCTCGCGGCGATCAGAGCGGCGATATTTTCCAAATTGTCGGTTTCTTCGGCCGTGTATTCGTGCTGGCGCATGGTGCCGATGCCGAGCGCGCCGACGATTTTTCCGTCGCGACGCATCGGGACACACAGCGCGCCGCCGACGCCCGTTTGCCGCGCGCCGGGCTTGGCCACTCCGCTTGCATCAGTCTGCAAGTTGCAAATCGTGACTGGCTTGTTTTGCGCGACAGTCTGCCCGGCGATGCCCTTGCCGACGGGGATGGTTTTGACGACATCAAGCATCTGCGGCGGCAAACCAATTTGCGCGGTGAGATGAAGTAGTTGTGCGCCGGAATCGAGGGCATGGATCGTGCCGGTTTCCGAATGGAAATCGGCGAGGATGAGCCGCAACGTTTCGGTCAAGACGATGTCGCGTTCAGAAGATTTGGTGAGGGTTGATTCAATTTGTCCGAGTAAATTGTTTGTAATCATTTCGAGTGTTCGGGTGAATCGTTGCCCGAACGGTAATGAACCACCTTCACTTTTTCCAGCGTCACCAGGCCGCCGCCGATCATCTCGTCGAGCACGGGCAGGAAGGAATTGATTTTTTCCTCGCCGTCCACGATTTCGATGACGAGTGGCAGGTCCATGGAAAGGCGGATGATTTTGGACGTGTGCAATCGGCTGGCCTTGCCGAAGCCCATGGGGCCGCGCAGAACAGTCGCGCCAGCCAGATGCAGTTCGCGCGCTTTCAGAACAATGGCTTCGTAAAGCGGCTTGTGCTGCCAGCGGTCGCTTTCGCCGATGTAAATGCGGAGGAGAATGGCATCGTCAGGAATTTGCATGTCAGTTCCCTTTCGTCACAGTCAATATACTGCCAACCAGGTAACCGAGCCACACGGCAATCATGCAGAAAACGACGGAAAGGACGATGTTCCCGCCCGCGTAAAGCCATTGGCGGTCTTGGAGCAAGTTCAAAGTTTGCAGACTGAAGGAGGAAAACGTGGTGTAACCGCCGCAGACGCCGGTGATGAGCAATTGCGTCGCGAAGGCGCGCGATTGCGGGGTCATTTTGCCTTCCGGCGCGGTGAGCGCGCCGAGAAACCCGATGATGAATGAGCCAGTGATGTTGACGACCAAGGTGCCCCAGGGGAAGGCCTGGCCGAATTTGTCCGAGACGAGGCCGCCGATGCCGAAACGCGCCATGCTGCCAATGGCGCCGCCGATTGCCACCCAGAGATATGCCAGGTTCATAAACTTCTGCGATCCCGCGACGCGGGGTTCGTAGGAGTTATCAGCGCTGAAACGGTCAGGCGGTTTTCCCGTTCGGGACGGCAAACTCCATTGCCGCGATTAGTAGTAATTGGCCAACCGTGAATTCGCAATGGAAAATGTCTGCCGGAAATCCCACAAAAAAGTGAAAATCATTGACCGCCGGTTCGTTGCCCGATAACTGAATCGTGATTTCACCGCGATGAAAATTGTTGGATACCTCTTTCTGTGGGCGCTCCTGACCGGCTCCCCGGCTGTTCATGGCCAATCGCGGCTGAAGGAGGGTTGCCGACTGGATTTCACTCTTTCCGCGGACGTCGCCAAAGCCAGCGGTGTGATTGCATTCAGCCCGGATGGGCGCTTCCTCGCCGTGGCTGGCACGGATAACGCCATCCGAGTGTTTTGCGAAGATTCGACCAAGAAGCTGACCGTGGAATTAAAGAATACCTTGGCTGGACGTAACGAACCAATTCTCGCGATGAGATTCAGCGATACAAATACGCTCGTGTCGGTTTCGCGCAACGGATCGGCGAAAACGTGGGATGTGCCTTCTAGTAAATTACTTCACATTATCCAATTGGATTTTGCACGGCCGTCGATGGTTGTGATTACGTAGGGCGGCGAAGCGCTCGTTGCGAGCGGTGCTGGCCGGCAAGTTCGCCTTTGGAATTATCAAAGCGGCAAACTCGTCGATAGTTTCGACGCGAATGATTCCGAGGTGTCCGCCTTGGCTTTTACACCGGACGGAAAGTTGCTGGTCATTGGAAGTTACAAGGGCGTCGTTCGGGTTGCCGATGTCACGGCGCGAAAGGTGACGCGCTCCATTGATTTGGACACGCCCGTGCATGCCTTGGCGGCGAGCAGCAATTACATCGTGGTGGGTTACGGCGACGGGTCAGTGGCGATGTTGAATTTGCGAGATCAGGAATCGATTCCCGAGGCGAAGGAGCATCACGGCGCCATTAGAGGGCTCGCCTTCAGCCACGATGGGCGAAGGTTTGCGTCCGCGAGCGCGGACCAGGCGGTGATGCTCTGGTGGGATACCGAGACATTGAAGCCGCTGTGCGCGCTCAAGGGAAATCACAGTAAGCCGTTTCCTTCGTATTTGATCCAGGCGGTGGCAAGCTTGTGGTTTGTGATGCGGATGGAACAGCGAGTTGCTGGAGGTTTGGAGGCAACAACGAGCCTCGACGGAACGCGGAATTCATTGCGCGTTTCTGCAACTTTCCCGAAAGACACCCGCAATGAATTCCGCGCTCCGGGCTGCCTGAGAATGCAAAAAAGGTTGCAAAAACGATTTGGTTTTGCGCTACATTAGAGCATGGCATCGACAGAAAACGCGCCGAACGCAGTGGCTTCGCCGGAAGAGGTTCAACAGGGATGGCACGAACTGAATTTAAGAGTCAAACAATTGGAAGCCGAACGCGCGGCGCAGGAGCAGGAGAACAAAAATCTTCGCACGCTCCTGGAACGGATGGTCGAGTTTCGCCAAAAATCCCATTCGGAACTGGTGCTGATTTTGAGCGGTCTGGTCAGCAAACTTCCCATTAACGACATCGGCGTCGTGGTTTCGAAATTGGTGGAGCACAATGCCAACGTGAGCGAAACCTGCGCCACGTTGTCCAAGGGCAAGGCCGATGCGCCGTTGCCGCAGCCGATGATTCTCAAAGCGATGGAGCAAACGCGCCGCGAAATTGCCGCCGGCGTAAAAAGCACGGTCGAGGAATTGATCGCATCCGGCGCGCCGATCGAGACGGAGATGTTGAATGGCTTTGTGGCCCATCCGGAAACTTTTTTTTCGCCGGCCGCCGTTCGCGCGACGCGCGGATTCATCAAGGGGCACGTGCCGCGCGAGCGGGTTGTGAAGGAATTTGGCGGCGGCGCGCTGGATTTGTTCAATGACGTGACGACCGGCAAGCTGAATCCGAATCCCAAGCCGGAGGAAATTTCGCTGGCGTTCAAGAACGATTTCGAAACGCTGCTTCCGCAAAGCTCGCTCTCGCCGGAAAAACAGGCGCAATTGAAATCGCTCTATCAGCAGGTGCAGAAGAGCAAGTCGAGCGCGCCCGAAGCGCGCGCGCAGAGAATTTTGTTCCTCAAACTGTCGTTCCTGCTGGAGTTGGCGCATTATTACGACAGCGAGGGCGCCGAGGCGCCGGACGTTATTTTTGCGCAACGCATGCCGGCGGTGGTTGAGCAACTGGTCGTGGCTGGTCCGAATGATGCGCTCGATGAAAAATTGATCATCCAGGCCGAAGCGTTGCTCGCGCTCGTCGTCAATCCGGATTATCGGCATGCCATCGTCAATAACATCGGCAAGAGCGGCGGTGCGGCGGCGATGCTGCGGCACGTATTGCGTTTGCGCGGGGAGAAGGTGGCCAACACCGATTATTTCGTGACCGATTTTGTGAAACATTTGCTGCCGTCAAAAACAGCTCCGAAGCCCGAAGCGTTGATTCCCGTCGTGCGTTTGATCAAGCCGGAAATGCAGCGCGCGGTGGTGTTTGGAATCATGGACAGCGACCGGTTGCGCAAAGAGGACGCGGAAGCGTTGGCAAGGCGATCGGCAAGGAATTGAATGTGAGCGGGCTGGATGTGCCAAGAAAAGGCGGCGCGCCGATCACGCCGGAACTGGAACGTCAGTTGGCGTGGGAAAAAATCAAGGAACTCATCACGAGCCGCACGGATGCGGGCGCGATTGCGGCGGCGGTCCGCCAGCGTTTGAACGCCAAACGCGATCCCGATGAAATGAAGCAAAGCTGGGTGACGCTCACCGAGGCCGACCCGATTTCGTTCATTCGCGTCTTTTGTCAATTACCGTATTTGCCAGATGGCACCACGGACCCGGTGGCGCGGGCGTTGATGGAGACCTACGTGGCGCGCCTCACACATGAAAAATACGCCGCGATCTACAACAAGGTTATCAACAGTTTGCGGAATATGTATCGCGCGAACCCCCACAGTCCGTCGCTGGTCAATTTCCTCGCGCTGGTGAAATGGATCGATGCCGCCGCGGCGAACAAGCTGAATGTGGACATCGGCATGGAGATGGCCGCGTAGTTTCAAAAGCTCCAAGCGTCCAAGCTCCAACCGTCCAGAGGAGATCCAAATCTCAAGCTCCAAAAACGTCCGGCAGTTTTGGAGCTTGATGCTTGAAGTTTCTCTGGGGCTTTTGTCCCACCGGAAACGTTTTTGTGGCAGACGGGTGCAATTCCTATCGGTTGCGATAACGACAACGCCTTTATGTCGACTTCATTGACAACTCCCGCAGCCTGCGACACCCTGACGTGATGGCAAAACCAGCTTTGGGCCGTGGGTTGGGCGCGCTGCTAGGCGGCGCTCCCGCCGCGGCTAAACCACCTCAGCAGCCGGGTCCGCCCGCCAGCGTGCCCGTCGCTGCGCTCGCGCCGGCACCGGAGATTGATCCGCGCGAACGCGTCCAGCGGATTCCGCTGGGCCGCATTCGGCCGTGCCCATTTCAGCCGCGCAAGGATTTTACGCCGGATGCGTTGCGCGAACTGGCTGATTCGATTCGCGAGCAGGGGATTGTGCAGCCGTTGATTGTTCGCGACCGCGGCGATCATTTCGAATTGATTGCCGGCGAACGCCGCTGGCGCGCCGCGCAGCTTCTCAATCTCGCCGAAGTTCCAATCATCGTGCGCGAGGCGGATGACCGCGCTGTGCTGGAACTCGCGCTAATCGAAAATTTGCAGCGCGAAAACCTGAATCCGATCGAGGAAGCGCAGGGTTATTCGCAGCTCATCGGACAGTTTCAATTAACGCAGGAAGACGTGGCCACGAAAGTGGGCAAGAGCCGCGCGGTGGTGGCGAACTCGCTGCGTCTGCTAAAATTGCCGCAGGTGTTGCAGGGCTACATTCGCGATGGGCGGCTGTCGGTCGGGCATGCGAAGGTGGTGCTGGGGCTCGCGACGGAAAAGCTGCAGCAGCAAGCGGCTGAGCGGGTCATCAAGGAAGGCCTGAACGTTCGGCAGACCGAGGGCTTGATTGCCAAACTTCAGGAGCGCGCGAGCGGACCTTCAAAGCCCGCCACCATCACGCCGCTCACGCAGGACGCGCACGTGGCGAACCTGGAAAATCGCATTCGCGAGCGATTGGGCACGAAAGTTCATCTGCGTTATTCGCAAGGCAAAGGCGGGTTGGAGATTTCTTTTTATAGTGACGACGAGTTGGAGCGAATTCTACAAATCCTCGGGATAAGTGTTGAGTGATGAAGTTGGGGAAGTCGTTAGATTTCTTTTTTCTATGATTTTAAAAGTGGTCAAATACGGCAGCCCGGTATTGCGCAAAAAGGGCGCGAAGATTGAAAGCATTACGCCAGAAATCAAAGCGCTCATCGCGGACATGTTCGAGACCATGTACGCCTACAAGGGCGTGGGTCTGGCCGCGCAGCAAGTCGGGCGCGCGCTGCAATTGACGGTGATCGATGTACGTGGCGTCACGGACCGTCCGTCGTCGCTGGAATTGAAAGGCAAGCCTGCGGATGTGGCTGACTTCATGCCGGTGGTGCTGATTAATCCGGAATTGAAACTGGCCGGCGATCCGGCGGCGGGGCCGGAAGGTTGTTTGAGTTTTCCTGAAATTTTTGCCGAGATTACGCGCCCGGAATTTGTCGACGTGAAGGCGCTGAACGAGAAAGGGAAGCCGATTGAGTTTCGCGCCGGCGGGCTGCTGTCGCGTGCCATTCAGCATGAGAACGACCATTTGCAAGGCATCCTCTTCATTGACCGGATGGAAAAAAAGACCAAGGACGAACTCAAGCCGGAGTTGGATGTGCTCCAGACCGAGACGAAGGCCGAATTGGCGGCGGCAAAGAAATAATTCCGCCGCGCGCGGCTTGAGGAACGTTTGCTCTCCGCTATGTTTTAATCAAAGGTGATCATGATCGAAGACACTCTCAGCAATATCGAGGCGAAAATTCAGGCCGCGGATTCCATCAAGGACGACCGCAAGCGCGAGTTGCTGCAATTGGTGGCGACGTTGAAATCCGAAATCTCCAAACTTTCCAAAACCGACCGCGAACAGGCGCAGAGCATCGCGGGCTTCACGGAGATTTCGGCCCACGAAGCCACGCGCTCGGAACAAAATCCCGAGCTGCTGAAATTATCGCTGAAAGGTCTGTCCTCGTCCGTCGGTGGATTCGAGAAATCGCATCCGCAGTTGGTGCAGCTTGTGAATTCCATCAGCAGCATGCTTTCCAATCTCGGGATTTAGACCGCGACCCTGCAATGGAATTTTCCACATTCGCCGGATCTGATAATCCAAGCCGTGGCCGACGCTACGTTGCGGGCCACTCCAACAATGCACAAAGATTGGGAAGCAATCGCTCCGGGCTTTCATTTGACCTTCCGTGTCCGGGCTGCTAAAACGCTGCCGCGCGGTTGGCGGTTAACGACACATGAAAAAGCAGGCTCCCAAATACAAACGAATTCTGCTGAAACTCAGCGGCGAGGCGCTGGGCGGCGAAGCCGGCGTCAGCATTTCGGGCGCTGCTGTCCACAGCATGGCCGAGCAAATCCGCGAAGTTCGCGAATTGGGCGTTCAGGTCGTGGTCGTCATCGGTGGCGGAAATATCTTTCGCGGCCTGACCGGCAGCGAACGCGGCATTGAGCGCGCCACCGGCGATTACATGGGCATGCTCGCGACTGTCATCAACTCGCTGGCTTTGCAGGATGCTTTGGAAAAAATCGGCGTCGCCACGCGCGTGCAATCGGCCATTACCATGTCCCAGGTCGCCGAACCGTTCATTCGCCGCCGCGCCGTTCGCCATTTGGAGAAAAACCGGGTGGTGATTTTCGGCGGCGGCACGGGCAACCCCTATTTTTCGACGGACACCGCGGCCGCGCTTCGTGCCAACGAAATCGGCGCGGAAGTGATCCTGAAAGCGACCAAGGTCGACGGCATTTACGATTCGGACCCGAAGAAAAATCCCACGGCCAAACGATTTTCGCAGATCACCTATCTCGAAGCGCTCCAAAAACAGCTCAAAGTCATGGATTCCACGGCGTTCTCGCTGTGCATGGACAACAAAATGCCGATCATCGTCTTCGACTTGTTCCGCGCGCACAATCTGAAGCGCGTCGTCATTGGGGAAAAAGTTGGTACTCTGGTCAGCTAGGCATTTACGATTGACGATATACGATTTACGCGCGCGCGGGAAATACAGACGGCCCGCAAATCGTAATGCGCTGGATTTCTCCGGTTGATTTTCCCTCCAAACAGGACGAGGGGTATACATGGAGTTTGCCTCGCGCCAGGATGCCGGACAAAAGCTTGGGCGCCATTTGCTCAATGAAGGCGTGGAAGCGGATGTCGTGGCGGGATTGCCTCGCGGCGGTGTCATCGTCGCTGGCGAGGTGGCGCATCTCATGCAACGTCCGCTCGAAGTCCTGGTCGTCCGAAAGATCGGCCACCCATTTCATCGCGAATTCGCCGTGGGCGCCCTTGCGGAAAACGACATCCTTCTCCTCAACGAAAGAAACATTCGCTCCGACGAAGCAACCCGCGTGGCGCTTTCCGAAGTCATCAAGGAGGAAAAAGAACGCCTGTGGCAATACCAGATCAAGTTCCATCCCTGGGAAAAAATCGATTTCAAAGACAAGAACGTTATCATCGTGGACGATGGGCTGGCTACCGGCGCCACCATGCAGGCGGCGGTGCTTTCCGCGCACAAGCAAGGCGCGCAAAAGGTGATCGTCGCGGTTCCCGTCGCTTCGACCAGTTCCGTGGCCAAGCTGGAGCACATTGCCGATGCCGTGCATGCCGTCATCATCGACTCTGGTTTTGAAGCCGTTGGCGCGTATTACGAGGGCTTTTCACAAACGGACGATGAAGAGGTGATGGAGGTTCTCAAGGCGGAACACGCGCATCATTAACGTGCCGGGGATAAGCTCCAAGGACCAAGCGTCCAAGCTCCAGAGAAATCCCAGGCACCAAATCTCAATTGCTGCAAGCGGCTTTTGGAATTTGGAGCTTCCCTGGTGCTTGGACGCTTGGTCTTTGGAGCTTATCCCGAGGGCTTAGTCATTGTTCGAAGACTTCCGCTCCCATATTTTCCGCTCATGCCCGAACTGCCCGAAGTGGAAGTGCTCGTGCGCCATCTCGCGCCCGCGCTGGCCAATCGCAAAATTGAAGGTATCGAAATTAAGCGCTCCCGAATCATTGCCCCGACAAGCGTCGTCGAATTTTCACGTCGTCTGCGCGGTGCGGCCTTCACGCAGTTGGCCCGTCGAGGCAAATATTTGCTCTTTGAGATGAAGCAACCCGATGGCAAAACCTTTCCGCTCGTGGGCCATCTGGGAATGACTGGGAGAATGTACGTGTCGCCGAGGAACGCTCCATTGCCCAAACACGCCGCCGCCGTATTCAATCTGGGCGCGGAGAATTTCGTCTTCGAGGACACGCGCTATTTTGGACGCCTGACACTGGATACCAGCGCCATTGATGCGCTCGGACCGGAACCATTGGGAGACGGCTTTACCATCGAATATTTTTCACAGGCGCTCCAGCGTTCCACGCAGCCGATCAAAGTTAAACTACTCGATCAGCAACTGGTGGCCGGCATCGGGAACATTTACGCGAGCGAAGCGCTCTTTCGAGCGGGCATTTCGCCACGATTGGCCGCGCGTCGATTGAAACTGCCGCAGATCGAGCGCTTGTGGCAGGCCCTTCGTGAAACACTTTCCAGTGCCATCAAACGCGGCAGCACGATTCGGGTGGATTATTCGGGTGCGGTCCTTCGTGACGGTCTCTTTTATTTCGGCACCGCGGCGGAGGTCGAGAAATTCTACGAAAAGCGCCTGCAGGTCTATGACCGCGCCGGCAAGCCCTGCGTCCGATGCGGCAGCGCCGTCAAACGCATCGTCCAGGGTGCCCGGAGCACATTTTATTGTCCAAAGTGCCAGTGCGGCTGAGGTCACAAATTTAAGCGATTGCAAAAATCCGCGAATCAGCCAATTCTCCCCGGGTCCACAGAATGTTTCGCATGAACCACAATTCGCTTAATGGGCTTATGCTCAAAAAAATTGTTTCTCTTGGAATTCTCACCCTCGCTTTAACCGCGTCCGCCGCGGACGACACAAATGCCACCGCCGCGCTCCTATCCGGATTCGTTCCCGCACAGGCGCCCGAGCCTTCGGGCCTGGTGCTACGGCACGGAGATCGGCTTGCGATCTGCGGCGATTCCATCACCGAGCAGAAGAGGTATTCGCGCATCATTGAGGATTACGTGACCATGTGCGTGCCGCAACTCGACGTCACCGTTCGCCAATTCGGCTGGAGCGGCGAGAAAATGCCGGAATTCTATGTCCGCATGACCAACGATGTCCTTCGTTTCAAACCGACCATTGCCGCCACGTGCTACGGCATGAATGACCACGAATATCGCACCTACACGGATCGCATCGGTGAAACCTATAGCAACAGTTCGCGTGAGGTGATCGAGGCATTCAAGGCGAATGGCGTCCGCGTCATTCTCGGATCGGCTGGTTGCGTCGGCAAAGTTCCGCCGTGGCAAAAAGACCGTTCGTATACGGTGGACGAGCTGAATTCCAATCTCGGCACGCTCCGGAACATCGATGCGTCGCTGGCGGAATCGGAAAAGGTTGGCTTCGCCGATGTTTTCTGGCCGATGCTGAATGCCGGAAAATTCGCGCGCCAGCGGTATGGCGCCAATTACAATATTTCCGGGCCCGATGGCGTGCATCCGAATTGGGCGGGCCACACCGTGATGGCCTACGCATTTTTAAAAGCGATGGGCCTCAACGGCGATATCGGGACCTACACGGTCGATCTCAAGAAGAATGAAATGAAAACCTCCGCCGGGCACGAAGTCATGGCTGCCAGGGACGGCGAATTCCAAATCAAAAGCGTGCAGTACCCATTCTGCGCGTGCGAACCCGAAGGCGCCGCCACGAAGGGCTATCCCGTCTGCGGCCGCGACGAGGTTTCCCGGGACAACAATATTCTTTCAGGCATGAGCCTGATTCCTTTCAACCAGGAATTGAATCGCCTGATGTTGATTGTGAAAGGCGGAAATGCGCAGCGATACCGCGTCACGTGGGGCACAGAAAGCAAAACCTTTTCCGCCGCTGATCTCGAACACGGCATCAATCTCGCCGCTGAATTTCCCGAAAATCCTTTCAACGATGCCTTCGCCAAAGTGGACGCCGCCATCGCGGCCAAACAGGAATTTGAAACTCGCGAAATGAAAACGGATTTCCGGCCTCACGGCAACCTCCGTGCGCCCATTGACGAAGTGGCCGCCCAGACGGAAAAGGTTGTGGACGAAGACGAGAAGAAGCATCAGGAACTCGCGGAAGCCGTCCACGCCGCCTTCGTCCCCGTGACGCACACGATTAAAATATCGGCAGAGTAGGGGAATCATAGTGGCACGGGCATCTTGCCCGTGCGAATCATTGGAGCATTCCACGGATGTTGTGGCGGCATCCCTCCAATCGGCAGGCGCGCCGCTTCGCGCGCGCCGTCGATTTAAAAGAGACTCAATGGTCCTGGTGCATTCCTCGTTGCGGCGCGCACGGAGTGACGCGCCCTGCCAAGCGCCGAATAGGCAATGCTCGCCTCGAATCGGTCGCCGCGATTCGCCCCGGGCGAGACGCCCGTGCCACTACCTATTTAAGCGCGGCGAAACAATCCAGAAAGTTTTTAACCATTGGCGAATTGGCATCCACGCGCCGCCAGACGACGACGGTGTGCACCGTCGGCAATCCTGGCGGCAAAGGCCGGAAAACCAATCCGGGCCGCCGGATTTCAATCAGAGTTGCCGTGAGCGGTGCGATTCCGAACCCGGCGGAGATCAGCCACATTTTGATCTGCACGTCCTGTGCATATTGCGCCACGTGGGTTTTCGCTCCGGCTTTGGCGCAGGCGGTCAGAAAACCATTATAGAATCCGTGTTGCCGGTCGGGATCGATCATCACCAATCCTTCGCCGTCAAAATCCTTCCATTCGAGCCGCCGTTTTCGGGCGAGGCGATGCCCGCTCGGCAGGGCCAGCACCAGCGGGGCTTGTTCCACGAACTGCATGTCCATGTCCGGCGCGTTCGCCTGGGGCCGCATCACTCCCACATCCAATTCGCCGGCCCGCAGCCGCCGAAGCTGTTCCACGCTCGTCAGCCCCGACAATGAAAGCTGCACGCCGGGATATTTTTGGTGGAAATTCCGAAGCACCTTCGCCAGCAACGGCCCGGCTGCCGGCGTGATCACTCCCAGCCTCAACATGCCCACCAACCCGCTTTCGGCTTTGCGGACCAGTTGTTCCGCATGGGTGGCCGCTCCCAAAATGCCGCGGGCCTCGGTCAAAAAGACCTGGCCGGTTTGGGTCAGCAGCACGGACCGCGTCGTGCGTTCAAATAACCGCACGCCGAGCTCCTGCTCAAGATTCCGAATTTGCGAGCTTAAAGCGGGCTGCGCCACGTGCAACCGCTCCGCCGCTTTGCGGAAATTCAGTTCTTCCGCCACCGCCACAAAATACCGTAAGTGTCGCAATTCCATAACAATGTCGGTGCACTGATACTATTTGGTTATCAATGAAACCGCAAGTTTGTATTGGGCAAACGGCCGTTTTCCGGCCATTACTGGAGTTAGTGCTGTGACGACTGATTCCGGCCGCAGTGCTGGCCGCCTTTTGGGACTTTCTGGTTCCAATGCCCTGGTTTCCTGTTGGCATGCGGCGGTTTTGTGTAAAGTTATCGTTTTATGTGGATTGTTCGCCTGGCTTTGCGCCGGCCACTCACCTTCGTAGTGGCTGCGCTGCTGCTTTTGATCATCACCCCGTTCATCCTGATGCGGACGCCGACGGATATTTTTCCGAATATCAACATTCCGGTCGTCAGCATCGTGTGGCAGTACGCCGGCATGAGCGCCCAGGAAATCGAACAGCGCATCGTTTACAACGACGAACGCGCCCTCAGCATTACGGCCGACGGCATCGAGCATATTGAGTCCACCTCCTACGACGGCATTGGTGTCATCAAAGTCTTCCTGCATCCCAGCGCTTCCGTTCCCGAAGCGATCTCGCAAATCACTTCCATCTCGCAAACGGTCGTGCGTTCGATGCCCCCAGGAACCCAGCCGCCGCTCATCATTCAATACAGCGCGTCCACCGTTCCCATTCTCCAATATGCGTTCAGCAGCCCGAAACTGTCCGAGCAGCAAATGTTCGACGTCGTCGCCAACCAGGTCCGCGTCGGCCTGGCCACCACGCGCGGCGCGTTGATTCCATGGCCATACGGCGGCAAAACCCCCGTCATTTCGGTCGACCTGAATTTAACGGCATTGAAGGCGAAAAACCTGGCGCCGCTGGATGTCGTCAATGCGATCGATGCCCAAAACCTGATTTTGCCCGGAGGAAATGCCAAGGTCGGCAAAACGGAATACGACGTCAGCGTCAACAGCACTATTGGTCCGCTCAACGATCTCAATCATATCCCGATCAAGGTCGTCAATGGCGCGACGATTGAATTGCAGGATGTCGCGCAGGTGCACCAGGGCTACAATCCGCAGAAGAATGCCGTTCGCCAGGACGGCGAGCGCGGCGCGTTGCTGACTGTCATGAAAAACGGCAACGCCTCCACATTGGATGTGGTTCGCAATCTCAAGGCGGTGATGCCTCACGTCATGAGTTCGGTCACGTCCGATCTCCATGAAAAGGAATTCGCCGATCAATCGTTGTTCGTCCGCGCCGCCGTGAGTGGCGTCTTGCGCGAAGGCATCATCGCCGCGGCGCTCACGGCGTTGATGATTCTCCTGTTCCTGGGTTCCTGGCGCAGCACGCTCATCATTGCATTGTCCATTCCGCTCTCGGTTTTGTGCTCCATTGCCATCCTCAGCGTGCTCGGAGAAACCATCAATCTGATGACCCTGGGCGGTCTGGCCCTGGCCGTAGGCATCCTGGTCGATGACGCCACTGTGGCCATCGAAAACATCCATCGCCACATGCTTCCCGGCAAAACCCTCGAGGACGCCATTCTGGATGGGTCGCAGGAAATTGCGTTGCCTGCCTTTGTCTCCACCTTATGCATCTGCATTGTGTTTGTCCCGATGTTCTTTCTGACGGGCGTTGCGCACTTCTTGTTCGTGCCGCTGGCCGAAGCCGTCGTGTTCGCCATGCTCGCCAGCTATGTGATTTCGCGAACGCTCGTGCCGACGCTGGTCATGTGGTTTTATCGCAATGTCCAAATGCACGGCGGTCACCAGGACGACGGCCGCGCGCCGTTCTGGATGCGTCCCTTCATCCAGATTCAACGCGCATTCGAACTGGGATTTGAACGTTTTCGCGAGGCTTACCGGGCGTTGCTCGGCGCGTGCCTGACCAAACGCGGCGTGTTCGGCGTCAGTTTTCTTGCCTTCTGCGTCGCGTCCTGGCTGCTGATCCCGATGCTCGGGCAGGACTTTTTCCCCAGCGTGGATGCCGGCCAGTTTCTTTTGCATGTCCGCGCCCGCACCGGCACGCGCATCGAGGAAACGATTCCTTTGTGCTCGAAAATTGACGCCGCGATTCGCAAGGAAATTCCCGCGAATGAAATCCACGGCATCATGGATAACATCGGCATTCCGAATTCGAGCGTGAATCTCAGCTACAACACCAGCGGCGTGATCGGCCCTGGCGATGCGGACATTCTCGTTTCGCTCAATAAAGATCACAAGCCGACGGAAACCTACATTCGCCGCCTGCGGAAGGTGCTGAATCAAAAGTTTCCCGGAAACCTCTTTTATTTCCTGCCCGCGGACATTGTCAGCCAAACCTTGAACTTCGGCTTGCCGGCGCCTTTTGACATTCAAATCGTCGGTCGCGACCAGGCGAACAACCGCCGCGTCGCCACCGAACTCGTGAAGGAAATCCGCCACGTGCCCGGCGCCGTGGACGCCCACGTGAATCAGCCCGACGATTTGCCGCAATTGAATGTCGACGTGGACCGGAACAAGGCCGCCGAGTTGGGCCTGAGTGAGAAGGACGTTGCCAACTCCGTCCTGTTAAGCCTCAGCGGCAGCGGTCAGGTGGCGCCATCCTATTGGCTCAACACAAAATTGGGCATACAATACCTGATCAATGTGCGCGTGCCAGAATATGACATGGACTCCGTGGAAACGTTCAAATCCACGCCCATTAACGCGGGCGACAACGGCCAGATTCTCGCCAATGTCGCGAAAATCACGCGCACCAACGTGCCTCCCGTGTTCACGCACTACGACATAAAGCCGGTGATTGATGTCTACGGCAACGTGGATGGCCGCGATCTCGGCGGCGTGCTCCACGATTTGCAGCCGCTGATTGCAAAAGCTCGAAAAAATCTGGCGCGCGGCAACGACATCGGTCTGCGCGGCCAGGTCGAAACCATGCACGACAGCTATTGGGGGCTCGGCCTTGGGTTGATTATGGCCATCGTGCTGATTTATTTCCTGCTGGTCATTAATTTCCAAAGCTGGCTGGATCCGTTCATCATCATCACCGCATTGCCGGGCGCGCTCGCGGGTGTTATTTGGGCGCTCTTCGTATTGCAAACGACCTTGAGCGTGCCGGCCTTGATGGGCGCGATCATGAGCCTCGGTGTTGCCACCGCAAACTCGGTGCTCGTGGTGAGCTTTGCCCGCGATAACCTCCGGCGCGGAATGGACCCGGTCGCCGCCGCGCTCGACGCCGGCGCCAGCCGCATCCGTCCCGTGCTGATGACTGCCGCCGCCATGTTGATCGGCATGTTGCCAATGAGCCTTGGCCTTGGCGAAGGCGGCGAGCAAAACGCGCCGCTTGGCCGCGCTGTTATCGGCGGTCTCTTCATGGCCACTATCGCGACGCTATTGTTCGTCCCCGTTGTTTTCAGCTTTATGCATCGCCGCTCGCAGGCACGCAGCCAGGCGGATGATTCCTCCGCTGCCGCCGCGCTGGCGGCCGCCAATCCGACCACGACTTGATGAGTATGAACACGAATCCACCTGTAACTCCGGCCCCCGACCCGGTCGCCGCGAAAAACGCGCCACCGCCGCGCCCGATCAAGCTCGGGCCCATCGGAATTGTCGCCGTCATCCTGATTGTCATTGGACTGGCTGTTGGCCTGGTGCCGCGCATGGTTTCCCGCCGCGCCCTGGCGCGCGAAACCGTGGAGAATTCGACGCAATACGTGTCCGTCATTTCGCCGTCGCCCGGCAAATCCGAGTTGGGCGTGCCGCTCCCGGCTGAAGTGCAGGCGTATGTGGAAGCGCCGATCTTCGCGCGCGCCAGCGGTTATCTGAAAAGCTGGGATGTCGACATCGGCCAGCACGTGACCGCCGGCCAATTGCTCGCCGAGATTGACACGCCGGAATTGGACCAGCAACTGGCCCAGGCCAAAGCCGAAGTCTCGCAGGCCGATGCCAACCTCGCTCTCGCCAAATCCACCTCCGAACGCTGGGTGGAATTGCTCAAAACCGCCAGTGTGAGCGAACAGGAAACCGCCGAGAAACAAGCTGATTACCAGCTCAAAAAAGCCAATCTCGAAGCCGCGAATGCCAACTTGCATCGCCTGCAAGACCTCAAAAGTTTTTCACGCGTCACCGCGCCATTCGCGGGCACCATCACGGCGCGCGATACCGATGTCGGCCAGCTCATTACTGCCGGAAATGGCCACGCGTTGTTCCGCCTCGCCCAAACCGATCCGTTGCGCGTCTATGTTCACGTCCCGCAGACCTTGTCGCGCGAAGTGGAAGTGGGGCAGAAGGCCCGCCTCATCATCAATGAATTGCCGGGCCGCACGTTTGAAGCCAAAGTCGTCCGCACCGCCGGCGCCATGGACCCCAGTTCCCGCACCTTGCTCGCCGAATTGCAGGTGGAAAATCCGAAGAATGAAATTCTCGCGGGCAGCTACGCGCAGGTGCGCTTCGACGACACCCTCGGGAACCCATCGCTCACGCTTCCGGCCAATACGCTTCTCTTCCGCTCTGAAGGAATGCAGGTCGGCGTGGTCGACGCCAATAACAAAGTCGAGGTGCGCACCATTAAAATCGGGCGCGACTTCGGGTCCGACGTCGAAGTCTTGAGCGGCGTCGAGGCCGGTGATCGCGTGATCGTGAATCCGCCGGATGGGCTCGCTTCGGGAACCACCGTGCGCATCGCTGAACCGACGGACGTCGCCGAGAAATGAGAATCGGCTTCGAAAAGGTGAACGCCATTCACAAACCTCGGCCCTGGTGCATCGGCCTCGTTGCTGCCGGCGCCCTCGCCGTTATTGCCGGTTGCTCGGTGGGACCGAATTATCAGCGTCCGGTTGCGCTCCAATCGCAACCGATGCCTGACGCCTTCACGGTGTCCGGTTCCACCAACAATGTTGGCGACTGGAAATCCGCGCGGCCTTCCGCCGCTCTGCCTCGCGGCGCGTGGTGGAAAATTTTTGGCGAACCGGAACTGAACCGGCTCGAAACGGCGGTCGGGACCCAAAATCAGGATCTGGCCGCGGCCGCCGCGCGCTTGCAGGAATCCCGCGCGCAACTCGGCATTGCCCGCGCCGATTTTTACCCGCAATTGGGCGCCAACCCCTCCCTGACTCGCCAGCGCACCAGTTCCCATGCGCCGTTGCTTGGCACCAACGGCACATCACATACCTACAGCACCTTTGAAACACCCGTCAATTTAAGTTGGGAACTGGATTTGTGGGGCCGCATCCGGCGGCAGGTGCAATCCGCCCGCGCCAATTTTGTGGCGAGCGCCGACGATCTGGAATCCGCGCGCCTGTCGCTCCAGGCGGAAGTTGCCTCGGATTATTTCAGCCTCCGAGAATTGGATGAGGAACGCCGCGTCGTGGCCGACACCATCCAGACCTTCCAACGCTCGCTCGAATTGACGCAAAATCGCCGGAAGGGGGGCATCGTTTCCGATCTCGATGTCTCACAGGCCGAAACGCAACTGCGCAGCACCCAGGCGGAATTGCCCGCCCTCGACCTTGAACGCGCCCGCGTGCTGCACGCTCTTGCCGTCTTGTGCGGTCAATCGCCCATCGATTTTCAACTGACCACCGCCTCGCTCACGAACGATATCCCCAGCGTTCCTCCGACCTTGCCCAGTGAATTACTCGAACGCCGTCCCGACATTGCCGCGGCAGAGCGCCGCATGGCCGCCGCGAACGCTGAAATCGGCGTCGCTGTCGGCGCCTTTTACCCGCGCGTGTTCCTGAGCAGCATGGCTGGTCTTCAATCCGTCGGCGCGGACACCTTGTTCGATTGGCCGAGCCGCGTCTGGTCGTTCGGTCCGTCCATATCGCTGCCGCTGTTCACCGGCGGTCGCAACCGCGCGCAACTCGCCCAGGCCCGCGCCGGGTTCGACGAAGCCGTCGCGAATTATCGCCAGACCGTTCTGAACGCCTTCCAGGAAGTTGAAGATCAATTGGCCGCCCAGAATTTGCTCGCCGCGCAACTCCAGGCGCAAAGCGCCGCGCTCTCCGCTTCCCAGCGCACTCTGGAAATTGCCAACAATCGCTACAAGGCCGGCGTCGTGACCTATCTCGAAGTCGCCAGCGCGCAAAGCACCGAACTGGCGAACGAACGCTCCTTCGTCCAGCTCGAAGGCCAGCGGCTGAACGCCCAGGTTGACCTCATCAAAGCCATTGGCGGTGGCTGGAGCGCGACGAACGCTCCGAATCCTGTCGCACGGACAGCGGCTCGGAACTAAAATAACGCGCGCGCTTTCCCGGAATCCCAAAGGGATTCCGCCCTCCAGCCCAAGGTTGCGACGAAGGAGTTACCTTGGGTTATACGTCACGAGAATTCACAACCCCAACGGGGTTGTGCCCGTTTTTGCGAGCGCGGAAATGAAACGCGATTTTCCCTCTGAACACGACGGTGGCACTTCAGTTCATGCCATCATTGCCTCAAACATTGTCGTGACAACACCATCCCTGCTGCACAAAAATAACGGTGATTTATTTCAATGACATCGAAAGTTTTTTTGCCGTGCCGCTCTGATTATGAAGCCAGGATTTATCTGCCGCCTCTTTATCGCCGCCATCGTCATCCTGATCTCGAATTCGCTTCGGGCCGCCGATGTGCGGAGCGAAACAAACCTGTCCGGCCCCGGTTGGCATCTCTGGCTCGACCGAAACGCCCAATGGGAAAACGACGAATTATTCCTGCCACCCGTCGATCTCACCAAACTGCCGGTCAACCTCCCCACCGGCGGCTGGGACGCCCTGGAATCGAATGCCGTCGCCGTCTCCGTGCCCGGCACCGTCGAAGAATATTTGCCGCAAGGCGTCGGACCTGAAGCTGATTACAAAGGCGTCAGTTGGTGGGTGCGCAAGGTAAAAATTCCGGAAGCCCAATCTCCGCGCCGTTTGCTGCTGCGCTTCGAATCCGTCCGCTTGCGCGCCGAAGTTTTTGTGAATCGCAAACTCGTCGGCTACGACACCATCGGCAACACGCCCTTCGAAGTGGATATTTCCAACGCCGCCAAGCCCGGCGAGGAAATCGAACTCGCCGTGCGCATTACCGATCCCGGCGGCAATTTCGATTGGCGCGACAGTTCGCCGTTCCGCTGGGGCAAATACATCATCCCCATGAGCCACGGCTTCGGCGGCATCACCGGCTCGGTGCGCCTGGTTTCCTGCGATCCTGTTTATATTGATGACATTTACGTCCAGAACACACCGGCGATCACAAACGTAAATGTCATTGCGACCATCAAAAACATGACCGGAACGAACGTGACGCGCCGCCTGGTAGCGATGGTGAGAAGCAATTTAGACACAAATGAAGTGGATCGTTTGATGGAGCAACCCGCAGCCAATCAGCGGCGTCGGTTTGCGCCTTTGGCGTGCAATTGCGAAATCGAATTGAAGCCTGGCGAAAACACCGTTTCCTTCCCGGTAACGGATGCTCGTGCAAAAGTTTGGGATTTGGAGCATCCCAATCTCTACTTTTGCCAACTGGTCCTCGAAGACGACCAAAGAATTTCAGGGGGCGTGGACAACGCCCAGCAAACCTTTGGCTTCCGCTGGTTCGCGCCCGAAGACGTTGGCACCAACGCCGTGTTCCGCCTGAACGGCAAACGCATCGTCCTGCGCACCGCGATCAGTTGGGGTTTCTGGCCCATCAACGGCATTTTTCCCACGCCGCAACAATCCGAGAAGGAAGTGCGCGTGGCCAAATCGCTCGGCCAAAACATGCTGAATTTCCATCGTTGCATCGGCCATCCCGAAACCCTCGACAAGGCGGACGAACTCGGCCTGCTCTTTTACGAGGAGCCCGGCGCCTATGTGAACGGTGATCACTCACCATTCGCCAAAGGAATGGCCCGCGAAAAACTGCTACGCATGGTCAAACGCGACCGCAGCCATCCGAGCCTCATTATTTATAACATGATCAATGAAGCCTGGGCTTCCGGCGGCGCCGACAAGAATCCGGAAGTTCTCGACGGCCACATCGCGGACATGCGCGCCGCGCACGCGCTCGATCCGAGCCGCACCATCACGCACACCTCCGCCTGGGCCACGAAGCCGGACGTTGAAGAGCCGCCCAAAATGCAGATGCGCCCATTCGACGACACAGTTCACATGAATGGCTGGTTCGATATTCACCACGCCGGCGGCCCGGAAGTCTGGAAGCAAAGTCTCTACAAATCGCCTGCTAATTATTACAACCGTACGGAGAATCGCCGCGAAATTGTCTATTGGGGCGAAGAGGGCGCGATCTCCACGCCTCCACGGTTAGCCTTGATCAAATCCGAACTCGAAGCCGCGCCTCATCTTGGTTGGGATGGCCCGGGCTATCTGGATTGGTATAAGCAATTCGACGATTTTCTGACTCGCAAAAATCTGCGCAGCGCGTTTCCCACGGTAGATGCCTTGACCACCGCCATGGGTGCCGTCTCGTATTATCATCAGGGCCGAAAAATCGAGACCATCCGCATCAACGACGCCACCGACGGCTATGCCGTGAACGGTTGGGAAGCCGAACTCGTGGAAGATCATTCCGGCATCGTCGATTGTTTCCGAAATCCCAAGGCCGACCCAGCCATTATGGCCTATTACAACCAGCCGCTTTACGTCGCCGTCAAAACCCGCAGCCAATTCGCGCAAATCCCCGGTTCAGTCACGGTGGATTTTTACATCATCAACGAAAAAAATGTGAAAGGCCCGCACACGCTCGACATCTCGGTGAAAAATCCCTCAGGAAAAGAAGTCTTCACGCAGAGCTTTCCCGTGACGGTTTCCGGCGGTGAAGTTTATGGCGAATTGCTCAAAGAAGGCGTCACCGTTCCCATCGCCGGCGCAATCGGAAAATTCCGCATCGAAGCGCAATTGCGCGGGCGGGACAAAACCGAAGCGGCGTCCGGCCATGACGAAGTCCTCGCGGTCGATTGGAAAAGCGACAAGCTCGGCGGCGCCGGTGCAACCTGGGAAACCAAACCGCGCGTGCGGGATTTTCTGGAACACAAAAAGGGAATGTCCGTCGCCGCGTATCAAGACGGCCTTCGCCGGCTGGATTGGGTGGTTGTCACGCGCCCGCCGCAGGAAGGTGAGGCTGTCGAAATCCCCGCCGAAAATCTGCGCCTCTCCTCACGCGGTTCGTCCGGCGTGGATGCCACCTTTTTCGGCGACGACCATTTCACGAAGAAAGTTTACGAGAAACGATATTCCACCGTGGATTATTTCGTCCCGGACGGCGCTTCTCCCGACCAAAACACCAGCATCATGGAAAATTACGGCATTCGCTGGACCGGCTGGATCGTGCCGACGCTCAGCGGTGACTATACCTTCGCCGTCGAAAGCAGCGACGGTGTGCGCATGAGGGTAGGGGACCGGTCGCTTTTTGATGATTTAAGAACGCGCGCCAATACCATCAATCGCGGCCACATCACGCTTGAAGCGGGCAAGCCCGTCGAATTCACCGTCGATCTGTGGCATCGCAAAGGCGATGCGCGCATGAAACTTCTCTGGGCTCCGCCCGAAACCGACAAGCCCGATCCCTCCAAACTGATCCAACGCGTCAAACAGGACGGCACTACGCTGATCATTCTCGACCGCGCCGACACCTGGATGGATCTCATTCAGAAGAACACTTCCGTGAAATACAACGGCTCGTTCAAAATTGGCACCGCGTGGCTCGGTGGCCTGCATTTCGTCCGCGAACATCCATTGTTCGCCGGCTTGCCCGTGAACACCGCCATGAGTTGGCCGTATCAGGACGTGGTGCGCGACGGCAAAAATCGCTCCGGCCTCCTGCTCGAAGGCGAAACTCTCATCGCCGGCGCGTGGCATTCTTATCCCATGTCGCTCGGCACTGCCGTGGGAATCATCCCGTGCGGCAAAGGCAAAATCATCGTCAACACCCTTGACATCGCCGACCAACTTCGCTCCCCCGACACCAGCGCCGAAGTCGCCCGCAAACTCATGTGCAATTTCATCGCCTTCGCCCAACCGCATTCGGATTAAAAATCGCATGGCGCGCACAAACCCCCGCAAACCAGTGGCTGTATTTCACGAGAGACGCAGGAACAACTTCTCCCTCTCCCATCGGATGGGAGAGGGCAGGGGTGAGGGTTGGAGTTCATGTGAGGGCGAGCGTATATCTAACGGAAGGCTACTCCGCAAAAAACTGCTGCTCATAACGCAGCCGGTCCATTTCGCTCAACAATCGCAAAATGAATTTGATCCCCGCAATGTTCACCCCGAACCGCGCCCGGAGATATTCGATATTCCGCAGCCGGCAGATCGCTTCATTGTCAAAATAATATCCGTCCGTATCCTCCACCGGCGAAACCAAATGATGCCGGCAATACACCAGGATGGTCCGGCGCGGAACGCGCGCCATGTGCGAGGCTGATTCGATGTCGTAAACCGCGTCCGCCGGCGGCTGGAAAACTTGCACGGCGCGACCGCCACTTTCAATGAAAGGTCTCATGTTCTGCGCGGCCAAATTGATTTTCCTGGATAAAATGGCGGATTGCCGCCGCCGGCATCGCCCCCGATCGCCGGGCCGTTTCCTTTCCGCGTCGGAAGAGAATAAATGTTGGAATGCTGCTGATGCGAAACCGCTGCGCGACATTCGGCAACAATTCCGTATTTACCTTGGCCACGACGCGCTGGCCGTTGCCCTCGCCGGCCACCCGCGCCAACTCCGGCGCCACCATTTTGCACGGCCCACACCAGTCCGCCCAGAAATCCACCAGCACCGGAAGGTTCGAACATTGCACGAGCGCGTGAAAAATCTCCTCGCTTCCAACACTCAACGGCTCCGCCGGCAACTGAAGCATCGTGCGGCATTTTCCGCAGCGAAATTCCTGGCCGAGCCGTTCGTAATTCATGCGGTTCCGCGTGCTGCAGCGCGGGCATTGCAGCACGATTCCACGTTCATCAAGTTGTGAATGGTCATTCATCGTTCCACCATCAGCAAGTTTTTGTGTGCGGGATATTTTTCCCGTTCATCCGCCAACGTAAGCCCGTGGGCACTCCTGCCGAAGTAGGGGAAAGACCTGATGCCGTCAGGAACGAAACAATCCGCGGAATTGGAAATGATCTCGGAGCGTCAACTGATCCCAAGCCGTGTTAACAACTTCTCCCTCTCCCATCGGATGGGAGAGGGCAGGGGTGAGGGTTCGGGTTCATGGTGAGGGAGTTTTGATCAGAGTTCCAATGGAATTTCCTAATGGGGCTAAATCTTTTCCGCGGCATCGTTCCTTTCGAACGGCGTCACCGGATCAACGAACAACCAGCAGATGCCGCCCAGAAAATAAACGACCGCAAAAATTGAAAACGCCGTCTGCCAGTTGGCGGCCGTCGGATTTTTCGGATTCAGGATATAGCCCACCACTACCGGGCCAGCCATGCCGCCAACGTTCCCGAGCATGTTCATGCACCCGGAAACCGTTCCGGCATACTTGCCGCCCACGTCCATGCAAGCCGCCCAACTGCCCGGCAAGGTGCTGTCGTTGAAAAAACTCGCCATGCCCATCGAGAGCATCGCCAGCAGTGGATCGCGAATGTGCAACGAACACAACAGCAGCGCTCCCGCACACGCAAAGCCGACGAATCCAAACGCGCGCCGAACGAGCGTGACCCGCCCGCTGCGCCTGATCAGACGGGTGGAAATCACGCCCGCAATCAACGATCCGAACCCTCCAAACAAAAGCGGAATTCCCGCGAGCGCCGCCACGAGGAGTTTCAGCGTGGTCTCTGGACTGAACGCGCCTTCGAGCAAACCGGCCAGCCATTTCATCACGGCATTCGAGGTGATTTCCAAACCGCGCGCGTCCTTGAGATACGTCGGCAGCCACGTCACATAAAAATACCAGCCGTAGCTCAGGCAAAAATATTGCGCGCCCAGCAGCCACACCGTTGGATTCGCGGCGAGCTTTCGCCACGGCACATTCCCATGGCCCGCGATGTTCTGCTCGTTCTCCGTGAGCAACGCCAGTTCCGCGGCATTGACACTCGGATGCTCCCGCGGATTGTCCCGGAACCACCGAACAAAAAAGATCGTCCATGCCAGGCCGAACAGCGCGAAAATCAAAAACGCAACGCGCCAGCTCGTGAACGTCATCACCGCTACGACTAACAAAGGCGCCGACGCGCCACCCCAGCGCGCCCCCATCCACATCAACGCCTGCGCCCGCGTCCGGTCGCGCGTCGGCAGCCACGCGCTGAACGCCTTGGTGAGATTCGGAAAACAGCCCGCCTCGCCCGCGCCAAACAAAAACCGGGTGATCCACATCGAAATGCCGTTCCACATCCATCCCGTGGCCGCGGTGAAGAATGACCACCACAGCACAACTCGAATCAGGACTCTGCGCGGCCCAATTTTATCGCCCAGCCAGCCGGTGGGGATTTCGAACAGCGCATACGCCAGGGTAAACGCCGAAAAAATGTAGCCCATCTCCTTCGCCGACAAGCCGAGGTCGTGCGACATGGCCGGCGCCGCCTGGGAAATGCACACGCGATCAAGATATTGAATCACCGCCAGCGTGATGGCGAAGATAATGACCCAGTAGCGCGCGCGAGTGGGACGAATGGGAGCGCCTTGAGGCATTTAACCAAGTTTGCTTGCCAATGGCATCGAAATCAATTTCGGAGTTCATGCAGAGGGCGAAACAGGCGTGCTTTAGTGGCGCGACCGTCTCGCCTGAGGGTTTCGATTCGCACCGGCGAGACGCCCGTGCCACTAAGGCGCCGAGCTGGTGCTCGGCGCTCCAACGGAGCTTATTTCACCGCCGCCTTCAGATCATTCGCCGCGTCCGTCGTGATTTGTTGCAGCGCCTGGTTCCATCCAGCCATCAATGCCGCGGCGGTCCGAGCGCTGAGCGGTATCTTGCGAACATAATCCTTTTGCAAAAGCACTTTGGGCTTGCCTCCAGTATTTTTCGTCGCCAAAAATCGCATTTGAAGCACAGCCACCGGACGGGCTTTGTCCCGAAAATCGCCGTAGAGTTGCGGCACCGAAATTTCCAGCTCGACATCTGGTTTGAGCTGGCTATCTGGTTCAGTCACAGCCCGGAAAGCGCCGCTGTTCCGCAGCTCTTCGCGCAGCGGCTCCGCCAGGCTCTCCTCCGGCGAAACCAGGAATCCCGCGTATGGATCCCGCTCATAGGATAATTCACCCGTGCGATAGGTGAACGACTGCCCGTCGAATTGCGGCGCAACAGAAATTTGGCGAATGCCGATCACCGGGCCTTCGTTGGTTTCCGCCGTGGAAGCTTTCGGAGAGCTAAACGCGAACGTTTCTTTCACCAGATTGGGCCGCGAAAGGCAACCGCCGAGCGCGACGGCCCCGAGGAGCAGGATGCAAATAATGGTTTTCATTTGGGAGGTCTTTCCACACTGCGGGCCGGCTGCGGCGGTTGGCCGAGCAGCGCGCCGGCGGGATATTGTTTGATGCGGTTGAGCGTCTCATCCAGCTCGCTCGAAGCGCGCCGGAAATTCTCCAGCGTTTCATTGAGAGAGCTGATATCAAGATTGCCAATGGTCCGATCCAGATTCGTGACGGTCGTCTGCAGCCGGGCAACCAATTCGTCCGCATGACGCGAAATCTGCTGCAGATCGGTGGCGGACGACTGGTTCGTTATTCCGATGTAAGTGTGGAGTTGCGCGGCGATGCCCCGGGCGTCGGCCACCAGTCCGTTCGCGTTCGTGCCGAGTTGCTGGAGATTCATTTCATCGGCGTGCGTCAAAAGCCGCCCGCCCGTGTTCAAATCCGTTTGCACCAGCGAACCGATTTTCGCGAAATCAATCTGCTTGATGGCCGCCATCGTTTTGGTCAGGTCTTTGACGATTTCACTGAATTGGCCCGGCGCGGACGGAATGAAAATGTGGCGCGGAGTCCAGGGCACCTTGGGAATCGGATACTCCTTGGGATCGAGATATTCGAGCGAAACGATGCTCGCGCTGGAGGCGAGCCCCTGCGACTTGATCCGCGCGCGCAATCCCTTGTTGACCTGCTCCTGCACGAAGCGCGCGTATTCCTCGCCCTTGGGCGCAAGCGACACCTTGTTGTCCACTTCAAATTCCACATAGACGAAGCGCGGCTCTTTTTGGTGATAAACATTCCACGTGAAATTGACCCGCGTCACCTGGCCGACCGGCACGCCGTGCAGCGTGACCGGCGCGCCCACCTTCAACCCCCCCACGTCGCCCGCCACGTAGGTTTCCTGGAGCGTTTTACCCTGGAACCATTTCGAGGCCCCGAAAATGAACAGCGCCGCCAGCAAAACTGCGACGCCAATCAGCACGAAAATGCCGATCTTGAAATCATTGGGTTTGGAGCTCATGCGGGGTGGGGTTGTTTCTTGTGTTCATCCGGCTCCGCTTCACGATGGAAAAACCGGCGCACGCGCGGGTCCCTGGAATGATCCCGCAAGTCCGCCGGTGTTCCTTCGGCAATGACGGTGTGCTCATCCAACATGATCGCGCGGGATGCAATCGCGAAGATGCTCGGAATCTCGTGCGTCACGATGACGAACGTAATGCCGAACGAATGCGACAGTTGCAGGATGATGTTGTCCAGTTCGGCGGAAGTCACCGGATCGAGGCCGACCGAAGGCTCGTCGAGAAAGAGAATTCTTGGATCCAGCGCCATCGCCCGCGCCAGCGCCGCGCGTTTCTGCATGCCGCCGCTCAGTTCCGACGGCATCTCCCGGGCAACTTTCTCCAGCCCCACCAGCTTGAGCCGCGAAAGCGCCACCAGGTTGCGGGCCGCCTCCGGCAAATCCGTAAATTCATCCAGCGGCAACCGAACGTTTTCGAGCACCGTCATCGATCCGAACAACGCGCCGCTTTGATACAGCACCCCGAACGACCGCAGCAGCTCCTGGCGTTCGTCATCCACGGCCGTGACCAGGTTCTTGCCCTCAATCCAGACCTCGCCTTCCGAGGGCTGATACAACCCGATCAGATGTTTCAGCAAGGTGCTTTTGCCGCTGCCGGACCGGCCGAGCAGCACCACCACTTCGCCCTGGCGCACCTCAAAGTTGATGTTCTTGAGAACGATATGGCTGCCGTAACCGCCTTTTAAATTGACCACGCGCACAATACTCTCACTCATTGGTTCAGGAAATAGTCCGCCATTGAAAAAATCGTGTTCGCAAAAATCACCAGCATGATGCTCGCCACCACGGAACGCGTCGTGGAAACACCCACCGCGCGCGGCCCTTCCTTCGTCTGCAGGCCCCGCATGCAACCGATGCCGCCGATGATAAAACCGAATATGAGCGATTTGAACATGCCCACCGCGAAATCATTCAGCCCAACGCGCGCCACAATCTCGTGGTAAATCATCAATGGTGGAAACCCCATGAACCGCAGCACCACGACGCCGCCGATGATGCCCATCAGCATGGCATATAACGTCAGCAATGGCGTCAGCAGCAGCGCCGCCACGACGCGTTGCACGACGAGAAACCGCATCGGGCTTAAACCCATGGTCGTCAGCGCATCGAGTTCCTCGTTCACTTTCATCGTGCCGATCTCCGCGGCGAAGGCGGAGCCGGAGCGGCCCGCGAGCATGATGGCCGTGACCAGCGGCCCGGTGTCGCGCAACGATGAGAACCCGATCATGTCCGCAATGAAAATTTCCGCGCCCATATGTTTCAAAGGTTGTGCCGCTTCCAAAGCCAGCACCAAACCGACCAGCCAACTGAAAATGGAAATGACCGGCAAGGCATTGGCGCCCGCTTTTTCCAACACCCGCCGCACTTCGCGCCAGCGCATGCGCCTGGGCCGGACCAGCACCACCGGCAAAGCGACGAAGAGGCCGCCGAGAAACGCGATTTGTTCCTTCAAATCCAACGCAAAGGACCTCACCAGCTCGCCGATTTCTTCCGGAATCCGCCAGAGCAAGGATGGCTCGCGCCCGGCGCCCACTGCCGATTCGCTTGGGAACATCTCAATCATTTTGCGAATCTCATCTTTAAGCCCGCGCACGTCGACTTTTGCGCCGGGCGTCATGCCGCCGGATTGGAGATGGCTCACCAGGGCGATGCCGATGCTCCCGCTGAAGCTTGCGTCGCCGGCGTCGACCACCACTGATTTCACCCGTCGTCGGCGGAGTTTCTCCTCCAAATCGCGCCAGCAGCGCCCAGTACTTCGCGCATCGAGCAGGCCATGGAGCGCGATGGTCAAAGCGCCGCCGGCTTCCTCGCGCAGGTCCACACTGGCCGAACTCTGGTGTTTGTCATCCATCTGCATCGCCCGTGAGAATGAAAATAAGTCGCCCTTTCCGCCGTCCACGGCAATAGGGTCTTATCCGGCTCACAGGACAGACGCGTGAAAATGCCCGCGGATTTTTAAGCGCTTTTCAAAAAACACACATCTCCACCTGGGAGCCAAAGCCCTGTATGGCGTCGAATGATAGCCCAGGCTCAGGCTGCGCAGCAGCCGCAACCCTGGGTAACAATCCAAATACCCCCCTTTTTTTTCGTCATTCGCCCCCGTGAAAGGCGAATGACGAAAGAAGGGGGAAATGCAAACCATCCTTCGAAAGGTAATTTTCAGATCTTTTCTACCAGGCAATTTTCAATCTGCCGGATCGCGGATCATAATCCGCATCGCGTGAAGGTTGTAGAAGCCCGGTGACACCCCAGCCCATCTCATTCCTCCACCACGTCCTCCACATAAAGCGTCCGCACCGCAATGAGCGTCAGAGCGAGCAGAGGAATCGCGAGCAACAGACCCAGAAATCCGAACAGCAAATAAAAGAGCACCATCGCCAGAATGGTCAGCACCGGCGGCAGCCGCGTGGCCTGCCGCTGCACGAGCGGGATGACCACGTGTCCTTCCAGCAAATGTATTGCCAGAAACATGCAAAGCACCCACAACGCCAGCACGGGACTCTTTAGCAGAGCGATGCCGCATGAGAGCAATCCGGCAACAAAAGGCCCCACCACCGGCACGAAATCCAAAATGCCCGCCAGCAACCCAAGCATTTCCGAAGCCTGCACATGAAGCAAAAAAAGGCCGAGCCAGGTCAGCAGTCCGATGATCGTCATGGAAACAATCTGACCAAAAAGCCAGTGGCGCAATTCGCCGCCAATTTCGCCCAGGACCTCTTTTGCGCGTGCCCGTTTGGTCCGGGGCACGAGCCGCCGGAATCCTTTCACGTACAATTCCGGCGTCGCCGCCAGATAAAAACCGCAGAAAAGAATCACCAGCACATCGACAATCCCCTCCAGGGTCACCGAGAAAAAGCTCTGCGCCTTTTTCATGATCCCGCTGGCCTGCGACGACAGCCCGCCCGAACTGTGAATCTTGTTCACGAGTGATTGGCCCCACGAATACTGTTCCAATTGTGCCTGCAGTTTTTGGAGCGCTTGCGGCAGCTCGGCGGAAATCTGGCTGGCCTGTTTCGAAACCGGCGTCGCCAGCAACCAGCCGGCGAGGCCGCAGAGAATCAGCAGGAGGACGATCGTCAAGCCCAACGACCAGCCCCTCGGCAATCGCGTGACGCGTCCGATGGCCCACGCCACCGTGTGCAAAAAAATGCCGAACAGAACCGCCGCAAAAAACAGCAGAAAAACTCTGGAAGCCACCCACAGCAGCAGCACCGCGCCAATCGCCGCCATGACAATGAACGTGGCAATCCATACCCGCCGCGCAAAACCGCTCAGGCCGCCCGGCGCGCTCCCGTTTGGATGTTCACCCTGCAAAATTCCTTTCGATGAATTGAATGAGATTAAAACATTTCATCGCATACAATATGGGCAAGGCAGGTGTTCAAAGTAGGTTGCGTCCTGAGTAATGCCCATGGCGCCCTCCGCGAAAGCACGCGAGATTGCCGGAGGAGGAAATTATGAAGAAACAAATCATCACGGCACTCGTGTTGGCCTCGCTCGCCGGTGTGCCGGCCGCGTTGACTTCGGGCTGCGCGATTGCCCGCCACCAGGAAACGGCCAGCCAATACGGACGCGATTCGGAGATCACCGCCCGCATCAAGACGGACCTCTACAAAGATCGCAATGTCAAAGGAACGGAAGTCAACGTGACCACGATGAACGGTGTGGTTCAATTGAGCGGCTTTGTAGACAATGATTACGCCAAGCAGAGAGCCGGGGAAATCGCGCGGTCAGTCCCGGGAGTTTTGGACGTGCATAACAACCTGATCACGCCTACCGGCGCCTCCTCAGGACGATAGGTTGATTGATCTAGTTTGGTGGTTGCCGCGCCGGACTATCTGGTCCGGCGCTCTTTTGTTGTTCGGTTCAGCCCTTGGGAATAATTTCATCGCATCAGGATGATACGACAGAAACCCCAAGTGGAACGATTTGTTCCATCGAAATTGCGCCTTGCCCTCGCTCCGGCCCATCAATTCGCGAAATTGGCCCAATTTTTGAAATAATTGTGGCTTGGCATTCTCCCTGCCAATGAAAAGATTCGCGCCGCGAACGCCCGAGTAATTCACTCGGAGAATTCCCGCGACGGAACAATTTGGTTTAAGATGATGACGAACGTCCCATTGCTAAATGGCTTGATAAAAAACGCGCATGCTTTCTTTTCCGGAATCATGGAAAGAATATTCGGCGCCCGCATGCACGATGTGATTTTGGGCCGGTTCACCTGGGTGGACGTGGGGATGATCGCCTGCCTGTTGCTCATCTTTTTGCTGATGCACATCATCGCCGCCTCTTTTGTGCGCCGGAAAACGTCACGTGTGAAGGATGACCCGCAATCCGCCGCGTGGCGGCTGCAGTTGCTCGCCACGTGCAGCAAGCCGCTGTATTTCCTGATCTGGCTTTGCGGCCTTTATATCGCTTTGACCTTGTTGCGCCTGCGATTGGCGCCCGGCGCAACCTCGGTGTTCCAATCGGCGCTGGATCGCTTGCTGGACCTCGGGGTTGTCTGCCTGTTGTGCTGGTTATTCATTCGGTTCAGCCGCGTTCTTGAACGGCGCCTGTTGCAATGGACCGCAAGATCGCAAAGCAAGCTGGACGATGCGCTCGTGCCGCTGCTCGCGAAAGTGTCGCGAATCGCCGTGCCCGTCATTGCGGTCATTCTCGCGCTGCCGATCCTCGGTTTGCCGCCGGCCTACAGCGGGCTTATCAGCAAAGGCAGCAGCCTCCTGATCATCGGCTCGATCGCCTGGGCTCTGTTCCAGGGGGTGAACACGATGGAGGCATTCATCCTGGCCAAATACAACGTGAACGTGTCCGACAATCTTCAGGCGCGGAAAGTGCACACCCAGGTGAAGGTCATCAGCAAAACCATCTATTTTATCATCGGCGTTTTCACGATTGCTTCCTCCCTGATGTTGTTCGAGGAAGTGCGGCGCGTGGGCACCAGCATTCTGGCTTCGGCGGGCGTATTGGGCCTGATCGTCGGCTTCGCGGCCCAAAAAACCATTGCCAATTTGTTCGCGGGATTTCAACTCGCAATGACCCAGCCAATCCGCCTCGATGATGTGGTCATCGTCGAATCGGAATGGGGGCGCGTCGAAGAGATTACGTTGACGTATGTGGTCGTGCACATCTGGGACGATCGGCGTCTCGTGCTGCCCCTGAGTTATTTTATTGAGAAACCCTTTCAAAACTGGACGCGCGTTTCCGCCAACCTGCTGGGTTCGGTTTTCTTCTGGGTGGATTATACGTTGCCAGTCTCCGAACTGCGTCACGCAGTGCAGCAAATTGTCGAGGGCTGCGCCGATTGGGACCGACGGTTCTGGAACCTGCAGGTCACGGACACCACCGAGCGCTCGATGCAACTGCGCGTGCTGGCCACCGCCGCCGATTCCGGAAAGGCGTGGGATTTGCGCTGTGAAATCCGCGAGAAAATCATCGAACTGATCCAGGCTAAATACCCGCAAAGCCTGCCCAAAATCCGCGGTGACCTTGGCCCTGGAACTGCAAAACATCGGGAGGTCTTTCCAACGGCCGGTCTGACCAACGGCGACAGACAAGCCGGTGAAATTGCAAAATGAAGTGATGCGAGCATTTCTTGTCACTTCCAACTCACGAGCCGGTTGGACTCGTCGAATTCGAGCGTAACGTCGCCGGAATCATGCGGAAAAGCGTAGCGGTATTCATGCGCCCCCGAGGAAACCGCGTGGTTCCGGATCCCGTCGGCAATGTAATTTCTCGAAAGTCCCTCCACATTTTGAAGCGTCAAGCCGGGGCGCAGCAGCGATAGAAAGCCGATGGCCAACGGCTCCTCCGCGTGTCCGTGGACGTATTTGTAAAGACTTGACGGTACAGCCAGGCGATAAACATCGCCGCCCACAGTGATTTCAATTTGCCCCCAGTCTCGCGTGTCGCTCGTGCCTCGGTCAAAAAGATCAAACGTATCGGTCCGCCGCAAATGATTGTCGTCCAGGTGAAGATTGACGCAGTGGCCCTTGACAACCGTTCCATCCGATTCCACGAGGTGAACATCCGTATGCGGCGAATATAAATCCTGCTGCTTGGGGAACTGGTAAAGCTCAACTTCGCTTTTTGCATCGAATGGATTGGATTGGATCAGCGACAATTCCCGCCCGTTCTGTGTCCGGCTCAATTCATAATGCACGTCCTGCCAGCGAACGACGTGGTCATGCTGCGTCAACGTTTTCATGGCTGGAGAAAACTTTGGAGGACCTTCGTGATTCGCGGCTGGCAGCGGGTCAGTCGGGTTTCGGTCAAATCCATAGGGAATTTCCAACCAATACCGTTCCGAACCAATCGTGACTTCAATCCAGGCTTCCTCCAGCGCGTTGGTGCCCCAGGGAAAATACGTCATGACTTGTGGGTTCGGCCCCTCGCCATTGGCGGACATTCCCGAACTGACGGCGACCGGCGCATTCAGCATTTCCTTTCCCTCGGCCGTCGGTTGGACGATTTGTCCGCTCGCCCGATGCAGTCGCGCCAAAATCGTATTCGTTTTAAAAAACGGAAATCCTTGAGCGATGTTCATGATATCCAGGCGCAGCCCGCGCGAGATTTGTCCCCATTGGTCGCCGGACACCAAAAAGGTCGGCTCGCCGTTCCAGGTTTCCCCGGGTTTGGGAAAGGAATAATCAATATATTTCCAGATGTTGGTCACCGTTTGAGGCCGATGGTTAGTCACCACTTCGTCTGCCAGCAAGCCGCTGAAAGAAATCAGCGTGATGAGTATGAAGCAAAAACTGAGCTTTAGGCGGCCTAACCAAATGAGACTTCCCGCCCGCGGCGGCAGGGCGCGCCGCTTCGCGCGCGCCGCAAAATCGGCCAATAATGGCGCGCATCCCGCCAAGGCGGGACTCCCTGCCATCAAACGCATTTTACCGCAGTTTTTCAGCTTCATACCTCTTAAACAACGCGCTTCACGATTCGTCGCCGGAAATTTCTAGACGTGCATCAGCGCTGAATTTTCAACGGCAGTTCAGCCCACGTCTTCCCGCCATCGGAAGTTTGGTAAAGGATAACGTTCCCATCCCGTGAAAATGTTAGGTCAGAAATAATGAGCCAGCCGTGCAGCGGATCGACGAAATCCAATCGCGCCAGGTCGCGCTTCGATCCTTCCGCGCCCAAGTCAATGTTGGGTGTCACCGTCCGCCAGCTTTTCGCGCCGTCATGCGTCACGTGGAAAATTCCGCGGTCGCGCACAACGATATTGTTCAAGGAAACAATATCACAATCGCAATAGACCAGGCCGAAAGGTGATACCATCACCGGTTGCCTCGCGGTCCACGTTTTTCCGCCATCGCTCGTGCGGTAAAAAAGCAGCGCAAGAAAAGTGCGGGAGTGGGCGTCCTGGGTGAAAACTTCCACCGGCAGAATACCATCGCGTAGGCTGAAAAAAACCGGCGATTGCGGAGCCGCCCAGTCGCCGCGAGATTCCGCCGGCAAGGGCAATTGCAGGTCGCGCCAGGATTTTCCGGAATTCGCCGAAACGGAAAGCTGGACACTGCCAAGCGGCTTTTCGTCTCCGGATTCACCATTGGCGATGACGAAGGTTCCCGGCGGATAATAACTGAGCCGGTCGCCGCAAATGTTCGACAGGTGAAACGTGCGAGGCGTCACGCCCGGGCCGGGTTCGGGATAACGCGGCGTGACGTCCAGGGCTTCCCAGGTGCGGCCGCCGTTTTGTGTTTCATAAAACGTATCATAACTGCTGCCCAATCCACCATCCGCGGAATCCGCCACGCCAAAACGGTCATTGTAGAAATGAACCGCCGAAGCTTCCGTGAAATAGCCAAATGGCGCGATGACCTGCCTCCACGAATTGCCGCCATCCCTCGTCATCAGCAGACCGGCCCAGGCGTTCGTATGAATGGAAATCCAGGCGGTTGATTCCGTGGCAAATTCGCAGCCGAACCAGTCGCGCGGGAATGATTCTGGCGTGACATTCATCCAGGATCGTCCGCCATTCGTCGTGCGCAAAACCTCCGGCCCCGCCGGCCCGCTCGCCTCCACCCAGCCATGGCGGGCATCGAACATGTGAATATCGCAGATGCGCAGATTGGCCTCCTGAACAGGTGTCGGTGGCAGCGAACCAGAGCCGGCGCAGCCGCCGAGGAGGATGCTGCTCGAAAGAAAAGAAATCAGGACCTTACAAGTCATAAACTTATTCAGATGCCGTCGTTTCAAACTGTCGAGAGAAAAGCGGGGCCTTCATAAATCTGACGGAAGCGGCAGGAAAAACCGAATCGGACATTGATCGCTGGCGGACGCGCGGGGAAAATGCGGAAATGACGGAGAAAAGTGGCTCCAGAGGTAGGGCTCGAACCTACAACCCATCGGTTAACAGCCGATTGCTCTACCATTGAGCTACTCTGGAACGCAAATCGTTTTCCCTTGAGCCGTTTGGAGCCCAAAGGGACGCGCAATTTACAAATCACCCTGTTGCGCGTCAAATTCATTTCTGCAAATTACACCTCTTTTTCCACATCTCAATTTGGGCGCTTCGCTCCGCACGCCTCATTTCTTAATTCATCCACCCCGGAAAGCTCTGCCCGGACGCCGCATTCACATCCCAATTCTTGTGCCACGGCAATTGCCACAATTCCCTCGCGCGCACGGGCCGGACGGAGCCATCGAAGAAAAGGGAGTTCACGCCGTGCGCGTGGCGTGCGATGGCGAATGCCCACATTTCCGACCATGGGCTCGTGCCATTCCACCATTGTCCGTTGAACGCCGGCGCCGCGTCGGTTTCGAATGGCCCGGCGCCGCGCCACATCGCATCGAGAAATAGCGGCGTGAGCGATGGCTGCTGCGCCTGGCCGTATTTCCGCCAGTGGCGATCGGCGGGGCGATTTTGAATGTTGTTGGTGCCCGGATCGGGATTGTAAATCCAGCAATTCGCGCCGTAACTGGCCAGCAGCAACGAACCCGGATTCGCCGGGTCGGGGACGGGGAAATCATAGGCCGTCGTGGGGCCGCCCCATTCCACCGCGGAGGAATCGCTGGACGCCACGTGGATTTCCCGGTCGCCCTGGCCGCGACGATCCACTGCTTTTGGACACAGCAACAGTTGTGGTTTTGGACCAGAGCCGTTGGTGAAGGACAGCACCCACGCGCCGCGGGCCCAATCCACGCTGGTGCCGGTCATGAACGTGTCCGCATTTTCGTCGGCGTAGAAACGCCAGGTGATCGCCCACTGATGCAGGTTCGAAATGCAGGTGGCATTGCGCGCGCGGTCTTTTGCGCGCGACAACGCCGGCAACAGTAACGCGGCCAAAATGGCGATGATGGCGATGACAACAAGCAATTCCACCAGCGTAAATGCGTGGCGAGACCTCATGCTTCTATCAGACAACGGAAGGAGGATTTTGTTCTGCGCGTGGGTCAGTATTTTGACCTCCCACAAACGGCTGCGCGCGGAGCATTTGGAGCGCCGATTTCCGGACCCGGCGCGTATCGGGATCGGGTCACATCGCGCCGGGTCGGACATCGGCGCTCCGCAATCAGTCGCGCCAAAATTTTTTATTTACCTCCTCCGCACCGTTTGCCTAGCATCGCTTCCGGATGACAGGGTTTCTGCCCGTGTTCAACGCAGAAAAATTCATCGCGATTATGAACCTGAATTCAGCGCCCAACGCTCGCGTCGGAACATCCCGAAATGTTTCCCGCCGCGAAGAAATCCCGTCTTCTCGTTGAAAATTTTCGCGGCAAATCCCTTACATAACTCCTAATGCAAAAAAATCCGTTTCCTCTGATTGGTTCGCTTCCGAAAATAGGCATCCGGCCCACCATCGATGGCCGCCGCAAGGGCGTTCGTGAATCGCTCGAAGGGCAAGTGATGGCGATGGCAAAAAATGCGGCCAAATTTCTTTCCGCCAATCTCCGTTATCCGAACGGCAAATCCGTCGACTGCGTCATCGCCGATTCCTGCATCGGCGGCGTGGCCGAAGCCGCGGCTTGCGCGGAAAAATTCCGGCGCGAAGGGGTGGGCGTCTCGCTCACGGTCACGCCGTGCTGGTGTTACGGCAGCGAAACGATGGACATGGACCCGCTCACGCCCAAGGCTGTCTGGGGTTTTAATGGCACGGAACGTCCCGGCGCTGTTTACCTCGCCGCCGTGCTCGCGGGCCATAACATGAAAGGCCTGCCCGCCTTCGGCATTTACGGTCGCGACGTCCAGGATGGCGGCGACAGCATGATCCCGCTCGACGTGCAGGAAAAACTCCTGCGCTTCGCCCGCGCCGGCCTGGCGGTCGCGTTGATGCGCGGCAAAAGTTATCTCTCACTCGGCGGCGTTTCGATGGGCATCGCCGGCTCGATCGTCGAGCAGCCGTTTTTCGAAAATTACCTCGGCATGAGAGTGGAATGCGTGGACATGACCGAAATCGTCCGCCGCATTGAGGAAAAAATTTACGACGACCGCGAATACAATCACGCCTGCGCCTGGACCCGAAAAAATTGCAAGGAAGGCAAGGATTGGAATCCCGCGCCGCAACGCCGCGACCAGAAGCGCAAGGATTGGGAATGGGAAACGGTGGTGAAGATGACCATGATCGCGCGCGATCTCATGGTCGGCAATCCGCGCCTCGCCGAACTCGGTTTCGGCGAAGAAGCGCTCGGACATAATGCCATCGCCGGCGGTTTCCAAGGCCAGCGCCATTGGACCGATCATTTCCCGAACGGCGATTTCATGGAAGCGATTCTGACCTCGTCCTTCGACTGGAACGGCATTCGTCCGCCGATGATTTTCGCGACCGAAAACGACGCGTTGAACGGCGCGTGCATGTTGTTCGGTTATTTGCTGAGCAACACCGCGCAAATTTTCGCTGACGTCCGCACGTATTGGAGCCCGGAATCGGTGAAACGCGTCACCGGCACGAAACTCACCGGCCAGCTTGCCGGCGGTTTGTTGCATCTCATCAATTCCGGCGCCGCCACGCTCGACGGCACCGGCCAGCAATCGCGTGGCGGCAAGCCGGCCATGAAACCGTTCTGGGAAATCAGCGAAACCGAAGCCGAGAAATGCCTCAAGGCCACGAGTTGGCCCTCGGCGATCTATGAATATTTCCGCGGCGGCGGTTTCTCGTCGTGCTATCTCTCGCGCGGCGGAATGCCGATGACCATGTGCCGCATCAGCCTCGTCAAAGGCCTCGGGCCCGCGCTGCAAATCGCCGAAGGTCATTCGGTCGATTTACCGGCGAAGGTCCACAAAGCTCTCGACGAACGCACCAATCCGTCCTGGCCCACGACCTGGTTCGTGCCGACGGTGACAGGGAAGGGCGCGTTCCGCGATGTTTACACCGTCATGAATAATTGGAGCGCCAACCATGGTTCCATCAGTTACGGCCACATCGGCGCCGATTTGATTTCGCTCGCCTCGATGCTCCGCATTCCGGTCGCCATGCACAATGTGGCCGAAGAAAAAATCTTCCGCCCGAGCACATGGGGCCTGTTCGGCGCGCTTGAGCCGCAATCCGCCGATTACCGCGCGTGCCAGAATTTCGGCCCGATTTACGGCTGAGCGAAATTGTAAATTTGAACCATCTGTAAGCAGCAACACAAAACCCCTAATAAAGAAATGAAATCAATAGACCCCTACATAAGAATACTGTCTCGATGCCTCGCCGCCGCAAGCTTGGTTGCCGTCACATCCTGTTCCAGCATTAAAACGCCGCCGCCGGCCACCGCATCACTTTCAAACGTTGACACCAACGACCCCGCCGCGATGTGGAAGGCGCTTTATGGCCCTTCGCACGAGGCGCGCATGCAATGGTGGCGCGAGGCGCGGTTTGGCATGTTCATTCATTGGGGCGTTTATTCCGTTCCCGCCGGCACCTATCACGGCCAGCAATCCAAACATATCGGCGAATGGATCATGCGCGACTTCAACATTCCGGTCGCGGAATACGCCGCTTACGCCAGGCAATTTGATCCCACCAATTTCAACGCCGATGAATGGGTGAAAATCGCCAAGGACGCCGGCATGAAATACATCGTCATCACCGCCAAGCATCACGACGGGTTCGCGATGTTCCACACGCACACGGATGGTTATAATATTTACGACGCCACGCCTTGGAAGCATGATCCCATCAAGGAACTTTCCGAAGCCGCGCGCAAAGCCGGGCTGAAATTCGGCGTGTACTATTCCGAAGCGCAGGATTGGCATCATCCCGGCGGCGCCGCGGCCAAGCGCAACGCGGATAAAAATATCGACGCCCAAAACCATTGGGACCCGGCGCAGCAGGGAAGCATGGACGATTACATCAACAACGTCGCCGTGCCGCAGGTGAAGGAACTGCTCTCAAACTACGGGCCCATCTCAGTGCTTTGGTGGGACACTCCGGTGGGCATGACGCCCGAACGCGTCGCGAAATTCCTGCCGTTGCTGAAACTGCAGCCGGCGATCATCACCAACAATCGTCTCGACTCGAAAAAAACCACCGGCGACTACGAGACGCCCGAGCAGAAAATTCCCGCCAACGGCATTCCGGGCAAGGATTGGGAAACCTGCATGACGATGAACGGCACCTGGGGTTACAAGAGCTTCGATCATAATTGGAAGAGCACCGAAACCCTCCTGCACAACCTCATCGATATCGCCAGCAAAGGCGGCAACTACCTGCTCAATGTCGGACCGACCAGCCAGGGCATCATTCCCGAACCGAGCGTCGAGCGCCTGAAACAAATCGGCGCTTGGATGAAGGTCAACGGCGAATCCATCTACGACACCACCGCCAGCCCGTTCCCCGAGCAACCCGCCTGGGGCCGTTGCACGAAGCGAGTCACCAAGCACGGCGCGACGCTTTATCTGCACGTGTTCGATTGGCCCGCCGATGGCAAGCTGATCGTGCCCGCAATGGAAGGCAAAGTCGTTTCCGCCAAATTGCTCGCCAACGGCACGACGCTTCCAATGTCCGTGAACGAAAACGGCGAACTGGTCCTCACGCTTCCGAGCACCGCACCGGACAAAATCTCGTCCACGATCAAGCTGGAAATCAAAGGCTCGATCCAGCCGAAAGCTTGATCTCACATTTCCGGGTAGGGCGGCGTTGCCGCGCCGCCCTACCTTGAAGGAAGGTTTCGCTCGCCAACAACTTCGCCGTGATTAACGAAACTTCGGCGCGTGTGGCGCCGTCCGATTAAATGATGAACATGCTTGCCCCTACAAGCGTGCGGCGGTTGCCTCTGCAATTGCTCGCCGCGTTTTTGTTAACTGCTTCTCTCAGCACGACCACTTTTTCCGCCGAAACCAATTCGCCGGTCGCTCACGAGTATTTTGGATTGCCGTCGAAGGACAGCCCGGAAACGGCCTGGTGGCGCGAATCCATGAAGACGAAGGACCAGCGGCTCGCCTGGTGGCGCGAGGCGCGGTTTGGGATGTTCATTCATTGGGGCGTTTATTCCGGCCTGGGCAATGAATTTCGCGGCCGGAAGGGCGGGGGATATGCCGAGCACATTCAGCGCGTGCTGAAAATTCCGATCCCGGTTTATCGCAAGGAAGTCGCGGGCACGTTCGATCCCACGAATTTCAATGCCGAGGCCTGGGTGCGGCTCGCCAAGCAGGCCGGCATGCAATATATCGTCATCACCGCCAAGCATCACGATGGCTTCGCGATGTGGCCCACCAAGGTGAACGATTACAACATCATGGACGCCACGCCGTGGAAGCATGACCCGATGAAAGACCTGAAGGCGGCGTGCAAAAAATACGGCATTCACTTTGGCTTTTATTATTCGCAGGCCTTCGATTGGGGCGACCAGGACGCGCCGGGAAACGATTGGGATTTTGACAATCCGGGCGGCGACAAATTGCTCGGCGGAAAAAAGTGGTGGGAGACGCGCCCTCAATTCATGGCGCACGCGCGCAAATACGTGGACGAAAAAGCGATTCCGCAGTTGCGCGAGTTAATCAAGATGTACGACCCGGACATTCTTTGGTTTGATACGTCGAGCAAATTGCCGCCGTCGGAAAATCTGCGCATCATGAAAGCCGTGCGCGAAGCCAGCCCGCGTGTCGTCATCAGCGGCCGGCTCGTCGGCCACTGGGGCGATTATGACGATACCACCGATCGTCCGGCGGAATTTCCGCCGCACGACGGCGATTGGGAGGCGATTCCCACTACGGATGAATCGTACGGCTGGAACAAATTTGACACGGCGTACAAGCCGCCGTCGCATTTCATTCAATTGCTAGCCAAAGCCGCCGCGCGCGGCGGGAACGTGTTGATGAATATCGGCCCGAGAGGCGATGGCACCATTGATCCCAGGGACGTGGCGATATTGAAAGGCATCGGCGATTGGTGGCAATTGAACGGCGAATCGATTCGCGGCACGACGCGCACGCCGTTGCCGGTGCAGACCTGGGGTGAATCGACTGTCAAAGGCGACACGGTTTATTTGCACGTGTTTGATTGGCCCACGAACGGGCAGCTCATCGTCGGCGGATTGAAATCTGAACTTCAACCGCATTACACTGCAACGCCGCAGGCGGAAGAGCGGGACATGGATATCATCGTGCCTCCCTCATTTCCCGTGAAACGCCTGAACCCGCTCGACGTCGGCATCACCGTGCCCTCCGCACCGCTCGACAAAGTCGATTCTGTGATCGCTTTGCGCTGCAAGGGGGAAATCGTGGGCGATTCGACGCGCCTCCTGCAGCCATCGTTCCCGGTCGAAACGTTGCGCGCCTTCGATGGCGAATTGCACGGCGGCTTGCGTTTCGGCCCCGGCAAGAAAACCGATGACGTGGTGATGAATTGGACGAAGACGAATCAGTATATCAATTGGCCAGTGCGAGTGAACTCTTACACGGTTTACGAAGTGACGGTGAATTACGATGCCGATGAGCAATCGGCGGGAAACACGTTCACGGTCACGTTCGAATTGCCGGAGAAATACAAACACACCATGCCGCCTCCTTCCGTCACAGCCGCGGTGAAACCCGGAAAGCAGCAATCCGAAGTGGTGGGAGAATTGCCATGCTTGTACGGAGGCGAGCCCTTTGAAATCAAAATAAATGCGAAGGAAATCAAAGGCGGGGAATTGTTCCGTTTGCGAAAGATTGAACTCAGGCCGGTTCAGGTCAGTCAGGCATCCAGTTCGGGGCGGTGAAATGAAATTGGTCAGACACTGCCGCTGGAATAATCCAATTCTCGATTCAATTTGGCCCGTGGAAAAGCGGCGGAGGGCCGCCGCACTCCGGGACGCTTCCGCGATTTTGATGCTGAATGACTCGCGATAGCGTCCCGGACTGCGCCAGCCCTCTGGCGCTTTGGGCAGGAAGGTTGAACAATTAACATTTTTCGTCCGCGCCATCCGCGGACGCCATATGGGGCGGCGCGGCAACGCCGCCCTACCGGGCTGGATTTACTTCGCCGCTTCTGCAGGGACCGGAATTTCGCTGATCTCTTCCAATGTCCGGCCGGAAGTTTCGCGGCCACTGATCCAAAGGACCACGGCGGCCAGAAGCAGCGGAACAGCCAACGTTAATGCCGGGACCATCAAGCCCGGAAACGTCGTGAGAATGAAGGCCACCATCGAAGGGCCGACGACGCCGCCCACTTTGCTGCTGCTCGCGGTCACGCCGGCGCCGGTGGCGCGGAAGGTCGTTGGATACAGCTCCACGCTGTAAGGCGTCAGCATCGCAATCATCCCGCTCAAGCCGATCAACAACAAAACCGTCAGCGTGCTGAATAATGCCTGGCTGTCGCCGGTTTTAAACACCGCGAACCCGGCCAGCACCGCTGCCGTGCTAATCGCGAACAGCACCATCGTTCGTTTGCTGCTCCAAAAACCGTAGAGCAACGCGACCACCACGCAACCGGGCACGGCAATGAGCGCGGAGGTGGCGAGCAGCCGGTTGGCGATTTTGCCGTCGAGATGGAGGTAGTCCCGCACGATGGTCGGGAGCCACGTCAGAAAGCCCCAATTCACCAGTCCCCACGCGAGCCCGTAAAAACAAACGGTGAAAGTCATCAGCGCGTAGGGCTTGCGAAAGAGTTGTTTGGCCGAATGTTTCACGACGGCAACTTGCGAAGCCGCGTCAGCCTGAACCAGTTCAACATTGAACCTCGCCAGGGTTTCCTTCGCCGCTTCCACGCGGCCCTGGTGCACCAGAAATCGCGGTGATTCGGGGATGAATCGGCTCAACAGGATGACGAGCATTCCGGTGGGGATATTGAGCAGCCAAAGAACGCGCCAGCTATAGAGGGGTTCCAGCCAGGCGGCGGCGCCGCTTGCGGCCAGGTAACCGCCGGCGCTGCCCAGGCCGCCGACGAGAACGGAAAGCCAGCCGCGATGCCGCGCGGGCACGATTTCCGCCAGCAACGCAAACACGATGGGCAACAATCCGCCGGCGGAAACTCCCATGAAAAAACACATGATCACGTTCCACTTGAACGCCGGCATGCAGCCACAGATTGCCGTGCTCACAAAAATCAACGAAGCCAGCAAAATGGAACCGCGGCGGCCCAATTTGTCCGCCAGTATTCCCCAAAAAAGAGAACCGAGTGTCGTGCCCAGCATCGCCGAGAAGGGGAACAGCGAAGCCGTTTCTTTCGAGATATGGTATTCGAGCCGCATTCCCGGCACCACGAAGCCGATGGTGGCGGGTTTCATCACATCCACCACGAGAGCGACGCCGAGCACGGCCACCAATCCCCAGTGCTTCCACGTCAGGCGCGCATCGTCCATGGCGTGCAATCGGTATTCCGCGCTGAGATCTTTGGCGCCGGTGTGAATCGGAAACAAGCCGTACGCCGCAACCGCAATGCCCGCCACAATGAGCAACATGCCAAAGAGCATCATGTTGGTCAGCGGCAAGCCGCCAAAATGAAAGTGGCTCGAAATCAGATCAGGCAAATGGCAGGAAACTCCGGCCAGGATGTAAATCACTCCGAACCAGAAAGCCAGTTTGTGCCGCGTGAGATGGATTTGTCTTTCCACGAATTTTGGGGAGCGTCGGCGGATTCCCTGCCCTGAACAATAGGGTCTATACCGTCCAAATCATTCCTTCGATTTGGCATTCCAAACCGCGAGCATGTCCGGTGAACCCTGGCTGCGGATGCCGTTGTCGGTCAGGATTTCGTCCGTGGCGGCCTGCATCTCCTCGCGCGGGAAGACCAGCGTTTCGCCGAAGCGATTGTCGAACTCGATCTTGATGAATGGATCCTTGCAATCGCGGAGGATTTCCACGAGGTGCGCCAGATTTTTCACGCGGATGCCGTTGATCGCTTTAACCACCTGGTAATACGGCTGGGAATAGCCGGCGACCAGTTTGTGCGGGAAGAAAGGCGAGGGGATGATGACCAATTCTTCGCCGGGAAATTCCGGCTTATCGGTCGCGCGCGAAAGGAGCGGGCTGCCGAAACCGGTGAGCCAGCCGGTGAACCGACCGGCACGCGCGCCGGTCAGGAAACCGCGCGTCAATTGCAACGTCGCCTTGGAAAACACCAGCGGTCCGTAAATGAAATAAGGAGGGTATTGGCCCGCCAGGTCCGGAATCACGAGCGGTGAATTCGGATGCACCGGAACTTCCACGGACATTTCCTTGCCGTTCCGAACGATCGTCAGCGGCAATTTCCCGTCCTTTGCAATTTTCTGCACCAGGTAGCGGAAATACACACGCAAGTTCGGCCCGATCTTGATCATCCCTTGGTCGTCGACGGGGGTATCGCCGACCTTGGTAATCAGATCCCATTGCTTGAGCGCATAGGACGGTTCGGTGCTGTCCGGCTTGTGCACGATGATGCCGTGGACGGATTTATCGAGCTTCAAATAGGATCGCAGGGCCGGATTCTCCAGCGTTTGGCAATCATCGAACAAAGCGGGCTTGCCGTCGTAATGACCGTCGGCAATGTCCTGCAAAAACAAATCAATTTCTTCCGATGGGATGATGTAGCCGATGTTGTCCGCCTGCGTGAGGCGGCTGAATGCCAGGCCAATCATCTTGTCGCCCACGACCGCCGGTCCGCCGCTGTTTCCAGGGTTGATGGCCGCATCAAGCTGGATGCGCAGGCCCGAAACGGGAAAATTGTAGGAGGCAAATTCGATTCGCGAAACAATCCCCTTGGTAATCGACAGGCTGCTGCCGCCTTCCGGATAACCGTAAACCATGGCGACGTCCTTGATTTCCGGCAGCACTTTTGCGCGCGGCAACGGCGGATGCGAGTCGAAGAACGACGGGTCGTCCACTTTCAAGACCGCGAGATCGATTCCGGGCGCGACGGCTTCCACGGTGGCTGAAACCTTGTCGCCGCTTTGGTTGGCCTGGATTTGCACCTGGCTCGCGTATTCCACGACGTGGGCGTTGGACAGGATGCGATGTCCTTCAATGACCACGCCGCTGCCGGTGATGGAGGTAGGCGAGGCTTTCGTCCAAGGTTGGAACACGTCCGGATAACGAACCGTGGAGAATATCTTGACCACGGAATTCGCGACGGCATCGAAATTCGTGTCGGCGCTGGCGGGAACGGCAGTTTCGGCGGCGGGTTTGACGGGAGGTTCTGACCTCGGTTCCGAGGCGGTGCCAGCATCCTGGGCGATGGCCGGGGCGCATCCAAGCAACAGGCTGGCCATGACGATGATTCTCAGTGGTTTCCAGAGACGTGATTGTTCTCGCATGAGCCGATGCTAGGCGAAGGGCGGGAAGGTGCAATCTTCAAATCCGAAGGCCGAAATCCGAAACCCGAAAGAAGCCCGAAAACCGAATTAAGAGCGGAGCTGACGATTTGATCGTTCGGGCTTCGGTCCTCGGATTTCTTTCGGATTTCGGCCTTCGGCACTCGGATTTTTCGGCTCCGCCGATCAAAAAATTGCCTGATGAAAGTGCTTTACAGCAAAGTTGAATAACTTTAAGTTAACGAACCTTATTTTTTCCAGGAATTGACGAATATATTATGGATGCTAAGACGAAAACTATTGATTCTTTTAAGCTGCACGAGAAGGACACTGGGTCCGCGGACGTGCAAATTGCGCTGTTGACGCAGCGCATCAATCATTTGACCGAGCATTTGCAAGGCAATAAGAAGGACCACAGCTCGCGCCGCGGGCTTTTGATGATGGTCGGTCAGCGCCGCCGCTTGCTGGATTATCTTCATAACACGGACGTGGAACGTTACACCGCGATTACGAAGAAACTCAAACTGCGCCACTGATTTCCGAGGGTGGCCGCCCTTCCGTATCCCATTCGGGGATTCGCTTCTAGAACGGCTTCCCGCTTCGGCCTGGGCCGGCAAAACGCGAACGGCTCAGTCCGTATCTAAAACTGAATCGCGTATAGTTATTAATCCGTTGGCCTCTGGGCAATTTCAATCAGTCCCGACAATTGATCGGGATTCACTGAAGTTTCTCGGCGGCAACGGACGGAAAGAGAAACATGTCAGAAAAAATTACTGCCCAAATTGGGCATAATCAAATCACCATTGAAACCGGGAAACTCGCCAAGCAAGCCGACGGCGCGGTGACCATCCAACAGGGCGAAACGATTGTCTTCGTCGCCGCTGTCGCCGCCACCAAGGCCAAGGAAGGCCAGGATTTCTTCCCGCTCACTGTCGATTACCGCGAAAAAGCGGCCGCGGCGGGCAAATTCCCCGGCGGTTACTTCAAACGCGAAGGCCGCCCGACCGAAAAGGAAATTCTTACTTCGCGAATCATTGATCGCCCAATTCGTCCGTTGTTTCCCAAGGGCTGGTACAACGAAGTCCAGGTCCAGACTATTCCGCTCAGCGCGGATGGCGAAAACGACCCGGACATGCTGGCGATTGTGGGCGCGTCCGCCGCGCTGATGGTCAGCGATATTCCGTGGGCGGGCCCGCTGGGCGGTTGCCGCGTTGGCCGCGTGAACGGCGAGTTCATCGCGAATCCCACGCACGCGCAGATGGCCGAAAGCGATCTCGACCTCGTTTATGTCGGCAACGAAACCGACCTGGTGATGTATGAAGGTTCGGCCAAGGAAATCTCCGAAGCGGATTTCAACGCGGCGCTCAAGTTCGCGCACGAAGCCATCCAGCCGATGATCCAGGCGCAAAAGGAACTTGCCGCCAAGGCCGGCAAGAAGAAGCGCGAAATCACGCTGAACATTGTTTCGGACGAGATTCTCAACGAAGCCAAATCTCTGGCGGGCGATCGCATCGTTTCCGCGCTGCTCACTCCGGAAAAAATGGTGCGCGAAGGCAAGGTCAACGCCATCAAGGATGAAGTCGGCAAGAAACTCGTCGAGAAGTTCGGTGAAGAGAAAGTCACGAATTTCGTCATCAACGACGCTTTTTATTACATCCAGAAGGAAGCCGTGCGCGGCCTGATCATGAAGGAAGGCAAGCGCCTGGATGGCCGTGATTTTGAAACGGTCCGGCCCATTTCGAGCGAAGTCGGCCTTTTGCCGCGCGCGCATGGTTCGGCCTTGTTCACGCGCGGTGAAACGCAGGCGCTTGTGCTCGCCACGCTCGGCACCGGCGAAGACGCCCAGGAATTCGATTCCTACACCGGCGGCGAAACGGAGAAGAAATTCATCCTGCATTATAATTTCCCGAATTATTCCGTCGGCGAAACCGGCCGCATCAGCGGCCCGGGCCGTCGCGAAATCGGCCATGGCGCATTGGCGGAACGATCCATCGAACCGATGCTTCCGCTCGACACGTATCCTTACGCGGTGCGTGTCACCAGCGAAATCATGGAGTCGAACGGTTCCACTTCGATGGCGACGGTCTGCGGCGGTTCGCTCGCGCTCATGGATGCCGGCGTGCCGATGATTCGTCCGGTGGCCGGCATCAGCATCGGCATCTGCACGATTTACGGCGGCGACAAGAAAATTTCCGAATACAAACTCCTTACCGACATTATCGGCTGGGAAGACGCGTTCTGCGACATGGATTGCAAAATCGCGGGCACGGAAAAAGGCATCACCGGCTTCCAGCTCGACCTGAAGCTCAAGGGCATTCCGCATCAAATCATGACGGAAGCCGTGGAGAAGGCGCGCGTGGCCCGCATGCACATTCTCGGCCTCATGGCTCAGACCATTGCGACGCCGCGTTCGGACATCAGCAAATACGCGCCGCGCATCGAGACGCTCAAGATCAATCCGGAGAAGATCGGCGCGCTCATCGGTCCTGGCGGCAAGAACATCAAACGGCTCGTCGAGGAATCCGGTTGCGAGATCAATATCGAAGACGATGGCACAGTGAACATCTTCTCGGTGTCACCGGAAGGCATGAAGATTGCCAAGGAAGCGATCACCGGCATGACCGCCGAAGCCGAAATTGGGAAAATCTATCGCGGCAAAGTTGTCACGATCAAAGATTTCGGCGCCTTCGTGGAATTTCTGCCGGGCAAGGACGGCCTGGTTCACATCAGCGAACTGGCCAACTTTCGTGTCAAGCAGACCGAAGACATCGTCAAGATGGGCGATGAAATCTGGGTCAAGTGCCTGGGCGTGGATGAAAAAGGCCGCGTGAAATTATCGCGCAAAGCCGCCATGGCCGATCGCGACAAGGAAATGGGCGGCACTGGCGCCGGCGAAGAACCGCCTCCGGGCTACAATGAAGGCGGCGATGGCGGCCAACAACAGGACCGCGGTGATCGCGAACGTCCCGAACGCCGTGAACGTCGCGGCGGAGACCGTGGAGATCGCGGCGGTCGCGAACGCCACGAGCACCGTCATTAACCGGATAATTTAACCATTAAGGCGAGCCGAAAGGCTCGCCTTTTTCTTTGTAGAGACGACGTGAGGAGTCTCTCGAATTTTCTGCGCGGAAAAAATCAGAGCCTCCTCACGCCGGCTCCTACAAGTGATTTAATGCCTTCGCAAAATCAGCCGGTGATCCACGCGTTTGGTTTGGCCGTAGGCGAGCGGCGGCAATTCAGTCAGGGTAGGGGACTCGGTTTCGTTTAAAAAAGTTTTCGCCATCGCTTGCAGCGCGCGCCAGCGGGGCCATTCCAAAGCCGGCGCGTGAACAATCTGCCGCAGCAGGCTGCGCCATTCGATGATCACACGATCGATGTCTCCAACCCCGACGAGATCGGTCACCCAGCCTTGCTTGGCCAGCGGGTTCTTGTGAACGGACGCGACGATTTGCTCCGCGCCCGCGCCGTATTTCGGCGGCAATCCATTTTCAAGGTAGCCGGGAATCGATTGCAGGCCGAATTTTTCGTGACAGGCAATCGCGAGCCGCCCGCCGTAGCGATTTTCATCGCCGCAAAAACGAAAACCAGCGTCGAGATTCGCCAGATCGTAAATCATTTCCTCGAGCGGATATTTTTCGTCTTCCAATCCCGCCGCGATCGCCAGGCCATCGCCTTGCGAAAAGAAACTGACCATTCGTCCGCGCAAGGTCGGCACGCCCGCGGCATCCACGAGATTTAGCCGCCGCCAGAGCAGAGCGGTGCCGGTGGCCGTGGATAATTGCTTGCAGACCGGGACGAGCGAGCATTGCGCGCAATCGTAAGGCAGCACCTCGCGCTCGCGCGGACGCCACAGTGCCACACCGTATTTGTCCACCGGCACGCGCATGGTTAAATCGCTGATGGTCACATGGGCGAGAATTCGATGGCCTTGATCCTGAAAACGAATCACCGGCGTTTTTTGCTGCGCGAGTTTTTGTTCCACCAACGGCGCAATTTTCTCATTCCAAACTGCCAGAGGCGCCTGGCGCCCGTTCCAATTTGTCATGCGCCGAATCCATTTCGCAATCAGCACGCGGTCGCCGCTCAACCGTTCCGCCACGATCATGGCGCGCCCGTAAGTATTTAGCCCATTGTCCTCGCTCAGAACAATAAGCGAGCCGTGCCCAATTTTTTCGAGCGCCACGGGCTCGGTGAGGATGGAGCGCAGCGTGCTGCCGGCATCCTGCCGGCAGGTCTGATTTGCGCCTTGATCCTGCCCGCAGGATGCGGGCAGCACGTTGATTTCTCGCAGCGGCTTTTCTGTTGGCGTTGGGACAGGTTCCCATTCGCCGCGGCTATTAAGCATTTCGCGGACGAGTTTTCGGACGTGCCGCGCGCGTTCGGCATCGGTGTGCAAATCGCAGGGCGCGACCGGATGCTTCAACGATTCTTCGACGCCGAGAAAAATCGGTTTCACGGTGAACAACCGTTCCTGCACCCGCACCGCTTCGTTGAAGGGATCGCGCCCATGCCGCGCGCCCACGGCCATCAAATTCAACAACGCGCTCCAGTCCACCGCGCCACTGCGCGAGAGATGACACGGACGCGCATCCAGCAGGCGCAATTCGTTGGCCGTGATGAGCACAAAACCGGTTTCATCCAGGCCACGCCGGCCGGCGCGGCCAAACATCTGGAGAATTTCATCCGGCCGAATCGGCTCTTCCACGGCGTCGCGCCGATAGGATTCGCCCGCGAGCGCCACGCTGCGCAGGGAAAAATTGATCCCCGCCGCAAGACCCATCGTGGCCACGACCACTCGCAATTGGCCGGCTTTCGCGAGCGGTTCAATCACGCCCGCGCGCGCCGCGTAGCTGAGCCCGCTATGATGATATGCCACCCGCGCCTTGAGCAATCGCGCCAGGTGTTCGCCCACGATTTGTTTTTGCTCTGCCGAAAGTTGCAGCGGATTCGGGGTGGGCAATACGCGTGATAATTCCGCCGCCAGGGATTCCGCCGCCTGCCGTCGCGGCGCGAAAACAAGGACCGGCCCCAAATCATCCGCCAAAGACTTGGCAATGAGCCGCGGCCAATAGCCGCGAATTTCGCTGGGCACATGAAAATTCAAATTGTTCGCATGAACCTCTTCGAGCGGCACCGGCCGTTGATCGTGCCGGATCAAAACAGCCTGGCGGCCCAGGCGTGTCAGCCATTTCACCACATCGTGCGGATTCGCCACGCTGCCGCTGAGCAGCAGCAATTGCGTTTGCGCCGGCGCGAGTGCGATGGCGAGTTCGTAATTCAAGCCGCGGTCGAGATCGCGGATCATCTGGTATTCATCCACCACGAGCAGGGCCGGGCCGTCGCCCTGGATGAGCCGGTTCTTTTGCGTCTCCAGGGTCGCCACCAGCACAGGTGCGCTCAGATTTTCCGCGAGGTCACCCGTGGCGATGCCCACATCCCAGCCGCGCGCGCGCCATTCCGCGAGTTTGTCGTTCGCGAGCGCGCGGGTGGGAACGGTGTAAATGGCCTGGCCGCGATTTTTGCCCTGATTGGACCAAAGCTCGAAAATGAGCGTCTTGCCCGCGCCTGTGGGCGCGTGGACCACGACATCCTTCCCTTCGCGCAATGCAGCCACGGCCTGCTGTTGCCAAAGATCCGGAACGGTGACCTGGTTGAGCGCGGGAAATTCAGTGAATTGTGAGGCCGGCATCGACACGAACAAAAGATAATCGAAATTTTTTAAACACAAACTTCAAATCCGTGTCAAAGTAGTACAGCGTCGAAAAGGAAAAACTTTGCTGTTGCTTTTTCAACCACCACACGAGTGTGGAAGGTAAAGAGATGTCTTCACGGATTCGGACTTTTGGAATTGCCGTTTTAACCACCAGCCTTGCGTGGCTGGTGGACATGTTGCTTGAGGAGCGGTTCAGCGAAAGTTCGGTGAGCTTGTACCTCGCCGCCGTGCTGGTCAGCACGTGGTATGGCGGACTGAGGCCGGGACTGCTGTCCATCGGCATCGCCATCGGCGTGAACCTCGTTTTATTCGATCATCCGGAGCTTTCGCTGGCTGTGGGCGTGTATGGGTTCGAACGTTTGATTCTCTATTCGGCCTTGGCCTTGCTCGTATGCGGGCTGACCGCCAAGATCCGACGCAGCCAGGAGGAACTGAGAACGCTTAACGCGGAGTTGGAGGAAAAAGTCAAAAAACGCACCGCCGCGCTCAACGAATCCAACCGCCAACTCGAAGCCTTCTGCTACACCCTGGCACACGATCTCCGCGCGCCCTTGCGCGCCATCCAGGGCTTCGCGGAAATCCTGATTGCCGATCATGGCCCGGAACTGGACGCCGACGCGCGCAAGGACACGGAGCGCATCCGAAACTCAGCCGAACGCATGGGACGCCTCATTCTCGACCTGCTGGCCTACACCGACGTCAGCCGGTCCGATTTTCGCCGGCAACCGGTGGATTTGGACGCGGTCTGCCGCTATGTGCTCCGAATATTCTCGGACCAAATTGACCAGAAAGACGCCGAGGTTTCGGTGGAACTGGACCACCAATACGTTCTGGCCGACCGCATCGGGGTGGAACGGGTGCTGATGCACCTGACCGAAAACGCGCTCAAGTTCACGAAGGCCGGCCGACGACCGCATATTTGCATCTCTTCCGAGAAAATCGCCGGGAAGATTCGTGTTTCGGTCCAGGACAACGGCATTGGCATTGATCCTAAATATCGGGAGCGGATTTTCGGCGTGTTCGAACGGTTATCGCCCACGGGCAATTCGAACAGCACGGGCATCGGCCTCGCCATCGTCAAGCGCAGCGTGGAGAAGATGGGCGGCACGGTGGGGGTGGAATCCAAAGCGGGCGAGGGGAGCCGCTTTTGGTTCGAACTGTCGGAAGCGCCTGTGCAAAAAGAGCCAATCAAGGCGCCCGAAATGGCCGTCCATGAACGGGTTTGACTTGGATTCAAGCGAACTTTAGATTGGCTGCAAGAATGTTAGCTGCTGAATCCAAAGTGGTGTCAGCGCCTGCGACCAACCGGCTCAATTCCGAAGCGGCTATTTCCTGGAAGCAGATTGTTGAACCTGTAGAGCCGTTCCTGGACGCGGTGCATGCCCGCCTGACCGGCCAGGTAAATGCCTTTGACAGCGCCCTCGCGCCGTACGCGGAATACGCGCTCAACGGCAACGGAAAGCATTTGCGGCCGGCCCTGGTCGCCCTTTCGGCCAATGCCCTGGGCGGCACCAATGATTCCCATGTCACCGTCGCCGTCATCATCGAAATGGTCCATTTGGCAACCCTGGTGCATGACGACGTGATGGATGAGGCGGAAATCCGCCGGGCCAGGCCGACATTGGCGGCCAATTGGGGCAATGAAATCGCCGTTCTGTTCGGCGATTGCCTGTTTGCCCAGGCTTTGAAGCTATCGGCCAGCTTTCCCACCCCCGAAATCTGCCGTCTGGTGGCCATGGCGACCAATACCGTGTGCTCGGGAGAAATCCTCCAAACCCAGCAACGGCGCAATTTTCAATTCTCCCAAGATGATTATTTCCGCGTCTTGGAGATGAAAACAGCGGAATTATTTGCCCTTTCCTGTGAATTGGCGGCTTTGTTGAGCGGCGCCACCGGCCAGCAACGCTCGGCCCTGCGGCGGTTCGGATTGGCCTTCGGCACGGCCTATCAGGTTTGGGACGATTGTGTGGATTTGTTCGGAACGGAAGCAGCGGCGGGAAAATCTCTTGGCACCGACCTAGCCAAGGGCAAATTGACCCTGCCGATGCTGCTGCTATGGGAACGGGCCACGGGGCCGGACCGGTCGCGACTGGAAGCGCTGGTCCAAAATGCCCGAAACGGAGCTTTGAGCGAAGTCGGTGCGTTGTTGTCGAAATACCAAACGCTCGCGCCGTCACTCAAAAGCGTTCATAATTACCTGGAAACAGCGCGCCAGGCGCTGTGCGAGTTGCCGGAGTCACGCGGGCGTGAAAGCCTGCTCGCTGTGACAGAATTTCTCGCTGTCCAGACCGACGCGTTGGGGGAGCCATGCGTGAAACTGCCATGATTATGACCGAACCCATTTCCGGCAAAGCCGAAAAGGCTCTGAAACGAGCCCCGGCAGAGGAGCAGGAGCAGCACGCCGAACCCGTTCCCATCGAGGAAGCGGAACTCGTTCGGCGCGCCCGCAAAGGGGATTTGGGCGCTTACGATCAGCTTGTGCAACGCTATCAGGAGCGCATTTACGCCACCATTTACCACATGACCTCCAACCACGAGGACGCCAATGATCTCGCGCAGGAGGCGTTCATTAAGGGATTTCAGGCCTTAAAATCCTTCAAAGGCGGCTCCAGCTTTTATACCTGGGTCTACCGGATTGCCGTCAACAAAACCATCAACTTTCTCAAGCAGCGGAAGAATCGTTCCCAGATGAGTCTGAACGATTTGGACTTCAACGCCGAGCATGATCCCGACCTGGTGGCGCTGATTTCCGACAAAACTCCGAGGAGAGAAGCCAATTTGACCGAATTGCAGGAAAAATTGAACGAGGCCATGCAGAAACTGTCTGAACCTCATAGATTGGTCGTTACGCTGCACGACGTGCAGGGCCTTTCACATGAAGAGATTGCGCAAATCATGGGCTGCAACATCGGGACTGTCCGGTCACGGTTGTTCTACGCCCGGCAGCAACTTCAAGGATTTTTGGCGGATTATTTGAAATAGCTATGAACCCTGAAACCGAGAACTTCGATTCGTTGCGGCAGTTGTTGGCGCTCAAACGCCACGAGGTCCCGCCTCCGGGTTATTTCAATCGCTTTCCACGTGACGTGATGGCGCGCATCAAAGCCGGCGAAACCGGCGGCGTCATGGGCGACGAGACTTCCTGGTGGCGGCGGCTGTTATCGATTTTTGACGTGAAACCGGTCTTTGCTGGCGCGTTCGGCACTGCGGTGTGCGCGTTCGTGTTTTTGGGATTCATTTCCACCGAGCAAACCCCCGCCAGCGCCGCAGCCGGCGTTCAGAACCGGGCCCTGAGCGGAATCCCGGTGAGCGTCTCCGGGCCGGCGGTTGCGGAAGAAGTCTCAGCCACCAGTTCAAATTCCATCGCCTCCGGGTCCTTGTTCGATCAATTCTCGCTCCAGCCAACTCCCGTTTCCGAGCGATATTCTTTCCCCGCAGGTGGAAATTAACGGAGATCGGCAATGTTCGAACATGGTAGGGCTCGCCGCCCCGCGCGAGCCGCTTTTGGAAATCCATCCCCGCTTTCTTAATTTACCATCGGCGCGCACGGAGTGGCGCGCCCCACCTTCCGCGAAAGAAAACTCCGTCCGCCTCAATCTTCCAAAATGAATCCCAGCGTGACTTCCTGGTTCGTCAACGAGAGCCGGTCGCCGTGGATTTGGCCGGTCAATTGCTCCTCTTTGCCATCCACGGTTACGTTCACCTGGTAAGTTCCGCCGGCGGCATGGCCCCATTGCCCTTGCGAATTTTGCAATTCAATCGTGGCTGGTGACGTGCTCGTGTTCAGATGCGGAAAATTCTTTAGCACCGCCACACCTTTCGGCGCTGCCACAAAGCTGGTCTTGCCGAAGTTGTTCGAGTAAGCCTGGCGATATTTCTTGGCCTCCGAGGAGGTCATCTTGGGATGCGCCGTGCGGACCAGGCCCATGGTTTCGTTCACATCGAAATCCCAGCGGCCCAAAATGTCATCCGTGAAAACGTCCGATTTTCCCGTCATCAAGTAGTTCTGCAAATCCGAAAGATTCGGCAGCAGCGAGTTGGTGATGGTCTTCACCAGGTCCGGATTTTGAATGATCGCCTGCACCTTGGGATAATTGATGATTTGCAGGATCGGCGCCTGGCGCATTTGCAACTCGGCAAAATCCTTGTCATTGGCCAAATCCTGAAACTGCGGCAACTCGGCGAGGCCCAGGATGGCGGGATAGCGCGAGAGGCGCGCCTGCAACAGCGGATTGTGATAAATCAGCCCCACGATATCGCCAGCCTGAAAATAAGTCGACGGCATCCGGTGCACCGACACCGCCACGCGATTCATTCCCGTCGCCTGCATATCCCGGCCCATCTGGTTCAATAACCGCACGCCTCTCGGGTCTGAATCCGGCGTCGCCATTTGCACCGTCCAATAGCTCAACGGGAACACCGCCACCGCGACGAGCACCAGATATGCCGCGCCGTTAAAAAGCCCCATGCATAATCCCAGCCGGTGGTTCACTCGTTCCCACATGGCCTGTTCCAATTCGCCGACGTTGTATTTGTAATGAAACTCCACCTTTTTATGCAGCACGTGCCCGGCGATTTTAAAAATGGTGAGGATAATCAAAAACGCAACGCACGCCGGCAGGAACATCTGCCAGACCGGATGCTTGAGGCCGGCCATCGAAAGCAGCGGCTTGATCAAATGCCCCAGCGGCGCCGCCAGGAGCGCGCCAATCACAATGCCGAAGAACGAAAGCAGCACACGCACCACCCCCTGACGAAAACCCAAAGCGCCCAATGCGGCCAGCAGCAGCAGGGCTAAAAGCCAAGTAGTCATGCGGACAATTAAAGGCTTTTTGAAAAAAAAGCACGCAGAAAAAATGTGAAAGGGGACAAATGGGTGTAATTAAGACCGAGTGGGGCGGGCTCACTCGTAGCGCAGAGTTGTCCGACCATGGCGGGACTGTATCGCCGAATTGCATTCGGCTGGGCGTCGCTCACTCAATACGCCGTGGGCGAATTTACACGTTGCCGAGTGCAACTCGGCGATATGGCCGATTGAAAATCGGCGCCACGACGGACTCACCCATTTCCAATCATGTCCGGGAAAATATATGCAGGATTGATTTTGCGGAAACATTCTCCGAATCTCTGCATCGAAGTATTGTGAAGAAGTACCTGAAATGGATTATTGCCGGCCTCGTCGCCGTGTTTTTGTTGATCCAATTGCCGAACCTTGGCCGCACCTCGCCCCACGCGGTGCCCGGCCATGATGTGCTCAGTTCCAATGCGCCACCGCCGGAGATCGTCTCCATCCTGAAGGACGCCTGTTACGATTGTCATTCCTACGACACGCGCCTGCCGTGGTATGGATACGTGGCGCCGGTGTCCTGGTGGCTGGACAGCCACATCAATGATGGCCGCGACCGATTGAACTTTTCCAAATGGCCGAACGACGATCCGGAAAGCGCCGCCAGAAAGTGGAATCATGTCAGCAATGCCGTTCGCGACGGCGACATGCCGTTGCCGAGCTACACGTGGATTCACCGCGCCGCGCGCCTCAGCGACGAGCAGCGGAAAAAATTGGCCGATTGGGCCGAGCAGGAATCCCAGCGCCTGAAAACCGCGTCCAATACGAATCAGTAACAGTGGAGCGCGGAGCATCGCTCCGCCCGATGGGGCGAAACGAGCAGAGCAATGCTCCGCGCTCCAATTCGTGGAGAGGACGCTCTCGAATTCTCCGCGCGGAAAAGATTAGAGCCTCCTCACGTCGGCTGCTACGATTCGGTGCCATGCAATTTCTCGACCGCGAATTCGTTCCCGCGCCGGACGCCAATTCCCGCCGCCTCTGGATCATGCTCCACGGCCTCGGCGACAGCATCGAAGGCTATCGCTGGTTCCCGGAAGCGATGCGGTTGCCATGGATGAACTACCTCCTGGTCAATGCGCCTGATCCTTATTACACCGGCTTTTCCTGGTACGATTTCGTCGGCAACATGATGCCCGGCGTTCAGCGCAGCCGCCAATTGCTCTTCGAATTGCTCGACGCCCGCCGCAAGGAAGGATTCCCCACGGAACAAACCATCCTCGGCGGTTTTTCCCAAGGTTGCCTGATGTCCATCGACGTCGGATTTCGCTATCCGCATCGTTTCGCCGGCATCGTCGGCATCAGCGGGTATGTTTGTGAACCGAAAAAATTGCTCCAGGAACTATCGCCCGTGGCGCTTCAGCAGCGGTTGTTAATGACCCACGGAACGCAGGATCCGATTGTTCGGTTCGCGGAAGCGCGCGAGGACGCCAGCATTCTCAAAGCCGCCGGCCTCCAGGTCGATTTCCGTGAATTCGCCAAGGCGCACACCATCGCCGGCGAGGCGGAACTGGAGGTCATTCGGGAATTCGTGCGCGCCGGTTACGCTGTTGCGGGGCAGTAACCGGCGCGCGCTTGGTTTCCTCCCTGGCACATTGAAGTAGCAGCCGAGGCGCGGCCCCCTTTCCCCGATAGCGTGCACGGGCATACCCAAGCCCGTGAGTCCCTGTTCGCACGGGCAAAATGCCCGTGCCACTATCCCCTTGGGGCGTGCTTCCTCGGCTGCTACAAAATCATTCCGGAAAATAAATCTGTTCCGGGCGCGCGGGCGGGGCGGGCTGCCAATCCACCGCGCGATCCACCACTTCGCGCATTTGCTGAAACCACCAGTTTGCCCGGCTCAACCGCCGTTGCGGCCGGCGCGCGGATGGGCAGCTCTTCGATTTTTCCAGAATCATTTCCATTTGTTCATTGGTCTTCATAACGTTTTCGTTTTTGTTATGCGCCAATCCTGACAAAAGGGGTAGGACACGGGCTGTCCAAGGCAAAGAAATGTGAAAATATTTTTTTTGAGAGAGAGACGGCCGCTTTCGAAGCGCCGGTCTCCAGACCCGGCGCGAAGTGAAAAAATACACGTAAATGCGCCGGATTGGAGACCGGCGCTCCGAGCTGCTACCTTGCCTTGGCAATGCGCTTGCCGGAAGAATCGATAATGGCAGGCGTGATGAAGACCACGAGCTGTTTCTTCTTCGCATCCTTAAAAGGCTGGCGCACTTGGACGCCTTTTGACCCCAGCATTACCGTTTCGTCGCTAAGAATCTCCATCACGACCGTTTGTCCATCAGAAACAGTCACTGTGGCATCCGCCTGCCGAAGGCGATATTTGGGCAAGGGCAGTTGGGCGTGCTGTAAATTTTTATCGGCTCTGACCAGTGCTTTCGGAGGAGTATCATAACCGAGAAATTCGGTTATCGCCGGCATGACTCTCATCGAAACTGTTCTCCCATCCGGCAAAATAGTCGGGACCACATCAACGTCCGTGCCAAACGGCATATTGGTGGTGCTGTAGCCATAGACGGTATTACTGGTGGTAACAGTGGTTTTGAAGTCATCTATCAAAGTGTGTATTTCCATTACTTGAAAATCAGCCTGCCGCCCGCTCAGAGTCGTGACCTCACCTTCATTCAGCAAATCGGCGTGATCGCGTTTTTCAAGCGCGCGCAAAACCGTTTTGAACTGCGGCTCCGTAAGAATGCCCGTCAAAGCCGATGTTTCATTGGTCAAACTGGTCATTTTATTGGTCAAAACATTTTTCAACAGCGCTTCCAATCCGCCGCCCTTGGGATCGAGTTCCACGAAGCGGGCTTTGACGGTGACTTCCGGCGGCAGGATGTTCAGTGTGTCGATGGCTTGCTCGATTAAATCCAAGTCTTGTTCCGAGGCGTGCACTGTGAGAGTACCCACCCGATCGTTGAAGAACACGCTTTTCGGTGGCGCGAGATTGATGCCGATGCGGCTGAAAAAGTTGACGATGGCAATCTGTGCATCAGGCCCTTTTACGAATAGCAAATGGCGCTTTTGATCCGGAGTGGCGACGTTTCCGGTGTTGTCCTTTTGAGGCAAAACACCGGCGTATCCCAGGTTGGCAAAGAACGTTCTCGGGTCCACTCTGAACGTGCGCGTGAACAGTTCATTGGGATTTTGCTCCTTCGAAGAGAAAACGACGCCGTAATCGGCTATTGAATACTGGATCGGGTAATCGGCGCTTTTAACGATGGCGTCCAGCACATCCACCAGCCGCGCGTTTTTCAATTCCGGCAGATTTATTTGGACGGAAGCCACATTATTGGATTGTTGTTTCATTGTGGTCACCCCGCCATCCGGCATGAGGCCGAGAATAATTCCAATAATAATTCCTTTCCGTTCCGGGTCGCGCTCATGGATCCGTTTAGTTAGATCGTTTGCGACTTCTTCGAGAGGGACATTGTGGTAGGAAATCCTGTCGAATCGAATCGTCTTCAGTTTCTCAAAAATTTTTTGGCGTTCCGGGTTGACGCTCACGATGGCATTCGGGAGTTCCATTGCGCCGTTAACCGCCGGCTGAACCCGCGATTTTTTTATCAAGTCCATGTAGTATTGCGCAGCATGATTATTTGGGTCGACGTCGAGTGCTTCCTTAAACGCTTTTTGGGCCTGTTCCAGTTTCCCCATTTGATAAAGTAGTTTGGCGTCCTGCACCCGCATGTTCACGTCCACTTTGTTCGAAATAGCGACGGAGTTTTTGATGGCGGTCTGGCCCTTGCCGCCGTGCGAAAGCAATTGTTCGATCAAGTCCAATTCCGCCTCAGTCGCGTGAACCGTGAGTGTGTCTTTGCGATGGTTATAAAATATGCTCTTCGGCGGCGTGAAACTGACGCCGGCGGCCGTAAAGAAATTGAGGAGCTTTTCCTGCATATTGAGGGCCGTGCCCTGCGCGTTTGTCGAAGCCAGGCCAATCTCCTGCATTTTGCTATAAAGCACATTGGTGTCGACCTTGATGAATGTCCGCGTGTGCAGCGAGGGAATCTCCGGGCCGTGAATGGAGAATTCAATGCCGTAATCCAGGAGGGCGTATTTAATCGGAAAGTCCGCGTTTTTGGTGACGGCTTCCAGCACGTCCTTAAGCCGGGCATTTTTCATTTCGGGCACATTTATTTTCACTGAGCTTGGACCCAGAGTCTTCCATGACACCGCGGAACTGCTATTGATAAGAAAATTAACGCCTTCCTGTTCGGGGTCCGCTGTTTGGGATCGTTCGGCCAGAATTCGAATGGTGTCCGCCAGCGTCACGTTGTCGAAAGAAATCTTGTCAAATTTGATGTCATTCAACTTTTGGTAAATCTTTTCGCGTTCGGCGCTTGAATAAATAAAGTTTGAGCCATGCGAGTCATCGCCGGTCGCCGCGCCTGCCTGAACGTTGTTGGTTTCCATGCTCGCCGCCTGCACTTCGACCTCTTGAGGCGATTGAGGTATCTGCGTAATGGCCTGCTGGTCGATCGTCGTGTCTTTTTCCGGCGCCTCACCCATCGGTACCGCCAGGGCCGTGAAGGCCACAATACCCAGGACCGATACCAACGAAAACCCCGCCCTCCTTGGCGTGGTGAAATTCAAAAGACGTTCGATGCGATGCCGAAGCGCACTCCGCGATTCGAGAATGCCAACCAATCCCAGGCTGGCGAGTGGGCGTCGAAACGCCAGTTTGGCCACTTCGAGCAGCGTAGGCGCGTAAATTTCCGCTTCGTCATTCAAAGCGCACATCACCGCGTCATCCACCGCTTCTTCGCGCACGCGCCGCACGCGCGCGTTGGCAATCCACAGCAACGGATGCCACCAATAGAAAATCTGCAGCATCGTTTGCACGCAATTCATCCAAACGTCCCGCCGCCGCAGGTGGATTAATTCGTGAAGTAACACGGCGCGCAATTGCTCCGCTGGCAAGGTTTCAACTAGAGCCTTCGGCAGAAGAATCACTGGCCGAAAAAGGCCGCAGACCGCGGGCGAGACCGCATCCGAAGTCAGTCGAAGCACCGCTTTTCGGCGCAGACCTGCCTGAAGCCGTGTCTTTTCCAGCAATTCATTCAAAGCGACGTCCGACGCCTCGGTCCTTCGCACGCAGCCCGCGACTTGCCGCCAGCGAATCAATAGCCAGCCAAAAAGCATCAAACTGATTCCCGCTGAAACGAGCAGCATCCATCCTTCGCGCGATAATGTCGGCGGCGGTGGCTGAATAGGCAGTCCGAGTTGGAGCAGGGGAATGGTCGCGGCTGCGGGTTCCTCCTGCGTGACGACGAGCATTTTCGTCTGCGGAACCACTGTGGAAATTTTGTGCGTTCGCAGCCACCACGCGGCTCCCGTGGGCAGCGCCAAAGTCGGTGGCAAAAGCAATTTGACCAATACCGCCGACCAAAGCGTGTAGCGCATGAGCGCGCGAACTTTGCGCCGCAGCAGCAGATCCAACACAAACACAACCGCAATGAGCAGACTGGATTGCCAGAACATCGGCACGGCGAAATCCAGAAACCGGCTGCCGCACGCGTTCATCAATTCAATGAGGGAGTTCATTGGTCCTTTCAGGAGTGAGACGACCTTACTTTTTGGCGTTTTTCTTTTTCGCTTTGATCAACGATTCCAGTTTGTCCAGGTCTTCGGTGTTCAAATCACTGGTCTCGATGAGGCATTGCACCATGGGCGTGAGCGCGCCGCTGAAGGCGGTCTTCAGCGCGTAAAGCAATTCGCCGCGCTGCGCCTGCGCGCGCGTGACCGCGGACGAGTAGAGCGTGACATGCCGATCCTTTTTCGCCTTCAGAATTCCCTTCGCCACCATGCGATCCATGAGCGTGCGCACGGTGCTGTAGGTCCAGGCGGTTTTCGTCTCCAATTTCCCCTGGATGTCCGGCGCAGTGCACGGCTCCTTTTCCCACACGGCGTTGATAACAGTCCACTCAGCTTCAGTCAGTGCGATTTCGGGCTTGGGCATGATGCGGGCGAGCATTCTCTACAAATGTAAAGAAGTCAAGCGCAATCTTTACAATTGTAAATTTAAAGGAGCGCGGAAGGAGCGTCGAGCACCAGCTCGGCGCGTTCCTGTCACCAGGCCGAGCTGGTGCTCGGCGCTCCAGGCAAATATACGGCTCCAATCACCATCCCTCACGGATCCGCTCCGGCGATCTCCCGTTCTCCCGCAATCGCTGCAAACTCACCGCATCATGCCGCTTCGCCAAACGCATCCCGGCTTCATCGGTGACCAACGGGCAATGATAAAACGCGGGAGTCATCAGTCCCAAGGCCCGGTAAACCAAAATCTGCCGCGCCGTGCTCACCAGCAGGTCCGCGCCGCGAACGACTTCCGTGATGCGCATCGCCGCATCGTCCACGACACACGCGAGTTGGTAGGAGGGCACGTCGTCATTGCGCCAAATCACAAAATCGCCGAATTCCTTTCCGGCGACAAGCTGTTGCGGCCCGAAACCTCGATCCGCGAACGAAATCGTTTCGCCATCGGGCACGCGAAACCGCCAGCAGCATTTGCGATCGCCGATTTCCGCTTGTTTCAAATTGCGGCACGTGCCCGGGTAAATCGGTTCGTTGTCATCCTCCGCATGCGGCGCGCGCGCGGCGGCTTGAAGATCCTTTCGCGAACAAACGCATGGATAAATGAATCCGCCCGCCTCCAGTTTCTCGCGAGCCTCGCGATACAGAGAATAGCGCTCGCTCTGATTATAGGGTCCGAACGGCCCGCCGACATCCGGCCCTTCCTGCCATTCGAAGCCGAACCAGCGCAGGTCTTCGAGCATGGCCGAGACGAATCCCGGTTTGCAGCGCGCGCGGTCCAGGTCGTCGTTGCGCAATACCAATGTGCCGCCGGCGGCGCACGCGCGCTGCTGGGCGACCCAGAACGTCCGCGCATGCCCGATATGCAGCAACCCTGTCGGCGAGGGCGCGATGCGTCCGCGATAACCGGAATTCTTCGGCGAATTCACGCAGGGGAATTAACAGCAAAGACTTGGCGCGACAAAGATTTAATTCCGCTGGCCAACAAATGGTAGGCGCCGGCGTGAGGAGGCTCTGATCTTTTCCGTGTAGAAAATTCGAGGGTCTCCTCACGTCGGCGCCTACATTAAAACCTTTGAGCGATTTCCTGTAACAAATTCCCGGTTGCGGTGTCTGATAGTTGGATGAGGCGGGGCTTTACATTGATTGAATTGCTCGTAGTCATTGCGATTATCGCGATATTGGCCGCTTTGCTCCTGCCTGCCATCAGCCGCGCAAAAAACCACGCCGGCAAGGTCACGGATCTCAATAACCTGAAGCAAATCATGATCGCCAACCATCTGTATGCGGCGGACAATCAGGACCATCTGCCGCTGCCGAACTGGGATGGCGGCGCGCCGCTGGCCGATGGCAAAATCTACGCCGGCTGGCTTTACATTCCGGATGCGAATGAACCCATGGGCATCCCGGAGCGGTATAAAATCGATGGCGGTTTGCTGTGGTCGATTTTGCACACGCCGAAAGTTTATCTTTGCCCAATGGACCAGCCGGACAGCGCGGCGTTCGGGGAACGTCCGCAGCAACTTTCCTCCTACGCCATGAACGGCGCCGTCACCGGTTACATGCACGGACAGAATCACCCGGAAGCGCCCTCCGTGAAATTGTCCGCGTTTCAACCCACGGACTGCGCGTATTGGGAAACCGACGAAAGACATCCGGAGTATTTCAACGACGGCGCCAATTATCCCGGTGAAGGCGTGAGCGCGCGGCATCTGCAAGGCGGAATTCAAGGCGCATTTGATTCTTCGGTCAGCTATATTCGGTTCGACACATGGTATGGCGAAGAAGCGCAAACGAACAAAAATCGTCTCTGGTGCTATCCGTTCAGCGCCGATGGCGGCGATCCGGACGCGCCCGGGCATCAAATGCAATGATTGAAAGATCGCGCACAGGCACGGCAATGATTCCGCAACCCCATTCAACAAATCGAAAAACGATCGGCGCGTTCACGCTCATCGAATTGCTCGTGGTCATTGCCATCATCGCCATTTTGGCGGCGCTGTTGTTGCCGGCACTTTCCAAAGCGAAGGGCAAAGCCCAGGGCGCCCTCTGCCTCAATTGCGGCAAACAATTGATGATTGCCATGACGATGTACGTGACTGATAACAACGATTTTTTTCCACCCAATCCCGACGATGGCAACAAAGTTCCCGGACATGATTGGGTGGGCGGCGAGGCGGGGCAGGGGCAGCCGGATGAATTCAACCCGGACATTTTGCGAGACCCGAGCCGCAGTCTGCTGCTGCCGTTTCTCAGCGGAAGCATTGCCCTGTTTCATTGCCCGGCCGACAAACGCCAGGGATACTATGACGGCACAAATTCCGCCATGATCGGGCAGGTCGTTCCGGCCGCGCGCACGTTTTCCATGAGCCAGGCCGTCGGCACAATCTGTCCGGCCTTTGACGCCAATCGCGGCGACCACGGCGGCGCTCCGACATTGTCCGTGAACGGCCCGTGGCTGGACGGCACGTTCCATCATCGGCGCAATTCACCTTATGCCACTTATGGCAAAGCCTCCACCATGCAGACGCCCGGCCCCTCGATGGTTTGGGTGTTGATTGACGAAGATCCCATCAACCTGAACGACGCCGCCTTCGCCTTCAACATGGCCACCCCGGTCTGGCAGGATTGCCCGGGAAGCTTCCACGATGGCGGCTGCGGTTTTGCCTTTGCCGATGGCCATTCGGAAACGCATAAATGGCGCAGCAACCCCCGGCAATATTGGCAAAATGGCGCCATCAACGACCCCGTCGCCCAACAAGATTGGGCCTGGCTGGCCGCTCGCACCTCAGCGAATGTCCGCGGCGCAACAACGCCAAATTAAACGTAGCAGCCGACGTGAGGAGCCTCTGATTTTTTTCCGCGCAGAAATTTCGAGAGCCTCCTAACGTCGGCTGCTACGCCATGGAGTCTACCTTCTTATCCATCCACTCACTGAACCGCGGCAGCGAAAACGACAGCAATTTCTGAATCTTCCCACAATTCAACGACGTGTCCGGCGACCTTGGAAGCCCCCGAAAATCACGGATCGATCCCGGCTCCATTTTCGGCTTCGGCCCCATCCAATGCTTTGCCAAAATCTGCCCAATTTCCCATCGCGACAAACGTTCCGCGCCGGCGAGGTGATACAGCCCGGGCGCATCCTGCGCCGCCAACTCCCACATCGCCCGCGCGGTTTCCACCGCCGGAATCGGACAGCGAAATTCATCCGTAAGCAGTTGCAACGTCTCCCCGCGCTCTAGTGCGCGGCGCATCTGCTCATTGAACGCGCGGTCGCCTGTGGGTGAACGCCCGAAATTCAGTGAAGTCCGCACCACTGTATGTTTCGGATTGGCCAGCACGATCCGCTCGGCTTCGGCTTTGTTTTTGCCATAGACGCTCAGCGGGTTGACCGGCGCGGATTCGTCATAGTTGCCCGCGCCCCCATCAAACACCAGGTCCGTCGAGAAAAAAATCAACGGAATGTCGTGCGCGAGGTCCGCCAGCATGGCGGTGACATTCACGTTGAGCTTGCGCGCCAGTTCCGGATTCTTTTCACACGCCGGCGTGTTCGCCAGGGCCGCGCAATGAATCACCAATTGCGGCGATTCTTTCCGAAATAAATCCCGCACCGCCACGAAGTCCGCCAAATCCAGCTCCACACGCGCCAGCCTGCGAACCCGCCACGACGCCGCAAATTGCGGCGCTGTTTGAACCAGGTAATTGCCGATGAGCCCACCGGCTCCGGTGATCCAGACGAGTGGGGACGATTGATGCGGAATCATAAACGTTGCCTCCAATAGCCTGGCCGCCGTGCCCCGTGTGCAACCGCAATGATGAGCAATCTTTCAGTTTCGTCGCGGCAAACGAGAGAGTAGGGAAAACGGGGAAGATTTAACTTACGAGTGCCGTCACGTCGGACCGGTCGACGCAAAGGATCCTTTTGGAGTTTGGCGGACGCAGCCTTTACCAAGGACAAAAACTCCGCGCCCAAACCCGGAATTCGGCCATTGTAAAAGATAACGCTTTCAGCAAGCTCCCGTTCCGCTTGCGGATGAAACTCAAGAGGCTTCATCCAGCCGGGCTTGAATTCGGGCGAATACTTCTTCAGCAGGCACCGGCTTTACTGCTCCGGAATCGATCTCGGCCAGACGGCGGGAAATTTCTCCATCCCAGGCCTTTTCGATTTCGGCCTCGGACACGTCCTCTGCGGATTCAAGTTCACGCATCAGGTGGCCAATCAGTCTCCAACGATCCTGCGGAGAAAGCTCGCTCGCCTCATGCACGACTTGTTCAAAGGTCGCTTTCATTACTAAAAAGTACCCAATTTCCCGATACGCGTCAACGCGCCGCCCATCCAGGCATTCATCAGAGTTTCATGGCAAAGTGATGCGCGATGATGTCCATCCGGCTCGCCAAATAAAAGCGATGAGCGCCAAAACGTTGAACGCCCGAATCCAAATGAAGCTGATCGCACTTGTGTCCGCGCGCCTGCCCAATCAGCCAGCGAAAAAGCTTCTGACCATGGCCTTGCGATCGTGAGTCCTCCGCCGTCACCAAATCATCCACATACATGAAACGGCCCCAGGAAAGGCTTTCGGAGAAACGATACCCGGCGACGGCTTTGACAATGATTTTCTCCGCGAGAAACGCGAGATGGTATCCAGCTTCCTGCTGTCGTTTCACGCGCTCCACAAATTCCGTTTCCTTGAGGTGCGGTCGCAGTTGCGCCATCACTGGAAAACAGCGCTGGATATCTTTGTGATTGGTCGCGAGGGAAATGGACATAAATTAGTCCACCAACCGCTTCGTCAAATTGCCGTAAGCATCGATTCGCCGATCGCGCAGGAATGGCCAGTGCGTCCGCGTCGTATCCACGTTCTCCAGGTCCAGCGGCACAATCAGCGTCTCCTCCTTGTCCGCGCTCGCCTTGGCGAGGATCTGCCCCGATGTGCCCGCCACAAAACTCTGGCCCCAAAACTCGATGCCCTCGCCGCCGACGCCATCCAGAACCTCGTGCCCGATACGATTCGGAACGCACACGTAACAACCATTCGCGATCGCATGGCTGCGCTGGATCGTTTCCCACGCATTGTGCTGGAGCGCGCCGTATTTCTTTTTTTCGCCCGGATGCCAACCGATGGCGGTCGGGTAAAAAAGGATTTCCGCGCCCTGCATCGCCGTGAGCCGCGCGCCTTCGGGATACCATTGGTCCCAGCAGACCAGCACGCCGATCTTCGCGTATTTCGTTTGCCACGCGCGAAAACCTAGGTCGCCGGGCGTGAAATAAAATTTCTCGTAATACAACGGATCGTCCGGGATGTGCATCTTCCGATAAATCCCGAGCAGTGAACCATCCGCATCGATGATCGCGGCCGTGTTGTGGTAAACGCCCGCCGCGCGCTTTTCAAACAGCGACGCAATGATCACCGCGCGATGCTTTTTGGCGAGCTTCTGAAATGCCTGCGTGCTCGGCCCCGGAATCGGTTCCGCAAGACGGAAATATTTGTGGTCTTCCGATTGGCAAAAATATTGGGAGCGAAACAGCTCCTGCGTGCAGATGATTTTCGCGCCCTGTTTGGCGGCGCGTTCGGCCGCGGCGAGGGTCTTGCTCAGGTTCGCCTTGGGATCCGGCGAACAAGCCGTCTGGATCAGGCCGACGTTGATGGTTGCGGGCATTGAGTTGGTTAAATTGTTAAAACGGTTAAATCAGTTAAATGATCAAATACGTTAAATGAGTTTTTCGGGAATTCCAAGAGGCGCGTCAACCAACCATTTAACTGATTTAACCGATTTAACAATTTAACTCATTTAACAAACTCACCCCGGCCGCGCGACCACCCGCGTGCTTCCCTTATCACCGGACACGGTAGCGGCCGGAACCGCCTGGCCGAACAATTCGCGAATGTATTTTCCGAGCGTCTCGTTGGTCGGCCCGTAACCGGTGTGATAAATGTAATGCTCCAAATCGTAAAGCAACTGGTCCGCATCCTGGTAACGTTTCTTCAAATCGCGCGACAGGCAGCAATGCAAAATCTCATTCAGCCGGTCGTCCACGCGCGGATCCAGCGTGCGGAAATCGGGCACCGCGAGCGTCAGGATGCGCTGGCGCGATTCCTCGGCCGTCGGCCCTTTGAAAATATTCCGGCCGAGCAACAGATGCGCGAGCACCACGCCTGCGGAAAATAAATCCGACCGCTTGTCCGTTATCTGAAAATCCGCCTGCTCCGGGCTCATGAAATCCGCCTTGCCCGCCACGACTTCACCCTCCTGGTCGGTGAGAAATCCCCGCGCTTTGGCGATGCCGAAATCCGTCAGCTTCACATCGCCCTCAAACGCGATCATGATATTCTTGAAGCTTACGTCGCGATGCACGATGCCCAGCGGCTTGCCGTCCTTGTCCGTCTTCGCGTGCGCGTAAGCCAGCCCGCGCGCAATCCGGCTCACAATGAACACCGCCAATTCCTTGGGAAGCTGGCGTTTTTTATCAGTCAATTGCTGCTCGAATTGCTCCAGGTTAACGCCGCGAATCAATTCCATCGCGATGAAATAAACCCCGTTGGCCTCGCCGAGGTGATACGTCTGGACGATGTTCGTATGGATCAAGTCCGCGACGAGCTTGGCTTCGCCGATAAAATTATCGATGAACTGTTGCTGGTTCGTGTAGTTTTGCCGCACCACTTTCATGGCGATGCGCTTGACGAATTCGCGCGCGCCGTGCTGCTCGGCTTCGTACACGACGCCCATGCCGCCTTCAAAAATTTTCCGCACGATGTCGTAGCGAAACTCGTTCTGAATTGTGAAAAGGCCCACGCGCCGAATAGTTATCATTCGCCGATTGATGTCAAGCCTCTCGTTGGTTCTGAAGGTGAAAAATCGCCTTATTTTGTCGGCACTTTTTTTAATTTTTCGCTTGCGCGTGCGACGTGAAGGGCTTTAATACGAGCCGAGTCGAATGACTTTTTGGAATTCGGTTAACAACAACTAAAACACAACACACACTAAAACTATGGCAAAATCGCTCTCGAAATCACAGATCGCCTCGACGCTCGCCGAGAAGGTTGGCATCACGAAGAAGCAATCCGTCCAATATCTCGAATCGCTGGCTGATCTGGCTTACAAGAACGCCAAGAACACTTTCACGCTGCCCGGCCTCGGCAAGCTCAAGCTCAAGAACCGCGCCGCTCGCCAGGGCCGCAATCCTGCGACCGGCGAAACCATCCAGATTCCCGCCAAGCGCGTGGTGAAGTTCCAGGTGGCCAAAGCCGCCAAGGACGCCATTCTCGGCGCGAAGTAAGCCGTTGCTTTCCACCAGGCGCTCTGAACTTTCGGAGCGCCTTTTTCTTTGGTGTAATGGATTAATGGATGTTTGGATGAATGGATGAATGGCCGCGCGTGCGTGAACCGTCTCAATAATCCATTTATCCAATAATCCATTAATCCACGCATGAAAATCGCCGTCATCGGACCTGGAGCTTTGGGCAGTTACTACGGCGCGAAATTCTGCCGCGCCGGGCACGAAGTCCATTTCCTGCTACGCTCGGATTATGATGCCGTCAAACGCCACGGTGTTACCATCCACAGCCCGGAAGGCAATTTCAACGTCCGACCCAAATGCGCGCGCATCCCGGAGGAAATCGGCCCGAGCGACCTCGTAATCGTCGCGCTGAAAACGACCGCGAACGATCAATTTCCCAAACTCCTGCCGCCCGTCGTCGGCCCAAACACGGCCGTGCTCACGCTCCAAAACGGATTGGGCAATGAAGAGGCGCTCGCCAAATTATTTCCCGTTGAACAAATCATGGGCGGCCTTTGTTTCGTCTGCCTCAACCGCACCGCGCCCGGAGTGGTCGAGCACATGGCGCACGGCGTGATTGTCCTGGGCGAATACTTGCGCTGGCCCGAGCCGCGCACGCACGACATCGCCTCCGCCTTCCGCAACGCCGGCGTGAATTGCAAAGTTTCGGACAACCTCATCCAGGCGCACTGGGAGAAATTGATCTGGAACATCCCTTTCAACGGCCTCGGCGTCGCGGGCGCCGCCGGTTACGATGCCTTGATAAATCCTCAATCGCCAATCGCCAATCGCCAATTCCTCGGCCCCATGCTCACGACCGACAAACTCCTGACGCACGACCGGTGGGAGGGCTTGGTCCGTGAACTAATGCTGGAGGTCATCGCCGGCGCGGGCGCTTTGGGCTTCAAGATTCGGAAAGAATTTGCCGACAAACAAATCGAGCGCACTCGCGTCATGGGCGCTTACAAAGCCTCGACCCTCGTCGATTTCGAGCAGGGCAGGGCGCTGGAATTGGAAGCCTTGTTCCTCGAACCCAAACGCCAGGCCCAAAAAGCCGGCGCCAGCGTGCCCCGATTGGAAGCCCTCTGCCGCGTGCTTCAGCAGATCAACTCCATTTAACGTAGCAGCCGACGTCAGGGAGGCTCTCGACTTCTCCGCGCGGATAGGTCAGAGCCTCCTGACGTCGGCTGCTACGCAATTAAATCATCGCCTCTTTCCGCTTCACAAACTGAATCGGCAGATGCCACGGATCGCGCAGCATCATAATTTCATCGCCACTCGGGGTCGTGCTCACATCCTCCACCACGCGCGCGCCCGCTTTCACCAATCGATCCCGATCCGCCGCAAGATTCTCTGAGCTGAACGCCAGATGCAGATGGAGCGGGGGAATGGCGTGATAATCCGGCACCGACGCGCTCGGATTATTATAAATTTCAAAAAGTGTCCCGCCCACCGTCAGGAACCGCCCATGCGCCGGCGCGCCAAACGAGCGCGCGATCTGGCAGCCCAGATGTTTCACATACCAATCCGCCATCGCAACTGGGTCCGGCACTTGCAGCGCAAAATGTTCAAGTCTCATCGCGCGTATGTTGATATTCGCGGAGCCACTGCGCCAGTCTGAATTGGCCGAAATTTTCTTTTTGCTCATCCGTGTGAATCTGTGTTCATCTGTGGTTAATTAAATGGACATGAAAACTCGGGTTCGTTTTGCACCATCACCCACCGGTTACCTTCACATCGGCGGCGCCCGCACCGCTTTGTTCAACTGGCTTTACGCACGGCACACCGGCGGCACGTTCGTGCTGCGCATCGAAGACACTGACGCCGCCCGCAACACGCAGGAAGCCGTGAACGTCATCCTCGATGGCCTGCGCTGGCTCGGGTTGAACTGGGATGAAGGTCCGCTCACGAGCGATGCCACCGGCCCCGGCAAAGGCGATCGCGGCCCGTATTTTCAATCGCAACGCGGCGACATCTATGGCCGTCGCGTCGAAGCCTTGCTCTCGCGCGGCCTCGCCTATGAACACGAAGGCGCCATCAAATTCAAAATGCAACGCGAGACGATCGTCATTCCCGACTTGATCAAAGGCGACGTGCATCGTGACCTCACCGATCGTGAGCAACAAAATCCCGATTTCGTTCTCGTCCGTTCCGACGGCGGCCCGATGTTTCATCTGGTCAACGTGGTGGACGACCTCGAAATGGGCATCACGCACGTGATTCGCGGCGAGGATCATTTGAGCAACACTGCCAAACACATTGCGCTCTTCCGCGCGTTCGGTGTGGAACCGCCGAAGTTCGCGCACATTCCGCTTATCCTGAATTCTGACGGCAGCAAAATGAGCAAACGCGATCGCGGCGCATCGCTCGGCACGTATTCGGACGACGGCTTTGTGCCCGAGGCCGTGAACAATTATCTCTGCCTGCTCGGCTGGTCACCCAAGGAAAATCGCGAAAAAGTCTCGATGGAGGAAGTGATCGAGCGTTTCGATCTGCCGCAAGTCCACAAGAGTAATGCCAAATTCGATTTCGAAAAACTCCTGTGGCTCCAAGGCGAATACTGCCGCGAGATGCCTGACGACCGTTTCTACGAACTTGCCGTCCATGCGCTCGGTAAAGCCGGCATCGACACCAACAAGTTCGACGTGAAATACGTCAAAGCCGCGCTCGACACCTGCAAAGGCAAAATCAAAATTTTCAGCGAATTGCCCAACTACGCCGGATTCTATTTCCGCGATGAAATCATTTACGACCCCGAAGCCGCAAAGAAGAGCCTCGTGCCCGAAAACAAGCCTCGTCTGGAAAAGCTCCGCGACGCCTTCGCCAAAGCCGATCCCTTCAACGCCGCCAACACCGAAGCCGCGCTCAAAGCCATCGCGGGCGAACTGAACGTCAAAGCCGGCGTGCTGGTCCATCCTCTCCGTCTGGCCATCACCGGCAATTCCTCCGGCCCGAGCCTGTATCATTTGCTCGAAGTCATCGGGAAGCAGAAGGCGCTGGCGCGGATCGAACAGGCGATGGCGAAGTTTTAACGACGATGTCCGGAGCGTGGAATTTATTCGGCGTGTCCCATCCGCGATGAAACGCAGAATGAATTCCGCGCTCCGCCTGACCGCTCAATAATGATGATAGTGCTTGCCCCGGCTTACGGAGCGAAAAGTTCCCCAAGTGTCGAGCACCGCTTCCGCTGTTGGGTTGTCCAATTTGCCCAGCTTTTTCACCAGCCGTGATTTATCCACAGTACGAAGTTGATCCAAAGCGACCTCACCCATCTTGCCTTGAAACTTGATTTCGACCCGAGTTGGCCACCACCGGCGGACGGTCGTCATTGGAGCAATGATAACCGTGGCGAGTGCGCGCTTGAGTTCGTCGGGAGACACTATGACGCAGGGCCTTGTCTTTGCCGTTTCAGCGCCTGCCACGGGATCGAGCCGTACAAGAAAGACGTTGAACCGCTCAATCACCATTCCCATTCCTTCGCGTCAAATTCGTTAGGCAATTGACGGACGGAATAGAGATCATCGGATGGTTGGCGCGGCCGCCGAAACCTCTTGCCCCAGCCCGCGCGGGCTTTTCGTCGGGGACGAAGCAACAAGCCGTTAGTAGAGGGATGCACTTCGAGTCCGTAGGGCCATCGCTTCAGAGGCAATTCTACTACTGTTTTCATGAGTACATTCTCTAATGCGAAGCAAACGCCGTCAATGCTGGAGGTAGAGTCCTAAAATTGGAAAACTACCGCTGGAGAGCCGATTACTTCGCCAGCGTCGCGTTCTTCGCGCGCGATTCCTCGGTGAGCTTCACCTTGAAATCCGCCAGCGCTTTCTGAAGCTTCGCATCGCCCGTCGCCAAAATTTGCACCGCGAGAATGCCCGCGTTTTTCGCCGCGTTCACTCCCACCGTCGCCACCGGCACGCCGGGCGGCATTTGCACGATGGACAGCAGCGAGTCCATGCCGTCGAGCACCTTCGCCTGGATCGGCACGCCGATCACCGGCAACGTCGTAAACGCCGCGCTCACGCCTGGCAAATGCGCCGCGCCGCCCGCGCCCGCGATGATCACACGCAGCCCGCGCTCTTGCGCGCCACTGATGTATTCTTCCAATCCATGCGGATCACGATGGGCCGAAATGACCTTCGCCTCGCTCGCAACGCCAAATTGTTTGCAGACCTCTGCCGCGGCTTTCATGATCGGCCAATCCGAATCGCTGCCCATCAGAATGCCGACTTGTGCTTTTGTTTCAGGATTCATGTGGGCGAATATTTAATCGAACCCTCGCCAAAGTTCAATGGAGAACCTGCGCGTTCTGATAGTGGCACGGGCGTCTCGCCCGTGCGAACATGCGCTCACGGGCGGGACACCCGCGCCGCTAGCGCATTCAAATGTCGCTTTTTGCTTGTCACTCGCTACCGCTGGTCGTTCTCTGGAGTTGCCATGCCGATTCGGAACATGACCACGGCCAACAAGGTCACCATCCTGCGAATGCTCCTCATCCCGTTCTTCGTGGTCGAGGCGCTGTATTATGTCAAAACCGGCAGGGAAGAATTCCGTCTCATGGCCATCCTCGCGTTCGCCATCGCCGCAATTTGCGATGGCGTCGATGGCTACATCGCCCGGCGTTACAATCAACGCAGCGAACTCGGCGCCGTGCTCGATCCGCTCGCCGACAAATTACTGCTCGTTTCGGGCATCATCCTGTTTAGCTTCGACCATCATCCCTATTTTGGCAGCATCCCGCTCTGGCTCACCGGCACAATCATTGGGCGCGACTTTTTCCTGCTCATCGGCCTCGTGGTCATCCAAATGATGGTGGGAAAAGTGAAAGTGCGCCCGCGCATCATCGGAAAGGTGGCGACCGTTTTGCAAATGATCTGCATCATCTGGATTCTCATGCAATGGGACGCGCAACTGCCTCCGATCTGGTTCGATATCTGGACCGTCGGCGCGGCTATTTGCACCGGCATCTCGGGCCTGTTGTATGTCTGGGACGGCACCAAGCAATTGTCCTCACACCCCACCAGCTCGGCCACACCGGATAATCCCAGCGGCAGCATTGATGTCTTTTGAGCCTTGTAAAATCCGCCACGACGCGGAATTCGGCATGGTAGCGCACAGTGGCACTGTGCTGTGTCGCCGAATGACATTCGGCAGGGCTCTCGGAAACCTCGCGCGCGCCAAATTTTCGCTTTTTCATCTCATCGAGAGCGGATTAACCTCTGCTCGCAAATTTATGCCCAAACTCGAATTGAAATTAAAAGAAGGCGATGTCGCCCCGGCGTTTACCGCCGCGACCAATGGCGGAGGCACTGTCTCGTTGTCCGACTTCAAAGGCAAAAACGTCATCCTTTATTTCTATCCCAAGGACGACACCTCCGGCTGCACCAAGGAAGCTTGCGGATTCCGCGACCGCATCGCCGAATTCAAAAAACGCGGCGTCGTGGTGCTCGGTGTCAGTCCTGATTCCGTGAAATCGCACGATAAATTTGTAAAAAAATACTCGCTGCCGTTCACCTTGCTTTCGGATGAAGACAAAAAAATTGTCGAGTCTTACGGCGTTTGGGGCCAGAAAACGTTTTGGGGCCGCAAATACATGGGCACCTATCGCGTGACCTTTCTCATCGGCCCCGACGGCCACATCAAAAAAATCTGGCCCGACGTCGACCCCGCCGAGCACGTCAAAGAAGTGCTTGAGACGCTGACGTAATCGCCGTTTGACACACGTCGCCTCCGTCTCTATAAAACTAAGGTTCATTGCAACAAAAACCTTAACGCATCAGAACTATGGCTATATCAGTTGGCAGCAAAGCTCCCGATTTCACTCTCAAATCCAAACAAGCTTCGGGCCTTGTGGACGTCAAGCTCAGCAACAACTTCGGCAAGAAAAACACCGTCCTGCTGTTTTTCCCGCTCGCGTTCACCAGCGTTTGCACCAAGGAAATGTGCGATATCACCGCCGGCCTGAACGGCTATTCCGGCCTCAATGCCGACGTCATCGGCGTCAGCGTGGACAGCCCGTTTGCGCAGGAAGCCTGGGCGCAAAAGGAAAAAATCGGCATCACCCTCGCCAGCGACCTGAACAAGGAAGTCGTCAAGAACTACGACGTGGTTTTCCCGATGCTCGCCGGCGTCGGCGACACCGCGGCGCGCGCGGCGTTCGTGATTGATAAAAACGGCGTTGTGCAATACAGTGAAAAAACCGCCACGCCGAAAGACTTGCCGAATTTCGAAGCCGTCAAAGCCACGCTGAACAAGCTGAAGTAATTTCGGAACAATTTCGAAAGGAAGGACGCGAGCTGATCGCGTCCTTTTTTATTTGCGAGGGTAGGGCGCGTCGCTCCGCGCGCGCCGAAGTTGATTAATGCAGAGGTGTAATACCGCCAAACGGCGCGCACGGAGTGACGCGCCCCGCCACAGTTGGTGAAATTGAAAAGTGTAGCGGAACCTACGCCTGCGGCGGAGCCGGCGAAAAAGCCCGCCACTCCGGCATTGGCCGACGGCTGTAGCAAAACGGACACGCCGTCACGCTGTATTCCGTCTGGCAATGAGGACAAAAGCCCTGCGTTTGAAATGTGTCAAACGTCCTCCGGCAACGATTACACCCCCAGAACTGGCCGATCGGCGGCGATTCATGACACGAGGGGCACCGGAATTCCTGCCGCCTCGGCGCGCCTTCCAATCGCGCCAACGCCCGCGCCTGTTGAAAACCGCCCCAGCAGGTCAGCCCGATGAAAATCACGAATACGCCAAGCACCGTTGCGGATGCGGCGTCGCCGAAGACGAATGAGTAAATAGCCCAGATAGCGCCAAGGCCGACACCAACAAATCCGATGATGCTCGCCACCATCAGGCTTTTGGCTCGACCGAGAAAAAACCACAGCACCGAGCGAAGGATCTGGCCGCCATCCAGAGGATAAACCGGCAGCATATTAAAAATCAGGAGAACCAGGTTAATGAACCAAAGCACCTGCAAAAACTGGTAAAGGTCCGGATGTATCGCCGGCCAGCCAAACGCATAGCCGCAATACCAAAAAACCGAGAACACCGGAAGCAGCGCCACGTTCACGAGCGGCCCCGCCGCGATGCTCCACAGCATGGCGCCGGGCCGTTGCGGCGGCGAAACATACGCCACACCTCCCAGCGGCCAAAGGATGATGAAATTCGCCACGCCCCCCACTGATCTGCAAGCCAGCGCGTGTCCAAATTCGTGAATCAACACGATCCCAAACAACGCCAGGCACTCAGCTACATACCAGATTGAAGAATGATAATTGCCGTAGTGGAGGTAATCGATCCGGATGAAGGCGATGATGATCCACGACCAATGCAGGAAAACATCAATCCCAAAAAGTCGAAATATGCGAATGGCGCCTCTGCGGGTCGGCATTCGGGACTTTCACACGGGGCTGATGCCAAAACAAGTTTTTTGAGACTTCCGCTTTAAGCTTGTCGCGGCAGACAACTGACCATAGCCCACCATTTCAAGGCACGTTGCACAATCGAAAGGAGCGCGGGTCTGCGACCCACAGCAAGTGTGAGAGGCAATATGTGTGAACAAATTCCGGTGCTTGTCAAAATGGAATGTTGCTGCGGCTCATAGAGCCGCGCTCCGCGCCTTTTGCCGAGGGTGGCGCGCCACTCCGTGCGCGCCGCTTGGATCCCTACCGGCGCACGCCCGCACCTTGGATAAAAATTGTTCAAAATCGGGACAAAACTGGCCCGCAGGTTGCTCCAAACGGCGCCATGGATGCGAATACGTTTATGTCTTTGTTGGAAGAAATGGTGGATATCAAAATTCAGCAGCACACCGAGGCGCAAATGCGGCCGACGCCGGAAATCGCCGGCGTTCTGTTTCAAAAACGCGAGACCGACCGCCGTCGCCTCGAGCAAATCCGCGTGCACCTGATCCGCGCGCTCGCCGGCTAGTCGAACCCACTGTCGGTAGGGACGCCGCGCCGCTGCGTCCCCGCCCGCGTAACAGCGGGCGGAACAAATCCCCACAAACTTCGGTTCTTTCCACAAAGGTGCCACTGAATGCGGCGCGAACGGCGCAAGCGCGGCATCCCCGCCAAAAGTTGCGCACTTGACGTCAATTCGCCGCGCGTCCACTGTTTTCTGCCGCAGCCGGGTGTATCTTCGGCTGGAAGATTTATGAACCAATCACAGAATTCGTTTAAGGCGTTGCAATCATTCGATCTTGGCAATGGCAAACAAGGGTCGCTCCATTCGTTGCCGCAACTGGAAAAATCCGGTGTCGGCCCGGTCTCCAAACTACCGGTCTCCATTCGAATCGTGCTCGAATCCATCCTGCGCAATTGCGACGGCAAAAAAGTCTCCGAAGCCAGCGTCCGCCAACTCGCCAACTGGAAGCCCAACGGCGCACGCACCGAGGAAATTCCCTTCGTCGTCGCGCGCATCGTCCTCCAGGACTTCACCGGCGTGCCGTTGCTGGTGGACCTCGCCGCCATGCGTTCCGCCGTCGCGCGCCTCAACAAAAACCCTAAAATCGTCGAGCCGCTCGTGCCCGTCGATCTGGTCGTGGACCATTCCGTCCAGGTGGATTTCGCCGGGACCGCCGACGCCTTGCGCAAAAATCTCGAAATTGAATTTCAACGGAATCGCGAGCGCTACCAATTTCTGAAATGGGGCATGCAGGCGTTCGACACTTTCAAAGTCGTTCCACCCGGCATCGGCATCGTCCACCAGGTGAACCTCGAATATCTCGCCAAGGGCGTGCTTCATGGTGCTGCCGACGTCTCGTCGGCAGGCTCTTCCGGCAAGATGCCGGAAGCACTCTATTATCCGGACACACTCGTCGGCACGGACTCGCACACCACCATGATCAACGGCCTCGGCGTCGTTGGCTGGGGCGTGGGCGGCATCGAAGCCGAAGCCGGCATGCTCGGCCAGCCGGTTTATTTCCTGACGCCGGACGTTGTCGGCGTGCACATCACCGGCGCGTTGCGCGAAGGTGTCACCGCCACGGACCTGGCCTTGACCGTCACGCAAATTCTTCGCAAGGCGAAAGTGGTCGGCAAATTCGTCGAGTTTTTCGGTCCCGGCGCCAAGGCGCTGCCGGTCGTCGACCGCGCCACGATCGCGAACATGGCGCCCGAATACGGCGCGACGATGGGTTTTTTCCCGGTCGATGAGGAATGCCTCAATTACCTGCGCGCCACTGGCCGCAGCGAGGAACATTGCAAGCTGTATGAAAATTATTACCGCGCGCAAGGCCTCTGGGGCATCCCGCAAAAAGGCCAGGTGGAATATTCCCAGACCATCGAGCTTGATCTCGCAACCGTCGTTCCCAGCGTGGCCGGCCCGAAGCGTCCGCAGGACCGAATCGAATTGCCCAAGTTGAAACAGGAATTCGTCACCGTATTTTCCAGGCCCGTCACGGAAAGCGGCTTCGGAAAACCGAACGATGAGTTGAACAAATCCTTTCACGTTGCCGGCCGATGCGGTGTGGGCTTGGGCGGCGGCAGCCAGGAACCCGTTTCCAACCGCCGCGCCCTTTCCGCGGAAACCAATCCCAAAACCGAACTCGAAATGGCGAACAATCGCCCAACTCCGGACGCCATCACTGCGCCGGTATCGGCGTCCGTTTGCGACGCAGATGTCCGCCATGGCTCGGTGCTGATTGCTGCTATCACAAGCTGCACTAACACCAGCAATCCATCCGTGATGCTCGCCGCCGGATTGCTCGCGAAAAAAGCCGTCGAACGCGGTTTGCACGTCAATCCCCTCGTTAAAACTTCGCTCGCTCCCGGTTCACGCGTCGTCAGCGATTACCTCGAAAAAGCCGGCCTGCAAAAATATCTCGATCAGCTCGGCTTCAACCTCGTTGGCTACGGCTGCACGACTTGCATCGGCAACTCCGGCCCGCTCGCCGGGCCCATCGATGAAGCCATCACGAAGCACGACGTCGTCGCCGCATCGGTTCTTTCCGGCAACCGCAATTTCGAAGCCCGCGTGCATCAGAGCATCAAGGCCAATTTCCTCATGTCGCCGCCGCTCGTTGTGGCCTTCGCGCTCGCCGGCCGCGTGAACATCGACATGACCCAGGAACCGCTCGGCAAAGACAAGAACGGCGGCGCTGTGTATCTCAAAGACATCTGGCCAACCTTGCAGGAAGTGCGCGACCAGATGCAAAGCGCGCTGAAACCGGATGTGTTCCGCAAATTGTATCGCGATTTTGCCGGGCAAAATCCCAAGTGGAACGAAATCCCCTCCACCGCGGGCGACGTTTACAAGTGGGATGAAAAGAGCACCTACATCCAGGAACCGCCGTTCTTCACCAACTTCGGTTTGAAGCCCGGTCAAATCACCGAAATCACCGGCGCGCGGCCGCTGGCCATTTTCGGCGACAGCGTCACCACCGACCACATTTCGCCCGCTGGCAGCATCAAAAAGACCTCGCCCGCCGGCAAATATCTCGTCGAACACGGCGTGACTTATGAGGATTTCAACAGCTACGGCTCGCGCCGCGGCAATGACCGCGTCATGACCCGCGGCACATTCGCCAACGTCCGCATCAAAAACCTGATGGCTCCCGGCACGGAAGGCGGCGTGACGAAATTTCAGCCCACCGGCGAGCCGATGAGCATCTACGATGCCGCCGTCAAATACGCCGAACACCAGACACCGCTGATCGTCCTTGCGGGCCAGGAATACGGCACCGGCAGCTCGCGTGATTGGGCGGCGAAAGGCACCGCGTTGCTCGGCGTCAAAGCCGTCGTCGCGCAAAGCTTCGAACGCATCCATCGCTCGAATCTCGTCGGCATGGGCGTGTTGCCGCTGCAATTCAAGGAAGGCACCACCGCCCAAACCTTGAAACTCGACGGCACGGAAACCTTTGACGTGCTCGGCCTCAACGCTAATCTGAAGCCTCAACAAGACCTCACTCTCCGCATCAAGCGCGCGAACGGAAAAACCGACGACGTTCCTGTCCGCTGCCGCATCGACACGCCGATCGAAATCGACTACTACCAGCACGGCGGCATTTTGTCGTATGTGTTGCGGCAATTGGTTGCTTGATTGGAGCGCCGATCTCCTGATCGGCGCGATTCAAAAATGCCGAACGCACTGATACTCATGGCGTCGACCACCAAACGAGAGTATCTGCGACAGCTTGTCTCCGACAAGAATCGATGGTCCCGCGCTCTGACAGCCGAAGAGAAGGCGCTCGGTTTTCTGGGTTGGCACGAGCGAGGCTACCTGCCGCATTGTGATTTCCCGGGACTAGTCCAGTTCGTTACATATCGCCTCGATGATTCAATGCCTGCATCGCGTCGTGGAGAGTGGGAACATTTATTGAAGATCGAAGATGTTCGGCAGAGGCGCGCACAATTGAAGAAGTATTTAGACCGGGGAATTGGCAAATGTTTTTTGAGGCAAGCGAAAATTGCGGAGATTGTCGAATCCTCATTGCTGCATTTTCATGGTGAGCTCTATGATCTGCTCGCATGGTGCGTGATGCCTAACCATGTCCATGTGTTGGTCCACATTTGGGAGACACCGCTGTGGAAAATAATCGCAGCTTGGAAAAGGCCTCGTCTGCAAGAGCGCTCAAACTTCTGCGCGCTGAGCACCGATTTCCGGATCGGCGAGATTCGAAAACTTCCAACGCGCCGATCAGGAGAGCGGCGCTCCAATGGCAGCGCGAATACTGGGACACATTCATGCGAAACGAAGACCAACAGCGCAAAGCCATTCACTATATTGAAACCAATCCAATGAAAGCGTTGCTTTGCCGCGCTCCTGAAGATTGGCCTTTCTCGAGCGCGAAACTACGCGACGAGTTTTGCCAACTCGAAATTCCTGAGGAGGCAGTCCATGCCTGACCGGGAAACGAAAATCGAACCATCCCTTCGGCGAATCGCCGCCGAGGTCATCCAAAAATCAGATCGCGACCACCCTGCCGACGCCATCCTCCGCGAAACGTTCAAGCGTCTGCGCGTGCTTAGCCCGGCGGAGACCCGCCGGATCACTGAAGCCGTCTTCACGTATTTCCGCTGGCGCGGTTTTCTAAATCTCAACGACCAAATCTCCGCGCAAATTGAACAAGCCTTGGAATCGGACGCACAATTTCAAAAAGACTCAGCTTCGTTGTCGGACGAATTGCTTCGCGCCAAAACCGTTCCCAAGTGGACCATGGAAGAAGTGAATGCCGGCCCGGAATGGTTCCGGATTCTGCAAACGGCGCCAAACCTTTGGCTGCGCGCCAAGCGAGGGCAGGGGAGCGTGCTCGCCGAAAAGTTAGTTCCCACCACGCCCGGCCCCCTGCCCGACGCGGTGCTTTATCAAGGTGAAGAAGACCTCTTCCGGACGCCGGAATTTCACGCCGGCGAATTCGAATTGCAGGACATCAGTTCGCAGGCGGTGAGCCTCATCTGCGATCCGCAGCCGGGCGAAACCTGGTGGGACGCCTGCGCCGGTCAGGGCGGCAAGCTGCTGCACTTGTCCGATTTGATGGAAAACAAGGGCCTGATTTGGGCGAGCGACCGCGCCGAATGGCGATTGAAGCAATTGAAACGCCGCGCCGGCCGCGCGAAGGCCTTTAATTATCGCGCCGCGCTGTGGAACGGCGGCCCAAAATTGCCGACCAAAACTAAATTCGATGGCGTTCTCGTCGACGCCCCGTGCAGCGGCATCGGCACTTGGCAACGCAACCCGCACGCCCGCTGGACCACCACACGCGAAGACGTAAAGGAGTTGGGCGCCGTCCAAAAACGATTGCTCGCCAACGTCGCGGCGTCGATCAAGCCAGGCGGGAAATTGATCTATGCCGTCTGCACGCTGGCGAAATCCGAAACAGTCGAAGTCGTGGAGTCGTTCGAAAAACAATTTCCGGATTTCCAGCCGCTAGCCGTAAAGAACCCATTAAATCCAAAAAATCCAAACGCCGCCACATCGCCGCAAATCTGGATTTGGCCGCACGAAAGCGGCGGCAACGGAATGTTCGTGGCGGTTTGGAAACGAACCTCGTAGCCGCCGACACCGGAGCGCGGAGCATTGCTCCGCGAGTTGCGCCGAAGCAGAGGCCGCGGAGCGATGCTCCGCGCTCCGTTCACGCCGCCACCTTCTTCTGCACCGCATCCGCAATCGTATTCACGTTCTGCAGGATTTCCTTCGCCGCAGCCGGATCGGGAACCTTCAAGCCGAAGTTTTTATCGAGCCCGACCACGAGCTGCAGCGCGTCCACTGAATCGAGCCCGAGCCCGCCCGGACCGAAGAGCGGCATGTCGTCCGCGATTTCCGCCGCCGTGACCTGCAGCATCAGGTTTTCCACCATCATTGCCTTGATGCGTTCTTTGAGTGCTGTTACGTCTTCCATTTTAGTTAGAGGATTCCACCGTCGATTTTCAGAGTTGAACCCGTGATATACGCCGCTTCCGGAGACGCCAGGAACCGCACTGCCGCCGCGACTTCTTCGGGCTTTCCGAACCGCCGCATTGGTATCCGGCTCTGGGCCTGTTTGCGTTCTTCAGGGTTCATGCCGGAAATTGTATCCGTTTCAATGAAACCGGGACATAAGGCATTCACCGTAATGTTCAGTCGGGCCATTTCCTTGGCCAGCGACTGCGTCAAAGCCACGACTCCCGCCTTCGCCGCCGCGTAATTCGTCTGCCCCGCCGGCGCCAAAATCGCGCTCAACGACGCGATATTGATGATCCGCCCGCTCCGCTGCGAAACCATCGAATTCATCACCGCCTGGCAGCCATGAAATGTCGAATCCAGGTTTATCTTCAATATAGAATCCCACGAATCCACCGGCATCGTGGCCAGCAAACTGTCGTGATGCTTGCCCGCGTTATTCACCAGCACATCAATGCGCTGATGCTCCGCCAAAATCGTTTCGACAACCTTTTTCCACGAAGCCGGTTGCGTGACATCCAATTCAACCGATCGGCAGCGTTCCGGAAACTCAGCGGAAAGTTTGTCCACATTTTCGCGCCGCACGAAAACACCCAGCCAGACAACATTCTCCGGTGACTCCGATAAAAACGCGCGCGCGATGGCCTGGCCCAGGCCACCGTTGGCGCCGGTGATCAAAATGGCTCTCATGTAATGTGTTCCAACGGCTCCTCAAATACCGTTGCGGACAAAACGCGCCGCAATCGCCTGTTGATTGGTTCCGGCCACGCTGACGTCGGCGACATCGTATGCGCTCTGAGCCAGCGCGTCCACTGCCGCCACGCATTGCCACGCCGTGGAAGCCATGAGCGCTTCGCCCAATATTTTTTTCACGGACAATCGTGTCCCTCTCCAATTTTCCCACGCCTCCTGTTCGTGGCGATCTGGCCGCGGCAAACCGAGCAGGCCATCGCAGAGCAGGGCGCGGCCGGCCGAACCGTTCACTTCCGCTCGCGCCCGGCGGATGCCTTCCACCCGCCCGCGATTGTTCGAAAAAAGATGGGAATCCGTCACCGCGTCGAGCCGCACGGCGAAATGTTTCCCCGGCTCACGCTTCAAATAAATCGCGCCCGCGCCGTCGGCATAAATGATCTTTCGTTCGAAGAGTCGATACGCACCCGCCGTCAGCCAATCCATTTCCTCCGCGCCAATCACCAGGCAGGCATCCACGCGCTTGTCCGTCAACCAATCCGCCGCGAGAACCAATCCCTGCACAAATGTCCCCGGATCGCCGACCAGCGTGTAATTGATTCCGATCGTTCCCACCAGCGCCGCTAGATGGCTTGCGGGTGAATTGTAAACCGTCTCCGGAAAAACCAGCGGGCTCGCCGTGGCCGGATCTTTCAAAACTTCATCATAAAATCGCCGCGAATAATTCACGCAACCGCTTAGCGCGCAATACACAACCCCCAACCGCACCGCGCCACTGCTCACCTGGCTCGCGTCTTCGCCCAAAGCCTCCAACGCCGCGCTGACCGCGTAATGGGCAATGGGACTCGTCCGGCGCAACCGCGCGTGCGTGAGAAAAGGAGGCCTCGGATTGGGCGGAGGAACCTGCCGCACGCGGAGCGGCGCGTTGCCCGGCCGCGCCAGTTCCTTCGCTGGAATTTCGATAGTGGCACGGGCGTCTTGCCCGTATGTTTCGATTCGCACGGGCGAGACGCCCGTGCCACTGTTTTCGACGTGCGGACTGCTTTGCAAAGCCTCCCGAAACACATTCATTCCCCAACCCGCCGGCGAAACCGCTCCGGTGCCGCAAACAAAAATATCGCTCACGACCACCTCCGCAGAATGAGCGACGCATTCGCGCCGCCAAAACCAAACGAATTGGTCAGCGCATATTCAACTTTCGCGTCGGTCGGCTGGCGTACGGAAGGAAACGTGCACGCCGGTTCCAGCGTTTGCAGCGTCGCCGTCGGCGGCAGCCATTGCTCGCGCAGCGCCATCAGGCAAATCACCGCTTCGACCGATCCCGCCGCGCCCAGCAGATGGCCGATGCTGGCTTTGGTCGAGCTCACCGGAATATTCTTCGCGTGAGCGCCGGCCCAGCGATTGATCGCGTTCGCCTCCGCGATGTCATTCAGCGGCGTGCCCGTGCCGTGGGCATTGATATAATGGATCGCTTCGGGACTCACACCCGCCGACGCGCACGCTGCGGTCATTGAGGCGACCGCGGCATCGCCCTTCGGATGTGGTTGGGTAAGGTGATGCCCGTCCGTCGACGCGCCGTATCCGACAATTTCCCCGAGAATTTCCGCGTTCCGCTTTTTCGCCGAATCAAGTGTTTCCAACGCCAGCATGGCCGCGCCTTCGCCCAGCGCCAAGCCATCACGATGCGCATCAAAAGGGCGGCATTGCGTCGGCGAAAGCGCCTGCAGCGAATCGAATCCGGCAAAAACCATGTGGCTAAGGGCGTCATAACCGCCGGTGAACACGCGCTTCGCATGGCCGCGCCGCAACAAATCCCACGCGTGCCCGACGGAATTCGCGCCCGACGCGCACGCGTTCGCAATGATCGTCACCGGTCCATGAAAACCAAAGGCATCCACGAGATCCATCGCCTGCCGTTGCGACTGGTATTGCTGCACGCGCGTGACTTGCTTCCGATTATCTCGCGGAGCGTTGATGGCCTGGCGATAATACGTTTCCCCCTGGCTCATGCCGCCGCTCGTCGTGCCGAGAACCAGCGGCAAATCTTCGGACGGTTCCCATCCCGATTGCTGCCACGCCTCGTGAGCCGCGAGCAGCAACAGCTTCGAAGCGCGGTCCATGCGCCGCATGTGTTGGGAAGAAAGATGTGTGGCAGGCAACGAAGCCGGCAAATCCACCTGCGCCGCCGTTTTCACCCGCTGCCGTGAAACATCGAACAGCGTCACGGGCCGAATCGCGATTTTTCCCGCGCGAAAACCGTCCGCATTGTTTCGCCATCCGAATCCCAAAGCGGTGACAATGCCCGCGCCGGTAATCACGATGCGAGGCCGAGTGGTTGATGCAACGAACGGGAACAGCACAGCTCTTTATTGTTTCGCGTAATTGTATTGTCGAACCCGCCGCGAAGTCAACGCGCCGAAACTCAGGTAATGTCCTAATTCGGACGGAGCGCGGCTCTGTGAGCCGCGGCATTTCTTTAAGTGCGGGACGCCATGCCAGATTTGAGTCTTTCGGTTTGCGCGGTTGCTGCGGGTCGCAGATCGGCGCTCCGTAATATCAAATGCAGCGCCGCCGAAATCGCCATCTTTCCTCCATGGGTAAAAACCCCCAAACGTTCCGGGTTGTCACGTTGCACCGCCACTTCTATACTCCGCGGATGAAATTCACGACTCCATTCATGAAGACGAAATGTGTGTTGCTGGCCCTGGCGCTTTCTGGCTTGTGCCAGATGGTTTCCGCCGCCGAACAACCCACCGCGCTGCAATTGATCAAGAGCGCGAATGATTACGTCGGCAAAGATGTCAAAGACCAGGTGGTCCAAATCCGTTCCGAAAAATCCGTCGGCGCCCTCACCCCGAACATTTGGTATGTGGTTTTCTACGACCGGGACGCGACCTTCAAAACCGCCGAGGTGAAATTCGGCGCCGGCCAGAAGATGGATGTGAGGCACCCCATGCGCCCGCCGTTCTCGTACATCAATTATAAAAATGTTCTCGACCAGAAATCCATCACGGTCGATTCCGACAAAGCGATCAAAATCGCCACCGCGGAACCGCTGCTTTCCAATTTGAAAATCCGCGCCACTCAATTGTGGCTAGAGCGCAAGGATGGCGTGGACACCTGGAAGGTACGCCTATGGGCGCAAAAGCTGCGCCACCCGGATTCGGATGCGGACATCGGAGACGTTTACATTTCAGCCGATGATGGCAAGGTTTTGAGAGACGACTTGCACATTGACCGTGTGGATTAACCTGTTTCGCCCATGAACTCCGCGCCGCCAGAGCGACCAGACTACGATGTAGTCATCGCGGGCGGCGCGCTGGCGGGCGCGGCTACCGCCATCCTGCTGTTGCGCGAACAACCGCAACTGCGGGTTCTGATTGTTGAGAAATCTTCCGTGTTCGGCCGTCGCGTGGGCGAGGCGACGGTCGAAATCAGCGGCTATTTTCTCTGCCGCGTCCTCGGCCTCACGCAATACCTGAACGAATCGCATCTCGTGAAACAAGGGATGCGGTTCTGGTTCGCGAATTCCCATACTCAAACACTGGAGGATTGCAGCGAGATTGGCGGCAAATACCTCTCGCGCGTGGCGTCGTTTCAATTGGATCGCGCCGCGTTGGACGAGGAAGTTCTCAAACGCGCCACGGCTCTCGGCGCAAAAGTGTGGCGGCCGGCCACGATTGGAAAAATTCGTCTGAATCCCGGCGGCATCCAGACCATCGAAGTCAAAATTCCCGAACCGAACGGCGAATCCCGCAACCCCAGTCCGGATTCTCCCGCGCCCGGCATGAGGACCATTTCCGCGCGCTGGTTCGTGGATGCTTCCGGCGTGGCCGCGCTGCTCGCAAGGCAGGAAGGCTGGCTCAAACCCAACACCGAACATCCCACCACCGCCGTCTGGGCGCGCTGGACCGGCGTGAAGGATTGGGACGGCTGGGAACTCGCGCAGAAATTTCCCAAATGGTCCAAAATGTGTTTCGGAATTCGTTCCACCGCCACCAATCATCTCGTTGGATCCGGTTGGTGGGCGTGGGTGATTCCGCTCAAAGGCGGCGATGTCAGCATCGGCGTGGTGTTCGATCAGCGCCTCGTCAACTGGCCGGAAGGCGGTTCGCTCGGCCAGCGCCTGAAGGATTTTCTGATGGCGCACCCGGTTGGCCGCGAAATGCTCGCCGATGCACAATGGCGCGAAAGCGATGTGCATTGGCGCAAGAACCTGCCGTATTGCAGCACCACGTTCGCCGGCGACGGCTTTGCCATTGTGGGCGACGCCGGCGCGTTCATCGATCCGTTTTACAGTCCCGGAATGGATTGGGTGTCCTACACGAGCTGCGCCTCGGCAAAATTAATCCTCGCGCAACAACGCGGCGAACAAATCGCTCCGCTCGTCGCGCGCCATAACAAGGATTTTTCCCGCAGCTACGCTCGGTGGTTCGGCGCTCTTTACAAGGACAAATACGAATACCTGGGCGATTTCGACTTCATGCGAATCGCGTTCCAGATGGATATCGGACTGTATATTCTTTTCGTCGCGTCGCAGCCGTTTAAATGGGGCATGAAAGCGCTCGCTCAACCGGTCTTTTCAGTTCCGCTCTCGATTCCATTTTATCACTTCATGCGTTTTTACAATCGCCGCCTCGCGCAAATGGCCCGCGCGCGAAGGCGCCGCGGCGTTTGGGGCAGAACGAATGATTGCCGTCGCTACCTGGTGCCTGGATTTGGCTTTTCCCCAAAAACCGCCGGACTGGTCGCCCGCGGCCTGTTCAACTGGGCCTGGTTGGAACTGTCCGAAGGCTGGCGCTCCTGGTTCGAACCGCCGTTAAAAGCAGAGCAGGGGATGCAACCTGCTTCTCCCGCAGTCCAAACCGCTCCCTGAACCGTGATAGACCAATGGTTGTATTCGAAGAGAGACGCTGGAGCAACTTCTCCCTCTCCCATCGGATGGGAGAGGGCAGGGGTGAGGGTTCGGGTTCATTGAAAGTCGGCTCTTAGGGTTCGGGGGGCATCTAACTTACTGCGGCCTTGCATTCACCACCCCCGTATGCCGCACATTCGCCCGGAACATCGGCCACGCGCTGTTCATCAGCGTGGCATTTCCAATCACAGCATGGAGTTTCCCGAGCCAACTCATGGCATACACTCGCGTGTCCGGCGCGATCAAAGGACAAGCAACGAATGCCGAGTCAAACCTCGTTTGACGGCGAATGTCGGAATTGGACGCGATCGCCGACAGCGTGCCATCCCAATTCGCGTAAAAAATCCGATCATCAGCCGCAACCGTCGGCGTCGAATCCAGCAGCAGTTCGGGAACGATCTGTTTCCACTTCACCTTTCCCTCCGGCGAAATCGCCGAGCGATATTCGTTGATGCAGATATAAATCGTGCCATCCGCCGCGATCACCGGCGAAGATTCCGTGATGCCTCCCGTCACCACGCTCCAGCGCAAGGAACCGCCCGGACTTACCACGTAGAATTTTCCATCGACGGATGAGAAATAAATGTTTCCGGCGAAATCAATCGCCGGCGACGAAATCACCGGCCCGCCGGTTGCAAATTCCCATTTCTTGCCGCCGTCAGGCTTGAGAGCGTAAAGCCTCTTGTCGTGCGAGCCGAAGTAAATCGTCCCATCCGCGCCGATGGCCGGCGACGACGTGATTTCTCCGCCCGTCAAAAAAGTCCATTTGAGTTTGCCGTGCGGATTCAACGCGTAAAATTTGCGATCCCACGAGCCGAAATAAATCGTCCCATCGTTCGCGATGGCCGGTGACGAGTCCACCCAACCCTCCGTTGCAAACGACCACTTCAGTTTGCCCTCAGGCGTGACCGCGTAAAAATTCCGGTCACGCGACCCCACATAAATCGTCCCATCATCGCCTATCGCCGGCGACGATTTGATGTCCAGACCGGTTTTAAAAGCCCACTTGATGTAGCGATTGGTGCTGACCGCATAAAGATTGTGGTCGCCGGAACCAAAATAAAGCGTGCCATCCGGCGAAAGAGCAGGGGTTGAAGCGTTGTGCGTGCCGGCGCGCAACGTCCACGCATTCGTGAATTGCGGCATCCCATCCGCACGAACCTGGTTTCGAAAAAGAGGCAGAATGCCCGCAAATGCCAGAATGAGAATATGACGGCGCTTAATCATCGAGCGCCCAAGTCTGCGGTATGCCGAACCAAAACGCCAGCCCGAGCATCAAGCTCGGAGCGACGGAAATTGACGGTAAACCTCCAGAGGGCGCGAATTTTTCTCCCTCTCCGCCGCGAAGCGGGGCAGAGGGCCAGGGTGAGGTGGGGTTAGAAAAAGTATCCTCTCGTTTCGCTCCGCGAATTCCAAAGCCAGGTGCCGCGCGCCAGCATCCCGGAGTGCGGCGGCCCTCCGCCGCTTTCAACAAAGGAAAAAATTGCCAGCGCAGGAATCCGTCACAAATCAGGAGAGCGCCTTCAAACCCGCGCCGCCGTCTCCCGCGCGCTTTCCACATCCGCCTTCCGAAAACCATTCACCGTGCGCGTCGCATAGAAATCCGCCAGGCTTTGTGTCGACGGTTCCAATCCCTCCGCCGCCACCGCATTGAGAATTCGCTCCTCAGTCATGATAAAACGATCGCGTTTATAGAGCAGGTAATTCTCCCGCAGATCCGCCGGCGTCAAATTGATCGTCACCAGATTCGCCCCCGTGCGCAATCCGCGGCGGTAGCCCGTGCCGGCCCCCGCTAGGTTCAGCGCGCTCACGGACGGGATCACCCAATCGGGCCGCATCAAGCGCAACGCCGCCATGCAATTCAACGTCACGTCAATGTTCCCCATCGGCTTGCCCGCCAGCGGTGTTTCCTCCCCCGGAATGAACGGGCTCACGCTGCAACCAGCCAGCGGCAACTGCGCCGCCAGCGAAAAATTAGCCAGCAAATTCTCCCGCGATTGCCCCGGCAAACCCGCAATGAACCCCGAACTCACGCGCCACCCGCTGTTCGCCATATACCGAATGTTCTCCAGCCGCTGCTCGATTTTGCCCGGTGATTCCATCGCCGCGTACAGCTTCGGATCCGCAATTTCAAATTTGATGATGTAAATCGTCGCGCCCGCCTGCTTCAATTCGTCATACAATGTGTGGCTGAGCGACCCGAGGCAGACGCTCACGCCCAAATCCGTTTCGCGGCGCAAGGTCCGGATCAGCGGCAGCACCACCTCGCGCACCGCCACTGGGTCTTCGCCCGCCTGGATGTTCACATCCGTCATGCTGGCGGGGCGATGGTGAATCAGCAGCTCGGCAATTCTTTCGTGTTCAACCCGAAACCGTTCCAACGCGCGGTTGCTGCGGCGCATGCCGCAATAAGCGCAGTTTTCGCGGCAATAATTGGAAACCTCCACGACTCCGCGGACAAAAACATTGCGCCCAAAATGGGATCGCGCCGCCAGCGCCGCCTTTCCATGAAGTTCCTCTTGAGCCTCGCCGTGCAGATACAACTCCTCGGCGCCAGGCATTCGCGGTTGAGTCATCGCCGAAAAATAGAACCGTCCCGCTCCGAGTGCAAATGAATTCCTGTCCTCGATGATGGGGAAATACCCTAAAGGAAAAAACTTGGAGCGCCGCTCTTCCTTGCCGTAATTTTCCTTGGATGAATTGGATGACTCAATGCGCGGCCGTGATCCCCTGTCTCAACGAGTCTCGCACGCTCGCTAACGTCGTCGAATCCGTGCGGGAATTCGTGCCCACCGTGATTGTGGTGGATGACGGCTCACGCGATGGCACCGCCGATGTGGCAAAATCTGCCGGAGCGGAAGTCATTCGCCACGATCATCCGCGCGGAAAAGGAGTGGCTCTCCAGGCCGGTTGGCAACGCGCCCGCGAATTCGGCTTCACCTGGGCGCTCGCCCTGGATGGCGACGGTCAACACGCCGCCAGTGATATCCCTCGCTTTTTCGAATCAACCGAACGCACCCACGCCGAACTGGTTGTTGGCAATCGCATGGACAATCCGGCTGCCATGCCCCGGCTGCGTCGATTTGTGAATCGTTGGATGAGCGCGCGCATTTCCGCGCTGGTGGGAGTTTCATTGCCCGATTCCCAATGCGGCTTTCGTTTGATGAATCTCAAAACGTGGGAAAAACTGCCGGTCAACGCCACGCATTTTGAAATCGAATCCGAAGTCCTGCTCGCGTTCGCCGGCCACCGTCGCGGCATCGAATTTGTGCCCATTGAAGTGATTTATAAAAATGAGCGCAGCAAGATCCATCCGCTCCGCGATACCATCCGCTGGTTCCGCTGGTGGCTCCACGCCCGGCAATATATAATGGAATTAAGAAAATCGCAGTCGATTTCAGGAACGGCCAGCATGTCATTAACACCCAGCTTTAGCTGGGTGACGAGTCCAGCCAGACACTCGACCAACCGCTTTAGCGGTTTAAAATCTTTACAACTACAGAAACCACGAATGGACACGAATGGACGCGAATGATTACTGTTCATTAGTCCCGCCATGGCGGGATTCGTGGTTGTCATAAAAACATTCCGCCTGCGCTTCAAAGAAAAAACATGAATCCGGTGTACGAACAAATGACCGAAACACAAAGCAGCGCGCCAGCGCCCGTCTCGAAACGCCGCAGACTCCTGAAGCGAATTCTCAACTTCCTTATCGCCGCGATGTGCGTGGGCTTCATGATCCACGAAATCTCGAACCTGCTTTCCCGCAGCGCGAAACCCGCCGGTTTTGCGCAGGGCATGTTGCAAGGCGCGCTCATGCCCGGCGCGCTGCCGAATCTCGCCTTGGGAAACGACGTCATTATTTACGCGCCCAATAACACCGGCCGCACCTACAAACTCGGCTACACCCTTGGCGTCAACGCCTGCGGCGCCATCTTCTTCGGCTGGTTCTTCTGGCGTGTCAGCAAGTGGAAGAAGGATTGAACGGAGCGCCGAGCACCAGCTCGGCCCGGTTGAAAGCTCCCAGCGTCTAGGGAAACATTACGCACCAACATCCGAGAGCTCAGGCTGCTGAGTTTTTGGAACTTGGAGTTTGGAATTTGGAACTTTTCTGGACGCTTGGAGCTTTTGATCTCTTGCGCTTGATTCTCTTGTCACCCACGCCTTCCACCGTTAAGTTGCGCGCGCTTATGGAAAAAGTCGTCATCATCGGCACGGGTTGCGCGGGGCTCACCGCCGCGCTGTACACCGCCCGCGCCAACCTCAAGCCCCTCGTCCTCACCGGCAAACAACCCGGCGGACTCCTCACCACCACCAGCATCGTGGAAAATTTTCCCGGCTTTCCGGAAGGCGTTGATGGCTTCGAACTGATGACCCGCATGCAAAAACAAGCCGAACGCTTCGGCGCGCGAGTCCAATTCGGCACCGTCGAATGCGCGGATTTGAGCGGCCGCCCCATCCTGCTCACCATCGATGGCGAAAGCGTCCGCACCGAAACGTTGATCATCGCCACCGGCGCCGGCCACCGCCATCTGGGCCTGGAAAGCGAACATCTCCTGGAAAATAAAGGCGTGACCTACTGCGCCACCTGCGATGGCGCACTGCCGATTTTCCGCAACCAACCGCTCGTGGTCGTCGGCGGCGGCGATTCGGCGTGTGAAGAAGCGCTTTATCTCACCCGATTCGGTTCGCAAGTTCATTTGATCCATCGCCGCGGCTCCTTGCGCGCCTCCCGCATCATGGCCGAACGCGTCCTCGCCCATCCGAAAATCAATCCCATCTGGGATTCCGTCGTCACCGAAGTGCTCGACGTGAAACAGGACAAGGTCACCGGCGTCCGCGTCCAACACGTGAACACTCAGGCGGAATCCACGGTGGATTGCGCCGGCGTTTTCGTGGCCATCGGCCACATCCCGAACACCCAGATTTTCAAAGGCTCCATCGACATGGATGACGCCGGCTACATCGTCCCGAAAAAAGGCGTGCACACCAACGTCTCCGGCGTTTTCGTGGCCGGCGACTGCGCCGACCGCGTCTATCGCCAGGCCATCACCGCCGCCGGCATGGGCTGCGCCGCTGCCATCGAAGCCGAACGCTATCTCGAAGCGCTGAACCAATAAATCGTAGCGCAGGCTGGCAGCCTGCTATGTCGCAGGTTGCCAACCTGCCTCGCGTGGATCGGTCCGAGCAGATTGAAAAACCCACCAGGCCTATGCGTGAACAAATGCCAGTTGAAATCGCCAACGGCCAAACCTACCTGATCATCGTCCAGGCGGACCGCGTAATTGACTACACGTGGGCCATGATGCCGCACGTGGAGTTCGTGAAGCGCAGCGTCGGCAAACTTCCCGCCGACGCCCGGGTCGGAACCGTCTCGAAGATTGATGGTGAAATCGCCGTCATCACCTCCAAGACCTTTTACGACGTCCAAATGCCCGCCCCCGACTGGGTCACGAAGACCGTCAAATCAGTATTCAAATAAATCCGGCAACCGGTATCTTAAAATCTTTGAGATTCGGATTTGCTGACAGACAGTGTTCATGGCGCAGTTGCCAGCTTGCTGTATGGCAGATTGCCAATTGCTTTGCGGAAAAGATATCCGTCTCTATTCTAAAGCTCCGTGGGAGCGACAGATGGTAGCCTAGGGCAAGGTTGCGCAGCAGCCGCAGCCCTGGGTAAAGTCCCAACAAACCTGCTTTTTCGTCATTCGCCCCACCTGAAGGCGAATGACGAAAAAGGGCAAAATGCAACCGAAAACATGACAGCAAGCCCCTGCCTTATCGCAGATTGGAAATCCTGTGATACGCACGACCGTTAATCTCCTTGACAAACAAACCACAACTGCCGATTAAAAAATCATGTTCACAGCGAAGGACATCAGGGAAATGATGAAAACAAAACCGTTTCGGCCATTCAAAATCTACTTGTCGGACGGCTCAAGCTACGAAATCACGAATCACGACATGGCCATGATAAGCAAGAATTACATCGAGGTCGGCGTGCATCCTGATCCTGACGGGATCGTTGATCGCATCGTGAGTTGTGCCATCCTTCACATCAGCAGAATCGACAAGTTGCAGCCGGCCTAAATGCCAATTTAGACCACCGGCCATCGTGACCGAACGGTCAACACCGGAGCGCCGGTCTCCGACCCGGCACGTCCGACCAATCCGCTCCCAACGCGCCGGATCAGAGATCGGCGCTCCAAAGACCCCGAAAAATTTCCCAGTATCCCTCACCGCCAAAACCTGTTAACCTTTGTGGGAAGAGACCATTATGCCCGACACCACAAAAAAACCCCATCCCGCGCGCGTGATATTTCTCGAAGGCCGCGGCGACCTGCCCATGGTGGAAATCACCACCGCCTGGAGCACCGCTGAGATTTATCTGCACGGCGCCCACGTCACCAATTTCAAGCGGCACAACGAGCTGCCGTTGCTCTTCCTCAGCCAATGCAGCCGCTTCCAGGAAGGCCAGCCCATTCGCGGCGGCGTGCCTGTGATCTTTCCGTGGTTCGGCCCGCGCGAAGGCCTGCCCATGCACGGCTTCGCCCGCATCAAATCCTGGGAATTGAAGGAAATGGTGCCCTCCCTGGACGGCACCGTCTGCCTGCGTTTTCAATTGCCGGACGTCCCCGAAGCCGCCACCTATCCGGAATTCTGCGCCGAATACGTCGTGACCATCAACGACAGCCTCACGCTCGAACTGATCGTCACCAACAAATCCGCCGACGCGAAACTCGAATTTGAAGCCTGCCTGCACACCTACTTCGCCGTGGAAGACATCGCGTCCACCAGCGTCGCTGGTTTAAAAGGCGTTTCCTACCTCGACAAAGTCGCCAACTTCGCCCGAAAAACCGAGACCGATGACGCCATCCGCATCAACTCCGAAGTCGACCGCGTTTACCTGGACACCCCCGGGACCGTGGAAATTCGCGATGCGCAACTGCATCGAACCATTCGCGTGGAAAAACAAAACTCCGCCTCCACTGTCGTCTGGAATCCCTGGATCGCCAAAGCCCAGCAGATGCCCGATTTCGGCAATGAGGAATATCAAAACATGGTCTGCGTGGAATCTGGCAACGTGAACGCGAACCGGATCGTTCTGTTGCCCGGAGAGACTTCCGCCCTCAAAGTCAAATTAAGCAGCGGCCCGTTGAAATAGCCCAAGATAGCGGACGCTATTTTGCTTCAGAAAAAAGGAAACGCATCTCTTTTTCGAAGCTCGGGCGGAGCGCCAGAGGGTAGCCAGGGGGCCGCTGAACGCGTTCATTTCCAGAAAAGCCGCCTAGAACAAAGGTTGGATTGTTCGCGCAAGGAATTTTTGATATTAAGACAACCATCCATGATGCATTGGCAACGTTGTCTTTGGGCCCTCGCAAGCCTGAACCGCACCGCACTCGAAGCCACGCGCTACGCATGAAATACGCGCTGCAGAAACTGGGACGTAATCCGCGATTTGCATGACCCCCACGACACGGCCGCCGGGCCCATCCCGGCGGCCTTTTGTCGGTACCGCAGCCCTGGATAAGATCAAGCAAACCTGCTTTTTTCGTCATCCGCCCCAGTGAAAGGCGAAGAACAAAAAAGGCCAAAATGCAAGCACGGTTCGAAGCCGCTCTTCGGATATTCTCTACAGACCAACGTCCCCTCGGCATTCTTCTGCCTTTATCCGAGCCCCTCGTCAGGGCTTGGAACAAAAAACTTCTTCTCCCTCCGTGGACTTTATCCCACAATGCCGCGCTTATGAATCTATTTGATTTGTCAGGAGAAGTAGCGGTGGTAATCGGCGCCACGGGCGCACTCGGCGGCGCATTGGCCGAAGGATTGGCCGAAGCCGGCGCGAAGGTGGCCGTGCTGGGCCGCAATCAGGAGCGCGGCCAGGCTCGCGTCAAAGCCATCGAAGGAAAAGGCGGCAAGGCATCATTTTTCAATTGCGATGCCGTCAACAAGGAAAGCCTCCAAACCGCGCAGCAAGCCGTGGAAAAAGCTCTCGGCCCCGTGACCATCCTCGTCAACGCCGCCGGCGGCAACGACCCCAAAGTCACCGCCACCGCCGACAATCCCTTTGAAAAAATTCCGCTCGACGCCTGGCACGCGAATTTCGATTTGAACCTTGTCGGCGGCGTGTTTTTGCCCTGCCAGGTCTTCGGTCCGGCCATGGTCGCGCGCGGCAAAGGCAGCATCATCAACATCGCCAGCGTCTCCGCCCACCTGCCGCTCTCGCGCGTGGTCACCTATTCCTCGGCGAAAGCGGCCGTCCTGAACCTGACCGCATTTCTCGCCCGCGAATGGGCCACCAAAGGCGTTCGCGTGAACACCATCACGCCCGGATTTTTCCCCGCGGAACAAAACCGCAAACTCCTGTTCAAGGACGACGGTTCACCGACTGACCGCACGAAATCGATTTTGGGCCACACGCCCATGAATCGTTTCGGCGACGCCCGCGAACTGATCGGCGCCGCCGTTTTCCTCGCCAGTTCGAAAGCCAGCGGTTTCGTAACCGGCTCCGACATCCGCGTCGACGGTGGATTTTTGTGTCAAACGATTTAACTTAAATGGATCAACCACGGATTAACACAGATGGACACGGATGCCCTTCCAGGGATAATCGCGGAGCTTTAAAATCCGTGTTTATCCGTGGTTAGCCGTGGTTTACAATCCAATTGTTTCTATGAACGTAGTGTCAGCGCAGCAAGTCTCCGAGATCATCGCGAAAACATGTCCCGCCGATAAATATCGCGGCAAAAAAGTCGTCGTCATCATTCCCGACGGCACGCGCACCGCGCCGGTCGGGCTAATGTTCAAGACCCTCCACCAGCAGATCGGCTCCGTCACCAAGGCGTTCGATATTCTCATCGCGCTCGGCACGCATCCGCCCATGAGCGAAGAAGCGATTTGCGGCCGCCTGGAAATTTCGCTGGAAGAACGTCGCGGCCAATACCGCAACGTCCAATTTTTCAATCACGAATGGGACAACGATGCCGCGTTGAAAGACATCGGCACCATTCCCGCCAGCGACATCAGCGAATTGACCGGCGGATTGTTTTCGATGGACGTGCCCGTCGAGATCAACAAGCTCGTTTACAACTACGACCAAATCATCATCTGCGGCCCGGTATTTCCGCACGAAGTCGTCGGCTTCTCCGGCGGCAATAAATATCTGTTTCCCGGCGTCGGCGGCCCGAAGATTTTGAACTTCTTCCATTGGCTCGGCGCCGTTTGCACCAACCCGATGATCATCGGCAACAAATGGACGCCGGTGCGCAAAGTCGTCGATCGCGCGGGCGCGATGGTGAAAGTGGACAAACTCTGCTTAGCCATGGTCGTCGCGCCCGACAAATCACTCGCCGGCCTGTTCACCGGCACGCCCGAAGCGGCCTGGGACGAAGCCAGCGAACTTTCCCGGCAGATTCATATCACGCGCCGGCCGAAACCGTTCAAAACCGTGCTCTCCTGCGCCCCGGCCATGTACGACGAAATCTGGGTGGCCGGCAAATGCATGTACAAGCTCGAACCCGTCGTCGCCGATGGCGGCGAACTCATCATTTACGCGCCGCACGTGCACGAAATTTCCGTCGTGCACGGGAAAATCATCAGCGAACTCGGCTATCATTGCCGCGATTACTTTTTGAAACAGTGGGACAAATTCAAGAATTACCCCTGGGGCGTGGTGGCGCATTCCACGCACGTCCGCGGCATTGGCACTTATGAAAACGGCGTGGAAAACTGCCGCGTGCAAGTGACGCTCGCGACGGCCATCCCGGAATCCGTCTGCCGCAAAATCAATCTCGGCTACCGCGACCCCAAAACCATTCGCACCGAAGACTTCGCCAACCGCGAAAACGAAGGCGTTCTCCTCGTCCCCAAAGCCGGCGAAATGCTCTTCCAACTCGAACACCCGCCCACCTGGGCCGGCGGAAACGGCAAATAACCGTAGCATTGAACCCGTGAACCACGACATATCATTGGGCCGAATCGAGGAGAGATGCTCGATCAATTTCCCCCTCTCCATCGGATGGGAGAGGGCCGAGTGAGGGTTAGCGTTTGTGGGAAGAAGGCTCTGACTTTCCTCTGAAATAATTTTGTTCGAGTCAATTGGCATTCCCGAGCTTAAATCTTCGTGAGCGCCTGATGAAAAGATGCACCTACTGCGGAAAGGAACATCCAAACGAAGCCGTAATCTATTCGATAGACGGAATGATTCTAGCCGGGGATGGCATGGCAATTCCTCCGCTAGTGGGGGAGCCTTCCGCAACTGTGCCCGCCTCTTCCACTCGAACACGGCCAACGCGAGACCACAGCGACCGCCGCCTTCGTATCATTGAATTATCGCTGGTATGCACCATCGCGTTCGGAAGCAGCATCTTTATTTCCATTAACTCTCTGTTTGGCGGGAGTCTTCCCAGTAGGAGTTCCCTCTCTTGGCCCATTGGCGTCGTGCGTGAACTCTCAGTTCTCGTTTTGCTTTGGTATGTATTGTTTCGCCGATCAAAGTCGTTATTTGACCTCGGCTTCGGATGGAAGTGGGCAGACATCGGTTGATCCATTGTTCTCTGGCTTGCGGGATATGTTGCCTATTTCGGGATAATCGGTGTGATTTCTTGGGCTATTTATGCTTTTGGCCTGACAATTTTTAGCCATCCTCCGGGCTATAGTAGCGTGTCTCAGTATCTGTTTGGTGGCGGAGTCTTTGTCACCACAATAATCTATCAGTGTATCAATCCGTTTTTTGAAGAGTTGATCGTTCGAGCTTACGTAATGACTCAAGTGCGGCAGTTGACGAACAGTGCCGTCATAGCTGTGATTGCAAGCACTCTGCTGCAGACGAGCTACCACTTTTATCAGGGAGTTCCATTAGCGCTTGCAGAGGGGGGGGCATTCTTCGTCTTTTGTCTCTATTACGCCAAAACGAAGCGAATCACCCCGATCATCCTCGCACATCTATATTCCGATGTGGTACCAAGCATGTTGTATGTGGTGCGCCATTGGCAAAGATAGTGAGCTTACCCCGCCACCTCGTGCGGCACCTCATGAACCGGCGGCAATTCATTCAGCAATACCCAATACATCCCGAGGCTGCCGACCGCTTCCGTGAATTTTTCGAAATCCACCGGTTTGCAGATGTAGCTGTTCGCGCCCAGGTCGTAGACTTCATCCCGATCACGCTCCTGGCGGGAACTGGTCAGGACGACCACGGGCAACCGGCGGGTCCGAACGTCGGAACGGATGCGCCGAAGCACTTCGATGCCGCTGATCTTCGGCAATTTCAAATCGAGCAGAACGACCGCCGGAAGCATATCAATTTCACCCCCCACAAGTTTGTCGCTGCCAAAAAGCATTTCGATCGCTTCAGCGCCGTCGTGGGCCACGATGACCTCGTTTTTGATATTGCTCCGGCGCAGCGCACGTAACGTCAGTTCTTCATCATTCTGGTCATCCTCGACCAGCAGGATGGTCTTGCGCGTCAACGTCCGATCATCGATGGGAACATTTATTTTTGAGGTCATAGATATTTGAGCCAGCATACCCTTGAAAACTGAACTCCTACAACCCCGCGTTCACCCCATACGCACCGAGGGAACAAACACCCCCGTAGCGGCGCCCTCGGAAGAGCGCCGCAAATTTATTTTGCACCTCCACAACGGCTTTGAACCCGCAACGGAATGTCGTTAGAAAACCGCAATGGAAAGGAGATGGCCGGCATCCAGCAGACAAAGGGAAACTCTATTTGGCTCTCGGGAAAGCGCCTTGCGGGCAATTTTGGTTTACCTCCTCGCGAGCATCTCGGGAACCGCAACATTAGAAAACCATGACACCGGGCGACACGGTTGGTTCTCCGAATTCTTGCGCTACAGCGTCAAGCCGGAGGAGAAAAACCAACGCCGCAAGCCCTTGTTTGGCGCTACTATGAGTGCAGAGCGCAGCGTCGACACCGCTTTTTCGCGCAGCAAAGCGCGGTCACCGCTGCGTTTTGCCGGCGCAGTCCGAAAGTGCTTCGCACCGACTCGTGCGAAAGTGCGCTGAAATTTCGTGCTCCGGGGCAGAAAAAAGTTGCAAAATCCCCATTAAATACTATAAGGAATACTGTAGTTAGCAGAAAGAATTTAGTTTAGGTTCGCGCACAATTTCGAATCTCGGTTCCTCACCAATTAGTTGTGCTCCGACGGCGGATAACCCTGCATATTGTGGTTTTTCGCTTTACTATTTTAACGCAGTTTGCTTTTGTAAAGCCAATGTATCTCAAAAACTTAACGGTTTTAGGATTTAAGTCCTTCGCGGACAAGACCTCCCTCAATTTTCAGCCCGGCGTGACGGCCATCGTAGGCCCCAATGGGTGTGGTAAGTCGAACGTGTCAGACTCAATCCGTTGGGTACTGGGTGAGCAATCGGCGAAGGCGCTGCGTGGCGGCGAAATGCCGGACGTCATCTTTAACGGAACTGATGGCCGCAAGCCGATTGGCATGGCCGAGGTTTCGCTGACTTTAGGTGACGTGGACGAGGAGCATCTACGCGCGGCGGGCGTGGAGGTGAGCTACAACGAAGTGACGGTGACGCGGCGGATTTTCCGCGATGGAGGCAGTGAATATTTCATCAACAAAGTTCCGTGCCGGTTGAAGGACATTCAGCAGTTGGTGATGGGCACGGGCATGGGCAAGACGAGCTACAGCATCCTCGCGCAGGGGCACATCACGCAGATTCTTTCCAGCAAGCCAGAAGATCGCCGGATGATTTTTGAAGAGGCGGCGGGCATCACGAAATTCAAGGCGCAGAAAAAAGAATCGCTGCGCAAACTGGAATACACGGAACAGAATTTGGTGCGCGTGGCGGATTTGATTCGCGAAGTGAAGCGGCAGATCGGCTCGCTGCAACGGCAGGCGGGCAAGGCGCGGCGCTATAAGCAGCTTTCACAGGAGATGCAGCATCTCGACACGCAACTCGCGCGGCATCAGTTCGACGTGTTGCAATCGGAAATCAACGAGCGCCAAACGATGGCGGAAAAGTTGCGCGAGGAAATTGAGACGGGCTCGGCGAGCGTGCTGCGTTGCGAAGATGAGATCGGGCAATTGCGCGAGCGGCTTTCGGAACTGGAACATTCGATTGCGACGATGCAACAGCGCGGTTTGGAATTGAAGGGCGAAGCGGACCGGCACGAGAGCCGGATTCAATTTAACGAAGAGCGCTTGAACGAGATCGCGTCACAGAACGCGAAGGCGTTGGAGGAAATCGCGCAGGTAGAGGAGCGTCGCAATGCGGCGTCGGATGAACAGACGGTCGTCGCGGAGCGGTTGCAGGCGTCGGAAACGGCGCTGGCGCAGCAGCGAGAGACGCTGGAAGCGAAGCGGGAGGCGTTGCGGCAGGTGGAGCGCGATTTGCAGGAGCGGCAGGAGACATTGCGCAAGGCCCAGGCGGATGCGTTTGCGGCGGCGCAGGATTTGTCGCGCGCGCGGAATGAAATCACGGCGCTCGATTTGCAGAAGCAGGGAAATGTGGTTCGGTTGGAAAAACTTTCGGCGGAAAAAATTCAATTGGAAGAAGAACGTTCGCTGCTCGAAGCGCGGTTGCAGGAATTTACCGCGAATGTGGAAGCGGAAAAGTTGAGCGTGCAGACCAAGCGCGGCTCGGTCGAAGAACGGCAGAAGCGGTTGCGCGTGATCCAGGAGGAATTGAACCAGGCGTCCCAGGAGCAGGATAAATATCTGCATGCACAATCGGAGAAACGTTCGCGGCTCAACGTGCTGGAGCAATTGGAAGGCTCGCACGAGGGGTTCAGCGCGGGCGCCGTGGCGGCGTTGCGGCGGTCGCAGGCGGTGATTGGTTCGCTGGCCGAGCGGATTCGCGTGCCGGACGATTACGTGGTGGCGATTGAAAACGCGCTGGGGCATCACTTGCAGTTGGTTTTGACCGAGCAACCGCAGCAGGCGCAGGAAATTTTGGCGGATCTGACGGCGAGCAAGGCGGGCCGCGCGAGCATTGCGGCACTGGCAGTCGAGATGCCGGTGCATCAATTGGTTTTTTCGGGCGACATGGCCCCTGCGGCGGATGAGCAGGTGGTGAAGAGCCAGTTGGAAAAGGGCGAGGTCGTTCCCGCGCTCAATGTGGTGAAGATCGATCCGGCGGTGGAAAAATTGGTGAAGAGTTTGTTGGGTCGAACGTTCATCGCGCCGAGTTTGAATTCCGCGACGGCCCAGTTGCAAAACGGCCATGCGGGATGTGATTTCGTGACGTTGTCGGGCGATTTGCTGAATCGCCACGGCATTTACACGGGTGGTTACTTGAACGGGCATGGCAATGGCCGCGCGCCGTCGTCGATTCTCGGGCGCAAAAACCAGATTGCTGAATTGGAGATCGCGCTGGCGGAGTTGCAGGAAAAAATTGCGGAATTGAGCCGGCGCAAGGGCGCGCTGCAAAGCGAGCAAACGGAATTGCAGGCGAGCTTGCAACAGGCGCAGACGGAATTGCGGCAGCAGGAAGTGGCGATTGCCACGCGCGAGGGTGAATTCACGGCGCTGGAAAATTCGCGGCGGCTGTTGCACCAAAAAATCGACACGGTGGTTTACGAAATCCAAAGCCTAGCGGCGCAGGAACAGGAAGGATTGCAGAAACGCACGGCATTGACGGACCGCGCGACGGAACTGGAGACGCGCGAGCGGATGCAGCAGGAGCAGGTGGCGTCGTTCACGGCGGACCTGGAAAATTTGCGGCAGAAGCGCGACACGGCAAACACGGAATTAACGGAGAGCAAAGTGGCGCTGGCGTCGGAGGAGCAGCTTTGCGTTTCGTGCCGGCAGCAGAAACAGAATTTGGAGCAGCGCATTCGCGAGTTGGCGCAGGTGGTGGAGCAGCGCCGCGCGGAATGTTCGTCGTTTATCGGCCGCAAGGAGCAGGCGGAGTCGGAGATCCAGGAATCGCGTTCGCAGATTGAGCGATTGCAGCATGAGCGCGAGCAGGTGAATGTGCAGACCGCGGAATTGTTTTCACAGAAGCAGGCGCAGGAAGCGGATGTGACCGGGCGCGAGGAGGGGTTGCGCGAGCAGCGTCGCCGGCTCGCGGAAGTGCAGCAGCAGCGCGGGACGATTGAAGTGGAATTGGCTCAGAAAAACATGGCGGTGCAAAACCTGCGCGAGCGCGTGCAGCAGAAATATCATTTGAATCTGGACGACATCCGCAGCGAGTGCATCACGATCACGTTCGCGGATGAAGGCGCGGCGAAGGTGCATGTAATGACGCCCGAGGAAATGGCGGCGGCGGGTGGCGCGACGGATTGGGCGGCGGTGGCCGGGCAGGTGGATGCGTTGCAGAAGCGCATCGATGAAATGGGGCCGGTGAACCTGGTGGCGATTGAGGAATATGAGGAAACCGAGCAGCGCTATCAATTTTTGACGAAGCAAAGCGATGATTTGGTGGAGGCCAAGGCGCAATTGCTGGAGGTCATCAACCGGATCAACACGCAGACGAAGGAAATGTTCAAGACGACCTTCGAGCAGATTCGGAACAATTTCCGGACGATGTTCACGGAGGTGTTCGGCGGCGGCAAGGCGGACTTGATTTTGGTGGATGAAAACGACGTGCTGGAAAGCGGCATTGATATCGTGGCGCGGCCGCCGGGCAAACAGTTGCAGACGATTTCGCTGCTTTCGGGCGGCGAGCAGACGATGACGGCGGTGTCGCTGTTGTTCTCGATTTACCAGGTGAAGCCGAGTCCGTTCTGCGTGCTGGACGAGTTGGACGCGCCGCTGGATGAATCGAACATCAACCGGTTTATCAAGGTGCTGCAGCGGTTCATCGATTCTTCGCAGTTCATCATCATCACGCACAACAAGCGCACGATCGGGATGGCGGATGTGTTGTATGGCGTGACGATGGAGGAACATGGCGTGAGCAAGATCGTGAGTGTGAAGTTCCACAAGTCGCAGGAGCAGGAGGCGATGGAGCGGCGCGGCACGCCGTTGGTGCCACCGCCGGTGCCTTCGAAGGACGAACAACAAATCACGATGTCGCAGTAGCGGGCGCGCGGCGCGCTTGAGCTCCAAACCCCAAGCGTCCAAGATCCAGAGAAACTCCAACCTCCAATGGGATACCGGCGGTTTTTAGCGCCTCGAAGCGAAGTTCTCTCGATGGTTTGAAAAAATTTTCATCCTGACGTTCTCCGCCACTTCGTGGAAGACAGGGGGCGAAATCGTACGGTGCAATTATCCTGAGGCGGCGCTGCGACAAGACACGACCAAATTCTTTGCGGAAAGTTATCTTGGCAATCATTATACTAACGGAATGACACAACTTCGCCCATGGTGGCCCTGGTGGCGATGCGCCTTGATAGGTTTGAGCGCGCTGGCTTTGGGGTTGAGCGCTTACCTGGGGTGGCATTATCTGCGGAGTGGATTGGTGATCGGCTGCGGAAGTGGAAGCGCCTGCGAAGAGGTGTTGAATAGCCGATGGTCGGCGATCGGCGGGGTTGTGCCCGTCAGCGGCCTGGCCGCCGGGTTGTATCTGGCGATGTTGCTGGCCAGTTTTTCCATTGGTCCAGGCACGGAATTTCCGGTGCGTCGGCTGGCTTGGCGCGCGATGCTGGTTCTGGTCGGGGCTGCGGTGGGAAGCGCAGTGTGGTTCTTCATCGTGCAGAAATGGATCGTAAAATCTTTTTGCCCCTATTGCATGGCCACCCACATCACCGGCGTGATCTTGGCGGCGCTGGTCATCTGGCGGGCGCCGAGGGAATCTGATCAGAATTCAACCACAGCCGCCAAAAGCGCTTCCGCATCTGCTCCGCGACGGGTCGCCGGCTGGATTCCCGCGATTGGTTTTGCTTCGATCGGATTGGCATTTGCCGCAATTTTGGTGGTGTGCCAGGTCCGATTTGCACCGCCGGCTGTCTATCGCGGTGGCGAGTCGTCGAATAGTGTTCCTGTGATCGATGCCCACGCCGCTCCGCTCGTCGGTTCGCCGGACGCTCCTTACATTATCGATCTGCTCTTTGATTATAAATGCCCTCACTGTCAGCAACTGCATTTTATGCTCGATGAAGTGGTCCGCCGTTACGGCGGCAAGCTCGCCTTTGCGCTGTGTCCGGCGCCGTTGAACACCGAGTGCAATCCTTATATTTCGCGGGACGTGGACAGATTCAAGGACTCGTGCGAACTGGCTAAAATTGGCCTGACAGTCTGGCTCGCCAGGCGCGAGGCGTTTCCGGCTTTTGATGGCTGGATGTTTTCACTGGAATCCGGCGACCGCTGGCAGCCGCGAAGCCTGGATGCTGCCAGGGCCAAGGCGATGGAACTGGTCAGCGAGGCGAAGTTCAATGCCGCCCGAACCAATGCCTGGATCGACGAGTATTTGCAAAGTTCGGTTCGGCTTTACGGCAATGCCGGCAGCAATGCCATTCCCAAATTGGTTTTTGGCTCGCGCTGGGTCACGCCGCAGGTGAATGACGCGGACGATCTCGTTTTGATCTTGCATGACAGCCTGGGCGTGCCGATGCCCTGAGCGCTCGATATCCGTCAAATGTCGGATTGATATGGCGGGGGCGTGTACCTACACTCCCCCGATATTTATATGCGACGTGAACAATGGGAAATTTTTAAGAAAGCCGCTCGTCTCGAAAGGTTGGACAAAACTCCCATGGCGCTCATCATCGACAGCCCATGGATACCGGGCTATTTGGGCGTGAAGCACATGGACTTCTACCTCGACCGCGAGGTTTGGTTTCAATCGCATCTCAAGATTCACCGCGAGTTTCCGGATGTCATTTTCGTTCCGAGTTGGTGGATGGAATACGGCATGGCGGCCGAGCCGTCCGCGCTGGGCGCAAAAATCAAATTCTGGCAGGACAATACGCCGAGCGAATATCACACGCTGTTTCACATTGAGGACATCGATGAATTTCCCGAGTACGAAGTGGAGAATGACGCGTTCATGGCGTTGACGCTGCACCGGATTCGGATGGAGCGGCAGCGAATCCTCGATACGGGCGAAATCCTGCCGATGGTCACCTCGCGCGGGCCGATGTGCACGGCGGGCTTCGTGCGGGGCACGACTCATCTCATGATTGATCTGGTGGAGAAACCCGAGTGGGCGCATAAGCTGCTGGATCTTTGCACGCGATTGGTGATTGATTGGCTGAAGGCGCAGCACAAGGCGATGGGCGACACGGTCGAAGGCATTTTCATTTTGGACGACATTGTTGGTTTCGTGAATGAGGAGCATTACCTGGAATTTTGCCATCCTTATCTCAAGCGCATCTGCGACGCTTTCCCGAAGGATTGGGTGAAGCTCTATCACAACGACGCCGAGGTGCAGGCGTGCCTCGATCATTTGCCCGACTGCGGCTTCAACGTGCTCAATTGGGGCAAGCAAACCGACATTGCGGAAGTCAAAGAGCGCGTCGGCAACCGCATGTGCCTAATGGGAAATGTGAATCCGCTGGAAGTGGGCGTGCGCGGCACGCCGGAGGAGGTGCGCGAAGCGACGCTGGAAGTTTTGGAAAAAGGCGGGGACCGCGGCATGATTTTGTCCGTCGGTGGTGGCACGAGTCCCGGAATGCCGAGGCAGAATATTGTGGCGATGCTGGATGCGCTGAATGAGTTCAATGGCAGGAAGTAATTTTCTGGCGCGTCATGAGGATTGAAACGGTCAAACTTTCACCAATCTCAAGGGGATTGCGTCCTTCAGCCCAGGGTTGGCCGCGGCAGCGGACTACCCTGGGTGACCGTTTAAAAAAATCGTTCAACCCCAACGGGGTTGTGTCGTCGTTGTGCCTTCAGTTGGCGCAACCCTTTCAGGGTTGCCTGCGTGGCGCGCCCAGACCCAGGGTAGCTCGTTCCTCGCAACCCTGGGCTGGGGGGCTGAATCCCTTCGGGATTCAAAGTGCGCACCGGGTTAAGCGACTGAATCGCTTCAGGATTCAAGGCGCTTTTTGCAAAAGCCAAGATGCAATGCAGGCGAGCACGAACAATTCTATTTCCGAATTTTTCCTTTGCGTCTCCGCATCTTTGCGCCTTTGCGTTAAATAATTTGTATGCCTGATTACGCTTTTATGAATCAATGCCTTTACGAAGGCAAAGCCAAGGAGGTCGAGCAGATGACCAAAGACGCGCTGGCCGAAGGCCGGCCAGTCGCGGAGATTTTGGCGGATGGCCTCATCGCCGGGATGAGCGTCGTTGGTGAGGATTTCAAATACAACATCCTTTATGTGCCGGAAGTGCTGATTGCGGCCCGCGCGATGAAGGCGGGCATGGCGGTGCTCAAGCCGTTGTTGTCCGCGCACGATTCGGTTGTGAAACCGGCGGGCACGTTGCTGATGGGAACGGTGCGCGGTGATTTGCACGACATTGGCAAGAACCTTGTGTGCATGATGGCGGAGGGCGCAGGGTTCAAGGTTGTGGACATCGGCGTGGACCAAAGCATCGAGAAATTTCTCGCGGCGACTGAGCAGCACAAGCCGGATATCATCGGCATGAGCGCGTTGCTGACCACCACGATGACCTACATGAAAACGGTGGTGGACGGTTATCGCGAACGGGGCATGCCGCAGAAATTCGCCGTCGGCGGAGCGCCCATCAGCCAATCGTTCGCGGATGAAATCAAGGCGGACGGTTACGGCGCCGATGCTTCGAGCGCGGTGGATTTGTTTTTGTATTTCATGGGCAAAGGCCCGCCGCCCAAGGCCAAAACCAAGCTCGACACGATTGAAGAAGTGAAGGCGGAGCGCGAGGAAGCGCGTTCTCCGGATGCGAAATCAAAATACCAGATTTTGTATTGGCAGGACATTCCGTCGGAACTGAAGGCGTGGGATGATTTTGACGAGGTGAAACTGAGCCTGCCGGAAAAATTCGTCATCAAGATTGATGCCTCCGCGCAAAAGCAGGGATTGATTTCGCACGACGCCTACGCGGCGCACCTGCATTGGGGTGAGATCGTCGAACGCGCGGGTTCGCCGCGCGAGGTGGCTGAAGCGGTTCGCAAGGAACTCGTGGCTAAACTTTAAAAATGACCTTGAAACAATTCGCCACCATCACGGTCATCGGGCGCGACAAGACGGGAGTCATCGCGCGCGTCACGAATTTTTTATTTGAGCAGCATGCGAACATCGAGGCGCTGGAGGAGCAGGTCACGCGCGGGCAGTTCAGCATGACGTTGCAGGCATCCTGGCCCCAAAAGAATTTTGACGATTCACAGGTCCGCGGCGGCCTGGCGAAGCTGGCGGCGTCGCTCGGCATGGAAATCAAGGTGCGGTTCACCGACCCGGTCCGGCGCCAGCGTTTCGCGATATTCGTGACGAAGGAACCGCGTTGTTTTGAGGCAATCGCCAAAGCCGCGGCCAGCCGCACCTTCAAGGCCGATCCGGTGATCGTTTTGGGCAATCACCACAGCTTCGAACCGCTCGCAAAAAAATACAAATTGCCGTTCATTTGCGTGCCGTGGGAGGACCGGGCGAATGCGGAGTTGAAGGCGCTGAAGATTTTGGAGGAGCATGAGATTGATTTTGTTGTGCTGGCGCGGTTCATGAAAATTTTGTCGCCGAATTTTGTGTGGAGATACAAGAACAAGATCATCAACGTGCATCCGTCGTTGCTGCCGAGTTTTCCGGGGCCGCAGGCGTATCGGCAGGCTTATGAACACGGCGTGAAGATCGCCGGTTGCACGGCGCACTTCGTCAACATGCACCTGGATGAAGGCCCGATCATCGCGCAGGGCAGCTTTCCGATTCGGCCGGGGATGACGTTGCGCGAGATTGTGGAAACCGGCCAAAAGCTGGAGGCGAAAATTTTATTGAAAGCGGTGAAACGTTATCTCTCCAAGCACCTTGATGTGTATTGGGGAACGGTGAACGAAGTTTAAATGGCGGCAAGCGATATGACCAAATTGTGCGACATCAATCTGGCGGCAAAGGATAAATTGCCGCCGACATTCGCGGAAAAATCGGGCATCGGTTCGCATTACGTGGATGCGTTTGTGAAGCCGATGAATACGAAGCTGTCCGATGGCACGCGCGTGGGCTGCAAGCGCAAGGGGCTTAAAATCACGCTGACGGTGGGCACGAAAAAGGGCGAGGGGTTGATGCGCCGGCTCACGGTGAGCAAGGATCCGGTGGTGATGTTGCAAGCGGCGTTGCAAGAGGCGGCCAAGGCGGCGGGCGTGGAGTTGAAAATCACTGATACAGAAATTCTGGTCGCGGCCTAACAACCTGTTAATATGAAAAAGTCTCTCCTGGAAACGTTGCGAGAACGCAGGCTCGTTTGTGACGGCGCGATGGGCACGCAGTTGATGCTGGCCGGGTTGGCGAATGGCGATTGCGGCGAGGCGTGGAATCTTTCGCATCCGGAACGCGTGCTGAAAATCCAGCGCAACTACGTGGACGCGGGCGCGGATTGTTTGATTTCGAATACGTTTGGCGGCAGCCGGTTGATGCTGAAGCGGCATGGGCACGTCGAGCAATTACGCGAAATCAACCAGGCGGGCGCGCGCATCGCGCGGGAGGCTTTTGGCGGGCGCGAAGGTTTTGTGCTGGGCGATCTCGGGCCGCTCGGCGCGATTCTCCAGCCCTACGGCGATTTGCCTGAGGAGGAAGCGCGGGCTGCATATGAGGAGCAGGCGCGGGCGCTGGTGGAGGCGGGCGCGGATGCCATCATCATTGAGACGCAGACTTCGCTGGAGGAAATCGGTGTGGCGATTGACGCGGCAAAAGCGGCCGGCGCGCCGTGCATCATTGCGTCGCTGGCGTATGATTTGTCGGCGGATAAAACATTTTATGTCACCATGATGGGTGTGACGCCGGAACGCGCGGGGGAGTTTGCGCAAGAACGAGGCGCGGATATTATCGCATTAAACTGCGGCACGGGCATGGACATGAATGGCGCGGCGATGGTCGCAAAGCAATATCGCGAAGCGTGCAACCTGCCAGTGATGGTGCAGCCCAATGCCGGGTTGCCGGTGTTGGAAAATATGAAGGCGGTTTACAAACAGCTTCCCGCCGACATGGCGAAACACGTCCCCGACGCGCTGGCGGCGGGCGCGAACATCATCGGTTCATGCTGCGGCAGCACGCCGGAACACACTCGGGCCATTCACGGAGTGGTGGAGAAGTTTAATCGCAGATAAAAAGCTCCAAGGACCAAGCGTCCAAGCTCCAGAGAAACTCCAAACTCCAACTTCCAATCGATTCTGCAGTTTACTTACGGCTGACGCTTTCCATTTGCGGTCGCGAGCGCTTATGCGGGGCGCGGCGGTAACGGCAGTTTGGCAGTGAACAGGTTTCGCAGGGAATCAACTTTCGAAATTGGTTCGCTTTTTCCAGATCATGCGTGAGGCCGATCACGGCGAGCAGGGATTTTTTTGGCCGCAACATTCCAGATTCTAAAACGTCAAGCTCACCGGGAAAATTGCCGTCGAAATTTTTTCGAAACAGATTCCAGAGCGGGACTTGTTCGGCAAAGTCCCAGCCGGAATAGCCGGGGCTGAAGTGCGGCAGCGCGGCCATTTTGTTTTCGTCCGCCCAGGCGCAGATGCGGCTGCTGGCGAACGTAATGAGCTCTTCGACGACGGCCGAACCGTAGGTTTCCAGGAAAAAATATTCATCAGGTTTGCCTTCGTTCCAGAGTTCGCGCGCGTGCTCCTCGCATTCCTTGCCGGCGCTGATGGCGACGAGCAAGGCGCTGTGAGCCCGCGCTTCAAACAAAATGTCCCGCAATTTTTTTGAAGAGAATTCAGTTCCGCCAATCGATGTGGTGCGAATTTTTAGCTCGATGGATTGAAGTTCCCGCGCAGAGATCCAGGGCCGGCCGTTTTGGGAATACCACGCTTGCGCTTCGTCTGCCAGTTCGCGCGCGCGGCCTTCAAGGGGATGATTTTTGGGATAACCGAGCAGGCGCTGATATTCAGATTCCTGAATTTCCAACTGCGGATGGGTTTCAACCAACGAAAACATGGGTCAGATATTCTGCGCCGCGAGTGAGGCGTCCACCGGCTTGAACTGGCAGCCTTCGACAAAGAAATCAAAGAATCTCTCATGAGCCTCGAGCCGGCAGTGCCTCACTTGCCTGGCGATAGTTTCCAGTTCGGTTCGTTTGGCCCGCGAAAGCAAGGCGATGCAGGCGCCTTCAATGGCGGCGTTGCCCACTTGAATGATTTTTTCGTCGGGAATGTTGGGAATCATTCCGATGCGTTTGGAGGATTCAATGTTCAAATGCCGGCCAAATCCGCCGGCGAGATAAAACAGATCCACGTCGTCGAAGGAAATGTTGTAGTCGTGAAAAATCACGCGGAGGCCCGCGACATTGGCGCCCTTGGCTTGGGCAAGTTCGTTGATGTCGCTTTCGGTGAAATAAATTGGCGAATCGCTTTTCACATCCAGCACAAATCTGTGTTCGCCGTTTTCGAATCGGCCAAGAGTGTCCATGCGATTCGTGCGCAGCAGTTCGCTTAACAAATCGACAAGGCCGGAGCCGCAGATGCCTTCGGCAGGAGTGTCGCCGATGACGGTGATTTGCAATGAGTCATCGCCGAGGATCTTGATTTTTTCAATCGCACCCGGCAGGCCGGGCATTCCACAGGCGATGGCTCCGCCTTCAAAAGCGGGGCCGGCGGGGCACGAGGCGGCGAAGATTTTATTTTTATTGCCGAGAATCAGTTCGGTGTTCGTGCCGATGTCCATGATGGCGACCGTGCGTTCCTCGTTCGCCAAATCAATTGCGAGCATGCAAGCGGCGGCATCCGCACCGACATGGCCGCTGATAATCGGGAGGCCGTAAACGCGCGCTTTCGGGTGAATGGGAAGACCGAGTTTTCCAGCGGATTCGCTCAAGCTGGTCGTCGCGCGTTTGCCCGCTTCCATTTCGAGTTCCGTGATGGAACGATACGGACTTTGGCCGATGGAATGGACGTTGAGGCGGAAAAAAAGGTCCCGCATCGTGGAATTGCCGGCGATGACGAGTTCGTAAATGGTCTGCGGATCGACGGGAAATTCCTCGATGGCGTGCGAGAGATAACCGACAAGCGTGCGCTGGAGCAATTTGCTTTTGTCGTGCGTGTCGAAATGAATTCGCGCCATCACATCTGAGCCGCCGAAACGCTGCGGGTTTTCAAAAGAGGCGTCGGCCACGACTTCGCCGGTTTCCAGATGCAAGAGGCGGATGACCACCGTGGTGGTGCCGAGGTCCATGGCCAGGCCGTGGATGGGGGCGGTCGAACGGTCAATTTCGGCGCCGTCGAGGAGTATCCGGCCGCCGTCGCGCGTGACGCAGGGATCGAGGCGCCATTTTTTGTTTCGCGTGGGCAATTCGAAGGCGTGTCGTTCGATGCGCATTTCGCCGCGGCGCATCGTGTGGCAGCGGACGAGGCCGGTTTCGGAAGCGATTTTGCAGCGGCAGGACAGGCGAAAATTCTGGCTGAGATGCGCTTCTTCCGGCGTGCGTGGAGAAAGAAGTTCCATTCCTTCGGTGACTTCCACGAGGCATTCCTTGCACTTGCCCTGTTTGCGGCAGGAGGTGGGGACTTTGATTCCCATTAATTCGGCGCAATCGAAAAGCGAAAGTCCGGTTGCGAAGTCCTGTTGGCGGAGGTTGAAGTGTAATTGCACGTTCGAATGGCAGCTTGCAGCTACAAAATGAGAGGTTCTGCTTGCGTGGTCAAGGGAGTTTCGGGCCGGTGACAGCGCTGACCACCTCAAAAGTACAGATTTAATTCGCGCTGGAGATCAAAGAACCCACGGTTTGGCCGGGATTCTTGAATCCCAAAAAGAAGTACGTCGTACGTCGTATTGTGCCGAAACCGCTGTTCGGAAAACAATTGCGCCGTTGTGTTGTGAGATGACTCGAATGCCAGGCTCCAAACAACGCAAATTGAATCATGAGCGCTAAATTGTTCCGTCTCTGCTGTTGGGGATTGGCTGGCTTGGGGATTTTGTTGAGTAGTTGTGCGACCCGCGAGGCCAGCGCGCCCCTCACGCTGGATCGGGCGTTCAAGAGAGATTTTCGCGTTGGTGTGGCCGTCAATGAACGGCAAGTCAGCGGCGAGGATCCCAAGGGTGCGGCGATCATCGCTTCGCAGTTCAATTCAATTTCCCCCGAGAACGCTTTGAAGTGGGCGAGCATCCATCCGCGGCCCGGAACGAACGGCTACGATTTCGCGGCAGCCGATGCGTATGTGGCATTCGGCGAAAAACATCACATGCTCATCGTGGGCCACACGCTCGTATGGCATAACCAGACGCCCTCGTGGGTTTTTCGAGACGCAAACGGACGGTCGCTACAGGCGACCAACGCCGCTGACCGCGCGTTGTTGCTGCAACGGATGCATGATCACATCACGACCGTGGTCGGGCGTTACAAAGGCCGCATCAAAATCTGGGACGTGGTGAACGAGGCATTGAATGACAGCAGCAAGCTGTCGGACACGAACCTGCTCCGGCAACGCTCGCCGTGGGTCCGGATCCTGGGGCCGGAGTTTATTGTGAAGGCGTTTGAATGGGCGCATGAGGCGGATCCCAAGGCGATTTTGCGTTACAACGATTATTCCATTGAGAATCTTCCCAAGCGCGAGCGGTTGCTCACGCTCATCAAATCCTTGAAGGCGCAGCATGTGCCGGTGATGGCGATCGGTTCGCAGACGCATGCCAACCTGACCTGGCCCAGCGCGGATTTGGAAGATGACGCGCTGACGGATATCGCGAAACTGGGACTGCCGATCCACATCACTGAACTGGATGTGGACGCCGCGCAACGCGGTCAGCGCCGCCAGAGCGCGGATATATCGGAGAATGATGATGCCGGGGGCGGAGGCGTGGTGGAAGATGCAAATCAAAGGCTGGCCGATCAGTACGCCAGCTTGTTCCGTGTGTTTCTCAAGCATCGCAAGAGCATCAAGTTGGTGACGTTCTGGGGCGTTACGGACCGGGATTCCTGGCGAAGCTACGGGAACCCGCTGTTGTTCGATCGGCAGGGAAAACCGAAGGAATGTTTTCAGACGGTGATTCAGACGGCTTTGGACAGCTCGGAGAAGATTGATTGATTGCGGGCGGTTTTGGCGCTATCACTTTGCGGACCACGCGAGGTGCAGGCCGTTACATTTAATTTTGATTCAAAGACTGAACCAAAACCAAAGCTCAGTGCTTAACCAAATAATCCCATGAAAACTCCCACCTTGCTCCTGGCAATCGCAGCGCTGCCGTTGTGTTTAGTGGCCGGGGACGTGACCGGTACCTGGAAATCGGAATTTGATTCCCAGATTGGCCAGCAGAAGTACACATTCACGTTCAAGCAGGACGGCACGAATTTGACCGGCAGGGCCAACTCGGAAGTGAACGACCAAAAACGCGAATCCGAACTCAAGGACGGCAAGGTCGATGGTGACAAGATTTCGTTTGTTGAAACGTTAAGTTTCGACGATAACGACATCCGCATTACTTACCGGGGCACGGTCCGGACGAACGAAATGAAATTGACGCGCCAGGTTGGCGATATCGCGACCGAGGAAATTGTGGCCAAGAAGGCGTCGGACAAGCCGGCAGCGGCGGTTCCGAAAACGACGAAATAATTCGTGGCCAACGCAATTTGAGCTGGCGGTCACTAGATCAAAAAAAAGATCCAACATGTGCCAAAGATTACTAGAGCTTCGAAGGGCTTTCGTGACCCTGGCGGTGTTTTCTTTGATGTTCGTGACGAGTCTTCCATTGTGCGCGTCGGCTGCTGAAGAAAGTTGCGCTTCATGCGGACAACAGGTGAGCCTCAGTGGGGATTTCACGCATCGAAAGGATGATCCCGCAATTACCGTTCAAGGTGCGACGAACAATGCGGCGGCGTTTCGTGAGGAAATTGACGGGAAAAATTTCACCGTCACGATTTCGCATCTGCCGGCGGGCAAATACACGATCGTGATTGGTGAAGTGGAAACGCTCGCGAATGCGCCTGAGGAAAGGCTGTTCGATGTGACGTCGGGATCGATGGCTTTGGTGACGAATTTCGATATTGTGGCCAAGGCCGGCGGGACGCGAAAGGTTTGTTACATCACCGGGACCGTCGAGCACGAGGATGATTCGCTGAATGGCCCGCTGGCGGTTTCTTTTTTGGCGCGGAAAGGCGCGGCAAAGTTCAATACGTTCGAAGTGAAAAATGCTTCGGATGTGTCAGTTATTGCTTTCAATGCTTCCGAACTAGCGGAGCCGTTTTCAGCGGCGGCGGTTCGCGTGCCGGAAATCAGCGAACCGGCCATTTGGAGGGATGCGTCGCAGCCATTGGAGGCGCGCGAGAAGGATTTGGTGCGGCGGATGTCGCTGGCGGAAAAGGTGGCGCAATTGCAAAACGGCGCGCCGGGAATTCCGCGGCTTGGCCTGCCGGCGTACAATTATTGGAGCGAAGCTTTGCATGGAGTGGCTGCGAATGGAGTCGCGACGGTTTTTCCACAAGCCATCGGCATGGCCGCGACATGGGACGCGCCGTTGATTCACCAGGAAGCGTCGGTCATTGGCATTGAAGGGCGCGCCAAGTTCAATGATTACGCGTCCAAACATAATGGAGACGCGAAGTGGTTTGGCGGTCTGACGTTCTGGTCGCCGAATGTGAACATCTTCCGCGACCCGCGCTGGGGTCGAGGGCAGGAGACGTATGGTGAAGATCCGTTTTTGACGGGATCGCTGGCAGTGGCGTTTGTTCACGGATTGCAAGGCGACGACCCGCGCTATGTTCTGGCGATGGCTTGCGCGAAGCATTTTGTGGTGCACAGCGGGCCGGAGCCGGAGCGCCATCGGTTTAACGCGACGCCGCCGGAGCGGGATTTGTACGAGACGTATTTGCCGCAATTCGAAATGGCCGTGCGGGAAGGGCACGTGGGCGGAGTGATGGGCGCTTACAATTCGATCGACGGCATTCCTGCCTGCGCCAATTCATTTCTGCTCACGGACATTCTGCGCAAGCAATGGGGATTCGATGGCTACGTGGTTTCAGACTGCGATGCCATTCACAACATTTGGAGCCCGCAAGACCATCATTATGTGAACACGCCGGAGGAAGCGGCGGCCGATGCCGTCAAGGCCGGGTGCAATCTTTGTTGCGGGAGGGATTACAACGCGCTGGTAAAAGCGGTCCAAAAGGGATTGATCACCGGGAAGGAAATTGACGAAGCGTTGTATTATACGCTGGGAACGCGATTCAAACTGGGCTTGTTCGATCCGCCGGGGCAATGCCCGTTTTCAAAAATAGGCATTGATCAGAACGACACGCCCGAGCATGAGGCGCTGGCGCTCAAGGTTGCGGAGGAAGCCATCGTGTTATTGAAGAACGATGGTGTGTTGCCGCTGAATCGCGCGAAAATCAAACGCATCGCGGTCATCGGCACGAATGCGATTTCAGCGGGCATGCTGGAGGGAAATTATAATGGGAGAGCGGCTCGACCGGTGACGATTTTGGACGGGATCAAAAAGGCCGCGGGGCCGGGGATTGAAGTGACCTTTGCGGAGGGCGGGCCATTGGCGTTGCTCAAAGATGGCTCGAATAGACCGAGCGAGGAACAGATCGCGGAAGCGGTGGCGGCGGCGAAAGCGGCGGACCTCGTCATTTACGTGGGCGGCATCAGCGCGCGGTTTGAAGGCGAAGAATCGCGCCGCGCGAATGATTTTGACGGTTTCGCGGGCGGCGACCGAACCAAAATCAAGTTGCCGTCGGTGCAGACGGAAATGCTCAAAGCTTTGGCGGCGACGCGTAAGCCGGTGATCCTGGTGGATTGCAGCGGCAGCGCGATGGCGATGCCGTGGGAAACCAGGAATTTGCCAGCGATTATTCAAGCGTGGTATCCGGGCGAGCAAGGCGGACGGGCGGTGGGAGAAATTTTATTTGGCGACGTGAATCCCAGCGGTCATTTGCCGGTCACGTTTTATGCGTCCACGGCGGATTTGCCCGACTTCAGAGATTACTCGATGGCCGATCGGACGTATCGCTATTTTGGAGGCAAACCGGAGTTCGCGTTTGGCCATGGGTTGAGTTACACGCATTTCAAATTTCAAAAGGGAGCGTTGGACACGAAGAAAATGTCTCCCGATGGCACGGTGAACGTGTCGTTTACGGTGAAGAACGCGGGCGACCGCGACGGAGATGAAGTGGCGCAGGTTTATGTTCGCCATGTTCATTCCAGCGTTCCGCAACCGAAGCTCGCGCTGTGCGGTTTCATCCGAGTGCATTTGAATCGCGGCGAGTCGCGTCGCGTGGCGGTTGAGGTTCCGGCGACACGGTTGCGCTATTGGGACACAGGAAAAAAGCAGTATGTCGTGGAAGCGGGGGACTATCAATTTCTGATCGGCTCCGCTTCGGACGATATCCACTTGAAGCTGCCGCTAAAAGTCGCAAAGAGCGTTCTGAATTGATCAATCGTCTTGCCCCACGGTGTGCGGACGACCCATCCAGACGCCGAATGCTCCGGGTGAATAGTTGCCGCATGCCGGAGTCGCGTTTTTGAACCACGGCCAGACCGTTTCGAGCAAACGGCCGTCCAGAATGGAAACGCGGAGCGCTTGTTGTTTCCAAGGTTGATGCCAGATGCGAAAAAGGCGGCGCTTCGTTTCGTGCGCGGTAAAAGCTGTGTAACGTTCCAGGAGGAATTCGTCAAGCGAGCCACCGGGGCAGGGGAGGAAATGTGTATCGTCCAATTTGGCCTCATAGGCAAGGGCTGGGCCGCGTCTATTTTCAGAAACGGCGCCGCGCAGGATTTTCGATTCGTGCCGGTGCTCGTAATTGAATTCGCCAAAGCGATAGGGCAAACCGAATGTCCACGGGCCGAGATGGATGCTGAAGCGGTTGTTCATCCATTCGGTTAAGAAATAAATCCCAGCCTCGCCGCGATGGCGCACGTAGGTGCGAACATTCAGATAATCATTCGTCGCAATGGGTTTGAAAAGCCACGCCGCGAGCCGGCCGCCGCGGAATGGACGCATGCCGCGCATGGTAAACGCCACCAGCGAGACGTAGGCATTGCCGTCGTATAGATCGAGTTCAAAAGGGACGGCGCTTTGGAGCGCATTCACCGGGACCTCGAAATGGATGAACACGGGGCGCAACCAGTCGGCGAGGAACAGCGGTTCCCCTTTGACCGACAGCAAGCGATCCCGTGCAGCCTGATTGGAGATGTTCGAGACCTCAACCGTCTTTTCGTTGTTGAAGGTTTCGCAAGGCATTTTCAAGTGTTGGAAAATGAAATTCAAAACCCGACACCAACAATTTGCCGGGCACGACGCGCCGGCTTTTCAAAATCAATTCAGTTTCGGTGCGAAGAAAAAACGCGCCGATCTCAAGCATCCATTCCGTTGCAGGTAGTCCAAAAGGCGCGTTGAAGACTTTTCTCATCATTTGCATCATCTCGGCATTGGTCAGGGGATTGGGCGCGGCGAGATTGATTGGGCCGGCCAGATCGTCGCGCTGCATGAGCCATTCGATGGCGCGGCAAAAATCTTCTTCATGGATCCAGGAGACCAATTGCCTGCCGTTGCCCATGCGCCCGCCGAGTCCGAAGCGCGTGAGACGCCGCAGCACCGGAAAAACGCCGCCATTTGGGCCAAAAACCATGGTGATGCGTAAAGCGATCTTGCGAGTATTTGGAGTGTGCGCTTCCTCCAATGCGCGTTCCCATTGGCGGATGACTTCGATGGAGAATTGGTCTTTGGCATCGGGCGTGGCGCCAGTTTCGCCGTTTTCGTCCATGGCGCGGTCAAAGACATGTTTGTAAAGCGTCGCCGAGCTGGCGTTCAGCCAGACGCGCGGCGGTTTGGCGCAGCGAGCGATGGCTTCACCGATGGCGCGGGTTGAACTGACGCGCGACTCGATGATGGCGCGGCGATTTTTCTGGGTGTAACGGCAATCGACGGATTTTCCGGTGAGATTAATCGCAACGTCTGCTCCATCCAGGAGTGAGGCCCATTCGCCGAGGTTTTTCGCGTCCCAGCGGATTTCCTTGACGCCGTCGCTGCGCGGTTTTGGTGAACGAGTGAGAACGACAACTTCGTGGTCGCGCGCGGTGAATGTTCGAGCCAATGCGCTACCGAGAAAACCGCTGCCTCCGGCGATGATAATTTTTTGTTTCATGCGATCGCGTTTCGAACCTTGAGCTGCCCGCGCCCGTGCCATTCGTGAGCAATGTTCCGCATCAAAAATGCGCCATCGAATATCGCGGAACCCGGAGGGAAGAATTGAGGATTTTGGAAAAAGCTCGATTCGACGCGCTCGACCATCAACGGTTTCATGCGCCATTCGCGGCAACGCAATTCCAGCCCGTCGAAAACTTTTTCCTGATGGCGCGCAGACCAACCGAGCGAGCCTCCGAGAAAAAATGCCGATGCCTCCTCAACTGAATGAAACACGGAGTTGGCCGGCAGGCGTTCGCTCAATCTGCCTTGCACCAGAACATGCGTAACGCCATCAACACTCCGCATTTCCACTTCGAATTCATCGAACGATTCGACAACACGGAATCTCGCGGCCTGGTGGACGCCGAGAAAAAGAGTTCCACCGACGAGGCGGTTCAGCCTGGCATTAGTGTCGCGGCGCGGGATGAAGACGCCTTCGCGGGTCGTGCCGTTTTCGTCCCATTCCACGGCGATGCGATGGGCCGCGTTTTCGGAGTTCAACCCGACGAAGGATGGGAGAAATGCCGGACGGATTCCGCCCAATCGGATCAGGCAAATGCCGGCGATGGCCGAGCCGTGGACCAGCTGGGGCCGGAATGGCGCCGGAAGAAGTTTTTTAATGACAGCCGGTTCACAACGAAAATTGAGCAGCATCCGTCGTTCAATGATTCCCGCGACGACCGGAAGCTGAAAGCGAGGTTTTTGGACTGCGATTGCGGGCGCGGTGTTCATGGCATGTCAAAAAATGTTGTCGGTCCGTGATGGCGGCGGCGCTTGGGGTAATGTTGGCTGGGGATCTTCTCCGGTTTCAAACCGCGCCGCAACTTTCGACTGAAGCAAAAATGACCAAGCCAAATTCTGAATAATTTTGCATTCATCGTATGCCTCCTTTGCAGGCTGCCCAGAGGTAAACGATGGGCAAATACATGAAGACAAGGTTGGTCGCGTGATAACCGAGACGCAGGGACTTGTTTCTCAAATACGGGCGGACGTCGAAGACGAAGGTTGCCACGATCAAGCGAAGCGTCCAAAAGGCGGCGAGGAAAACGCAAAGAGCCCGTGCGAGGCTGCTGCCGGCTGCGAGCGTTGGTGCCAGCACGAGGGTTATGGTGCCGAAACTCACGAGGCAAAGTCCGATGAACGTATAGTAAACCCAGAATAGTTGCCGCAGGAACGGCGGCAGCCCGACCACATGTGCGCGTGTGCCGACAACGCGAGGCATCATCGCGCCGGCACAAATCAGGCCGAGGTGCAATATGCCGGCGATTTGGAGAGCGAGCGTCAGATTCAGAGTTTTCATATGTCATTTCAGATTGCGCCCAGGCGTCTAAGAAACGGCAGCATGGCGTTTTGGATGAAAACGGGATGGAACAGCCAGAAAGCCGGGCCGGCGACGACACCGATGGTGAATAGCCGTCCGCGAAAGCCGCGGTTGAGCTGAAGTTTCCGGGCAAAAGCCGTCCGCTCGAAAAGCACGACTGCGCCTTGCAGCAGGAAATAGAGCGTAGGCAAACCGTAACCGCCGCGCGCGGGGACCGAAAGTATGAGGTCGTGCACGAGTCCCGAGACGAGAAACACGAGCATCGTCACCAGCGGAATTCCGATGCGGCGGCGCAGCGGATGAAACAGGAATCTGGCTGCGAGAGCGTTGAACGCGGTGTTCCACCGGTTGCCCCAGAATTCGCCGACCGAGCGCGAAAGCAGGGGGGCGCGCATGAGCGGTTCGGGATTGAAACCCGCCGCGCGCCAGCCAAGCCAGAGCATCTGGAAGAGCCCGAAATGCAGCAGCAAAACCACGCCCGTCATCCCGTTCCATCCAGCCAGCAATGGATTAATGGCTATTGCGCGCGGCGTAAAAACCCAGAGTAAGATTGCGCCTAACGCGATTTTGAGCGCGGCAAAAATCCATTCGATCGTTCGCGGTGCTTCAGTGCGCTTGGGCTTGAGGAAACCGGCATTCATGCCGACCCAGCCGAACAAAAAGGCGAGTTTTTTGCCCAGGCTGATGGTTTGCACTTTCGCCAGGTCTCGCCGAAAACAAAACCATTTGCATCCTGCGAACAGCGTGAACGCCAATGTCCACATGTACAGCCACGGAGGAAATTGCCGGCCGACGGCCACCGCTGCCACGACGAGAATCGGGATCGGCAGCCAATCGGCAGGGTTCTCCACGTGGAAAGACTTTCGTGGCGTCGTGCGACAAGCGCCTGTCGCGCACGAGCGATGATGCGCGATGAATCGATAAGCCGATCGGAGGAGAGGCTTGGTGCCAGGAAGGCAGCTTAGCCAAAACAGCGGTTTGCAAAGGCGATTGCTGAGATAAACCAGTGCGTCGGCGCCCCCGAAAACCTGGCCGCCATTCGTAATGACGCGCATCTCGGCGAGGAGAACGCCATCGGGAACTTGCAAGACTTCACGGATTTCGGGCGATTGCAGCGGGAGCACGGCGAAGCCGCGGGTTTGGAGAAGGGCGCGGCATCGTTCAGCCCAACGAACGCAAACGGGGCAGTCAGCATCGTAGCAAACGCAGCTTTTTTGACTCTCGTTCATATTGTCTGTAATGTCAGTATTCACAGAAATAAAACGATAAATAAAAATCAACCGCCGCCGATCAGTTTGCGGATTTTGCCGCCGAGTTTGACAAACTTCGTCAGCGCGCTAGTGGGCCATTGGCGGACTTGGCCGTAAAAGGCGGTGGTAGTTTCAAAAAATTCGGCCAAATCGGCCAAGCGCGATTGAGTATATTCGTCGGTTTGCTTATCCTGGCGGGCTTCCGCGATACATTCGCGGAGAATCGCGAGGGTGGGATCGATTTCGCGCTTTTTGCGCTCGTCCAGGACAACTCGGAACAATTCCCAGACATCTTTCATCGATTCGAAATGGTCGCGCTGATCACCGAGGACATGGACGCGCTTCACGATACCCCAGCCTTGCAATTCCTTCAGGCTGGTGCTGACGTTCGAACGGGCGACGCTCAGAGTCGAGGCGATTTCCTCGGCGTGCAGCGGGCGGGGCGAAAGGTAGAGGAGGGCGTGTATTTGGGCCACGGTCCGATTGATGCCCCAGCGCGTGCCCATTTCTCCCCAATGAAGGATGAACTTTTGTTCGACTGGCGAGAGGGTCTTCATTATTTCTTTAATTTCTGTCTATTCAGAAATTAGAAGAATGACCGAATTTCGTCAAGTGAAACTTTTGCCATTTTTCACGCGTGATCGGCGGAGGGCTCCAATGCCAGAGCCGGGACGTTATGGGGAGTCAACGGATTTTGCTCGAAATTTGCCGCTTCCAGGTTCCCAACCCATTGGCGAATGAGCTGACGAACGTATCCCAGATCCAAGTGTTCGTGAAGGGGCGGATACTTTCCGAGGTTCGCATCGGCGAGTTTAAACAGAGCAGCCGCCGGGCGGAGGCGGTTTTTCTTGAGGTGAACAAAGGCGCCGGCGAGCTGGATGAGGCCTTTGTAAAAGGCGTAGTTGGACCCGCTGCGCTGGGCGAGCCACAATTCCTCGAGCACATCGTGCGCCTCAAAATAGAGCTGGCGGTTGAAGCATTCGAAATAGCCGAGGTAGTGCGCGTCCAATTCCCGCCCCTGGAACTGCCCGATCAATCCGGCAATGGCGCTGCTTTTTTTGCTCATGAAGTTGCCTGTGAACCAAATAAACGCGGGAAATTCATGCGGCAAGATAAATCGACCCGAGGAAAACCCGAAATCCCATTCCGTAACGTTGCCTTTTCGTTTGGTTTGCGTTATAAACGGAACGTCAGACAAACTGTAGCGCGAAAATTATGTGTGGCATCATTGGTTATATCGGCAAAAAGTCTGCCTCGCCCATTCTTTTGGAAGGGTTGCGGCGGCTCGAATATCGCGGCTACGACAGCGCCGGTGTTGCCATTATTGACAGCTCCGACCTGCTGATTCGGAAGAAAAAGGGGAAAATCAACGAGGGCCTCGCTCGCGCGTTGCAAGACGAGCCGGCTGACGGGTCCCTCGGCATTGGCCACACCCGCTGGGCGACGCATGGCCCGCCGGCGGACGAAAATTCCCATCCGCATCTTGACGGGTCTGGCCGAATTGCCGTGGTGCACAACGGGGTCATTGAGAATTACGACCGCCTCAAGAACAAGCTCACGCAGCTTGGACACACTTTTCGCTCCGGCACGGACACGGAAGTCCTGGCGCATTTGATCGGGGAGTATTACCAGAAGCATAAGGGAAAAAATGGCAACTCCAATCCGCTCGCGCTGGCGGTTTGCGACGCGTTGCGGGAGGTCATCGGCACTTACGGCCTGGCGGTCATTTCAGCCGACCAGCCGAATACCATCGTTGGCGCCCGGCGCGGTTCGCCGTTGATTATCGGGATTGGGAAAGGAGAAAATTTTGTCGCCAGCGACGCCAATGCCATCGTGTCGCACACGCGCGAAGTTGTTTATCTCAATGATTACGACGTGGCCACCATCACGCCGGAACGTTTCGATGTGCAGAATCTTGGCACGGACGCGGCGAATGTTCAAATCAGCAAGCTGGAATTCAATTCGCAGGACGCCGAGCGCGGCGAGTTCGCGCACTTCATGCTCAAGGAAATTTACGAGCAACCGCGCACGGTGGAAAATGCGTTGCGCGGCCGCATGGATTTCGAGGGCGCGACGGCGAAGTTCGGCGGCTTGAACATGACGCCGGCGGAGTTGCGCGCGATTGACCGCATTGTCATTGCGGCCAGCGGAACGAGCTGGCACGCGGCGCTCGTGGGCGAATATCTGATTGAAGAGCTCGCGCATTTGCCGGTCGAGGTGGAATTCGCGCACGAATTTTGTTACCGCAACGCGCCGTTGGAGCGGGACACCGTGCTGACGGTCATTTCCCAATCGGGTGAAACGGCGGACACGCTGGCTGCCTTGCGCGAAGCCAAACGGCGCGGCCATCCCGCGCTGGCTATCGTGAATGTTGTCGGCAGCACCATCGCGCGCGAAGCCACCGGCGGCATTTACATGCACGCCGGACCGGAAATCGGAGTGGCGTCCACCAAGGCGTTTGTTTCCACGATCACCATTCTTTCGCTCCTGGCAATTCATCTTGGCAGGATGCGGATGCTCTCTGCCAATCGCGCATTGGAGGTTCTGCGTGCGTTGGAAGCGGCGCCCAAACAAATTGAAACTATTTTGGCGCAGAGCGAGACGTTGAAAAAGCTGGCGTTGAAATATGCGAAGGCCGATGACTTTTTCTTCCTCGGCCGCGGTTACACGTTCCCGATCGCGCTGGAAGGCGCTTTGAAGCTCAAGGAAATTTCCTACATCCACGCCGAAGGTTATTCCGCCGCGGAGATGAAACACGGGCCGATCGCGTTGATTGACGCCAGCACACCCACGGTATTCCTGGTGCCGCAGGATTCGATGTACGACAAAACAATGGCCAACCTGGCCATGATTCGCGCGCGGAAGGGGCCGATCATCGCGGTGGCCACCGAAGGCGATGAACAAATCAAAACGGTCGCGGACGATGTGATTTTCCTGCCGAAAACGACGGAGCCGGTTTACCCGTTGCTGGCGAGCATCCCGTTGCAGCTTTTTGCGTATTACATCGCCGTGGCGCGCGGCTGCGATGTGGACAAGCCGAGGAATCTCGCCAAGAGCGTGACGGTCGAATGAGTTTTTGAGGTCGGCTTCGGACTGCTGTGGTTGAAAAATAAAATCTGTAACCGCAAAATAAAGTTTGTAACCAACAAATAAAGTTTGTAACCGCTTTTAAATTGTCGTCGCTCAACCTAGTGTGGTTGAAAAATAAAATCTGTAACCGCAAAATAAAGTTTGTAACCAACAAATAAAGTTTGTAACCGCTTTTAAATTGTCGTCGCTCAACCTAGGCGAACGAAGAACGTCAAAAACTTGCGAGGTGCTGGTCCGGTTTGTCCGGCCTCTCCAATTCCATCTTTCAGTGCTGCTGGAATCCGATGATCGGCGCTTGGATGCTGTCCATTGCTCCGATTTTATTTAGTTCGGGAGATTCTACATGCACATCAAGTGAAAGAAGAAGTCCGTCCCTACCGGTTGCGTCAAATGCGTTGCGATGGCGTACAAGCCGCACGGATTTTATTTATAAACATATCTTCCCGTTTTTTCAGATCATGCTCCCAAATCCGTATCACGCGCCAACCAGCTCTGCGCAGGGCTGCCGATACTTTTTTGTCGCGCTCGCGGTTTCGGGCAACCTTGGAATCCCAGAACTTCCGGTTGGATTTGGGGGGCGTGTAACAACGCGGGCAACCGTGCCAGAAACAGCCGTCAACAAACACTGCGAATTTCGAACTTGGAAAAACGAAGTCGGGTTTGCCGAAAATTTTTTGGTTACGCCGCCAACCAGAAATTTTGTTTCTTCGAAATAATCTTACAAGCTCGAGTTCTGTATTTTTGTTTCCGCGACCGCGAATCCGCGACATGACTTCCGAACGTTTGGCTTTGGTGAAAACATCCGCCATTGTCTAATTTTTAACCGTTAGCAAATATTTGAAAATTTCACTGGCGTGTCTTCGGATAAATTCTGGGGGCAGTGCGTTGCCAATCATCTGCGCAACCGAGGTTTTACCCCTTTTGACCGGAAAAAAATAACTTCTCGGGAATGATTGGAGCAAGGCGGCTTCACGCATCGAGATATTTCGGTTTTTTGTTGGGTGAAGGAACCGCCCTTTGGATGGATTAAAACAACCACCAGTAATTGTCGGGGAAACCTCGTCCCAAGCCATGCGGCCATAAACATCTTTAAAACCATTGCATTTACGGTGGCAATTAAGCTGAAATTGAAGGCCCAAATCCAGCCGACTGCCGCCATCTTTGGGAGTGGCGCGGATTCTTTCCCTAACTGCGGCACTGCGATTTTCTGGCAATTTGTGTAACGGGTCGGTCTTGGACTCTTTTCCCAACTTGGCAAACGCCTTGCGCACGGTGCACTTAACTGCTGTAGATCTTCCGAACGGAATAATTTTGCCACGGCCACCGACAAGAATGAAGCGTCGCCGACGTTGTGGCACCCCGTAATCCGCTGCGTCAAGAATTCCGTGTTGGGTTTTATAACCCAGTTTTTTGAGTTCGGCCAAAAGCCTTTTGGAACGCCAATTTTTTGCGAGCTTTGGAACATTTTCCAACATCACGGCCTTTGGCCGCATAGCACGCACAAAACGAAGATATTGGAAAACCAAATCATTCCGCTGATCCTGGCCGATGCGACCGTTGAGGGTGGTCATCGTGGAAAATCCTTGGCATGGCGGGCACCCGGCCAGGAGGTCAAGTTGGCCGGGCTTGAGTTTCAACCGACGCATGACTTCGACGGCCGGAATCTTAGTGATGTCCCGTTCCCAAACAATGACGCGTTTGTGATTTGTCCGATAGGTTTCAACGGCGAGCGGGTCGATTTCCACCGCGCCAATAACTCGAAATCCGGCTTGCTTTAGTCCCAATGTGAGACCGCCGCAGCCCGAAAATAGATCTATGGCTTTGGGTTTCATGAAAAAAAACATTCTTAACGCGATTCTTCACGGCGTCGAGTCGTTTATTTATCCGCCTTGTCCAGCAAAATGTGAAGCAGCTCTCCGCCCTGGCTAAATCGGCAGCAGGGAACTTCGAATCAGCAAGTATTTGAACTCGAGCAGTTTTGAATTTCCTTCCTTTATGGTAACAAAACGGAATAGTCTTTTGCCAACTTGTCACCTGACTATATTCTTGTGCCATGGCGATGGAAGTAGGTGCACCGCAGAGGCTCGGGCCGGTCAATCGCAGTAGATATCGGTGGCTTTATGCGGAAACAGCAACGACGAAACGTCCAACGTTTACGGAGGGCGGCAATAGGGGGATCATGAATAATCCAAACCAGACACTAATATTCAAAGAAGAGGATTTTCGAGAGTGGCTAGGCAAGAACACATTTGCAAAAAGCGGGGACTCTTACGAACAAAAGTATCACGGGTTGGTTTTGGCTGGTTTTCGGGGGAACGAGACATTCTGGAGATGTTTTGTCGTGCCCTTGACAAACCGGATCAATGCTGACAATACGGATTCGATTATTCATTTTCGGGAGGGCGTGGACGATCGTCTCCAGTTTATTTGCGGTGCCAATTATTCTCTTTTCGTTCACTTGGCCATGGCTGAGGAGCTTATCAACAATTGGACCGATGGTTCGTTGGACGGTATATATGCAAGGTTGGCTTCATCCCTGGATGTTTTTGAGGCCTTGGTGATCCAATTCTATCTCCTGATGAACGAATGCCAAGGCATGAAGTCAAAAGCCATCGAGGAGCTTCAACGGGAGGAATTTCTTAAATTGGCGGCACAATATTATGATGAGAAATATCCGGAACTTCACAAATATTATATTGCCATCGGAAAAAAGGTTCCCCCGATCCTGGTTCCCACAAAAGTTTCCATTCTTGAAGAGTGCTTTGTTGGGCACCCGAAACGAGCCGAATATTTCACCGTTTCAGGACAAATACGAACCTTGCGGAATGCAATAGTTCATGATGTTCGGGTCGGAATGTTGCGTGACGGGGCTGAGAAAATTCTAATTCCGAAGCCTTCAGCGGTTCCCTACTATCGGCAATGGTCCAAAGTGTTGGCAGTCGCCAGTAATCACGCCAAAATAGGGAAAGATTTTTGCGAGGTGAAGACGCAATGCTGGAGCGATCTTCAAAACTTGAAGCGAGTGATAAATGAACTTTACGGTACGATGCTGGAAAGATTCGAAAATGAATTTTACTCGAAAGACAGATCGGCGTTAAGAAATGCTTTTGGCATCAAGTTCCAAATCAATGGCGGCGGCGAATTTCCGGTCACTTTGCCAGAGCCGCAATCGCACAAGTCTGCGTCTTATGGGACCAATTTTCCGGGGTGGAGTGGCCAATCCCTCGTCAGTGGAACGAATAACACATCAAGACAATGACTTTAAATAATGTCTTGCTGGGAGAAGGCCGATGAAAAAGGCGCAGCTCGGCCAATCTCAACCATAAATGAACGATCGGTTTCAAATATGCACACTTTGGATTGGGCCTGAATAAAGTGAACCACATCAACCTGATTAAAAATTTTTGCACCGCACCCTCGGCCCAATCAGCGGCAGATCTGATTTGCTTTTTTAAAACAAATGGGAATTCAAATGCTGTTGCCGATCTTGCTGGCTCATTGGCAGATTCCGGAGCTAAATTGAGTGTTTCAGGTCGAGCTGCCGACATTGCCTCGACGGGCGGACCTTCTTCTCTTTCAACACTCCTGTGCCCTTTGTTCCTGGCACACGCCGGATTTATCGTCCCAAAGCTCGGCGTGCAGGGCCGGCCAGCCGGTGGCATTGATGTTATGGCGCAACTTCCGGGGTATGACATAAGCCCCAATCCGGAAAAGATCCGTACCATTTTAGCATTTAGCAATTTTGCGCATTTCCTTGCGGATAAAACTTATGCTCCCCTTGATCAAATCCTTTTTAGCTTTCGCCAGCAATTGGGCGCGCAGCCTGTACGAAACCTTGTGGTCGCCAGCATCCTAGCAAAAAAACTTGCCGTCGGGGTAACAGACGCGGCGCTAGAAATCAGGGTCTTTCCAGGTGGAAACTTTGGAGAGGACGTGCAAACCGCCGTAGAAAATGCAAATTTTTTTAACGAAACGGCTTCACGATTGAAAATTAAATCAACTTGTTTTGCCACTGATTGCACTGTGCCGTATCAACCGTGGATTGGGAGAGGCGAGGCAATCCAGGCGTTGTACTCACTCTTCTACGGAGAGCCTTCCGCCTGGTTGATGTCACACGCCGAGCAGTGTTGGAGTTTTGTGAAACAAATTAATGATTTTGGACCTAGCCAAGCAGATATGCGTAAAGTTCTACGTGAAACATGCGAGGTTTTTGAAAGACATTTGCGGTCCCATGGAACTGTTCCCACTGACATCTCGGGAGTGATATCAAAATTGGCCCGGCATCACTATCACGCCGTCAAGGCGCCATCAAATGGCTTTGTGGTTTACCACCAGGCTGTGATTCGCGACTTCATCGTACGCCGGCAACGTGCGGCTTCGGATGCACGATTTCCCGATTCGGCTGGAATAGAGTTGTTGAAACGACCCGAGGAGCGAGTGGTACGCGGTGAGCCGGTATTAAAGGTGCGCACGTCTAAATTTTTGGACTGCCAAGTCGAATTAAATGAGCTCTGCTCAATCGCGCCGAATGCGAAGATTCAGTTTACGGATCTAGTGATTAAACAATAATATTATGGCCGATAAATACTGCTGTTTTTTGCACCCAAAGAAGGACTACGGTTTAAAAGAGTTGGACGACGCGTGCTCGGATTGCGGCAGACCTTATGGCTTTCCTCTTCGCGAACACCCCAGCCTCATAGGAGAGTATAGAATTGAGAAGCCAGCCGGTCGCGGTTTTTACGGAGTGACTTACCGTGCTCTCGCGGGTCGGTTTGGGGAACCAAAAGCTGTCAAAGTAATCCCTAAGGCGATCTATCAGTTTTTTGGGAAAGATTTTAACAAGGAGTGTGAAGCCCATCATGCCCTAGCACAAAACACCGAACACTTAGCCGGCATAGAAAACGCCTTCGATGCGGATGTTAAATTCGGTGAAATTATTCTGCCTTGCCATATCGCTGTTCTGAGATGGATTGAAGGGAACACACTTTATGACGTTCTGGTTGAGGAAAGAAAACTGGAAGCAACCGAAGTGGCGCAGATCGCCCTAGACCTCTTGAGTCTGCTGGATGAACTGCAACGTGGCGGCAAGAGACATAATGATCTTCACAAAAAAAACATAGTCATAGAGAACAACAAAAACGCACCTCCCCGGACCGACAGAATACATGCCGATCTTCGTGCCGTCGCGGTAGATTTTGGATCGATTGACGACGCCAGTCTGAGCGGGGAGTCACGAATCGGCGACCTCAACAACGTCGGCCATCACATTCGCGACCTCACCAAACAAATTCGGGAAAACCCTGCTTCCGAAACAGACTTGAACTGGCGTTTAGCCTTCGCACTTGATCAGACCGCCCGCAGCCTTTTACGCGAACCGACCTCACAACGCCTGAGTTTTGCTGATTTGCGAAGCGAAATATCAACTTTGGCCATCCATCGGGCACGGACTCCAGTGTGGCGGTCTTCGTTGGAATTAAAGTCGTTCTCCGAGCATTACAATGCTCAAACCATTGAGTCTGCTTATGTTCCAAATCTTTTTGTGTTACCAGCCCACGCAACATGGTTAAGCGAGGTAAGAACTCTCGGACCCCAAGTGATCTCCGGGATGCGCGGGTGTGGTAAGACTATGCTGCTCAAGTCACTGGATTTTCATGCGCGTGCCTTTCGCGAACAGGCAGAGGAAGCCGATGCGGTGATATCAAAATTAAAAAAAGACCGCTTTGTCGGGCTTTTTCTAGCGTGCGCCAAGCTGTTGGATCAGGCGAACAAGAGTCCGGGGAATTTGCACGTCAGGCTATTGGTGGGGTACGCTCTCGCAGCTTTGCGGATTGCGCAGCACCTCCGTGATCTTAAACCTACGGCGGTAGATGCCAGATTTGCCGCCTACATAGCCCAAGCGCTTGCTGAGTGTCTTTCTCGGCTTGACGGCCTTTCCGACATCGCATCGGAATTCAAACTCGAGGAGTTTCTTGTACGTACCCAACTCCGCTTGGGGCAGGAGGATTTTCTCACTCTGAAATCAAGTCCTGTCAACGTGTTTCCGGTTTTTGCTGGAGTTTTCGAGAAGATTTCACCTGAGGTATTCGGCGAATCCCACATTCTCTTCCTGCTGGATGATGTCTCAACAAGATTCATCTCCGAAGAAACGATATCGGAACTGATTTCCGAACTGCTCTTTTCGAATGAGAAGTGCTCATTCAAATTCACTACGGAGGCGCAAACTTTGGAGCTCGTGCTAAAGTCTCCAGGACGAATGTCGCATCGCAAAAAAGCCACATTTCTCAATCGATTAAAGACGAGTTGCTTGCGACTAAAACAGAAGGGCAACGGGGGTTGTTTGACCCTGCAACGATGCTTGTACATGCGTTGGAAATTTTAACTCGTGTTGTGAGGCGCCTTTTACAAAAACGTGATCACGGGCTTTATACGACGGTGGTTGAGGAGATTTTGCGAGAATTGTATCTTGATGCGGTAGGCACTTGGGTGTGGGGAAGGATGAAAAAGGACACACAGGATACATTTGCGTTGCTTGATTCACCTGCGCCCCCTCGAGGGGGAAGACTCTTCGTGGAGGAACTTGGCAAAGCGTTGCGTGCGAGAACCGATAGACCGAAGATCTCTATTGTAGGTCATAGTGCTGGTTCAATCTTCGCTTGTCATCTCCTCGCACACGTTGATGAAATGCGTAGGGAAGGGGGGATGCCATTGGATTTTCAGTTTCATAGAGTCGCATTTCTGGCGCCCGCCTGCCGATGCGCTTTGTGGGCTGCAATTCTCGCGTTGCACGAAGCCAGACCCCTTTGGGGAAATTTTCGAATGTATTCGCTCTCAGATACTTTGGAATCAGGTTATTGGGAAGCTCCTTTTCTTTATCCTCGCTCCCTTCTTTATATTATCTCTGGATTGCTCGAAACGCCAGAGATTGACGTGCCTATCCTCGGCATGCAGCGGTACATGAATCAATCAGACGTTTATTCGATGCCGGAGATGGAGGTAATTCGCACATTTCTTGCGGTTGGCGATCGGCAGGTTTGGTCGAAGCAAAACGGGGGCGCGGGTTTGTCGTCAGATGCTCTCAAACACGGTGAATTCGACGACACGACTGGCGAACATGTCGAAACGATGAGGTCAGTAATTTATTTTCTTAACCATTAATCGGAATCTCGGGAGTGAACGCACTACATTATGCTGTTGTGATTGGGATTAATCGATATCCGGGAATGAGCGATTTGCAAAGTGCTCAATCGGATGCGCGGGATTTTCATGAATGGGTCACTAGCTCCACCGGCGGAGCGGTTCCACGGGACCAAGCACAATTAATCTCCGTCGACTTGCCCGCCAAGGTAAATCGTCGGACCGCCGAACCGACTCGGCAACGGATTATAGAGGCTTTGGAGGACTGCAAGGAAGCCGTTCGCACGCAACTTGCTACACATCCAGAAAATTGGCCTCATACTCGATTGTATTTTTTCGGCGCGGGACACGGTATTGCGCCTGCGCCCCGAGATGCCGCGCTATTAACTGCAAATGCGAGTCCGACCCACCTCCATGAGCATATTTCGTGTGGTAGCCTTTTGGACTATTTTTCGAGGGTTCAGCATTTCAAACAGCTTATCATTTTTGCGGATTGTTGCCGGACCGAGGAGCGTTTTGTCGTGCCAATTCCGCCCCCCTGGACGGAAGACAGCATCAACCGCGGAAACGTGCGAAAGTTTTTTGCCGCGGGCGCGCGTTTTTTTCAACGGAGTTTTGAGCGAATAGATGGAACCCCGGACGAGCAACGCGGTTATTTCACTCGCGCTCTTCTTGACGGCTTGAGAGGGGGGGCTATTGATCCTGATGAACCGTCCGCTCCTGTCAAGGCTAGCATGTTGAAAGACTTCATAACTGAGCATATGCGCCGAAATAGTAAAGAGCGATTTCCGCTCGTTCCTCTCGAGCCCGATTTTGTTGATGAAGGGGTTGGAGATGTGCACTTTGGACCGATACAGCCGCAGCCGCTTCTAACGCAATATCCCGTACGAATTACCGTAGCGGACATAGAAGTTACCAATTTGGCAATAAGCGACGCTCAACCCGGAACCTCTCCAGTTTCGGCTCGTGCTGTTAATGGTGATAGAGTTTTTGAATGCGATCTATCACCGGGAGTTTGGGAGGCGGTGCCGTTGATTGGGAGCCCTCCCGTCGCCTCGCCGCGGAATTGGTTTTTCAAAGTAAAAGAAGGAGCAAATGAATATGCCTTCTGAATCGGGAATCACGATCTCTGTCCAAGGTCAAGATCGAGTTGTTCCAGTTGAAATTCTGGATCAGACTTATCGACGCAACGGTCGCGGTTATGGACGACTCAATATGAATCTGCCACCAGGTTTGTACATCGCGCGATGTAACATGGCGGGCTCTCTTGCAGAACGAATCGTAAAGGTTCAAGAAGGGCGGATTACCGACGTCATATTCAACGAGAATGAAATACCAAGTTTGCTATCTGCTGCCCCAGTACGAGGCAGTATTTCTTTGCACGAGTACTACGCTAGTGCAGCGACCGAAGCGAGTCGCACTCCGAAGGAAAAGATTGGCGCGGGTGCAAATTTGATGTTTTTCGCCTCAGTCTACCGAGGTACTACAACAGGACAAACGACGCTTAAGACTCCCGTGCATTTGCGCGGACTGAAGGTTCTGAGTGAAAACCGAAAAAAAGAAATTGTCGTCCTTCCCGGAAGAGATGTTCTTCAGGAAGATGATATACGATACGGACGAGCGGCTTGGTCAGTAGAGCTAAATCCGGGTGGCTACATTCTTGAGTGGCCTGCAGAGGATCTGGGGTTGGGATATCGCTCTTATTTGCCTTTATGGCTTTCCCAAGGGTGGACAACAGCCATTTTTGCCAATTCACCACCTGCCGGGGGGGTGCCCGACCGTCGGACCCTTTCAATTCAAATGTGCCGGAAGGAGTTCCAGCCATACGATGATCCGACAATGACAGCTGCGGAATTGGCGCTTGCATCGCTCCGTTCAGGTCGGCGTCAGCTTGCTGACGATGATCTTCGCCGTCTTCTTCACGAGAAGTTCAAAAATCCAATGCTCGGGATTTTGGGAGCGCATATGCTCTTGCAGCAGCAGCAACCTCAAGTGGCACTTTTGGCGGAGGTAATTCTCAATCTGGAACATTTGCTCGGCGATCATCCGGACGTCTCTGCGTTGAGATTGATGGCGCGCCACCGTTTTAGAACCGAGTCTCAATTTCAAGCCGCATCAAATTCTCCACCGGAATTTCCGCCCATATTACGTGCTGGGATAGATGCAATGCTGGATGCAGAATGGGATTCCGGAGAATCGGCTAAATTTGGAGATCTCGATTCTGCTGCACGGTATCAGTTGTTGCCCGAAGAACCTTGGACCTTCTTCTGGAAGAAAATAATTCCGTTGCGACATAGTGATATGGCTGACAATGAGTTGATTTCCATGACAGAATCCAAACTCAGGCGTGCCTCGAGGTACATAGCCAAACCCTCGGCGTCAATTGAATCAACGTTTCGTCTTAAGATGAGCGAGAAAACATTGCGGCCTCGGCTAAAGGCTTTCATTGGGCAAATACAAGAGAAAGAAGGCCCGGCTGGCGTCCAAAAGCTTAAACCCGAACATTTACGATGGACAGGTTTGAAGCCTGATCGAGTAGCTCAAATTCTCGAAGAACTCGCGAGAGCAGCAACCTAAGAAATCACAAGCGAAGCCGAAGGGGGCGGAAAAGCGTTTGCCGGCTTGCAAATCTCGCATGATTTGTCCGTGTCATAATTGAATCGCTAATAAGAATAAATTAAATGCCTATGGGTTTCACATGGATCCCGATATATGAGGAGCTAGCGCTGAAGATTTTGGAATTCGAAAATCGGCAGGGCCAAGTTTTGACGTTGCTTCGTGAACTCCGGGCTGAGGGCTTGAAGGTAATCCAACTGAATGATCGCGACAGCAAAGAAAACGAAATCCCTCTGGCCGAAATTGATCCCTTAACTTTCTTTGCCAGTTTCAATCGCACAAGTTCCACGCCCGGCCGCCAGGCAATTCTCAAAAGAATAAAAGACGCTTGGGGCATAACTGCGCCCGTGCCGGATGACTTTGACGGTGTGCCTTTGGCGAACGCTCAAAATAGCTGGGCATTTGCCTATCTTGCGGATCGTGAGCCAAACGATGTTCCAATTCTCTGGCGGTCCGCCAGGGAGGGGGTCGCAAAGACGTGGCAAACATTTGATCAGAAGCTTTTCGACGAAACCTTGAGTATTAGTCAGATGGGGCTCGCGCGATTGAGCATGAGTCTCTTTTGGCTCAAGCCTAAAGCGTATCTTTCCTACGACAAAAATACCCGCGCATATTTTGAGCGTCGCGGCATCTTTTGCGAAAGTAAGACGGCTGCTGGTTATTATGCTTGGATAAAGAAAGTCGTCGCGAAAATTGGGGATAATTTCCCAAAGATTTCTGTCGATGCTTATCAGGAATTTGGCTTCGAAGACGCGGCCGATGCTGCGCCGCTAGTGAGCATATCAGAAACGTTACCTCGTTCGCCTCGTTTGTGGCTTTTTTCACCTGGTCGAGATGCGGAGTTTTGGGATCAAATGCACGGCGAGGGCGTCATGGCGATTGGCTGGAACGAACTTGGTGATCTCGGAAAATACAAAGACCAAGAACAAATCGCGAAAAAGATTATGGAGCTCGAACCCGGACGAGGGCAACCGGTGAATGACTCATTGGCTTGTTGGGAATTTGCTCATGTAATTAAATCTGGCGATGTTGTTGTGGCCAAGGGAGGAATGCAGAGGGTGGTCGGCTATGGCGTCGTGGCGAATGACGACTACAAATTTGATAAGTCTCGAAATGGATATCAGAACATCCGCGCCATCAAATGGCTCGGCAAAGGCACATGGGACATTTCTGCTGAACGTCAACTGCCTCTTAAAACATTAACGGAGGTCAGAAATGACCCGGAATTGGTTCAGATTCTCGAAAATGCCGTTGGCCTTTCCCTGTCACAGTTGCGGGCAAACGGCTCGACGAATTTTTCGCCCTCGACCCCTTATAGCCGGACGGATGCACTTTCGGAATTGTTTGTGTCGTCTGAAGAGCTTGAAATCATCTTGGCGCGCCTAAAACGAAAAAAAGCTTTAATCCTTCAAGGGCCACCTGGTGTTGGGAAGACCTTTATGGCTCGCCGTTTGGCATATAGTGTGATGGAGCGAAAGGATTCCAGCAGAGTTACGGTAGTGCAATTCCATCCCAGTTACGGCTATGAGGATTTTATTCAGGGCTTTCGTCCACAGCACTCCGGTTTGCAGCGGCAAAATGGCGTTTTGTATCAATTTGCCCGCCTTGCACAGGCTGACCCCGGCCATGAATGGTTCTTCATTATTGATGAGATCAATCGTGGCAATCTCGCTAAAATTTTTGGTGAACTCTTGATGCTCATTGAATCCGATAAACGGGGGGCCGATTACGCGATACCCCTCACCTATTCTGAGAGTGCGGGCGAAACATTTTATTTGCCAAAAAATCTTTATTTCATTGGCACTATGAATACCGCGGACAGATCGCTGGCGATGGTGGACTACGCTCTGCGGCGTCGGTTTGCTTTCGCCGCTTTGGAACCAGCACTGAATGCTCCTGCTTTCGCAAAATGGCTGCGAGAACACAGTGCGCCAGAGTCCTTGATCGAGCGGATTCGTCTCAAGGTTGGCAAGTTAAATGACATAATTAAAGGCGAGCGAGACCTTGGCGCTGGGTTCCGTATTGGCCACAGTTATTTCTGTCCGACCGAAGGATGTAATCCTGACGAAACATGGTATCGCGAAGTGGTCGAAGGGGAAATCCGGCCCTTGCTGGAAGAATACTTTGATTCTCGTGAAAAAGTGGACGGGCTAGTCGCTGATTTATTGGCGTGAAACGAAAGCAATATGGCTTCTGACGCTGCCATGACAGAATCAGCCAAAATGGCGCCCGCTTCACCACGACCGAAAGAAATTCCGATCGCCAATATTTATTATCTTCTTTGCTATGCGTGGGATGCGCTGGAGGAAAAGGGCGCGCTGGCGAATGTCGGGAACGTAAATTCAAACGACCTGCTTGATCTATTTGCCCGCGTGCTGGTGACTGGATCCCGCCGTCTGCTCCGGCGCGGATTGGACCGCGGCTATGTTTCCCGTGAGGATGAGATTCTTGGGGTGCGAGGAAAGCTGCTTGTTACGCCGACATTGCGGCGCAGTTTGCTTCGCTATGGACGTGCTGCTTGTTCCTGGGACGAACTCGAATACGATACCATGCCGAATCGCATTCTCAAAACCACGCTTCTGCGATTGTATGGCGCCGAAAAAATTGATGTTAATATCCGTGCCGACTTGCATGATGTGCTCAGATGGCTTACTCCAGTTACTGAAATAAAACTTTACACTGAGAGTTTCCGGCGGGTCCAACTTCATCGCAACAACCGGATCTATTCATTTTTATTGAATATTTGTCAATTTGTTCACCAGAATTGGCTCCCGACCGAGCATGGAAACTCACACCGGTTTCAAGATTTTTTCCGAAACGGTTTGTCGTCACTTTTTGAAAAGTTCATATTCAATTTTTATAGGCACGAGTTGCCGGCTGACTGGCACGTTAGGGCTCCATTCATTCAATGGCAAAAAGAGGACTGGAATCATGACGCCGTACAGTTTCTGCCACGCATGGAAACGGACGTGTGCATTAAAGGCCCAAATCGCGCGATTATTTTGGATGCGAAGTTTTATGCTCAGGCATTAAGGTTAAACGAGCATGGCTCGCTCAAACTTTCTTCTGCAAATTTGTATCAACTATTTACGTATCTTAGGCAAAAGTCGGGAGAAAATGGTTGGGAAAATGCCGAGGGTATTTTGCTTTATCCTCGCACCGACAGGGATTTCTGTGCTGACTTCAAAACACACGGTCACCGCATTCGCGCACTGACCGTCGATTTATTCCAACCTTGGGACACGATTCATCGCAGACTTCTTAATGTTATAGCAACACGATGCGCGCACTAATTTAGATATTGGCGAGCTCAAAACGTGCTCATTGGTGACGCAATATTCCTACCCAACTCGCGCGCATGCCCATGAACTTCGGTCTCCGCTAACGTTTGGTGCACGGTCATTTTTTGTTCCCTTAGTCGAATGAAACTGTTTTGCTGATTTCTCTATGAAGCTCCAGCCATACGGTCGCGACTTGGGCGATCTGTCCAGTGCCAATACGCTTCTGCATCAGATAGGCGCGCTAAGCCGGGAGGCTGTTTCCAATTTGTATACGTTGCTGCGAAATCCGGAGTTGTTGCGCCTCGCCCGACAATACACTGCAAACCTAAAGAAACGAAATGTTGATTTGGGATTCAACCTTTTCGCGATCATTTCAGACTTCTATTACCGAGAGAACTTTCACAGTGATATTCTTCGGGCGCTCTTGGATCCAGATGGTCACCATAAGGAAAAAGCTTTGTTTTTTGATATCTTTATTGATTTTTTGAAGTCTCATGGCGCCCATTTAAATCCAAAGAATTATTTGAAGGTTTCCGTCGTTAGGGAGGAGGGGCGAGTCGACCTTCTCATTAAAGATGCAGTATCAAAACGAGCGATAATTCTAGAAAGCAAAATAAATGGGGCTGGGGACATGCCCAGACAAATTCCTCGATATTTAGAGTACGTGAGGGCAACTGGATATGAGTGCGATGCGATTGTCTATCTTCGCCTCAACGGTTATTCTGGTCCCGATAAATCTGATTGGACGATTGATGACTGTCGCCGAATAGACCCCATTCTGCGGGTTGTCTGCGCTTACGACGAATCAAAGAATGATCTGTTCAACGGTTGGATTGCGAAATGCAAACGTGCGGCAGCCAATTCGGATTCAGAGCACGTTCTTCGGCAGTACGGAGATTTGATAAAGAAATTAGGAGGAAATGTGATGAATAAACCGATTATGGAAAAGTTCTACCAGATCGTAATGACGGGAGAAAACCTCAAGACAGCTCTTTCTTTGAAGGCGATGCTTGACGATCTCATTTTGTTTCGCGTTGAACGACTGATTGACGAGTTCAAAAGCGACCTCGGCCCCTTTCGTAAAATCAGCAACTGGAATAATGATGATGCATATTTTACGGGGCTTCTTTGGAAAGGAGCGCATCTTGGATTGGATATCGTCGTAAAACCCGAGGCGTACGTATGTCAGTTCTGGGACAGGGAAGACCGGGAATGTGCGAAACGCCGCGCTCAAATGATACTTGAGCGAATGGGTTGCCTCGGAGATTTCGTCCGACATGGCGAAGGTTTCATTAGAGAATTTTCCTTTCCCTCTCAGGAAGATGAATTGGTGCACTATGTCCGCGCCTTCAAAAATAAGCTGACTCAGGCAGTCGCAGACGAACAAAAGAAAAAACAATGATAACTCTCGGAGCAATTGTTTTGTGCACAATAGCGTTTACGAGTTTTGCCGGTTCTTTATATGGCCAAATTCTGTCTTGCCTGATGGACTCAAACAGTTTGTAATTATCTGAACCCCCGGAGATAGAAAGCTGTTGGCGCTGACGTGAAACCACGACATTGTATCGGAGTCATCTTCTTGGTCGCGCTCGTCGCATGTGTTTTCTGGTTTAAATGGAAACGCGATGAGCCGCGTCGTGACTCTCTCGCGTCACTTGAGAATCTTTATGTTTCGCTCGAAAGCAACTCTTCGTCTTTGTTGAACCAAGTTGTACTTCCGTCGGTGGTCAATGGGCGCACCCAGGCTGAAAGAATTGAATTCCTTACAAAAGTGCTGCGAGACGAGGTTTCCGGGCGGGGAATTTCTGCCTTGCGACACGGCGCAGCATTTGGAGAGTTGAACAGGATCTTTCCGGAAGAGGCATCGCGCTGGGCCGATCAGGCAAGCGTAAACGCGACCAATTGTTTCGCTTTTCGCATGGAAAAGAACGGGGTTCGAGCGGAAGTCGTCGTATACCGTGACGGCGATCATTACCTTGTGTTGCGTTGCAACAACGTGAAGCAAATGGCTGAAAGCAACTGAATATGGAAAAGTTCTTCAAAAGAGCAAACTCACTCATCTGTCGGCCTGTCGCCTGCTTGCTTTGGATATTCTTGGGAATGGCTTTTGCATTGCGGTGCTCTGGTGCGACGTTCACAAACAATGCAAGCATCCAAATAAGTGACTCGAACAACGGATTGACGTCTACAGGTTCAGCATTTACGGCTTCGTGTTGGTTCCGCATCGCCGTTCCAAGTTCGCTGCAGATTAATGATAATATGACGATTCTTATGGATCGTTTAGATGGAGATGAGTCACAAAAGTTCAGCTACCTAATCCGCTACAATTACGCGAGCAACATCGTGGAATTCGTTACCCATGGTGACTCTGGAACGTATTCCCAGACACTTATTCAAGGTCCATTTCTTAACCGCTGGTACCATGTTGCTGTTTCCCGGTCAGGTAGTACGTTTAACACATATGTAGATGGACGTGCGCTTCCTGCGGGCAGTGCGTCAATCGGCACAGCAACTGGAAGCGGCGTTTCGATTGGTGGAATAAATGGAAGTTCAAAGCAGTTTTATGGCGATATCGTTGAGGTTGCGATCTATCAGACTTCACTAACGCTCAGCGTTATTCAGAGCGGAATGTTCAAGGACCAGCGCAATTTTCCGAACATAAAAGGGTATTACAAGTTGGGAGCCTCAACTAATCAGTCTGACTTTTACCACAATTTTGCCCCAACGCCTCCAAGTGGAACCGACCCGGCCGGTCCGGTCGGGTCTGGTAAAATTACATTCAACCCGGTTGATGAGGCAGGAGAGCAATCTCTTTTTGATGCAAACCTCAATCATGGCGAGAACGCGGCGACTCCTCTTTCGGGAGCATTCTCATGGAATCAGACTGCATTTTCGCGCCCGGTACCTGGAATCGCTTTTGATTTCGAATTCGGTTATAGCAGTGCCCTTCCTACTTTGGGGCAAAATCTGGGGCAACAGGACCCGTACGACGTGCGCGTTTTGAGCCCTAAATGGAGGAATACTTTCGATGTTCGAGTAGCGTTAGGGGCCACCGCAAACGAAATCGATCTGGTCAATTGGGACGGCTCGATTGACGCTTGGACTCGGACGAACACATTTGCCCCATTAACCACAAAACACCATGAGTATCATGGTGAAATGCAGCAATTGCAGCCGACCGCAGAGATACAGTGGACAACCCCAACACGGCTCAAATATCTCTTCCGGGATCCGACAGACACTACAGATCCCATGGCGGGTCGATTGGAGCAGATCCAAGATCTCAATGGAAACACCGTTTCTCTTCAGTGGGACCCGAATTCTTACGTAGTGACAAATGTCGTTGATACAGTTGGGCAGAATTACCAATTGTTTTACAACCAAAGCAGTCAATTTTTATTAACTAACATTACTTTCGGAGCGTGGCAGATAAATTTTGGCTATGATTCTTCCAACAGATTGGCTTCCAAAACATTGACAAATACATCGGGACTCTACGGTGCGGTGAATGCGACGTGGCAGTTCCATTACGGAACGAACGGTTTGCTGTCTCAAATAGTCGACCCACGAGGCAATACGAATGTCTTTGTACAATATGATCAATATGGGCGGGCGACCAACGAGGTGGACGGGCTAAGCCGGGCAACGCGTACCGAGTACGGTGTTCCCAGCACATGGCAAATCCGGCACACCGATCCTGCCCTAAATCAATGGGTCGAAACCTATGACACCAAGGGGCATTTGCTCACTCAACAAGATCCGCTATTCAACACGACGACCTACACATATGACACGAATGGCAATCGAACCAGTATGACCGAGCCGTTAGGATGGACTACATATTTCGGCTACGACACCAACGCGAACGTGATCGCGAAGACCAACGCTCTTGGTGAGGTCACGCGTTGGGTGTTCAATAATGTTTTTAACAAACCCGTCCAGCAAATTACCCCGCAACCGCCGGATACCAACGGTTGGACAACTTGGACAAATTTTTATGCGTATGATTCTGCTGGAAATCTGACCAATCAGTCGGATGGCATTGGCACGTTGGTCAGCTACACGTATCTCACCAATGGGCTCGTTTTCACGTCCAAAGATGCCAACAGCAATATCACGCAATTCGGTTATGACGGAAACGGTTTCCTGAAAGCACGCACTGATCCAGCGACGAATACGACATCGTATACGCTTAATGATGTGGGTTGGAAAATGCACTTGGTCGATGCGCTTGGAAATCCGACAACGTATGCCTATGACTTAAATGGCAATGCGACTCAGGTTGAAGACCCGTTAGCGCGTACATTTTACAAAACATTCGACGGCGATGGAAATCTCCTGTCCGCCACTGATGGCAAAGGGCAGTTGACGAGTTATGGGTACGATGCCGCCAATCAGCGAACAAATATGGTGGACCGGACAGGAACAAATGTTTGGTTTTACTATTACACTTCAAGGGGCAAGCTGGACCACGTGACGGACCCGCTCGTTCACTCCGTTACAAATTTTTACGATGCTGCCAATCGATTAGTTCGTATGAGCGATCCGCTTGGCAACTTTGTAACAAATCGATATGATGCGAATGGAAACCTCCTCTATTTTTTCGACAAGCTTGGTCAGCGCTGGTCGAAAACGTACGATCGCCTCAATCGCATTCAGACGGAGAGCGACCCGCTTGGCAATGTTAAGCGCACGATCTACGACATCGCGGACCGTGTACAGCAAATAATCACGCCTAACGCATTTCCGTCCGTCCACATTTACGATGGCCGCGGACGCCTTACCAAATGGGTTGATCCTCAAAATTTCCCATGGCATTACGACTACGATGGAGTCGGAAACATTACTAATATTACTGATTCGCTTCAGGGTCACTACGTCATGATTTACAGCAATCGAAATGAGAGAATTTTGGAACATAATCAGGACGGATTTGAATGGCATTATCAGTACGACGAACTTCTCCGACTCAAGACTCAGACCGACCCAAACCAGACTGTCAGAACAGCAACCTATGACGCAGGCGGGCGCAACCTGTTTGTGGATTTCAGTACTGGGCGTCGTGATTCATTTACATACGACGATAACGACAATATGAAAACGGTCGGGCGACGTGTTTCCGGCGTGACCACGTCATTGCAGTTCATTTACGACGCATTGGATCGTGTCAAACAGCAAGATGATGCGAATTCAAAAACTGTTCTTTACGGTTATGACCCCTTGGGGCGCGTGACTTTCATTACTTACCCTGGAGGCAAAACTCTTACGAATTCTTACGATCCTTTGGGACGGCTTACAAACCAGGTGGACTGGGCCGGCCGCCAGATGAACTACACCTACGATTTGGCGGATCGCTTGGTGACTCGCAGCTATCCGAATGGTGTGTTACAAACCAATAAATTCGATACATCCGGTCGGGTAACCTCAATGGCTTTCTTCACGCCAAATCCTCCATCATCGACCAACAGCCCAATCCAAATGGCATTGAGTTATGCATATGACCGGAATGGGAACAAAACAGGCGAAGGGGAGAGCGGAACTTTCAGTTGGCCGCTTCCGTCGCTCAATGATGAAACCGCCAATTTCAGCCCTTCTGGCCGGTTGCAGAATCGGATGATTCAAAATAATTCGGCTACGAGCAACCAGGTTTCGTCAATCACTTACCGTTACGATTCAAGCGGAAACATGACTAACGCCAATGGCCATGGCGAAACCTGGGCGTTGACATATGATGAAGACAACCGGACGACCTCAATTGATTGGGACGCAGGGATTAGTTCCAAACACATTATCAACCGCTATGACGCGTTGGGAAGGCGGTTTTCAAAATCAATTGACGGAGTGATGAGTGGATACGTGCTCTCGCTGGCAGGCGGAATGGAACGCGTGCTGTGCGACCTTGACGCGAATGGAAATATTACCGCGTGGTATGTACATGGAGCCGACCTTTGTTATCGGGTTGACGCGACAAACGGCCTCACGTGTTATCACGCTGACGCAATTGGGAACGTCCTCGCCTTGACCGACGGTCAGACAAATCTTGTGGCGAAATATGCGTACACTCCTTACGGGCTAAGCCTGTGTTCTACAAATTCTGCAAATCAAGATTCAAACCCGTATTTGTTTGTCGGTTCCCAAGGGGTCATGGAGGAATTGCCGGGACTGTATTTCATGCGCGCCCGTTACTACGCGGCTGATGCCGATGCGTTTCTCTCGACGGATTCGATGAAGAAAATTGGTCCGGGTTGGAAGCCATCGATGTATGATTATGCATCTGGAAATCCCCTTAACAATTTTGATCCAACTGGATTGTTTTCGTTATATTTTGGAGCTGGAATCGATGGTAATATTGGAGCGGTTGTCGGTTTGGAAGGAAGTGGATCGCACGGGATTGTTGTGAATCTAAATTCCTTGTTTGCTGGCAACATGGGAGAAGCGTTCGGTACTTATAATACGATCCAAGGCGGCGTATCGGCAGGTGAGGGAGCTGGGGTGTCCGCTCACGCCGAAGCTTGTTTTGATACGGGGTCGACGCAAGTGAGCGGATCAAGCGGTGGTTATATTTATAGTTCGTTATCAGCGAAAGCAGTGGCTGGAGCATCTGTGACAAGTTTTCGTACCAGTGATGGTGCGGGAGCGTGTGTTAGCGCTTCAGGTGGCTTGGAGGAGAAACTAACGGCGAGCGCAGGAGGTGGATACACGTATACTAGGAGCCTCAATGAGGATCCCGGGGCGTTTTATTCAACACTTGGTTGCGCCCTCTTTGGTTCCTTTCATAGGCAATCCGTTTTATAACAGTTCGGCAAATCAAGCCAGAACTAGCCAAACAGTCTCAGTCGCTATGCCGGTAGCTTCTGCAGTCACGGCGGGCTCGGCAACAAAACCCGCCGGCGCAACAGGTGGCGGTGGAACAACAACTGGAGGTGGTGGCGGCACCAAATCGATGACTTACACCGTGAAATCAGGGGATACTCTCGGCAACATTGCCTATGCAAATGGCACGACCGCCACTGCAATCGGTGCCGCAAACGGCATCCAAAACTTAAACTTGATCCACCCTGGTCAGGTTCTCGCTATCCCCAGCCACCGCTAAATTTAAATGGCATATGAATCGAACTCGATTGATCGCTTCAGCTTTTGTCGGTTTGTTGATTTTGGCCAACCGTTGCTTTGCTTGGGATTACGGCAACGGAAGACATGGTTCAATCGTTCTGGGAACAAATGCGACGATCGCACAGCTTTATCAGGCAGTGCGGCTCGCAAATGATCCACTCCAGTATGACCCAAGCAATTCAAATGCGATTCCCAATTTTCAGAATCTGACGATCACCAATGCGACACTCTCTGTTGACCCTTGGAATGGAACCGTTGGCGGAATTATTGCTTTCAAAGTGGAAGCAAATCTGAATATCGCCGCAAATTCGCAAATATCCGTGGTTGGCTTCGGTTACCGAGGTGGCAGCCAACAGTTTGGAGGACAATTCGCCATTGGAATGCAAGGAGAGTCTTTTGCCGGGACGCCGACCGGGAGTGTTGCTGCAAATTCTGGTGGAGGAGGTGGTGTTGGGATTTTCTCGGTTTCAAACGGGCACCCGAATTATACCGGCACAGGAGCAGGCGGCGGTTATGGAGGAGGCGGAGCGTCTTCAATCAACAATTTCTGCAATTGCGGCGCGATTGGAGGAGGAACTTATGGAAACCCAGCTATCGATACTCTTTATCTTGGCAGCGGCGGCGGAGGCTCTCAGTCAATCAATGGCGGAAACGGTGGAGGTGCAATCTCAATTGCAGCAGGGAATATTGAACTTGGCGGGAGCATGCATGCTGACGGAAGTTCAAATGGTGACGGTGGCGGAAGTGGCGGCTCCATCAAGTTGATGGTTGCATCTGCAGTTTTAGCGACCAATCAGATCACAGCAAATGGAGGAGGGGGCACTGCTCCGGGAGGCGATGGTCGGATAGCGATATATTACGCAGAAGGATTCACAGGTGTGACGACTCCGACGGCCTATATGGTTCAGGATACGAATAGCGACAACGTAATAGTGATCAGCAATCAGCCGGCAACACAGACCAATTTTTTGGGAGCCAACATAATATTCAAAGTCGGGGCGCGCGGCTTGCCCGCATTGACGTTTCAATGGAACTTTAACGGCCTGCCGATCTTGGGCGCCACCAATCAGTCGCTGGCCCTTACCAATATTGCGCTGACCAACACCGGAAATTATTCGGTAACCATTTCCAATGTTGTTATGACTCTCACTAGCTCGAATGCTTTTCTAAAAGTGCTGGACACAGCCATACCGCTCGGAGACGGCATTCCCAACTGGTGGAAGCTGCAATATGGGTTCAGTCTCGCCGATCCGACTTTGGCCACAAATTATCCGACTGGTGACAGGCTGACGTATTTTGAGAAATTCCTTTATGGCCTCAATCCTCTGACCACGGATACCGATGGCGACGGATTGAACGACTACGATGAAGTCTTCGTTTATCACACCAATCCGATGTTGGCCAATACGTCCGGCGACGGCATCCCTGATGGCTGGAAAATCCAATATGGACTGAACCCTCTCCTGGCCAACGCCAACAATGAAGCAGGTTTTGACGGGATCACCTACATGCAGATTTACCAATACAACCTGTCGCACACGAACCAGCTGGATCCGCTGAGGCCATTTGCCGCGGCACCGGGGGTGTCGAGCTACGAAATCCTCAACAACGGCCAGCACACCAACCGGTTTTATTACGACCATGAGGACCGCTTGCTGGGTATGGAGTCATCGCGTGGCATCTCCATCGGTTACGTTTACGATGGCAATGGCAATCTGACACACCAGGCAGTCCTATCCCGCGCCAGCGAAACCAATGGACTGCCGGCGCTGTGGAGCTTTGTCAACAATCTTACGAACAACACGGCGGCTGATGGCCCCTTCGGGGATGCGGATGGCGACGGTTGGTCGAATTACCAGGAATGGTTGGCAGGCACAAATCCCAACGATACGAACAGCATTCCGAATCTCGTCGGCAATCCCGGAGTTAACATTGGCTCGATTTCATTGCCGTTTACACCGAGCAACTTTGTGGTGAGGACTGGCAATTCGGATGGCTTGCCGGGCGATGAGATCGTCATCGGTGCGGACGGTAATCCCGGGACGAACAATAACCTTTTGCTAGTGCTGACACAGACGGCGACCAATTGGTCGACGCAGCAGGTCAGTGTAGGGCCTTTCGGAATCACCTCCATTGCGGTCGGACAACCGACAAATCGTCCTACGGCCGGCATTTATGTTGGTCTGCGTGGAACCAATGGTGGGCAGGTCATGGAATTTACGAGCAACGGTGGAATCTGGCAGTCGAACGTGGTGACCGTTTCCTCCAACGAAGCTGCCTTTGTCGGAGGCATCCGCTCTCAAGGCGACCTCTTGGTGGATCTCGGTACCAACGGGATATCGGGAGGACTCTGGAGCCTGACGTTCTCGAACACAAATTGGAACAGTTCGTTATTGAGCAGCAATGCCTCTCACCGCGGCCTTCCCAGTCATGGCCTGCTTTCGACATCGCCGGTTAACGACTCGCCGCTGCGTTTACTCGACACCAATGGAATCGAAGTGTTCTCAACGAATCTGTGGGTGATTGGCGAACCCGCAGCAATCTTGCCGATCACGTGGCGTGGAGAGCAGTTGGCTTTGGGACCGCTGCGACCGGGAACAAATCAGAGCCTGCTGTATTGCTCAGTTAACGACAGCAACGCTTCCACAACAGTTGACTCCACCGACAGCCTCGTATTCGCCGAATACCAGATCTCGAACAATGTCGCGACGATGCTCACCCTCACGAATGTTCCCATGGGCACAAGTCCATTGTCACAGAGCTTCGCTGTGGTTGCGGTGGATTTTTTGGGGACGGGAATCGACACAGCATTTACGGCTGAACCCAACGGCGGAATTTATTTCTGGTCGGCTGCGGATGCCGTTACTCCGCTATCGCGTCAGATCTTCAGCGCCGATAATCTCGGCAAGGCTTGGCAAGCTTTGTCGGGCGTTAAGATGCCGGCCTCCGGCCAAGGACTTGTGGGGTTGGAAGTTGACCCGGCAAATCCGAACACTTGCACGGCCGTGTTCTGGCCACCACAAACCGTTCTTCAATCGCCGCAGATCAATGTTTTGGAGACGGCTCCGTCGGCTGCGGTAATCCCATCTGCGAACCCGCTCGGTGCCACGGCTGTGGTTACGGTCAGACTCTGGCATCCTGAAGGCGCCGCCTCAACACCGTTCCTTCAGTATCAGCCTGCTGGCGAGACAAACTGGCAAAGCGCGACAATCGTCAGTCTGGACGGCCAGCCTTACAGTCCGACGACTCGTGTCAGCGCAGTGCCTTCCGGCAGCAACCATGTGCTCGCGTGGAACGCGGCCGCGGATCTGAGCGGCGGCGTGACCAACGTTCTGCTCCGCGCCCGAGCGCAGGACTTCATGCTCGCAGGTGACTGGTCGGCACCAACGCCTTTCCTGGTGAACATGTCCCAAGGAACCAACGGCATTCCCGCGTGGTGGTTGCTCCAATATTTTGGCACCACGAATGTCGATCTCAACGCGGACCCTGACGGCGACGGGATGAGCAATTATGCCGAATACATTGCCGACACTGATCCAACCGATCCCAACTCGAACCTGCGGATGAAGAGCATCCAATCAGTCACTGGCGGCATCGCGATCATGTGGCAGGGCGGAATCCTTTCCACGCAATATTTACAGCAGCAGATCGGGCTCAACGTCACGAACCCCTGGGTGGACATTTTCACGAACTTGCCGCCGACTGCCAATCCAAGCGCTTTCACCAATCACTCCCAGACAAACAATGCCGGATTCTTCAGAATCAGGGTCACAAGATAACTTGGATTTCTCGCGCGTTGGCCAGTGGTTACAAACTTTATTTTACAAGCCACTAGGAAATCGTCCTGATGGTAACAAACTTTATTTTTCAAAAGGCCAAATTGGCTTCTTTATTTTGGAGATTTGCGGCAAACTGCGGTTACAAACTTTATTTTGTGATTACAACTGCTCGTCCTGCCGGGATTAACAAAATGCGTTTGGCGGCGGGGCGTCCTGCTTTGGCGGGATGTGCGCCGTTGCCGGGCCGGTGTTGCGGCGCGCGCGGAGCGACGCGCCCTGCCACCGCGGGCAAGATGCCTCATTTTGCCAAACAAATACCTGATTTGTGAAAACATTTTTGCGAGGCAGCATATTATTTTTAGCTTTTCTCACCTGGGCTGTTGTTGTGGTTCCTGTCCCAGCGGCGTTTGGGAATTTCGTGTTTGCTCATCCGGGTTTACTCCAGAGTCGCGAAGATTTGGAACGCATCAAAATAGCGGTGGAAAGGAAGGAGGAACCAATATATTCGGGTTACCAGATTTTTCGCGCGAATCCTCAATCGCAGTTGAGTTATCAAATGCGCGGCCCGATGGCGATGGTTGGCAGAAATCCGACGGTTGGCCAGATCGCTTACGATTCCGACGCGAATGCAGCCTATCAATGCTCGATTCAGTGGTGCATTACCGGTGACATCGCCTACGCAAAAAAAGCTGAAGCAATTATTGACGCGTGGTCGGCGACATTGAAATCGATCACGGGGCGGGATGCTGTGTTGATGGCCGGGCTGGGGCCTTTTAAAATGGTCAATGCGGCGGAACTTCTTCGTTACACGGATGGGAGTTGGCCGCAGACCGAGATTCGGCGGGCTGAAGACAACTTTCGCGAAGTCGTTTATCCGGTCATCAAAGACTTTGCGCCCTTTGCCAACGGTAATTGGGATACTGCCGCGATGAAAACAATGATGGCAATTGGTGTTTTTTCCAATGACCGGGCGATGTTCGAGCGCGCATTGGACTATTATGTCGATGGCGCCGGCGACGGGCGGTTAACTCATTACATCATCAACGATGCCGGCCAGTGCCAGGAGAGCGGACGCGATCAACAACATACGCAGCTTGGCCTGGCGCATTTGGGGGATTGCTGCGAAATCGCATGGCATCAAGGACTCAATCTTTACGGCTACGACGGCAACCTCCTCTTGAGAGGGTTCGAATACGCCGCGAAGTATAATTTGGGTGAGGACGTGCCGTTTGCGGAAAGCTGGGACCGGACAGGGAAATATCATCACTCGCGAATTTCCGCGAATGGCCGTCGTCGTTTTCGTTCGATATACGAGGAAATCTATAATGCGTACGCCAATCGAATGGAGGTTCCCGCGCCATTTACCAAACAGGTTATTGAAAGAATCCGTCCGGAAGGCCCGGGTGTCTTCGATGCGCCAAATGGCGCCGACCACGTCGGTTTCGGAACTCTGTTATTCGCCGCGACAAAAATGCCAGGTGCGGCGCCCGTTCAAAATATTCCCGCCGCGCCCGCTGGAATCCTCGCCACAGGCTCGACACGGCAGGTTCAACTTACCTGGATTGATTCCCTTGGCGCGGGCCGTTATACGATCACGCGGACGACAAAAAGCGGCGAACGCAAAGTCATCGACCGGAATGTTTCAACCAACGCTTGCACGGACAGCAATGTTATCTCCGGTGAGATCTATTCCTATGTTATCACCGCCGCCAATTCCACAGGCGAAAGCCCGCAATCACTTCCGGTTTCGGTTTGTGCCGGACTCCCCAAACCGTGGACGCACGAGGACGTGGGCCATGTTCCTATTGCCGGCGACGCTGCCTTTGACGGCCAAGTGTTCAAGGTGCAAGGCGCGGGCAAAAACATCGGAGGAACAAGCGACGAATTTCAGTTCGTTTGCCGTCCCATCGATGGCGGCGACACGATTGTTGCGCGGTTTGTTCCGCAAACCAGTTCGCAGTTTTCGCAATTTGGATTGATGATGCGGGAATCAATGGAGGCCGGCGCGCCCAATGTTTCTCTTCTCATCTCGCCGAGATCGGCTCAGGACAGGGAAGCGCCGGATTGGCGTGTCGAGTTGTCAGCGCGCAAAACGGCGGCGGCGGAGCCGGCGATTTGCGCCGGCGGCGAGGGGCTTTTGCAGCCGGCGGTGACCTTTGGCCGCTTGACTGGTTTCGTGTGGTTGAAATTGCGGCGCTCAGGCAGCACTTTTATCGGTTCAATTTCTTTGGATGGAAAAGATTGGAAACTCATTGGCAGGGCCTCCGTCGCTTTGAAGCAACAGCTTCTCGCGGGCCTGGCAGTTTGTTCAGGGCTTCCGAAAGCTGCAACAACGATGAAGTTCGATCATATCTCATTTGCTGGTGATGGTGCGCAAGAGGAAATGGCTGGGAAGCAAAAGTGATTTGGGTTTTCAAATTTGGTTCGGCCTTATCGCAACGTCGGATCCAAAGTCCAGGAAGGCTCAAATAGGACGAAAATCGCGCCTGGAATTGGGTTTTCGGCTGACAGCGCAAACCCGAATCGGCAGTATAACGGCCTGATGAACGCGAGCCAACCGAGTGCGGAAGAGACGAAGACGCTCTCCGCGGCGTCGCGGCGTGAGCGAACGGGACGGCACGCGTTTCTCGTGGCGGCGGGGATTCTGATAAGCCGTTTTATCGGCCTCGTCCGGCAGCGGGTTTTCGCGCATTACTTCGGTCGTTCGGACGCCGCCGACGCGTTTCTCGCGGCGTTTCGCGTGCCCAATGTCCTGCAAAACCTCTTTGGTGAAGGGGTGCTGTCCGCGTCGTTCATTCCCGTGTACGCGCACTTGCTGGCCAAAGAGGACGAAGAAGAAGCGGGACGCGTGGCCGGTGCGGTGGGCGCGGTGCTGGGGCTGACGGCATCGCTGCTCGTGCTGGCCGGTGTGCTGGCCGCGCCCTATCTGATCTGGGTGATCGCGCCGGGATTCCATGGAGAGAAACGCGAGCTGACCATCCAGTTGGTGCGCATCTTCTTTCCGGGCGCCGGCCTGCTGGTTTTTTCGGCGTGGTGCCTCGGAATACTGAACAGTCATCGGAAGTTTTTCCTTTCCTACACGGCTCCCGTGATCTGGAACGCGGCAATGATTGCGACGCTGGTGATTTTTGGCGGCACGCAACTCAATGCTTTGGCTGTGGACTTGGCGTGGGGTTCCGTGATCGGCAGCGGGTTGCAGTTCGGAGTGCAATTGCCCGTGGTGCTGCGGCTCACGCGCAAGCTGCGGTTGCGCCTGGATACGCAGGCGGGGCACGTGCGCGAAGTGCTGCGCAATTTCATACCGGTTTTTTTCAGCCGCGGGGTGGTGCAGATCAGCGCCTATGTGGATCAGGTGATTGCCAGTCTCGTCGGCGAAGGCGCTGTGAGTGCGCTGGCCTATTCGCAATCCATCGCCACTCTTCCGGTAAGCCTGTTTGGCATGGCGATATCGGCGGCGGAACTGCCGGCGATGTCCAGCGCGCTCGGCGATGCGGAGGGAGTCGCGGCGCAATTGCGGGCGCGGTTGGATGCGGGCTTGCGGCGCATCGCGTTCTTTGTGGTGCCTTCGGCGATGGCGTTTCTGGCGATGGGCGACGTAATTACGGCGGCGTTGTTTCAAACAGGAAAATTCACCCATGACGATTCGCTTTACGGTTGGGCGATCCTGGCTGGGTCGTCAGTGGGGCTGCTGGCGTCCACGCTGGGGCGGCTGTATTCCTCCACCTACTACGCGCTGCGCGATACGCGCACACCACTGCGTTACGCGGTAGTGCGGGTTTCGTTGACGACAACGCTGGGTTATCTGTGCGCGATACTGGTGCCGCGATGGACGGGAATTGACGCGCGCTGGGGAATGGCGGGGCTGACGGCCTCGGCGGGCCTCGCGGGATGGGTGGAGTTTACGCTCTTGCGCCGGACGCTGAACCAGCGAATTGGCCGGACGGGTCTTCGGGCTTCCATGGCGGCGAAGCTTTGGATTTCAGCGGCACTCGCCGCAGGCGCAGCCTGGGGAGGCAAGCTCGTCATCGGCCGGCATGGGCCCGTTCTCAGCGCTCTGGCGATCCTGAGCATCTACGGCGTGGTCTATTTTGCTGCGACTTACCTGCTGGGCATCGAAGAGTGCCGGGTGGCACTCAAACGATTGATGCGCTCGGTTTAAATTTCAACGTTCGTGGAAAGGAGCGCGCAAGGTCGATCAAACTCGAGGTTGGTAACCGCTCGCTATTTTAGCGAAGGCAACCACCTGTTCGGCCTGCCAGGTTTCATCTCGACCCAATTCGCGGGCCAAGATGTTGGCGGCGCGCGGGGCCATGCGCAGCGCGGCTTTGGCATTGAGGAAGAGTGCCCGGGTCCGCCGCGCGAGAACGTCTTCCACGGTACGGGCCATTTCCTCGCGCGCCGCCCAGATCACTTCAGCTTCCACATAGGGCAACTGTGAATCCAGCGGGAGGCCCAACGTCACGTCTTCGGCAATAAGTTTGCGAATCGCCGGAGCGTCCGAGCCGTAAACGGAGAGAGAACCAAAGCCGGTCGAATCAGGATAATGGCCATGGATCTTCCGGGTCGCGGTCACACAGGGTTGATCTGGAAGGCCGGCCAGAGTCGCGGCTTGATCCACGCAATCCTGGGCCATGTGGCGATAGGTCGTCCATTTGCCGCCGGTGATGGTCAAGAGGCCGGATTTATCGATGTGAAGTGTATGGTCGCGCGAGAGCGCCGCGGTATTGGCGCCATTGCCGGATTTCACCAATGGACGAATTCCGGCAAAGACGCTCAAGATATCGGATCGCGACGGTTTCTTTTCAAGATAAAGCTTCGCCGTTTCCAGCATGAATTCAATTTCCTGGTCCAGCGCGACGGGTTCCAGGGACGGCTCCTTGATCGGCGTGTCGGTCGTGCCAACCAACGTGTGGCCGTGCCAGGGAATGGCAAACATGACGCGGCCATCTTTTGTATGCGGCACGAGAATGGCGTTCGTTCCGGGCAGAAAGGAACGGTCCAAAACCAAATGCGCACCCTGGCTTGGCGCGATCATTTGATTTGCGTTCGGTTCCGCGAGGCGGCGCACAGAGTCCGTGAATGCGCCGGTGGCGTTGACGACCACTTTCGCCCTGGTATTGAAGGTTTCGTCGGTCTCGACATTTTTCCACGTTATACCGGTGACGATGCCATCGGCGCCTTTCTGGAGCGCGGTCACTTTCGCGTAATTGAGCAATGCTGCGCCGTGTTCGGCGGCGGTGGCGATCAGATTGATGAGCAGCCGGGCGTCATCAAATTGGCCATCGTAATACACCACGCCGCCGGTGAGTCCTTCCGGATTCACATTGGGCAGGCGGCGAAGGGCTTCCTCTTTGGAAATCCGCTGCGATTTTCCAAAGCCGTATTTGCCGGCCAGCAGTTCATAAATTTTCAGGCCGATGCCGTAGAACGGTCCTTCCCACCAGGCGTAGCTGGGGACGACGCAGGGCAATTCACTGACGAGGTGCGGAGCATTTTGGCGGAGCAGTCCGCGCTCCTTCAAGGCCTCCATGACCAGCGAGACGTTGCCTTGTTCGAGATAGCGCACGCCGCCATGCACGAGTTTGGTGCTGCGGCTGGAAGTGCCTTTGCCGAAATCATGTTGTTCGAGCAGGAGCGTCGAATAGCCGCGCGTGGCCGCGTCCACGGCCACTCCAGCGCCGGTTGCGCCGCCGCCAATGACAATAATATCCCAGGGTTGAGCGCGTTGCCGCGCTTGTTTCAACATGTCGTCTCGATTCATGAGATGGTTTTTATGCTAGAGGCTCCTACAAACGTGGAAAACCACGAATGGACACAAATGAACACGAATTATTTAGTCTGCATTCGTGGTCGTTTTGCTGCACGCCTGGGCTTGGCCGTGTGCTGCGAGTGTGGTTCCCAATCCCTGGCGCGGTTCAGGGCGGCGTTCCAACGGGAACGCAATCCATCCGCTTGCGCGCGTGACATGCGGGGCTCGAACGTTTTCTCGATTTTCCATTGTCTGCTCAGCACTTCGACGTTCTTCCAATAACCAACAGCCAGACCGGCGAGATAAGCCGCGCCCAACGCTGTGGTCTCGGTCACGGCTGGCCGCACGACGGGGATCTGCAACAGGTCGGCTTGGAATTGCATCATGAAGGCGCTGTGACTCGCGCCTCCGTCCACGCGCAGCTCCTTCAATCGCTTGCCGGTGTCGGCGTGCATCGCATCGATCAGGTCGGTGACTTGATAAGCCACGCCTTCCAGTGCCGCACGCGCGATGTGTGCGGCGGAGGTGTCGCGCGTGATACCGATGATGGCGCCGCGCGCATAAGGATCCCAGTGAGGCGCGCCAAGGCCGGTAAAGGCAGGAACGAGGTAAACGCCGCCGTTGTCCGGCGTTGAGTTCGCGAGCAAATTGACTTCGTCGGCGGAGCGAACTAAACGCAAACCGTCCCGCAGCCATTGCACGACCGCTCCGCCAACGAACACGCTGCCTTCCAGGACAAATCCGCGCTGTTTGCCGATTTGACAGGCGGCGCTGGTGAGCAAACGGTTGCGGGAGGTGATCGGTTTCGCGCCGAGATTTTGCAACAGGAAACAGCCGGTGCCATACGTGTTTTTTGCCTGACCCGCACGCACGCACATCTGGCCGAACAAAGCCGATTGCTGATCGCCGGCAATTCCCGCGATCAACACTTTTTGCAATCCGAGCGAGGTGCTGACTTCGCCATAAACTTCGCTTGAGGTGCGCACTTCCGGCAGAAGGCTGGCGGGAATGCGAAACAGTTTGAGTAATTTCTCGTCCCAATTTCCGGTGTGGATATTGTAGAGCAAGGTGCGCGACGCGTTGCTTGGGTCGGTGGCGTGGACATGATGGCCGCTGGTCATTTTCCAGATCAGCCAGGTATCGATGGTGCCAAAGAGAAGTTCCCCCGCTTCGGCCCGAGCGCGAACGCCGGGCGCATTGTCCAGAATCCAGGCGATCTTCGTGGCGGAAAAATAGGCGTCCAGCAGCAAGCCCGTGCGTTTGTTGATTTCCTTGTCGTGGCAGGCTGCGCGGAGATGATCGCAGGCTTCGGCCGTGCGCCGGTCCTGCCAAACGATTGCGTTATAGACTGCTTCACCGGTTTTTCGGTCCCAAATGACGGTTGTTTCGCGCTGGTTCGTGATTCCCACGGCTGCGATGTCGCTTGGACGAATACGGGCGCGTCCGAGCGCTTCCACGGCCACGGCCATTTGGGTGAACCAGATTTCCTGCGGGTCCTGTTCCACCCAGCCAGGCTTCGGATAAATCTGGCGAATTTCTTTTTGGGCAACCGCGCGCGGTCGGCCTTCCTGATCAAAAATGATGGCGCGCACGCTGGTGGTGCCGGCGTCGAGGGAAAGAATGTATGACATGTGAATTTTGGAAGTTAAGAACTCATATCAAAACACTATCGCTTGGGCAATCCAAGGCCGGAGCAATATGGCGGCGCTCTTCCGAGGCGCCGCTACGGGTGCTTTGGTCACGCCTTGCGGTACCAGGGCTGGGTGATGATGACGATTTCGGGGCCGCCTTTCATCAGCAGCAAGCCTTTCAATAATGTGGCGCGGCGATGCAGCAGGAAGTGATACCAACGGCGTTCGACGAGTTCAGGAATGATGACGGCGATTTGCCGCCCGGGAAATTCCTCGCCCAGCTTGCGCACATACTCCAAAAATGGCCGAAAGAAATTCCGATAGGCGGATGGCAGCACCACTAATTTCGGTACCCGGTGATCGATGTGCTGGATCGGCTCTTCGATCAGGTCGTGCCATCGCGGCGTGAGATTTTCTGTTTCCATTTCCTCGGCGAGAATCTGCACCACTCGCACTTCATCGGAGAGGCTGAGGCCCAATTGCAGGGCTTTCTGTGACGGCTGGTCCAATCGTTTGATGGGAATGGCGACGACGGGAGGACGGAGTTCGGGGATCGCGAGGGGATTGTTTTTGCCGGTTTCGCGGCGGAGTCGCTCGTGATAACGACGGATACCCGTGAAAAGCCAGAGCAGGGGCGGAATGATCACGAGGACGATCCATGCTCCTTCTGTGAATTTCGCAATAATGATGATGATCAACGCGGACGCGGTGACAGCCGCACCGGCTCCGTTCAGGATTAGAGATCGTCGCGCGTGCGGTTCCTGGCTGCGCCGCCAATGCCCGACCATTCCGAGTTGAGAGAGCGTGAAGGCAGAGAATGCGCCCACCGCGAAGAGAGGAATCAGCCGGTCGGTAATTCCGCGAAAAACGATTAGCAGCGTGCCGGCGAAGATGGTCAGCACAATGATGCCGGCGGAATAAACCAGGCGCCGTCCGCGATGCGCGAATTCGGGAGGCAGGAATTCATCGAGCGCCATGACGCGGCACACGCGTGGAAAACCGGCGAAACTGGTGTTGGCGGACAGGGCGAGAACCATCAGAATCGCCGCCATGGAGATGAAATAGAATGGCCCGCGACCGGCAACGGCGCCGACGATGATTGAAAGGACACTTTGGTAACCGGCTTTTCCGGGCGGTGTCGCGGTAATTCCGTAACTGCGTGAGACCAGCGCGACTCCAATCAGCAGAAAGGCCAGAATAACGACGATGATGGCCAGCGTTCTTTTTGCCAGCGCGACTTTCGGACGCCGAAAAACCGGGACGGCATTGCTCACCGCCTCGACTCCGGTGAGCGCGGTGCAGCCGCTGGCGAAACTTCGCAAGAGCAGCCACAGCCCCACGGTGTGGAGGGTTGCCGGAATTTTCGGCGGCGGCGCAATCGGGACTGGATGGCCGCCGCTTAGGATAATTTTGGCGATGCCAATGACCACAGCGGCGGACAGGCACAATACGAAAAGGTAGGTGGGCAGCATGAAAACGAGGCCGGCGGTACGAAGGCCGCGCAGGTTGATGGCCATCAGGCCGAACAAAATTCCCAAACAAATCCAAAGGGTGAAGGGCAGAAACGAGGGGACCACGGACACGAGCGCGCCGACCGCGGCGGAAATGGCCACGGCAACATTCAGGATGTAGTCGATGCACAATGCGCATCCGGCCAGTAATCCGGTAAAGCGCCCCAGGTTTTCTTTTGCGACGGTGAACGATCCGCCTCCTTGAGGATAGGCGGGAATGGTTTGCCGGTACGAAAAAAAGACCGCCAAGAGGACGCCGAGAATGCCCGCGGTGATTGGCTCGATGTAATGGTTCGACAAAGCTCCCAATGGCAACAGAACTGTCAGCGCGGCTTCCGGCCCATAAGACGCGGACGCAAGCGAGTCCAATCCCAATACGGGCACTCCGGACAGCGGACCAATTTGCTCCTCTTGTTCCTCGTCGCTCCGAAGAGGCCGGCCAAATAAAAATTCGCGCAACGACATGGCGTCAAAATCACGCGTACCATTCCGGGGATTTGCCATCCACTCAACTGGGGGAAACAGCCATTTGAAAAGGGAACTGCGGGTTTGGAAATTGGGCGATGCTGGTTTATGGGGACCCTAAATTTTCCGAGCGGCTGAAGGTGTTATTCGAGAATTGCCGTTCTCGCATCCGGCAAGCGGGCTTTTCGTCACTCGACGACTTGCGTTCACTTTTGATTTTGGCGGGGCAATTGGAACAAGCCTTGGCTGATCGCGTGGCCGGGGCGGAGATCGAAAGTCAATTGATGGCTGCGTCATCTCATCTAACGGACTGTCTCGCTCGTTTTTTCTGTCGCAAATTTATTTCGGGGGAAGATTTGGTTGATAAACGGATGGTGATCGATGCTTTGGAGCGGATGACGAGCGAGATCGGGAACGTGCCGACGTTGGGTGAAGAACTTGTCATGGTGAAGATGCCCGAAGGCTACGCTTTTTATGCGTTATTTCCTGAGCAGTATTGTGTGACCGCTTTGAATTGGGCGCGACAGAATTCAAACGAGTCGGAAGCTCTGGTTGTTGGCATCCGGAGCATCGGCGCCAGCTTGTCGGCGGTCGTCAAGGAAACGTTGTGTCAAATCGGATGGAAGGCTTCGCGGATTACCGTGCGTCCGACGGGGCATCCCTTTCAACGACAATTAACCTTGAACGCCATTCCAATAGCTCGGGAAAGCCCAGTATTGATAGTCGATGAAGGGCCGGGAATATCGGGTTCTTCCATGGCGGCGGCAGCGGAAGCATTTATGTTGGCCGGCTGCCGCAATGTTTTCTTTCTGCCGGGGCACAGCAATGATCCGGGTTCGGCTGGTGCGGATGTGATGAAAATCTGGCGGCGGATTCCGCGATATGTGACGCCGATCGAAAGTGTGAAATGGAACGGCTTGTCTTTGGGAGAGTCTCTTTTGGCGCAGTCGGAAGAGGCCAGTGAACGCCAATTCGAAGGCATTCAAAATATCAGTGGTGGGCTTTGGCGAAAATTGGTTCCGCAAAATGAAATTGAATGGCCGACATCGCCTCCGCAGTTTGAGCGGCTGAAATTTTTGTGCAGAGGGCGCGATGGTTCTTCCGTACTTTGGAAATTCGCCGGGCTTCACAGCGCTGTTGGTGGAGCGGATGGCTGCGAGACGGCTCTCGTGCGCCTTTCGCGGCTTGCGACTGGTGGTTATTGTCCGAAGCCGCTCGGTTCGTTCAGAGGGTTTGTGGCGATGCAGTGGGTTGAGGGCGCGTGTTTGGCACGGGATGACTCGAAAGACGCTTTGCTCGTGAGGCGAATTGGAAATTATATTTTTGATGCGGCTGGACCCGCTCTGGCGCCGTCACAAAACAAAATCGCCGTCGAGCGAATCGCCGAGATGCTGCGTTGGAACACAAAAGAAGCGCTTGGGGAAAACTTCGCGCAAAAAACAATGGGCCTGGCGGAGGCTGGCTGGGAAGCTGATATTCAAGCAACATACGGCGATGGGCACCTCGCGCCGCAGGAGTGGATTCGCGCCGATGGAACGATTTTCAAAGTCGATGCAGAAGGGCATGCCGCGGATCACACGTTGATTGGCGAACAGTCGGTATTGTGGGATATCGCCGGCGCGTGGGTTGAGTGGGATTTGAATTTGGAAAGGGCGGTTCCGTTGCTGGAGGCAATCGAAGGGAAGGGGATGCGCGTCGATCTGGAGGCGCTGGCGTTCTATCGAGCTGCTTACGCGGCATTTCGTGTGGGTTTGTTTTCGCTGGGCAAGTCGCAGATTTCAGATGAACACGGAAAGGCGCGCTTTGCGAAGGCGCGCGCGTTTTATCTGAAGCAACTTGTGGGCGTCCTCTCCACGAATCCTGAGTGCCGCCTTGCACGGACCCGGTGACCTGGCGCAACCCCGTTGGGGTTGTGGGTTTTTGCGACGTTAGACCCAAGGTAGCTCCTTCGTCGCAACCTTGGGCTGAGGGACGGAATCCCTTTGGGATTCAGATTTTGTTTCGTGCGACGTTGCTTGAAAATCGTTAGCGCGGAAGCGGTGATTGGCCAAAGTGCAGGTTGAGGCATCTGATTTGAGCGTTCCAATCGGTGAGTCGGAGGATTGTGACCGAGGCGGGACTGATATCGATCTTTCCAATGGACTCCAGTGGGGCGCCAAAAAAATAAACCATGGCCGCTCGGAGCGGGTCTCCGTGGCTGAACAGTGCAATGCGCTGGCCTCGAAAATCCCGGTGCAAATCGAGCATCAAGCCCACAAACCGTTGCTGCACTTCCAGCATGGTTTCGCCGTTTGGGACGCGGTGGCCGCTGCGAAACGCGTTCCATTGACGCCAGGCTTCACTCGCGTCTAATTCCTTGAACGTTTTTCCGGTCCAATCGCCGAAATCCACTTCGAGCAAGGCGTCTGAAGTTTCGGCAGGCAATTGGAGCCTGGCCGCGAGGGGCGCGGCGGTTTCGCGACAACGTTCCATCGGGCTGGTCAGGATTTTTTGAATCTTTTCGCCCCCCAAACCGCCGGCGAGTTCATTCGCTTCGCGCTTTCCCGTTTCGTTCAAGTGAACTCCGGGAGTCCGGCCAACAATCGTGTGGCTGAAAAAATCGTTGCTGGCGTGCCGAACGAGATAAAAAGTCGTCATCCTGCGGCCAGTATAACCGCGAGTGAACTTACTTTCCGGTAGCCATTCACCTCATTCAGAATGTAACGCCGCACGACGGCACTCGCGAACTCCGCGAATTCACCCGGCACGAGCGGCGGGCTGGTGCAATTGGGCGCTTTGCCGCGCGAGGGCGGCGTAAAGCATAAAGTGATGGTGGTGTCGAAGTCTTTCAGCGCCTCCATCTGGCGGTCAAACCATTGGATGGCGTTCGGGCGGCACCAATCAGCCCAACTGATGCCGGTGCGCAGTTTTTTGACGCCAAGTTTTTTCAGCCATTCGACGGCGAAATCCAGGCGATGATCCTCGAAATGAAACCACTGGCAGATGCCGAAGTCGGGATTGAAATGTTTGAGCGCAGGTTTCGGCGTTCCGTCCGCGCGAATCAGGCCCAGGTAAAAATGACGGTAATACGCGCTGCCTTCGCTTTCCTTGTGGCGCGTGGTGGCTTCCCATGCGGGCGGAAGATCGAGCAGGCTATACCAGAAAACGCGCTCAACTTCGCCCAGCAGCAGTTCGGCCGTGCGCTGTAATCCAAAGACCTGCACTTCATCCGCGCCAAAGGTGGACACGCCGACTTCGGTGACCCAAATCGGCAGGTCGGTTACGGCGCGGATTTCATCGAGTTTTTTGGGCCAGTCATTGATTTGCCAATGGTTCCAATCCAGGGGAAATCCATGCACGCCCACAGCATCGAGGTGCTCAAGCACGCCCTGATCTTTCAACAGCGAAATGAATTTGGGATCAATCGGCGAGATCCCGCCCAGCACCAGCGGCAGGTTGGGGCAGATCCGGCGCAGCGCCGTCGCCGCGAGGATGGTCATCGCGGAGAACTCCCGCCATTGCGGGTCCATCTGAAAGTCCCAATGGGACAGGTTGTTTGGTTCGTTCCACAGTTTGATTGCTTCGATCATGATGAGTTGTGGCGGCGGTCTGGGGCCGCGTTTCCCGGGGTTCTTGGTTGCGGATAAACGCCTCGACCAGTTCCCGCGCCTGGTTATCGGTGAATTGTTTGGGCGGGGATTTCATGAAATAACTCGAAGGGCCGGTCAATGCGCCACTGATGCCGCGGTCCAGCGCCAGTTTTGCGCAGCGAATGGCGTCGATGACGACACCGGCAGAATTGGGCGAGTCCCAGACCTCGAGTTTCACTTCGCAATTCAGCGGCACGTTGCCAAACGTGGTGCCTTCCATGCGGATGTAGCACCACTTGCGATCCTGTAGCCACGGAACGTAATCGCTGGGCCCGACATGCGCGTTGGCGTCCGACAATTCGTAGTCGAGCTGGCTGGTGACCGCGCGCGTCTTGGAAATTTTTTTCGATTCCAGGCGTTCGCGTTCGAGCATGTTCATGAAATCCGTGTTGCCGCCGAAATTCAATTGGTAGGTGCGGTCCAGCCGCACGCCACGCTCGCGAAACAGGTTCGCCAGCACGCGGTGGGTGATGGTGGCGCCCACTTGAGATTTGATGTCGTCGCCGATGATGGGCAAGCCGTGTTCCTGGAACCGTTTCTGCCAATAGGGCTGCGACGCGATGAACACTGGAATGCAATTGATGAACGCGCAACCGGCTTCCAGGATTTGTTCGACATACCATTTGGTGGCCATTTCGGAACCGACGGGAAGATATGAGACGACGACGTCAGTTTTTGTTTCCTTGAGAATGCCGATGATGTTGTCGGTGCTTCCAGGTGCTTTGTTGATGACGAGATTCAGGTATTTGCCGAGGCCGTCATGAGTCATGCCGCGATAAACGTTCACGCCCAGGTGTGGAACGTCGGAAAATTTGAACGTGTTGTTGGGCTCGGCGAAAATGGCTTCGCTCAAATCTTTGCCCACTTTGGTTTCGTTGATGTCGAAAGCGGCCGTGAATTCAATGTCGCGGATGTGGTAACCGCCCAGGTCGACGTGCATGAGGCCGGGAACATTCTCGCCGACGCGCGCATTTTTATAGAACTGCACGCCCTGCACGAGCGATGACGCGCAATTGCCCACGCCAATCAGTGCGACGCGAATTTTGTTGGCGCCGTTTCGGCCACGATTTTGGTTTTGAATGTTTGTCTCCACGGGAATGAGTCTCGGTGTTGAACCGTTTGAGCGCATTAGGGTGTACCCTTGATTTATGCATGGGGATGAAACCCTCTTGGGACAAAACATGAGGTTCCCCCGATTTAGTGGACACGTCGTCCAAGCAGTTGGAAAGTGACGATGATGAGCAATAGTACAAAAAGATACACACGGGAATTCAAACAGGAGGCCGTTCGCCTTTTGGTGACGAG
>Ga0134126_10000019_pt1 | contig 237077 bp, 229 predicted proteins | sample KB31752_FD_96881 | JGI IMG/M metagenome (GOLD analysis project Ga0134126, IMG submission 96881) | Terrestrial soil microbial communities with excess Nitrogen fertilizer from Kellogg Biological Station, Michigan, USA - KB3-175-2 | ecosystem: Environmental > Terrestrial > Soil > Unclassified ...
CCTGATCAGGGCGCACCTCGTCGACGTCTACGAGGTGCGGATCAGCGGGCGCCAGCCCGTCGGTATCCTCGTCTCCCTCCCCGCCGGAGTAGCTCAGTCGGTTAGAGCAGCGGAATCATAATCCGCGTGTCGGGGGTTCGAGTCCCTCCTCCGGCATCGTCGCGAACGGCTAAACGGTGGTGCCCCGGTCGGGGCGGACCAGGCGCGCTGACGGCGACTCAGCCGGGTACTAGATCTGCGTGCCGGGGGTAGAGGTCTGGAGTGGCGCGGGTGCCTGGCGGAAAGGGCGAACTCGAGATCGAAGAGACGCGGCGTGCTGGCCGTCATGCGCTCACGCTCCGAGGCGAGCTTGACTCCTCGACTGCCCCAAACTTGGAAAATGCGCTGCACGAGGCGTGTTCGGGGGAGACGTCCGAGATCGCGCTAGATCTCAGCGAATTGACGTTCATGGACTCGAGCGGGCTACTCGCCGTGGTCCGCGGCTACAGGATGTGCAGACGGACGGCACGCGGCTTCATGGTTGCGCCCGGGAACGGTGCCGCGCGGTATCTGTTCGACGCCTGCGGAATGGTCGGGGTGGCACCGTTCCTCGAAATCGGGCCTGGCCGCGATCATCCCTCGCCTGATCCCGGTCCGCGCGCAGCCTCTGGATGATGGCGAAGGCATCGGGGTGCGCCGCTAGGTGACACGGCAGCCGTTGACGCTAGTCGTCCGCCGGCTCGTCACCCTCGCCCGCGGGATGCTCCACGAGCGCGATCACGCGGCTCGCCATGAACCTCCCGGTGCGAACGGGCTGGCCCGTCCGCGTCACCTCCACCACTTCGACGATGCCTCGGGCGTTTGCGATCTCCACGCGACGTCCGGCGCGGGTGGCGACGATCTCATAGGTCCGCGACCCATCGTCGGCCGACACCACGACCTCGACCCGGTCACCCTTCACATGAAGATCCTACCGCCGCCGCGTCGCGCCCGAAGACTCCGACGACACGCTCGCGCGTCGCGCGCAGTGGCTCGTTTCGGCTCGTCTGCTCAGCAGCCGCTCGGGCGCCGCCGCGGTCCGCGTTCCTGGGTGGGCATGACCTGTGGCGGAGTGGGCAGCGGATACCGTTTCACCGTCGGGAACCCTTCCTCGCCGACGTCCGGGGCCTGGGTCGGGCAGTCGCTGAGGATCACGCGCGGGTCCGCCCGCGACGGAGTCGGCAGTTCCGGCACCGAAGGGTCGGCCGCTGCGCCGAAGTTGAAGGCCTGCGTGAGATCACCCGTGTGCCTTCGCCGCCACTTGCTCAGGTTGGGCACGGGCGGGCCGAAGCGCCGCTCCAGGAAGCGGAGCGTGGAGGTGTGGTCGAAGGTGCGCCCGCATACGAACCCGCCGCGCGAATAGGGCGAGATCACGAGCATCGGCACGCGGAAGCCCAACCCGAGCGGCCCCTTCGGGCCACCGATTTTTTCTTCCGGGAAGTTGTTCAGGTACTCGCCGGGCGTCCCTTCGGGCGCCGTCGGCGGCGGAACGTGGTCGAAGAAGCCGCCGTTCTCGTCGTACATGTAGAAGAGCGCCGTTTTCTCCCAGAGCGCCTGGTTGGAGACGAGCGCGTTGAGCGCTTCCGAGAGCGCGACCTCGCCATAGGTGACCGGCGCCGGCGGATGCTCGCTGTCCACCAGCGAAGCCAGGATCCAGGAGACCTGCGGCAGCGTCCCCGCCGCGCAGTCGGTCAGGAAATCGTTCGGAAACCGCGGGCCGAACGCGTTCGCGGCCAGCTGCGCGTTTTCTTCATACGCTTTGAAGTAGTGCAGCACGCCGTCGCCGGCGTCGCCGTCCGGCGTGGAGTAGATCTTCCAGCTGATCCCCGCGTCCTGCAGCTGCTCGGGGTACGTTCGCCATGTGAATTTGCCGAAGTATTCCGCTCGGTTGGCGACCTGCGTTTCCAGCGACGGCCCGGCCGTGGCGTCGAGGTCGATCGTCGCGCTCATCGAGAAGAGGCGGTTCGGGTCGGTCTGGCCGATCACCGAGCAGAAGTAGCGGTCGCAGATCGTGAAGTTGTCGGCCAGCGCATGGAAGAAGGGCAGGTCCTGGCGCGTGTAGTAGCCCATCACGTTGTGTCCGTCTTGCGGGTTCGCTTTGAGATGGGAATCCACCCACCCGTCCAGGGCGCCGTTGTTCCAGCATTCGTGCATCGTCTTCCAGTCGTGGGCGATGTCGTTGACGCAGTCGCCGCCGTTGTTCGTGTCGAAGCGGAACGGCAGCAGGTGGCCGCCGTACGGTTCGCCCGCCGGCCCCGGGAAGGGCTGCGCGAAGATGTTTTTACCGCTGCCGTCGTTCAGCGGCAGGGCTTTGCTGTGGAAGCCCCTGACCCCGCGGTAGGTGCCGAAGTAGCTATCGAACGAGCGGTTCTCGTTCATGAAGATGACGACGTGCTCGATGTCCGTCAGCGGCCCGCACGCCGCCGGGGCTGCGAGCACCTTCTCCAGCACCCTCGCCGGCGTGGCCAGCGTCTCGAAGCTCGCCAGCACTCCCGCCGCCGCCCCCGCGCGGAGAAGATCCCTCCGTGTAAAAGAACCCGCCACCCCGCAAACATCATACCCCCGCGCGGGGGCTTCAAACGATGTAGTTGACCGGCCCGACCCGCTCGATCCGCAGCGCGAGCAGCGCGGGTGTCAGCGCGCTCATTCGCCGACGATCGGGTTGGAGAGCGTGCCGAGGCGCTCGATCTCGACCTCGACTGTGTCGCCGACGCGCAGGAAGCGCCCGCGTGCGGCGCCCACCCCGGCCGGCGTCCCGGTCGCGATGATGTCTCCCGGCTGCAGGGTCATCGTCCGTGACAGCCACGAGACCAGCTCGGCCGGCCCGAAGATCAGATTCGCCGTGGTTCCCTGCTGCAGTATCTCGCCGTTGACCCTCGTGCACAGCTTCAGCTCACCGAGCTCCCCCGCCTCATCGAGCGTGACGAGTGCCGGCCCGCAGGGTGCGAAGGTGTCGATCGCCTTGCCGCTCGTCCACAGCGGGTTCTGCAGCTGCAGGTCGCGCGCGCTGACGTCGTTGAAGGGCATCGCACCGGCGATGTGGGAGAGCGCCTCGTCGGCGCTCACGTTCCTCGCGGCGCGTCCGATCACGAGCGCGAGCTCGGCCTCGTAGTCGACGTACTCGGGTGCGCGGCCGGCAGCACGATCGGCTGCCCACTGCCGATCAGCGAGTTGGCGAACTTCGCGAACCACATCGGCGCCGCGGGGATGTCCTGGCCGCTCTCCTCGGCGTGATCTCTGTAGTTGAGGCCGATGCAGATGAGCTTCTGTGCGTCGGGGACGGGAGCCCTGAGCTTCACCTCACCGATGGCGAGCCGGTGCCCGGCGCCACCGGCCCGCGACTCGAGCTCGCGCAGCCCTCCCACGTCGAGCGCTCCCAGCAGGCCGCGAACGGTCCTCGCCGGCGCTTGCACCGCCGCGACCGGGACGAGCTCCTCGCCGAGCTGTATGGCCGCCTCGACGCCGGCCTCCGTCTCGTAGCTGAGAAGGCGCACGGTTCAGCCCTTCCCCGGGATCTCGACCCTCGCGCCGTCCTGCCTACTTGAGCCACTCGGCAAACGCCGGGCTCGCCCACCCTTCGCCGGAGCCCTTCGGCGCGCGGCCCATCGACTTGCCGCCGTAGATGACCGATTCGCCGCTCGCATCCGACTGGTAGGTGCGCCACGGGATCGCGCCCGTCTGGCTCACTCCGGGCTTGGAGAAGTCGCACACCCCCGTCGGGAACGCTTTCTGCAGCGCCGCGACCTGTTCGGGCGTGAACGTGATCGGATAGTAGTCCGACGCTTCCAGGGGCTTGAGCTGGCACTTCTGCTTGTCGGTCGAGATCCCCTCTCCCGCGATCACGCGCGGGGTCGAGAAGCGCGTCTGCGCGACCGGGTCCTCGCACACCTGGCCGATGCCCGGGACCGACGCTTCCTCGACGCCTTCGACGTTGGTGCATTTGTCGTGCACGCCGGCCGGGCGATCCTGGGCGACCTTTTCCTCGAGCGTGACCTTCTTGCGCGTGTCGCCTTCGACCGCCGTGAGCCATTTATCCATCGCCAGCAGACCTTCCGTCGTGTACGTCGGCGATCCGATCAGCGGCGCCTCGCCGAACCAGATCACGTGGTTGAGCGGGAAGTGCCCCTCCGCGTGTTCCAGGCGCGCGCGCATCGACCACGTGCGGTAGGCGTCGTGGAAGGCGCCCGGGTCGGGTCCGCGCAGGTCGATGATCGCGACGTCCTTCAGGTTGTTCGCCTCGTTCACCGCGCCCGAGAGGTAGGAGCGCTTGAGCGCCGGTTCGTTCGCCGCGAAGCGCTGCGTCTGCGGCTCGAGGTCGATCGTGGCGCCGCCGATCTTGGAGTTGATGTCGACGAACTCCGCCGGGGTGATCGTCCCTTCCCTGAGCCCCTGCAGGCCATACTGCACGCCCACGTTGTCGACCGACAGGCCGGCGAAGCCGTGCCCGATCTTCTTCTCCGGGGCTTCCCACAGGCTTTCCGGACGCGGGCCGAACACGTTGATCATGTAGTCCGCCAGCGTGCAGCGGACGCCCGAGGGGTTCGTTTCGGCGTTGTAGATGTCAGCGCTCGGAACGCCTTCGCCGCAGCCCGTTGTCGGGTTGGCCAGCGTTTCCCAGTAGACCGTGTCGAAGATGATCGCGTTGCCGTAGTTGGGGTGACCCTCCACGGCCGCGATCTGGTTGTACGTCCACGCCACGCCCGCGCCCCACTTTTCGGGGTGCTCGAAGTACGCACGCGTGAGGTGGTAATCGGAGATCTCCTGACCGTTCGACCATGCATCCTGGAAGCTGCACTGCGGCAGGATGCCCTGATAGATGCCGGGGTAGGCGTTGGCCACCTGCTGCTGCACGAGCGAGCCGCCCGAGCAGCCCGTGCCGATCGTGAAGCGCAGCGTGCCGTACTGCTCGACCAGGTGCTCCTTGGCCATGATCAGCGACTCCGCCTCGGTGGCGATGTTGCAGTTGTGTCCGGCGTTGTCGAGCGCCGTCGACATCACCGCGTAGCCCATCCCGAGCGCGGTCGTGGGGCTGCTGGTCGAGGCGTTGACGCCCGGCACTCCCACCGTGTCGCTGGTGACGCTCGGAGCGGTGCCCGAGGTGTGTTCGATGCCGCAGCTGGCTCCATGGGTGATCAAGAGCTTGTGGTCGAATTGCGGCTGCGGGGCCCAGGGTTCCCACGCCTTGCCCGGCTGGAACAGGACGGCGATCTGGTACTGGTCACGATCCTGGTAGCCCGTCTCGATACGGACGATGAAGGGCACCGTGGTGCCGTTGTCGGTTGTCGTCGTGGCGATCTGGCTCGAGCTCGGCGGGCTTTCGGGGTCATAGCTTTCGAAGCCGCCGGTCAGTGCGTTTTTGTACTCGTAGGCGTACGTCGGCGCTTCGTCGCACTTGGCGTCGGTCGGGTGCGCGTTCCTGCACACCCACGGCTGCACCTGCGGGCCTGAGATGACGGGGCCGCCGATCGCGTGGTCGACGATCGTGGCCTGCCCGCTGGTCGCGCCCGGAGCTTCTGCGCTGACGAGGTTGCTGCCGATCTGAAGGCCCGTGAGGAGACCCTCGTAGCTGCCGTTCGCGCGCAGCGCGAAGGCGCTCGTCACATCGCTCGAACCGAGCCTCATCTTCACCGACGAGGGCGCCACCGAGCGCGGAAGCGCCACCGAAACGAGCGCATCGCCGCCCGAGATCGCATCGGCGCGGTTGGACAGGACGTGGACGGCCAGCGTGCCGGCCTCGGCGCCGGCGACTCCGATCGACAGCGCGGTCGTGGCGACCACGGCCCCTACGAGCAACCTCATTCGCATTGCGCTTCCCCTCCCGCGGCCCCTGCCGCGCCCGCTCTCTGTGACTCCCCGGTTTCCAAGTACGCCCGCGTACTCGCGGAAGCCCATAGGTACCCCCGTCTGCCGGCGCTAAACCAGAGGGCTCGAGATTCCGCTCAGATCGCTGAGATTGATACGTCGCCCGCCCACACCGAGCGACGCTCCTCGGCAGTGGACTCGAAGCGGGGAGCAGCCCCGCAACGATCGGCGCGCCGAGCGACTCGACGCGAAGCGCGACGAGTCACTCGTGGCCTCTGAGGCCGGAGCGCCATATGATGCGGCCGCGAACGGCGAAGCCGGTCCTGCCGACCTCGCGGGCGACCGCCTATCGGGTGGTCAGACCCTCTCCTCGGGTTCCCCCAGCACCGCCAAGCCGTGGATGCAGATCACACAAATCGCAAACACGCCGATCGACCACCACGGGTGTTCGCCACCGATGTTGAGCAGCGCCCCGATCGCGCCGAGAAAAGCCGCCACGAGTCCGACGAAGCGCCCGTAGGCGCCGCCCCCGAACAGGGACAGCGATCCCGTGAGCTGGATTGCGCCGAGGATGATCGTGATCCACCCCCACGTATGCAGACTCGAGAAGACGAACTGCGTGTTGCTCACCCAGAATTTGGCATCGTCCACCGCGGCGATGCCGTAGATGATGTTGAGAACGCCCGCGATCATCAGCAGGATGCCGACGAACAGCGCGCTGCCTGTGCCTCTCATGCGTAACCCCCCTGGGTCGTGTGAGCGTCCAGGCGACGCCCTGGCGAAAAGTCTAGGCGATGGGACTCTCCCGATTGCAACGGGGCTTGCGCAATCGCGCCCAAAATGGTGACATCGAGCGCGTTCGCGGGAGCCGACGGGTATTGGCCCTACTCCCTGTCCCCCCGCAGCGGAGCGGCGTCCTGCGGCTGGCGATGACGGCCGAGATTCGCCACGAGCAGCGAGACGACGGTGACCAGATAGATCTGCCCGATCAGCGCCTCCGAGACCGCCAGCGTGTGGCCGAGGTTGGAGCGCGCCGTGAAGTCCCCAAAGCCAACTGTGGTGAGGCTCGTGAAGCTGAAGTAGAGGCAGTGCGACACCGTTGCCGTCTCGCCGCTCACGAAGAACGGGCCGTGGCCGTAGCGGTCGATCGCGCCGTAGACGGACGCGAAGAACATGCCGACGAGGATGTACACGCACAGCACTCCGAATACCGCTTCGAGGGTGACCGCCTGCTTGGTCCGCAGCCCGCTCACCACACCGTGAACGATGGCGGGCGGCGCGAGCAGAACCAGCAGAGCGTTGGCGATGCGCGTGGAGCCACCGTCCACGTTGCCGTTGACGGCTTCAACGACGCTGAAGGCCAGCACACACCCGACAACGGCAAGCGCCGGTCTCATGACCCTGGGATTCGCTTCGGCCGCGAACAGCGCCAACAGCAGGGTCGCCCCCAGGAGGACGGTGGTGAGGATCTGCTCCCACTTGGCGGGTATCGCGATGCCCTCCACCGCGAACGCGGCGAGGATCGCGACGAGCAGCACTCCGTAGCGCTCCCCCCCGCGCCGGCCGGCTGCCCGAGCATCTGTCACGGCTGCTCGCCCCGCATCGACGGGCACAGTAGCGCCCTGCCGTGACGACGCCGGTCGCGTGGTCCCCGAGCCGCCGACCACCCGTCACGCCACTGCCCGTCGGGCCACTGCCCATCGCGCGACTTCCCGTCGCGCGACTTCCCATCGCCCGACTACCCGTCGCGCGACTGCCCGTCAGCACGACTCGTGCGCGGAGCCCACCCCGGCCCCAAGTCCGGGGTGGGCTACCGGGGTGCTCCCCGCCCGTGAACGATCCCTCGTCGTTCCCTGGGCGCGCAACGCAGCAGCGAGGCGGTCACGAGCTCGCGCTGCGAGGGCCGGCGACGGGCGCCTCGGGCATCGCGATCGGACTCCCTCCCGATCCCTTCCATGGATGCTGGCGGCCGCGGGGACGCCGTCCAGCCAAGGAAGCGGCTGCCCGGCCAGCGATGCTCGACCGCGAGCAGCTCCCTCTCGAGCGACTGCATCGCGGCCGGCGTCAGCGCCGGCGTCGTGAACGCCACGGTCCAGTACCACGGCCCCGGCGGCTGCGCCGCAGGTGGGCGTGAGGGGAGACGTGGCGGGCTCACGGGGAGATTCTCCGCGAGGGCGCCGCGGTGGTCGATACCTCAGTTGCGCGATCTTCGCTCGCTCAGTCGCTCAGACGCCCCGCCGCCTAGGGTCTTGACGAGCGGGTGCGCGCGAGCCCCCGACCGCTTCAGCCGCGGCCCGCGCCCAGGCGCTGCCGCTAAGAGCAGCTGATCGGGGCGAGCGTCTGCTTGTAGCTGTTGCCGAGCTGGTTCAGCGCGCTCTTCAGCTGCGCTTCTGCGTTGCTGAGCGTCAGTCCCGACGTGACAGCGGTGAGTGTCGAGTTCAGCTGTTTCTGGAAGGTTTCGGTTGCCTTTTCGACCTGTTCCTTGCGCGCGGGCTGGAGGTCAGGCTGGGCTTCCTTGATCTTCTCGAGGTCCTTGCCGATCGCTTCGACGCCGGCCTTGGCTTCCGTGAGGACGCTCGTGGAGATCGGCAGCGTGGCGAGCGTGCTGAGCTGTTTGGAGATGTCCGCGCGCGCGTCGCAGACCTGGGCCTTGGCCTTTTCTTCGGCCGATTCGCCGCAGGCCGCGAACACAGCGGTGCTCAGCAGCAGGGCGACGATCGCGACTGGCCTGTTCATGCTCGCAAGCGTCAATGAAATCTCCGTGGCGATTTATGACGGATCGGTAACGAGGCGGTGAGCCGCGGTGAAGTCTACAGGCGCTGTGCCCCCGCACGCACTCAGCCGGCCGCGAGTCCCTCGTTGACGGTTCGCAGTGAAAATGCAGAGGCGCACTCGAGCGCCCCTCGAAGCAGCAGAGCGATACCGGCCACCACTGCGAGTGAGGTGACGCCGAAATGTGGCCATGCGACGATCACCACGCCGATCGCCAGATCGAGCAGCGCTCCCGCCAGCAGCCATCCACGCCCGACGCTCGTCTCGAACGCGGAGACCGCCTTCATCACGCCCGCCAGCACGAGGTAGATACCGATCGCGAGAGCGATCACCGTCAGGCTTCCACCGGGATGTCTGATCACGATCAGACCGGCGATACCGGCGAAGGCGCCACGCAGCAGCGCGCCTGTGCGCGATCCGGCGGGCTCGCCGAAGGCCAGCCCGACCTGGATGGCACCGACGAGCAGCAGCTCGATGCCGAGCAGGATCGCGAGCACTTCGAGAGTGCGGCTCGGCCAGACGAGCAGCAGGACCCCGACCACCAGCGAGACGACCCCGCCGATCAGCAACAGCCACCACAAGCGCGCGAAATCCTGCACCTCGTCGAGAATCTCTTCGTCCGATGAAACGCCTGGCTCGAGACCGGAACCGCTCATGCGTCCCCCCCTTGTGATCGACGCGAGTCGCGCCCGTTGAAAACGCTCTATCGCCTGCTCACTGGCGACCGCCGAACAGGCGCAGGAAAAACAGGAAGATGTTGAGCACGTCGAGGAAGATCCCAGCGGCGAGCGGGACGACTTCAACGTCCCCCGCGCGGCGCATGCGGTTGAAGTCAAGCAGCGTGTAGCCGCCGAATATGACGAGGCCGAGCACCGCGTAGATCACGTCGGACTGCGGCATCGAGACGAGGAGCGAGACGAAGCCGAACACGATCAGCGCAAGCAGCGCGACGAACAGGAAGCGGTATCCGCCCGACAGGTCGCGACGGATCGCATACCCGGTGCTCCCGAGCCCGGCGACGAAAAGGGCGGTCGCGCCCGCCGCCTGCCAGACGACGCTCGGTGCGACCTCGGCGTACTCCGCGAGGCCCCCGCCCAGGCCCAGGCCCAGGAACAGGCCGGCGGAGAAGAGAAGCGTGATCGCGAGGCCCTCCGAGCGCCGCGCGAAGTTCAGTCCGACGATGCAGACGAAGCCGAGGATGAAGCAGACGATCGATGCGCCGCCGGTGAAGTGACGGCCGAGATAGGCGCCCAGCGTGAAGAAGCCCACCGTCACCGCGACGAGGCCCATGACCTGGCCGAACACCCCGGCGCTGCCGACGCTCTCGACCGTGCCGAACACGCGTCGTTCGCTGCCGACAGACGGCGACGAGCTCACAGATCGGATCTTCTCACAGTGCAGCCTCCTCGCCGGGCGAAAGGATGCACACCTGGATGCCCGGTGCCAGCCGCGCCACGTGCTCGGCGAACCGGCGTGGCGGGTCGCCGAGGGCCGCCCGATGGCGACCGGCCATGCCGATCGGCAGCAGTGTTCCCCAATGGATCGGGATCGCCATCCGCGGGCGCAGCAGCGCGGCCGCGCGCGCCGCCTGGAGCGGATTCATGTGGCCCGGACCGAGCCTCGGCGCCCAGCCGGCGACCGGAAGCAGCGCCACGTCCGGTCGGGGCCCCAGCTGCGACATGTCGTCGAACAGCTCGGTGTCTCCGGCGAAGTAGACCGTCCTTCGTCCCCGCACGAGGTAGCCGACCGCGGCGGCCCTCAGCACTCCGGGAATCCGGCGGCCATCGTGGTATGCCGGCACCGCGGTGACCGCGACACTCCCCACGCGGGCCGTGGCCCCGACGATCAGCTCGGTCACCGTCGTGAACCCCTTGCGGCGCAACCAGGCCCCGGCGCCGGCCGGAACGAGCAGCGGTGTGTCGAGCCCGAGATCGCGCAGGGAGGGCAGGTCGAGATGGTCGTGATGGGCGTGTGAGATCAACACCGCCGCGGGGGCGGCGCTCGCGCGCCTGTCGACGGCCGGCACCTGCCGGCGCAGGTGCGCGACGCGTCCCCGCAACAGCGGGTCGGTCAACAGGCGCACGCCATCCAGCTCGATCGTGACGGTGGAGTGGCCCAGGAAACCGATACGGTCCCCCGACGCGCCCGCACGACGGGCCGCAACCGCGCCATGGACCATGGACGAGAAGGTAGCAAGGGGATGCTTCGACCACCGACGGGCGCGAGGCCCGCCGCCGAGTGAGCTCATCGCGGCGCCTGATCGGGCTAGCAGTCCGCACGGCGGCGCTGCTCGCGATCCAGGCGTTGGCGCTGGTGATCCTGGCCGCGATCCTGCCGGGTGTCGAAACGCTCTCGTTCAGAGCGGCGCTGCTCGTCGCGGTCGTCCTGGCCCTGATCAACGCCGTGCTGTGGCCGCTCTTGACGCGCGTGGCGCTGCCGCTGACGATCCTCACCTTCGGGCTGGCCTCCGTGGCGCTCAGCGCGGGTACGGTTGCACTCGCGTTCTACGCGGTCGACGGCAGGACGCCCCCCTTCGTCGGCGACGTCTCGATCGCGTTCGGGTTGGCCGTCGTCACCCTGCTCGTCGTGCCGCTGCTCGACGTCGAGGGCGACGTGCACCACCTCGGCGTGGTGCGCCGGCGCGTGCGGAGCTCCCGCAAGCGCAATCGGAGCGACGTCCCGGGTGTGATCCTGTTCGAGATCGACGGTCTCGGCGAGGCGGTGCTGCGCGAGGCCGTGCGCGACGGCCACGCGCCGACGATCGGGCGCTGGCTCTCGGAGGGCAGTCACCGGCTGATCGGCTGGGAGTGCGATCTCTCCTCGCAGACCGGTGCGAGCCAGGCGGGCCTGCTGCTGGGAAGCAACTGGGACATGCCCGCCTTCCGCTGGCATGAGAAGGAGTCGGGGCGCACGATCGTCTCCAATCACCCGGCCGACGCCGCCGAGATCGAGCGACGGCGATCGACCGGCGCGGGGCTGCTCGCCGGCGCCGGCACGAGCCGCGGGAACATGTTCTCGGGCGATGCGTCGCGGTGCACCGCCACGATGAGCATGATCCGTGACCGCAAGCGGTCCAGAGCCGGCGATCTGTTCGCGTACTTCTCCGATCCCTACGGATTTCTCCGCACGATCGCCCTGTCGCTCGCCGACATCGCGAGCGAGCGCCTGGCTGCCCGTCGCCAGCGTCGCAGCGGCGCCGAGCACGTCGACCGGGGCGGCTCATACCCGCTGATCAGGGCCGCGATCACGGTCGTCATGCGCGACGTGATGGTCGCGCTGCTGATGGCCGACATCGTCGAGGGCGTGCCCGTCAGCTATGCGACCTTCGTCGGTTACGACGAGGTCGCCCACCATTCGGGAATTCGCGAGCCCGACGCGCTCGCCGTGTTGAAGCGCCACGATCGCCAGCTCGCGCGCCTGGAGCGCGCGATCGCCCAGGCGCCTCGCCCGTATCACCTTGTCGTGCTCTCCGATCACGGTCAGACCCAGGGCCGTCCGTTCCGTCAGCGCTACGGGGAAACGCTCGAGCAGCTCGTGAGCGCCGCGCTGGCGCGCGGCGAGGTCCATGCGCCGGCCGCGGTGGACGAGGCGTGGGGAGACGTCGGCGCCGTGCTTGCCGACGCTCGCCAGGATGAGGGGATCGGCGGCCGGATCCTGAAACGCGCGACGCGCGGCCGGTTCGTCGAGGACACCGTCGCGCTCGGGCCCAACAGAGACGCACTTGCCGAGCGGAGCCGGCCGGCGACGGCGACCAACGAGGCGGTGGTGCTCGTCTCCGGCTGCCTCGGCCTCGTCTACCTGCCGCTCCGCAGCGAGCGACTCGCCGTCGAGGAGATCGAGCACGCGCATCCCGGCCTGCTCGGAAAGCTCGCCGCCCACCCCGGCATCGGATTCGTGATGGTGCGCTCTCGCGAACGCGGCGCGATCGTCATCGGAGCCGGCGGGCGCCGCCTGCTCGAGGACGACCAGGTCGATGGCGATGACCCGCTTGCGCCGTTCGACGACAGCGCTGCGGAGCATCTGCGCCGCCACGATCGGTTTCCCCACTGCCCGGACATACTCGTCAACGGCGCGTATGACCCGCACGCGGACGAGGTCACTCCGTTCGAGGAGTTCATGGGCTCCCACGGCGGGCTGGGCGGGGCGCAGACGCGACCGTTCGCGGCGGTCCCCGCGGAGTGGAGCGAGCCCGAGCGGCCGATCGTCGGCGTGGCGGCGATGCACGAGGCGCTGCGGGGGTGGCTGGCACAGTAGCCGGTCGCGGAGCCCGCATCGGCGGCTGCGGGTGTATGGTCGAACGATGGCACAGGCGAACGCTGGAAAGGCGACCGCCGTAATGCCGCACCTGAGCGTCGCCGAGCGCATCGCGCGCGGCAAAGCCGCGCGCGCCGAGGTCCCCCGCTCGAGCCACGCCACATTTGAGCCGGCATCGGGCCGGGCCGACCCAATCGAGCTGCTCGAGCGCCAGGCGAAGACGCGCGTGCCCGAGCTCGTGCCGGTTCGCTACGGCCGGATGCTGGTCTCGCCGTTCACGTTCTATCGGGGGGCGGCGATGATCATGGCCGCCGACCTCGCCCCCAGCCCGCGCTCGGGGCTCACGGTGCAGTGCTGCGGCGACGCCCACCTGTCCAACTTCGGCGTGTTCGCCTCGCCCGAGCGGCGGCTCGTGTTCGACCTCAACGACTTCGACGAGACGCTCCCCGGACCGTGGGAGTGGGACGTCAAGCGCCTCGCCGTCAGCGTGCTGATCGCGGCGCAGCACAATGGCTTCACCCGCAAGCGCCAGGATCAGGCGGTACTGGACACCGTCGCGGCGTATCGCACGACGATGGCCGGCTTCGCGGCGATGAAGAACCTGGACGTGTGGTACGCGCACCTCGACGTCGAGCTGACGGTCGAGGCGCTCGGCCCGCAATTGCAGGCCAGGGCCGTCAAGCGCACGAAGAAGGCGATCGCCAAGGCCCGCACGCGCGACAGCATGTCGGCGTTCTCAAAACTGACGCACGCGGTCGACGGGGAGGCGCGCTTCCGCGCCGAACCGCCCTTGATCGTCCCGATCGACGACCTCGTGAAGGGGCGCGAGCGCAAAGACATGCTCAACGAGCTGCGCGATCTCCTGCGCGCCTACCGGGATACGCTCGGCTTCGAACGGCGCGAGCTGATCGAGCAGTTCCGCCTCGTCGACTTCGCGCGCAAGGTGGTCGGCGTCGGGAGCGTCGGCACGCGCGCCTGGATCGCGCTGATGCTGGGACGAGACGGGCAGGACCCGCTGCTCCTGCAGATGAAGGAGGCCGAGGCCTCGGTGCTCGAGGAGTTCCTCGGACCGAGTGAGTTCGAGAACCACGGCGAGCGCGTGGTCACGGGCCAGCGCCTGATGCAGGCCAGCAGCGACATCTTTCTCGGCTGGGTGCACGTCGAGGAGGGACTGGACGGGCGGTCCCGCGACTTCTACGGGCGCCAGCTGAAGGATTGGAAGGGCTCGGCCGAAGTCGAGCAGATGATCCCCTCGGGCCTGTCGACCTACGGAAGGCTGTGTGGATGGACGCTCGCGCGTGCGCACGCACGCAGCGGCGACCGCGTCGCGATCGCCTCATACCTCGGCAAAGGCTCTAGCTTCGATCGCGCGATCGTCGAGTTCTCGCACTCCTACGCCGAGCAGAACGAGGCCGACTACAAAGCTCTGGCCGCGGCCGTCGAGTCCGGACGAATCACCGCCGAGACGGGTCTGTAGACGAGCCTGTCGCGGCGCGCTGAGCAGCGCCGCGCCGCCGCCGAGACGCCGTGGCCGACCGGCCTGCCGGGTGAGCTGTGGTGCGCGGCGCGGACACGGCGGTTCAGGTGGCGGAGAGCACATCCCGCTTGGCCGCGGCGTACTCCGCGTCGGTGATGGCGGCGCGGTCGTGCAGCGCCGCGAGCCGCTCGAGCTCGGCAGCCTTGGAGGCACCTCCACCAGGGGCCGGCGTGGTCGCGGCCCGCGCGCGACTCATTTTTTCGCCGAGGGAGTGACCGAGCCCGCTCATCGCGTCGCGCAGCGAGACCGGCTCCGCGTCCGGGAACTCCTGGGCCATCTGGCGCGCGAGCACGTACGCGCCGGCGAACGCGAGGACCGTGTACAGCAGCATCGTCACCGGGTTGCGAGTCGACGGGATCGGTCCCCAGATGAAGACCAGAGCCAGCAGCGCCGCCGTGATCCAGTAGATGAGCGCGGGGCGCGCGCGGCAGTGCGGCGCCAGGAAGCGACGAGCCGACATGGCCCAACGCGCGGGCCCGGCCAACCAGGCCGCGAGGATCACCGGGATGCCGATGATGATCGAGGCCGTCGCGACCTGCACGAGCAGCGAGGTCGCCACCGAGTACGTATCCCTGGCGGCGGGTTCGATCGAGGCGTCCTTGGTGATCGCGGACACGAGCTGACCCTGTCCGATCTTGCGGCCGAGGATCACGATGATGCCGGCGAGCACGAGGCCGAAGCCGACGTTCATGAGCGTCCGCCGCCGGCGACCGTAGGCCAGGAACACCGCCAGCGCATACAGCGCGATCGCGAGGATCGTCAGCACGATCGCCAGTGCGTGGAGCGCTTTCGCGAGATTGCGAACCAGTCCAAGCTGATCGGAGGTGACGACCTTCACGTTCGCGACCGAGGGCGGAAGTTTGTTGGCCAGATCCGAGGGCAGTCCCAGGCGCGTGGTCAGTTCGGAGACGATCTGACGCAGGTTGAGCGAGACCGTGCCCCCTTCGATTTCCACCCGCGATCCGCCCCCTTCGACGATCGTCACGAGCGTCTGGGCTGCGGCCCGATTGGCGTTGCGCCAAAGGTTCTGTATCCGTGCACTGGCGAGGGCGCGCTCGGCCGCCTCTTCGGCGACGCTGTGCAGCGCTCCCGAGATCGGCCCGGCCAGCGGCGCGAGTTCGTCCGGCAGCCCCGACTTGAGCTGAGCCTCGACGTCGACGTTGTTGTACAGCTGGTTGACCAGATAGCTGGACAGCGCGGTGCGGATCGTCTGCTTCTGCAGCAGCTGGGTGCTCGTGTCCGACCAGTTGTCCGGGTTGAGCAGCTGCCGGTCGGCCCAGATCGCGAAGATCGCGAAGATCGTCAGGATCGTGGCGAGCGTGAGCGTCACACGCACCCAGATGCGGCGCGCCCGGCTTTCGACCGACGCAGCAGGGACAGATGCCGTCGGCCCGCCGGGGCCGCTCAACCCCGTCGAGCCCCCAGCCGGAACGTCCGCTTCGGCCCCTCCCCCCGTGGTGCTCTCATCGGATTGCTCCGCCACCTCGTGCGAGCGTACCACCCTGCACCGGAGTTCGAAGTCGTGGTATTCACCGCACGGCAGGTGGGCGCTATGCGGGCTCTGGTCGCGGCTCGGGTAACCCCGGCGGGGCTGGTTGCTCGGTCGGGATGCCGCGACTGAAGAACAACGCGAGCAGGGCGACCACGGCGAGCATCGACATCGCCGAACGCAACCCCGCGAGCCGAGCAGTTTCGTTTTCGTCGACGATCGCCTGCGACGCCTTCGCCGGCACGCCTGCCTCCTTCAGCGCGGATTCCAGCTGGGCGTCGGAGATGAAGGGGACGCCTCCGCCGAGCTCGGTACTCGCCTGTGATTTCACCGACGCCGGTACCGCGGAGTTCTGCGCCACTCCCGTCAGGAACGAGGATGTGAGCGCAGCGATCAGCACGGCGCCGGTCAGCGCCGTGCCGATCGAGGCGCCGAGGTTGGTGACCGTGTTCTGCAGCCCGCCGACCTCACCGCTCAGCTCATCGGGGACCGCCGACACCGTAACGCTCCCAAGCTGCGAAGCCAACGCGCCGACGCCGAGGCCGGCCAGCAGCATCGGCCACGTCACGATCTCGGCGCCCGCGCCGGCATCGAGGGCGGCCACCAGCACGACGATGCCAGCGACCAGCGCCAGGAACCCCAGCTGGACGACCCTGCGGGGAGACGCGTCCGGGAAGACCTTCGGAATGCCGGCCGCGGCGAGCAGCAGCGTGATCGAGAGCGGCAGCAGGCGCACCCCGGTTTCGACCGCCGAGAGCCCGAGCGCGACCGAGAGGAACAGCGGCACGGCGAAGAACAGCCCGGCCTGCAGGGAGTACTGGAAGAAGAACGAGGTCAGCCCGCCGCGCAGCCTCGAATTTCGCAGGATCGCGGGGTCGACGAGCGGCTCCTCGCCCCGGCCGAGCCGGCGCTGCTCCCACTGCAGGAAGAGCCAGATCACACCGCCGCCCGCGAGCACCAGCCAGATCGTGGGCGACAGGCCGATCCATTCCGGCGCGCCCGGCTTGGGCCGGACGAAACCCCACGTGCCCGCGCGGAGGATCCCGAACACGATCAGGCCGAGCCCGAGCGCCGACAGGGCCGTTCCGACCAGGTCGAGCCGCACGTGGGACTCGGGCTCGACGTCGGCCATGCGACGGGTCAGCGCGAGGATCGCGAGCACGATCACGACCTCGCCGGCGAACACCCACCGCCACGAGAGATAGGTGGTGAAGAGCCCGCCGATGAGAGGACCGGCCGCTACCGCGATCGCGCCGGCGGAGGCGACGAGGCCGTAGGCGCGTGGCCGCTCCGACTGTGGGAAGTTGGAGGCGACCAGCGCCACGATCGCGGGGAGGATCAGGGCGGCGCCGGCGCCCTCCAACAACGACCATCCGAACATCAGCACGCCGAGGCTCGGTGAGATCGAGGTGACGAACGAACCGCAGCCGTAGATGGCGCATCCGATCGCGAAGGCCCGCTTACGGCCCAGGATCTGGCCGATCTTGCCTCCGGTCACCATCAGCGACGCCATCACGAGCGTGTAGGCGGTGATCGCTGTCTGGATCCCCGTCACGGTCGTGCCCACGTCCTTGGCGACGGTCGCGATCGACACGTTCATCACCGAACTGTCGAGCACCATCAGGAACTGGCCGGCCGCCAGGGTCAGAAGGACGATCCCCGCTGCACCCCCCCGGCGCTCGCTCGTGCCCGCCACGCGGCCAAACTAACACGGCGCGGCGCGGCGCGGTTATGCTCGGCGATGCAACGGGGTTAACCGCCCGGACGACCGGGCGGCGGAGTGAGTGAGTGACGCCATCGACTGAAAGGGAGACGATTCGTGATCCTCGCAACCGACTATCCACTTCTAGAAGTGTTCTGGACGGTCCTGATCTTCTTCGGGTTCGTGATCTGGCTCGTGATCCTGTTCAACGTGTTCGGGGACATCTTCCGCCGCCATGACATATCGGGGTTCGTGAAGGTCGTTTGGATCGTCGTGATCGTCGTGCTCCCGTATCTGGGCGTGTTCATCTATCTGATCGCCGAGCACACAGGGATCGCCCAGCGCAGCGCCGAACAGCAGCAGCAGGCTCAGGCGCAGGTCGACCAGTACGTGCAGTCTGTGGCGGCAAAGACCGATCCGGCGGAGCAGATCGCGAAGGCCAAGCAGCTGCTGGATGCCGGCACCATCAGCCAGGCGGAGTTCGACCAGATCAAGCAGAAGGCGCTGGCGGGCAGCTAGCAGCGCCCCGGCGCCCGCGCGCGCTCATTGGTGGCCGTCACGGTCGGCGTAGTTGAGCCGATCGGTGACGGCCTGCGGCGCTCCTGCGCCCGGCGCGGGGGCGCGAGCGTAGACGACGAGCGTCCGGGCGAGGCGATCCTGCAGAGCGCGGCGGCGATCGTCCCAGAGCATCATCAGGATTCCTGCGAGCAGCGGCAGCGCGGCGAGGATGATGTACCCGAACCGCATCGCCGCGCGCAGCGGCCCGAGTGGCCGCCCCTCGAGGCCGATCACTTCGATGTGCATCACGCGGTCCCCCGGCGTCTGGCCCGTCGTCGACCAGAAGAACGCGAAGTAGGCCACGAGCCAGATCACAGCGAGACCGATCAGGATCGCCGCGATGATGGCGTCCACTTTGGAGGGCAGGTGAAGGATCGACAGGCCGAGGCCGACCGTCACGCCGACGATCAATGCACACCCGTTCACCACGGCGGCGTCGAGCGCGAACGCAATCGCGCGTGTCACCAGTCCGGCGTAGGTCCCCTCGGGGCCGGTGTCGGCTCGCTCTGGCGCCGCCAGCGGATCATCCGGTCCGCGTAGAACCGCCACCGCCCGCGTTTGGGCCGTGTGCACGTCCTGCGGAGCGCGGGTCATGTCGTCTTCGTGTCGGGCAGCGGGTAGGACGGTGATGCGTCGCTTGCGTCGGGGACTCTTCGACCATTCGGCGGCTGACGGCGCATGGGCGGCTCGCCTGCCTTTCGGCGCCGGCCGAATCGCCGGGCCGTGCGCTCCAGCAGCGCGTCGCCTTCGCGTGAGCGATCACGCACCCTGTCGGTGACCTGATCGATGAAGCCGGCGCTCTGGTGGGTGATCGCTTCGGTCACCGACGGACTGCGGGCGATCTCGTCGACGAGGATCCAAAGCTCCTCGCTCTCGAGCAGGCGGGTGACCGTCTCTTCCAACAGGGGGCTGCGCAGGACCTGAGCGACGACACGCTCGCTGGCAGGGCTGTTGAGGACGCGGTCGAGCAGGCGCTCGAGTGGCTCGCTCTCCAGCGCGCGCGCGAGATCGTCCTGGATGCGGTCGCTGCCGAGGGCGTTGCCGACGATCCGCTCGAGCTCCGGGCCCTCGAGCACGCCCGTGACGATCTGCTCGGCGACACCCTCCTCGAGCAGGCGTCGCGCCAGTCGTTCGGCCACGCCGGCCTCCTCGATTCGCTCGATCGCATGCTCCATCGCCTCGCTGGCGAGCACGGCCTCGACGGCGCGAACCGCAAGCTGTCCGGCGACAGCCGTCAGCGCTGCGCGCATGCGACGCTCGACCCCCCAGCCGGCGCTGATGACGAACAGGGTGGCTCTCAGCGGGGAGGTCGCGATTCGCGCACCCGCGCCCACGGTCGAGCCCACGAGGCTCATGGCCCGCACCGACTCCCGCGCCGCGACGGCCGTGGCCGGCTCGGGGATCGGTCACGACACAGACACCGAGCCATGCTCAGAGGATCTGTGACCATGGCGTCATTTATAGCCGCCACCGATTGCGCTGGCAACCGTCGCGCGCCGAGTGTGAGCGCCCATTACGCTAATCACGTCGCCCTCGACCTCGGCGCGCGGACGAGCGTCACGCAGACGATCGGGCTTTGCGCTTCGTCGAGGTTGCCGCTGCGCGGTGGACGCCGCGCAGCCGACCACAACGCGGGAGAGGCCATGGACATCTTTGAGATCAAGCAAACGGAGACCGTCGGCAGGGAGGAGGCGGCCGCGCGGCTGCGGGGCCTCGCCGACATGCTGGCGCGGCAGAACGACGTTGAGTTCGATCGCGGCGGCATGCATTTCAAGGTGCACGTGCCCGACCAGGTGCGGCTCAAGGTCGAGCTTGAGGTGGAGACGGACGAGCGCGAGCTCGAGATCGAGCTGAAATGGTGACCGCCGTGTGATCTCGAACGTGGCGGTCGAGGTAACCCGGAACGAGCGGCTCCGGCACTGCCTCACGGCTCGGGCGCACGCGCCTTCGTCAAGCGCACGGCGATCACGCCCGAGCCGATTCCGATCGCGATCCCCGCCACGACGTCGCTGGGGTAGTGAACGCCCGTGTGCACCCGCGAGTATGCGACTGCGCCGGCGAGTGGAAAGAGAACCGGCGCAAGCAGGGGCAGCTCGGAGCCGGCGCCCGTCGCGAACGCGAACGCCGCTGCGCTGTGACCTGAGGGGAAGGAGGTAGAGCGCGGCATCGGGATCAGGCTCGGTCGCAAGCGCGATGACGGGCGTCGGCGGCGCACGAGCAGCTTGGCGGGACCGTTCGCGGCGGACGCCGCGATCGCGATCGCGAGGACGCCTCGGGTGGCCGCCGCTCGACCGCGGGGACCCCCGGACACGGCCAGCACGCCCGAGATGAAGAGCCACAGTCGCGAGTAGTTGGCCGCCCGCGTGAGCCGCACGAGCGAGCGATCGAGGGCAGACCGGCTCACCGGCCCGCGGCAACCCGGAACAGCTCGCCGAAGCTGGCCGAGGTGAGCGGCACGGCCCGCGCGGCGGGCGCCAGTCCGGCGCTCTCGGGCAGCCTCACCTGCAGCGCGCCCGGGAGCGAGGTGAAGCGCAGGGGCGGATCGAGGACGATGGCCTCGCCGTCGAGGCCGACCGCCACCGGGCCGCCGGACCGAACCTCGAACCCCTCGGTCGACCACGACAGCAGGCCGGGGAACCGTCCGGCCTGTCCGACCAGCTCGAGCGCGACCAGCTTCGCCACTTCAGTGCCTCGGACGCGCGCCGCGACGACACCGAGCGTGCCCGTGTCGATTCGCGCGCGCGTCCCGGCGCCTGCCAGATGCGTCAACTCATAGGGATTGTTCGAGACGAGCACGAGCGCCGCATCGGCGCATGCGCTCCCATCCTCGAGCGTGAACTCGAGATCGATCGGCTCGGCTTCGGGTCCGAGGAGGTCGGGGAGAAGCCGTGTCCACGTCTCGAGCTTGGCGTCGCGGTAGGCCTCAGATTGGACGACCTTGGCGTAAACGCCGAGCGACGCGTTGTTGACGAACACCCGGTCGTTGACGCGCGCGAGGTCGATCCGCCGCTCGACGCCGTCGGTGTACGCGTCCAACGCGCCCAGGACGTCATCTCGATCGAGCCCGAGATCGAGCGCGAAATGGTTCCGTGTTCCAGCGGGCACGCACACATGGGCGACATCGTGCCGCGATGCGACGGTCGCCACGAGCGCTTGCGACCCGTCGCCTCCGGCCATGCCGATCACCCGCGCGCCGCGATCGATGGCGTTCTCGGCCAGCTCGAGCAGATCGTCGCCAGGCCCAAGCACGATCGGCTCGACGTCTCGCCTCCGAGCCTGAGCGGCGAGATCGAAGCGCTCGGCCTTGCCGCCGCCCGACTTCGGGTTGATGATGAGGACCGCCGAACCGGCACCGCCGACGGCGGCGGGCCGCGCGGGAGCGATCCCGTACGCGCTCCGCCGAGCGCTCTCCAGCGCGTAGCCGGCCGCGAGCCCGAAGCCGGCGAGCAGGAGCACGAGCAACACGAGCACCACCAGCCCCTGCCAGTTCGTCACGAACACGGCGATCAGGCCGCCCAGGGACAGGACCGCCGCGACCGCGCCGACGGTCCGCCTGGCGCCGCGCTCGGTCAGCGCGAACCAGATGGCGCCGTTCGCCGCCACGACGAGGCCCAGCGCCAGAGCCGCAACGGCGAGATGGCCCGACAGCGCGACGCCGGCCACGAGCGCCGCCGCGAGCGGCAGCACGAGCGCAACGGCGGCCGCCGCTCGTCGCGAGGCGGCGGGCCGAGCCGGCCGACGCTCGCCTTGAGCAGCCATCAGCTCACCGACGCCGTGGCACCGACCGTGTCGTCCTCGATTGCCTCGAACTGTCGGCGCAGGAAGAGGTACGCAATCGCTCCGCCGAGCAGCGGCACGAGGAATCCGATTGCCTGGTAGAGCACGACCGCCGCGATCGCGTCGTTGCGGCCGACGCCGTAGACGATCAGCATCCCGGCCATCCCCGTGACGGCGCCCAGGTTCGCGGGCAAGGGAATCGAGCCGGCCAGCCCGCCGACGAGGTAGGACATCGACACGACGGCGAAGCCCGGCACCGGATGGGCGTCGATCGCGATGAAGGCGCCCTGCAGCACTGCGATGTCAAAGCCCAGGTAGGCGATCGCGCCGAGCACGATCTTCGTGCTGCCCCGGTGGCGGAGCATGCTCTTGGTGTTGTTGACGGCAAGCGCGAGCGCTCTCACGCCGGTGGCGATCTTCGGCCGGCTCGGCTCGATCCGGTTGGCGAGCTGCTTGGTCCAGCGTGCAGCCACGAGAGCCAGCACCAGTCCGGTCGCCGCGACGCCCGCCGGGAGCAGCGTGAGCGCGAGGTTCGACTCGCCGCTGAACAGCCCGATCGCGAGACCCGTGCCGAAGAACACGATCGCCAGGCCGTCGACACCGCTGTTCAGGAACATCAACGTGAACTGGCGCTCGCCGACCCGATCCATCGGGATCCCCAGTCGGTGCAGCATCCACGAGCCCACGCCGATGCTCCCGAGCGTTCCGCCGGGAATGATCAAGCCGCCTCCGAGCTGAGCCCAGGCGACGCGGGCGCCGAGGTGCTTGCCGCGATCGCTCTGGCGCAGCAGATCGTCGGGGTCGAGGATCTTGCGCCAGGAGACGACGTACCCGCACGTTGAGAGCGTCTCGACCGCCATCGCGGCGAGCACCCATGTCAGTTCGACGTTCTGGAGGTCTTTCAGGGCTTTCTCGAGCCCCGGAATCACCTGGAGGAGCAGGTAGGCGAAGAGAACGAAGCCGATCAGCTTGAGCGCCCGTTTCGTGAGGTGGCTGCGGGCCTCGCGCAGCAGGCGCCGCGTGCGGCGCAGGCGCTCGACCTTTGCTTCCGTCCGGCCGCCGGTCTCGGCGGCCATCAAAGCCTCGCTTGGGGATTGACGATGATCGGAGCGCCGTCGACACCGTCGACGTCAGGCGCCTGACGCTCGTGCTGAACTCGCGCGTTGCCGAGCGCGGCAAGCGTCTTCGGAAGCCCCTGCACCGAGTTGGGAATCCCCAACCTCGCCCCCATGCGTTTGAGACTACCTGAGCTCGCCCGGAGGCAGCCTCTCTCGGGACGCCGCCACGGCCGGGCAGCTCGCCCGGCCGTGTCGCGTGGCGCAGACCCGCTGCCCGGGCCGGCTACGGATGGCCGCCCATCGTGTTGACGGCGGCGACGGTGTAGTCGCTGTTGACCTGAACCTCGACCTCGGTGCCGTCGGACTTGACGATGTGCGCCTCGTAGGGGGCACTGCTGTCGACGTTGGTCTCGACGCGCTCGACCGTCCCCGAGACCTTGGCCAGGGCGGCAGCCTTGACTTTCGCCGCGGTGTCGCCGCTGAGCAGCGTCTCGGTCTTGCCGTTGACCGTGTGACCGCCCTTCGACGGGTCTCGCGGCGCCGGCTGGCCGGAGAGCGACTGTGGCGGCTTCGCGGCGGCGGTCGAGGAGGACGAGGACGACGACGAGTCGCTGGTGGCGGCCGTCGCGATGGCGGTTGCGCTGATCGCGGTCGCGCCGACGGCGGCCGCGGTGACGAGCTTGCTGAGGAGGCTGGACACGGTTTGACTCCTTCTGTGGGGTTGGTTTCGCCTCTCAGCATCCGGACGCGGGGTTAAAGCTCCCCCACGGTCGGGGCGGAGTTTCGTAAGAGCCGGGTCGCGCGCCCGGCACGGCCCGTCGCGCCGGGCGGCCGCAGTCGGGTCCCCGGGGGCGCGCGGCGAGCGCGCCGCGCCCCACGGCGCCAGCTAGGCTGAGCCCATGGCCGCGGCAAGCCCGATCGAGATCGACGCCGGCCGCGTGGAGGAGCTCACCCGCCGTGAGCTCGAGGCGCTGAACGAGCGCACCGCGGCCTCGGCACGCATGTACGAGCGCGCGAGCGGCTCGCTCAGCGGTGGCGTCGCCTCCTCCTACCAGCTGCGCGACCCGTGGCCGATCTACCTGGCCTCGGGCGAGGGGGCGCGCGTCACTGACATCGACGGCAATCGCTACTGGGACTTCCACAACGGCTTCGGCTCGATGGTGCAGGGCCACGCCCATCCTGCGATCGTCGAGGCGGTGCGCGAGCGGGTGGCGCTCGGCACGCATTTCGCCGCGGTCACGGAGGACACCGTGATCGTCGCCGAGGAGCTCGCCAAGCGCTTCAAGCTCGAGCGCTGGCGCTTTGTCAACTCCGGATCAGAGGCGACGATGGACGCGATCCGGATCGCCCGCGGGCTGACAGGCCGCGAGACGATCGTGAAGATCTTCGGCTCCTATCACGGGCACCACGACGCGGTGATGGTCTCGATCGGCGTCCCCTACGAGAAGATCGGCGACCGCGACAACCTGGCCTCGCTCCCCTACGGAGCCGGCACCCCCAAAGCGGTCGTAGAGCTGACGGTCCCCGTTCCCTTCAATGACGCCGACGCGATGGAGCGGCGCATCGAGCGTCTGGAGCGCGAAGGGCGCAAGCCCGCCTGTGTGATCATGGAGGCGGCGATGATGAACCTCGGTGTGGTGCTGCCGCAGGAGGGCTACCTGCAGCAGGTCCGCGAGATCACCGAGCGCCACGACGTGGTGCTGATCTTCGACGAGGTCAAGACCGGCCTGGCGATCGCCGCCGGCGGCGCCACCGAGCGCTTCGGCGTGCAGCCGGACATGGTCACGCTGGCCAAGACACTGGGCGGCGGACTCCCGTCGGGCGCGATCGGCAGCTCGGAGCGCGTGATGAGCGTGGTCGAGGACGGGAGCGTCTACCAGGTCGGCACCTACAACGGCAATCCGCTGACGATGGCGGCCGCACGCGCGAGCCTGCAGGCTGTGATGACGCCCCCGGCCTACGAGCACCTGGACGCGCTCAATGAGCGCATCCTCGCCGGCTGCGAAGCGGTGATCGAGCGCCACCGCCTGCCCGGCTACGCCGTCGGCATCGGCTCGAAGGGCTGCGTCACGTTCTCCCCCACGCCCGTTGTCGACTACGAGAGCTTCAAGGCCGACCAGGACGTCGCCGTCACCGAGCTCGCCTGGCTGTGGAACATGAACCGCGGCATCTACATGACCCCCGGCCGCGAGGAGGAGTGGACGCTCTCGGTCGTACACGGCGACGATGCGATCGACGCCTACGTGCGGGCCTTCGAGGAAATGGCGGCGGCGCTCACGTCCTGAGCGGCGCGACGGCGCGCGCACCGCCAAGCCCGTGCATAATCCCCGCGTCGGAGCGCTCCTCCGACGCCCAAGACTGAGAACGGACGCGAGCGGGCGGGACGCTCGGCTGTCCGGCACCAGCGCCGGGACAACCGAGTAGATGGACGCCAGCACCCCACCCAGCACAGCGATCGACGCGCTCGGCGTGACCGCCGACGCGACGGCCCGCATCGACGAAACGCTCGCGCTCGCCGCTCGCCACCTCGACCGTTCCTTCGTCGACGTGCTGCGCATCCTCGGCTTCGAGGAGGACTACGCCTCGGCGGAGGGCTCCTACCTCTACGACTCCGAGGGCCGCGCCTACCTCGACCTGCACACGGGCGAGGGTTTCGCGAGCCTCGGCCACAACCACCCCGACGTGCGCGAGGTGCTGCAGGCGACGCTCGCGGCGAACATGCCCGACGGCGTGCAGATCCACTTCTCGGCGCTCGCGGGCATGCTCGCCGAGGCGCTCGCCGAGCGCCTGCCGGGTGAGCTCGACGCGGTCTTCTTCGCGAGCACCGGCGCCGAGGCGGTCGACTCGGCCATGAAGTTCGCGCGCGCCGCCACCGGCCGCCCGGGTCTGGTCTCGTGCGACTCGAGCTTCCACGGCGTCACGCTCGGCCCGCTCTCGCTCGTCGGCGACGACTTCTTCAAGGAGGGATTCGGCCCGCTGCTGCCCGGCTGCAGGCGCGTGCCGTTCGGCGATCTCGACAGCCTCGAGGCGGAGTTGCGCGCGCGGGATGTGGCCGCGTTCTTCGTCGAGCCGATCCAGGGCCGCGAGGTGAGACTGCCTCCCGCCGGCTACCTGCAGGCGGCGCAGGAGCTCTGCCGCCGCTACGGCACGCTGTTCGTGCTCGATGAGGTTCAGACCGGCCTGGGGCGCACCGGCCGGTGGTTCGCGCTCGAGCACTGGGGCCTGGAGCCGGACGTCGTGCTCGTCGGCAAGGCGCTGAGCGGGGGTTACATGCCCGTCGCGGCGATGGTCACCACCCGCGAGATCTACCAGCGCGCGGTGGGGACGCTCGAGCGCAGCTACGTCCACCAGTCGACATATGGACGCAACCGTTTGTCGATGGCGGCCGGCCTGGCGACGATCAGGGTCCTCGAGCGCGACGGCTTGGTCGAGCACGCCGCCCGCGTCGGCGCGCTGCTGCGCGACGGGCTGGGCGAGCTCCAAGAGCGCCACGAGCTGATCAAGGAGATCCGCGCGAGCGGCCTCATGGTCGGCATCGAGCTCGGCGCGCCGAGCTCGCGTGCGGCGCGGCTGAACTGGCGGCTGATCCACATGGCCAGCGAGGGGCTGTTCCCGCAGCTCGTCGTGATCCCGCTGCACCGTGATCACGGGATCGTGACGATGGCGGCCGGCAAGAACGACGTGATCAAGCTGCTGCCGCCGCTGACGCTTTCCGAGCGCGAGGCACAGACGTTCCTGCAGGCGCTCGACTCGGTGCTGGCCGACTGCGAGCGCGCGGGCAGCGGCAACTGGGGCGTCGTGCGCGACATCGCCGTCGCCACGCTCCGCCGCCGGGCCACGCCGCAGCGGCGCCGAAACGGCGTGCCGGCCGGCGACAGCACCCCGCTTCGCGGCCGGCGCATCGATCCGGCGCACGAGGACGTCTGTCTCGTCACGGGCGCCAGCGGCTTCATCGGCGGGCGTCTGACGCAGCGCCTGATCGCCGAGGGCCATCCGGTGCGCTGCCTCGTGCGCGCCAGCAGCGACACCTCGCATCTGGAGAGCTTGGGCGTCGAGATCGCGGTCGGCGACCTGACGAGCGCACGCTCGCTGCACGGCGCGGTCGAGGGCTGCGACTACGTCTTCCACTGCGGCGCGCTCGTCTCCGACTGGGCGACGACGCAGGAGATCACGCGCACCAACGTCGACGGGACGCGCAGCCTGCTGGAGGCGTCGGTGGGCGCCTCGGTGCAGCGCTTCATCCACTTCAGTACGACCGATGTCTACGGCCACCCGAATCGAGCGGCGATCGAGGAGCACCACACCTCGACACGCTTCAGCAACTGGTACTCGCAGACCAAGCTGCGCGCCGAGGCCGAGGTGCGGCGGATCGAATCCGAGCACGCGCTCGCGGCCGTGATCCTGCGCCCGGCGACCGTGTACGGGCCGGGCTCGCGCGAGGTGGTCGGCGAGATCGCGCGGGCGATCCGCGCCCGCAACATGCTGCTCGTCGACGGCGGTCGTCGGCTGGCGGGGCTTTGCTATGTAGACAACCTCATCGACGCGGCCGTGCTGGCGCTGAGACACCAGGCGGCACCGGGCCAGGCGTTCAACGTGAGCGACGGGCTCGACGTCACATGGAGGGAGTTCACGGACGGCCTGGCGGAGGGGCTCGGCTATGCCCGGGTCCGTTGGAGCATGCCCTACTGGATGGCCGCCGGCGTCGGCTTCTCGCTCGAGCACGGCTACCGGCTGCTGCGCAGGGCGACCGGCCTCAGCGCGCCGCCGCTGCTCTCGCGCCAGGCGGTGCAGGTGCTTGGCTCGAACCAGGACTTCAGCAACCGCAGGGCGCGCGAGACGCTCGGCTGGGAGCCGCGCGTGGACTACACGACCGGGCTGCAGGCGACGCTCGAGTGGCTGCGGGCCGAGTACCCGGAGCACGCGTGAGCAAGGGGCGCGACGAACGCGCCTGAGCTGCCGCCACGCCGCTGGCCGGCGGTCGTATAGTGCGCCTGTGGGGGCTCGGGAGACATCGGTACAGCCGCAGAGCGCGGCGATGCCTTCCCCCTTTCCCCCGATCGCCGAGTACGCGTTCCTGTCGGACTGTCATACGGGCGCACTCCTGGCCCCCGACGGGAGCGTCGATTGGCTGTGCGTCCCGCGCTTCGACGCCCCGAGCGTGTTCGGCACGCTGCTCGACCGCCAGGCCGGCGACTTCCGCTTCGCGCCGTTCGGAGTCAACGTGCCGTCGGCGCGCGTGTACGAGCCGGGCACGAACGTGCTGCTGACGACCTGGAAGACGCCGACGGGCTGGGCGATGGTGCGAGACGCGCTCGTGCTCGGCCCGCGCCGCGGCGAGGACACGGTCACGCCGCACACGCGCCCGCCGGCCGACGAGGACGCCGAGCACCTGCTCGTGCGGGTGGCGACATGCCTCGACGGCGAGGTGGAGATGGAGCTCACTTGCGCGCCGGTGTTCGACTACGGGCGCGAGCCGGCGCGCTGGAGCGTGGGCGAGGAGGGACACAGCGCGCAGGCAAGCGGAGCCGGGCTCACGATCGGCCTGGGCACGAACATGTCGGTCGGCGTCGAGGGCGATCGCGTGCGAGCACGTCACACCCTGGGCCAGGGCGAGCAGGTCTACTGCGCTCTCTCCTGGGCGGAGGGCCTGCGCGCGCCGACGAACCTCGACGAGGCCAACGCGCGGCTCGCCGCCACGGCGCAGTTCTGGCGCGATTGGCTCGCGCGAGCGCGCATCCCGGACCACCGCTGGCGCGAGCCGATCCAGCGCTCGGCGCTTGCGATCAAGGGGCTCACGTACATGCCGACCGGCGCGACGGTCGCGGCGCTGACGACCTCGCTGCCGGAGACGCCCGGCGGCGGCCGCAACTGGGACTACCGCTACACGTGGCTGCGCGACTCGACGTTCACGCTGAAAACGCTGCACTACCTCGACCTCGACTGGGAGGCCGAGGAGTTCATGCAGTTCGTCGCCGACCTCGAGTGCGACGGCGACGGGGCTCTGCAGATCATGTACGGCATCGACGGCGAGCGCGACCTGACCGAGTCCACGCGCGATGAGCTCTCCGGCTACGCCGGCGCGCACCCGGTGCGGGTCGGCAACGGCGCCTTCGACCAGCGCCAGAACGACGTGTTCGGTGCCGCCCTGGACGCGATCCTGCTCCATACCAACCGCAGCCAGCGCCTGCCGCGGCGCCTGTGGCCGCTGGTACAGGCGCAGGCCGGGTGCGCGAGCGCGATCTGGCGCGATCCCGACCAGGGCATCTGGGAGGCGCGGGGCGCGCCGCGTCATTACGTCTCCTCGAAGCTGATGTGCTGGGTCGCGCTCGACCGCGCGAGCAAGCTCGCGGCGATGCGCGGCGACGCCGACGCCGAAGCCGCCTGGCGCGAGACGGCAGAGGAGATCCGTGAGGACATCCTCGCCCACGGCCTGCGCGGGGACGGCGTGCTGCGCCAGCACTACGAGACCGACGCGCTCGACGCCTCCAACCTGCTGGCGGCGCTGTTCGGCTTCCTGCCGGGCGGCGACGAGCGCATGCGCGCGAGCATCCTGGCGATCGCCGACGAGTTGACCGAGGACGGCTTCGTCTTGCGTTACCGCACCGATGAGACCGACGACGGCATGTCGGGCAAGGAGGGGAGCTTCCTGATCTGCTCGTTCTGGCTCGTCTCGGGGCTCGCCATCATCGGCGAGCACCAGCGCGCCCGCGACCTGATGGAAAAGCTGCTCCGCGTCGCCTCGCCGCTCGGCCTCTACGCGGAGGAGTTCGACACGAGCACGGGCCGGCACCTCGGCAACTTCCCCCAGGCCTTCTCGCACCTCGCGCTGATCGAGGCGGCGGGGCGCATCATCGTCGGCGAGCGGCTGGCCGAGATCTCCTGGTAGATGCCTGCGCGCAAACGCGCGCGCTGTAGGCCGGCCAGGCGACCGGCGCGGCTAGATTGGATGCATGGCCAAGACCTGGGTGCTCGACACGGAGACGAAGGGCACGGGCGCACACATGGCGCCGCTGCCGAGCGCGCGCACGCGCGAGCTCGAGAAGGAGCTCGCGCTCGTCAAGCTCGATCGTCCATCCCGCCGGGCGCGCCCGCAGGCGCCGCCGCAGCGGCTGCGCTTCAAGGTCGTCGACGTGCTCGGCGGTCGCGTGCTCGGCGAGGACGTGGACGCGAGCGAGGCGGTGCGCCTGCTCGAGGGCCTGCGCAGCATGCTCGACGCGCGCGTCTCGGTGCGCTCGCCCAAGACCGGCCGCTGGCGCGTGCTCGGCATCGAGCAGCAGCGGGTGCTGTGGCGCTTTCGCGGGAGGGTGGACCGGCGCGAGACCGCGCCTGGCTCCTGACCCGTCACGGTCTGCCGGATCCTGCGATCGATTTTTATGAGGAGATGACCGCCCCGCTGCGCTGCTCGATCAGGCGCACGATCTCGGTGCAGTCGGCGCCCGGCGCGGCCGCCGATTGCGCCTCGCGCCAGACGGCCGCGACGGCCTCGCTGACGGGCAGCTCGAGCCCCGCCGCGCGCGCTTCGCGCAGGCAGATCTGCACGTCCTTGTCCATCAGCGAAAGCGCGAACCCGAAGTCGAACGTGCGCGGGAGCACGGCCTGCGGGAGCTTCTGCGCGGTGGCCGAGTTCCGTCCGCTGCTGGCGTTGAGCGCGTCCAGCAGCACCTGGGCGTCGAGGCCCTCGCGGACGCCGAAGGCGACCGCCTCGGCGCTCGCGACGAGTGCGGTCGCGGACAGCAGGTTGTTGATGACCTTCGCCAGCTGACCCATGCCGGCGGCGCTGCCGACATGGAGGATCGTGTCGGCCAGCTGCTCGAGCAGCGGACGTGCCGCCTCGAGCACGTCGGCCTCGCCTGCCGCCATCACCGTCAGCGTCCCCGCCTCGGCGCCGGTCACGCCGCCGCTGACGGGCGCATCGAGGAACTCGATGCGCGCCGCGGTCAGGCGCTCGGCGACCTCGCGCGAGACGGCGGGACCGGTGGTCGAGAGATCGACGCACGTGCGAACCTCAGAGCCCGCGCTCAGGCCGCCCTCACCGCACGCCACCTCGCGCACGATCTCCGGGGTGGGCAGGCTCAGCAGCACCGTCTGCGCGCGGTCGGCAACCTCTGCGGCCGAGCGGCAGGGCTCGGCGCCGAGCGCGAGCGCGGCGGCCATCGCCCGCTCGTTCGGGTCGTAGACGAACACGCGCCGGCCGCTCTCCCGCAGGCGCGCGAGCATCCGCCCGCCCATCGCGCCGAGGCCGAGGAAGCCGACCTCCTGCGCGCGCTCCATCTCAGCCCTCGGCCTCCGCGAACACCCCGCGCGCGACGCGGGCGGCTCCGATCGCGGCGGGCACACCGCAGTAGATCGCGCTGTGCACGATCGCCTCGACGAGCTCCTGGCGGGTGCAGCCGTTGTTGAGCGCCCCGCGCAGGTGCAGTGCGAGCTCCTGCTCCTGCCCGCGGGCGATCAGCATCGAGATCGTCAGCATGCTGCGCGTGCGCGGCGGCAGCTCGGGGCGCGTCCAGACGGTGCCCCAGCAGTATTCGGTGACCAGCTCCTGCAGCGGGCGGAACAGGTCATCCGGATCGGACGTCGCCGCCTGCACGTACTCGGCGCCGAGCACGCGCGTGCGCATCTCGAGGCCCTCGCGCCAGAGCTCGTCGCTCATGCCAGCCCCGTCCACACGGTCTTCGTCTCCAGGTAGCCATCCAAGCCCTCGCGACCGTGCTCGCGCCCGACGCCGGACGCCTTCACGCCGCCGAACGGCACCGCCGGGTCGCTCGTCCCCCAGCGGTTGACATAAACCGTGCCCGCCCGCAGCCGCGCGGCGATCGTGTGCGCTGCGCTCAGATCGCGCGTCCAGATGCCCGCCGCGAGGCCGTACTCGCCGGCGTTGGCGCGGGCGATCGCCTCGTCCAGGTCCTTGTAGGGCGAGGCCACGAGCACCGGGCCGAAGATCTCCTCGCGCACGATCCGCAGCTCGTCGCCGGTGACGCTGAACAGCGTCGGCTCGACGTAGTAGCCGCCGCTGTCGCCGAGCGTTGCCGAGCCGCCCGTGACGACCTCTGCGCCCTCCTCCCTGCCGCTCTCGATGTAGCCGAGCACGCGCTCGAGCTGAGCGGCCGAGACGAGCGGCCCGAGCTGCGTCTGCGGCTCGAGGCCCGGCCCGAGGCGACTGCGTGCGGCCCGCTCGGCCAGCGCGCCGATCACCTCGTCGTAGCGCTCGGCCGGCACGAGCAGCCGCGAGCCCGCGTTGCAGGCCTGGCCGGAGTTGTAGTAGATCGCCTGATAGGCGCCCTTCACGGCCGCCTCGACGTCCGCGTCCGCAAGCACGATCGCCGCCGACTTGCCGCCCAGCTCGAGCGTCACCCGCTTCAAGTCGCGCCCGGCCTTCATCCCGACCTCGCGCCCGACGGCGGTCGAGCCGGTGAACGTGACCTTGTCGACGCCCGGGTGCTCGACCAGCGCGGCACCGGTGGAGCCGTCGCCGCTGAGCACGTTCAGCACGCCCGGCGGCAGGCCCGCCTCGAGCGCCAGCTCGGCCAGGCGCAGCGCCACGAGCGGCGTCTGCTCGGCGGGCTTGAGCACGACCGTGCAGCCGGCCGCCAGCGCCGGCGCGAGCTTCCAGATCGCGATCAGCAGCGGAAAGTTCCACGGCACGATCTGCGCGCACACGCCGACCGGCTCGCGCCGCGTGTAGCAGAGCATGCCGGGCGCGCTCACCGGCAGCACGGCGCCCTCGATCTTCGTCGGCCAGCCGGCGAAGTAACGCAGGTGCGTGGCCGACAGCTCGACGTCGACCGCCTGGGCGAGCTTGACCGGCTTGCCGTTGTCCAGCGCTTCCAGCTGCGCCAGCTCCTCCGCGTGTTGCTGCAGCGCGTCGGCCAGTGCGTCGATCGCGGCGCCGCGCGCCGACGGCGCCAGCCTGGCCCACGGCCCCGACTCGAGCGCCGCGCGCGCCGCGCAGACGGCCCGATCGACATCCTCGGGGCCGGCCTGCGCCACGCGCGCGATCGGCTGCCCGCTTGCCGGGTCGAGCGTCTCGAAGCTGCGCCCATCCGCTGCCGGTGTGCGCCGATCGCCGATCACGAGCTCGTGCACGGCGTGCGCCCGCAGCCAACCGCGCGCGGCATCCCCGAGCGCGTCGGGGAGCGCGAACGTCGCCGGCGCGCTCGACCCGCTCATCGCCGGGACCCCTGCGTGTGGCAGTCCGGTCTCACGGCGTCAGCACGATCTTCAGCGCTTCGCGCCGATCGAAGATCTCATACGCCTCGGGCGCGTCCTCGAGCTTCATGTGGTGGGTGACGAGCGGCGCCGGGTCCAAGCGCCCATCCGCGAGCATCGCCAGCACCGGGTCGAGATGCGCGATCACGTTTGCCTGCCCGCCCCTGACGGCGAGCGACTTCAGCCACGCCAGGCCGAGGTGGATCTCGCCGCGCTCGGCGTAGATCCCGATGCACTGCACGCGCCCGCAGGCGCGCGTGAGGCGGATCGCCATGTCGAGCACGTCGGTGTGCCCGACCGCGTCGATCGAGACATCGACGCCACCGCGCCCCTCGGTCAGCCGCTTGACCTCCGCGCGCACGTCCTGCTCTGAGAGGTGGAGCGGGATCGCGCCGAAGGACTCGGCCACGGCCAGCCGCTGCTCGACCGAGTCGATCGCGATCACGCGCGCGCCTGCCAGCGTCGCGGCCTGCACCGCGCACAGGCCGACCGGCCCAAGCCCGAGCACGGCCGCCGTCTCGCCCGCGGCGAGGCCGCTCGCGACGACGCCGTGATAGCCCGTGCCCATCACATCGCCCGCGAACAGCGCGACGTCGTCGGATACCGCGTCGGGCACGCGCTGCAGCGTTAGGTTCGCGCGCGGCACGAGCGCGTATTCGGCCTGCGTGCCCTGCAGCGAGCCCATCGTCGCCCCGAGGCCGAAGCTGCGCGACTCCACGCAGCGCTGATACTCGCCGCGCATGCAGTGAAAGCAGACGCCGCAGGCCGTCTGAAAGCAGCCCGCCACGCGGTCGCCGACCTTCACGCTGGTAACGGCGTTGCCGGCCTCGATCACCGTGCCGACGTACTCGTGCCCGATCGTGAAGCCGGCTTCGATCTTCAGGCGGCCGTGGTAGATGTGCAGGTCCGAGCCGCAAACGCCGGTCGCGTCCACGTGCACGACCGCGTCGTCGGGAGCCAGCAGCTCCGGCATCGGACGCTCCTCGATACGCACCTCGCCAGGACCCTGGAAGGTCAGCGCACGCATCGCAGCCCAGCGGTCAATCGATCATCAATCAAAAAGACTGCTCTCCAATATCGACCGGTCGATATCCTAACCCAAGCGACGACGAAGCGAACGGCCGTCGCTTCCCACGCTAGCGTTCCACGACGATGCCGGCGCCCTTCGTGCACAAGCTGCGAGTTCGCTACGGCGAGTGCGACCCGCAGGGCATCGTCTTCAACGCGAACTACCTGCTCTACTTCGACGTCGCCTTCACCGAGCTCTGGCGCGCGGCCGTCGGGCCCTGGCACGAGATGGTGCAGCGCGGCGTGGACGCCGTCGTCGCCGACGCCAGGCTGAGCTTTCGCGCGCCGGCGCGCTTCGACGACGAGATCGAGCTGCGCGCGCGCATCGCAAAGCTCGGCGGCAGCTCGATCACGACAGAGATCGACGTCGTGCGCGACGAGCAGGTGCTCGTCGCGGGCACGCTTCGGCACGTGTGTGTCAGCGCCGATACCTGGCGCAGGACCGAGCTTCCGGGGTGGGTCCGCAGCGGGCTCGTGCGCTTCGCGGACACTGAGATCAAGCCCCTCGGGTAGCGGGCGGGGCGCGGTTGCCGATCGAACGGCCCCGACCACGGGCTGCACGGGCAGTGGCGCCCACTGCGCAGGGGCGACGGGGGGCCTACGATAGTCCGACATAGTCGAGGAGAGCCGGGCCGCACGGAAGAGGCTGTGGCGACTCGGGCTTTCGGGGGAGCGCGCATGACAGAGGCTGGTGTGAGGTGAGCACGCCGGAGAGGAGAGTCGCGAAGGAGTCGCTCAGCGGGCGCGAAGTTCGCGCCGCGATCATCGCGGCCGCCGGGCTCTATGCGGTCGGCGGCGCGCTGTGCGCGACCGCGCTGCTGCTCCCCCACGTGCGCGCCCCTGCAGCGATCGTGGCGGTCGCCGTGAACGCCTACTTCGTAGCCGCGGCCCTCGCGATCGCCGCGCGCCGGGGGCGCGCCAACCTCGACCTGGCGTTCCTCGCCGACATGTGGGGCATCATCCTGATCGCGATCCTGTGCGCCGCCTCCGACGGCGCCGGCAGCCCGTTCGCGCTGATCTACTTCTTTGCGATCGGCCACGCGGCCGCCTTCCAGCCGCCGCTGCGCTTCGCAGCGGTGACCGTGGCGGCGCTGATCGCCTTCCTGCTTCCGCTCCTCTACGAAGACGTCTCGGCCACGTTCGGCGCCGTGGCCTGCGTCGGGCTGGTGCTCGCGGTGCTCACCACCGTCGTGATCCACCTCGCGCTGAACGGGCTGCGCGAGCACCGCCGCCGCCTCAAATTCCTGATCGAGGCGACCGCGACGTTCGACTCGTCGCTCGACCCCGCCGCCTCGCTGCGCAACCTCGCGCACGCGCCCGTGCCGGAGCTGGCCGAGCTGTGCGTCATCTACCTGCTCGGCCCGGACGGCTCGATCGCGAGCACCGTCGCGGCGGGCGTCGATCCGGCCGTGGCACGCGAAGTCGAGCGCGTGCGGGCCGAAATCCCGCTCGATCTGGCCGGCGCGCACCCGGTCGCCGAAGTGCTGCGCACGGGAGAGTCGCGCGTGGTCGCCGACCTCACCGACCGGGACGCGCTCGCGCAGATCGCCGACAGCGACGAGCATCAGCGGTTCATGCGCGACGCCGGGTATCGCTCGGCGGCCGTGTTCCCGATGGTCGCGCGCGGCCGCACGCTCGGGGCGATCTCGTTCCTGCACCTGGGCAACGACGCGCGCTACAGCCGCGGCGCGCTGGCCGTGCTCGAAGACCTCTCCGGGCGCGCGGCGATGGCGTTCGACAACGCACGCCTGTACGCCGAGCGCACGCATGTCGCGCAGACGCTCAGGCGCAGCCTGATGCCCTCCGTGCTGCCCAAGATCCCAGGCCTCGAGCTCGCAAGCTTCTTCCGCCCGCTCGGCGCCGGGAGCGAAGTCGGGGGCGACTTCTATGACGCCTTCGGCGACGAGAACAGCTGCTGGCTGGTGGTAGGCGACGTCTGCGGCAAGGGCGCCGAGGCGGCCGCGCTGACGGGGTTCCTGCGCCACACGATCGCCGCCTACGCGCGCGACGCGGTGAGCCCCGGGCGGGTGCTCTCGCAGGTCAACCGCGTGATGCTCGATCAGAACTTCGACGGGCGCTTCGCGACGGCGATCCTCGTCAACCTGCGCTTCGACGGTGGACAGGTCCAGGCGACGGTCGCGTCGGCCGGCCATCCCGCGGCCCTGCTCAGCCGCGCTGGCGGCACGACCACGCAGCTCGGCGAGCAGGGTGCGCTGCTGGGGGTGTTCGCCGACGCCGAGATCGGCGAGGTCTCGGCCACGCTCGGGCCCGGTGACTCGCTGGCGCTCTACACCGACGGCCTGCTCGAGGCGCACGCACCCGAGCGGACGATCACGGCCGAGCAGATGATCGAGCGGCTGACGAGCACGCCGCCGGAAGCGGCGCGCGAGGCGATCCAGGAGCTGCTCGGACTGGTCGAGCTGGACGAGTACGTGCGGGACGACATCGCGATCCTCAGCGCCCGGGTGATGGCGCCGGCGCGCGTCGGCGCGCTGAACGCGGACGGACGCGGCGACCAGGCCGCCGAGGGGCTCGATCCGCCCGAGCTCGGCGTTGCCGCCGAGGGGGCGCGCCGGGCGGGCTAGCGCGGCGCCGCGTGGCTCGACACCCGCCGAGCCCGCGGCCCGGCGGCGGCGCCCGAGCGGCACGCTGAGCCGATTGCCCGCGCCGACGTCTGATAGACCCCGCACGATGGGCGCTAGCGAGCAGCCGCCGTCCCACCGCCGGTGGATCGGGCACCGGCGCGTCGGCCTCGCCGTGGCGGCGGTCCTGCTCGCCGGCCTGCTCGTGTTCGCGCTCTCGCGCCTGGGACTGCACCGAATCGGTCACGCGCTCGTCACGGCCCGGCCCGGTTGGGTCGCGCTCGCCTTCGTGCTCATGGCCAGCTCGCTGCTCGTGCGCTCGATCTCCTGGCACGAGGTGCTGCGAGCGGCGCTGCCCGAGACGCACATCCCCTGGATCGCGGTCACGCGCGCGACAATGATCGGAGTGATGGGCTCGGCCGTGGTGCCGGGGCGCGTCGGAGAGGCGGCGCGGGTGGTCGTGCTGACGCGCCGCCTCGAGGGCTCCAACCGCCGCCAGCTGCCGATCGTCGCCGGCACGGTCTTCTCGCAGACGCTGATCAACCTGCTCGCGCTCGCCATCCTCGCCGCGATCACGTTCACGAGCGTGCCCCTGTTGAGCGGGCATCCCGCGGGGATCGCCACGGCGATCGCGATCCCGCTGCTGATCTGCGCGCTGGTGGTCGCGGGCCCGCGCCTGCTCGCCGTCGGCCAGCGCGCGCGCTGGCCGCGCGTGGCCGCAGCGGCCCGCTGGCTGGCCGCCGTGTTCGCCCTCGCCCGCCGCGGGCTGGTCGTGTTCGCGCGCCCCCGCTTCGGCGTCCCGGCGGTCGCGAGTCAGCTGCTGGCGTGGGCTCTGCAGTGGCTGTCCTGCTACTCGGTCCTGCTCGCCCTGGGGCTCACGCACAAAGCCGGGCTCGATGCCGCCGCGGCGGTCCTGCTCGCCGTCAACGTCAGCGCGGTGCTGCCGGCGACGCCGTCGAACGTCGGCGTCTTCCAGGCCGCCTGCCTGGTGGTTCTCACCGCCTACGGCGTCGGCGGCGGGGCGGGCCTCGCATACGGGATCATCCTGCAGGCAGTGGAGGTGCTGACGGCGCTGGCGCTCGGCGTGCCCGCGCTGCTCGCCGAGGGCCTGACGTGGCGCGACATCCGCGCCGGCTCCGAGGTCAAGCGTGCGCGCGAGGAGGAGGCGGTGCACGCGGCCGCCGCCGCGCCCGCAGGCGGCGGATTGGCCGCGGGGCGCAAGCCGGCCGCCGGAGCATCCGCGCGCTCGGCGAGCGCTGCACAGGACGCGACCGCCGCGCAGGGCGCGCTCGGGCGCGACGAGACCTCAGCCGGCCAGCGCTCTGAGTGACTGGCGCAGCGAGCGCGTCGTCTGCAGCACGGCTGTCGGCTCGTAGCCGCAGTGGGCCATGCAGTTATCGCAGCGGGGGTCCCTGCCGCGGCCGTACTTCTCCCAGTCGGTCGTCTCGATCAGCTCTTTGTAGGTCTCGGTGTAGCCGTCGGCCATCAGGTAGCAGGGACGCTGCCAGCCGAACAGCGAATAGCTCGGGATTCCCCACGCGGTGCAGTCGAATTCGGCCTTCCCCTCGAGGAAGTCGAGGAACAGCGGGCTGTGGTTCAGGCGCCACTTCTTGCGCCGCCCGTCGGCGAAGGCCTCGCTGAACAGCGCGCGCGTCTGCTGGACGCCGAGGAAGTGCTCCTGGTCGGGCGCTTTCTCGTAGGCGTAGGCCGGGGAGATCATCATCTCGTCGACTTCGAGGTCGTCGTTGAGGAAGTCGAGCACCTCGCGCACCGTCTTCGGCGAGTCCTGCGTGAAGAACGTCGTGTTCGTGGTCACGCGGAAGCCCGCCGCCTTTGCCGCCTTGATCGCCGCGACCGCCTTCTCGAACACGCCCTCGCGCTCGACCGAGGCGTCGTGGCGCTCCTGCAGGCCGTCCATGTGCACCGCCCAGGAGAAGTACGGGCTCGGCTTGAAGTTCGGCAGCTTCTTCTCGAGCAGCAGCGCGTTCGTGCACAGGTAGACGAACTTCTTGCGTTTGATCAGCTCGTCGGCGATCACGTGGATCTCCGGGTGGATCAACGGCTCGCCGCCCGCGATCGAGACCATCGGCGCGCCGCTCTCCTCGATCGCGCCGATCGCCTGCGCGACGGGCATGCGCCGGCGCAGCTCGTGCTCGGGGTGCTGGATCTTGCCGCAGCCCGAGCACGCGAGGTTGCACTGGAACAGCGGCTCGAGCTCGACGATCAGCGGAAACTTCTCGCGTTTGGCCAGGCGCTGGCGCAGCAGGTACCAGCCCATACGCGTGCTCTGGCGGACCCGGACCATTCGCGTACCTTAGCCCGCGGGGTCCCAGTCCTGAAGCGCGATCGCCGAAGCCCGGCGCAGCACCTGTGCCGCCTTGATCGCTCCGCCCGCAGCCTGGAGGCGAAACAGCTCGTGGCTGGGGCTGTCGAGCACGATGCGCACGACCGCGAACGGGCGTCCGGCGGCGCCCGCGGCGAGCCAGGGCGACTCCATGTCGACGGCTAGCGCCCCCGCCGCGCGCAGCTGCTCGCGGCGCTCTCCCGTCGCGATCCTGCCCACGCCGACGATCGCTCCCCGGCGGACCTCGAGGCCCGAGCGCGCGAGCGCGTGCGCCAGGCGCTCGACGCCATCGCAGTCGGCGCGCACCGGCTCGTGCCCTTCGTCGGCGCTCGAGAGGACCTCCTCGGCGACGATCACTTCGCCTGGCCGCGACTGCGCGTCCAGGCCGCCGCAGAAGCCGAGCACCATCAGGCCCCACCCGGGTTCGGACCGCAGCCGCTCGGCGGCCGCCAGCGACTTCTGCGGCCCCATTCCGGTCTTGCGCACGCGCGCCCCGCGGGCTCCCGAGCGGATCAGCGCCTGCTCGAGCGCGAGTGGCGCCGCGACGAGAGCCCCCTTCATGCGTGCACCGCCTGCCCCATCACGGTCGAGAGCACCGTCCTCGCCGCCGCGTGGCCGCTGATCACGGCGCTCTCTAGCGTCGCCGGCCAGCCGGTCGCCGTCCACGTGCCCGCCAGTGCGAGCCCCGGCACGCCGGTGTCCGGTCCGGGCCGGAGCGCCGCCGTCCCCGGCGCCGCGCGGAAAGTGGCGGCGTGCTCGCGCGTGGCCAGGAACCGCTCCACGTGCGCCGCACGCGCCCGCGGCGGCAGCGCCTCGATCGCCGGCAGATAGCGCGCGCGCAGCTCCTCGACGCTCATCTGCATCTCGCGCTCGGCGCCCGAGAGCGACACGGCCAGATACTGGCAGCCCGCGGGCGCCCCGGCCGCGGCGCTGCGATCGAACAGGTACTGCACCGGCGTGTCCACGCCGGCCGCGAACGGCTCCTCGCAGACGACGCGGTCAAAGACGACGTGCAGGTTGACGATCGGCGAGCTCCCCAGGCCACGCATCGCCTGCGCCTGCGCCGGCAGCAGCGCTTCGATCAGGCCCGCCGCGCGGCCGTGGGGCAGCGCCACGACGATGGCCTCGGCGCTGAGGCCGTCCTCGCCGCCGCCGTCGTCGAAGTCGGCCTCCCCCGGCCCCTCCGCTTCGGAGTCGCCGCGCCCGGGGCCACCGCCGCGCCCCACCTCGAAGCCGCCGCCGACGCGCCGAACGTGCCCTGCCCGCCAGCCCAGGCGGTACTCGACCCCGGCGTCGAGGAGTGCCGTCTCGGCCGGATCGCCGATCACGTCCGCGAGCGTGCCGACGTGAAAGCCGATGTCGCCCGCGTCGGCGCTCGCCAGCAGGCCCGTCTGAAAGACGAACGCTCCGAGCGCCAGCGATGCCTCCGCCGCCGGCAGGTTGAGCGTCGGCAGCGCGATCAGATCCCACAGCGCGGCGAGCGAGTGCTCGTTCTGGCCGAGGTCGGACAGCCAGTCGCCGAGCGTGCGCCGATCGAGCTCGGGGTCGTTGGGGTCGAGCGCGGCGAGGGCGCGAGCGGCCAGCGCCGCGCTCCAGCGCTGCGCCGGTCGCAGGTGCGGATAGCGGGCGAGCGCGCCGGCCAGGTGCAGCGGCGGCGGCAGCGTCCCCCGGCGCAGCACGACGGTCGCCCTGCCGGGGCTCATCACGGGTATCTCCAGGCGCTCCTGCACGTGCACGTGGCGCTCTGAGCCGAACCGCGCGAGCAGCGCGCGATAGGCCGTGCAGCAGCGCAGGAACACGTGCTGACCGTTGTCCAGGCGCATGCCCTCGCGCTCGAAGGAGTAGGCGGCGCCGCCGAGGCGGCGCCTGACCTCGACGAGGGTCACCTGCGCGCCCGCGTCGGCGCAGTCGAGCGCCGCCGCGATGCCCGCGAGCCCACCGCCGATCACGACGACCCGCGGGGCGCTCATGCGCCTCTCCCGGCGATGCTGCGCAGCGCCACGAGCAGCTTCTCACGACCGGACAGCGAGGCGCGCGCCCTGAGCGCCGCCGCCGGGTCTGCCTCGATTCGCTCGAGCAGGCGGTGGTAGATGCCGGCCATCGCCGACACGCACGCGGCGCTGCGGCGGTCGAGCAGCGGCACGAGCGCCAGCCCGCGGTCGAACCACTGCTGCGCCCGCTCCGCCTCGAAGCGCATGAGCTCGGCGAGCGAGCCACCCTGCTCGGCCGCGAGCAGGCTCAGCCGCCGTGCCGTCAGCGCCATCGCCGCGGCGCCGCCGTCCTCGCCGTCCGCCTGGTCCCGACCTGGGGCCCGGCCGCCCTCGGCGCCGGTTGCCACGCCGAAGCGACGGAGGTCCTCGGCCGGCAGGTACACGCGCCCGTTCTCGGCGTCCTCGCGCACGTCGCGCAGGATGTTCGTCAGCTGCAGCGCGACGCCGAGATCGTCGGCGAGCCGTTCGATATGGCCCGGCTCGAGCTCGCACTGCCCCCCGCCGCCGCGCTCGGCGAAGATCGCCAGGCAGACACGCCCGATCGCGCCGGCGACGCGGCGGCAGTAGAGCACCAGGTCCTCGAAGCGCTCGTATGAGACCCCCTCGACGTCCATCCGCACGCCCTCGATCAGCTCGCCCAGCGCGCCGGCCGGGAGCGAGAAGCGGCGGTGCGCGTCGGCCAGCGCGACCAGCACCGGATCTGCGACCGGCGCCGCGCCGGAGCGTTCGAGCTCGGCCAGCTGCGCGGCCGACCGCTCGAGCAGGCTCAGCTTCTGCTCGCGCGGCAGCCCGCCGTCGCCGATGTCGTCGATCCGCCGGGCGAAGGCGTAGGCGGCGCACATCGCGCGGCGGCGCTCGCGCGGCAGCAGGCGAATCCCGTAGTAGAAGTTCGCCGCCTGCGCGCGCGTGATCCGCTCGCAGCGGTCATACGCCTCGCTCGTGGCGATCGCCGTGCCTGCGCTCACCGGGATCGCGCCTCCGCGAGGCCCGTGCAGGTGCACCGCGCGCAGCGGCCGCTCACGTCCGACTCGCGCCGGCCGGCGCAGCTGCGGCGGCCGGGCGCCTCAGCAGCGTCGCGAGCAGCGCCAGCAGGCGGCGGGCAGACGAGGCGCTGGGCGGGCCCGAGAGCACGTCGCAGCCGGCTCGCTCGATCGCGTCGAACGCCGCCCGGCCGCCGGCCGAGAAGGCGGCGACGGCCAGCCGCTCGCGCCCTCGCAGCTCTGCGATCAGCGGCGCCCCGGCATCGAGCAGCGTCCGCCCGCGCTCGAGCTCGAACGCGATCACCTCGCGCAGCGGCGCGGCCGCGCCGCCGCCGCCAGCCGGCCTCTTGGCCGGCGCGTTCGCCGCCTCGATGCCGGCCGCGATCTGCTCGACGCTCGAGCCGAAGCGCTCGAGGTCCTCGAGCGGCAGGTAGACGCGGCCGGCGGTGAAATCCTCGGCGACGTCCTGGCAGTGCTCGGCTAGTTGCAGCGCCGTGCAGATCGAATCGGACCAGGCGATCCGCTCGGGCGTGGCGACGCCGAACACCTCGAGCACGATCTCGCCGACCGGATCGGCCGAGAGCGCGCAATAGCCGCGGAGCTGCGCCCACGTCTGGTAGCGCGAGACGCGTTGATCGACGCGGTTGGCCTCGATCAGGCGCTCGAACGGAGCGCGCGGGATGGCACAGGCGCGCACGGTCTCGCCCAGACGCCGCATCAGCGGGTGCTCGGCGGTGCCCGCGTACGCGCGATCCAGCTCGTGCTCGAGCCGGTCGAGCGCGGCGAGGCGGTCGCCCGGGGCGCTGTCGCCGAGCTCGTCGACCAGCCGCGCAAAGCCGTAGACGGCGAGCAGATGGGTGCGCACGCGACGTGGCAGCACCCGGCTGGCGACGGGGAAGTTCTCGCTCTCGGCGCGCGCCATCACCTCCCGCGCACCCGGGGCCGGCGGCGTCGCGTCGGCCAGCAGCATCATCGGCGCCGGGGCGTCACCCCCGGCAGCGTCCGAGCGCCATCATCGGAAACGCGAGCCGGTAGAGGTGGTAGTTGATGTAGTAGTCCGACGGGAAGCCGGTGCCCGTGTACTGAGGCTCGTCCCAACCGCCGTCGGCGCGCTGCGTGCCCACGAGCCAGCCGACGCCGCGCTCGATCGCCTCGGCGCAGCTCGGGTCCTGCCCCTCGCGCGCCGCGTGCAGGGCCAGCAACGCCCACGCGGTCTGCGATGCCGTGCTCGGCCCGCGGCCGATCCACTCGTCCTCGTCGTAGGAGCGCGGGTCCTCGCCCCAGCCGCCGTCGTCGTTCTGATGCTCGAGCAGCCATTGCACGGCGCGGACGATGCACGGCTCGGACGGCTCGATCCCTGCCGCCACGAGCGCGGGCACGGCCGCACCGGTGCCATAGACGTGGTTGACCCCCCAGCGCCCGAACCACGAGCCGCCGGGCTCCTGCTGATCGATCAACCAGGCAACGCCGCGCCGCGCCGCCGGCGTGTCGAGCAGACCGAGCGCGGCGAGCATCTCGAGCGAATGCGCGCTGACGTCGGCGCTCGGCTCGTCGATCACCTCACCGAAGTCCAGGAACGGCAGCTCGCGCACGAGCGCACGCGTGTTCTCGGCATCGAAGGCGCCCCAGCCGCCGCCGGCGCTCTGCATCCCCTGCAGCCACGTCGCGGCCCGCTCCACGGCCGCGTAGAGCTCGGGACTGCCGCTGACCCTACGCAGCGCGAGCACGACCTCGGCCGTGTCGTCGACGTCGGGGTAGTTGACGTTGTGGAACTCGAACGCCCAGCCGCCCGGCGCGAGCCGCGGCCGGGCGACGGCCCAGTCGCCCCGGGCCGTCACCTCCTCGCCGAGCAGCCACTCGGCGGCGCGCTGCAGCGCCGGATGATCGCCGGGTACGCCCGCATCGCTGAGCGCGATCAGCGAGAGGGCGGTGTCCCACACGGGCGACTGACAGGCTTCCAGGCGCCGGCTCGGGCCGGCCGGCGCGCCGACGCCGCGGCTGTCGTCGTGGTCCTCGACCATGAAGCGGTCGAGACCCTCCAGGCCCCTACGCATGACCGGGTGATCGAGCGGATAGCCGCTGAGGTGCAGCGCGATCAGCGAGTAGACCCACGGCGGTTGAATCCCGCCCCAGGATCCGTCGGCCTCCTGGCGTCGCACGATCCAGCGCTCGGCGCGCGCCATCGCCAGCCGCCGCAGCGGCCGCAGCGGCCGCCGTTCGTAGGCGCGCAGCGCGCGATCGGCGTATGCGAGCAGGCGCACGCGCGTGGAGAGCGGCCCGGCGGGGGCCGGCTCGCCGCGGACCTCGAGCTCGCGCAGGTCGAACGGCAGCGGCCGCGAGGGGCGATGGGCTTTGACCAGCGACAGCGCGACGATCGTCTGTCGCGCCCAGCACGCGAAGTCGTAGACGTTGAGGGGGAACCACGACGGCAGCAGGATCGCCTCGGGCGGGAGCGAGGGCACCTCGTCCCAGGACCACAGCCCGAACAGCGACAGCCACAGGTGGGTGAACACGCGCGCCCGCGCGAGCCCGCCCTGCGAGCGGATGAACTCGGCGGCGATGCGCATGTGCTCCGCCTCGGCCGGGTCTCCCGCAAGGCGAAGCGCCCAGTAGGCCTCGATCGTCGTCGACAGATCGCCCGGGCCGCCGTAGAAGTTCGCCCAGGTGCCGTCGGCGCGCTGCTGGGAGCGGATCCACGCCGCCGAGCGCTCGCTCTCCGGTGCCCGGCGTATGCCGAGAAACTCCCGCAGGAGCATGTCCTCGGCGTCCATCGTCACGTTCGTCTGCAGCTCTCCCTGCCACCAGCCGGCCTCGTTCTGTAGCGAGAGCAGATGCTCGCAGGCCAGCTTCAGCGCCATCTCAACCTCGTCTCGGGCCTCTAGGGTCGACGACGCCATCCCGGGAACTTAAATGTTTTGGTCGGACGACGACATTTGCACAGGCAACGTGCCCATGCCCGCGTCCGCCCGTGAGACGCGCGCGCCGCTCGGCACGAGCACCTCGGGATGGGCGAGCGTGATCACGTGGCGGCGCAGATCCGCCTCAGACACGGTGCGAGGGATCGAGGATACGAACCGATACACGATCAGGCCGTCCACGTTTCGCCGTTCGAGCAATCTGAAGCCGGGCGCGGGCGGGTCTGCCGCTCCGGCGCGCAGCGGCGAGTATCCGGTCGCGTCGATCTCGCTCACCGTGACGGAGGCGTGGCGCGAGAGGTTTCGCAGTCGCTGATCGGACAGGTAGTACTCGAGCGGGGCCGCGCCGAGCTCGACCGTCGTGAGCACGCGGGTCGTCGCCGCGGGGACCGGCCGGCCGCTTGCGGAGCCGGCGGCTGCCGCGGGGTGGCGCAGCAGCTTGGCCACGTCGCGCCAGTTGCCCCGCTGCAGCCGCGGACTGAGATCAACGTCGATCGACACCGCCATCAGGCCCGCCGCGCCGGCGCCCGCGAGCAACGGGCCGAGCGGCGCCGGCACGGCGGCGAGCAGGATCGCGACCAGCACGCTCACGGGGATCATCGCCCCCACGAGATTCCGGGGCGCGAGGTAGTCGGCGCCGAGCACGGCCAGCGCGACCGGCGCCAGCACGGCGAAGGCGGCGATCGAGAAGCTGATCGAGGCCCCCTCGCGCGAGGGCTCCGGCGCCTCGGCCGCGGCGGGCGCAGCCGTCGTCGTCGAGCGCGCAGGTGCAGGGACCGGCGCCGGTGCCGGTCTCGGGCCCGCCAACAGCCTGAAGCCGCCGATCAGCACCCCGGCGAGCAGGGGCAAGGCCACGAGCAGCTCGACGCCGCGTCCGAGCGGACTGCCCGAGTAGCCGGTGAGGTAGTACTGCGGGATCGCCTGCAGGCGGCTCGACAGCGCCCATCGTCCGATCCACTGCGTGCCGTGTCCTCCCTGCGCGGAGATCAGAGGCACCAGCGCGAGACCGACGAGCGCGAGCGCGCCGATCGCGGGTAGCGCCGCCTTGCGCGAGCGCTGATCGAGCAGCAGCCACAGCGCCATCGGCGCGAGCAGGAACACGGCGAAGTAGTGCGTCAACAGCGCCAGCGCTCCGCTGACGGCGAAGGCCGCCGCACGCCCGCCGCTGGGGGCGCGCAGCAGCCTCGCGAAGCAGAGCATCGCGAGCGCCGAGAACAGCACGAACAGGCCGTAGGCGCGGGCCTCCTGCGAGTACCACACGAACAGCGGGTTGACTGCGACGAGAGCCGCACCGATCAGCGCCGCGCGGCGCCCGGACAGCTCCTGCCCGATCGCCCACACGACGGGCACCGTCGCGATCCCGGCCAGCGCCGAGGGCAGTCGCAGCGCCAGCGCGCCATCGCCGAACAGCCGGGCGTCGGCCCACGCCAGCAGGTACCACAGCGGCGGCGTGTTCTCGGTGTGCACGACCGATTTGAGCGTCGCCCCGAGGCCGGCGTGCAGCACGTGCACGGGCGTGAACGCCTCGTCGTACCAGAAGCCCTGCTGCGTCAGCGTCGCCAGGCGCAAGGCCGCGGCGAGCACGATCAGCGCCGCCAACGGCCACCATCGCGCCAGGCGCCGTTCCCCGCCGATCGCCTCGGGGCCGACCGCGGCAACGGCACTCATCGCGGGCAGGCCCCCTGGGCCTTGGTCGTGCCGAAGCAGCCGTAGCGATAGCGGCGCAGGTTCTTTTCGGTGTTCGCCGGCAGGTACCAGCCGCCCTTGGCGGCGCGGTAGCCGCGCACGACCGGCCCGGTCATCTGCAGGCAGATCTGCACGCGCTCCTTCGGCGGTCCGGGCACCGTGTTGCCGCAGACGACGTCGGTCGTCGTGTGGTGCTGGATGTCCTGTTCGGTCGCGACGTTCTTGTAGTCGTTGCCCGTGTAGGCGCGCCACGTGCGCAGATCGGCGACGAGCCGGTGGTTCGTGCGCGTGCCGAGCACGACGTCGTTGACGGTCGCGATCGCGAGCAGGATCCCCCCGAGCAGCAGCGCGACGGTCTCGACCCGCCACAGCCTGCCGCTGCCCGGGCGCTCGTGCTCGAGCGGACGCAGCCCGGCGGGAAGCCGCCCCAGGCGTCGCTCGAGCGGCGTCGCGTCCCCGCTCACCGGTTGCCCCGCTCGTGCGTGGTGAGGGTCGCTGCGCTCATTTGACGGGCGCCAGCAGCGGTGTCATCTGGTGGACGATGAAGAGCGCCTGGATCGCGAGCGTGGCCACGAGCAGTCGCCGGTCGCGCGCGATCACGGCAAGCGGCAACGGCCACAGGATGTACCAGGCCAGCAGCCACGTGCTCGTGACCGAGATCGCCAGCAGCGCCCAGCCGGACGCCGCGACCCAGTCGTAGCCTCTCCAGGTGCGCCACAGCAGGTGCAGCACGATGATCACAAGGGCCGCTTTGAGCAGGTCGTGGTCGATCGGGAACACGCCGGGCTTGCCGAACAGGTGCGCGATCTCCGTCGGGAAGCTGTCGGTCGAGACGAAGGCAGCGTCGCGATTGAGCGCGGCGACGATGTTGACGCCGTCGACGCCGAACACGACGTAGGCGACGGCGGCGCCGAGCGCCAGTGCGGCGAGCGCGCCGATGGCCTGGGCGAGGCTGCGCCGCGCCAGGATCATGAACGGCAGCAGCGCCGCGACGGTCGCCTTCACGAGCGCCCCGGCCACCACCGTGGCCGCCGCCGGGCCGTCGCGCCCGGCGAACGTCAGCGCGACAGCGACCATCATCAGCAGCATCATCAACAGGTCGTTGTGCGCGCCGCCGAGCGCGTAGATCACATACAGAGGGTTGGCGCCGACGATCAGCAGCGCCGTGACGGGGTCACGTCCGCGGATGCGCGCGCAGCGCCAGGTGAGGGCGAGCGTGCCGGCGCTCGCAAGCGTGGCCAGGACCTTCATCCCCCACACCGCGCCGTTCACGCCGAGCAGCGCGAACGGGTAGGAGATCAGTGTGTAGAGCGGGCCATAAGCGGTGTCGACTTTCTTCCAGACGGGCCCGACGTAGTGGTAGATGGGGTCGTGCGAGATCGCGATCGGCCCGTGCGTGTAGGGGTTCAGGCCGTGCTCCACGCCCATCCGCGCGTAGGCGATGTAGCTGAAGACGTCGGTCGAGAGCAGGATCGGCCCGATCAGGACGATCGCGTGCAGCGCGACCACGAGCGCGATCGCCCAGCGTTTGGAGACGCTCCGCGCGAGCGCGATCAGCCCCGCGTAACCCGCCGAGAAGGCGAGCAGGGCGATCAGGAACACGCGGAAGCCGAGCCGCTCGCCGACGCCCGAGAGCCAGCCGGCGATCGCGGGCGACTTGGGGATCAGCGAGGAGTGCCCGACGGCGCCGTCGAGCACGACCTCGGCCGTCGCGGCCAGGAGCAGCAGGGCGCACGCGACGGCGAGCGGCGACGCCCACTGCGTGGCGCGAGTGCGGGCTAGCGGGACTTCGCTCTGCGCGGCGACGTTCACGACGCCGCGCGGCTCACAAGGCGGTCCAGACGGTCTTCGTCTCCAGGTAGGCGTCGAGGCCGTCGTGTCCGTGCTCGCGCCCGATCCCCGAGGCCTTGAAGCCGCCGAACGGCGCGGGCGGCTCGGAGTTGCCCCAGGTGTTCACGTAGACCGTGCCGGCGCGCAGCATCGCAGCGAGCTTGTGGGCGCTCGAGACATCACGCGTCCAGACGCCTGCCGCGAGCCCGTACTCGCCCTCGTTGGCGCGGCGTGCGACTTCCTCGAGCGAGTCGTATGGCGAGGCCACGAGCACCGGCCCGAAGATCTCCTCGCGAGCGATCTTCAGCTCGTCGGAGGTGGTGCTGAACAGCGTCGGCGCGACGAAGTAGCCGCCGCTGTCGGCGAGAGCGGTCTCGCCGCCGACGAGCAGCTCGGCGCCCTCGTCCTTGCCAGCGTCGATGTAGCCCATCACGCGGTCGCGCTGCTCGGCCGAGACGAGCGGCCCGAGCTGCGTCTCCGGGTCCAGGCCCGGTCCGAGCTTGGCCGTCTTGGCGGCCTCGGCCAGGGCGCCCACGACCTGATCGAAGCTCTCGGCAGGCACGAACAGGCGCGAACCGGCGTTGCAGGCCTGGCCCGAGTTGAAGTAGATCCCCTGAAATGAGCCCTTGATCGCCGCCTCGAGGTCCGCGTCGGGCAGCATGATGTTCGGCGACTTGCCGCCGAGCTCGAGCGTCACGCGCTTGAGGGCGCGTCCGGCCTTCGCGCCGATCTCCCGGCCAACGACGGTCGAGCCGGTGAAGGCGATCTTGTCGACGCCCGGGCTGTCGACGAGCGCGGCTCCGGTCGAGCCGTCGCCCGTGAGCACGTTGATGACGCCGGGCGGGAAGCCGACCTCGAGTGCAAGCTCGCCGATCCGCAGAGCCGTCAGCGGCGTCTGCTCGGCCGGCTTGAGCACGGTCGTGCAACCGGCCGCTAGCGCCGGCCCGAGCTTCCACGCGGCCATCAGCATCGGGAAGTTCCACGGCACGATCTGCCCGCAGACGCCCACCGGCTCGCGGCGCGTGTAGCAGAGCATGTTGGGCGCGGTCACCGGCAGCACGCCACCCTCGATCTTCGTGGGCCAGCCGGCGAAGTAGCGCAGGTGCGCCGCCGAGCCGCGCGCGTCCACGTACTTGGCCAGCCCGACCGGCTTGCCGTTGTCCAGGGACTCGAGCTCGGCCAGCTCCTGGTCGTGGTCTTCGATCGCCTGCGCCAGCGCGTGCATCAACCGCTCGCGACCGCTGGGCGGCATGCTGGCCCACGGCCCCGACTCGAGCGCCTCCCGCGCGGCGGCCACGGCGCGCGCGACGTCCTCGACGCCGGCCTGCGGGACGCTCGCGATCTCGCGGCCGCTCGAGGGGTCGAGCGTGGCGAACGTGGCTCCGTCGGCCGCGTCGACTCGATCGGCGCCGATCAGCAGGCGCTGCGGACGGGTGAGGAACTCGCGCGCGGCGGCGCCGAGCGCATCGGGCAGGGCGGTGGCTGTGTCGGCGGCTGCGGTCATGGCGGCTCCTTGTGCGCGACTTTACGGTCTGGGCGCTCGTGCGGGCTACGGTTGCAGGACGATCTTAAGCGCCTCGCGGCGGTCGTACAGAGCGTACGCCTCCGGCGCTTCGTCGAGGCTCATGTGGTGCGTAACCAGCGGACCCGGGTCCAGGCGTCCGCTGGACATCAGCTCGAGCACACGGTCGACGTGCCCGATCACGTTGGCGTGGCCCGAGCGCATGTTCATCGCCTTGATCCAGAACAGCCCCATGTGCACCTCGCAGCGCTCGGCGTACACGCCGATCGCCTGCACCGTGCCGCACTTGCGGGTCAGGCGGATCGCCAGCTCGAGCGCGCGCGGGTCGCCGACGGCGTCGATGCACGCGTCCACGCCCCGTCCCTCAGTGGCCGCGCGCGCGGCGGCACGCGGATCCTGCTCTGTCAGGTGCACGGGCTCGGCGCCGAAGGACGCCGCCATCGCCAGCCGTTCGGGCACCGTGTCGACCGCGATCACCTGGTCAGCACCCGCGGCGAAGGCAGCCTGGACCGCACACAGGCCGACCGGACCGAGGCCGAGCACGGCCGCCGTGTCGCCGGCCTGGAGGCCGCTCTCTGCGGCCGCGTGGAAGCCCGTGCCCATGACGTCCCCGGCGAACAGGGCGACCTCGTCGCTCATCCCCTCCGGCACCCGCCGCAGCACGAGGTCGGCGTTCGGCACGAGCGCCTGCTCGGCCTGCGTGCCCTGCAGCGAGCCGAGCGTCGCGCCGTGGCCGAACGTGCGCGAGGAGTCGCACTTGTGAAACAGCCCGTGGCCGCAGAAGAAGCACTGCCCGCACGCCGTCTGAAAGCAGCCGAGCACGCGGTCACCGACGCTGACCTCGTTGACCTCCTCGCCCACGGCCGTGACCGTGCCGACGTACTCGTGCCCGATCGTGAACCCAGGTTCGATCTGCACGCGCCCGTGGTAGATGTGCAGGTCCGAGCCGCACACGCCACTCGCCTCGACGCGCACGATCGCGTCGGTCGGCGCCGCGAGCTCGGGCTCTGCGACGTCCTCGACGCGCACCTCACCGGGCGCCTGGAAGGTGACGGCACGCATCGGCGCCCACCCTAGACGACGGGAGGCATATGCTGCGCTCATGTCCGAGCCGTCGAAGGCCGTCCTGATCACGGGCTGCTCATCGGGTATCGGCCGCGCCACGGCGCTGCGCCTGGCCGCCGCGGGCTGGCCGGTCTTCGCGACCGCGCGCAGGCGCGAGACGCTCGCCGAGCTGGAGCAGGCCGGCTGCCGCACGCTTGCCCTCGACGTCACCGACGAGCAGTCGATGCGATCGGCGGTGGACGAGATCGAGCAGGCCGAGGGAGCGGTCGGCGTCCTGATCAACAACGCCGGCTACAGCCAGAGCGGGGCGATCGAGACGGTGCCGCTCGATGCTGTCCGCCGCCAGTTCGAGACCAACGTGTTCGGGCTCGTGCGCCTGACCCAGTTGGTGCTGCCCAAGATGCGCGCCCAGCAGTGGGGCAAGATCGTCAACGTCGGCTCGATGGGCGGACGCCTGTCGTTCCCCGGCGGCGGCCACTACCACGCGACCAAGCACGCGCTCGAGGCGCTCTCCGACGCGCTGCGCTTCGAGCTGCGCGGCTTCGGCATCGACGTGATCCTGCTGGAGCCCGGGCTGATCACGACCGAGTTCGGCGAGGCCGCCACGGCCAGCATGGCCGACGTGGAGCTCGCCGGTGAGGATCCCTACGCGAAGTTCAACGCGACCGTCGGCGCGGTCACCAAAGGCGCCTACGACGGTCCGATGAAGATGCTCGGGGGCGGTCCCGACCGCGTCGCCAAGGTGATCGAGAAGGCGCTCAAGCGCCGCCGGCCCCCCGCCCGCATCACGATCACCCCTTCCGCCAAGGTCACGATCGGCATGCGTCGGCTGATGCCCGACCGCCTCTGGGACGCGGCCATGCGCGCCCAGTTTCCCCAGCCAAGCTAGGCGCTGGCACGACCGGCCGGATGGCCGGCCCCGCTACCGCCGCGGCGGGGGCGCCGTCACATCAATGCGTTCACCAGGTGGAGCACAACGCCGGTGCGGGCCTGCCGAGCGCGAACCCCTGCGCGTAGTCCACTCCGTACCGGCGCAGCAGCTCGAGCGTCTCCCGGTCGCCCACGAACTCGGCGATCGTGCGCTTGCCCATCTCGCCGACGAGCCCGACCAGCGCCCTCACGACGAGCTGGTCGTGTGCCGAGCGGGGCAGCCCGCGGATGAAGGCGCCGTCGATCTTCAGGTAGTCGAACGGCAGGTGCTTGAGATAGTGGAAGGAGCCGAAGCCGGCGCCGAAGTCGTCGAGCGCCACTGCGCAGCCGAGCGCGCGGGCGCCGACGCAGAAGGCCCGCGCCCGCTCCATGTCTGAGATCGAGGCGGTCTCGGTCACCTCGAGGATCAGGCGGGCAGGATCGGCGCCGTGGCGTTCGAGCCCGCGCTCGATGTGCGCGAGCATGTCGGGGTCGGTCAGGGACAGCGCCGACAGGTTCATGGCGACGCCCTGCTCGTCCTCCCCCGTGCGCTGCGAGCCGAGCAGCTCGGCGACCTTCTCGAGCACCATGCGGTCGATCGCTCCGACCAGGCCGTAGCGCTCGGCCGCCGGCAGGAAGCTGGCGGCTCCGACAAGGCCGCCGTCAGGCTCATCGGCCAGACGTACGAGCGCCTCGTGGTGGCAGACGCGTCCGTCGGCGAGCGCCACGATCGGCTGGAAATGCAGGATGAACAGGTCCTCCTCCAGCGCACGGCGCAGGCGCGCCAGCCAGGGGCGTCGCTGCAGTCCGGCGGGCGAGCAGATGCGCTCGGCCCCAGGCTGCGGCAGCGACATGCCCCGGTAGCGCTGCTGGGCGGGCCGCAGCGGCTCGCGCAGCAACATGCGTGGGTTGGCCAGGGCGATAGTCGACGTGCGCATCGGCGGAGATCTTCGACGGGGCGCTCGCGTCCCCTGCGGCTGACAGCCCGCGCCCGTGCGGCGGCGGCCCGTGGCGTCAGGGCCGCCCGCGCGGCTCATACGGGCGGCGGGCGCGCTCGGAGACGACCAGCAGCAGCGCGAGCAGGACGAAGTTCATCACCACCGAGGAGCCGCCGTACGCGACGAACGGCAGAGTCACTCCCGTCAACGGGATGACGCGCGTGACACCGCCCACGATCACGAACACCTGCATCGCCACGACGAACGAGAGTCCGGTCGCGAGCAGCTTTGAGAACGAGTCGCGCGCGAGCGCCGCCGTCTTCAGGCCGCGCGCGACGAACAACAGGTACACGAGCAGGAGCGCAGCAGCGCCCGCGAGCCCGAGCTCGTTGGTGATGACCGCGTAGATCGTGTCGCTTTCGGGCACCGGCAGGATCGGTCCGCCGCCGTGGGGCAGGCGCAGCAGCGACTGATCGAAGCCCGTGCCGAGGAGTCCGCCGTCGGCCTGCGCGAACAGCGACTGCGCCAGCTGGTAGCTGCCGCCCGCCGGCTTGTTGTACAGCGCCGGGTCGAAGGGGTGTTCCCAGGCGAGCACGCGCGAATGGACGTGGCTGACGTGGCCGGCCACGAACCACGCGCCGATCGCGAACAGGACGAGGCCGATCAGGGGAAAGGAGAAGCGCCCGGTGGCGACGTAGAGCAGCGCGAGGAAGGCGCCGTAGAACATCAGCGAGGTGCCGAGCTCGCGCGTCAACAGCAGCGTGCCCATGGCGGCACCCCACACGATCAGCATCGGCCCGAACTGCTTCATCGGTGGGATCGTCAGCCCGAGCACGCGCCGCCCGGCCGTGACGAGGACCTGCCGGTTGTCGCGCAGGTAGCTCGCGAGGAAGACCACGATCGCGATCTTCCCGAGCTCGGACGGTTGGAAGGAGATCGAGCCGATGCGGATGTCCAGGTAGGCGCCGTTGACCTGCGCGCCGATCCCGGGCAGCCGCGGCAGGATCGTCATGCCGATGCCCACGGCCGCGATCGTGTAGCGATAGCGCTCGAGGACGCCTACCCCGCGTCCGCGCAGCGCCACGATCGTCGTGCCGAAGAGCACGAGGCCGACCACCATCCACTGCGCCTGCTGGCGCGCGAGCACGGGGTCGATCCGGTAGACCATCACGATCCCCACGCTCGCCAGCACGGCCGCGAGCGGGAACAGGTAGGGGTCGGCGTTCGGGAGCGAGTAGCGGATCACCAGGTGCGCGGCCAGGCACAGGCCCAGGAACAGCGCGCCGTATGTGAGCGACAGCGTCGAGGCGCGGTTGAGCGCGAGGTTCGTGGCCGCTCCGGGCGCGACGTCTTCGGCCTGGATGAAGATCGCCGTGAAGCCGGCGATCACGAGCAGCGCTGACGGCACGAGGCCCAGCAGCTCCCGGTTTCTGGCGCTCAGCACGCCCGCGAGGGTAGCGGCAGACGCGGCGCGGCCACGCCGGACGGCTCGCTACCCTACGCCCAACGTGGGCGCCGACGGGGGGTTGGCGTGCGCCTCGATCCGCAATGAGCCGCTGCCCGGTGACACCCCATGGATGAACGCCCCCCATCGCTCGCATGGGGGATGTGGAAGCGCTTCCTGTTCGCCGGCCTGCTGATCGTCGCGCTGGCCGGCGGCGCGACCGCGACGGTCGCCCTCAACGAGGTCGAAAAAATCGGGGAAAAGGTCTTCCAGCACACGGTCAAAGTCTCGAGCCACCTGATCCAGCCCTACACGGGCGGCCCGCAGACCTACCTGGTCCTCGGCTCCGATCGCCGCGCAAAGTCCAAGGACGCGCTCGACCGCACCGATCCCCCGCACAGCGACACGATCCTGCTCGTGCGCTTCGATCCCGGCCAGGGGCAGACCTCGGTGATGTCGATTCCGCGCGACCTGCTGGTCAACATCAAAAGCCCCAAAGGCGAGTACTACCCGCAGGAAAAGATCAACTCCGCCTACACCTACGGCGCCAAGCTCGGCGGCGTGAAAGGGTCGATGGAACTCGCCGCCGAAACGATCGAGAAGGAAGTCTTCCCGGGCCTGGTGATCAACGGCATCATCGACGTCAACTTCTCGAGCTTCATCAAGATCGTGGACACGCTCGGCTGCGTGTACGTCAACGTCGACCACCGCTACCTGCACATCAACGGCGAAGGCGGCGAAGTGTATTCGGAAATAAACCTGCAGCCGGGGTACCAGAAGCTCTGTTACAACAACGCGCTCAGCTACGTGCGCTACCGCCACGGCGACTCGGACTTCGTGCGCGTGGCTCGCCAGCAGGACTTCCTCCGGTCCCTGCGCGAGCAGGTCTCACCCGACAACCTGCTGGGACAGGTCGAACACGTGGCGAAGGTCGTCGGCAAGGCGATCGTCACAGCCGGCTTCAGCCACTCCGCCGACCGCGTGATCGACCTCGCCAGGCTGATCGGCTTCTCCCAGGGCAAGCCGCTGCGTCAGGTGAAGTTCCGCGCCACGAGCACCAACTTCCCGCTGAAGGGCGGCTCGTATGTGACCAGCACCAAAAGCCTCGAGCAGGCGACGCTCGACGACTTCCTCAACGGCGAAGAGGCCAGCGAACCGAAGCCGAGCGCGCCGCGCCACTCGAGCCACGGATCGCACGGGCGCAAGCGCGGCCGCCACGCCTCGGCCCCCTCCGCCGCCTCGCTCGGGCTCGCCTCGACGCCGACCGCGGGTGAAGAGGAACTCGCAAAGCAGACGATCGGGATGCCGATGCGCGTGCTCTACCCCAGCCTGCAGACGTCGGTCAGCGAGGAGCAGACGACGCGCGCCTACTACCTGCGCGACAAGGGCCAGCGCCTGCGCCACGCCTACGTGGTCGTGTTCAAACAGAACACGCTCGGCGGCTACTACGACTTCCAGGGCACCGACTGGCCGCGCCCGCCCGTGATCGCCCACCCCAACCAGCAGCGAAAAATCGGACACACCACCTACATGCTCTTCACCGACGGGGGTCACATCCACGTCGTCGCATGGCGCCGGGGCAAGATGCTCTACTGGGTGACCAACACCCTGCTCGAGGATCTCTCAAACGAGCAGATGCTCGCTATCGCGCGCTCCGCAAAGCCTCTTCACTGAGCAGCGGGCTACAGGCGCGAGGCGTCGCGTGCTTGGTCGAGGGCGGCGTTGACGAGCGCATCCGCGTCGGCGTTCTGCGCGCGGGGCACCGTGCGAATCGACCAGCGCCCGAACTGCCGCAGTGCCGCGATCGCCTCGGCGTGCAGCGGGCGCAGGGTCGCGTTCTTGACCTTGTACTCGCCGAGGACCTGCTTGGCGATCAGCTCCGAGTCGCCGATCACGTCGACCTCCTCGGCGCCGAGCCGGCGCGCCTGCTCGAGGCCCAGCAGCAGCGCGCGGTACTCGGCGACGTTGTTGGTCGTGCTGCCCAGCAACTGCGCATGCTCGGCCAGCGTCTGACCGTCAGGCGTCGAGATCACGCAGGCCGCGGCCGCCGGACCCGGGTTGCCACGCGCGCCGCCGTCGACATGCACCAGCAGCTTCACCGCGCGAAGTATGCAGCCCGGCTAGGCGGTCGCCCGTGCGAGCGGCGGCAGGTCGCCCGGCACGCGGGCGCGCCTGCGGTCGCGCACGATCCGGCGCTGCCTGTGATCGCCCGCCTGCGAAGCGGACGAGCGCCCGCGCCGGGCGCGGCGGTCGAACTCGCGACGGTCCACGATCACGGTGACGTTCTCGTCGTTCTCGTAGTACTCGACGAGCTTCGGATAGAGCTCGTCCGCGAGCGGCCTGGGTACGACGCAGTAGATCATGCTCGGGCGATCTTACTCTTCAGCATCCGAGAATCAACCTCTGCACGGGCGCTGGAGGAGACAGCGGTTGCGTCTAGATCAACGCCAGCGCACCGCGCTCGTCCGCGAGCGCGTTGGCCAGGCGGTCCCCGGGACCGAGCTCCGAGAGCTCCGTTCCCTGTGCGATTGTCGTGGCCTGGATCCCCTGCATGTCGTCGAGGTCGACCTCGTAGGTGTACCAGCAGAGCTCCCATGCGAGCACTATCACGACCGAGCTGGCGACGGCCTCGCCCGCGCGGACCGTGACCTCCGGCGCGCCAAGCGAGCGCGTCAGGCTGGCGACGCGACGCGGGTACTCGCCCGCGTTGAACGCGTCCACCGCCTGCTGGAGCGGTCCGTCGTAGCGGACCGGTGCGCGGCGCTGCTCGTGCGGCGCGTGATCCGCGCCCGATCCGTCCTGGGTGGGCGATGCGATGCCCTCGCCCCCGCCCGACTCGGCGGTCGTGGCGCCGTCCGGGCCGAGGAAGTCGTAGGGCTCCGGCTCCTCCCCATACCGTCCCCCAGCGTGCTCCCCCGCCCCGGTGTCCGGGCGTCGAGCCTGGCGCAGGCGCCCAAAGAGAGCACGCCGGCGGCCGTGGCGCAGCGGCGCCTCGCTCACGGCGTGCTGCGCCGAGCCCCGCTTCCAGCCCTGGTGGGCGGCCCGGGGGGCGCACAGCTCGCAGACGATGCGCGGCTCGCCCGCCGCCAGGAAGGTGTCCGGCTGCTCGCCGCGCAGCAGCCTCCGTTCGCACACGTCGCAGGCGACGTCCGGCTGGGAGGTGACGATCGATCTGGTGCTCATCAGCTGAGCAGCGTAGCGGTAGCCAGCGCCTGGAGGCCAGCTTCGCACGCGATCGTCCGCCGACTTTGGGCGCGCGAGTCCTTGTCCGCCGCGGCGGACGGCGAGGCCAGCCGCGCGGCGCGGCGCTGCCCGCAAGGGCCTCGGCGCCCGGCGCGGACGCTATGCGTGCGCCGCCGCGCGCTCGTCGCCGGCCTGCCCGACGAGCTTTTGCGCCAGCTGCGCCGGCACTTCCTCGTAGCGCAGGAACTCGAGCGTGTAGTCGCCCTGACCGCCTGTGATCGAGCGCAGATCGGGCGCGTATGAGAGCACTTCCGACATCGGCACCTCGGCCTTGATCTCGGTCATCGCGCCCACCGGCTCCATTCCAAGCGGGTGTCCACGACGGCTGTTCAGGTCGCCGATCACGTCGCCCACGAAGCTCTCGGGCACCGACAGCGTGACGAGCATGATCGGCTCGAGCAGAACCGGCTCGGCCAGCTGGAGCGCCTGTTTCATCGCCTGCGTGCCCGCCAGCTTGAAGGCGATCTCCGAGGAGTCCACCGAGTGGTGGGATCCGTCGACCAAGCGTACGCGCACGCCCTTGACCGGATACCCCGCCAGCACTCCCGAGTGCATCGCCTCGCGCACGCCCTTCTCGACGGCCGGGATGAACGAGCTCGGGATCACGCCGCCCTTGATCTTGTTCTCGAACTCGAACTCCTCGCCACCGATCGAAGATCCGCCAGCAAGCGGCTCGATCTCGATGTGGCAGTCGCCGAACTGGCCACGCCCGCCCGACTGCTTCTTGTGCCTGCCGTGCGCCTTCGCCGGGGTGCGGATCGTCTCCTGGTAGGGAACGCGCGGCGGCTGCAGGGTGACCTCAACGCCGAAGCGGTCGCGCAGGCGGTCGACGATCACTTCCACGTGCACCTGTGAGAGCCCGGCGACGATCTGCTCGCCCGTCTGCTGGTCGCGATGCAGGTCGATCGTCGGGTCCTCCTCCTGCAGCCGGTGGAGCGCGGCGAACACCTTCTCCTCATCGCCCCTGCTCTTCGGCTCGATCGCGAATGCCATCACCGGCGCCGGCAGCTCCAGCCGCGGCATCTCGATCGGCGTCTCGCGCGCCGCCAGCCAGTCGCCCGCACGCGTCTCCTTGAGCTTGGCCACCGCGCCGATGTCGCCCGGCCCGAACTCGCCCACGTGGCGCACCTCCTTGCCCGCGAACGTCACCAGCTGGCCGATCCGCTCCTTCGCGTGCGCGCGGGTGTTGAGCACGTGGCTGTCCGCCGACATCACGCCCTGATAGACGCGCAGCAGGTTGATGCGCCCGGCGAACGGATCGGCGCGCGTCTTGAAGATGTACGCGAACAGCTCGCCGTCCTCGCGCGCCGCGAGCTCGATCTCGCCGACGCGGAGCGCGCCGTGCTTGACCGGCGAGGGCAGGTCCTCGACGATCGCGTCGAGCAGACGCGAGGTGCCGAGGTTGCGCGTCGCCACACCGCACACGACCGGAAAGATCTTGCCGTGGTTGGTGCCCTCCTTTAGCGCGTCCACGATCTCCTGATGGGAGATCTCCTCGCCCTCCAGATACCGCTCCATCAGCGCATCCGAGACTTCGCAGACCTCGTCCATCAGCTTCTCGCGAAACTCCTGCGCGCGCTCGTCCTCGGCCTCGGGAATCGGGATCTCGCTCCAGCCGCCGCGCTCGGCCGAGTCCTGACGGTAGGCCTTCATGTCGACCAGATCGATCACCCCCTGCACGTCGTGCTCGGAGCCGATCGGGATCTCCGTCGCCACCGCATGGGGCCCGAACGCGCGCTTGATCTGCTCTAGCGTGCGGAAGAAGTCGGCGCGCTCGCGATCGAGCATGTTCACGAACACCATCCGCGCGATGTCCAGCTCCGCCGCGCGCGTCCACAGGCGGCTCGTCGATACCTCCACGCCCATCACGCCGTTGATCACGAACACCGCCGACTCGCACACGCGCAGCGCACCCAACGCGTCCGCCACGAAGCTGGGCTCACCGGGGGTGTCGAGCAGGTTGATCTTGCGCTCGCGCCACTCGAACGAGCTCAGCGCGGCCGAGATCGACATCTGGCGCGATTGCTCGTCCGGGTCGGCATCGGACACGGTGCTCCCGTCCGGGACAGAGCCGAGGCGGCTCGTCACCCCGGCCTCGAACAGCAGCGCCTCGTGCAGCGAGGTCTTGCCCGCGCCGCGGTGGCCGACAAGGGCGACGTTGCGAATCCGGTCCGCCGGCAGGCGGTCTGTACCTGGACGCATGCGATCTCCTCTTCTAGCTGTGGCAGTTGACGATACCGCCGCGGTCGATCCCGCGCCAGACCGTTGCCGGGCCGTGGAGGCCGGCGCGGCTGGAGAAGGCCGGATGCCGCTTAAAGCCCGAACCAGCGCGCGCGGCGGCTCGAGCCGAACTCCTCCTTCTCGGCCACGAGCTCGATCGAGGGCTCCTGATAGGTGCCCGTCGGCTGGGGTCCCGAGAAGAAGTCGACGTCGACGCGGCCCACGCGGCCTGAGCCGAACTCGATGTAGCACGAACCGCGCCCGTCGTAGCCGTCCGGCTGGCGGCCGCTACGCTCCTGCGCGATCAGCTGTTCGGCCACCACGCGCGCGGCGCCCTCGGCGAACACGCCCGCTTTGGGCACGCCCACCAACGCCACGTCGCCGATCGCGTATACGTCCGGATGGCGCGTCCGCAGCGTGCGCGGCTCCACCGGCACGTACGGCTCGCCGTCGGTCATGCCGCTCGCGATCACGACCGCCGCGGCGCGATGCTTGGGCACTCCCAGGAACAGGTCGTACGGAAGCTCCTCGCCCTCCTCGAACAGCACCGCCCCACGATCGCCGTCGAGCGCCGCGATGCGGCGGCCGGGAATGAACGCGATGCCGCGCTCGGCAAACGCCGCTTCGAGCGCGACCGAGGTCTCAGGCGACGGCGGCACCGGGCTCGGCAGCGGCGTCACGAACGTGATCTCGCAGTCGCCGCGCGCACCCCGCGCCGTGAGCTGGTCGTGCAGCAAGAGCGATGCCTCGCTCGGGCCGGGTGGACACTTGAACGGCGCCCCGCAGACGCCGATCACGACGCGACCGCTCGTGAAGTCTGGGAGCAGCTCGGACAGGCGCTCCGCGCCCGCGACCGAGTAAAACTCGTTCCCCGCCGCCAGCAACCCCGGCGTCGCCTCGTAGTCGTAGTCCGCTCCGAGCGCGATCACGAGCACATCCGCCTCGTGCGTGCCGGCGTCCGTCGTCACCGTCTTCGCCTCCGGATCGATCCCCGTGACCGTCTCACGCAGGAGGCGCACCCCCGGTTTGGCCAGCTCCGCATATGGCAGCTTCACCGCCTCGGCACTGGTGCGGCCGAACATCACGTCGAGCTTGGAGAAGCCGAACACGAACGAGTCGCCCCGGTCGATCAACGTCACCTCGAACCCATCGCCCGGCGCGTCCGACAGCATCGTCGAGAGCTCCAAGCCCCCGAACCCGGCCCCCAGGATCAGCACCCGCCGGCTCACAGCGCGATCCTATGCAAGATCAGCGGCGCACGTCCGCCGTTCGTGGGGCGCGCATGCGCGCCCCCGGGGATCGGCGCATGCGCCGATCCCGACCACCGTGCATGCACGGTGGTCATCCACTAGTCGTCAAAAGACTCCTCCTGCATGCGCGAGCGCAACCGCAGCACTGCCTTGGTGTGCATCTGCGATACGCGCGACTCGGTCACGCCGAGCACCTCGCCGATCTCGCGGAGCGTCAGGTTCTCGTAGTAGTAGAGGGCGATCACGAGCTTCTCGCGCTCGGGCAGCTTCGCGATCGAGTCGGCGATCCGGTCCTTGAGGTCGCCCACGTCCAGCGAGCGCGCCGGGTCGGGCGCGTTGGGATCCTCGATCGTGTCCATCAGCGAGACCTGGTCCCCGCTCGAGTCCGACACGCTCCAGAGCTCGTCCAGCGCCACCATCGAAGAGTGCGAGATCGCCAGCAGCGACTCGTTCAGTTCGTCCACCGAGATGCCCAGCTCGTCCGCGATCTCCTTGTCCGTCGGCGCCCGCTGCAGGGTGTTCTCGAGCTTCGCGTTGGCCCGCTCCACTTCCCGCGCCCGCGCCCGCACGCTGCGCGGCACCCAGTCCATCGAACGCAGCTCGTCGATGATGGCGCCCTTGATGCGCATGATCGCGTACGTCTCGAACTTGATGTCGCGGGACAAGTCGAAACGCTCGATCGCGCTGATCAGGCCCACCAAGCCGTAGGAGATCAGGTCGGCCTCCTCCACGTGTGGAGGCAATCCCGCCGCCGTGCGCCCCGCTACGTACTTGACCAGGGGCGAGTAGGCGACGACCAGCCGCTCACGAACCTTGCTGTCGCCGTCGGACTTGTATCGCCGCCACAGTTCCCGCAGCTCGATCGGTTTGACATTGGTCTCCAGGGTCGTGTCCCCTTGTCTCAGGCCCGAGGATGGCTGCGCGCGTAGGCGCTTTTAAGTCTCGCGGACTCTACCCGAGTGTAAATCTGGGTGCTCGACACGCTCGCGTGCCCCAACAGCTCCTGAATGCTGCGCAGATCGGCCCCCCCGTCGAGCAGATGCGTGGCGAAGCTGTGCCGCAGGGCGTGCGGTGAGATCGCGCCGCCCGCCCGCTCCGACACCGCCCCCGCGTGCTCGGTCCACCTGCGCAGGCGGCGTCGGACGTCGCTCGTGCCGAGCGGGCGCCCAGTCTTCGACAGGAACAGGACCTCCGCCGCCCCGCCCGCCCTGTCCCCACGACGCGGCTCTGCCGCCAGCGCGCCGCGCGCACGCTCGAGGTACTCGCGCAGCGCCTTCATCGCCGGCTCCCCCACCGGCACGAAGCGCGTCTTGCGCCCCTTTCCCTCAACGCGCACCTCCTCACCGTCGTGGTCCACGTCGATCACCCTCAATGAAACGAGCTCCTCCGCGCGCAGGCCGCATGCGTAGGCCAGCTCGAACATCGCGCGGTCGCGCAGCTCGAGCGGCCCGCCGGCCGGGATCGCGTCGAGCAGGCCGGCTGCTTCGCGCGCGCTCAGCACGCGCGGCAGATGCGAGCCGCGTCGCGGCGTCGACACCAGGTCGGCCGGGTTCTCCGCGATCAGTCCGTGCTCGCGCTGGCTCGCCAACAGCGCACGCAGCGCCGCCAGCTTGCGCGCGCTCGTGCTCGGCGCCGCGCCGAGCTCCGACAGGTGCGCGATGTAGCGCCTGACCGCCTTCGGGTCCAGCGACGCCGGCTCGAGCCCTTGCGCCGCCGCCCACCCCGCAAACTGCTCCAGGTCGACGCCGTAGGCGCGACGCGTGCGCTCGGCAGCGTCCCGGCGCGTCAGATCCTCCATCAACAGGCCGATCGCCGCGCGCCATTCAATACCCGTTCGAGTGTCGTCCATGACCTCGCCTATTCGCCGCCACCGGCCTCGCGCCCTGCCTGCACTCGTGCGCCCCTTCTACCCGCAGAGCGCCCGCTACATTCACGCAATGGCCGCAATGCAACGCCCCTCTCACACCCGCGAGCGCGCCGGCATTCCCCGCTAGTGCCCGGCTCCGCCACACGCGCGCGCTGGCGAGCGGTCGACTGGCGCGCCCATCAGCGCTGGGTCGAGCTCGACGGCGCCACCGTCAACACGATCGAGCTCGGCCCCGAATCAGGAGGCGACGCGCAGCCGCTCGTGTTCGTGCACGGTCTCTCCGGCTCCTGGCCCAACTGGCTCGAGCAGCTACCGGTGCTTGCCGCGACACATCGCGTGATCGCGCTCGACCTGCCCGGGTTCGGACACTCGCCGATGCCGCGCTGGGAGATCTCGATCTCCGGTTACGCACGCATGCTCGAGCAGCTCTTCCAGCGACTCGGCCTCGACGCCGCCGCCGTCGTCGGGAACTCCATGGGGGGCTTCATCGGCGCCGAGCTCGCCATCGCCTACCCCCCGCGCGTCGAGCGCCTCGTGCTCGTCTCGGCCGCAGGCCTCTCCACGCACAACCACCGCGGCTCGCTCACCGCACTGCCCGCCATGCGCGCGCTCGAGCGCTCGCTGCTCGCCGTCGGCGCCTGGACCGCGTCAAAGTCCGACACCGTCGCCAGGCGCGCGCGCCTGCGCGACGCCGCGCTCGGCGTGGTCGTGCGCCACCCCTCGAGGCTCGGCTCCGCGCTCGCCGCCGAGCAGATTCGCGGCGCCGGCAAGCCCGGCTTCATGCAGGGCTTCGAAGCCGTGCTGCATTACGAACTGCGCGAGCGCCTGCCCGAGATCGCCTGCCCCACGCTGATCGTCTGGGGCGACCGCGACCGCCTCATCGGCGTCAGCGACGCCGACGTCTTCGCCGAGCTGATCCCCGACTCGCGCAAGGTCGTCTTCGGCGACACCGGGCACATGTCGATGCTCGAGCGGCCCGACGCCTTCAACGCGCTGCTCGAGGAATTCCTGGCTGAGTAGTCACACCGCCAGCGAGGCGAGAGTCTCCCGGCTTCGGTAACACGTGAGCGACTGAGGACGCCGCCCCGCGCCGCGCCAGCGGCTTCCTAGAGGGCGACAGCGCCCTCTGAGGCACTGCCGACGAGCTTCGCGTACTTGCGGATGGCGACGTCAACGTGCTCGTCGGCCCGCGGCGGACGCTCGTAGGCGGCCACCCGCCTGGCGATCTCCTCGTCCGCCATCGCCACGTCCAGGCGCCCCGAGTCGACGTCGATCGTCACCTCGTCGCCCGTCTGCAGCGCCGCGATCGGGCCTCCGCGAACGGCCTCCGGCGCGACGTGGGCGACCATGAACCCGTGCGTGGCGCCCGAGAAGCGCCCGTCCGTGATCAGTGCCACCTCTTCGCCCAGCCCCTCGCCGACGATCGCCGCCGTGACGGCGAGCATCTCGCGCATGCCCGGGCCGCCGGCCGGACCCTCGCCGCGGATCACGACCACGTCGCCCGCCTCGATCTCGTGCGCCAACACGGCCGCCATCGCCGCCTCCTCGCCGTCGAACACCCGCGCCGGGCCGGTGTGTTTGCGCCGCTCGTGGCCCGAGAGCTTGACCACGCAGCCCTCCGGCGCGAGGTTGCCGCGCAGGATCGCGAAGCCGCCCGTCGGTTTGATCGGGTCCGACAGCGGACGCACGACCTTCTGGCCCGCCGTCTCGCGCGCCTCGTCGGCCGCTTCGCCGATCGTGGCGCCCGTGACCGTTGCGGCATCCACGTTCAGAATGCCCGCCTGCTTCAGCCGCGCCAGCACGAGCGGGACGCCGCCCGCCTCGTAGAGCTCGGTCGCCACGTACTGGCCCCCCGGCTGCAGGTCACACAGCAGCGGCGTGCGCTCGGAGACCTGCTCGAACTCGTCGATCGTCAGCGGCACCCCCGTTTCGCGCGCAACCGCCAGCAGGTGCAGCACGCCGTTGGTCGAGCCCCCACTCGTCGCCACCGCCGCGATCGCGTTCTCCAGCGCCTGCTTGGTGATGACATCGCTCGGGCGTTGGCCGCGGCGCAACACATCCATCACCAGTTCGCCGCATTGCCTGGCGACCTCGAGCTTGCGTCCGTCCTCCGCCGGCACCATCGCCGAGCCCGCCGGCGAGATGCCGAGCGCCTCGAACGCCATCGCCATCGTGTTCGCCGTGAACTGACCGCCGCACGCGCCGGCTCCCGGCGAGGCGACCTCCTCGAGCTCGTGCAGCTCGGCCTCCGTGATCTTGCCCGACGCGAACTCGCCGACCGCCTCGAAGACCTGCTGGATCGTGACCTCCGCACCCTTGTAGTGGCCCGGCTTGATCGAGCCGCCGTAGAGCATCAGCCCGGGGATGTCCAGCCGCGCCAGCGCCATCACCGTGCCCGGGATCGTCTTGTCGCACCCCGAGATCGTCACCAGCGCGTCGAAGTGGTGAGCGCTGGCCACGAGCTCGATCGAATCCGCGATCAGCTCGCGCGAGACCAACGACGCGCGCATGCCGGCGGTACCCATCGTGATCCCGTCCGAGATCGCGATCGTGTTGAGCTCCATCGGGGTGCCGCCCGCCGCGCGGATGCCCTCCTTGACCTTCGCCGCCAGAACGCGGTTGTTGAAGTTGCACGGCATCGTCTCGATCCAGGAATGGGCGACGCCCACGATCGGCTTGGCCAGGTCCTCCGCCGAGTAGCCGATTCCGTGCAGGTAGGCGCGCGCCGCCGCACGCTCGGGGCCCTCCGTGAGGGCGCGGCTGCGGTGCTTTAGGTCGAAGGCGGTCGTGGCGCTCACGCGGCGCGCACGATATCCGTTGCGCCATCGCCGCCCGTCTCGCGCTCCCAGCGCACGAGCCGCGCGAGATCCCGCCTGACCCGCTCGGGGTCGATCTGGCGGCCCGGCAGATGCATGTTGGCCTGCTCGATCAGGCGGCGCTCATCGGCCTTCAGCGCCATCCACTTGGCCAACACGTCGTCGGAGTCCGGAAGCCGCGCGCTGCCGTAAGGGCGCGATCGATCCGGGAAGGCCACGCAATACTCGTTCAGCAGCGCCCCCGTCTGCGGCACGTAGGCCACGATCGGGCGGTGCGGGTAGATCAGGTAGGCGTAGGAAGCGCCCGCCGCGTGGGCGCGCTCGCCCAGGCCGCCCCACACGCGCAGGAAGCCGAGATCGCGGTACATCGCCCAGTCGCGCTCCTCGATGCAGGAGCGCAGGAGCTCGCGCGCACGCTGCTCCGCGCGACGCTCGCGGCCGGGGTCGTAGCCCAGCTGCGCCGTCTCGCGCGAACGCGCCCGCTCGAGCAACGATCGCACCCGCTCGCGCACGGCCGCGTACGCGCACAGCGCATCCGGACGGGCCAGCTCCCACAGCAGCACCACGAGCACGATCGCCGCGGTGCCCAGCCCCAGCAGCATCGCGCTCAGCGAGCCGTCCGCGTACCCGCGGAGCCCTGCGCTCCGCCCGCCGCGCGCGGGAAGAAGATCACGCGCTCGGCGTCACGCGGCACCTCGGCGAAGCTCTTGACCAGCTCCGCCTCGCGGCGGCCGTCGCGGCGCTCGCTCGGCACCGCCGCCCACATGCCCGCGTCCAGCTCCTTGCGGAACGCCTCGATCAGGCGCTCCTCCTCCTCCTGGATCTCAACGTCGCCCTCCGCCACCAGGATCTCCCCATGACCCGGCTTCATCCGCAGCAGCTTCATCGTGCCCGGATTATGGCAAACAGGCCGCGACGCATCAGTCGCTTGACCAGCCGCGCCCGCCCTCCGAGCGCGCCCTGGCCTGAGCCAGCCCGAGCACGTCGACCGGGCCGGGGCCCGCGCCGATGTCGCGCAGCCCGTCGCGCACCGCCTCACCCGTCAGCGCCCGCGCGACACGGGCCGCCTCCAGCGGCGTGCGGCCGAGGGCGAGCTGCGCCACCAGCAGCGAGGAATGGGTGCAGCCCGACCCGTGCGCCGCGCCGTCGGGATGGCGCTCGCCCTCGATCCCGATCGGGTGCGAGTCCTCGCCGTGCTCGAGGAACAGGTCGACCGCGCGAGCGCGATGCCCGCCCGTTATGACGACCGCGCGCGGTCCACGGGCGAGCAGCGCGCGGGCCAGCGCCTCGTCCTCGGCCGTCTCCCGCTCGTCCTCGCCGGCGGCCGCGTGCACTTCCTCGCCGGCGGCCGCGTGCGCATCCTCGACGCCGTCGCTTCCGTCGCGGCCGTCGGCGGCGACCGGCGCACCCACCAGCGCCCGCGCCTCAGGCAGGTTCGGCGTGATCACGCTCGCGCGCGGCAGGATCAGCTGCACGAGCGCATCGCGGGCATCGTCCTCGAGCAGCCGCGCTCCCGACTCGGCGACCATCACCGGGTCGACCACGACCGGAATGCCGGGCGGCAGCTGATCCAGGGCGTGCGCGACCGCGTCGGTGCTGTCGGCCGTGCCGAGCATCCCCACCTTCACCGCGTCGATGCGGATGTCGGCCAGCACGGCGCGCACCTGCGCGACGATCATCTTCGGCGGAACAGCGTGGATCGCGCTGACGCCGGTCGTGTTCTGCGCCGTGATCGCCGTGATCGCGACCGTGCCGTGCACGCCGCAGCGCGCGAACGCCTTCAGGTCCGCCTCGATCCCGGCGCCACCGCCCGAGTCCGAGCCGGCGATCGTCAGCGCTGCGGGCGTGCGCGCCTGGCCCACCCGATCAGGACGCCGGCGCCGGCGGGCGCCGCTCGCCCGGGCGCGGGGGGAAGATCGTGTAGCTGCCGATCGCCGTGACCAGCAGCCGGCCGTCCTCGTGGGAGACCTCGCTGCGGAGCACCGCCGTGCGGCGGTTGCGGCGGTCGAGCGTCGTGCGGCAGACGATCTCGCCCTCCGTCGCCGTCTGCACGTAGTTGACCGAGATGCTGATCGTCGCGATCCGCTCATCGCGCGTCGTCTGTGCCCACAGCGTCGAGCCCATGCAGTAGTCGACCAGCGCGTACGTCACCACGCCCGAGAGCAGGCCGCCCGCGTTGATCAGCTCCGGGCGGATCGTCAGGCGTACCGTCTGCGGGTCCTCCCAGCGCAGGCCCATGAACCTGGTGATGCCGTCGATCCCGCCGATCCGCCGGTCGCGGGCGCCCACGCCGCCCTCACTGCCGTCGCCGTCGCGCCCGGCTCGCATCTCGCCGTCCTGCTGAGCCGCGTCTGCGGATGACTCCTGCACGAGCTTCAGGCTATACGCGCGGGCGTCCAGGAGCGCGCGCGAGGCGTGCGGCGCGGGCGGTGGGCCGGCGCCTCAACCGGGGACAGCGCCGAAGCAGCGCCGCTCGGCGTCGCCCATCGCCGCGCTCACCTGACCGCGTTCGAGCGCGGCGAGCCGTCCGTCGGCCCGGAGCGCCGCGAATGCGCACGCGCAGCGAGCCGGCGTAACGGCGCGTGCTGCGACGCCGATCACCGCGGGCGTGCTCTTGCAGCCTCTGACGAAAGCAAAGCGCTCGAGGCCCCGCATGTCGAGCCTGGCTCGGCCGCCTTCGAACACGACCAAGAGCGCCAGACCGGCGACGCCACGCGATCGCACGACGGCCATGCCAAGTCGGCTGTAGCGCGCGTACATGCCTCCGGCGACGAAGTCGGGGAGCGCGGGATTCAGCAGGTGCGAGTGCTCATCGCTGCCGAGGATCACGCTTGCACAGGCGCCCGGTTCGGCGCGCGGGAGGCCGCGGGTCCGGGCCGCCACGAGCTCGAGCCGCTGTTCGGCCGTGAGCATCGAGCAGGCGAGCGCACCGTCGCCCCGCTCACGCGCCTGCTCATAGGAGCGCACGAGCGAAACGGCCTGTTCGTCGGCGCCCGCCGCGGTGCCGAGGCCGAGCGCGAAGATGACGACGAACACCGCCACCACCCAGCTGGCGGGGTAAGCGAGCACACGCCAGATCGGTTGCGCCGGCGTGCCCTGCACCGGCGCCCCGTCGTCGCGGAGCACGACCGTACCGCCCGCCCAGTCGCCAAGCCGTCGCCGTCGCCGGCCCGTGCAGATCGCGATCGCGGCGCCCACGAGGTAGAAGACCAGGCCGTCGATCAGCCTCAGCACCGTCCGCGCGGAGATGGCGTTGAGCCCCGCCGGGCCACCCTTTGCCGCGAGCACGCGAAGGCCCATCCTGCGCTTGCCGACCGTCTGCCCCCGCAGGGCCTCGCACAGGAAGAAGTAGCTGAGCGCAAGCGCCGAGCCGACGAGCGCAGCCGACGCGCCAACACGCAGTCCAACCGTGCTCGATGCGTTCGTCGACAGCGAGAAGCCGCGATCGGGGAAGAGGCGCGAGAGCGCATAGACGATCCCGACGAGCGGTCCGATCATCACGAAGCCGTCGACGATCACGGCCATCGCGCGGGCGGCGAGCAGCGACGTGCGCCGCGACGCGCCGAGCGTTCGGCGGTGTCCGCGGCCGGCGCGGTCCAGCGTTTCGGCGCCCCACGAAAATGAATCGCTCGTGCTCATGGTCATTGGCCTCGCGGCGCCGTAGGGGCGCGCTGGAGGCCTGGCGGTCCGTTCGCCGTCGACCTTTAGCCCGCCGGCGAGGCTTCCCGCATCTGTACGACTCTGTAAAACCGTTTGAACGCGCGCACGCGTGCGGCGGGCCCTGCTCCGCCAGCCCCGCGGCTTCGAGAGCCTCGCGCCACCTGGGACATCGCCTCGTCAGGTGCTCCCGCTCATTCGAACCTCCAGCGACCATCGAGGTAGACCATCTTCGCCCGCAACTCGTCCTCGCCACCGACGATCACCACGGTCGCGCGCTTACCGGACACGCCGATCGGATGCATCGGGCGGCCGACGTCCAACACGGTGTCGCCGCTGAATTCCCGGGCCAGGGCCGTGGCGCAATCCGTTCCGCCGTTGGCCTTGGCTCGAGCCGTGAAGTACCGATCGCAGGCACTCTTGAACCGTCTCGCTTTGAGGTCGTTTTCGAAGGCTATGAGCGTCGCCTGCACCCCCGCCGTCGTGCGCGGAACACGCTCACGGGAGGAGGCGCCGGCCGACCCGCAGCCGGACGAGGCAAACGCGCAAAGGGCGGCGAGCGCCGCAACCGCCCCACCGGTGGACTTCATTCCCGGCCGCCAGGTCTTGGACATCGCCGGCCAAGTATCCCCCAGCGACACCCCTCTCACCCAGAGCGCGACGCGCGTTTACCGGCGTTTCCAGCCCGGACACGCTTGGCCAAGATGGAGGATGATCCAAGCAGTCGAGAAGGAGGGCTCTCATGCCAAAGGTATCCAAGGACACCGCGAAGCACGACGACTACGGTCCGGTCGACTCCTGGCACGAGGAGGTCGATGGCAACGCAATCGAGTTCGTGCAGTTCAAGCAGGACATCGACTCCACCCCGATGCTCAAAGGACTGCCGAACGACCAGTGCCATTGCCCGCACTGGGGGTATGTGCTGAAAGGAACGGTGACCTTCACGATCGATGGCCGCGAGGAGGTGATGGGGCCTGGCGTCGCCTTCTACGTGCCGCCGGGACACCTTCAGCGCGCGGACGCCGGTACCGAATACCTCCAGTTCAGCCCCGCCAAGGAGATGGCCGAGGTCGAGCAGCAGGTCATGAAGAACATGCGGGCGATGCAAGCAAGCTAGCCGTGGTCGATTGGCTCGTCGGGCGCGGCGACGCGAATCGCGCCCGACGGAGGACCGGCCAGGGGTCTCTACTCCGCCAGCCCTACAGCTTTGAGCGCCTCATCGTGGTCGAGATAGGTCCTGACCCGCGAGATCTTGCCATCGCGAATATCGAAGATCTGCCCCATCGCCTCATCGACCCGCCCGCCGCTGCTCGCTCCGCGCCCTTCGACCCGGCTGAGAACGAGAACCTGGTCCTGGCCGAGGTCGCGGAAGTCCTGGCCCCGCACGCGGTACTCCTCCCAGGTGTCGCTGACATCACGAAGGTAAGACTCGATGCCCCCGCGCCCCCGCAGAGCACCGCCGCCGAAGCTCACCGGCACCGCGGGGAACCATTCGATATCCGGGCTCACGCACTCGAAGATCGCATCGGCATCGCGCCTGTTGAAGGCGTCGATCACCCGCTTGGCAATCTCCACGTTCTCCTGCGACATCGCCTACTCGACCAGCCCCACGGCTTTGAGCGCCTGTGCAGTCTCCTGATACAGGCAGATGCGGGCGATTCTACGGTCCCGAACCGTGAAGACCAGCGCGCTCCTGGCGGTCACCTCGATCCCGTCGCGGCCCCGCTGACGAGCCACGTTCGGGACGACCACCGAATCACCGGCCTCGATGAACGACAGCGACTCAAAGATGATCTCGTCGAATACTGCGAAGTACTCGCGGTAGAAGCGCAGCGCCTCATCGAACCCTCGGTAGACACCGGCCTGAAATCCCCGCGAAGCGGACCAGTCCAGCTCCATGTCGGGGTGGTTGATCGCGCGCAACGTCTCGACGTCGCGGCGACCATAGGCGTCGAGGGATTGCTCGACGATCTTCACGTTCTCCTCCGACACCGGCTACTCCTCGAGGCCGAGGTCGGCAAGCGCATGGTCGCGGTCCCAGTAGATAGCGAGTCGCGTGACCTTGCCATCCCGGATTTCGAAGAAGTTCGCCACAGACCGCTGCTCCATGTCGAACCCACTCGTCCGACCCCGCCCGCTGTTGTGGACGAGCGCGAGTATCCGTGTGGAGTCGACGACGATCAACTCCTCCGGCTCGGCCCGAAAATCCCTCCAGCCATTCAGCCATTCGGCGTAGCGCGCGGACATCTCCTGCAGCCCCGTCCAGCGGCCCGGTTCGGGTCCGTCCACGAACGCGAACTGGATCTCGGGATCGGCCCACTCGGCAGAGCTGAAGTCGCCGCGTTCCCATTCCGCGTAGATCGAGCGCACGAGGTCCAGGTTCGCCGACATCGCTCACCCCCGCTGCTCGGCACACTCCAGCGGGTCGCGGGTCTTGGACTCTTCGGACATCGCCGCCCAAGTATCCCCTAGAACGCCCCCTCGCACAGAACGCGCGGACCATCCCAAGCGCCGCCTATCGTCGAGCCGATGAGGCTGCAGGCACGACCATGGTTGGGGCGAGGATGAGCGAAGCGCGTATGGCGCTCGGGCGGCGCGGCGAGCAGCTCGCCGCCGAGCATCTGCGCGATCGCGGCTTCACCTTGATCGAGCGCAACGCGCGGACCCGCTTCGGCGAGATCGACCTGATCGCCCTCCACGGGAGGACACTCGTCTTCGTCGAGGTGAAGACGCGACGCCTCCGCGCCGGCCGCCGCGCCGCGCGCCCCGATCAGCGCCCGCTCGAAGGCCTCGGCGCGGACCAGCGCCGGCGCCTGCGGCGCCTGGCGAGGGCCTGGCTGGCCGACGAGAAGCGCGGGCGCCCGTTCGCCGAGGCGATCCGCTTCGACGCGATCGGCGTCGAGCTCGACGCCGGCGGAGAGCTTCGGCGGATCGAGCAGATCGAGGACGCCTGGTGAGCGTGGCCGGCGCCGCGCGGATCCGGCGCCAGAAGAGGCCCGGCAGCTCGCCCAGGCGCTAGAGCGCGAGCTGCTGGTAGGCGAGCGACTGAAACGACATCCGGTGCAGCGGCGAGACGCCCTGTCGCAGGATCGCGTCGCGATGCTCCGGAGTCGAGTAGCCGACGTGCTCAGCGAAGCTCCAGCCCGGGTGCTCGGCGTCGGCGTGGCGCATGTAGCGGTCGCGCGTCACCTTGGCCACGATCGAAGCGGCCGCGATCGCGGCGCTGGTCGCATCGCCGTCGACGATCGCCCGCTGCGGTCGGCCGAGGTCGCGGACGGGGAAGCCGTCGCTGAGGCAGATCACCTCTCCCGCGACCTCGCGGGTGACCCCGATCAGCGCGTCGCGCAGGGCCGCGAGGTTCGTCTTGTGCAAGCCGCGCGCGTCGATCCCGCGAACGCACCGCGAGATCACGACGACCCGCTCGGCGCTGCGCAGGACCAGCGGGAACAGCTCCTCGCGGGCCTCCGCGGTGTGCTGCTTGGAGTCGTTCAGGGCGCTCAGCGCTCGCAGCTCGCGCGTCGTCAGCGCGTCATAGTCGAACAGCACGCCGGCCGCGACGAGTGGGCCGGCCAGACATCCGCGCCCGGCCTCGTCGGCCCCGGCCACCAGCCGGAAGCCGAGACGACGGTCGAACGCGAACAGGCGCCGTCCGCTGCCGCCGCGGCGGGCCCGACGCCGAGCGCGCGCGGAAGTGCCTGTTCGGCTCTGCGCGCGCGTCGGCGTGCTAGAGGATGCCGATGCGGTCGGGCGGCCAGTAGGTTGCGAAGGCTCCACCGATGATCCATCCGGTGGGGACGGGTCCCCAGAAGCGGCTGTCGTCCGATTCCCCACGGTTGTCGCCCATCATGAACCAGTGGCCGGGCGGAATCTTGATCGGCACCGGGAAGTTGCACTCCGCGACGCCGGGACAGGGGCGGATGTAGGAGTCCTTCTCGCGTTTGCCGTCGCGGATCACGTGGCCTTCGACGATCTTGATCGTGTCTCCCGGACCGGCCACTATGCGCTTGATGAAGTTGACGCCCGCCTCCTTGGGCACGGGCACCGAGCAGGCCGCGTGGCCCGGCGAGATCCGCGTGCCCTGCCCGCACAGCTCCTGGGTCGCGCCCTGCGGCGGATGAAAGACCGCGATCTCACCGACGTGAGGTTCGGAGAAGTGCGTCCCGATCCGGTTGACGAGCACGCGCTGCCCGACCGCCAGCGTCGGCTCCATCGAGCCGCTGGGGATTCGATACGGCTTTACGACCCACGCCTGAATGGCCAGTGCGAGACCGAGCGCCACGAGCACGATCACGACGAGCTCGATGGCCGAGCCCAGCGTAGTTTTCGAACGTTTACCGGTGAGTTTCACGCCGGCTCGTCGCCGCCGACGTCCCCCTCGTCCGCATCAGCGTCGGCGGACGGCTCGGCGTCGGCCGCGCCGTCCGGGGCCTGCGGGGCCGAGTCGGCGGCGTCCTGTGCAAGCGCCGCCGGTTCGGTGTCGAGCTCCTCGGCAGCCTCGTCCGCTGCCGCCTCGGGCGGCGACGGCTGAGCCTCCTGGGCCACCTGCTGCTCCGGCGCCTCGACCGCCGCGTCCTGCTCGAGCACGGTCTCCTCGGCGGTCAAGCCCTCGGCATCGGTAGCGCCGACGGGCTCGTGCAGCAGGCCCGGCTCGATCGCCTCCTCCGGCCCTGAGTAGCGGCGCTCGCGTACGCGGGCACGCTTGCCGACGCGGTCGCGCAGGTAGTAGAGCTTGGCGCGGCGAACGTCGCCACGGGCGGCGAGCTCGATCCGCTCGATCTTGGGCGAGTGGACCGGGAACATGCGCTCGACGCCGACGCCGAAGGACTGCTTGCGCACGGTGAACGTCTCGCGCGTGCCGTGGCCCTGGCGCTTGATCACGACGCCCTCGAAGACCTGGACGCGCCGGCGTGAGCCCTCGATCACCTGGAAGTGGACCTTGACGCGATCGCCCGGGGCGAAGTTGGGAACGCGGCGCAACTGCGCGCGCTCGATTGTTTCGATGACGCTGCTCATGACGGTTGAGAGGGGAGCGCCTTGCTCACCGGGTCGATTCCTCTAGCGGGCCCCGGTCGGCGCGGCTAGGAATGGTAGCGGACCGTCCGCGCGCGCAGCGTCACTGCGACGCCGGCCGATCGCCCGCTCCACTGCCCCGCTGCCCGCTCGCGCGGTCCTGCTCGAGCGTCCCGGCGCGTTCGCCGCGCTGGCGGCTTTGCTCGCGCCGCCACCGCTCGATTCGAGCGTGGTGGCCCGACAGCAGCACCTCCGGCACGCGCCAGCCACGGTGCTCGGCAGGGCGTGTGTAGTGGGGGTACTCCGGGTTCCCCTCGAGCTCGGCGCTGAAGGACTCCTCGACCGCCGAGCGCTCATCGCCGAGGGCGCCCGGCAGCTTGCGCAGGACCGCGTCACAGACGACCATCGCGGCCAGCTCCCCGCCGGAGAGGATGTAGCGGCCGATCGAGATGACGTCGCTGCAGAAGTGCTCGACGATGCGCTCGTCGAAGCCCTCGTAACGTCCGCACAGGAGCGTCAGCGCCGGCTCGTCTGCGAGCTCATCCACGAGGCGGTCGTCGAGCAGGCGCCCGCCAGGCGCGAGCGCAAGCACCCGCCTCTTGCGGGGCAGCTCGATCGGATCGAGGAGGTAGCGCGCCCGCAGCGCGGCTTCGACGACGTCCACGCGCAGGACCATGCCGGCCCCGCCGCCGAACGGCATGTCGTCCACCTGCGCACCGCTCAGGGGCGAGTGCTCGCGCAGGCTCGAGAGCTGCAGGCGCGAGCCGGCGGCGAGCGCGTTCGCGACGTGGCGCTGGGCTGCGAACCAGTCGAACCACTCGGGGAAGAGGGTGAAGACGTCAAGCTCCATCGGCGCCCTGCCCTTCCTCGCCCGCCTCCGGCAGATCGAGGAAGTCCGCGTCCACCTCGATCCGGCGGGCCGAGACGTCGATCTCGCGGATCGCGTCTCTGACCATCGGCACGAGCAGCGGCGCCCCGGCTCCGGGGCTGCTGACCTCGAGCGTCTCGCACGAGGGCAGCTCGATCAGCCGTGCCACAGTCCCCAGCGTGCGCCCGCGCGCCCGCACCTCACAGCCCTCCAGTTCGTGCGCCCACCATTCCCCCTCGCCCAGCTGCGGCGACTGCGCCGCGTCGAGGAGCAGGGCCTGCCCGCGCAGCGCCTCGGCGGCCGTGCGGTCCTCGACGCCCCGAAGGCGCAGGATCGGTCGCCGCTCGGTGCCCGCGCGGCGGACGATCTCAGCCGTGCGCCCCGCCACCTGCACGCTCGCGCCCAGCGTGAGCAGCCGCGGCAGCGCCCCGGTCACGTAGAAGCTGCCGTCGAGACCGTGGGGACGCCCGACGCGCCCGGCGCTGAGATGGGCGTCGGCCCCGCTCACGACGCGGTGCTCGGTCCGAGCGGTCGGCGACGCTCAATCGACGATGTCGACGAGCACATGGCAGTCCTCGCCGGTCGCGGCGGCTTTGACGACCGTTCGCAGCGCGTGGGCGGTGCGCCCGCCCCGGCCGATCACCCGGCCGTAGTCGTCCGGGCCGACGGACAGCTCGAGCACGATCGTGCCGCCGTCGCCCTCGAACTGTTCGACCGTGACCTCTTCCGGCGCCTCGACGAGCCCTTCGGCGAGGTACTCCAGCAGCCGTCGTGGGACTTCGCTCGCGCGCTCCGCGCTCATGCTCTGCGCTCGGTCATGTGAAGGTCGCGCGCCGGCGGTCGGCGTCGGTTCGGTCGCTCGCGGCTAGCTGCCGCGAGCCTCGATTCCCTGCGTGCGCAGCAGCTTGCTCACCGTGTTCGACGGTTGCGCGCCGCGGGCCAGCCAGCTGCGCGCGCGCTCCTCGTCGAGCACGATCGTCGAGGGGTCCGTCTGCGCGTTGTAGTGGCCGATCGTCTCGATCACGCGCCCGTCGCGGGGCGAGCGCTGGTCGGCGACGACGATGCGCCAGATCGGATCCTTCTTGCCGCCCACGCGCGTGAGCCTCAGCCTTACCGACACTTTTTCCTCTCTGCTGGATACGGATGCCTGCGAACCTGCGCAGCAGAGCTTAGACGGTGATCGGCGCCGAGGCCGGGCCCTTCCTCGGCGCGCACCAGCTAGCCGGCGCCGCGCATCAAGGCGGCGAGGTCCGGCATCTTGCCCCGACCGACCTGGCGCATGATCTTGCGCGTCTGCCCGAACTGCTTGATCAGACGGCTCACAGCCTGGACGTTCGTGCCCGAGCCACGGGCGATGCGCAGCCGGCGCGAGCCCTTGATCAGCTCAGGTCGGCGGCGCTCCTCAGGGGTCATCGAGAGGATGATCGCCTGGATCCGGTCGAGCTCGCGCTCGTCCACCTTCATCTGCTGCAGCTGGTGCCCGGCCAGCCCCGGGATCATCCCGAGCAGGTTCGTCAGCGGGCCCATTTTGCGAATGCTCTTGAGCTGACCGAGGAAGTCCTCGAGGTCGAACTCGTTGCGACGCAGCTTGCGCTCGAGCTGGGCGGCGTCGTCCTCGTCGAATTGGCGCTCGGCCTGCTCGATCAACGTCATCACGTCGCCCATGCCGAGGATCCGCTGTGCCATGCGGTCGGGGTGGAAGCGCTCGAAGTCGCCGAGCTTCTCGCCGGTGGAGGCGAACAGGATCGGCTTGCCGGTGACGGCCTTGACCGACAGCGCTGCGCCGCCGCGCGCGTCGCCGTCGAGCTTGCTCATGACGACGCCGTCGAACTTGACGGCCTGCGCGAACTGCTCGGCGACATTGACCGCGTCCTGGCCGGTCATCGCGTCGACCACGAGCAGCACGCTGTGGGGCTTGACCGCGTCTCGAATGCGCACGAGCTCGTCCATCAGCTCCCGATCCACATGCAGGCGGCCGCTCGTGTCGACGATCAGGACGTCCTTGCCGTCGTCGCGCGCCTGCTGAAGCGCCCACTTCGCGATCTCGACCGGATCGCGATCGGTGCCCTGCTCGTAGGGCTCGGCGCCGGCCTGGCGCGCGACCTTGACCAGCTGCTCGACGGCAGCGGGGCGGTAGACGTCGCACGCGGCGACCGCGACCGCCGAGGAGTGCTCCTCACGCAGGTAGCGGGCCAGCTTGGCCGTGGCCGTCGTCTTGCCCGATCCCTGCAGCCCAGCCATCAAGATCACGGTCGGCGGTTTCGGCGCAAAGCTCAGGCCCGCCGAGGCGCCGCCCATCAGCTCGGTCAGCTGCTCGCCCACGAGCTTGACCACCTGCTGGCCCGGGTTCAGGCCGCCGATCACGTCGGCGCCCATGCAGCGCTCCTTCAGCTGTGCCGTGAACTCGCGCACGACCTTGAAGTTGACATCGGCCTCGAGCAGCGCCAGGCGGATCTCGCGCATCGCCGCGTCGATGTCCTGCTCGGTCAGCGTGCCGCGGTTGCGGACGTCGGTGAGCGTCGCCTGCAGTTTCTCGCCGAGCGCGTCGAACATGCTCAGCCGTCGCCCGGCGGCGGTACGCGCCGCGGCCGCGGTGGCTTCTCCTCGTCCTCGTGCCGCGCTTTGCCGGCGGAGAGTGCCTCGCCGATCCCGCCGAACGCCTGGGCGAACTCGGACGGGACGACGAACACCTTGTTCGAGTCGCCTTCGGCGAGCTGCGGCAGCATCTGCAGGTATTCGTAGCTCAGCAGCTCGCGGGTGGGCCGACCCTCGTGGATCGCATTGAAGACGGTGTCGATCGCCTTCGCTTCACCCTCGGCGCGCAGGATCGCCGCCTGGCGCTCGCCCTCCGCCGTCAGTACCGCGGCCTGCTTGGCGCCCTCGGCGGTCAGGATCTGCGACTGCTTCTCCCCTTCAGCCGTGAGGATCGCGGCGCGGCGGTCGCGCTCGGCGCGCATCTGCTTCTCCATCGCCGTGCGGATGTCGGGCGGCGGGTCGACCGACTTGATCTCGACGCGGTTGATCCTGATGCCCCACTTCCCGGTCGCCTCGTCGAGCACCACGCGCAGCTCGGTGTTCACGTTCTCGCGCGAGGTCAGCGTGTCCTCCAGCGTCAGGCCCCCGATCACGTTGCGCAGCGTCGTCACCGTCAGCTGCTCGATCGCCTGCAGCGGGCTGGCGATCTCGTACGTTGCCGACTTCGCATCGGTGATCGTGAAGTACAGCACCGTCTCGATGCCGACGACCACGTTGTCTTCGGTGATGACGGATTGAGGAGCGAAGTTGACCACCTGCTCGCGCAGATCCACGAGCGGCTTCACGCGGTCGATGAACGGCGTGATGATCGTCAGGCCCGGTTCGAGCGTACGGCTGTAGCGGCCCAGCCGCTCGACGACCCCGGCGCGCGCCTGCGGGATCACTCGAATCGTGCGAGCTGCGACGACCAGCGCGAACACGACGACGACGATGACGACGATGAGCGCGACCATCCACCGGCCTCCTTTAGTGCATGACGAGCGCCGTGGCGCCCCTGATCTCGACGACCTCGACGCGCTCCCCGGCCGGGATCACCTCGTGTTCGTCATAGCTGCGGGCGGTCCACACCTCGCCGCCGTCGATCTTCACGCAACCGACGCCCTCGTCGTTGGCGATGCGCTCGAGCACGATCGCCGGCCGGCCGACCAGCGCCGCCGCTCCGGTGCGGATCGAGGGCGGCAGGCGGCGGTGGCGCTGCGCAACCGGGCGCAGTGTGGCGAACACGATCGCGGAGCTAGCGATGAACACGACAGCAGACAGCCCGGCGCCGACGCCGATCAGGCCTACCACCGCCGCCAGCGCCGCTCCGAGGGCGAATGGTGCGAGGTAGAAGCCGCCCTGGTGCATCTCGCCCACACCGAGAACGCATGCCGCGACCAGCCAGATGACCCACACGTCCATAGCTTCAGATTATCCCTCGGCGATCAGCGCGCGGGCGAACTCCTCCGCGTCGAACGGGCGCAGATCCTCCACTCCCTCACCCACGCCGATCAGCTTGACCGGCAGCGATAGCTCACGCGCGATCGCCAACGCGATCCCTCCGCGCGCCGTTCCGTCGAGCTTCGTGAGGACCACGCCGCTGACATCGGCGGCCTGCGCGAACAGCTTCGCCTGGCGCAGCCCGTTCTGACCGGTCGTCGCGTCGATCGTCAGCAGCGTCTCATGCGGCGCCCCCTCCAACTGCCGCGCGATCACGCGACGCACCTTCGTCAGCTCCGCCATCAGGTCGTCCTGCGTATGCAGTCGTCCGGCCGTGTCCACGATCACCACGTCGACGTCGTCGCCGCGGGCGCGGGCGATCGCCTCGAACGCGACGGCGCCGGGATCCGAGCCGGGCGCGCCAGTGACGATCTCGCAGCCGGCGCGCTGCGCCCATCCTTCGAGCTGCTCGGTGGCGGCCGCCCGGAACGTGTCAGCCGCGCCGAGCAGCACCGAGCGGCCCAGCTCCTGGCGCAGGTGCCAGGCGAGCTTGCCGATCGTCGTCGTCTTGCCCGTTCCATTGACGCCGACTGCCATGATCACCGTGGGGTGGCTGCGCACGTCGATGCGGGCCTCCCCCACCTGCGCCGTCTCAGCCAGCAACGCGATCAACCGCTGGCTCAGAGCCTCGCCGCCCTCGAGCTTGCCCTCGGCGACCTCCCCCTCGAGCGTGCTGACCACCGATGCCGTCGTGCCGGCGCCGACGTCGGCCATGATCAGCGCCTCCTCGAGCCGTTCCCAGGTGTGCTCGTCGAGCACGCCGAACAGCGTCGCCTGAACCTCCGCGCCGAGAGCCTCGCGCGTCTTGGCCATGCTCTCGCGCAGCCGCCTGAAGACGCCGCGCCTGCGAGCCGGCTGCCCGCGCTCGTCCTCGATCGAGCCGTCAGCGCCGGCTGCGCCGTCACCGCCGGACGCGGCGTCCTCGAGGATGAACAGGTCGCTCCACTCGCGCGCCACGGGCGGGCGAAGATATCAGCGCCGCGCTCGAGCGCCGCCCGGCGCTCGCCCTGCGCTCACGCCACGTGCGCGACGTCGGGCGCGCCCTCGGCCGCGTGCGGCGCCGAGGACCGGCCTTCGGCGGCCGCCTGCTCGCGGTCGACCGGCAGGCGTCGCGAGAGCACCTTGGAGACGCCGTCGCCGCCCATCGTGACGCCGTACAGCCAGTCCGCAGCCTCCATCGTTCGCTTCTGGTGGGTGATCACGATGAACTGCGCGCGGTCGGCGTAGCGGCGCAGCAGCGCCAGGAAGCGGTCGAGGTTGAGATCGTCGAGCGCCGCCTCGACCTCGTCGAGGATGTAGAAGGGGCACGGCCGCGCCAGGAAGACAGCGAACAGGAACGCGAGCGCCGTCATCGACTTCTCGCCGCCCGACAGCAGCGACAGTCGCTTGGTCGACTTGCCCGCCGGGGTGATCTCGATCTCGACGCCGAGCAGGTCCTGCTCCCGCTCCTCCTCCTCGGCCTCGCGCTCGGCCGCCTCCTCGGCTGCATCGGCGCTCGCCTGCTCCGAATCGGCGGCGGGGGGCCCGCCGAGCGGCTGCACGCGCGCATCCTCGCCACCGCCATCTCGCGGCGATTGTCCGCCGAGCACCGAGCGCGCAGGCTGGTCTTCGCTGACTAGCCGCAGACGGCCCGAGCCGCCCGGGAACACGTCGCCCACGAGCTCCTCGAAGTTGCGCGCCGCCGCCTGGAAGGTCTGCTCGAAGGTCTCCTCGATCTGACGGTCGGTGTCGCGGATCACACCGCGCAGCTCCCGCAGGGCCGTCTCGAGGTCGCCGCGACGGCCCTCCATCTCCTCCACGTGGGCGACCGCGTCGGCGTACTCCTCCTGCGCCAACGGATTGACCGGCCCGAGCTGCTCGCGCCGGCGCCCGAGCCGCTCGATGCGGGCGCGCAGGGCCTCGACCTCGTCCTCGCTCAGGCGCTCCGGCCGCTCGCCTGCCTGACCGGGCTCGGAGGGCGCGAGCTCGAGCCGCTCGGCCACCGTGCTCAGCTCGAGCTCGGCGTCCTGGGCCGTGTCGCGCAGACGCTGGGCGGCCACCCCGGCTGCCGTCACCGCCTCGCCGGCCGCGCGCAGAGCGCTCTGCAGCTCGGACTCCTGCGCCGCGCACGCGCGCAGCTCGCCCGCCATCTGCTCGCCCGCCGCCCGGTCCGCCGCGAGCTCGCGCTCGAGCGAGGTGAAGCGCTCGCGAACCGCTTGCGAGGCCTCCTCGAGGACCGCAGCGAGACGGTCGGCGCGCGGCTTCAGCGCCGCGGCTTCGGCCGCCTGTTCGCCGATCAGCGCAATCTTCGCGCGCGCCTGCTCGGCCTCCAGCGTCAGCCGCTCGGCGATCGCCCGCTCGGACGCGAGCATGCCCTCGAGCTCGGCCTTGCGAACCGCAAGCGGGCCCTCGGCCGGCGCCGCGCGCCGCTGCTCGATCAGCCACTGCGATCGGCGCACCGCCTCGGCCGCCTCCGTCTGCGAACGCTGGGCAGCGCTCAGCGCCTCCTCCGCCGAGGCGCGCGAGCGCTCGCGCGCCTGCAGCTCCGCCAGTGTCGCGTCGCAGGCGACCCTCGCCGTCTGCTCCGCCTGCGCGGCGCGCTCGGTCTCGGCAACCAGGCGATCCCGTTCGTTGCGCCTGGCCAGCACCCGCTCGGCGCCGCCCTCTGCGAGCTGGCGAACCTCGCCCCAGGCGGCGAACCAGACGCGTCCGCCGCGGGTGGCCGCGATGCCGCTGAAATCCGCCGACACATCCTCGAGCCGCTCGACCACCCAGGCGTCCGCCAGCAGCCTGCGCGCCAGCTCCAGCACATCGTCGGGCCCGTCGAGCAGATCCAGCAGTCGCTGCGCCCCGGGCGGCATCGAGCCCGCGCCGCCGGCCCCGGTCGGCCCCGGCGCGCCCGTGGAGGCCGCCAGCAGCGCCGTGCCGCCGTCGGGACCGACGCGGTCGAGCAGCGACTCAGCACCGGCGACGTTCTCGACCACGGCCGCGTCCAAACGCCCGCCGAGCGCCGCCGCGAGCGCCAGCTCGAAGCCGTCGCGCACGCGGAGATCCTCGCTCAGCGCCCGCGGCGCGCCGCTGTCGGCGCCGCCCGCGGAGGCGTGGCCGCGCAGGAACTGATTGGCTGCCGCGAGCTCGGCGCCGACACGGGCCGTCTCGCGGTGTGCCTGCTCCAGCGCGCGCTCGCCCTCGCTCAGACGCTCGCGCGCGTCCCGCGCCTCGGCATCGGCGCTCTCACGTGCCGCGAGCGCCGCCGACACCCGCTCAGATGCCTCGCGCTCGGTCGCGCGCTGGCGCTCGAGCGCCTGCTCGAGCTCCGCCAGCTCCTCGCCCAGCGCAAGCTCACGGCGCGCCGCTAGCTCGGTCAGCTCGGCCTCGAGCGCCGCGATTCGCCGCGCGACCGCCTCGGTCTCGCGCGGTCGCGCCGACGTCGGCGCGACCGCCTCGTCGGCGCCCGCCGGCGCGGGAGCGTCGGACGCGAGCGCAGCCTCGGAGCCCTCGCCGAGCGCGTCCGCCCGGGTCAGTTCGGCCAGCTCTGCTTCGAGGCGCCGCGCGCGGCCGGACAGCGTTCGCGCCGCCGCGGCGACCTGCTCGCCGCGAAGCTCGAGCCGCTCGTGCGCCGAGCGCCCTGCATAGAGCAGCCGCGAGAGCTCGTCGTGGCGCTCGGCGCGCTCGGACAGGGCGCGCTCTGCCCGTCCGCGACGATCGACCGTCTGCTGCAGCTTCGACTCGATCTGCTCCCGCGCGGCGCGCGCCTTGGCGGCGTCCGCCTCGGCCGTCGCGAGCTCAACGCGGCAGGACGCCGCCGAGTCCTTGGCGAGCTCCCAGCGCGCCTGCAGCGTCTGGCGTTCGAGGCGCTCGTGCAGCTCGGCCGCTTCGGACTGTCGCTTGAGCGGTCGCAGTCGCGTGCGCGCCTCGCGCTCGACGTCAAGCGCGCGGTCGAGGTTCTCCTGGGTGCGCTCGAGCTTGAGCTGCGCGCGGCGACGGCGCTTGCGGTGCTTGCCAAGCCCCGCGGCCTCCTCGATCAGCATACGCCGGTCGCGCGCCTTGGAGGTGACGATCGCCTCGACGCGCCCCTGGGAGATGACCGAGTGCGTCTCCTTGCCCAGCCCGGTGTCCGAGAGCACCTCGATCACGTCGCTGAGGCGACAGCGGGCGCCGTTGAGGCGATAGCCGCCCTCTCCGCTGCGCTCCAGCCGGCGCACGATCGAGATCTCGCTCAGCGGCAGCTCGACGGTGCCGTCGGAGTTGTCGAGCACGATCTCGACCTCGGCCGCGCTGCGCGCCTGCACGCCGCGGCCGCCGCCGAAGATGACGTCCTGCATCGACTGGCCCCTGACGGCGAGCGGTGACTGCTCGCCCATCGCCCACAGCACGGCGTCTGTCACGTTGGACTTGCCCGACCCGTTGGGCCCGACGACGACGCTCACGCCCTCACCGAAGTCCAGCCGCGTGCGGTCGGGAAACGACTTGAAGCCCTTGAGAGTCAGCGACTTCAGGCGCATAGGCTCGCTACGCCTCCAGATGCTCGACGGCCTCGCGGGCGGCCTCCTGCTCGGCGTGCTTCTTGCTGCGTCCGCGGCCGCTGCCCAGCTCGCGGCCGGCCACCCGCGCGATCACGGTGTAGGTGCGCTCGTGCGGCGGGCCCTCCTCGCCGGTGACCGTGTAGTCGACCTCCTCGCCGCGTCGAGCGAGCAGCTCCTGCAGCGCGGACTTGAAGTCGACCGGGTGCTCGAGCGCCTCCTCGATCTCCGGTGCGAACGCCTCCACGACGGCGTGCGCGGTGCGCTCGTAGCCGGCGTGCAGGTAGCAGGCCCCGATCACGGCCTCGATCACCGACGCGAGCACGCGCTCGGTCTCCACGAGCGCGGCGGCGCTGCCCTGCACCCCCGCCGGTGCGGCGGCACGCAGGCGCTCGGGCAGGTTCAGGCGTTCGGCAACGGCTCGGCAGGAGGGCCCCGAGACGGCCTGCGCCCGTATCTTCGTGAGCCTCCCGGCGCCGAAGCGCTCTGCCTCCAGGCGCGGGTACAGGTGCGTGGTGACCGCCAGCCCGAGCACGCTGTCGCCGAGGAAGGCCAGCCTCGCGTAGGAGTCGCCGCGGCGCTCGCTCCAGGAGGCGTGTGTGAAGACCTGCCGCGAGAGATCGTCGGGCAGCTCCTGCAGCAGCTCCTCCAGCAGCTTCATGGCTGCCCATTCGCCGCCCTCGGGTGCGCGAGTACGAAGTCGACCGCCTGACCGACCGTGAGGATCTGGGCGGCCTGCTCGTCGGACATGCTCACGCCGTAGGTGTCCTCGAGCTCCTGGACGAGCGTGTAGAGGTCGAGCGAGTCCGCCTCCAGATCCTCCTTGAAGCGCGTGTCGAGGCCGATCGCGGACTCCTCGACGTCGAGTTCGTCGGCGAGATGGGTCCTGATCAGGGCGAACACCTGATCGCGGGTCAGCCCCGTCATAGCTTGCACCGGGAGGCGGGGGGCGCGGTCGTGCGCGGACGGTCGGACATGGTCGTCGAAGGCGAGGTGAGAGCGCTCATTCAGCCTGCGCCAGGCTAGCGCCCGGCGCGGACAAGGGCGACTCGCGCAGGGCGCCCGCGCTCGCCAGCGCGCGCTCGGTTCTGCCCACGATGTCCTCGCGCGCGCCGCGCTCGGCGCGCAGGATCGCCTCGGCGAAGCCGGTTCGCGAGAAACGTCCGTGCGGGACGACGCCGAGCCGGCGCAGCCCCAGCAGGTATGCGCCCCCCTGGAGCTCCGGATCGATCTCCGCGCGAAACGACCCGAGCGCGGAACGCAGCATCAGCCCGCCCAGCTTCGCCCGCGGCGAGGACATCGCCGCCTGTCTGATCGCGCGCAGAATCGTCTGCGATGTCGCCTCGATCAGCTTCAGCGAGACATTGCCGGTGAACCCATCGCTGACCACGACATCCACGGCGCCCGCGAGCACGTCGTCGCCCTCGACGTTGCCGGCGAACTCGAAGGCGCCGTTTCCGGCGCTCGCGCGCTCGGTCAACTCGGCGTGCGCCTCGACCACCAGCGCGCTTCCCCTCTCGGCCTCCTCGCCGTTGGAGAGCAGGCCCACGCGCGGTCGCGCGACGCCGAGCACGGTGCTCGCGAGCGCCGCGCCCATGAACGCGAACTGCACGAGATGCTCCCGTCGGGCCGCTGCGTTCGCGCCGACGTCGAGCAGCGTCACCGTGCTGCCGGGAAAGGGCAGCGGCAGCGCAAGCGCCGGCCGGTAGATCCCGCGCGTGCGCTTGATGTTGAAGAGCCCGGCGGCGAGCGCCGCGCCCGTGCCTCCGGCGCAGACGAGCGCGTGCGCCTCGCCGCGGGCAACCGCTCGCGCGGCGCGCACGATCGAGGCGTCCGGGTTCGCGCGCACGGCGCTGACCGGGTCAGAGCTCTTGGCGATCGAGAGCGGCGCATCGACGATCTCGCACCCCAGGGGAGGCTCGCCCAGCTCGCGCGCCGGCCCGAACAGGATCGTCCGCGCTCCGCGCGCGGCCGCAAGCGCTGCGCCGGCCGCCACCTCGGCAGGGCCGAGATCGGCGCCGTTGCAGTCGACCGCGACGACCGCTGCGCTGGAGTCGTGCTGGTCGGTCTGAGCGGCGGAGGACAGCGACTCGGTCGCCACCGGGGCGCTACTCGTCGTGCTCGTGATCGTGGTCGTGCGCGTGCGCGGCCGGCGCCACGGCCTCACGGCCGGCGTAGTGGCCGCAGACCGGGCACACACGGTGCGGGCGGCGCGGGCTGTGGCACTGCGGGCACGCGCTCAGTGCGGGCGTGCCGATTTTGTGCTGCGCGCGGCGCTTGGCCGTACGGCTGTGCGACTGCTTTTTCTTTGGGACCGCCATGGCGTGAGAAGGCTACCAGCCGGAACTCGCCCTGCCGGCGCCGGCGCTCGTGCGCTGCCCCTAGTCGAGCTTCAGCTCGCGCAGCTTCGCCCAGCGGGGATCGGGCGCGCTCTCGTGATGATGCCCTGGGCCGGTCTCGTTGAGATCGGCAGCGCAGATCGGGCACAGCCCGGCACAGTCCTCGCGGCAGAGAACCTTGCTCGGCACGGCCAGCGCGAACGCGTCGCGCGCCCAGGTGGCGAGGTCGAGCATCTCCTCCTGCACGTACGGGCTGTCGAGCTCCTCGCCTTCGCCCGGCCTGTCGACCTCGCGCGCGTCGACCTCGACGGTCGGCGCCGCAGGCTTCAGGCAGCGCATGCACGGCCCGGTCAGATCCGCGGCGAAGCGCAGGCGCAAGGCGTAGCCGCCACCCATCATGCGCGAGACGTCCAGGAGCACCGGCACGCGCGCCGGCTCGGCCGCGTAGCGCTCGCCGCCGAGCGCCAGCTCCTGCACCGGCACGTCGAGCTCGAGCCGGCGTCCCTCACCGGAGCTCAGGCGCAGCGCGCCGAGATCGAAATCGTGTGTCTCAGCGGCCATATCCCTCAGGCTAGCGAGCCGCCCGAGCGGCTCGACCCGCCTGCCTCGGGACGCGCGGCGGCGAGGAATCGACGGCCTAGGCGGCCTGCAGTTCGCGCTTGAGCACCTTGCCGGTGGCGTTGCGCGGCAGCTGCTCGAGGAAGATCACCTCGCGCGGCGCCTTGTAGCGGGCGAGGTTCGCCTTGACGTAGCGCTGGACGTCCTGCTCGCTCAGCTCGGCCCCGTCGCGCAGCACGACGAACGCCTTCAGGCGCTGGCCGAACTCCTCATCGGGCACGCCGACGACGGCCGCCTCTTCGATCGCCTCGTGGTCGGCGAGCAGGTCCTCGACCTCGCGCGGGAACACGTTCTCGCCGCCGCTGACGATCATCTCGTCGTCGCGACCGTCCACGAACAAGCGCCCGTCGGCGTCGAAGTGGCCGACGTCGCCCGTGCTCATCAGGCCCTCCACGATCTCCTTGTTGCCGCCGCCCGTGTAGCCCTCGAAGGTCATCTCGTTGGCGACGAAGATGCGTCCACCCTCACCGCGCGGCACCTCGCGTCCATCGGCGTCCAGCAGCTTCACGACGGTGCCCATCGGAGCGCGTCCGGCCGTCCCGGGCGCGGCACGCAGGTCCTCGGGCGTGGCGATCGTGGCCCACGCCACCTCGGTCGAGCCGTAGAGGTTGAAGAGCACCTCGCCGAACGTGTCCATCGCGCGCGAGGCCAGCTCACCCGGGAGCACCGAGCCGCTGGCGGCGATCACTCGCAGCGAGCCGGTGTCGTATCGCGCCAGCGTCTGCGGCCCGAGGTCGAGGATCCGCTGCAGCATCACCGGGACCACCGCAAGCGCACTGGCACCGTGCTGGGAGATCGCCCTCAACGTCTCCTCCGGGTCGAACTTGCGCCGCAGCACGAGCGTCGCCGACAGCGACTGGCCGAGCATGAAGTGCGCGAAGCCCCAGGAGTGGAACAGCGGCGCGGCGATCATGGTCGTCTCGCGCGCCTTCAGCGGGATCTTCGAGAACAGCGCGGCCGCCGGCTCGAGCGTGTCGGGCTGTTTGCGCGACGCGCCCTTCGGCGTCCCGGTCGTGCCCGAGGTGAGGATCACGACGCGACCTTTCTCCGCCGGCGGCGCCAGCTCGGCCGTCGATCCGGCGGCGATCAGCTGCTCGAGCGTCGGGTCGTCGAGGCTCGCGCCAGGCTCGCTCCAGGCGATGAATCGCCTGCGTCCCTCAACGCCCTCGGCGACGAGCTCGGCGAACTCTTCGTCGTAGATCACGGCCGCGGGGTCTTCGCGGCGCAGGACGTCCGCGATCTGCGGGCCGGCGAAGGACGTGTTCAGGTACAGCGCTCCCGCGCCGAGCTTGGCGCAGGCGACCGTCGCCTCGATGAAGCCGCGATGGTTGCGGCACATGATCGCCACGCTCTCTTGTTCGCCGATGCCGACCCGGCGCAGCTCGTGCGCGAGCGCGTTCGTGCGCCGATGCACTTCGCGGTAGCTGACCGTGCCGCGGTCGTCCACGATCGCCGCGCGCTCGGGGAAGCGAATCGCGCCGCCCAGGTATGCCGCCGGCGAGGACGGCCCCCACCGCCGCAGCGCGTCGAGGGTGCGCAGCGCCTTGTCCGGTCGTTCAGGGTGCACGATCCCCGTCCCCAACAGGGCCTTGGCCACCTGCAGCTTGTAACGCGCCTCCCGAACGTCCACGGCCCGCACCCTACCCCAACGCCCTCAAACGCAACGCCCGTTTTCGCAGCGGCGGACGGCCGAACGGGCGTTTGTCCCACGGCGCGCAGTGCCAGACCGATCACGCCGACTAGGGCGCCGTTGGGCAAGCGAGGCGCGGACGCAGGGAGCGAAGCGTGCGAACAGCACGTGAGCGATCGAGGACAAAGCCTCGCGCCGCCCAACGGCGTCCTAGCCGACTTCGGCGGGTTCGTCCTTGCCTTGAAGCCGCTCGCGCCCCCGCTGCACGGCCGCGATGAACTTCGACAGGTTGACCTCGAGCGTGTTGAGGATCTCATCGGCGTAGTCCTCGGCGCCGAGCCGGATCTCGCGCTCGCGTGCGCGCGCGTCCTCGACGATGTCCTCGGCGGCGCGCTCGGCCTGCTTGGTGACCTCCTCCTCGCCGACCAGGCGCTCCTGGCGCTCGCGCGCATCCTTGATGATCCGCTCGGCCTCTTTCTTGGCCTCGGCGAGCATCTCCTGGCGCTCCTTGACGATCCAGCGCGCCTGCTTGATCTCCTCGGGAATGGTCGCGCGCATCTGATCGAGGATGTCGTAGATCTCCTCCTTGTCCACACGCACCTGATCGGTCATCGGCACCGATTTGGCGTTGTGCACGAGGTCGTCGAGCTTGTCTATCAGTACGAGTACGTCCATGTTGTCCCTAGGCGAGCGCGGTATGCGACCAGCGCCGGCCGGAAATCGAGTTCGCGATCACGTGTCGTCCCATTTCGTCAGCGCCTCAGCTCTTCCTGCAAGCGTCTCGCCACCTTGTCTGGCACAAGATCGTCGATCCTGCCGCCAAAGGTGGCCAGCTCCTTGACACCGCTGGAAGACAGAAAACTGTACTGCGGGCTGGCCATCAGGTAGACGGACTCTATCTCGGGATCCTGGCGGCGGTTGAGCTGGTTCATCTCCAGCTCGTACTCGAAGTCCGAGATCGCGCGCAATCCCTTCACGATCGCGCGGGCCCCGACGTGGCGGGCGAACTCCACCACGAGGGTCGAGAACGGCTCCGCACGCACTCCCTCGAGGCCGGCGATCGCGTCTTCGATGAAGGCCATCCGCTCGTCGATCCCGAACAGCGCGCTGCTCTTGCGCACGGACCGGTTGACGACGGCCACGACCACTTCGTCGTAAAGGCGCGCGGCACGGCGGATCACGTCGAGGTGGCCGTTGGTGATCGGGTCATAGGAGCCCGGGCAGACGGCTATCGACTTCGTGGGAGGCGTCATCGGTGCAGGTGGATTCTGATGGAAGTGTCCCCGTAGCGCCGTTCGCGCTCGAGCTCCAGCTCCAACTGCAGCGGCGCGCGCCGGTCGCTCTCGACGACCACACGCGCCGCGGGGGCGAGCAGCGGCGGCAGCGCCGTCGACAGCTCCGGTCCCCAGTCGCGTGCCTGGCTGTAGGGGGGATCGATGAAGAGGAGATCGTATGTCTCTTTGGCTCGCCCTGCACCCTGGAGCGCCGAGGAGGCGTCCGCGCGACGCACCGACGCCCGTGGCGGGACGAGCTCGAGCGCCCGCAGGTTGGCGCTCAGCGCGCGCAGGGCGCCGGCGTCGCGCTCGACAAACACAGCCTCGGCTGCGCCGCGAGAGAGCGCCTCGATCCCGAGCGCGCCGCTGCCCGCGAACAGGTCGAGCACGCGCGCGCCGTCGATCTCGCCGAGCATCGCGAACAGGGCCTCGCGCACGCGGTCGGAGGTCGGGCGCGTGCCGCGCCCGCGCGGCGCCTTCAGCCGCCTGCCGCCGAGCTCTCCGCCGATCACGCGCATGGGCGGACCGTAACGCGGCGGAGAGGTGGAACCCGGCCGTGCGTTGAGCGCGGCCGTGCGTTGGGCGCGCCCGCCGGCGGTCCGCCGCGACGCGCCGGCGCAGCGGGCGCGCCGCGCCGGCCGCCTACGCCGGGATCGGCTCGACCGCCGCAGCGCCGAACTGGCGCCGCAGATGCTCGCCTAGCAGCACGTGCTCGGGCTCGCGCAGGTGCGGATCGCCCTCGAGCAGTCGCTCAGCGCACGTGCGTGCGCGCTCGAGCAGTCCCGCGTCCTGCGGCAGCTGCGCGACCTCGAACTGGCGTAGGCCCGATTGGCGCGTACCGATCAGCTCGCCCTCGCTGCGGAGCTCGAGGTCGATCTCGGCCAGGCGGAACCCGTCCGTGTGCTCGGCCAGCGCACGCAGGCGCGGCGAGCCGGGCGGCCCCATCAAGCGGCAGCTCCCGCCGTGCTCGCCGCGTCCGATCCGCCCGCGCAGCTGGTGAAGCTGGGAGATACCGAAGCGCTCGGCGTTCTCCACGAGCATGACGGTCGCGTTGGGAACGTCGATACCGACCTCGATCACGGTGGTCGCCACGAGCACGTCCGCCCTGCCCGAGGCGAACGCCTCCATCGCCTCCTGCTTCTCGCGCGAGCGCATGCCGCCGTGCAGCAGCACGAGCTCGAAGCCGGCCAGTTCCCCCGCCCGCAGGCGCTCCAGCTCGGCCGTGGCGGCGCGAAGCTCACCGAGCCCGGGGCCGACCCTCGACGCACTCGCGCTCGCGCTCACGCCTGCGCCGCCCGGCGGGTCGGGCTGTCGCGGCTCCTCCGGCTCCTGCTCGATCAGCGGGCACACAACGAACGCCTGGCGCCCCGCCCGCAGCTGCTCGCGCAGCTCCTCGTAGGCGCGTGCACGCGCGCGCTCGCCCGCGACGATGCGCGTGTCGATCGACTGCCTGCCGACGGGCAGCTCGCGCAGCGTGCTGGTGTCGAGGTCGCCGTAGCCCGCCAGCGCGAGCGTCCGCGGTATCGGTGTCGCCGTCATGTGAAGCATGTGCGGCGTGCCCTTCTCGTGCAGCGCCGCGCGCTGGCGCACGCCAAAGCGGTGCTGCTCGTCGACGACCGCAAGCGCCAGCGCGCGGAAGTCGACGTCGGGCTCGATCAGCGCATGCGTGCCGACCAGCAGCGACAGCTCACCGCTGGCGAGCTTGCCGAGCACGTCCCGCCGCGCGCGCGCCGAGGTCGAGCCGGTCAGCAGCGCGCACGAGACCGACTCGCCCCCCAGCAGCCGTTGGATCGTCGCGAAGTGCTGCTCGGCGAGCGTCTCGGTGGGCGCCATCAGCGCCGCCTGCATGCCGTGCTCCACGGCGCGCAGCATCGCGTGGAGCGCAACCACGGTCTTGCCGCTGCCGACCTCGCCCATCAGCAGGCGCTGCATCGCGCGCGGGCTCGCCAGATCGCGGTCGATCTCGGCGATCGCGCGAAGTTGATCGCAGGTCAGCGAAAACGGGAGCTCGCGCGCGAGCCAGCGCGCGCTGAGCTGCGGAGGTTCGCCCAGCGCGGCCGCGCCCTCGCGCTCGCTCCGGCGCGCGCGGCGGAGCAGGAACACCAGCTGGGTGAGCAGCAGCTCGTCAAAGGCGAGGCGCTCGCGCCCCCGTTCCGTGTCGGCCGCCTCGCGCGGGAAGTGCATGGCGGCCAGCGCGCTCGCGCGGTCGGGCAGGCGCTCGCGCGTGCGCGTCCACGCGGGCAGCGGCTCGCACACGTCGCGCAGGTGCTCCCTGGCCTGGCGCACGAGCGTCAGGATCTGCGTCGAGCTGACGCCCTCGCTCGCCGGATAGTGCGCCACCGAGTCTCCCTGCCGGGCCGCCGAGGCCTCGGCTTCGGCCGGCGCCGCCGGCCCGAGCTGGGCGCCAGGCGCGTGGTGAGAGACGCGAAAGCCACCGCGAGCGTCGGCCTTGCCGTGCAGCAGCACGCTCGTGCCCGGCGGGTAGCGCTCGACCAGCCACGGCTGGTTGAAGAACGTCGCGCGCATGCTTCCCGTCTCGTCGCACACGGTCGCCTCGACCAGCGGTCGCATACCGCGGCGCCTGACGGGACGCGAGCGGATCGCGCGCACCTGCACGGCGACAGTGGCCTGCTCGCCCGCGCGCAGCTCGGCCACGGTACGCGCCTCGCGGCTGTCGCGCGGAAGGTGCTCGAGCAGGTCGCCGACCGTGAGCAGACCGAGCGCGCGCATCCCCTCGGCGAGCTTGCCGCGTCCGAGCGCCAGCGGCTCGAGCAGCTGCTGCGGCCGCGGCCAGAGCAGCGGCGCCGCGAGCAGCTCATCGCGGCTCGGCGCGCGGCGCTCGGCGAAGGCGTGGAGCTGCGGCGCGATCCGTCGCATGGAGGCCCCTAGGCGCGCCGCGTCGGGCGTCTCGATGCTCGTCGCGGGCATGCGGCGCCCATCATGATCGGGGCGGCGGTCGTAAGCGCGCGGCTACTCGGCCGCGAGCAGCCACCAGTAGGACGGCTGGCCGCCCTGGCGCAGCTCCAGCTCGACGCCACCGTCGAGCATCCCTTCGATCTCGCCCAGGCCGAGCGGCGCGCCCTCGCCCGCGAGCACGCTGATCAGCTCGGGCGCGCCATCGCCGTCCCCCTGCGCGAGCGCCTTCAGGATCGCCCGCAGCGTCTCCGTGGGATCGCCCCACGCCACGACCTCCTCCTGGACGAAGCCGACCGCGTCGCCCTGGGCAAAGCGGCCCTGCGCATCGTCGCGCGCGGCCGGGGCGATCGCGCCGGTGCGCACGCGCGCTAGCGCTTCCTTTACGGCCTGGGCGTTCTGCTCGACCGGGCGGTCAGGGTTCAGGACGACGGCCGCCGCCAGACCGGCCTGCTGGCTGGTCGTGGGCACGACCTTCACGTCCTTTTCCGAGAGCGCCGCCGCGTGCTCCGCCGCCATCACCACGTTGGCGCTGTTGGGCAGCACGATCACCTCCTCGGCCGAAACCTCGTGGATCGCCGCCAGCAGGTCGTACGTCGACGGGTTCAGCGTCGGGCCGCCGTCCAGCGTCTGCACGCCGAGCTCGGCGAACAGCTCGGCGAGGCCGCCGCCGCTCACGACCGCGACTGCGCCGCAGCGCGTGGTCGGCGGCTCCGGCGCCGCACCCGCAGAAGCGCGGCCGTTGGCGCTCGGTCCCGACATCCCGGCTGCCGTGCCCGCGGTCGCTGAGCCGTTGCCGGCGTGCTCCGACGTGGGGCCGACAGCGGCGCCCTGCGGGCCGTTGTCCGCCACCCCCACCCCGCCGGCGAGGCGCGCGTCGCGCTCGTCGACCTGCAGGCGCATGTCGGCCACGTCCAGGCGCGAGACCTCGCCCGCGTCGGCGAAGACGGCTGTGGCGAGCTCGGGCTCGTCGGTGTGCAGGTGCACCTTCAGCGTCTTGGAGTCGCCCACCACGAGGACCGAGTCGCCGAGCGCCTCGAGCGGATCGATGAAGCGCCCTGGGCTGAGGCCCTCGCCGATGACCGCGAAGTTGGTGCAGAAGCGGTACGTGCCCGAGGTGTGCTCCGGGTGCGTGATCCGGGCCGGCGCGTAGTGGTCGAGCGCTGGCGCCTGATCGCCCCGCAACGCCGCCACGACGCCGGCGAACATGATCGTCAGTCCGTAGCCACCGGCGTCGACCACGCCGGCGTCGCGCAGCGCGGCCAGCAGCTCCGGGCCGCGCTTGACCGAGTCCTGGCCGGCGATGACCGCGCGCTCGAGCGCAGCCGCGATCGCCGCGTCCTGCTCGCTCGGCGCCGTCGTCGGCCCCAGCCGCGGGTCCTCCGCGCTGTGGGCGAGGTCGGTCACGATCTTGTGCGCCATCTCGCGCGCGACCGTGAGAATCGTCCCCTCGGCCGGCTCCCGCACCGACGAGTACGCCCGGTCGGCCGCCTTGGCCAACGCCGCGCCGATCAGCGTCGCATCGATCAGCTGGCCGGGTCGTGAGACCAGCTCCTCGGCGGCACCGCGGATCAGCTGCGAGAGGATCACGCCCGAGTTTCCGCGCGCGCCGAGCAGCGCCGCCCGCGCCACCGACTCGACGATCTCATCGCGCCCGATCTCGTCGATCGTGCGCCCGCCGTCGCCCATCAGGCGGTCGAGCTCGTCGAGCACCGCGCGCAGCGTGAGCGCCATGTTGTCGCCGGTGTCGCCATCGGCCACCGGAAAGACGTTCAGGTCGTTGACCTCTTGGCGACGCGATTCCAGATGCGCCAGCGCGCCCGCCACGGCAGCGCGAAAGCGGCCCAGATTCGTATCTGTCACGGGAGACGTCTTATCACCTGTGGCGGGTGCCTGCACCCCGCGCCGCCCACGCGGACGATCGGCCGAGCCGAATGGGCCGTCGCAAGACGAAGCAAGCCGTCTCTAGGCGGACAATGACCAAGCCGGCACCGACCGCAAAGCGGTTGGTGAAGGACGCAGGGAGCGAAGTGTGCGAGAGCACACGAGCGACCGAGGACGCAACCGATCGGTGATCAGATGCGCTCACCGATCGGCCAGCGCCGGTCAGTGTTCGTCTAGAGAGCCTTCAGGACCTTGCCGGCTTTTAGGCAACGCGTGCAGACATAGACGCGCCTGGGCGCATCGCCCACCATGACTCGCACCTTCTGCAGGTTCGGATCGAAGCGGCGCTTGGTCGCGACCATCGAGTGGCTGCGGCTCTGACCGAAGGACGGCCCCTTTCCACAGCTGTGACACACCTTTGCCATCGGCGGCAGTCTAGATGGTTTTTTTGATGGGCCCCCCTATCGGGGTCCGAGAGGACCACGTCGCTGCGCGTCAACGCTGGACGCGCTCACGACGCTGCCAGATCGCGGCGCAGCGCTGCCATCCGCAGCACGGCCTCGGCCGCGTGGGCTCCCTGGTCGCGCTTGCCGCCGCCCGAGCGGGCGAGCGCCTGCTCCATGTTCTCGACGGTGAGGACGCCGAAGGCGCAGGGCACGCCGGTGTCGAGCTGCACGCGCATCACGCCGCGCGCGGCCTCGGCGCAGACGAAGTCGTAGTGGTCGGTCTCGCCACGGATCACGGCGCCCAGGCAGGCGACGCCGGCGAAGCGCCCGGAGCGCGCCGCATAGCCGGCCGCGAGCGGCAGCTCGAAGGCACCGGGCACGTCGAACACCTCGATCGCGTGGTCTCCGTCCTCGGCGAACGCCCTGCGCGCGCCGGCGACGAGCCGCTCGGCGAGATCCTCATAGAAGCGACCGACGACGATCGCGTAGGAGTCGCTCACGATCCGTCCCGCCCGGCGGGAGGCTCAGGCGAGGGCGGGGCGTCGCGACGCGCGCGCGCGTCGGCGGCGCGCCTGCCGCTCGCGCGCCGATCGGCCTTGCGGCGATCCTCGATCCCCTCCTCGGCGAGCGCCCGGTCGTGCTCGCGCTCGGCGTGCAGGAGCTCCTCGTCGAGGTTCAGGCCCTGGTGGTGCAGCGTGTGCCCCATCCGCTGGGCCTTGGTGCGCAGGTAGTCCTCGTTGTGCGCGTTGGGCGCGTGCTCGATCGGGATCTGCGCGGTGACCGACAGCCCGTAGCCCTCCAGGCCGCGGATCTTCTTCGGGTTGTTCGTGAGGATGCGGATCGAGCTGAGCCCGAGGTCGGCCAGGATCTGCGCGCCGATGCCATAGTCGCGCAGGTCGGCCGGCAGACCGAGGCGCTCGTTCGCCTCGACCGTGTCCAGGCCGTCCTCCTGCAGCCGGTAGGCGCGCAGCTTGTTGAGCAGGCCGATGCCGCGGCCCTCCTGGGCCAGGTAGAGCAGCACGCCCTGGCCCTCGCGCTCGATCATCGACAGCGCCGACTCGAGCTGCTCGCCGCAGTCGCAGCGCAGCGAGTGGAACACATCGCCGGTGAGGCACTCCGAGTGCACACGGACGAGCACGTCGCCCGCGCCGGAAACATCGCCCTTGACGAGCGCGACGTGGTGCTTCTCGTCGACCGTCGAGCGATAGCCGATCGCCGCGAAGTCGCCGAACGTCGTCGGCAGACGCGTCTCGACGACACGCTCGATCAGGCGATCGTTGCGCCGGCGGTAGGCGATCAGATCGGCGATCGTCACCATCTTCAAGCCGTGGCGCTCGCAGTATTCGGCGAGATCGGGCACGCGCGCCATCGAGCCGTCCTCGTTCATCACCTCGCAGATGACGCCCGCCGGGACGAGGCCGGCAAGGCGCGCGAGATCGACGCTCGCCTCGGTGTGGCCCGTGCGCTCGAGCACGCCCCCCGGCTTGGCCTTCAGCGGGTTGACGTGCCCCGGCTGAACGAGGTCCCCCGGCTGCGAGGTCGGGTCGACGGCGACCCGCATCGTGTGCGCGCGATCGTGCGCAGACACGCCCGTGGTGACGCCGTCGCGCGCCTCGATCGTGATCGTGAACGGGGTCTGCAGGGCCGACTCGTTCTTCGCCGTCATCAACTCCAACCCGAGCTCGTCGCAGCGCTCGGGCGTGAGCGCGAGGCAGATCCAACCGCGCGCCTCCTTGGCCATGAAGTTGATCGCCTCGGGCGTGACGAACTGCGCCGCCATCACGAGGTCGCCCTCGTTCTCGCGATCCTCGTCGTCGCAGACGACGACCATCCTGCCCTGGCGGATCTCGTCGATCGCCTCCTCGATCGTCGCGAACGGGGTGGTGGTGGGTGGTGTGCTCATGAGACTCCTTCGCTCGCCGGTGCCTGCACTCGCGACCCCATCAGCCGCTCGACGTGCTTCGCGAGCACGTCGACCTCGACGTTCAGCTCCGCCCCCACCTCGACCTCTCCAAGTCCCGTTCGCTGCAGCGTCTCTGGGATCAGCGAGACGGCGAAGCCCGACTCCGTGAGCGCGCTGACCGTGAGGCTGACGCCGTCGAGCGCGACCGACCCCTTCTCGACCAGGTAGCGGCGCAGGTCCGGCTCGACCTCTATATCGAGCACCCGTGAGAACCCCTCGGGCCGGATCGCAAGGACCGTGCCGGTGCCGTCGACGTGCCCCTGCACCACGTGGCCGCCGAGGCGGTCGCCCGCGCGCAGCGCCAGCTCCAGGTTGACCGCCGCGCCGGCGCGGAGCGCGCCGAGCGAGGAGCGCCTCAGCGTCTCGCTCATCACCTCTGCCGTGAACGCGTCCTCGCACACCTCGGTGGCCGTCAGGCAGACGCCGTTGACCGCGATCGAGTCGCCCTCGCCGAGCTCGCCGGTCAGCCGCGTGGCGACGCGCAGACGCGCGCCGGAGTCGTCCAGCTCGAGCGCACGCACGCTGCCCAAGTCTTCGATCAGCCCGGTGAACATGCTGCGAGCTTCTTCGGCCTATTTCGATTAATCATTAAAAGATCACCACTCGCGAAGTCGCGCGGAGATCAAGAGATCCTCGCCGACCGGCTGGCAGTCGAAGCTGAGCGCCCGCATCGCCTCCGAGATGCGCTCCACCCCCATCCCCTCCAGCGGATCCCTGGCCGCGCTCCCGCCCAGCAGCAGCGGCGCCAGGAACAGGCGCAGCTCGTCGATCTCGCCGGCGTCGAGGAAGGCTCCGGCCAGATGCGGACCGCCCTCGAGCAGCACCGAGGCGACGCCCATCGCCCCCAGCTGATCGAGCGCCGAGCGCACTCGCGCCGGCTCGTTCTCGCCGGTGGCGACCAGCACCTGCGCCCCGGCCGCTTCGAGCGCGTCCGTGTCCGAGCGTGCCGCCGCCCGCGAGACGACGACCATCAGCGGGATCTCCGTCGCGGCCGAGACCAGCTGCGAGGCCGGCGGCAGGCGCGCGAGCGTGTCGAACACGACCCGCCGCGGCTGCGCTGATAGCTCGGCCAGCTCTCCCTCCGGCCGCGCCGTGAGCTGGGGGTCGTCGGCCAGCGCCGTGCCGATGCCCACGACCACGGCGTCCACGGCCGCGCGCCATCGGTGCGCCAGCGCGCGGCTGCTCTCGCCGCTGATCCACTGTGAGTCGCCCGTGCGCGTGGCGACCTTGCCGTCGAGCGTCATCGCCGACTTGAACAGCACCCACGGTCGTCCCACCCGGGCGTGCTTGCGGAAGGCCTGGTTGAGCAGGCGCGCGCGCGTCGCCAGATCGCCGTCCGCCAGCACGACCTCGACGCCCTCGTCGCGCAGGATGCCCAGGCCCCGGCCCGAGGCCTTCTCGGTCGGGTCGTCCGATCCGACCACCACGCGCCTGATCCCGGCCTGCAGGATCGCGTCCGTGCACGGCGGCGTCTTGCCCTCGTGGCAGCACGGCTCGAGCGACACGTACAGCGTGGCGTCGGCGAGATCCTCCAGGCCGCAGGCCTCGATCGCATTGACCTCGGCGTGCGCCGCCCCGTAGCGCTCGTGCCAGCCCTCGCCGAGCACCTCCTCGCCGCGCGCGATCACGGCGCCCACGATCGGATTGGGCTTGACCGCGCCCGCACCCCTGCCGGCGAGCTCGATCGCGCGCTCCAGATGCGCCCTGTCGGTGTCCGTGCCGATCGTCATGGCTGCAATCAGGATAACCTCGCTCAGGCGGCGCACCGACCGCCGCGCAGCCGGTAGATCGTCATCTCCGGGCCCGGCCGGGTGTAGGCGAGCGGGTAGTAGTCGAAGCTCCAGTCGAAGCCGAACGGCACCGCACCGCCGCCGCGCCCGTATGGCGATGAGCGGAACACGACTTCGCCCCGTTCTCGCAGCGTGCGGTAGTAGGCGATCGCCAGCGGCACCGCGTGCGGGTCCGCGAACGCGCGGCCCGACTGCGTCGAGCCGCTCAGCACGTAGCAATAGCCGTGCTGTTCGTAGTAGCTCACCAGGCCGGGGCTGAGGGTGCGCACGTAGTCCTCGATGCCGACCACGCGCCCGCCGTCGTGCAGCAGGGGCCCCGCCGGATCGGACGGTGACAGCCGGTTGACCAGACCCGGGTACTTCAGCCACAGGCCCCGATTGCGCGCCGGCGGCACGTCGCCCGGATCCTCGCGCGCCCAGCCGTCCGGCGAGACCGGCTCCGCCACGATCCGCGCGCGCCGCGGGACGTTGGCCAGCATCCACCGGCGCGTGATGTTGCGGGTGTCCGCCCGCGCGAGCACCAGCCCCGAGTGCACGCTGTAGACGAGGCCCTGGGCCAGCAGCAGCGCCGCCAGCAGCACCCCGGCCGCCACGGCCAGCTGCGCGCGCCGGCGGGGATGCGACGGCGCCGGACGCCTCAACGCGCGGCCGAGAACGCCCGCCAGCGCGCCCGCGAGCTGCAGCGCGAAGAACGCCGCCAGCAGGCACAGCAGCGGCAGGATCGGCATCAGCCAGCGGCCGAAGTAGCGCCCCTGGAGACCCATGAACACCAGGAACAGAACCGGCGCCGGCACGAGCAGCCAGCCGAGCGCCGGGCGCGCTCGCCAGATCGTGACGGCGCCGCCGAGCGCAGCCAGGGCCGGCAGCCAGCCGAGCCCCCAGCTGAGCGACCACAGGTAGTAGACGAAGCCCCCATCGCGCGGCGCTCCGAGCTTGCCCTGCGCTTCGGCCGACAGCGTCGACTGATGGACCAGTTCGGCGTGGAACGCCCCGTAGTCGAGCAGCCAGAACGGGTTGGCCACGAAGAAGGCGGCGAAGGCGAGTGCCCCCGTCATGGCGACGCCGAACGCCACCGCCAACGCCTCGCTCCTGGAGATGCGCCGCCCGCCGTCGCCCTCGACCGCGAGGCCTCGGGCGCCGCGGTCTCCGCCGCCGGCATCACCGGCGTCGGCATCTGGGGCGAACAGTCGCGCGCCGGCGGCCGCGAGGAAGGGCAGGAGCGCGATCCCGGCCGTGTACTTGGTCGCGCAGGCCAGGCCCAGCCCGATCCCGGCGAGCGCGTAGTCGCGCCGGCGCCCGTAGCGCAGCACGCCGGCGCTGCCCAACAAGGACAGCGTGAGCGGCGCCAGCGTCGGCACGTCGTTGAGCGCCAGGTGCGCGTAGAAGACCGGGAGGAACGCAACCGCCTCGAGCGCCGCCGCCAGCAGGCCGACGGCGCGACCGAACAGGCGCGCGCCGGTCGCGTAGAGCAGCCACAGCGCCAGCACGCCGAGCACGGCCGCGGCGACCCTCGCGAGCGTGTAGACCTCGGTCGGGTGCAGCGCGAAGGCGTGGCGCGCGCCGTCGGCGCCGCCGTAGGCGAGCGCGAACAGGTAGTGCAGGACGTAGGTGAAGCCAGGCGGGTTGGCGAAGTAGTGCGGGTTCAGGTCGTGCCCGAACATCGCCACCGCGCGTGGTACGAAGTGGTCGGCCTCGTCGGTGTTGTACGCGTAGGGCAGGCCCTGCCGCACGCCCCAGAGCCGCAGGCCCAGACCGCCCGCCAGCACCAGCGCGAGCACCGGCCAGGCCCATCGCCGCGGCAGTTCGAAGAGGTCGCCCGCCCCCGCTAGCCGGCTGCGCGACGGCGGCTCGGCCGAGCGTGGCCGATCGGGCTCGGCTTGGCGCTCTCGCGCGTGTCGCTCGCCGGCGGCCGGAGGCTCAGCAGTTGCCATAGATCGCGTAGTAGCGGCTCGTGAAGATGCGGTGGTAGCCCTGTTCCGGAACCTGGTCGCGCGGGTCGTCGCCGACGTCCACGATCGCCTCGTAGAACACGGCGCTGCCGAGCGGGTAGACGGCGACGCTGCCGCGCCTGATGCGGTTCTCGAGCGTGTGCGAGCCCTTGTGCACCTCCGCCCGCGCCTGGCTGCGCGCGACGATGTCGTGCTGGTCGACCGTGTCGAGGATCCAGCGGGCGTCGGGGATCAGCTTGTTGTTCGGCAGCGTCAGCAGCGGGCAGCGACGCATTTCGCGCTCGACCGCGGGCGAGTGCAGCACGACGGCCAGGCCCTTGTGGAAGTCCTCGTGGTAGGCGAGCGTGGTACGCAGGCTCGAGAGGCTCAGCGTGGTCGCCGCCGCCGTGGTGCCGTAGAGCACGAGCAGAACCGCGCCCGCCATCCAGATCCGACGCATCGTCGTGCCCGGCGCGAGCATCGACCAGCCCCCGATCGCCACGGCACAGAACAGCAGCAGCAGGACCGCCGCGCCGAGCAGGTAGCGGTCGATCACGGAGGCCCCGGCGGCGCCCTCGAGCACGAACACGCCAAGCAGGAGAACGAGCGCCGCCAGCGGCGTGCGGACCCGCCGCGGCGTGAGCCAGACCGCGAGCGCCATGCCCACGATCGCGCCGAGCAGCACCGGCAGCTTGTCGATCCGCACCAGGAAGGTCCAGACCGAGCCGACGACGCCGGCGAGCCCCTGCGTGCGCCCCAGTTCCTGCGCCAGCCCGGCGGTCGAGTTCAGCGAGTAGAACGGCTTGCCGGTGACGATCAGATCGACCATCACCCACACGAACGGGCCGATCGCCGCGAGCGCCGTGTAGCCGAGTGCCGTGCGCAGCGAGATGCGCTTCGCCCGCCTCGGCCACACGCACGACAGCCAGTAGGCGCCGGCCAGGAGCCAGGCGTCGGGGCGCAGCAGGCCCGCGGCCGCCAGCAACACGAAGACGGGCCAGCCGCGGCGCGGCCTTTCCACCTCGAGCACGACAGCCCACACGATCAACGCGACGTAGGAGATGTCCAGATAGCCCTGCGCCGCGAGGTTCTCCAGGAAGAAGCGGCTCAGCACGAGCAGCCCCGCCACGAGCCCCACGAGCGGACCGAAGCAGAGGCGGCCGAGGCGGTAGAGGCCGGACACGAGCGCCACGAACGAGGCGATCGAGCCGAGCACCATCAGCCGCGCACCGCCGTCGCCGAAGATCGAGCAGAAGGCGCCGAAGGCGATCGCCAGCGGATGCTCCGTCGGGCCGCGGTAGACGCGGAAGTCGGGCAGGTGCGCGTGCAGCAGATCGCGCCCCCACAGCAGCGCGTAGAAGGAGTCGTAGGTGGGATAGGTCGGGTAGACGAAGTAGCCCACCAGCGCGCCGACGCACATCGCGGCGAAGCCGAGCTTGGCCCACGTTGCCGCACGCACGGCGCGAAGCCGCCCCAGCCGGATCGAGCCCGGTCGCCGCCGGGTGAGGGTCGCGCTTTCCATCGAGACTCGGCCGGCGCGAGGACCGGCGCCGGCGCCGCCCCGCACGCCCGGTTGCCAGGACCGAGGTCGCGCTTTGGGATACTGCCGGAAGCCAAGTCTAGGCAATCGCGCCGATGAAGCTCATCATCCAGATCCCCTGCTTCAACGAGGCAGACCAGCTTCCGCAGACGCTCGGCGACCTGCCTCGGGCGGTCGAGGGATTCGACGTGGTCGAGTGGCTGGTGATCGATGACGGCTCGACCGACGAGACCGTCGCGGTCGCGCGCGCCCATGGCGTAGACCACCTCGTGCGCCTGACCAACAACAAGGGGCTCGCGACGGGGTTCCAGGCCGGCATCGACACGGCCCTGAAGCTCGGTGCGGACGTGATCGTCAACACCGACGCCGACAACCAGTACTACGGCCCCGACGTGGCGCGCCTGGTGCAGCCGATCCTCGAGGGCCGGGCCGACATGGTCGTGGGCGACCGCGAGGTCACCGGGATAAAACACTTCTCGCCGCTGAAGAAGGCGCTGCAGCGGCTCGGCTCGTGGGTCGTGCGCCAGGCCTCCTCGACCTCCGTGCCCGACACGACATCCGGCTTTCGCGCGTACAACCGGGAGGCCGCGATCCAGATGCTCGTGGTCTCGAAATTCACGTACACGCTCGAGACGATCATCCAGGCCGGCAAGCTGCTCGTCGCGATCGACCACGTACCCGTGCGCACCAACCCGCAGACGCGCGAGTCGCGGCTGTTCCCATCGATGGGGGCCTACGTCAGACGCAACGCCGTCTCGATCTTCCGCATCTATGCCCAGTACGAGCCGCTGCGCGTGTTCTGGAGCCTGGCGCTGCTGATCGGCGTCGCCTCGCTCGGCGTCTGGGTCCGCTTCGTGATCGCCTACGCCGAAGGCAACGGCAAGGGCCACGTGCAGTCGTTGATCCTCGGCGCCGTGCTGTTCATCGCCGCCGTCGTGCTGTGGGCGCTGGGCGTGATCGGCGACCTGCTCGCAGCCCAGCGCGTGATGACCCAGAAGACCTTCGAGCGGGTGCGCCGGATCGAGCTGCAGCTCGACATCGAGCCCTCCCACTACGAACCGGGGCAGGCGTCCGCCGATGCAGCCCCGACCGGTGAGCGGGCGGCGGCGGCGGTGCAGGGCGGCACGCCGTCGGCCGGAGCGCAGCAGCGACCGGGCGGCGCCGAGCCGACGCCCCCCGGCGAGGCGCGCGAGCAGCCGCCCCAGGAGGCGGTTCGCCTGTGAGCGGCGGAGTGACCGTTTCGCCAGACGGCGTCGTCACCGGCAATACCTACGACAAGTACGGCTCGGCCAACCCCGTCGTGCGCCGCCTGATGGCGAGCTTCGAGCGCACGCTCGACGAGCTGATGGCCAAGGCCGCGCCCCAGTCGCTGCTCGACGTCGGCTGCGGCGAGGGCGTGCTCGTGCACCGCTGGGCGCTCGCGATGCCACAGGCGCGCCTCGTCGGCATCGACCTCGAAGAGCAGTCGATCCAGGCAGGCTGGGCCGAGCGCCGGGCGCCCAACCTCGAGTACCGCACGATGCCCGCCGAGGATCTGCCGTTCGCCGAGAACGAGTTCGAGCTGGCGAGCGCGATCGAGGTGCTCGAGCACGTGCCCGACCCGGAGCACACCGTCGCCGAGATGGCGCGCTGCGCCAAGAGCCACCTGCTCGTGTCGGTGCCAAACGAGCCGCTTTGGCGGATCCTGAACATGGCTCGCGGCGCCTATGTCGGACAGCTCGGCAACACGCCCGGGCATCTCAACCACTGGTCTAAGCGCTCGTTCGCGAAGCTGCTCGCCCGGCACGGCGAGGTCGTCGAGGCCCGCTCGCCGTTCCCCTGGACGATGCTGCTCGTGCGGCTGTAGATGGCCGCCCCGGGCCAGTGAGCGCCCCGGGCGGCGAGCGCAAAGCCTCGCCCGAGCCGTCCACGCGCTCCTCCGGGCCGTCCGCGCGCTCCTACGGGAGAGGGGCCCGCGTCCTCTCGATCGGGATCGCCGCGACCGGCCTCTTGACGTTCGCCTACTTCTCGATCGCCAGCCACGTGCTCGGCGAACAGCCGGCCAAGCGGATCGACCTGCTGTGGTCGGTCATGTTCGTGATCATCTCGGTGATTTACCGGCCGATCGAACAGCTGCTCTCGCGCACGATCGCCGAACGCCGCGCACGCGGCCACGCCGAGCACGCGCTGCGCGTGCCGATGCTGATCCAGGGAACGTTCGCGCTGATCTTCCTGATCGTGGCGCTCGCGCTGCGCGACACCCTGATCGACGACGTCTTCGAACACCAGGAAGCGCTGTACATCGTGCTCGTGGTCGGCACGCTCGCCTACGCCGCGAGCTACTTCGCCCGCGGCTGGTTGGCCGGTCACGAGCGCTTCGGCCTGTTCGGCGGGCTCGTGCTGATGGAGTCCGTCTCGCGCGTCTGCTTCGCGTTGGCCGTCGCGATCGGGATCGCCAGCGGCCAGACGGCCGTGGCGCTGGGAATCGCGGCGGCTCCGTTCGTCTCGCTCGTGGTCGTGCCCCTTGCCTTCGCGCGTGGCGGTGAGCCGGCGCGGGGCAGGGGCGCCGGTGGCGTGAAGGGGGGCGCCGGTGGTGTGGAGGGGGGCGCCGGGGGCGCCCGGTCGGGCGCAACGGTCGCCGGGGCGGGCGCAGCCACCCGCGAGAGGCACCAGGCCGACGCTGAGGCCCCGATCACCGTCGATGAGGCCGACGCCGCGCTCGCTGGCCCCGGCACGGAGGGCGTGCAGGAGACGGCCGCGCACGACGACCTCTCCCTGCGCCGCGGTGGCGGCTTCGCCGTGTGGGTCTCCGGGATCATGCTCGCCGAGCAGACGCTCTTGAACGCCGCCGTGCTGACCGTCGACGTGACCTCGCCCGACCGTGCGCTGGCCGGGATCGTGTTCAACGTGCTGCTGATCGCGCGCGCTCCGCTGCAGCTGTTCCAGGCGATCCAGACCTCGCTCCTGCCGCACCTCACCGGGTTGGAGGCAACCGCCGGACACGAGGCCTTTGCGCGAGCGATTCGCACGACGGTTCTCGCGATCTTCGGCTTCGCCGCGGCCGTGGCGATCGCCCTCCTGATCGTCGGCCCGTTCGCCCTGCAGCACGTCTTCTTCGGACAGGACTTCCATTACAAAGGCACCGGGCTGGCCCTGATCGGCGTCGGCATGGGGCTGCACCTGTGCGCGGGCGCGCTCAATCAGGCGGCGCTCGCGCGCGACCGCGCTCGCGCCGCAGCCGGCTGCTGGCTGCTGGCGGCGGCGCTGTTCGTCGGCTGGATGCTCAGCGGAGCCATCTCCGAACAGCTGCTGCGCGTCGAGGTCGGCTACGCCGGTGCGACGGCCGTGCTCGCGCTTGCGCTCGCCCTGCTGTACAGACAGGGCACGCGCCAGCTCCAGGCGCCTGCGACCGCGTAGCCCGAAAGCGGCCTCAGACGGCGCCGACGGCGTCGACGAGCGCGCGATAGGCCGCGCCCGGATCGGCAGCACCGAAGATGGCCGAGCCGGCGACGAACACGTTCGCGCCCGCCTTCAGGCAGAACGGGGCAGTGTCCGGCGCGATCCCGCCGTCGACCTGGACGGCCACGTCGTCGCCCACGAGCGAGCGCACGCGCGGGATCTTCTCGAGCGAATGCGCGATGAACTCCTGGCCACCCCAGCCGGGGTTGACTGTCATGCAAAGGGCCATGTCGATCTCGCCCGCTACCTCCGAGAGCGCGCCGGCGAGCGTGCCCGGGTTGATCGCCAAGCCGACGCAGGCGCCGCTGTCGCGCACCATGCTCGCCGCGTACGCGACGTGGGGCGTGGCCTCGGCGTGAAACGTGACCGAATCGGCGCCGGCCTTGACGAACTCCGCGATGTGACGCTCGGGCCGCTCGATCATCAGGTGCACATCGAGCATCGCCCCGGCATCGCGAGCCTGCGCCGCCAGGCCCTCGACCACGAGCGGCCCGACCGTGATGGGCGGCACGAAGTGACCGTCCATCACATCCACGTGGATCACGCGCGCACCCGCGTCCAGCACCACGCCCACCTGCTCGCGCAGGCGACCGAAATCGGCCGACAGAATCGACGGCGCCACCCGCACGTCGCCGAGCAGCTCGCGCCCGAGCTCGCTCATATGGGCTGCAGCATGCTGTCGCCGCAGTGATTGCACTTGAGAATCGCGGTCGAGGACATCCGCACGATCGTCGAGTGCTCGCCGCAGTTGGGGCAGACCGAGGTCAGCTCAAAGCGGTGCAGGCAGTAAACGCAGCGGTAACGGCCCGGAAGGTTGGTCGGGCGCAGCCACGGCTCGCCGCAATGCGGGCATTGCGGGCCGAGGTCGACGGCCGCTTTGGCCGGAGCGTTGGGCTCGCCCTCCACCGCGTCAGCTCCGGCGCATTCGCGCGATGAAGAAACCGGCAGTGCGGTCGCGATGCGGCAGCGTCACGGCCGTCCCCGGCAGCGAGATCCGCGGCGCGCCGCCGGTGAACGCCGGCAGCTCAGGCGCCAGATCGTCGAGGCTGAAGTCGGCGTGAGAATCGAGGAAGCTTTCGATCAAGTGCTCGTTCTCGATCGGGGAGATCGTGCACGTAGAGTAGACAAGCACACCACCCGGACGAAGAGCGGCCGCGCCCGCCTCGAGAATCGCGCGCTGTTTCTCGGCCATCTGCACGACATCCGTCTCGCTCACACGCCAGCGCAGATCCGCGCGCGCCTGCAGCGTGCCAAGCCCCGAGCACGGCGGATCGACGAGCACGCGATCGAATACCGCGCCCTCCGCACGCGCCCGCGCCGCGTGAGCGAGCTCGACGCGGACGTTTTCCGCGCGCAGTCGCCGTGCGGTGCGCTCCAGCTCGGCGGCACGGGCCGGGTTGCGCTCGACCGCGAGGACCGTGCCGTCGCCCTCCATCAACGCCGCCAGGTGCGTCGTCTTGCCTCCGGGAGCCGCGCACAGGTCGAGCACGCGCTCGCCGCGCGCCGGAGCAAGCGCGTGCGCGACGAGCATGGCCGCGCGCGACTGCGCAACGAACGCGCCCGACCGCCACAGCGGCGACTCGTGCAGATCGAACGGCCCGTCGAGGACGAGCGCCTCGGCGATCGTCTCGTCCCGATGGAACGCGACCGCCCGATCGGCCAGATTCGCGGCGAGCGAGTCAGGGCCGACAACGAGCGTGTTCGCGCGCAGCGCGAGCTCGCCGGGCTCGTTGTCGAAGGCGAGCAAACCGCGCGCTTCGGCGGCGCCCAGCCGCTCCCACCACAGCCGCACGACCCACGCCGGGTGGGAGTGCAGCACGGCCGCCTGCTCGGGCGTGCGATCGCTGAGCGCGCCGAGCAGCCCGGCGGCGCCCTCGCGCCCGGCGCGGCGCAGCACCGCGTTGACCAACCCGTGCCCGGCGCGGCCGTGGCGCTTGGCCAGCTCGACCGCGTCGCCCACGACCGCGCGGTCGGGCGAGCCGGAGAGGTAGAGCAGCTCGTACAGGCCCAGCCGCAGCGCCGCGAGCACGGGCGGGTCCAGTTGCGCGGCCGGGCGCTCGGCGAGTTGCCCGAGCAGGTGATCGAGCGTGCCGCGGCGCTGCACCGCGCCGTACGCGAGACGCATCGCCAGCGCCCTGTCACGGCGATCCAACCGCGCCGAGTCGGCCTCGGCGCGCAGGGCGAGGTCGGCGTAGGAGCCCCGCTCGAAAACACGCCGCAAGACTACGTAGGCGCACTCGCGGGCGGGCGCGATCGCCCTGCGCGGTGAGTTCACCCTGCCCGGCGCGTTCACCCTGCCCGACCTGCGCGAGCTGCCGTCGGCCGCCGGCACGATCGCTAGCCGGCGCGAGCGGCACGCGCCGGCGCGCAGACCTCGGCGACGTCGCGAGCGAGCCGCTCGGCCTCGTCCTCCGCGAGGGAGGCGATCGTGATGCGTATCGCCGGCTGACTCCCCGCGAGCCTGTAGGGCGCGCCCGGCGCCACGACCCAACCGCGCTGGGAGAGCGCGCCGACGACGCCGGTCTCGTCCTCGACCGGCACCCACACGTTCAGACCCGACGCTGCCGAGGCATGCACGCCTTCCGCCGCGAGCGCCCGCAGCAGGTGCTCTCGTCGCGCGCCATAGCGCGCCGCGGCGCGCTCGGTGAGCTGCCCCACGTGCGGGTCCTGCCAGAGCCCGAGCACGAGGCGTTGCAGGATGTGGCTGACCCAGCCAGGGCCGCATTGTTGACGACCCTCCACCCGCACGAGCGTCTGCCGGTCGCCGGTCAGCACGGCCAGGCGCAGATCGGGACCGAGCGCCTTGGCGACCGAGCGTACGGCCGCCCAACGCTCGCGCCCTCGAGAGAGCGTGTGCAGCGGGCTGCCGGCGACCTCGCCGAGGTGGTCGTCTTCGACCACGAGCACGCCCGGGTAGCGCTCGAGCACGGCGCCCAGGGCGCCCGCCCGCTCGGCGTCGAGCGCCGCCCCGGTCGGGTTCTGACCGCGCGGCGTGACGATCCCCGCGCTGACTCCGCGCGCCAGCGCGCGCCCCAGCTCAGACGGCTGCATGCCGCGCTCGTCGACGGCGACCGGCTCGAGCGTCAGGCCGCGTGCGCGCAGCAGATCGAACAGCGCCGCGTAGCCGGGGTTCTCGACGGCCACGCGATCGCCCGGGCGCAGGTGCGCATCGATCACGCGCTCGATCCCGTCGAGCGCGCCGCCGACGACGCACACGCGCTCGGCGCCAACGCCGTCGGCGCTCAACCGCTCGCGCGCGAGAGCCGCCAGCTCCGGCAGCGTGGCCGGCTCGCCGTAGAGGCGCAGCGGGAGGTTCGTGCCGGCGAGCGCGCGCTTGAGATCGGGCAGCAGCCGGGGGTCGGGGTTGCCCTGCGAGAGGTCACGGGCGCCCGGCGGCACGGGGAGCGGCGCGCGCTGGGAGCCGATCGGCGGACGTTCGCCGATGCGCGTGCCGCGGCGCGGCTCGCTCACCACGACTCCGCGCCGGCGCAGGTCCGCCACGGCGGCCGCTACCGTGACCGGGCTCAGCCCGACCTGAACCGCCAGGCGCCTGATCGAGGGCAGCGGCGCACCAGGGCTGAGCGTTCCCTCCGATACCGCCGCTTCAATACTCTGAACGAGCTCGGCCGCGTTCCCGCCTGCGATTCGGTACTGTATTGAGTCAGTCAACACTCTGTACTGTAACAGCACAGGAGGATCGCGTGCCGTCCGCTTCGGACCCTTCTACAGCAGCCTCCCCCCAGCCCTCCACCGACCGCGTCCGGCTCCGTCGCAAGCGCGAACGCGGCAGCTACGATCGAGCGACGATCGAGGCGATCCTCGATGAGGCGCTGATCGCTCACCTGGGCATCGCCGACGAGCACGGTCAGCCGTTCGTGATCCCCACGCTCCATGCTCGTCACGGCGACGTCGTCTACGTGCACGGGTCGACGGCCAGCCGCACGCTGCGAGCGTTGCGCGACGGCGCCCAGGCATGCCTGACGGTCTCGCTGCTCGACGGGCTCGTGCTGGCGCGCTCGGTGATGCACCACTCGGCCAACTATCGCTCGGTGATGCTGCTCGGACGTGCACGCATCGTCGAGGACGAGCGCGAGAAGCTCGCCGCGCTCGAGGCGATCGTCGAACACATCGTGCCGGGTCGCTGGGCCGAAGCACGGCACCCGAGCGAGAACGAGCTCAAGGCCACCTCGGTCCTGGCGCTCGCGATCGACGAGACCTCGGCCAAGGTCCGCACGGGGCCGCCGCTCGACGACGACGAGGACTACGAGCTGCCCGTCTGGGCAGGCGTGATCCCGATCGTCAGCGAGGCGCGAGCGCCGGTGTCCGACCCGCGCCTGCCCGCCGACGTGCCGGTTGCGCCGACGGCCGCGCGCTACGCGCGCCCCGGTGCGGCGGGCCAGCAGCGGGGCTAGGAGCGCTGGGCGCGGCTGCGCCCGCGCAGGTAGGCGCCGGCGTCCATCGCCCTCCCCCCCGGCGGCTGCACGACGAGCAGCTCCAGCGCGCCGTCGCTGCAGACGAGCAGCAGGCGCCCGTCGTGAGCGAGCAGGCCTCGCGACTCACCGGCAGGCGGCGCCAGCACAGGCGCGAGCAGCGCGGCCTCGTGCACGCCCAAGAGCCCGCCCTGCGCAAGCTCGGCGCGGGCGCCGATATGCGGGTGCAGCGCGCGCACGACGCGCTCGAGCTCGGCGGCCGGGCGGGCCGGGTCCAGCAGGCGGTCGCGCGACTCGATCTTCTCGGCATAGGTGGCGCTCGCCTCTTCCTGCTCCACGAACTCCAGCGGCTCGTCGGAGGACAGCGTGTCGAGCGCGCGCACGAGCAGATCGGCGCCGAGCTCCTGCAGCCGGGGCGCGAGCGAGCCGTAGCTGTCGCTCGGCGCGATCGGCACGCTCCCGGTGAGGCACACGGGTCCGCTGTCGAGGCCCGCCGTCAGGCGCATGATCGACACGCCCGTGCGCTCGTCGCCGGCCATGATGGCGCGCTCGACCGGAGCCGCCCCGCGCCAGCGCGGAAGCAGCGAGGGATGCACGTTCAGGAACGGGTGCGATGAGAGCAGCGGCTCCCTGATGAGCGCCCCGAACGCGCACACCACGACGGCCATCGGCTGCAGCGCGGCGATGCGTGCCACCGTCGCCTCGTCGTTGACGCGCTCGGGCTGCTCGAGTGCCAGCCCGAGGGCGCGAGCGCGCTCGGCCACGGGCGGCGAGGAGAGCCGGCGACCGCGGCCTTGTGGACGGTCGGGCCGGGTCAGGACGAGCGCCGGGCGGTGCTGCTCACCGTCGGCCAGGCGCTCGAGGATCGCTGCCGCGAAGTCCGTCGTGCCGAGGAAGACGATGCTCAAGGCGCGGGCGCCGGCCTAAGCGGCGTCGGCCGTCTCCCGCGCCTCGCGCATCGCGCGCATCGCCTCCTTGCGCGCCTCACGGGAGATTCGGTCCAGGATCAGGACGCCGTCGAGGTGATCGACCTCGTGCTGGATCACGCGCGCGGCCAGACCTTCGGCCTCGATCTCCAGGCGCTCGCCGCGAGCGTCCTGCGCGCTGACCTTGACACGCGCGGGGCGCTCGACCTCGACGTGCACCCCGGGCAGGCTCAAGCAGCCCTCTTCGGCGGTCTCGAGCTCCTCGCTTCGCCACTCGATCACCGGGTTCACCAGCGCCGTCAGCGGATCCTCGGCGTAGGCGCGGTAGACGAGCACGCGATGCAGCACGCCGAGTTGGGTGGCAGCCAGCCCGACCCCGAGCGCGTCGTGCATCAGCGCGCCCATGCGCTCGACCTCGCGCGCAAGCGTCTCGTCGAAGCGCTCGACCGGCAGCGCCTTCGTGCGCAGCACCGGGTCGCCGAGCTTGCGCACCCGCGCCAGCGCCGCGTCCCGGCGCGCGCGCGTCTCCTCGTCGAGCTCTTCCGGGGCGTCCTGCTCGCGCTCGACCTCGACATCGGCCTCCTCCGAGACGGGCGTCGGCAGCTCCAGCGAGTCCTCGCCCTCTCGGATCGCTTGGTCGGTGTCCCGCTCGGCGGTATCGCCCTGCGCGCCCATGAGGCTCAGTCTATGAGGACGCCCTGCGACTTGGCGAGCGCCACCTCTACGACTACTTCTTCAGCTTGACGATCACGGTCTTCGGGTGGGACACCGGGCTAGCGCCAAGCGAGGACCGGAACGTGAGCACGATCGCGACGGGCACGCCCTTGTGCTGTTTGAGCGCCCGTTTCAGTGCCTTGAGCGCGGATGCGCTCGGCTTCAGGGTCACACTCACGCGGCCCGGCGCGCCGACCGCCTTGCCTCCCCTGGCGAAGACGATCTTCGCCGGAAGGCATCGACCGCCGAGCTTGATCTGCCCTTCTCTGCATCTGCTGCTGGACGCGAAGGCGCCGAACTTGCCGTTCGGGAAGGTCGCCAGCCAGCTCAGCCTGCCGGGGTTGAGGATCGACGTCGTGAGCGTGATCGCTCCCGTTTTGGCGTTGATCGTGGCGCGGGCAGTCGTGAACGCGCTGCTTGGCGTGACCGTGCGCGTTGTGGTCGCGACGGGCGTCGTGGCCGCCGCCGGCACGGCGGCAACGTTGACGGTCGCGGTGGCCGGTGGGCTTGTGAAGCCATAGGAATCCGTGACGGTCAGCGTCACCGTGTATGCACCCGGCGCAGCGTACGTATGCGTCGCCGAGACGCCCGTGGCGCTGCTCCCGTCGCCCCAACTCCAGGTCGCGCCCGTGATCGAGGCGCCCGGGTAGGGATCGCTCGACGCGCCCGCGTTGAAGCCGGCGGTGCTGCCGGCCGTAACGCCGCTTGGCATCGTGATCGCCGCGGTCGGCAGCGACGGTTTGAACAGCTCGAGACCTTTCGGCGTGCCGATGCCCGAGGGACCGTCGAAGCCGGGGGCCGCGTTACAGGCGGTCGTGCCTTCGCAGTCGATCACACCGGCGCCGAGGCTATTCGGTGCCCCGCCCCATTCGCTGATGCAGGTCGCGAGCGGCTCGCCGCCGCAGAAGCCGTTGCCGCCCGCCACGACGTCGAACCGTGACGCGTCGTTCGCGTGGCCGTAGAGCGTGAGTGATGGGTAGGCGATCCCGTTGCCGCCACCGGCGAGCGCGTACAGCGAGCTGATGAACGGCGCCGACAGCGATGTGCCGCCGATCGTGACCCAGCCGACTTCGACGCGGGGGAAGCTGCACGGTTTGCCGCAGTTGTAGGTGTCGTATATGTCGAGGCCGGTGAGCGGGTCGCCAACCGCGGAGACATCCGCATCGAGGCGTTTTTCGCCACATCCGCTGGCCGCGAAGTTCGTCACGTCACGCTGCCAGAGCTGAGCCGCGAACCGTTTGCTGCAGCCGCCGCCTGTCGCGCCTTCGCGTCGTCCGTTGGCGAAGCCTTCATCGTCGCCGGGGCCGTTGCTGTTCCAGACCTTCTCATCCGCGCGCGTCCCATCGGGGTTCAGATCGAGCGACGTGCCACCGACGGCGACGACGGACGGGAGTGCCGCCGGCGCGCTCGGCATTTCGTCACCGAATTCTTCTTCGTTGATCCAATCCCACCCGTAGTAGCCGTCGTCGGCGGTCGACGCGACGATCGGCACGCCCGGGTGGTTGTATGCAGCCTGTTCGGTGGATCCCGTGCCGATCTCAGGGCCGCCATAGGAGTTCGACACCTCGGTCGCGCCGAGCGCGACCGCCGTGTTCACCGCCGCCGCGAGGTTTCCGTTGCTGCTGTTGTTCGCCTCCACCAGCAGGATCTTGCAGTTGGGGCACGCCGCATGGACGGTCTCGACGTCAAGTGCGATCTCCACCGACCACCCTTCTTTGTCGGCGGCCGGCAGCGATGAGGCGCTGCCGGTCTGCCCGACCTTCTTGAAGCAACCGTTCGCGGTCGTGCAGGCGGGGAGTCCGTAACGGGCGCTGAATTCGGCCAGGTCGTGTTCGATTGCCGGATCGTCGAACGCGTCCACGATCCCGACCGTCTGTCCGGTCCCGGTTGCCGTAGGACTGAACCTGTACGCGCTGGCGAGATCTTCGGGGGTAAGTCCGCCCGCAGGACCTTTCAACGCCGCTCCGGCGCCGGCGATGTACGGCTGGACGCCGCGGGGCCGCTTCGCACCAGGGGCCGGCGCCTCCACCGGCGTACGGATGAGCGCGAAGCACGTCGCATGTCCGGGCGGGGCCGCAGGGCAGGCTTTGTGAATCCTCGCGTAGTGCTTGGGCGCGGGGTTGCCGGCCAGCGCAGCCGGGGCGTGGAGCCAACACGCCGCGGCCGCGAGGGCAGCCGCACACAGACCAACAACCGGTCGTGACCGCCTCCCGCAGCCCACCCCGCAACCTGACCCCGATCCGATCAGCGTGTGCTTCAAGGCGCGGCGCGGCATCCGCGCTTACTTCTTCAGCTTGACGATCACAGCCTGCGAGTGCGACACCGGGCGGCCGCCGAGCGAGGACTGGAACGTGAGCACGATCGTGACGGGCACGCCCTTGTGCTGCTTGAGCGCCCGCTTCAGCGCCTTCAGGCCAGACGGACTCGGCTTCAGCGTCACGCTCACGCGCCCCGGCGCGCCGACGGTCTTGCTTCCCTTGGCGAACACGATCTTCGCCGGAAGGCATCGAGCGCCGAGCTTGAGCTGGCCTTTCTTGCATTTCGTGCTCGACGTGAACGCGCCGAACCTGCCGTTGGGGAAGGTCGCCAGCCAGCTCAGCTTGCCCGACTCGAGCGCCGAGATTGTGAACACGATCGCGCCCGTCCTGGCGTTGAGCGTTGCGGTGGCCGTGAAGTTGCTATTCGGCACCGGCGCGATCACAGCTGTCGCCAGGGCGCTGGTCGAGGTGCCCGTCGAGACTCCAGTCCCGCTCGTTGTGCCTCCGGTGCCGGTGCCTCCGGTTCCCGCGCCACTGGGGTTCGCCGTGAATTCGGCTCGGACTTCGAGGGCTTCTTCGACCGTGACCTTGCACTGGCCGGTTCCGCTGCAAGCTCCTGCCCAACCCGAGAACGACGAGCCGGCCTCAGGCGTTGCCGTCAGCGTGACTTCGGTGCCTTCGGCAAACTCCGCATTGCACGTCGTCCCGCATTCGATTCCCGTCGGTGTTGAGACGACTTGTCCTTTGCCCGTCCCTGTCTTCGCGACCGACAGCGGGAATTCCACGGTCGGCACGGAGACTTTGACCGTGTGACTGACCGAGCCGGTTTCCCCGCCGTTGTCGGTGACAGTGAGCGTCACCTGGTAGCTGCCGGCTGCGGCGTACGCGTGGGACGGGGCGACGCCGCTCCCTGCAGCGCTGCCATCGCCGAAGTCCCAGCTGTAGCTCGCGATCGTCCCGTCGGGATCGCTCGACCCGCTTGCGTCGAACGAGACCGACGATCCGGGCGTGGTCGGGTTGGGCGACGCGGTGAACGAGGCGGAGGGCGCGATGTCGTTCGCTTCGAGTGCGAAGTTGCGGGTGATCCACTGCGGGTTGTGCCCGAGTTCGAATATTTCTTCTTCTTCTTCGAATTCGAGCTCGCTCCCGATCGGGCCGTTGGCCTGGTTGGAGCCCCATACGAGGTTGGGATCTATCGGATCCACGCTCGCGCCGGCATAGTCGCCCCAGCGACAGGTGTCGGCACCGATTTCTTCGCCAAGCGGTTCGGTCGGACAGCTGAAGTCCGAGTCGACCGCGACCGACGTGCCCAGTTCGACCGGCCCGTTCATCGTCCCGAGCGGGGCCGAGCCGATGCGCGACTGCGCCATCGTCTGCACGAGCGCTTCCGAGCTCCCCGTGTTGTAGTTGATGACCGCGTCGCCGTTCAGCGTCGGCGCGATCGCCGCGTTGAAGACGAACTTGCTCGGATCGGAGATCGTGCCGCTCTGCCTCACCTGTCCTTTGGCCGGCAGCAGCTCGTACCAGCGCACGACGCTTCCAGCGCCGCCGCTGATCGTGTGTTGCGTCCACACCGCCTCTTCACCGCCGGCATTGGGATCATCCGCGGCGACGGCCTGGGTCAGGCGGGCGTCGAGCGAGTCGATTTCGTCGATGGTCCCCGGCTGGGGCACGCCCGGCGGCAGTTCGTAGGCGGCGACCGTGGGGGCCGCGATCTGTTTCAGTTCGGGCGCTCCGGCGGTGCCGGCCACCTGCCAGATCATGATGTTTTCGCCGCTGCCGAATTCCAGGCCGAAGTCGGCGGAGACGACGTAGCCGGCGCTCGCTTCGCCGGCCACCGTCGCCGGCTCCGGTGTGAACGCCTCGTGGTTGGACACGAGCGTCCGCAGCGGGGACCCTTCCGAGCCGAACGTCGTCATCGTCGGCGCGGTCGGACACGTTGTGATCGTTCCCGTCGGCTTGGGAAACGAGAGGATGTGAGAGGTGAGGAACGCTTCCGATACGGCGCTGAAGCTGTTCGTGCCGATCAGGATGTGGCTCGGGTCGAGGCCGAGCTTGGGGTAGTCCTCCAAGGCTTTGCCCGTGTTGTAGGCATAGCCGCACCAGCCGTGCCCGGTGGCGATGCTGAAGTCGGTCGGGTCACTCGTCTTCGAGAAGCCGACGTAGAGTTCGTTCGCCGCTTTCGTGCCGTCGCAGCGAATGGCCGCGTAGAACCAGCGTTCACCCTGGGGGTCGTACTTGATCTGGGGGTCGCAGACCGCTTTGCCACCGACGAATTCGGTGAGGCTGACCGCCGGTCCCGCCGGGGTGAGCGTCGAGCGCGCGTAGGCACGAACCTCACTGTTGACGAACTCCACGTAATCGGTCGGACCGATCGCGCCGGTCGTGTCGGGCGGCGTCGAGGCGCCTTCCGGCGTTTCCACCTGCTCTTCGGCGTTCAGCCCGGGCAGGTTGAGCGAGCCGGAGACCAGCGCGAGCGGCCGGCTGCGCTGGACGGCTCCCGATTGCGGCGCCGGTCGGGGTGCCAGGCGCCGGAAGCGGGAATCGGCACGCCGCTTGGCCTGTGCGTACGCAGCGCGGCTGGGCACGCGCAGCGGCACCGCTCGCGCGGTGTCTCCGCCAGAGGCCTCGCCGGGATGGAGGGCGACGCCGGCCGTCCTCGCCGAGGGCGCGACCGTGCGGTCGGCCCCCCACGCACTTGCGGTGCCGACAGACGCGGACACGAGCACCAGCAGCGAAGCAAACGAGCTACAAGCCTTGCGCGGTTTCACTCACGTCCCCTCTGTCGCTTGACCCGGCAGCCGCGAGAGCATAGCGACGGGTGCCCACGTAAACCGGCCGCGCAACCGTGGCTCGACGTACGTCCGAGGCGGGGCGGCGATCGGCGTGGCCGCCGTCGCTACTGCGGGTCCACGTCGACGCTGAAGTTGACGTCCTGGTGATCACGCGATGCGGCGACGCTCGCGACAGCGTCGCCGACTGCGCTGACGGCCGCGCCACGCGCGGCGCTCTTGACGACGAGCGACTCGCGCTCGCGCCCGCGCAGCCGAAACAGCGGCGCCGGGCCGAGCACGGTGATCGCGGCGGTCGGGTCGCGCGGGTGAGCGATCTTCCGTTCGGCCAGTGCCGCGCCGACCGCCGCCGCCGCCGCGCGCGCCGGCGCGCTCTGCTCAGCCGAGCACACGATCCTGATCAGGTGCGAGAACGGCGGATAGCCGAGCGCTCGCCGGCGCTCGAGCTCTCCCGCGAGAAAGCCCGTGCTGTCGTGACGAGAGGCGAGCGCGATCGCGCGCGCCTGCGGCGCGATCGTCTGCACGAGCACGCGACCGTCGCCGCCGCGGCCGACGCGCCCGGCGAGCTGCGCGATCAGCGAAAACGTGCGCTCCTCGGCGCGAAAGTCGGGGAAGCGCAGCGTCGCATCGGCGTCGAGCACAACTCCGAGCGCGACGTCCGGGAAATCGTGGCCCTTGGCAACCATCTGCGTGCCGATCAGCACGCCGCACTCGGCCGACTCGAATCGGCTCAGCAGCGCCGCGACGGAGCTCTCGCCGGCGGTCGACGACCGTGCCGCGACCTGCGCCGGCGACGAGCGCGTGGGCGCGCCGGCGGCCACGTCGGCGTCGAGCCTGAAGACCGGGAAGCCGCCGTCATCCAACACCGCCGCCAGCTCGTGCTGCAGGCGCTCGGTGCCGACGCCGTGGCGCGCCACCGAGATCGAACCGCATGCGCCGCAGCGCTCCGGTGAGCGCTCGCGATGACCGCAGTGGTGACAGGCCAGGAAGCCTTCGGCCCGGTGCAGCACGAGCGCGACGTCGCACTGCGGGCAGCTCCACACCGCTCCGCAGGAGCGGCACGAGAGGAAGTTCGACCAGCCGCGCCTGTTGAGCAGCACGATCGCCTTCTGGCGCGCATCGCGCACCCGTCCCAGCGCTTCTGCCGTCTCGGGGTGCAGCCCGGTCCTCGCGCCACGCATGTCGAGCACCTCGACGCGCGGCAACGGCCGGCCATCGACCCGCCCCGGCAGGAGCGAGGAACGCACCCGATGCTCGCTCTCGGCACGCGGGGTGGCGCTGCCGAGCAGCAGCACCGCGCCGCTGCGGCGCGCCCGCTCGGCGGCCACGTCGCGTGCGTCGTAGCGCGGATCCCCCTCGTGCTTGTAGGAGGAATCGTGCTCCTCGTCGACCACGATCAGGCCGAGGTCTTCGATCGGGGCGAACACAGCCGATCGCGGCCCGACGCAGATGCGCGCGTCGCCCTCGCGCAGCCGACGCCACTCCGCGTAGCGCTCGCCGGGGCGAAGCTGCGAGTGGAGCACCGCCACGGTCTCGCCGAAGCGATCGACGAAACGTGCGACCGTCTGCGGCGTCAGCGCGATCTCGGGCACGAGCACGATCACGCCGCGTCCCTGTTCGAGCGCCGTCTCGGCGGCGCGGAGGTAGATCTCGGTCTTGCCGGAGCCGGTCACGCCGTGAAGCAGCTGCTCGTGCGCGTCGCGACTCTCGAGCGCCGCGCGCAGCGAGTCGAGCGCCGCGCTCTGCTCGTCGTTGAGCACGAGCGTCCGTGGCGCTCGCGCGCCCACCGTCGGATGCTCACTGCGCCTCACCGCGCGGCGCTTGCGACCGCTGAGCCTGCGGGTGGCGCCCGGCGGCAGCAGCAGCCCGAGCGCCCGGGCCAGCGTCGAGCAGTACTCGGCCGCGATCCATTCGGCGAGCGAGACCATCTCGGCCGGCACGCCGAGCTCGAGCGCGCGCAGCGGCGAGAGCAGCCTCTCGGCAGCGATCTCGCTGGACTCGGACAGCCCGACGACGACCCCCAACACCTTCCTGCGTCCGAATGGCACGACCAGCATCGAGCCCACCCCGATGACGCCGCCGCGGAGCTCCTCGGGCAGCCGATAGTCGAACGGCCCGCGCAGCGCGCGCGCAGTCGTCATCGGCTCGACCTGGGCGATCGAAGGCATGGCTCGGACCCTAGAGCCGGTGCCGGACTACGCGCCGGCTGCGGACTTCAGCGCCGCGGCCTTGTCGGTGCGCTCCCACGTGAAGTCGTGGTCGTCGCGCCCGAAGTGCCCGTATGCGGCGGTCTTCTGGTAGATCGGGCGGTGCAGTTTGAGCTCCTCGCGGAAGGCGCCCGGGCGCAGGTCGAAGACCTCGTGGACCGCCCTTGCGATCTGCCCGCGCCCGATCTTCTCGGTGCCGAACGTCTCCACCATCACCGACACCGGATGGGCGACGCCGATCGCATACGCGACCTGCACCTCGGCGCGGTCGGCGAGGCCGGCCGCCACGATGTTCTTCGCGACCCAGCGCGCGGCGTAGGCGGCCGAGCGGTCGACCTTCGAGGGATCCTTGCCGGAGAACGCTCCGCCGCCGTGGCGCGCCATGCCGCCGTAGGTGTCGACGATGATCTTGCGCCCGGTCAGGCCGGCGTCGCCGACGGGGCCCCCGATCACGAAGCGTCCGGTCGGGTTGACGAGGAAGTTCTTGCGCAGCTTGGCTTCGTCGTACATGCCTTTCGGCAGGATCGGCTCGACCACGTGCTCCCACAGGTCCTCCGGTATCAGCGACTCCGCGCCCTCGCCGTGCTGGGTGGAGATCAGAAGCTTTTCGATCTCCTTCGGCCTGCCGTCGACGTAGCGGACGCTGACCTGGGTCTTTCCGTCCGGGCGCAGGTAGTTGAGCGTGCCCGCCTTGCGCATCGCGGCGAGCCGCTCGGCGAGTCGATGCGCGAGCGAGATCGGCAGCGGCATCAGCGCGTCGGTCTCGTTCGTGGCGTAGCCGAACATCATCCCCTGGTCACCGGCGCCGGCGATGTCGAGCTCGTCGTCATCGCTCGCGTCGGTGCGCGCCTCATACGCCTTGTCGACGCCCTGCGCGATGTCCGGCGACTGCTTGTCGATCGCGTTCAACACAGCGCAGGAGTCCGCCGAGAAGCCGAGATCGGCGTCGGTGTAGCCGATCTTGCGGACCGTCTCGCGCGCGACCTCCTGGATGTCGACGTAGGTCTCGGTCGAGATCTCGCCGGAGACGACGATCAGGCCGGTGTTCACGAGCGTCTCGCACGCGACGCGCCCGTAGGGTTCTGCGCTGAGCACGGCGTCGAGCACGCCATCTGAGATCTGGTCGGCGATCTTGTCCGGGTGTCCCTCGGTGACGGACTCGGACGTGAACAGGAATTCGTTGTCGGAGAACTGGTTCATGGCAACAGCCGCTCGCTCCAGGGTTCGTCTGTCGGACTTGACCCGGCGTGGCCGGGCGAGAGCCGGGACAGTCTAGGCGAACGCGGAGACCTTTTCGTGGCGCCCGCGCTGGCCCCGCTCGACGAAGTCGATGATCAGTGGCACTCCCTCCAGGCCGTAGCGCGCGCGCAGGCGATTCTCCAGGAAGTAGGCGTAGTCGCGCGTGACCCGCCCGCGCGAGTTCACCTGGATCGCGAAGCGCGGGGGTCGCTGGCCGATCTGAGCCATGTAGATCAGCTTCAGCCGATGCTGGCTGGATCCACGGCGGGTGCCCACGGGCGGTTGGCGCGCCTGCACGGCCTCGGCCAGGAAGCGGTTGAGCTCCGGCGTCGGGATCCGCCCGGCCATGCGGTCGCCCAGCACGATCGCCTCGGTCAACAGGCGCGCCACGTGGCGTCCGGTCTTTCCGCTCGCCGTGAGCACGCGCGGGCGCAGGCGCAGCTTCTCGGCCACACGCGCGCGCTCGTGCTCGAGGCTCTGCTCAGCGGGCCGCTCGGCATCTTTGATGAGATCCCACTTGTTGAGCACAATCGCGGTGGCGCAGCCTGCCTTCATCGCCAGCTCGGCGACGCGGAGGTCCTGCGCGGTGACGCCGTCAGTCGCATCGCAGACGACCAGCGCAACGTCCGCGCGCTCGGCGGCCCGCTGCGAGCGAAGCGTCGTGTAGTACTCGACCGAGTCCGACACCTTCGACTGCCGCCGCATCCCGGCCGTGTCCACGAGCGTGAGCCGCCGCTCGCCGACGATCAGCGGCATGTCGATCGCGTCGCGCGTGGTGCCGGCCTGCTCGGAGACGATCACGCGCTGCTCGCCGAGGAAGCTGTTGACCAAGGAGGACTTGCCCACGTTCGGGCGGCCGATCACGGCCAGGCGGATCGTCTCGTCCTCGGGCTCGTGCTCGCCCGCGGGAAGCAGTTCGACGATCCGGTCCAGGAGATCCCCCGAGCCGAGACCCTGAGCGGCAGAGACGGCGATCGGCTCGCCGAGACCGAGGCGATGGAACTCGGCCGCCAGCGGCAGCTCGGCGACCGAATCGCACTTGTTCGCCGCGACCAGCGTGGGCAGCGGCGAGCGCCGCAGCAGGTCGGCCAGCTCCTCGTCCCCGGGACGCACCCCCGCGCGAGCGTCGACGACTAGCACCGCCACATCGGCGTCGGCCAGCCCGGCCCGGGCCTGGTCGCGGATCGAGCCGGCCAGCGGGTCCTCGTCACGGAAGTCGACGCCGCCCGTGTCGATCAGCTTGAACTGGCGCCCGTTCCACTCGCAATCGATCTCGTTGCGGTCGCGCGTGATACCCGGGCGCTCGTGCACGACCGCCTCGCGCCCGCCCGAGAGCCTGTTGATGAGCGAGGACTTGCCAACGTTTGGATAACCGACGATCGCGACCTTCATGCGGCCAGTATGACCGCGCGTGCGATCGCCGCCGGCTAGGAGGCGCCGCCCGCCGCGCGCGCGAGCGCGGCCACGCGGGCCACCACCTGCTCCATGCTCATCCCGGTCGTGTCGAGGACGAGCGCGCCCGGGGCCGGCATCAGCGGGCTGTGGCTGCGCGTCGAGTCGCGCTCATCGCGCAGCGACTGCTCGGCCAGCACCTGTGCCGGCTCGGCGCCGAGCTCGGCCGCGCGGCGACGCGCTCGCTCCTCGGCGGCGGCGGTGAGAAAGATCTTCAGCTCGGCCGTGGGCGCGACGACGGTGCCGATGTCCCGGCCCTCGGCGACCCAGTCGCCCGCACCGATCAGGGCGCGCTGCTTGGCCACGAGCTCGGCGCGCACGCCGGGATCGGCCGCGACCCGCGAGGCGGCCTCCGAAACGTCTGCCGCGCGGATCCGCTCGCTCACGTCGTGGCCGTCGATCAGCACCCGGGGAGACCCATCCTCGTCGCGGAGCTCGATCCGCGCCGCACGGGCGAGCTCGGCCGCGGGGGGCTCGGGCTGCCGCAGCGAGAGCAGCGCCACGCAGCGGTACATCGCGCCGCTGTCGAGGTAGGTGAAGCCGAGCTCGCGCGCCACGGCGCGAGCGACGGTCGACTTGCCGGCGCCGGCCGGCCCATCGATCGCTACGAGCAAAGCGCCGTCAGGTCGTCGACGAAGCTCGGATAGGACACGGCGGCCGCCTCGATCCCGAGGACCTCGACGCCCTCCTGCGAGGCCAGACCAGCGATCGCGCCCATCATCGCCATGCGGTGGTCGCCGCGCGCGTCGATCGTGCCGCCGCGCAGACCGCCACCGCCGCGTACGGCGAAGCCGTCGTCGGTCGCCTCGATCTCGGCGCCGAGCCCCCGCAGCCCGTCGACAACGCCCGCGATCCGGTCGGACTCCTTCAGGCGAAGCTCCTGCGCGCCCCGCACGATCGTCTCGCCCTCGGCGAAGCAGCCGAGCAGCGCCACGAGCGGCAGCTCGTCGATCGCCAGCGGCACCTCTTCGGGCTCGACGACCGTCCCCTCGAGCGCCCCGTGCGCCACGTCGAGGTCGCTGACCGGCTCCTCACCGATCAGCTCGCCCGTCTCGTCCTCGAGATCCCCCAGCACGATCCCGCGCATGCGACGGACGATTCGCAGAAATCCCGTGCGCGTCCAATTCACGCCGACGTCGCCGATCAACAGGCGCGAGTGCGGCACGAGCACGCCGGCCGCGACGAGAAAGGCGGCCGAGCTCGGATCGCCCGGCACGCGCACGCTCTCGAGCTGCAGCTCGTCCGCGTTGACGACGGTCACATGGCGCCCGTTGCGATGAATGCCCACGCCCGCGCGCAGCAGCATCCGCTCGGTGTGGTCGCGGCTGCGCGCCGGCTCAGAGACGGTGGTCGCGCCATCGGCGGCGAGCGCTGCGAGCAGGACGCACGACTTGACCTGCGCGCTGGCGACGCTCATGTCGTAGGCGATCGCGCGCAGGTGGGTGCCGTGCACGGACAGCGGCGGGAAGCGCCCGCCGCTGGCGCTCAACTCGGCGCCCATCAGGCGCAGCGGCTCAGCCACGCGGTCGACCGGGCGCCGGCGGATCGACTCGTCGCCGTCGAGCGTGAACGAGCGGCCCTCCTGGGCGGCAAGCCACCCGGGCAGCAGGCGCAGCAGCGTGCCCGCGTTGCCGACGTCGATCGGGCCGTCCGGCTCGCGCGCCTCGCGCAGGCCGGTGCCGCGCACGACCACGTCCTGCTCGCGCAGCTCGACGAGCGCGCCGAGCGCGCGCACCGCCTCGAGCGTCGAGTCGGTGTCGGCGGCGTGGAGGTAGCGCTCGATCCGCACGGGCTCCGAGGCCATCGCGCCGAGCAGCGCTGCCCGGTGCGAGATCGACTTGTCCGGCGGCGCCTGCAGCTCCCCGCTGAGGCCGCGCGTTGGCTCGAAGCGCATCTTCACGCGCGCGCCACCGGAAAGCCCAGTTCCGCGATCAGCTCCTCGGCGCGCGCGGCCTCCCGCTCGCCCCCGATCCAGAGCGCGACGACGCCCCGGCTGTTGTCCTCGGAGGGCGAGAGCGCCATGTCGAGGATGTTCACGCCGGCCCCTCCGAGCGCCAGCGCGATCTCCGCGATCACCCCTGGGCGGTTGGGGACCGATGCACGCAGCTCGCTCGCGCCCGCGTCACCGGCGCCCGCGCCCAGCAGCCCGCCGCGCTCGCCGCGCGCCGACTCGTTCCAGCTCGCGATCGCAGCGGCGTCGCCGGCGGCGAGCTTGGCGCGCACGTCGGCCATGCGCGCCGCGAACTCGTCGATCGCGGCGATCAGGGCGTCGCGATTGGAGATGAAGATGTCCGTCCAGATTGCGCTGTTGGCGCCGGCCACGCGGGTCGCGTCGCGGAAGCTCGGGCCGACCGCGGGCAGACGGCCCGGCGCAGCCTCGCCGAGCGTGCTCGATGCCTGCGCGACGAGCAGGTTGGCGAGCACGTGTGGCAGATGCGAGACCGCCGCGAGCAGCCGGTCGTGCGTGTCCGCGTCGATCGCCGTCGGGCGCGCCCCGATCGCGGTAAGCAGCCTGTGCAGGCGCTCATACAGGACACCTTCGGTGCTCCCCATCGCGGGCGTCAGGTACCACACGGCCCCCTCGAACAGGTCCTCGCGCGCGTGCTCCACGCCCGCCGTCTCGGCGCCCGCCAGCGGATGGCCGCCGATCAGTCGCCGGTCGGCGCCGACATCGGCGAGCACGCGCTTGGTCGAGCCGACATCGGTCACGACCGCGTCCGGCGGAGCGTCGGCGAGCGCCAGGCGCACCGTCTCGGCGAGCGCCCGCACGGGCGTGGTCACGAACACGACGTCGGCCTCGCGCACGGCGCCGGCGACGTCGTCGGCGACGCTGTCGAGCGCGCCCAGCTCGCGTGCCCGTGCGCGCACGCGCTCGTCGGGGTCGAAGCCGCACACGTGCGCGCCGGCGCGAGCGCGGGTGGCCAGGCCGATGGAGCCGCCGATCAGCCCGACCCCCAGGACCGCGACGTTCAAGGAGCGGGTACCGGGCTCATCAGACGGCGCTTGGCGCCCTGACCGCGAGCTGCGCCGCCTGCTCGACGACCGCGGCGAATCTCGCGAAGTCCTCGGCGCGCAGTGCCTGCGGGCCGTCGCAGATCGCGGCCTCCGGCTGCGGGTGCACCTCGACGATGATGCCGTCCGCGCCGACCGCCGCCGCCGCCAGCGAGAGCGGCGTGACCAGGTCGCGCCGCCCAGCAGCGTGGCTCGGGTCGACGATCACGGGAAGGTGGGAGAGCTCCTTCAGCACCGGCACGGCCATCAGATCCAGCGTGAAGCGGTACGCGGTCTCGAACGTGCGGATGCCGCGCTCGCACAGCATCACGTTGGGGTTGCCTTCCTTGAGGATGTACTCGGCCGCCATCAGCAGCTCGTCGAGCGTCGAGGACAGCCCGCGCTTGAGCAGCACCGGGCGCCCGGAGCGGCCGACCTCGGTGAGCAACGGGTAGTTCTGCATGTTGCGCGCCCCGATCTGGACCACGTCGGCGACCTCGAGCACGTCCTCGATGTCGCGCATGTCCATCAGCTCGGTGACGACCGGGAGCCCCGTCTCCGACTTCGCCTCTGCGAGCAGGCGCAGGCCCTCCTGTCCTAGGCCCTGGAACGCGTATGGAGACGTGCGCGGCTTGTATGCACCGCTCCGCAGGAACGAGGCGCCGGCGTCGCTGACGACGCGCGCCGTCTCGAGCATCTGCTCGCGCGACTCGACCGTGCACGGACCGGCCATCAGCGCGAAGTGCCCGCCGCCGACCTTGCGGCCCTCGATCTCGAGCACCGTTCGCTCGCCGTGCGTGATCTGCGACGAGGCCAGCTTGTAGGGCTTGAGGATCGGCACCACGCGGTCGACGCCGGGCTCGCCCTCGAGCCCGAGGCTCTCGATGCCGGCGTCCTGCTCGACGTCCCCGATCGCGCCGATCACCGTCACCCGCGCGCCCTGGATCGGATGCGCCAGGGCCCCCGCCCGCTCGATTCTCTCGACGACTGCGTCGATCTCCCCTTCGGTTGCGGTCTCCTTCATCACAATCATCATCGTTTCATCCTTTCAAGCGCCGAATCTTAGGTGGTCGCCCCTGGCGCCGCCAGGGCTCTGGAGTCGTGAGCGCCGCGCCGCCGGACGGTCGCGGGGAGGGCATTTCTGCCCCGGAAAGAGGCGCTCGATCCCGCTACCGGGAGCCGGTGCGACCCGCAGGCCCGCTCACGTCCGGGCCCAGGCCGAAGCGCCTAGCTAAATCGCCAGGCGCGGGTGGGATACGACCACGGGGCGCTCGTCGCCGAGACGGCGCGAGCGCTGGTGCTGCCGGGGCTCTCCGAGCGAAGCGTCTGCATGGTCGATCTCGACCGTTGTAGCACCTTCACAGAACCTCGGCAAGCGCTTGCAGGAAGCGTTCGTTCTCGGCCGGCGTGCCGTAGGTGACGCGGAGCGCCCCCTCTCCGCCCAGCGCGGTGCCGGCGCGCACCAGCACGCCGCGCTCGCGAAGTCCCTCGAGCACCTGCTGCTCCTCGCGCTCCTCGCCGACTCCAAACCAGCAGAAGTTCGCCTGCGACGCCGCCGGCTCCAGCCCGAGCGCGCGCAGTCGCTCCTGCACCGAGGTGCGCTCGGCGACGGTGCGCGCCACGCGATCGATCACCGCGTCCTGGTGAGCGAGCGCCTCGACGGCCGCCGCCTGAGCGAGCGCGTTGCAGAAGAACGGCTGGCGCACCTGGTCGAGCGCGCGCGGCAGTGCCTCTGAGCCGCACAGCGCAAAGCCCACGCGCAGGCCGCACAGGCCGTGAACCTTCGAGAACGTCCGCAGCAGCATCAGGTTCGGATGCCGGCCGAGCAGGTCGATCGACGCGTCCGGGTCATCGAGCAGGTTGAACTCGCAGTAGGCCTCGTCCACGATCGCGCACACGTGCGGTGGAACCTCATCGAGGAAGGCCGCGATCTGCGAGAGCCGGACCGCCGTGCTGGTCGGGTTGTTGGGGTTACACACGATCACCATGCGCGTGGCGACGGTGATCTCGCCCAGCATCGCCGAGAGGTCGTGACGCTCGTCCCGGTCGAGCGCAACCGTCACGGCGCGCGCGCCGGAGGCGGCGCTGAGGTGCGGGTAGACCGAGAAGGAGGGCCACGCGTAGACGAGCTCGGCACCCGGCTCGAGTAGCGCCTCGCCGGCGGCCAGCAGGATGTCGCACGAGCCGTTGCCGATCGCGATGCGCGACTCGGGCACGCCGTAGCGCTCGCTCAGCCGGCGGCGCAGCAGCGAGTTGGAGGGGTCTGGGTAGCGGTTGAGCGAGGCGAGCGCGCGCTCGATCGCCTCGCGAACTTCGGCCAGCGGCGGGTATGGCGACTCGTTGCTGGCCAGGCGCACGAGCTCGAGCCCCTCGCCGTAGCCGCCCGCGGCCGGGTAGGCGGGAAGCCTCGCGATGCGCTCTGAGAACTCGAGTGCCACTCGCCTATTGTGCCGCGGCGAGGTCCTCGCGCAGGGAGCTGGCCTCGCGGAGGTAGACGTGCTGGGAGACGTGCTCCTCGCCGGCGTAGTAGTGGATCAGGACGCGGATCACGCGCGGCAGCGAGCCGGCCACCGCGATCTCTCGCGCGCACAGCAGCGGCACCGCCTGAAAGCCGATCGCCCGCGCGGCCGCCGCCGGGAAGGCCGCGTCGAGGTCGTTGGTCGCCGTGAAGATGCAGCTGACCACGTCCTCCGGGCCGAGCCCGTTGCGCTCCATCAACGCCAGCATCAGCTCGCTCGTCGCGTCGAGGATCGCCTCGCTCTCGTTGCGCTCGACGCTGGTCGCGCCGCGTAAGGCAAACAGTCTCATCGCGCGCCGATTCTGTCAGAGCGCGCGCAGCAGACCGAGCTCGGACTCCTCCAGGCGCCTGTACTCGCCGGGGCCAAGGGCGCCGAGCTGCAGTGGGCCGAAGCTCACCCGGCGCAGCTCGAGCACCGGGCGGCCGATGGCGGCGCACATGCGCCGCACCTGGCGGTTTCGACCCTCGTGGATCGTCAGCTCGAGCGCGTGCGCGGCCACACGGCGCGCCTGCGCGGGAGCGGTGCGGCCGTCCTCGAGCTCGACTCCCTGGCGCAGCCTCGTGAGCGCCGCCTCGTCGATCGACCTGCCGCCGAGCTCGGCGCGGTAGGTCTTCGGCACCTCGAAGCTCGGGTGCGTGAGCCGGTTTGCGAGCTCCCCGTCGTTGGTGAGCAGGATCAGGCCGCTGCTGTCGACGTCCAGGCGCCCGACAGGGTAGAGACGCAGATCGCTCGCTGGCACCAGCTCGACCACGGTCGGGCGGCCATGGGTGTCGCGTGCCGTGGAGACGACGCCGACGGGCTTGTGCACGGCATAGGTGGCTCGCCGCTGCTGTCCGCGCACGGGCGTGCCGTCGAGCAGGATGCGGCTGCTTGCGTCGACGTCCCGCGCTGGATCGGTCACCGTCTCGCCGTCCACCTGGACTCGCCCCTGCGCGATCAGCGCCTCGGCCGCCCGGCGCGAGGCCACGCCGGCGTGAGCGAGCTGCTTGGCCAGACGCATCAGCCGCTGAGCCCGCCGGCGCTCGACGCGCGCGGTGCACCGTGGGGCGGACTCTGAGATGGGGGTCCCGGGAAGCGACTCATCTGCTGCAACCATTACCAGCCATGGACCTGGCCCTGCTGGAGAAGACGCTCGCCGAGCGCGAGGAGCCGCGCTTTCGCGCGCGCCAGGTGTGGGCATGGGCGGCGCGCGGTGCGCACGGCTTCGAGGAGATGACCGATCTCCCCGCCGGCCTGCGCGACGCGCTGGCGCGTGAGCTGCCGTTCTCGAGCCTCGAGCTGCGCGAGCAGGCGCGGGCGAGCGACGGCACGATCAAGGCGCTGTTCGCCACCGCCGACGGTCGCGCGCTCGAGGCGGTGCTGATGAGCTACCGCGACGGGCGGCGCTCGATCTGCCTGTCCTCGCAATCCGGATGCCCGCTCACCTGCACCTTCTGCGCCACCGGGCAGATGAAGTTCGCCCGCAACCTGACGGCATCGGAGATCATCGACCAGGCGCTTCACTTCCACCGCATGCAGGACGGCGCGCAGCGCCTGAGCAACTGCGTCTTCATGGGCATGGGCGAGCCGATGCTCAACCTCGAGAACGTGCTGGCCGCCTGCGAGCGGCTGCCGGACCTCGGCATCGGCCATCGGCACACGGCCATCTCGACGGTCGGCTGGATCCCGGGCATCGAAGCGCTGGCAGAGCAGGACATGCCCCTGCGCCTCGCCCTCTCGCTGCACGCCGCCGACGAAGCGCTGCGCTCGGAGCTGATGCCGGTCAACGAGCGCTACCCGCTCACCGAGGTGATCGAGGCCTGCCGCGACTTCTACGCGCGCAAGCGCCGTCGCGTGTTCGTCGAGTACGTGATGCTGCGCGGCGTCAACGACCGCTACGAGCAGGCGCTCGCGCTCGCGCGGCTGCTCAGCGGCGCGCGCCCGGCGGGCACGCGCGCGCCCGCGGCCGACGGCTCGATCTTCAAGGTCAACCTGATCCCCTACAACCCGACGGGGTCCCCCTATGAGGGATCGACGCGCGCCTCGATCGCCGCCTTCCGCCAGGCGCTGCTCTCGAGCGGGGTTCCCGCCACGATCCGCCTCACCCGCGGCCAGGACATCGACGCCGCCTGCGGCCAGCTGGCGGCGCGCAGCGCCCACTAGCGAGCCGGCGCTGGCGGACGCCGCGAGCATGGGACGGGTGATCGGCCGCACACACGCGGCTGGCGCGTCGTGGTAATTTCGCAGTGCTTGTGAGAAGCGGCACGAGGAGTGCCGGTGCTGGGCGGCCGGGGGCCGGCCTTAGCTGGGTCGGCGTGGAGCGCTCGCATTCCGTGTCGCGTTGTCAAACGAACACGCGCGTGGAGGCGATGCACATGAGCACGGCAGGTATCGACGAGGCGAAGCTCGAAGCGTTCATGGGCCAGGCGGTGACCGACATGGGCGCGATCATCAGCGCTCCGCTGATGGTCATAGGAGAGAAGCTCGGCCTGTACAAGGCGATGGCCGGGGCCGGGCCGCTCAGCTCGCAGGAGGTCGCCGACCGGGCGGGCGTGGCCGAGCGCAGCGTCAGGGAGTGGCTGCGCAACCAGGCGGCCGGCGGCTACGTCGCGTACGACCCGGATAGCGACCGCTACACGCTCTCCGACGAGCAGGCGCTGGCGCTGGCCGACGAAGACAGCCCGTTCTACATCCTCGGTGTGTACGACTCGATCGCGTCGCTCTACGCAGACGAGGACCGCATCCTCGAGGCGTTCCGCAGCGGCGACGGGATGGGCTGGCACGAGCACGACCACCGGCTCTTCCGCGGCACCGAGCGGTTCTTCCGCCCGGGCTACAAGGCGAACCTCGTCGCCGAGTGGATCCCGGCGCTCGACGGCGTCCAGGAGAAGCTGCAGCGCGGCGCCAAGGTCGCGGACATCGGCTGCGGGCACGGCGCCTCGACGATCATCATGGCCGAAGCGTTCCCGAACAGCGAGTTCTTCGGGTTCGACTACCACGACGCCTCGATCGAGCGTGCGCGCGAAGCGGCCGAGCAGGCCGGCGTCGCCGACCGCATCACGTTCGACGTCGCGTCGGCCAAGGACTACCCCGGCAGCGGCTACGACCTCGTGTGCGTGTTCGACTGCCTGCACGACATGGGCGACCCGGTCGGTGCCTCCAAGCACATCCGCGAGACGGTCGCCGACGATGGCACCTGGATGATCGTCGAGCCGTTCGCGGGCGACACGGTGCAGGACAACCTCAACCCGGTCGGGCGCGTCTTCTACGGCGCCTCGACCGTGATCTGCACGCCGGCGTCGCTCGCGCAGGAGGTCGGCCTCGCGCTCGGCGCCCAGGCGGGCGAGGCTCGACTGAGCGAGGTCATCAAAGAAGGCGGCTTCGGCAGCGTGCGCCGCGCCACCGAGACCCCCTTCAACCTGATCCTCGAGGCGAAGCCGTAAACGGGGCCGCCCAGAGGCTCAAAAGCGGATGGGCAGAGAGAGGCGCGTAGGCCAAGCGGATCAAGGACGCAGGGAGCGTGGTGTGCTGGCCGAAACGGGGATGCGAGCGGAGCGAGTGTCTACCGGCTTCGGCAGCACACGTGCTGGCCGATCGTGGATCGCATTGGGTCCAGGATCGGTGAGGACGCAGAGCCGCGCCGGCATACGCGCCTCTCAGCTTGCCCGCGCCTCGCCGGCGCGCAGGAGCCGCTCGCGCAGCTCGGCCTGCTCCTCGGGCGTCGGGTCCCAGCGCGCGACCTCAGGCAGCTCCTCCAGCGAGCGCAGGCCGAAGAGCTTGAGGAACTGGGTCGTCGTGCGATAGACGACGGCGCCGAACTGCGAGTGGCCCGCCTCCTCGATCATGCCGCGGTCGAGCAGCGTAGCGACGGCCGAGTCGGCGCTGACACCGCGTATGCGGGCGATCTCCGGACGCGAGACGGGCTGCAGGTAGGCCACGATCGCGAGCGTCTCCGCCTGCGCGGGGGTCAGCGTCGAGACGCGCGGGCGGCTGAACAGCCGGCGCGCGGCGTCCTCGGAGGACGGATCGCTGGCGAACGTCCAGCCCCCGCCGAGCTCGCGCAGCGCGATCCCGGAACGTCCCGGTGAGTGGCGCTCGGAGAGCAGCGCCAGAGCAGCGCCGACAGCCTCCTCTCCGGCCTCGGTCGCGTCGGCCAGCTCGGCCGTGCTGAGCGGATCGCTCGAGAGGAACAGGAGCGCCTCGATCGTGCGTGCAAGCTCAGGTGGCTGCGCGGGCGGCTCGTTCATGCGCTCACCCGGCCATACCGGCGACCGATCCGCCGGCCACGGCCGCCGGGTCGGCGGCGGCGGACGACGACGGCGCGTGCACGGCGATCTCGCCGAAGCTCTCCTGCTGATCCCAGTCGACCTCGCCGCGCTTGTACATCTCGAGCAACGCGAACAGCGTGACTGCGACGGTCATGCGATCGGCGCCGCGCACGGCCTCCTCGAAGCTGAAGGCACCGCGGCGCAACAGCCCCCGCAGCAGGGCCAGGCGCTCGGACACGGCCACGCGCGGCACCGTGACGTGACGGAGGGTGATCTCCGGTGGCATCGTCAGCAGGCGACCGATCGCCTCGCCCAGGATCTCCGGGTCCTGCGAGCCTGCGGCCGGCTCGAGCACCGTGCTGCGCAGGTGCGCGGGCAGCGGCGCCTCGCGGAAGCGCACGCCGCGCTGAGCCGAGAGCAGCTCGCCCAGGTGGGCCGCCGCCGAACGGTAGCGCCGCGCGTCGAGCATGCGCGCGAGCAGCTCCTCGGCCGCCTGCTCGGGCTCGATGTCGAGCTCCTCTTCCTCCTCGCCCAGGAGCATCAGGCGCGACTTGAGCTCCAGCAGCGCCGCGACCAGCACGATGAACTCTGTCGCCGTCTCGAGGTCGAGCTCGCCGCGCGCCTCGAGGTGGTCGAGATAGGCCAGTACGACCTCGGCCAGCTGCAGCTCGAGCAGGTCGACCTCTTCACGCAGCACCAGCGTCAGCAGCAGGTCGAACGGACCCGTGAAGACCTCGAGGTCGAGCTCCAGCCCAGTGATGCTCATGGGCAGTGCACCGTCCGCTCGGCCGCTGCGATGGGGACGGCGGGCCTCCCGCCCACCGGGGTCGCACCTGCGCTGCTCATGTGCTCAAGTTACTGTCCGCGCCCGACGGGGGGCGCCGACGCCCATCCTCTCGCGCACGTCGGCCAGCGTCTCGGCGGCCATCTCCCGCGCCTGGGCTGCGCCCTCGGCAAGGATCGACTCGAGCGCCGGCTCGTCGGGGCGCAGCCGCTCGTAGCGCTCGCGCACGGGCGTCAGATACTCGACCACGGCCGCCGCCACGGCGGTCTTGAACTCGCCGTAGCGCGCGTCGGCGAACTCGCGTTCGATCGTCGCCGGGTCGACCGCACGGACTGCGGCGAGGATTTCGATGAGGTTGGTGATCCCGGGCTTCTCCGGCGCGCGACGCACGTCCGAGCCCGAGTCCGTCACGGCGCTCTTGAGCTTCTTCTCGATCGCCTTCGGCTCGTCGAGCACGTACACCCTGCCCTGCTCCGAGCCGCTCGTGGTCGACATCTTGCGCGTCGGGTCCTGCAGGTCCATGATCCGCGCCCCCACCTCCGGGATGCGGTGCTCCGGCACGACGAGCACCTCCTCGTCCGCACCGAAGCGCGAGTTGAACCGGCGCGCCACGTCGCGCATCAGCTCGAGATGCTCGCGCTGATCCTCGCCGACCGGCACCTCGTGCGCCCGATAGGCCAGCACATCGGCGGCCTGCAGCACCGGATACATCAAAAGGCCCGAGGAGACGAGCTCGCGCTGGGCCACGGACTTGTCTCGGAACTGGTGCATCCGCTGCAGCCGCCCGAGCTCGGTGACGCTCGAGAGCAGCCACATCAGTTCGGTGTGCTGCGGTACGTCGCCCTGACGGAAGAGCATGCAACGGGCCGGGTCGAGGCCCGCTGCGAGCAGGATCGCCGTCGTGTCGTAAACCAGCTCGCGCAGCTCGGCAGGCTCGTAGGCGACCGTGATCGCGTGCATGTCGACGATGCAGTAGAGCGCCTCGCCCCGATCCTGCCCCGAGACGTACTGGGCGATCGCGCCGATGTAGTTGCCGAGGTGCTTTCGCCCCGTCGGCTGGATTCCCGAGAAGATCCTCATCGGATCGAGGCCCCGCCGGGGACCGGCGCCGCGAGTGGGCGCCGGCGCTGCGCCGCATCGGCCAGCCAGGGCGGGTCCCAACCGCGCTCGTCCGATTTGACCGTGACCCCGGGCGGGACGATCTCGTCGATCGCGTCCAGCACGTCGGCCTGGAGCGTGCGCTCCAGCGCCGGCAGCTGGCTCTCGAGCTGCTCCGGCGTGCGCGGCCCGATGATCGCCGCTGTCACCGCCGGGTGGCTCGTCACGAATGCCAGCGCCAGCTCGATCAGCGTCATCCCCGCCTGCTCGGCGAGCTCGCTGAGCGCGTTCACGGCCTCGAGCTTGGCCTGGTTGGCGGCAAGCGACATGTCAAAGCGCGACGACTGCGCACCCGCTCGCCGGCTCGAGCTCGGCGACTCGCCGCCCCTGCCGAACCTGCCCGACAGCCACCCACCGGCAAGCGGGCTCCACGGGATCACGCCGAGGCGGTAGCGCTGGCAGACCGGCAGCACCTCGGCCTCGACCGCCCGGTGCAGCAGCGAGTAGGGCGGTTGCTCGCAGACGAAGCGCTCGCGCCCGCGGCGCTCGGCGACCCACTGCGCCTCGACGATCTGCGACGGCTGGAAGGTCGAGCTGCCGATGTAGCGGACCTTGCCCGCGCGCGCCAGGTCGGTGAGCGCCCCGAGCGTCTCGTCGATGTCCGTGTCCGGCTCGGGGCGGTGGATCTGGTAGAGGTCGATCCAGTCCGTTTTCAGGCGCCGCAGGCTGCTCTCGACCTCCTGCACGATCCAGCGGCGGGTGTTCCCGAACTGGTTGGGGTCCTCGTCGTGCATCCTGCCGTGCACCTTCGTGGCCAGCACGACCCCGTCGCGGCGTCCTCCGGCGAGCGCCTTGCCGACGATCTCCTCGGACTCGCCGCGCGAGTAGACGTCGGCCGTGTCGATGAAGTTGACGCCGGCGTCCAGCGCACCGTGGATGATCCGGATCGACTGATCGTGGTCGGTGTTGCCCCACGCGCCGAACATCATCGCGCCGAGGCAGAGCGGACTCACCCGGACGCCGGTGCTGCCGAGCTCGCGATGCTCGATCGCCATCTCCGCGCGAGCCTAGTCGAGCGCCTGGCGGATCACGGGCGACTTGGCCGCGGCGACCTCGTCGAGCCTGCGCACAGGGGTCGTGTACGGCGCGCCCAGGGCGATCTCCGGGTCCTCGCCCGCCTCCGCGAGGATCCGCGCGATCGCGTCGGCGAAGGCGTCCAGCGTCTCCCTCGTCTCGGTCTCCGTCGGCTCGACCATCAGCGCCTCCTCGACGAGCAGCGGGAAGTACACCGTGGGTGGGTGAAAGCCGTAGTCGAGCAGCCGCTTGGCGAGGTCGAGCGTCTTGATCTTCAGCTGCCGCTTCATCGGCCCGCCGGAGAGCACGAACTCGTGCATGCACAGCTCGCCGTAGGCGAGCGGGAGCTGCTCGGCGATCCCCCGCTCGCGCAGCCGCGCCAGCAGGTAGTTCGCGTTCAGCACCGCCGCTTCGGAGGCGTCCTTGAGCCCGTCGGCGCCGAGCGAGCAGATGTAGGCGTAGGCGCGCACGAAGCAGCCGTAATTCCCGTGGAAGCCGCGCAGGCGCCCGATCGACTTGGACCCTGCGCCGCCGGGACCCGCGCCCGTGTGGTCGAGCCTGAACGAACCGCGCGCGCCCTCGGCCGCCGCGCCGCCCGAGGCGCGCTCACCGTCGCGCACGACGAGCGGGAGCGGCAGGTATGGGGCGATCCGCGCCGACACGGCGATCGGCCCGGAGCCGGGCCCGCCCCCGCCGTGCGGCTGGGTGAAGGACTTGTGCAGGTTGAAGTGCACGATGTCGAAGCCCATGTCGCCGGGACGCGAGAGGCCCATCACCGCGTTGAGGTTGGCGCCGTCGTAGTACAGCGTCGCGCCGACGCCGTGCACGATCCGGGCGATCTGCTCGATGTTCGGATCGAACAGTCCGAGCGTGTTCGGGTTGGTCAGCATCAGGCAGGCGACGTCGGCGTCGGCCTTGGCGCGCAGGTCGTCGAGGTCGACGCCCCCGTTGGCGTTGGTGGCGACCTTCACCACCTCGAACCCGGCCATCGTCACCGTCGCCGGGTTCGTGCCGTGGGCCGTGTCGGGTGTCAGCACCTTGTGGCGCGCCTCGCCGCGGTCCTCGTGGTAGGCGCGCGTCAGCAGCACGCCGGCGAGCTCGCCGTGCGATCCGGCCGACGGCTGCAGCGAGACGTGCGGCAGGCCGGAGATCTCGGCCAGCGCGCCCTGCAGGTTGAACATCAGCTCGAGCGCGCCCTGCGCCCGCTCGTCGTCCTGCAGGGGGTGCAGGCGCGCGTGACCCGGCAGCGCGGCGACGCGCTCGTGCAGGCGCGGGTTGTGCTTCATCGTGCACGAGCCGAGCGGGTAGAAGCCCGAGTCGAGGTCGAAGTTGCGCTTGGAGATGCCGACGTAGTGGCGCACGAGCTCGGGCTCTGAGACCTCGGGCAGGCGCGCCGGCTCGTCGCGGCGCAGGCGCGCCGGCAGCGCCTGCTCGGGCTCCGGCGCGGGCACGTCCAGAGGCGGGCACACGAACGCGCGCCGGCCGGGCGCGCCCTTCTGGAAGATCGTGACCGCGCGCTCGCGCTGCAGCGGCGTCTCGCCGGGGCCGCCGACGGCGAGCTCCAGCCCGTGATGGGGGTGGTGGCCGTCGATGCCCGGGTCCGGGGCACCGCCGCCGGAGGCGGTGGTCAGGTGGTTCTCGTCGAGTGGCCTCACACGCCCACCGGCCTTCCCTGCTGCTGGCGGCCGGCGTCCGGCGCGCCGGCGATCGGCTCGCGCTCGCCACCCGTGCCGCGCTCGGCCTCCACGGCAGCGCCGAGCACGTCGGCGAGCCGGTCGATGTCCTCGCGCGTGCGGCGCTCCGTGATCGCGACCAGCAGCACGCCCTCGTCCTCTGCCCGGCCGCTCAGGGCCCTCACGTCGACGCCCGGGTTCACCCCCCGGGCGATGCAGCGCCGGCGCACCGGCTCGACGGCGGCGTCGAGGCGCAGCGCGAACTCGCGCACGACCGGCTGCTCGTGCAGCGCGCTCACGCCGTCGAGCGCGGACAGCTTCTCACGCGCGTAGTGGGTGCGCGCGAGCAGCAGCTCCCCCAGCTCGACCAAGCCGCTGCGGCCGAGCCACGACAGGTAGACGACGCCGGCGAGTGCGTTCAGCGCCTGCGCCGTGCAGATGTTGGAGGTGGCCTTCTCGCGGCGGATGTGCTGCTCGCGCGTCTGCAGCGTGAGCACGAAGCCGCGACGCCCGTCGACGTCGACCGTCTCGCCGGCGATCCGTCCGGGCATCCGCCGCAGATACTCCTCGCCCGCCGCGAAGAACCCGAACGAGGGCCCGCCGAAGTCCAGGCGATTGCCGAGCGGCTGGCCCTCGCCGACGCACACGTCGACTCCGCACTCGCCGGGCGAGCGCAGGATGCCGAGCGCGATCGGGTCGGCCTGGCAGATCACGACCGCCCCGGCGCCGCTCGGCGCGCCTGCGCCGGCGGCCTTGGCCGCCTCGCTCAGCGCCGCCGCGTCCTCGACGGCGCCGTAGAAGTTCGGCTGGGCGAAGATCGCCGCGCTCGTGTGCTCGTCGATCGCGGCCGCCCACGCCGCCTGGTCGGTGAGGCCATCGCGCATCGGCACCTCGACGACGTCCATGCCGTAGCCGTGCGCGAGCGTGCGCAGCGTCTGCGTCGTGTGCGGATGCAGACCGGCGCTGAGCACGAGGCGGCGGCGACCGTTGTGCAGCTTGGCCATGTAGCCGGCCGCGGCGACGGCCGAGGGGCCCTCGTAGACCGATGCGTTCGACACCGGCAGGCCAGTGAGCTCCGAGATCGCCGTCTGGTACTCGAACATCACCTGCAGCCCGCCCTGTGAGATCTCGGGCTGATAGGGCGTGTAGGGCGTCAGGAACTCGGAGCGCTCGGTCAGCATGTCGACGAGCGCCGGGACGTAGTGGTCGTACATTCCGGCGCCGAGGAAGCTCAGCTCGTCCTCGGCGCTCGTGTTGCGCGCGGCGAGCTCCGACAGGTGCGCGTAGACGTCCTGCTCGGTCCGTCCTTGAGGCAGCTCGAGCTCGCGGCCGAGGCGCACGGCCGCGGGGATCTGGCGCTCGAAGATCTCCTCCACCGAGGAGACGCCGATCGCGGCGAGCATCGCCTCCAGGTCGGCTTGCGTGATGGCGGTGTAGCGGCTCAAGTGACTAGGTCCAGACTAGATGATGGGTTCCACCGTCCCGCGGCGCTCGATCGCACGGCATCACCGCCGCAGGCCCTCCTCCTCGGGCTCAGCCGAGCGTGGCCGCGTAGGCGCCGGCGTCCATCAGCGCCTCGCGCTCGCCGGGCTCGGCGAGCCGCACCTTCACGAGCCAGCCGTCGCCGTAGGGGTCCTCGTTGATCGCCTGAGGTCCGTCGGCGAGCGCGCCGTTGACCTCCACGATCTCGCCCGACAGGGGCGCGATCACGTCGGAGACGGCCTTGACCGACTCGACCTCGGCGTAGGGCTCGTCCTTCTTGATCTGAGCGCCGACGTCGGGCAGGTCGAAGAACACGACCTCGCCGAGCGAGTCCTGTGCGTACCAGGTGATCCCGAGCGTGGCGAGCGAGGGATCCTCGGGGTCGATCCGCGCCCAGTCGTGCTCGGCGTGGTAGAGGAGGTCATCCGGGTAGCTTGCGTCGGCCATTCACGGACCCTTTCGGTAGAGCGGCTTCTGCTTGACGACAGCGCGGCGCATCTTGCCACGAACGTCGATCTCGAGGGCGCTACCGACGGCCGCCCGCTCGGCGGGGACGTAGGCCATGCCGATGCCGACGCCGAGGCTCGGCGACATCGTGCCGCTGCTCACCTCGCCGCCGCCCGCGATCGGGTTGCCCTGGCGCGCGATCCCGGGCCCGTCGATCTCGAAGGCGACGAGCTTCTCAGCCGGGCCGGCCTCGCGCACGGCGCTCACCGCATCCGCGCCGACAAACCCTGTCTGCTCCTTGCAGCACCAGCCGAGCCCGGCTTCGATCGGCCCGCGCTCGAGGGTCAGGTCGTTGCCGTAGAGATGGAAGCAGACCTCCATGCGCAGCGTGTCGCGCGCGGCCAATCCGGCCGGGGCGGCGCCGCGGCGCACGAGCTCCTCCCACAGCACGCCCGCGTGCTCCGGCGCGCACAGGATCTCGACGCCGTCCTCGCCGGTGTAGCCGGTGCCGCAGACGAGCGCCTGCGCCCCGGCGAGGCGCCGGCCGGCGGCGCGCATGCGTGCCGGCAGCGGCGCGTCCGAGACCGCCTGCACGATGCCCCGGGCCCGTGGACCCTGCACGGCCAGCATCGCGTACTCGTCGATGCGGTCGCGCACCTCGGCCTCCGGGAAGTCGGCGGCGTGCGCGAGGAACCACTCCAGGTCGCGCTCGTGGTTGGCCGCGTTGGTGACGGTCAGATAGCGATCGGCCTCGATGCGGTAGGTGAAGAGGTCGTCCAGAACGCCGCCGTCCTCGCGGCAGAGGACGCTGTACTGGGCGCCACCGCCGTCGAGGTCGAGCGCGATCCGGGCGACGTCGTTCGACAGCAATCGCTGCAGCAGCGCGAGCGCCTGCGGCCCAGAGGTCTCGATCTCGCCCATGTGCGAGACGTCGAAGACGCCGCAGCCGTCGCGTACGGCGCGGTGCTCGGCGCCGACCCCCTCGTACTGCACCGGCATCTCCCAGCCCGCGAAGTCGACCATCTTCGCGCCCGCCGCCAGGTGAGCGTCATAGAGGGCGGTGCGGCGCAGCGTCCGGGGCACGGCCCGCAGGCTAGCGCTCGGGTCTACGGGAGTTCGGCGAGCACCTCGGCGGCCGCCCGTTCGCCGGATCGCACCGCGCCGTCCATGTAGCCGACCCAGTAGTCGGAGGTCTCCGTTCCGGCCCAGTGGATGCGCCCGACGGGCTCGCGCAGGGCCGTGCCGAAGTCGAGCAGCGTGCCGGGCCCGAGGCCGGCGACCGGGTCGCCGCGGCTGAATCGTTCCTCTGCCCAGGCGTTCTCGACGTATTCGAGCGGGTTGCGCGCTTTTTCGCCGAAGTAGTCGGCGAGGTTGTCGAGCACCGCCTGGCGGCGCTGTTCGGCGGACAGGCCGTACCAGCTGCGGGCGTCGGTGCCGCCGATGAAGCCGAGCAGCACGCCGGGGCTGCCCTCGTCGGGGGTGCTGTCGAACGTCACCCTGACCGGGCCGTTCAGGCTGACGGTCTGCCCGGTCAGGCCTTCTTCGCGCCAGAACGGATGGTCGTAGACGGCGTCGACCTTTGCGTAGGAGCCCATCGGCGCGCGCTGCGTGAGCTGGTCGCGCAGCGCCGGCAGCAACGGTTCGTAGTCGATCCGGGCGGTCAGCGCCGGCGGAATCGCCACGATCACCTGCTTGCCCGACAGCATCCCTTTGTCGAGCTGCACTTTCACGCCTTTGGCGTTCTGGGTGATCTTGCGCACGTGCGCGTTCAGCACCACGTTGCTGCCCAGTGCGGCCGCGACGTTGAGCGAGATCTGCTGGCTGCCGCCGATGAAGCGTTCTTCCTGCGCGCCTTCGGCGGTCTGGAAGTTGCGTTCGAACGTGCCCGGATGCGTTTCGTCGCCCGAAGCGGCCAGGTAGAACAGCACGTACAGCAGCGAGAGGTCACGCGGCTCCTGCCCGAAGATCGCATCGGTCGCCGTCGCCGCCAGCCTCATGAATTCGGGGTTTGCCTCGTTGGCCTTCAGCCACGTGTAGAAGGTCTGGCTGTCCCATTCGAGCGCTTCGGCGGCACTCCAGGGGGCGTTCACGTCGACCTGCTGCGCCATCGTGTTGAGCCGCTGGACGATCTGCACGATGTCCGGCAGCATCGTCGGGTCCGGCGGCGCGACGCCGGTCGGGCCGCTTGCGGGGTAGGTCAGCCGGGTGCCGTCCTTCCAGTAGACGTTGTTGCCGGTGTTGTAGGTCGGGAACCTCTGAACTCCGACGGCCTGCGCCAGCGCCTTGATGCGATCCTGCGTCGGCCCCACGAACTCGGCGCCGGCGTCGATGTAGGAGCCACCCGTGATCGGTCGGTTCCAGGTGCGTCCGCCGACCCGTTCGCGGGCCTCGAGCACGATCACCGACCGACCTGCCGCGGCGATCGCGCGAGCAGCGCTCAGGCCGGCGAGCCCGGCGCCGACGACGAGCACGTCGGCTTTTTTCGGGAACGTCGAGGCCGTCGCCGTGCTCGACGGTTCCGCAGGCGCATCGGCGCGCGCGACCGACGGCAGCGCCGCCGCCGCCGCACCGGCCGCGGCCGTGCCGATCAGCGTGCGCCGGGTGAAGCGCGTGTCCTGCTCCCCACTCAGGTCCCTGTCCCCGCTCAAGATTTCGGTGCATTACCCAGAAGTGCGCGGAACATGCACGAGCGGCTGGGCGATTCGGGTCTTCTCGAGATCCAGGCAGGCGCATGCGCCTGCCTGCGCTCCTCTCGAGATCCAGGCAGGCGCATGCGCCTGCCTGCGGACGACCGATCAAAGATCAGCCAGCATGCGGCCCGTCCTCGAGGACGTACATGTACGTCCTCGCCGGCCGCACATGTGCGGCCGGAAGGATCGCGCATGCGCGATCCCGCGCAGGCCCGCATGCGGGCCTGCGTCTCCAATCAAGAGAGGATCGCGGAGAGAGCTCGTCCGGTCGAGCGCGAGCTAGCGCAGGAACGGCGGCACGTCGATGTCGTCGTCGGAGATCTCCAGCGACGAGCGCTGGCGGTCGTCGATCGAGGGCCGGCGGTCGCGTCCGCGCTGACGGCTCTCGCGCCGGGCCGAGCGGCCGGGACGATGATCGAAGCCGGTGCCGATCACGGTCACCCGCACCTCGTCGGACATGCTCTCGTCGATCACGGCGCCGAAGATGATGTTGGCGTTGGCGTCGGCCGCGTTCTGGATCGTCTCGGCCGCATCGTTGACCTCGAACAGGCCGAGATCCTTGCCACCGGTGATGTTGAGCAGGATCCCGGTCGCGCCGTCCACCGACTCTTCCAACAGCGGCGAGGAGATCGCGACCTTGGCCGCGTCGGCCGCCCGGTTCTCGCCGCCGGCCATGCCGATGCCCATCAGCGCTGAGCCGGCGTCCTGCATGATCGTGCGCACGTCCGCGAAGTCGAGGTTGATCAGGCCGGGGATCGTGATCAGGTCGGTGATGCCCTGCACGCCCTGGCGCAGCACGTTGTCCGCCTCGCGGAACGCGTCCAGCATCGACGTGCGCCGCTCGACCACCGTCAGCAGCTTCTCGTTGGGGATCACGATCAGCGTGTCGACGACCTCGCGCAGTCGCTCGATCCCCTCCGTCGCCTGGCGGCCCCGCTGGGAGCCCTCGAAGTCGAACGGGCGCGTGACCACGCCGACCGTCAGCGCGCCGATCTCGTTCTTGGCGATCTCTGCGATCACCGGCGCCGCGCCCGTGCCCGTGCCGCCACCCTCGCCGGCCGTCACGAAGACCATGTCGGCGCCCTTCAGCGCCTCCTTGATGTCGTCGCGCGACTCCGAGGCCGCCGACAGGCCGACGTCCGGGTCGGCGCCCGCTCCGAGACCCTTGGTCGACTCGTGGCCGATGTTGAGCTTCACGTCGGCGTCGCACATCGCCAGCGCCTGGGCGTCGGTGTTGGCCGCGATGAACTCGACCCCACGCAGGCCCACGTCGACCATGCGGCTGACCGCGTTCGTGCCGCCGCCGCCCACGCCCACGACCTTGATCACCGCCAGATAGCTACCGCTGCTCTCCATGATGGTTCTGTCCGAACCCTTCAGTAGAAAATTAGGGTTCGCAGCATACAGACTGGCGAACCGCCGGGATCGTCACGTTATGCAGGGAACTTCGCCCTGTCAACGACCCTCGCCAGTTCCGCAACGTTCGTTGCAGATCGGCGATCTCTCGACCACTGGATGAGGATCGCTGCCGAGGAACCGTAGACCTCGGGTAGACGTCGAGGGTTGTTCCGGGCGCGCTCGCCCTCCTATCCGCCGCTCGATTCTGGGCTGCTCGCTTCGCTTGTCGCGCCCGACGATTCGGACCCCGTTTCTGCTTCGTGGGAGGCTTCGGCTTCACCCGACGACGATTCTTCGGCCGCGCCCGCCTGCGCTTCGGAGCTCGGCGTGGGCACGGCCGCCGAGAGCTTTTCGGCGAGCGATTCGGCCGAGTCCACTCCGGCCGTCGAGCCGCCGTCCGCTTCCGCGCCTTCCACCGCCGGCGGCACCACGCCCGCCGCGAAGCCGGCCACCGGTCGTTCCGGTAGGCGCACGTCCACGTAGCTCGCCCCCGCCGACCCCGGGTCGGCGAGCACGCTTGCAAGCGACGCCCACTTGGCGTGCGGCCGCGAGGCGTCGCCGAAGTACACGCGCAGGCCGCCTCGCATCAGCAGGGTCAGCCCCTTCGAGCCGCCATACGCGCGCTGCGCCGAATGCGCCAGGGTCGCCGGCGCCGCCCCGAGCACGGTCAGCTCGCCGAGCAGTGATGCCTCGCGCACGTGCTCGCCCGGCGTGAGCTGCGCCCGGCCGGTGAGCGTGGGCAGCGAATCGGAGGCGTGCGCCGCGCCGAGCACCACGCCGTCGGCCGCGACCCCCGTCTTCACCCCGCCCGTCACGAGCACCGCCACCGGCGGCTGCTCGATCACGTGGATGCTGAGCCCGTGTGGGAAGCGCGCCTGGACGCGCAGGCCGCCCACGACCGGATAGGCCGCCACCGCCGCGCGCAGCTTCGCCGTGCTCACGTCGAGCGTGCTCATGCCCTTGGCCGCGCGCGTCAGCGCCGCATCGATCGACGCCGCGTCCCGGCCATGGATGCCGCTGATGCGGACGCGCTCGACCGACACCAGCGAGGAGTGGCGCAGCCAGAGCCAGCCGCCGCCGAGCAGCGGCAGCGCCGGCAGCGTCACCAACAGCGCGATGCGCAGGCGCCGGTGGGCGCCCAGGACGGCCCAGGCGACCGCGAGACCGCGGAGCAGCGCGCCAGGCGCGCGCAGCAGGTGCTCGATTGCGACGTCGATCGCCCCGGCCTGGCCGCGGCGCGCGGCGCGTGCGTTGGCCTTGCCTCGCCGGGGTCGAGCGCGCTCGGCGCGCGCCTTCGAGCGCGCTCGCGGAGGGTTGAGGCTGCCGCTTCCGAGCCGGCCGGCGAACGAGCGATCCATCGGCCTCTTTTTTCGACCTCCGTGCGCGAACCCCTACCCGGCACATTGGCGGGCGCCAGGCTCTAGCTCACGCCGGCCTCGGTGTCGACGAGCGCCCGCGCCAGCGCATCGACGTCGCCCGCGCCCATCACCACGCACACGTCGCCCTCGCCGAGCAGGCCTTCGAGCACGGGTGCCGCGTCGGCGAAGGACGGCAGCCAGTACACCGCGCGCCCGCCCGCCTGCTCGGCGGCGGCCTCAGCGATCGCGAGCCCGCTCACGCCCGGGTGCTCCGCGGCGCGCTCGCGCGCCGCGTAGACGTCGAGCACGACGGCCGCGTCCGCCCGCGCCAGCGCACGACCGAACTCGCGCGCCAAGAGGCGCGTGCGCGAGTACAGGTGGGGCTGAAAGACGGCGACCAGGCGCCGGTGCGTGAGCGTGCGGGCGGCCTCGAGCGTCGCCGCCACCTCCGTCGGGTGGTGGGCGTAGTCGTCGTACACGAGCGCGCCCGTGCCCGTGGTCCCGAGCAGTTGAAAGCGGCGCCCGGCGCCGTGAAACCCACCCATGCCCGCGATCGCCGCCGCCATCTCGGCGCCGGCCAGGCGCGCCGCCTCGAGCGCGCCCGCCGCGTCGAGCACGTTGTGCGCGCCCGGCACCGCCAGGCGCACCTGCCGGTCGCGCCAGCGGAAGCTCGAGCCGTCCGTGAGCAGCGTCGGCTCGGGCGCGTCGAAGGGCACGACCTCGGCGCGCGCCGGCATCAGCGCGAGCAGCTCCGGCCGATCCCACACCACGACCGCGCGGGTCGCGAGTGCGGCGAAGGCGGCGAACGCCGCGCGCAGCTCCTCGAGCGTGGAGAACGTCGCGTGGTGGTCGAGCTCGACGTTCGTCAGCAGCGCGATCTCGACGCTCAGGCTCAGCATCGAGCGATCCGACTCGTCGGCCTCGACCACGAGCCACTCGCCCTCGCTCCAGTGCGCGTTGGGCAGGCCGCCGCCGATCGGCGCGCCGATCAGCCACCCCGGGTCGAGCCCGGCCGCGCGCAGCGCGTGCGTGAGCATCGAGGAGGTCGTCGTCTTGCCGTGCGTGCCGGCGATCGCGATCGTGCGCCGCAGCGCGCTCAGCTCGCCGAGCAGCTCCGCGCGCGGGCGCTCGGGGAGGCCGCGCTCGCGAGCCGCCGCGCGCTCCACGTTCTCGGGCGCCACCGCCGAGGAGTAGATCAGCTCGACCCCCTCCCCCTGTGGAACGTTGCCCGCGTCGTGCCCGACGCGGGCGTCGAGCACCCCGTCCTCGCGCAAGCGCTCCAGGTAGGGGCTGGCAGCGGAGTCCGAGCCGCTCACCTGCGCCCCGAGCGCGTGCGCCGCGCGCGCGTATGCGCTGATGCCGGCGCCGCCCACGCCGACGAAGTGAAGGCGGCGCCCCTGCCACGGGCGACGCTCGCTCATGCGCGAACCGCCCGGCGTGCTCGCGCCGGCCCGGGCCGGCCTTCTCGCGCCGGCCCGGGCCGCGCCGCGCCGCTCATCCGCGTGCAGCCTCCAGCAGCTCGCGGGCCACCTCGGCCGCGGCGTCTGGCCGCGCCAGGCCATGGGCCGCCGCGGCCATGCTCGCCAGCGCGTCGCGGTCGGCCAGGAGCTCGGCCACCTGTCGGGCCAGTCGGGCCGCCGTCAGCTCGCCGTCGGCGATCACGACGGCCGCGCCCGCGTCGGACATCCAGCGCGCGTTGGCGCTCTGATGATCGCCCGAGGCGTGCGGATACGGCACGAGCACTGCAGGTAGGCCGTGCGCTGCGATCTCGAACACCGAGCCGCCCGCGCGGGCGACCGCCAGGTCGGCGGCCGCCAGCGCATCGGCGAAATCCTCCTGCCCGAGGTACTCGCGCAGGTCGTAGCCCGGGCGCAGGTCGTTCTCCTGCAGCTCCGCGTAATCGCGCGCTCCGGAGATGTGCAGCACACGGAAGGAGCTGTCGGTCGAGGATCGACCGGCGAACGCCTCCGACGCCGCGCGGTTGATCGTGCGCGAGCCGAGCGAGCCCCCGAACACGAGCACGCACGTCTCCCCCGCGTCGATCCCGAGCCGCCCGCGCGCCGCCGCGCGGTCACGGCCCGGCCACGGGATCGGCCGGCCCGTGACGCGGTAACGCGCCCCGTCGCGCCCGGGCAGCGGGAACGAGAGGCACACGCGCCGCGCGAACGGCGCCAGCAGCCGGTTGGTCAGGCCGAGGTGGCTGTCGGCCTCGGTCAGCACGAGCGGGATCCGCAGCGATATCGCCGCCAGCGCGACCGGGCCGGCGACGTAGCCGCCGCCTCCCATCACCGCATCCGGACGCAGTCGCCTGAGCAGCCGCCGCGCGCGCGGAACGGCCAGCGCCGCGCGCAGCAGCGCGCGCAGCGCCTTCAGCGGGTTCGAGCGGCTGAGGCCCTCGACCGAGATCGCGTGCAGCGGGAAGCCAGCGGCCGGCACGAGCGTCGCCTCGGCGCGCCCGGCGCCGACGAACTCGACCTGCGCCCCCTCAGCCCGCAGCGCGCCGGCCACGGCGAGCGCCGGCACCACGTGCCCCGCTGTGCCGCCTGCGGCGATCACGATCCTCGCGCTCTGACTCACGGTCCCATCGTGCCGGTTCGCGCGCCCGTGCGTCGGCCGAGCGCCGGCGCGGCGGCGCCACCGCGCGTACGTGCGCCGTGCCACCGTTGGCCACGTTCAGCAGCAGTCCCATCCCCGCCAGCATCACGATCAGGCTGCTCGAGCCATATGACACGAACGGCAGCGGCACGCCTGTCAGCGGCGCCAGGCCGAGCACAGCGAACACGTTCAGCAGCGCCTGCGAGACGATCAGCGCGGTCACACCGACGGCGATCAGCGCGCTCTGCATGCTGCGTGCGCCCTTGGCAGTGCGCAGGCCGGCATAGGCGATCAGCCCGTACAGGAACAGCAGCGCGCATACGCCCACCGCGCCCAGCTCCTCGGCGATCACGGCGAGGATGAAGTCCGTCGGCGCCTCCGGCAGGTAGAAGATCTTCTGCACCGACTCGCCCGGCCCAACGCCGAACAGCCCACCCGAGCCGATTGCGATCTGGCCCTGCACCGCCTGAAAGCCGCTGCCCGAGGCGTGCGCCCACGGGTCCAGGAACGAGGTCAGGCGGGCGCGCGCGTACGGTTTGACGATCGCCCATATCGCCACCAGCACGAACGCCGAGCCGGCGACGATTGCGAGGTTGCGCATCGGAATGCCGGCCGCCACGAGCAGCGCTGTGGTGATGAAGGCGATCACCATCGCCGTGCCAAGGTCCGGCTGGGTGGCGACGAGCAGGATCGCCCCGCCTACGACCACGAGCAGCGGCCGTGAGAGCTGGCGCAGGTCGTGCACGCGCTGCGGTCGCTTGGCCAGCAGCGTCGCGGCGTACAGCACGAGCGCGATCTTCATCAGCTCCGAGGGCTGGAACTGCAACGGGCCTGCGCCGAGCCAGCGTTTCGCGCCGTTGACGCTGACGCCGATGTGAGGCACGTGCACCGCCAGCACCAGCACGAACGAGACCGCCAGGAGCGGCCCCGTGAAGGTCTGAGCTTTGCTGACCCCGTCGCGCGCCAGCACGCGCATCAGGACTAGGCCGATGGCGCCATAGATCAGGTACTTGACGAGGTAGCCGCTGCCGTTGCCATGCCCCTGCAAGAGCGAGGTGGCCGAGGACGCGCTGTAGACCATCACCGCACCGAACGCGAGCAGGCAGAGCGTGGCCGTGATCAGGATGCGCTGCTCGAGCGGCTGGCTCGCGCCCGTGGCGCGCTTGCGCCGGCCGTGCCTGCCCCCTCGCAGGGGCCGAGCTGCCCCGGGAGGACCGGCGCTCCGTGCCGCGGCTGTTGGCATCGTGAGCTGACTTCGCTGCGGGTGACGCTAACCCTGCAAGTTTTCGACCAGCTCGCGAAATCGATCGCCACGGGCTTCGAAGTCGGCGAACTGGTCGAAGCTCGCACACGCCGGCGAGAGCAGCACGACCGGGCCTTCGCCATCGATCGAGGCGACCGCGTCCGGGTCGCTCGCGGCCGCCTCCGCGGCCGCCGCGAGCGCACGCTCGAGGTCGCCGCAGTCGAGCACGGGCGGGTCGATGTTGGCAAGCGCCGCCGCGATCGTCGCAGCGTGTTCGCCGATCAGATAGACGCCGGCGCACGCACGCGCGACCGGCTCGCGCAGGCTCGTGAAGTCCTGGCCCTTGCCCTGTCCACCGACGATCAGGTGCAGTGGGTGTCCCCCGAACGCCTCCAGCGCGACGAGCGTGCTCGCGACGTTGGTCGCCTTGGAGTCGTTGACGTAGAGCACGCCGTCGAGCTCTGCCAGCTCCTCCATGCGGTGCGCAACGCCGGGAAACGAAGCGAGCCCGGCGCGCACCGACGCCGGGGCGATCCCCCTGGCCAGACAGACAGCCGCCGCCGCCATCGCGTTCTCGACGTTGTGGCGTCCGCGCAGCTGCATTTCCCCGAGGCCCGCGAGCGCCCGCCCCTGCCACCACAGCTCGCCGTCGAGCTCGAACATCGCCGCCTCCGCGTCCCAGCCAAACTCGATCCTCTGCGCCGCGCCCGGGACGAGCGAGGAGGCGGTGCCGTCGCCGTCGCCTTCGGCGCCGCCGACGTTGACGTCGACGCCGTTGACGTCGACGCCGTCGTGCGACGGGCCGGCGGCCGGCGCGGGCTGGGCCCGCCCGATCCGCTCGCCCAGATCGGCGGGGTAGACGGCGACGTCCTCGGGCTGCTGACGCGCGAAGGCCTCGAGCTTGGCCGCCGCGTACGCGGCGAACGTGCGGTGCCGATCGAGGTGGTCGGCGGCCAGGTTGAGCAACACCGCCGCCTCCGGAGCGAACGCGAGCGTGTCCTCGAGCTGGAAGGAGGAGGCCTCGCAGACGACCGTCGCCTCCGCCGCCAATGCCCCGACGAGCGAGCTGAGCGCGGTGCCGACGTTGCCGGCCACCGCCACCGCCACCCCCGCCTGACGGTGGATGTGCCCGATCAGCTCGACCGTGGTCGTCTTGCCGTTGGTGCCCGTGACCGCGATGAACTCGTTCGGCAGCAGGCGCCAGGCGAGCTCGAGCTCCCCGAGAAGCGGCATTCCCCGTGCACGCGCCGCGGCGATCAGCGGCGTCTGCCCGGGCACGCCCGGGCTCTTGACGACCGCGCCGACACGATCGAGCAGCGCGATCCCGTCCGGGTCGTCGAGGTGCAGCTCGACCTCCGCGTGCGCGAGCGCCGCCGCGCCGGGCGGAGAGCCGGCGTCGACCCCGATCACCTGCTCGCCGCGGGACCTCAGCGCGCGCGCCGCGGCCACTCCAGAGCGCGCGAGGCCGACGACGAGATACGGGCCGGGTGGGAGCGGCGGCCTCGGCTTCACCTCTGCTCTCGCCGCGACGTCGAGGTCGTCGGCCGGGCCCGGGCGCAGCGGTCGCCGCTCACGCTATTTGAGGACCTTCCTGCATTGTGCGAGCGCTTTTTTCACCCCTGGCGTCGCCGGGTGGCTGTGCAGAGCCGATTCTTTGACGAACCTGCACGCGCGCACCGCGAGCTGGTGTTTGGTGAGCGGTTTGGTCGGCTTTTTGATCGTCGGGATCGGCGTCGTGGCGGGGGTCGAAGTCGTGTGGGGGGCCGAGGCTCCGCTCGAGGAGGTCGTCGCGGCGGGCGCGGCGCCGGCGCCGCCGGAGCTGTTCGAGCTGCTGCCGCATCCGGATGCGAGCACGGCCGCGACGAGCGCGAGCGCGAGCGTGATCGTGAGCGATGGCAGCCGTTGCATGGTCGATCTCCTCTGTGGTTGCGCTCGCATGTGACTCCCGTGCCCGCGCGAGCGGCCACAAGGTTACCCGGCGCGCCCGCGCCAGTCCCCCGATTGGTGCTCCCGCAGCAGCGGCTGTCGGCCAAACGCCTAGCTGATGCTCTGGCGATAGATCGTGAAGCCGATCGCACAGCAGATCGCCGCCACGATCCAGAAGCGCAGGATGATCTTCGTCTCAGACCACGCGCGCAGCTCGAAGTGGTGGTGGATCGGCGCCATCAGGAACACGCGTTTGCGCGTGGTCTGGAACGAGATCACCTGGACCGCGACTGAGAGCGCCTCGATCACGAAGATCCCACCAAGCAGGACCAGCAGCAGCTCCGTCTTGGTCATCACCGCCAGCCCCGCGATCGCACCGCCGAGGCCGAGCGAGCCCGTGTCGCCCATGAAGATGGTCGCCGGGAACGCGTTGAACCAGAGGAACCCGACGCAGCCGCCGACGAGGCAGCCCGCCAGCATCGCCAGGTCGTCCTCGCCGGTGATGAACGTGATGCCGATGTAGGCGAGCAGTACGATCGCCGCGCACCCGGCCGCCAGGCCGTCGAGCCCGTCCGTCAGGTTGACGGCGCTGGTGGTGCCCGCTACGACGAAGTAGATCAGCAGCGGGTAGAAGGGCCCGAGGTCGATCTGGTAGTCGACGAAGCGCAGCCTGAGCGTCGGCGCGAGGTGGGCCTGGTGGCGCGCGATCCACCACAGCGCGAGCGAGATGGCGATCGTGACGCCCAGCTTCGTCCGCGCCCGCAGGCCGAGCGAGCGCCGCTTGACGAGCTTGGTGTAGTCGTCGGCGAAGCCGAGCAGCGCGCACGCGATCATCGCCCCGAAGACGCCGACCGAGCGCCAGTCGTAGTCGGTCAGGATCAGGAACGGGACCGAGATCGCGAGGAAGATGATCACGCCGCCCATCGTGGGCGTGCCGGCCTTCTGGTGGTGGCCCTCCGGACCGTCCTCGCGGATTTGCTGGCCGAACTCGCGGTCGCGCAGGAAATCGATGAACTTGGGGCTCAGGAACAGGCAGATGAGCAGCGCGGCGGTGCCACCGAAGAGGATGCTGCCCATCAGCGCCCCTGCGCCGCAGCCAGCTTCTCTGCGACCCGCTCGAGCCCGACGCCGCGCGAGCCCTTGACGAGCACGGTGTCGCCCGTGTCGAGCAGCGTCCCGAGCAGCTCGGCCGCCGCTTCGGCATCCGCCGCCCCGTATGACTCGCCCTCGAACTCGGCGCGCATCTCGGCGGCAAGCGGCCCGACGGCGAGCAGCAGGTCGACGCCGCGCTCGGCCGCGTGCAGGCCGACTTCCCGATGCAGCCGCGGCGAATCCGGACCGAGCTCGAGCATGTCGCCGAGCACCGCCACTCGCCTCGCCGGCGCCGTACCGGCCAGATCGTCGATCGCGGCGCGCATGGACATCGGGTTGGCGTTGTAGCAGTCGTTGATCAGGATCACCCCGTCGGCCAACTCCAAGCGCTCGCCACGCAGCGCCGAGAAACGCACGTGCAGCGGACCGCCCGGCTCGAGACCGAGCGCCAGCGCGGCCGCCGTCGCTGCGAGCAGGTTGCGCAGGTTGTGAGCCTGGCTGAAGGACGGCTGCAGCTGGAGCTCGCGCCCATGGGCACGAATCAGAACGCTTCCGTCGGACAGGACCTGCTCGAGCGCAACGTCGGCCGCGTCGGCGCGGTCGCCGAACGTGATCGTGTTCAGATCCGCGCGCAGGTGAACTCTCAGCAGCGGGTCCCCGACCGGCACCACGATCGCGCTGCCGGCCGCCATGCCCGCGATCAGCTCCGCCTTGGCGGCCGCGATCGCCTCGAGCGAGCCGAGCAGCTCCAGGTGCACCGGACCCACGTTCACGATCACCCCGACGTCAGGCTCGGCGATCGCCGTCAGCTCGGCGATCTGCCCGGCGCCTCGCATCGCCATCTCCAGCACGAGCACCTCGGTGTCCGCGGGCGCCCCCAGCAGCGCGAGCGGGAGGCCGATCTCGGTGTTGTAGTTCTGCGGGCTCGCCACCGTGCGTCGATGCGAGCCGGCGATCGCCGCAAGGATGTCCTTCGTCGAGGTCTTGCCGGTGGAGCCGGTGATGCCCACGACCTTCGCGCCGCTCGCGCCGAGCTCGCGCCGCCACGAGCGCGCCAGCTCCTGCAGGGCGGCCAGCGGGTCGCGATGAGCGAGCACGGCGCCGCCCGCCGCCTGCTCGGACAGCGACGCGCGCGCCGCGCGCGCCGCGCCGGCGTGCTCGGGCCCCACCAGCACGCCCCAGGCTCCGGCCCGAAGCGCCTCGGCAGCGTGCTCGCCGCCGTGCGCGCGCTCTCCCGGCAGTCCCACGAACAGGTCGCCGCGCGTGACCGCGCGCGAGTCGATCACCGCTCGCAGCGGGCCGGTGTGCGAGTCCTCGCCGCGTGGGTGCTCGATCGCCTCGGCCCCGGCCGCGCCGGCCACCCGCGCCGCGCTCCACTCCCTCACGAGCCGCTCCTGCGCATGCGCAGCGCCTTGCGCGCGACGGTCGCGTCGTCGAAGGGGACCTTGCGTCCGCCGGCGAACTCCTGCCCCTGCTCATGGCCCTTGCCGGCGATCACGAGCACGTCGCCCGCACGGGCGGCCCCGATCGCCTCGTCGATCGCGATCGCGCGGTCGGCGATCGAGCGCACCCGCGGGACACCTCCTTCGCCATTCGCGCCCGGGTCCGCGGCAACGGGGACCCGCGCCACGCCGGCCATGATCTCGGCGATGATCTGCTCCGGGTCCTCCGAGCGGGGGTTGTCCGAGGTGACGAACGTCACGTCTGACAGTCGCGCCGCGATCTCGCCCATCAGCGGTCGCTTGCCGCGGTCGCGATCACCGCCCGCGCCGAACACGCAGAGCACGCGCCCGCCCGGGCCGCCCGGAGCCTCTTCGCTCCTCATGGACTCGCCCCGATCGGGCTCGACCAGCGCACGCGCCGCTTCGAGGACGTTCTCCAGCGAGTCGGGCGTGTGCGCGTAGTCGACCAGCACGGCGAAGTCCTGGCCCTCCTCGACCGGCTCGAAGCGCCCCGGCACGTGCACGCCGCGCTCGAGCGCCCCGATCAGCGGCTCGAGCTCGAAGCCGAGCGCATGGACAGCCGCCAGCGCTCCGAGAGCGTTGGCCACGTTGAAGCGCCCCGGCATCGGCAGGCGCACCTCGCGCGTGCCGGACGGCGAGCGCAGCTGGAAGCGGCAGCCGCCGAAGTCGCAGCGCACGTCCACCGCACGGTAGTCGGCCGACGGCCCGCCCGTGCTCGCCCCATCGGCGCCCACCGCGGTCGCCTCGCCGGCGCCCCCCGGGGGCTCGACGGCGAACGTGACGGCGCCCTCGATCTCGCCGGCCAGCCGCGCGCCGTAGGAGTCGCCCACGTTGACCACGCCGACCCCGGGACGGTGCTCGGCGAAGAGCCGCCGCTTGGCCTGGAAGTAGTCCTCCATCGTGTCGTGGAAGTCGAGGTGGTCCTGCGTCAGGTTCGTGAACACGCCCGCCGAGAAATGCGTGGCGTCGGCACGGCCGAGCTCGAGCGCGTGCGAGGAGACCTCGATCGCGCAGGCCCGGTCGCCGCCGTCGAGCATCGTGCGGAACTCGGCCTGCAGATCGATCGCCTCCGGAGTCGTTCTCGTCACCGGACGCTCCCGTCCGCCGACGATCGAGGTGACCGTCCCGAGCAGCCCGCACTGCTCGCCCACCGCTTCCAGCAGGGCGCGCACCAGGTAGGCGGTCGTCGTCTTGCCATTCGTCCCCGTCACCCCCACGACCCGCATCTGCGAGGTGGGATCGCCGTAGAAGCGCGCTGCGATCGGCGCCATCGCGGCGCGTGCCGAGGCGACACGCACCTCCGGTACGCCCAGTCCGAGCGGCCGCTCGACGACGAGCGCCGCCGCCCCCGCGGCCACGGCCTGCGGCGCGAAGTCGTGGCCGTCGCGCTGAAATCCGCTCACGCAGAAGAACAGCTCGCCGCCGCGAACGGTGCGACTGTCGTAGGCGAGGCCCTTGATCTCGGTGCCCCCCGCTGCGGCCGCCGACGGGCTCGCGGCGTCGCCGGGGACGCCGAGATCGCCGGTGGCCTCAGCGGCCAGGCCGGCGCTCAACTCGTCGAGCCTCATTGGCCGGATGCTACCCAGGCGGGATGCGCAGGTAGGGCAGCGCGAAGCTCATGATCTGCCCGAAGGCAGGCGCGGCGACGGTTCCGCCGAAGATCGATCCGCTCTCGGGTTCGTCCACGATCACGGCGCAAAGCAGCTTCGGATGCGATGCCGGCGCGAAGCCCATGAACGAGGCCACGTAGCGGGTTTTCGAGTATTCCCCGGTGGCCTGGTCGACCTTGCTCGCCGTCCCCGTCTTGCCCGCGAGCTGATATCCGGGGATCGAGACCTCGCTGGCCGTGCCGCCCGGCGCCAGCACCCCCTCGAGCATCTGCCGCAGCGAGGCGGCGGTCGCGCTCGAGATCACGCGGTGCCCGGCCGGCACCGGCTGCGGCTCTGAACCGACCCTGCCGATGATGTGCGGGGGGCGCAGGATGCCGCCGTTGGCGATCGCGGCGTAGGCGCTCGCCATCTGCAGCGGCGTGACGAGCTGGCCCTGGCCGATCGGCAGGTTGCCCATCGAGGAGCCGGAGTACTTGGAGACCGGCAGCACCTGGCCGATTTCCTCGCCCGGCAGCTCGATCCCCGTGCGCCTGCCGAAGCCGAACCTGCTCACCCAGCGCGCGAACGCGTCCTTGCCCTCGAGCGCGCCGATCTTGATCGCGCCGACGTTGCTCGACTGCGCGAGGATCTGCGCCGTCGTCAGGGTCTCGTCGCCGTGTTCGGTGTCGTCGTGGATCGTGCGGTCGGACACCTGGATCTTGTCGGGGACATAGAAGCTCGACGTCGGCGTGACCAGGCGCTGCTGGAGCGCGCCCGCGACGGTGAAGGCCTTGAACGTCGACCCCGGTTCGTAGTCGAAGCCGACCGCACGGTTCTGCAACGCTTCCGGAGTGCTCGCGCCGGGCTGATTGGCGTCGACCTGCGGCCAGTTGGCCATCGCCAGGATCGCACCGCTGTTCGGGTCCATCAGAATCGCCGTGGCGTCCTTGGGGCTGAATACGCGCCCGACCGCCGAGAGCACTTCTTCGGTGCGCTGCTGGAGGTTGGCGTCGAGCGTGAGCGAGATCGGCGTGCCGGGCTCCTCCGGATGCACTTCGTTGATGGACACCGGCTGACCGATCGCGTCGCTGACGACGTGGCGCTGGCCGGTGTGGCCGTGCAGCAGCGCATTGCGGGAGTACTCGAGCCCCGACAGCCCGTTGCCTTCGGTGCCGACGACGCCCAGCACCTGGGCCGCCAGGTCGCCTCGCGGATAGACGCGGCGCATCACCGGCGCGCCCGCGATGCCGGGGATTTTCAGGGCGAGCAGTGCGCGCGCCTGCTTCGCCGGAAGCGCCCGGGCGAGGTACACGAAACCGCTGCGCTCGGATAGCTGACGCAGTACCTGGTCCTGGGGCTTGCCGAGCAGCGGCGCGATCTTCTGCGCCGTCTGCAGGGGGTTCGTCACGAGGTAGGGGGTCGCCGAGATGTCCTGCGCAGGCTCGGAGACGGCGAGGTCGATGCCGTTGCGATCGGTGATCGATCCCCGCTGCGCGGGCACCGCTTCGTAGGTCAGCTGCTGCGTCGCAGCCGCTTTGCGCAGGCTGCCGCCCTTCAGAGCTCCCAGGTACAGCGTGCGCCCACCGGCCAGGATCAGCAGCAGGAAGAACAGTCCGAAGATCCCACCGATCCGGCGCTGGACGATCGCCACTCCTCAGCCTCCTTCGGAGGTGGCCGCGGCGCCGCCCGACGCTTCGACTTCGCCCGAGCCGGCGCTCGCAGTTTCCGGAGCCCCTTCACTCGACGGTTCGCTCGAGGCGCTCGATTCGCCGCTCGCGGCGGCTTCTTCGGAGGCACCCGCGGGGGCGCCAGCTTCGGCCGACGTCGCGCCTGCACCTTCCGAGGCGGGCGCTTCGCTGTTCGATTCGCCTTCTCCGGCTTCGCCGGAGCTCGACGCCTGGGCTTCGGCGGCGCTCGCTTCGCGTGCCTGCGCAGCTACGTGCGCCGCGCTCGCCAGCGCGGCGGCGGCCTTGCCCGCGTCGCCGTGGGCGCTGGCCGAGAGGAAGCGCAGCGAGCTGTTCGGCAGGAAGGACATGCCGAGCGCCGCCGCGCTGTGCTCCACGCGCGTCGCCGCCGCCAGTTCCGAGTTTTCGATGCTGAGCGCAGAGTTCTCACGCTGGAGCAGCGCCTCATGCTCGAGCGCGCGGCCGATTCCGCCATTGAGCCTGAGCAGGCCGAGCTGCAACGTGACGATCCCGATCAGGGCGAAGGCCACCAGCCCGATCCACAGGCGCCCGCGGATCAGGCGGTCGAGCATCCGATGCTGGGCGAGGCTCTCCAGCGCCGACAGCAGCTCGAGCACGAGGCCCGCTTGCCCAGCCGCGCTCGGGACCCTGCGCGGGACGGCGATAGGACGCGACGGTCCCGAGACGCGCCGCGGGGCGCGTGGCGCCGGCGCGTGGCGAGGCCTGACCGTAGGCGCCGCCGCCGCGTCAGGTGGCGTCATCGCTCGTCCTCGCCCTCGCTGCGAGGGTCTTCGGCGCGCGCTGGCACTTCGCGCCCGGCCCCTTCGCCGTCGCCGTCGTCAGCTGCGTCCGGGCCCTCGTCGCGGAGCTTCCTCGCAGCGCGCAGACGGGCCGACGCGGCGCGTGGGTTGTGTTCGATCTCCTCCGCCGACGGCACGACCGAGCGGCGCGTCAGCAGTGCCGCCTCGGGCTCGCGACCGCACACGCAGACCGGCAGCTCGGGCGGGCACACGCAGCCCTGGGCGCGCGCGGCGAGGAAGCGCTTGACGCGCCGGTCCTCCAGCGAGTGAAACGAGATGCCGGCGATCACGCCGCCGTCACGCAAGAGACTCCACGCCAGCGGGAGAGCGCGGTCGAGCTGCTCGAGCTCATCGTTGACGGCGATCCGCAGAGCCTGGAAGGAACGCTTCGCGGGATGCCCGCCGGCGAAGCGCGCCGGGGCGGGAAGCGCGGAGTTGATCGTCTCGACCAGCTCGAGCGTGGTCTCGATCGGCGCCTGAGCGCGCCTGCGCACGATCGCCCGCGCGATCGCGCCGGCGTGTCGCTCCTCGCCGAACTCGCGCAGCGTCCGCGCCAGCGACCGCTCGTCCCACGTACTGACGATCTGCCTCGCGTTCAGCTCCTGCGCCGGGTCCATGCGCATGTCGAGCGGCGCCTCATAGGAGTACGAGAACCCGCGCTCGCGCGCGTCTACCTGCATCGAGGACATACCCAGGTCGAAATACGCCGCGTCGGCGTTCACACCTTCGCGCGCGAGCAGTTCGAGCGCCTCCGCGTAGCCGGCCCGAATGAAGCGCACCGAGCACTCCACGTCCGCGGCGAGCGCCGCGAAGCGCTCCTCGGCAAGCGGATCGCGATCGATCGCGATCAACGTGCCGCTCCTGCCGAGTCGCTCGGCCACGAGCCGCGCGTGGCCACCGTCGCCGAAGGTGCAGTCGATCGCCGTCTGACCGGCCTGCGGGTCGAGCAGCTCCAGCAACTCGTCGGCGAGCACCGGCACGTGGCGGCCGGCCCCGATCGAGGCCGCCGAGCGCGATGGCTCGGACCCGCTCGCCTGCGGAGCAGCGCCCGACGGCCGCCCGCGCGGGGGGCGTCGCTGCGATCGTCTCATCTCAAGCAGTGTCGTCGACATTGGCCGTGATCTCGGCGACGCCGCTGAGCAGCGTCGGTCGATGCTCGTTCCAGGCGTCCCTGCTCCACAACTCCAGCCGGTCGCCCGCGCCGACGACGACGACCTCCTTGCGCAGGCGTGCGTGCTCGGAGAGGAACCCCGGCACCATGATCCGCCCGGCCGCGTCCAGGTCCGCGTCCTGGGAGCTCCCATAGAAGAAGCGCTCGAGTTCGCTCAGGCGGGGCGACAGCGGAGGCACTTCGGCGAGCGCGCGCTTGCTGTAGCGCTCGTACTCCTCGGGGTGCCAGACCCCGACGCAGGGCTTCAGGTCGACGGGCATCGCCAGGACCACGCCCTCGGCGAGCGCGGCTCGATAGCGCGCCGGAACCGTGAGGCGGTTCTTCGCATCGAGCGTATGGTCGAAGGTGCCACGGAATGGGACCACTGGGAGGGCTCCGGAAATCGAATACCGAGCCGAGGTGGAGGAGTGGGAGGAGCCCCTCCACCCCGGCTCGCTGCGGCGAACATACCCCACTTCCTCCCACAACGCAACCCTAATTGCACATTTTCTCCCACCCACCCGCTCCGTGATTCCCCGCGAGCGGAAAACGCCTGCTCAACGAGCATTTCCAGCGCGCCGACGGAAGCGCGAGGCCGCGGCCGAAATTGCAAGTCCCGGTGCAGAACGGGCGCACGGCAGGAAGCTTGCAACCGCTGCGCCGCCACCGGTCTGACACGACGCCAGCCTTCGGCGGGACGGTCCCGCTCGGCAACGTCTGCGGGCGGCGCCGCCTGTCCTGCAAGCGCGGCTCGCCAGCCACACCAGCCGGTACGATCGCCCGCGATGCGACCAAGGCTCAGGCCCCTCCTCCTCCTGCTCGCGTTGCTCGCCTTGGCGGCGCTCGCCGGCGGCGGCTGCGGTTCGAGTCCCACCGGCACGTCGGTCGACCCGGCCGACGCGGTGCCCGCATCCGCAGCGCTGTATGTGGGCGCCGTCGTGCGGCCGGAAGGATCGCTGCAGAAGGCGGCCCGCTCGGCCGGCCGAGCGCTGACCCACCAGGCCGACCCTTACCTGCGGCTGCTCGCCGCGCTGCAGACGCCCGGCGCGCCTGCGCTCGACTTCGACCGCGACGTGGCGCCCTGGCTCGGGCCCCGCGCGGGGCTTTTCCTCAGCTCCGCCGGCGGTTCGAGCGAAGCGGCCGTATCGCGCCTGCTGACGCTGGTCGAGCAGGGCCTGCTCGGCAACTCCTCCGGCGGATCGTTTCCGTTCGCAGCCCACTCGGTCGAAGGGGCGATCGTGCTCGACACGCGCGATCTCGACAAGGCACGCTCGTTCATGCAGACGCTTGCACGGCGGGCGGGGGCGCACACGAGCAGCTACCGCGGGGTCTCCTACCAGACAGCCAACGGCATCGCCTTCGCGATCGTCTCGCGGCTTGTCGTGATCGGCACCGAGCCGGCGCTCCACTCGGTGATCGATACGACCTCCGGCGGCGGCCTCTCGCTCGCCCGCTCCCCCGGCTACGCCAAGCTGCAGGCCGCCGCCCCTGCAGGCGCGCTCGCCCACCTCTATGCAAACCCCGGCGCTGTCAGCGAAGGAGCGAGCAAGTCGGGGCCGAAGGGCTCTGCCTCGGTGCTCGCGCTGATCGCCGGACAGCGCCTGCTCAACGTCTCGCTGGTCCCCTCCAGCGGCGCGTTCGCCGTCGACGTGGACGCGGTCGCACCCGACAGTGGCGGCGCCTCCGGCGGGCTGCTCGCCGTGAGCCCGCAAGCCGCGCGCGCGATCGGCGAACTTCCCGGCGAATCGTGGTTCGCGCTCGGGATCGGGGACCTCGGCGGCGCATTGAGCGCCAACGCGCAGGCGCTACAGGGCCTCGCTTCGTTGGGCAGCCTGCTGACGGGCTCGAGCCCGTCCGCACCGAGCACCGGGCTCAGCGTCACAGGCATCGTCGAAGGGCTGTTCAAGCCGCTCACCCTACTCGGAGCCGACACTGCCGAGACCAGACGCGACTTCGCCAGCTGGATGGGCCCGGCCGCGCTGTTCGCGTCGGGGACCGGCCTGCTCGAACTGAGGGGCGGCATCGTGATCGACTCCAAGGACCCGGCGCTGTCACGCGCGGCGGTCGCGAAGCTCGGTGCCATGCTGCGACGCAGCGGCAGCTCCGTGCAGCGTGTGGAGATCCCGGGCACCGACGCAGCGGTGGCGGTGCATCTGGCCGGGCTGCCGGTCGTGCTCGATATCGCCAACAGCCACGACGCGAGCGGGCACACCAAGTTCGTCATCGGCCTCGCCGAACAGTCGGTGGAAGCCGCACTCAGTCCTTCGAGCACGCTTTCGGGCTCCGCCTCCTACGGCACGGCCGCGGCGGCGCTCGGCGAAGGGATCCAACCGAGCGTGATCGTGGAATTTCCCACGCTGCTCGGTCTGCTCGAAGGGGTCGGGCTCAGCGAAGATCCGGCCGTCGCGCCGTTCGTCCCCTATCTGCGCTCGCTCGGGACGCTCTCCGGCGGAGGCAGGCGCCTCGGCGATATCGAACGGTTCCGTCTCGTGCTCGGCCTGCAGGGCGGCTGAGGGCGCGCGCTCACCGCACGTCGAAGGCGCGGTAGAACACAGCCCGACCGCCGCTCACCCGCTCCACGCCGTAGCGCGAGAGCGTCGTGTCACCGCTCGGCAGAACCGAGTAGGTGCCAAGCACCGAGCGGCGGCCGGCGGTCTTGAAGAAGCGGTCGATCACCACCTGGCGGTCGTTTCCGCGATCTCCGGCCCGACGGATCGCGTCGAGCACCACGCTCATCGCCTCGTACCCGTACAGCGCATACGGTCCCGGGCGTCCGCCGAAGTGGCGGCGGTAGTCGGCGAGCACGCGCGCAGCCTGCGGCGGGTACTCGGCGAGGGGAAGGATCGGCGTCGTCAGGTAGGTCTGCGAGGCGGCGCTGCCGATCGCGCCGGTGAACGCCGGAGTATCCAACGAGGTGGACCCGAGCAGCAGCAACTTCGGGTCGGCACGGTGGAGCGCGCGCCAGAGCGCGGCGGAGCCGGGCGTGGCGCCGCCTGCGAAGAAGACGGCGTCGGGTCGCGCACGTGTGACCTTCTCGGCCTCGCCCGCGTACGCGGACGGGGTCACGGCGGCGGTCGCGATGCTGTCGTGCGCCGCGAGCGCGATGCCCGAGCGCGGCGCCGCTTCGGCCACGATCTCGGCCAGCGGCGACTCGAACGGATCCTGATTGTCGACCACGTACAGCCGGTGCACGCCCAGTGCGTTCATCAGTTGGAGCTGGATGTCGGCCTGGCCCTGGTCGCCCGGCTGAAGTCGCCCGAACGTGCGCTTGCCGCTGGGGTAGAAGCGCTCCGGCTCGTCCTGTCCGGCGTCGAGCGAGGACGTGAGCCCCACGTAGGGGCTGCTCGGGCTGACCTGCAGGATCCCGGCGGCGTTGATCAGCGGCAACGACACGGCGGTGGCCGCCGAGCCGAGCTCGCCGAGATAGGCGATCGTGCTCGTATCCTGCGCCGCCGTCTTGGCGTTGGTCGATGTCGCTCCGGGATCGAGCTTGCCGCTCTGCGGGTTGGCGTCGTCGAGCGAGACGTAGCCGATCTTGAACCGGCCGACGTGCCCCTTCGCCTCCGACAGGGCCAGTCGCTCACCGTTGACGATTTCAGCCGAGCTCGCCGCCGCGGGGCCCTGCAACGGCAGGCTCGAGTAGACCGCGAGCTGGTTGCCGGTCGCTTCCGTTGCGCCCGAGATTCCCACGCCACCGCACCCGAGGAGGGCGGCCGCGGCCGCGGCGAGAGCGGCCAGACAGAGCCAGCGCACGCACACCGGCCCGACTAGCTGCGACGGCCCGGAAGGTAGCCGGAGAGGATCTTCAGCGACGCACCGACGAGGATGATCGCCGTGGCGAGCATGAACGCGTCGAAACCCTTCGCTCCCAGCGCCCACAGCACGATCCACACGATCAGCCCGGCGGTGACGGTGAGGATGAATCCCATGCGGGGCGAATCCTAGCTTGCCGTCGGTCGGTCGGTCGTGGCGAGGCCGCCGGCCAGTTCAGCCACGAGCGCGCCGACCGCCGCGGCCGGGTCCTCCGCCTCGCCGGCCGCCCGCACCAGCCGCGTGCCGACGATCACGCCGTCGGCCCCGGCCACCGCGGCCTGCGCGGCCTGCTCGGGTGTGCTGATGCCGAAGCCGAGCGCGACCGGGACATCCGTGCTCGCCTTGGCGCGCGCGATCACCTCGGCGAAGCGCTCCTGCAGCGCGTCGCGCTCACCGGTCGTGCCGACGACCGAGACCGTGTAGAGGAAGCCCCGTGCGGCGGCGCCGATCGCACGCAGGCGCTCGGAGGTGGTCGTGGGTGCGACCAATTGGACGAGCGCAAGCCCCCACCGCTCGCACGCGGCGCGCACCTCCCCGGCCTCCTCCAGCGGCAGGTCGGGCACGATCAGGCCGCAGGCCCCGGTACGGGCGAGCCGTTGCACGAACGCCTCGGCTCCGGGCGCGAAGACCATGTTGGCGTAGCACATGAGCACGACCGGGACGCTCGGCGCGAGCGCGCGCGCCACCTCGAGCACGCCACCCACGCTCGCGCCGGCCGCGAGCGCGCGCGTTCCGGCCTCGTGGATGACCGGGCCGTCGGCCAGCGGGTCGCTGTACGGGACGCCGAGCTCGACCAGGTCCGCGCCCGCGCGCACGCAAGCCTCGCCGATCGCGATCGACTGCTCGAGCGTCGGGTACCCGGCCATCAGGTATGGCATCAGCGCAGCGCTGCCCCGCGCGCTCGCGAACGCGTCCGCGATGCGCTCGGTTCCGGTGGCGGCCTGCGTGCTCACGAACTGCCCAGGACCTCGGCGAGATCCTTGTCGCCGCGCCCGGACAGGCAGACGAGGTCGAGCTCGCCGTCACTCTGCGCGAGCACCCAGGCGAGCGCGTGCGCCGTCTCGAGCGCCGGGATGATGCCCTCGAGACGGGCGATCTGCCTGAACGCGTCGAGCGCCTGCGCGTCGCTCACCGCCAGGTAACGGGCGCGCCCGCTGTCGCGCAGGTGCGCGTGCTGCGGACCGGCGCCCGGATAGTCCAGCCCGGCGGAGATCGAATGGGCCTCGAGGATCTGTCCCTCCTCGTCCTGCATCACCGCCGAGCGCGAGCCGTGGAGGACTCCGGCGCGCCCGCCCACCGTCAATGGCGCGCCGTGGCGGGGCGTGTCGATGCCCTCGCCCGCCGCCTCGACTCCGATCAGCTCCACCTCTGCGTCGTGGATGAAGGCCGCGAAGGTTCCGATCGCGTTCGAGCCACCGCCGACGCAGGCGACGACGCGCCCGGGAAGCCTGCCCTCGGCCTCCAGCAACTGCGCGCGCGCCTCCTCGCCGATCACGCGCTGGAGATCGCGGACGAGCGCCGGATAGGGCGCCGGACCGACGGCAGAGCCGATCACGTAGTGCGTGCTGTCAACGTTCGTGACCCAGTCGCGGATCGCCGCCGAGGTCGCCTCCTTGAGCGTCTGTGCCCCGGCCCGGACCGGCTCCACGCGCGCTCCGAGCAACTCCATTCGCTGCACGTTGGGCCGCTGGCGGCGCGTGTCCTCGACACCCATGTACACGACGCATTCCAGATCCAGCAGCGCGCACACGGTCGCCGTTGCGACACCGTGCTGGCCGGCGCCGGTCTCGGCGATGATCCTTCGCTTGCCCATGCGCTTGGCCAGCAGAGCCTGCCCGAGCGCATTGTTGATCTTGTGCGAGCCGGTGTGGTTGAGATCCTCGCGCTTGAGGTAGACCGTCCTGTCGAGGAGCTCTGAGATCCGCCGCGCCCGGTAGAGCGGGCTGGGCCGGCCGGCGTAGTCGCGCAGCAGTGCATTCAGCTCGGCCCGGTAGCCGGCGTCAGCGCACGCCTCCACCCATGCCCGCTCGAGCTCCGCGAGCGCCGGCATGAGCGTCTCGGGCACGAACTGGCCGCCGTAGGCGCCGAAGTGGTGCTCGACGCCGGGGGGAGCCTGGGTCTGGCTCACGCGCGACCGCCGCTGCTCGCCGCGGCCGCCCCAACCGCAGCCGCCTCGGTCGGGTGCTGCCCGGCGTGTGCCGCCGTGCTCGCAACCGCCGCAAAGAAGCGGCGCAGCCTGTCGGGGTCCTTTCGCCCCGGCGCCGCCTCCGTGCCGCTGGCCGTGTCCACCGCATAGGGCGCGACCGCCGCGATCGCGTCGGCGACGTTGTCTGCGGCCAGGCCGCCACTGAGGATCAACGGCACCTTGGAACGGCGCGCCTGCACGAGCTTCCAGTCGAAGGTCTCTCCGGTGCCCCCGCGCAGGGCCCGCTTGCCCGGATCCTTGGCGCGCGCGTCGAGCAGGTGAAAGTCGACGTGAAAGCGCTCGAGGTCGCGAACGTCTCCGGCGATCGAGACCTGCGCCGCGCGGATCACGCGCGCGCCGGTGCGCCGTGCGGCCTCGGCGCAGTAGGAGGGGCCCTCATCGCCACTGAACTGGAGCAACGTCAAGCCAACCGCCTCGCTCTGCGCCACCACCTCCTCGAGCGGCGCGTTCACGAACACGCCGCACAGCTCGACCCTTCTACGCAACGCGGAGGCGATCATTTCGGCCTCGGCGGTCGAGCACCTTCGCGGGCTCGCCTCGTAGAAGATCATCCCCAGCGCCCAGGCGCCGAGCTCGAGCGCGAGCTCGCCGTCGGCGAGGTTGGTGATCCCACAGATCTTCACTCGCGGGGGCGCGTTGCTCACGCCCCCAACGGTAGCGGGCGCCTAGCCTTCGGGCGTGGTCGGGTTGGGCACCGAATTCGGACGGCTCGCGAGCTTGACTCGCAGCGTCTTGCGTTCATAGCCGCCCTTGCCGTTGGCGCGCAGCAGACCGACCGAGATCGTGTCTCCCGGTTTTTTCGCCGAGACGTCCGCTGAGAGATCTTCGGAGCTGTTTACGGTCTTGCCGTCGATCGAGACGATGATGTCTCCGCCGACCGCGACCTGACCGTTTTCGACGCTGCCGTTGACCGTGCCGCCGCGGATCCCGGCTTTTTCGGCGGGTGTGTCCTTCTGCACGCTCTGGACGAGTGCGCCGCTTTTCACCGGGAGGTTGAGCGCCTGCAGCGAGCCGTCGATCGTGAGCGAGGTCAGACCGATGTAGGCGCCGCGAACGGTGCCGCCTTTCTCGAGCTCGTCGATCTCGGCCTTGGCGGTGTTGATCGGCACGGCGAAGCCGATGCCTACGCTGCCACCGCCGGTGCCGCCGGTCTCGATCTGGGAATTGATGCCGATCACGCGCCCGGAGTCGTCCAGCAGCGGACCTCCCGAGTTGCCCGGGTTGATCGGCGCGTCGGTCTGCAGCACGTTGTTGATCGCAAAGCCGTTGGGCGCCGTGATCTGACGCTGCAGGGCGGAGATCACACCGGTGGTCAGCGTGCGTTCGAGATCGAACGGGTTGCCGATCGCCAGCACCGGATCGCCGACCCGGACCGCGCTCGAGTCGCCGAGCTCGAGCGGATGCAGCTGCAGGCCGTCGGGATGGATGCGAAGCACGGCGAGGTCGTTGGAGGGGTCCTTGCCGACGACCTGCGCGTCGACCGTCTTGCCCTTTTCGAGACTCACCGTCACCTTGATCGCGTTCTCGACCACGTGGTAGTTGGTGAGCACGGTGCCGTCGTTGTCGATCACGATGCCCGAGCCGGTCGCCTGGCCCTGGCGCTGCTGTTCGCCGCCGAAGAGATTGAACGGCGATTCGCTTTTCTGCACGATCGTCGAGGTCACGAAGGCCACGCCGGGCGCGTCTTTGACGTAGATGTCGTGCGGCGTCAGCGCCTTGCTCTGCTGCGATGCGTTCGACGGCGCGATCGGAGCCGCCTGCACCGTCGTGATCGTCTTTTCGGAGCCGCCGAGGTCGCCAAAGGCAGCGACCACGGCGACGACGATCGCACCGCCGAGCAGTGCCGAGACGAATGGGATCGCGAACGAGCGTTTCATTTCAGTGAATGATCGGGAGGGCCTATGAAGGCGAAATAAAGCCTACTGTCGGTACGTCCTAAAAGTTCACACCGACCGGCCCGAGGCCCGCTGGCGCCCAACGGGCGCTCCTCAGGCCGGCCCGGCGCCGCCCGCGACCGCCTCGCCGAGCAGCGCCCGCAGCGCGAGCTCAGGCTGCGGCGCACGCATCAGCGACTCGCCCACGAGCACGGCGTCGACGCCCTCGCGCTCGAGCTCGCGCAGCTGTTCGGGCGAGCCGATCCCCGACTCGGAAACGACCACGACGCCGCCCGGGACCGCGCCGCGCAGTTGCATCGTGCGCCCGGTATCGACGCTGAAGTCGCGCAGGTCGCGATTGTTGACGCCGACCAGGTCGGCGCCGACCGCGAGCGCATGATCGAGCTCTTCGCGATCGTGGACCTCGACGAGGACATCGAGCGCGAGCGCTCGGGCCGCACTTTGAAGCTCGGACAACTCGCGCTCGGAGAGAGCGGCGACGATCAGCAGCACGGCATCGGCGCCCGCCGCGCGCGCCTCGAGCAGCTGGTACTCATCGACGATGAAGTCCTTTCGCAGCAGGGGCAGGGCGCATAGGCCGCGTGCGGCGCTGAGGTCGCCGAGCGAGCCCGCGAAGTTCGGTTCCTCGGTGAGCACCGACAGCGCGCTGGCGCCGCCCCGCTCGTAGGCGCCGACGAGCTCGGCCAAATCGGCGCCCTCGCGCAGCGCCCCGGCGGAGGGGGAGCGCCGCTTGAACTCGGCGATCACCGAGATCCCGGGTCCCGCAAGCGCCGCGCGAAAGCCCCGCGGCTCGTGAGGTCCACGCGCGTCGTCCCCCGCCCGATCGGCTTCAGCCGAGGCGGCGGATTGGGCGGTCTGCTCGGCGACGCGCGCGCGCAGCTGCTCGAGGGGCAGCTCGCGCTTGCGGCGAGCGAGCTCCTCGCGCGTGCTCAGCAGGATCCGCTCCAGCACCGACGGCATCGAGCTGCTCATTGCGCGACACCGCTGGGAGCGTTTGCATGACTGGCGCGCATGTAGCGCGCGAGCGCCTCCGCGGCGCCGCCATCGGCGAGCGCCGAGCGCGCTGCCTCGACCCCCTGCGCGATCGACGCGACCGCGCCGGCAGCGTAGATCGCAGCGCCGGCGTTGAGCAGCGCCAGCTCGACCGCCGCCGGGGCAGCCGTCGGCGCCGCCTCGGCATCGGCGCCGAAGCCGAGGATGGCGCGCGTGACGTCGGCGTTCTGCGCGGGCGTCCCGCCGGCGCAGTCGCGTTCGAAGATCTCGGCCGAGAACTGCTCCACGCCCGCATCGGCCGGCGCGAGCGTATAGCGCGAGATCTCCTCGCCGTTGACCTCGACGACCTTCGTGCCGGCCGTCACCGACAGCTCGTCCAGCCCATCTTCGGCGGATACGACCAGTGCCCGGTCGACGCCAAGGCGCGCGAGCGCGCCGGCGATCGTCTCCAGGAACTGAGGATCGGACACTCCGATCACCTGGCGCCGCGCGCCGGCCGGATTGGTCAGCGGTCCGAGCAGGTTGAAGATCGTGCGCACCGCGAGCTCGCGCCGCACCGGCACGACATAGCGCGTGGCCTGGTGATGCGCCGGCGCGAACATGAAGCCGAAGCCGGCTTCCTCGATGCACCGCGCGACCCCCTCAGGGGCGAGGTCGATCCGGGCACCGAGTGCCTCCAGCAGGTCGGCCGAGCCCGAGGAGCTCGTCGCCGAGCGGTTGCCGTGCTTCGCAACGGCGCACCCCGCCCCGGCGGCGATCAACGCCGCCGTCGTGGAGACGTTGAACGTGCGGCGCCCGCCACCCGTCCCAGCCGTGTCGAGCAGGTTCTCGCGCGAGCTGGGCACGCGCGCGGCCAGCGCGCGCATGGTGCGGGCGAGGCCGGTCACCTCGTCCACCGTCTCGCCCTTCGTCCGCAATGCGATCAGGAAGGCCGCGATCTGCGTCTCGGAGGCCTCGCCGTGCATGATCTCGGCGAGCACCTCCGAGGTCTCGTCGGCGCTCAGGTCCCGGCGCGAGGCGAGAGCGTCGATCGCCTGCGTGAGAATCGCGTTGGGCATCAGCGCTCGCCGAGGAAGTTCGCCAGCAGCGTCTTGCCTTCCGCAGTCAGCACCGACTCGGGGTGAAACTGCACGCCCTCGGCCGGCAGCTCGCGGTGTCGCACCCCCATCACGACGCCCCCCCCATACGCCGATTCCTCCAGGCAGTCGGGCAGCTCGGGGTCGACCACGAGCGAGTGATAGCGCCCGACCTCGAGCGGCGAGCTCACGCCAGCGAAGATCGTGCGGCCGTCGTGCTCGATCGTCGTGGCCTTGCCGTGCACCGGATCGTGAAGGCGCACGCGACCGCCGAACGCCTGCGCGAGCGCCTGATGGCCGAGGCAGACGCCGAGCGTCGGAACGCCGGACTCGGGCATGCGGCGAACGAGCCCCAGCGAGATCCCGGCCTCGTCGGGGGTGCAGGGCCCGGGCGAGAGGACACAGCGGTCGTAGGAGCCGGCAAGCAGCTCATCGACGCTCGCGCGGTCGTTGCGGACCGTCTCCACCTCCGCGCCGAGCTCGCCCAGGTACTGCACCAGGTTGTACGTGAACGAGTCGTAGTTGTCCAAGACGAGGACGCGCTTGCTCATGGCCAGTCCGGCTGGTCGCAGGCGAGCTCAATCGCGCGTTTGGCCGCGGTCGACTTCGCGACCGACTCCTCGTACTCGTATGCCGGCTTGGCGTCGGCGACGGTGCCGCCCCCGGCCTGCACATGCGCGATCCCGTCCTTGACGACAACCGTGCGGATGTGGATCGCGGTGTCGAGATCACCGTGGTAGCTGAGGTACCCGATCGCACCGCCGTAGCCGCCGCGCTTGACCGGCTCGAGCTCGTCGATGATCTGCATCGCACGCACCTTGGGCGCACCCGACAGCGTTCCCGCCGGAAGCACCGAGCGCAGCGCGTCCATCGCGCCGACGTCCGGACGCAGCGTGCCGGAGACCGAGGAGACGATGTGCATCACGTGGCTGTAGGACTCGACCTCCATCAGCTCGTCGACGACGACCGAGCCGTACTCGCACACTCGGCCGAGGTCGTTGCGCCCGAGGTCCACCAGCATCACGTGCTCCGCGCGCTCCTTCTCGTCGGCAAGCAGCTCGTCGGCGATGCGCCGGTCCTCCTCGAGCGTCGCGCCGCGGGGGCGCGTCCCGGCGATCGGCCGCGTACTGACGTGACGCCGGTTGACGGTCAGCAGCGGCTCCGGGCTGGCGCCGGCCACCTGAAAGTCGCCGAAGTCCAGGTAGTACATGTACGGGCTCGGGTTGACCGCGCGAAGTCCGCGATAGATCGAGAACGCCTCGACCGGCACGGATGCCGACCAGCGTTGAGAGGGAACGACCTGGAACGCGTCACCCGCGTAGATGTACTCGACGATCCGCGCGACGATCGCTTCGAAGCGCTCGCGCGACATGTTCGACTCAAACTCCGGATGGGGACGGCCGCCGTCGCGCTGTGCAGGCCGCGGCACGGGGCCGCTCAGCTGCGCGCGCACCTCCGCGATCGTGCGCACCGCAGCGCCGTAGGCGCGTTCGAGGTCTGGCTCCTCCTGGATGTCGGCGTTGGCCAGGATCGTAATCGTGTGCTTGAGGTGGTCGAACACGACCAGCAGATCGCTCAGCATCAGCGCCATGTCCGGCAGCCCGAGCGCATCTGGATTCGGCTCGCCGAGCGGCTCGACAGTGCGCACGAGGTCGTAGCCGAAGAAGCCGACCGCGCCGCCCGTGAACGGCGGCGCCTCGTCTCCAGGCGAGGCCTGATCGAAGCCCGCAACCGCATCGGCGGCAATCGCGTAGGGGTCGCCCGGCTCCCCCAGCGACCAGCGCAGAACGCTGCGCGGGCGAACGCCGATGAACGAGTAGCGCCCGACGCGTTGGCCCTGCTCGGCGGACTCGAGCAGGAACGCCGGCTCGCCGGGCGCGAGCTCGCGCAGCTTCAGGAACGCCGATACGGGCGTCTCGCAATCGTCGATGAAGCTGTGGCTCAGCGGGATCAGGTTGTGACGCTCCGAAAGGATGCGCGCCTCAGCGAGGCTCGGCACCACGCGCGGCGTGTCGGTCAGCGCGTCAGCGGCGACGCTCATCGAGCACCCGCTCGGCGTCGGCAAGCGAGCGTCCCCTACTGCGCATCAGCACGATCAGGTGGTAGATCACGTCGGCCGCCTCTTCATCGACGCGCTCGTCGGACTCCTCGCGCGCGGCGCGCGCGGCCTCCTCGGCCTCCTCCATCACCTTCGCGCCGATCAGCTGGGGGTCGTCGAGCAACTCGACCGTATAGGAGCCGGCCGGACGTGACCGGGCGCGCTCGCCGATCGTGCGCTCGAGCCCGGGCAGTACCTCGCTCGGCGACTGCGCCAGCTCACCCCGGTGAAAGCAGGTGCGCTCGCCGGTGTGGCAGGCAGGCCCGGCCGGCTCGACGAGCGCCAGGACAGCGTCGGCGTCGCAGTCCATGCGCAGCGCCTTGACGAGCTGCACGTTCCCGCTCGTCGCGCCCTTGTGCCAAAGCTCCTCGCGAGAGCGGCTGTACAGGTGAAGCTCGCCCGTCTCTCGCGTGCGCGCCAGTGCGGTCCTGTTCATGTACGCGAGCATCAGCACCTCGCCGCTGTTCCAGTCCTGTACCACGCAGGGCACCAGCCCGCGCTCGTCGTAGACGAGTTGCTCGTCGATGGCTTCCCCTGGCGCTACCGAGCTCATCCGCACGATTGTAGGTCGAGCATGCCCGCTCGGACGTGAAGCGGCATCCCGCCGCTATCAGACACACTGATGGCCGCATGGGATCCGTGTTCGATCGGGAACTGGTCGTCGTCAGCGGCAAGGGCGGCGCCGGCAAGTCAACGCTTGCCGCCGCCCTGGCCTTGCTCGCCGCCGATCGAGGTCTTCGCACGATCGTGGTCGAGGTCGGCGAGCAGAACAGGCTGCGCACCCTGTTCGGCGTCGATGGCGCCGAGGCCAGCGTCGAGACCCAGCTCCAGGACCGCCTCTGGAGCCTTTCGATCGATCCCGACCGGGCGCTGCTGGAATGGCTGCAGTCGCTCGGCGGTCGGGTGTCCGGGCGTGTGCTCGCCTCGAGCAGCACGTTCCAGTACTTCGCGGCCGCCGCCCCGGGGGCGAAAGAGCTCGTCAGCATGGTCAAGATCTGGGAGCTGACGCAGGGCAAGCGCTGGCGGGGGCGGACGCACGGCTACGACCTGGTCGTGCTCGACGCGCCCGCCACCGGCCACGCCCTGGGCATGCTCGACTCGCCGCGCACCTTCGGGGCGATCGCGCGCGTCGGTCCGATCGCGGCACAGGCCGAGCGACTGCGGCAGCTGCTGCAAGATCCGACGCGCACGGACTACCTCGCGGTCGCGCACGCCAGCGAGCTTGCCGTCACCGAGACGCTCGAGCTGCAGCGACGGCTCGGGGAGCAGCTCGGTCGCGGCCTGCGTGCGGTGGTCGTGAACGGCACACTGCCGCAGCGCTTCAACCCTGCCGAGCTGAGGCAGCTCTCATCACTGGCCGCACGCGCAGAGTTGGCCGCACTCGCGAGCGGCGGGCAAGGGCGAGCGAAGCCGCCGACATCGAGCCGCTCGCGCCCGCAGCCGCAGCGCCCGTCGCGGACCTCGGGGATGGCGAGCAGCGACGGCAGCGCGACGCTGTCCGCGGCCTCCGCGGCTGCCCACGCCGTGTCCGAGCGAGCGCGCGCCCAGCACAATCAACTCGCGCGCCTGCGCCGGCGCGGGTTCGAGGTGACCGGCGTGCCCTTCCAGTTCAGCGGCGAGCTCGACCTGAGCGGCGTCCGGCGGATCGCCGAGCACTTGCGCCGCAAGCTCTGAGCGACGCCGCCGACTCGGCTCGCGCGCGCAGACATTCCTCGCGGCCCTGACGACGCGGGCACGTCGGCAAATGGCCCCAGCTGTTACGCGATGAGACGGTACTTGCGGGTCCCTGGATTGCGCTCCAGCAGCCCGACCGCCAAGAGTGTCGTGACATAACGATGGGTAGTGCTCGTGTTCATGTCGAGCATCCGCGCCAGTTCGGCGATCCCGAGATAGCCGCCGTCGGCCGGGAAGCACGACAGGACAAGCAGGCCGGACAGCAGGGAGCGGGAGAGGCGACGGTCGTCGAGCTGGGCCGGATAGGCGAACTCCTCCGAGTCCAGCGAGAGCGGCCATTGGGGATCCTTCACGGCGTTGAGCAGCACCGACAGCGTCCCCCCCTGACCGGCGCTGCGGACGACCTGATCGACCTGAGACTTCGACAGCTCGATCATCACCGGCTCGCCTCCGGGCTCGCCCTCGGTGCGAGCCGAACGCCGCGAAGGCCGTCCGGCTCGCTGCCACTGGCGAGACGACGCGGCTTTGGATGCGGCTCCCGACTTGCCCGCCTTCGCGCGCCGCGAGCGGCGAGCACTCTCTCTCCCGGCCGGCAAGACCTGGGTTCCGTTGTCATCCATCATCGCGTTGCACGGATGATGTAGACCTGTGAGACGGGCGCCAAGGCTGGCCTGAATATTCAGTTCTGACTAGCGCTTGCAATACTCGGAAACTCCGAGAAAGCGCGCGCGTCAGGGCAGGGCACGTCAAGCGCGCTGTGCGAAGCCGATGCGCCAAAGCCGCAGGATTGGCAGCAGCAGCCGTGTCAGTGACCCGCCCGCGCGTACGAGGCCGCCCGTGCTGGCGCGCATGTCCGGGGCGCGCGCGGAGTCCTTGGACAGGTACATGGCGACCATGCAGGCTGCGATCACGGCGTGGCGATGGCCATGACGCAGGCGGCGCGCCTCCCGCGCGGAGCGTGCCACGAGCTGGCAGACGCGTTCGCAGGCGAGCTGCTCGTTGGCGTAGTGGGCGATGTAGCGATGGTCGCCGTTGACAAGATCCTCGACCTGATCGACATAGCTGTCGAGCATCGTCGTAGCGACCGACATCCACGGGAAGTAGGCGGCGCAGGTGCGATCGATCTCGCGCTCGGAGCAGTCCGGCTCGGACGCGAGCGCCAGGAACGCGTGAATGGTGAGCGACGCGCTGGCGGCACCGCTGAGCTCGAACCAGCTCAGACTCTGCTGGCCCTCGAACTCGCGCCGCGCCCATGCCCGCAGCGCTGCATCGCGTCCATGCGGGTCGGGATCGTGGTTCAAGGCAAGCACCTGCGCGCGCTGGGCTTCCCGCACGGCCAACGGCCGCACCCGTCCATAGGAGGGAAGCGCCGAACAAGCGCTACGACAGGACTCGACGAGCGCGCGCAGGTAGCCACCGTCGTCTCGCCAGGGGTGATAGCGGTAGTAGTCCGAGATCGGAGCGGCCGGCTCGAGCGCCTCGACGAGCGCCCTGTGCAGCTGACGGCCATTGACCGTGCCCTCGTTCGCCGCGCGCTCGTTGAGGCAGTCGAGGAAATCCCAGATCAGCTCATAGGCGACCAGCAGCCGCAGGAGCCGCAGGTCGCGCCTGTGCGGAAGGATCCAGAACAGCGCCGCGCCATCGGTGTGCCCGCGCTTGTGCCGGAGCGAGCCGAGCGCGTCTTCGCGGATCTCCTCATCGGGGATCCGCAGGGCCCGCTCCCGCCAGATGCGAATCTCGCGTGATACGGCCGGCAGCCCCCACAGCAGCTCCCGTGAGGCAGCAGCCAGGAGGGCCCAGACCTGCCTCGGAGAGAGTGGGAGCGGGTCGGGCATCTATCCATAGATCCGAATTTTCCCGGATAGTAGTGTTCCGATCGGTCGGCTCTTTCGGCCCAGACCACGTCGCGCACGGTGCTCACTCCTGTAGTCCAACGGTCGGCCGCACGCGCGCCGCGACATAGCCCGGCAACGCGACGATCGCCACGGCGACGGCGGTGATCAGTCCAAAGCTCCCGAGCGCGGCCGGCAGCGGGGAGGCGTCGACGACGGGAAACCCGTTCACGACCGACAGCGCGCGCGTCAGCAGCAGCTGACCGTAGAGGCCGAACAGGGCGCCGAGCGCGCAGCCCACGCCGAGCAAGATCGCGCTCTCCCACAGCAGCGATCGCCACAGTACGAGCCGGCTGAAGCCGTCCACCTTCATGTCGGCGAGCCGCGCACGTCGCTGCCAGATCATCGCCCCCATCGCCGCGGCCATCGCGAGCACGGCCGCGATGAGCACGAGGCTCCTGATCTGCGTCAGGCGCGAGAGGCCTTGGGCGGCCTGCGCTTCGTGAAGCCGCTCACGGTGCGTGGCCGTTTCGACGCGTAGCGCCGGCGGCGGACCGGTAGCCGATCCTCCCCGCGCGAGCCCGAGAGCGCCTGCGACCGGCGGGAGCTCACGCGCAGATCTGGCGATGGATGTCTCTGACAGGCTCCGGCGTGCGGCGCGGCTGACGACCTCGGGCGAGGCTCCGGGCGCCAGCTGGAGTTGATACGCGCTGGCGTCGGCGCTCCCCCACGCGCGCGCGTAGTCATCGGCGTTCAAGACGAGCGCGCCGGGCGGCCACCCCAGATTGGTGCTGAGCGCGGCGACCCGCATCACCACCGGTTCCGGGCTCGGCAGCATGAAGCTCTGACCGATCCGCAAGTCGTGTTCCTCCGCGATCGCCCGGGAGAGCACGACCCACCCGCCGGACCTGAGACGCTCGTCGGCGATCGCCGGATCACCATCGACGATCTGACTGGAGGCGACAGGCGTGAGATCGGTGCGCGGAGGCCCGAGCACCCACGCGCGCCGGCTGCCCCAATCCAGGAAGCTCCCTCGATAGCGCGTCACCTCACGCACTCCCGGCAGTCGCTCCAGCGTCGAGCCGTAGAGATCCCGGAAGGATGTCGTTGCGAACGAGTTCGCCGCGCCACGCGGCGTGATCCAGACATCGGCGCCAGAGTCGATTCCCCGCGCCGAGGCATCGAGCCCGCGCTTGAGGTTGCCCCTGGCGCCCTGGATGGAGACGCTTCCGAACACGGCGATTGCTCCGGTCGCCGCAATTGCGAGTGAGCGCGTGCGATGCGTACGCGACCGCAGCTCGATCAGGGCGAGGTACGAAGCCGCCCCGGCGGTCAGGCGCTGCACCCGCGCGCCGGCGCGCAGCGCCACGTCGAGCAGCGCCGGCAGGCACAGCAGAAGCGCCACCGTGAGGCTCACGACGCCGACGATCGCCGCCTGAGGCGCGGCTAGCAGGATCACCGTCGTGCCGGCAACAAACGCGCCGGCGGCGGCGAGCAGCCAGCCGGACCGTCCGCGCGTCGGAGACGCCGACGTCTGCGGCACTCGCATCGGACGCTCGGCGATCCCCCCTTGCAGGGGCAGCAGCACCCCGGCGCAAGCGGCCAGCATGCCGCCGAGCACGGCAAAGGCGATGCTCCTGAGCGTGACGATGCGTTCGGCGCCGATCGGAAAGGCGAAGGACAGATAGCCGGGACTCGAGCTGAACAGCGCCGCCGATAGCAGCTCGCCGAGCAGCAATCCAAGCGCCGATGCGATCACGCCGAGCACAAGCGCGTCGACGCCCAAGATCTGCACGATCATCGGGCGCGTGTAACCGTCGAGCCGTAGGTCTTCGATCAGGCTCCGCCGCTGAGGCGCCGTCAGCATCAGTGCGTTGAAGGCGAAGAGGAAGCCGACCAGCGCGCTCAGGGCCGAGAACAGACCGGTCGACTGGTCCACCGGCCCGGCGGCGCGCCGGAACAGCGTCGTGGTGATGTCCGCCGGTCGTACGTTCAATCGCCCGGCAGCGAGCCGAAGCAGCTCCGCGCGCACGAGGCGCTCCATCCGCGGGGGAGTGCGGACATAGATGCTGGTGAGCCGGCTGGGCATGCCGGCCAAGTCCTGCACGGTGCGCAGCGGCGCCAGAGCGAGCGGGCTCGCTCCGAGCGAACCCGTGTCGCCGGCGAGCAGTTGCGGGACGAGCAGCGCTTTCGACTGACTCGACCCGATCTGGACGGTGACCGGCCTGATCGAGGCGACGCCGATGCCCCGTGCGATCGAGGCGGGAAGCGTGAGCACGCGCGTCCCGGTCAGCGGGACGGCGCCGAGGTGACGGGCGATGCTGCCGCCGAGGCGCGCCAGGCGCGGATCGGTCCCGACCAGATCGACGGATCGTTCCCCGCCCGGCCCCACCAGGTTCGCGCTCTGCTCGATCACGGGCGCGACCGCCGTGACCCCTCTGAGCTTGGCGACCTGCGCAAGCAGCGACTGGTCGAAGCCCTGACTCTCGCGCGCAGCGATCTGAAGCCGCATGTTTCCGACGATGCCGCTCGTCAGGCGCTGAACCGAGCTGTCGAGGCTCGTGTTGGCGACCTGGGAGGCATAGAGCAGCGCCACGCCGATCGCGATCCCCAGGACCGCGAACAATTCCTGGGTGAAGCGGGCGCGCAGACGCACGCGGTACAGGCGCACGATGCTCGAGAGCCGCATTCCCCTGATCCCGATGTGGCTCGGTCAGCCGGCCTTCACGGCCGAGTCCGGCCGATCGCCCTCGCGCTCGGCGAGTCGACCATCACACAGCGCGAACACTCGATCGGCAAACGACGCAGCCTGTGGATCGTGTGTCACGAGCACGACCGCCACGTCGCGCTCGCGACAGGCCTCGGCAAGCAGCTCCAGCACTTCCCGACCGCGGGTGCTGTCGAGACTTCCCGTCGGCTCGTCCGCCAACAGAAGCTTTGGACGCGTGGAGAGCGCCCGCGCGATCATGACGCGCTGGCGCTCGCCCATCGAGAGCTGCTCGGACCGATGTCTGCCGCGCTCGGCCAAGCCGAGCCGCTCGAGCAGGGGAGCGATGCGGCGGCGCGCCTCGCGGGCGCCGACATCAGTTCCCATCAGCTTGAGCGCTGCGTTGTCGAGCGCGCTCGCCCCAGGCAGCAGATTGATCGTCTGCCTCACGAAGCCCAGGTCGTGCAGCCGGTATCGCGCGGCCTCGTGGTCGCTGAGCCCGGAGATCTCACGCCCATCGAGCACGACCGAACCGGTGTCCGGCCGCAGCAGCGCGGCAATCAGCATCAGCAGTGTCGTCTTGCCAGAGCCGCTCGGTCCATAGAGCGCGACGAACTCGCCGTCGGCGACGGTGAGCGAGACGCCGTCCACAGCGCGGACCGGCGTACCCGATGCCACCGCGAAGTGCTTGACCAGCGCGCGCAGCTCGAGCACTAGCCATCCGATCCGACCGGCACGGGAACCTCGAATGCAGCCGTTGCGGCGAGCATTAGACCGAGCGCTGAACGCCGGGAAAGTCGATCACGTTGTCCTCCTCGTGCACTTCCGGAGGGGGTGTCAGCAGTCGCCCTCCGCTGAGAGCACGCAGCTGGTGGGAGCGCAGCGCAGTCGGCATGTCGGGGACCGTCATCAGCACGGCCAAGCCGGTCTCCTCGACGAGTGCTCGCAGCAGCTGCAGGATCTCCTCGCGCTCACGTACACCCAGGTTGGCCGTTGGATCGTCGATCAGCAGCAGCCTCGGCGTGCGAGCTATGCCGTGCGCTATCGCCACCAGCGCCCGCTCGCCGTCGGAGAGGCTCTCCCAGCGCTGACCGGCGCATTGGGCCATGCCGACGCGCCGCAGCGCGCGGTCGGCACGGCGATTGGCCTCGCGTTGGCCGTGCTCGACCAGCAACGGCAGCGCCACGTAGTCCAGAATGCAGAGCTCGCTGCGGGGTCCGGAGCGTCGCACCCAGCCGACCTCACCGCGGCGCAGGCGGGCATGACCCTTTTCGGAGAGCGAGGACAGATCCTCGCCGTCGAAGCGCACGGTGCCGCGGTCCGGAGTCTCGAGGCCCGCTGCGATCCGCAGCAGCGTCGTCTTGCCGGCACCGCGTCGCCCCCACACGCCCATGAACTCCCCCGCACGCAGCTCCAGGGATGCATCGCTGAGCACGCGCACCTCCGACGGACCCCGCCAGTAGCTCTTGCCGACGGAGTCCAGCGAGAGCAACGTGTCCGTCATCAGATCCTCCGCAGCCGGTCCACCTGGCCCGCAGACATGTCGGCGTTTCCGACGAACCGCGGGGACTCGCGTTCGTCGCGCAGTTGTTCGAGCAGCTCACGGGCACTCTGCAACCACTCGATCCGTGCGTTCCAGAACGCGATCTCGGCCTCCGAGGCGAGCACCCCCATCAACCTCGACCAGTCATCCGCGCGACCGGGCACCTCTTCGGTCACGCCCTTGAGGTCGCGCAGTCGACCGAGGCACACGAGTTCCTGGCCGCCGATCATCTCGATCAAGCGCGGCACATTGCGCGGGCGACAGAGCGCGATCTTCATGTGCAGCTCGTCGCGCAGCGGGGGCGTTGGCGACGGATCGAGCATCCAGGACTCGAAGTGATCGACTCCCTCTTCGGTCGCCTCGTAGATCGTTCGGGGAGCCGCGCGGCGCGCGGGGCCCGGCCCCAGCTCGCCGGCGCTGCGCACGAGTTCGTCGCGGCTCAGCTGATCGAGCGCCGAGTAGACGCCGGAGGGGGCGAAGCCCGAGGAGCCAAAACGCTCATCGAGGCGCTGCGCCAGCTGATACCCGTACCCGGGGCGCTCGATCACGAGTCCCAACACCGCATGCTTGGCCGACATTCTCGCCCTTCCTGGTCAACTGTCGTCTACGCAGAAGCTACCCGAATCAGCGATTTTGTGCATTCCAATCATGCCATGAATCAGACCGAATGGAATTTCGTCCAAGTCGACGACATGTGCCTATCGGGATGCCAGCCGCACGCGCTGCACCTGCGGCTAGGTGATCCCGAGGCGGTCCAGCAGCCCATCGTCGGCGCGCCAATCGCGCCGCACGCGGACGGACAGGTCGAGGTGCACCTGCTCGCCGAGTGCCCGCTCCAATTCGCGCCTGGCGGCCGTCCCGATGGCCTTGATCATGCGGCCGTGCGCGCCGATGACGATCCCCTTCTGTGAGGCGGTTTCGACCCAGATCAGCGCCCGGACGCGCGTCAGCCCGGGGCGCGGCCGCTCTACGTCTTCGACGATGACCTCGACGGCGTGCGGGATCTCCTGAAACGTGCGCCTGATGACCGCCTCGCGCACCAGCTCGGCCAACAGCACGGCCTCGGGCTGGTCCGAGATGGCCCGCTCCTCGAACAGGAACGGACCCTCCGGCATGCGCGTGGCGAGGTGCTTCACCAACTCCCCCACGCCGCTGCCCGTGCGCGCCGAGACGGGGAACAGCTCCTCGGCGACCTCGAGCGCAGCGGCCGACGCGAGCGCCGTCGCCGTCGCCGCGCGCGAGAGCCTGTCCACCTTGTTGACCGCGATCGTGACCGGCACGGCCGCCTGTGCGAGCGTCGTCGCGATGAAGCGATCGCCGGGTCCGATCCCCTGCTCGCCGTTGAGCACGAGCAGGGCGACGTCCGCCTCCGCGAGCTCCTGCTGCACGCGGCCGGCCATGCGCGCGGTGAGCGGGTCGCGCGGGCGCTGGACGCCGGGCAGGTCGACCAGCACCAGCTGACTGTCGCCGTCCGAGCGAACGCCGCGAATCGCCCGTCGCGTCGTCTGTGGGCGGTCTGAGACGATCGCCACCTTGTCTCCGACAACCGCGTTTACGAGCGTCGACTTGCCGACGTTCGGTCTACCGGCCAGCGCGACGAAGCCACTGCGCGTCAAGCTCGCTCCCGCTCGAGCAGTTCGCGCTGGACGGCCAACATCTGACCCTCGTCGGTCTCGTGATCCATGCCGATCAAATGGAGCACACCGTGAACGATCGCCTCGCGCACGTCGGCGGTGTGCTCGAGGCAGATCAGAACGTCGCCCAGCTCGCGAGCTCCCCCACCCGATCCAACTTCGTCGATCGGGAAGGACAGCACGTCGGTTGGCCTCGCGATCCGTCGGTAACGGGCATTGAGCTCGGCGATGCGTCGCTCGTCGACGAACTCGACCGCGAGATGGCCTTGATCGACTCCGGCCGAGCCGACCGCGAGGCAGCACAGGCGGCGAATCTCCTCAGGCGGAGGTATCCGCCCGCTCGCCGCATCACGCTCGGTTACGAGGACCTCTACCTCGAGCATCCTCGTCCTCAGGCGCGGCGGTCGGCTGAGCGAAGCTCCGGCGCCTCCCGCTTGGCGTGCACGTCGTACGCCTCGACGATCCGCTGCACGAGCTTGTGCCGAACGACGTCCTCGCCGCCGAAGCGGACGAACTCGATCCCCTCGATCGCGTCCAGCACCTCGCCGACCACGATCAGCCCGGACCGCTGGTCGCGGGGCAGGTCGACCTGCGTGATGTCGCCGGTCACGACCATGCGCGAGCCGAAGCCGAGCCGCGTGAGGAACATCTTCATCTGCTCGGGCGTGGTGTTCTGCGCCTCATCGAGAATCACGAAGGAGTCGTTTAGCGTGCGCCCGCGCATGAAGGCAAGCGGAGCGATCTCGATCACCCCACGCTCGATGTGCTGGGAGACCTTCTCCGGGTCGAGCATGTCGTGAAGCGCATCGAACAGAGGACGGAGATATGGGTCGACCTTCGCCATCAGGTCGCCCGGCAGGAAGCCGAGCCGCTCGCCCGCCTCGACGGCCGGCCGGGTCAGGATGATCCTGTTGACCTCGTGACGCGAGAGGGCAGCGGCGGCCATCGCGACCGCCAGGAACGTCTTGCCGGTCCCAGCCGGGCCGACGCCGAAGGTGACCGTGTTGTCCCGAACCGAGTCGACGTAACGCTTCTGGTTGACCGTCTTCGGCGCGATGCGCAGGCCGCGATGGCGCCAGACGATGTCCTCCAACACCCGCGCCGGCGACTCGTGCGCGTCGAGCGCGCCGGTCACGGCCGAGATCGTGCCCGGCCCGATCTGGTGTCCACGGGCGATCAGCTCCGAGAGCTCGCGCACGACGCGCTCCCCGGCGTGCGTCTCGCTCTCCTCACCGTCGAAGGTCAGCACGTTGCCGCGCAGGAAGACCTTGCAGTCGAGATGCGCCTGCAGCGCCCGCAGCACGGCGTCCTGGCTTCCCGCCAGCTCGACGGCGACGTCGTTCGGAAGCTCGACCTGCGTCCTCATCCCTGCAGCGACGCCCGCACCAGTCCGGAGACACGCTTTCCGTCGGCCCGGCCATCGACAGCGGCCATCGCCTGCTTCATCGCCTGCCCCATGTCCTTGACCGACTGCGCCCCGCTGTCGCGGACGGCCTGCTCGACGATGCCCTGCAGCTCGGCGTCGGACAGCTCGGCCGGCAGGTAGCCACCGATCAGCTCGCCCTCCGACTCCTCGCCGGTGGCGAGGTCCTCACGTCCTGCCTCACGGTAGGCCCGCGCCGCCTCCAGGCGCCGCTTCCGCTCGCGCCTGAGCACGGCGAGCTCGTCATCGGACCCCTCCTTGACGGCCTTCTGCAACTCGGACAGCACCAAGCGCAGCGCGCCCACGCGCTCTCGCTCGCCGGCACGCATCGCCCCCTGCAGATCGGTCTTGATCTGATCGACGATCGCCATCCCCACTCCAGGATACGCGCGTACGGCGAGAATCGGGCAGAGCGCGGCGGCTGGCGCCGATCGAGCTGGCGTACGCGCCCCGCACAATCAACGGCCTCCGGTCCGTCTGCCCTGGTCGCCTCGGCCCGGACCGACGGCCGGTGGCCGTGCGGTGACGATCGTGCGCGAGCGAATAAGGTGGCGCCCGTGAACGAATCGCTCTACGCCGACGCGCTGGCCCCGTTTCTCGCCGAGGTCGAGGCGATGCGCCCGCCCGGCGCCGAAGTGATCGACGCGCACACGCATCTTGGGCTCGATGAGGACGGGCGCTCGCTCACGCTCCCCCAACTCCTGGCGCAGCTCGACGCGGCCGAGGCGCGCCGAGCGTGCGTGTTCCCGCTGCACGACCCTGAGCGCCATCCCTCCTACCGGCTGCCCAACGATCGCGTCCTGGCCTGGGCCGCCGAAAGCGAGGACCGCCTCGTCCCGTTCTGCCGGCTCGACCCCGCCGAAGACCCCGTCGACGAGGCCGAGCGCTGCCTGTCGGCGGGTGCCCGCGGAATCAAGCTGCACCCGCGCGCGCAGGCGTTCCAGTTCGACGGCGGGGAGATGGACGGCGTCTTCGCGCTCGCCGAAGAGGCGTCGGTGCCGATCCTGATCCACGCCGGGCGCGGCCTGCCGCCGCTGGCCGAGGGCTTGGCCGAGCTGGCGCTGCGCCATTCCGGGGCGGCGCTGATCCTGGCGCACGGTGCGATCTGCGACCAGGGCATCCTGACGACCAGGCTCGCCGATCACCCGTCCGTCCTCTACGACATCTCCTGCTTCTTTCCGCTCGACGTGATCGAGCTGTTCGCGCGTGTGCCTGCCGAGCGGATCGTGTTCGCCTCGGACCCCCCTTACGGCATGCCGGCCACCACGCTGTACCTCGCTCTGCGCGTCGCCCGGCAAGCCGGCCTCGACGAGCAGACGACGCGGGCGATGCTCGGCGGCACGATGGCCGCGTTGCTCGACGGAGATGGGCTGCCGCCGGTCGCCGCACCCCGTCGCGGAGCCTCGATCACGCTGTCGGGCAGGCTGGCGCGGGTATACGGCTATGCGAGCCTCGTAGGTCCGGCCCTGTTCACGGGCGTGGCCGAACAGGCACATGCGATGCTCGAAATGGCGCTCGCCGCCTGTCGTGACCCCGAGCCGGGCAACGACGGCGAAGCGCTCGAGACGGTCGGCGCCGCCCTCGCCGCCGCCGACACGCTGGTCGACGAAGAGGGTGGCGTTCGGCCCGCGATCGACCTCGTCTACCGCGCGATCGTTCGCGCGGCAACTGAGGTCGCGGACTCCTAACTCGACTGCCCGGCGCGCCGGCTCGCCGCGCGGCCGGTCGGGCGCGCTGGAGATCAGTCGGCGCCCAACCAAAGCGCCGCCCACTCCCCGCCGTGCAGCCTCCCTCGCTCGCGCAGGCCATGGCTCGTGGAGAACGCCGCGGCGACCTCGTCGGCCTGCTCGCGCAGCAAACCGCCTGCGATCAGGTGTCGCGGCGCCTCTCCCATCGTGCCTGCGAGCTCGAGCAGCAACGGACGGAGGAGGTTGGCGAGCAGCACTCCCCGCGGTTCACTTGGCGCCGTTCCCGCGGAGACCCCCCGCCCCGTCCGATCGCCGGCACTGCCGAGGAGGCCCGGCGCGGTCAGGCTCGGCAAGGGCTGCCTGCGCAGGTCGAAGCGCTCGACCGCGATTTGGACGCCGTTCACGCTGGCGTTCTCACGCGCCGCCCGAACGCTGTCCGGGTCGTGGTCGAGCGCCAGTACGGGCGCGAAGCCCAGGCGGGCAGCGGCAATCGCGAGCACGCCCGAGCCGGTCCCGAGATCCAGCAGCGGACCGCTTCGATCGCCGGAGCAAAGCTCGAGCAGAAACTCGAGACAGAGGCGCGTGGTCGCGTGCGCTCCGGTCCCGAAGGCTTGGCCCGGATCGATGATGATTTCGTGCGCCCGTCCGCTCCGGGCGAGAGCCGCCTCCCAGGGCGGTCGCACGTACAGAGCCGGCCGGGCCCCGGATGTGCCGTCCCCGCTATCGCCCGCAGAGCTCGGCGGCTCGATCAGGATCGGATGATGGAAGCGCCGCCAGCGCTCGTGCCAGTCCTCGGCGATCTCGCTCGTGGAGATCTCCACGAGCGCCGAGCCCGCCGCCGCCTGCAGGTCGGGCAGGCTCGGCAGCTCCCCCGGCGCGCCATAGACGGCGTACTCGACGGCGCCTCCCTCGAGCTCGGTTTCCTCGACGCCCGCCGGCGTGAGCTCGAGCAGTTCGGCGAGCACGACCTCGGCTTGCGCGCGACGCACGCGGACGGCGAGCCGTATCACGCAGCCTGGCTGCCGAGGGCGCGGCGCAGCTTGGCGAACATCGATTCGCCTGAGCGCAGGTTCTCCTCGGTGAGCGTTCCGTTCAGCTGCTCGAGAAGCTCCCGCTGCTGATCGGTGAGACGGCGCGGTATCACGACGTTGACCACCACCCGCAGGTTCCCGCGCCGGCTGCGACCGAGCGAGGGCATGCCCTCGCCGCGGATCGTATGCACCTCTCCAGGCTGCGTGCCAGGCGAGAGCTCGATCTCGACGCTGTCCTCGAGCGTCGAGACCTCAAGCGTCCCGCCGAGCGCCGCCACCGGCGCAGGCACGTCGAGCGCCGTTATCAGGTCGTCTCCTTCACGGACGAAGCGCTTGTCCTCCTGCACGCGGACGAGGACGTAGAGGTCTCCCGCTTGCGCGCCGAGCTCGCCCGCATGTCCGCGACCGCCCAGCCTGAGACGTTGGCCGTTCGCGATACCGGCGGGCACGTCGACGTCGATGGTCCGCTTCGCAGCGCGACGACCGCGCCCACGGCACGTCCGACACGCCTGCTCGGGGACCCGGCCGTCGCCGTGGCACACGTCGCAGCCGACGGTTCGCACCATCTGGCCAAACGGGGTTCGCGTGGCGACCTGGAGCTGGCCCGAACCGCCGCAGCGCTCGCACGTGTTGATCGGCGTCCCTGGCTCGGCGCCGTTGCCGTGGCAGTGCTCGCAGCGCTCGACGGCCTCGTAGCCCACCTCGACACTCGTCCCGCGCGCCGCTTCGAGCAGGTCGATCTCGATGGCAACCGCCACGTCGCCTCCCGGCGTCGGCCCGGCGCGCCCACCGAAGCCGCCGCCCCCCCCAAAGAACGCCTCGAACAGGTCGCTGATCGAGCCAAACGCGTCGAAGTTCGGCGCGAAGCCGCCGGAGCGCAGGCCCTCGTGTCCATAGCGGTCATAGGTTGCCCGTCGGTCCTCGTCGGAGAGGATCTCGTAGGCCTCGGCAGCCTCCTTGAACTTCTCCTCCGCGTCCGGATCGTGCGCGTTGACGTCAGGGTGCAGCTCCCGCGCGAGCTGGCGAAAGGCCTTCTTGATGTCCTGAGCAGAGGCGCTGCGCTCGACGCCGAGTACCTCATAGGGGTCACGCGGCATGCTCGTCGTGTCAGTTCTCGGCATAGGCGTCTTCGATGAAGCGCGACAGCTCGTGCGCCGCCTCGCGCACGGTCACGATCGCTCCCGCATAGTCCATCCGCACGGGACCGATGACCGAGACGGCGCCCAGCTTTCGCTCTGCCAAGCCGTACCCAGTCGCCACCAGCGCCAGGGAACGCATCGCGGGGATCTCGTTCTCGTGCCCGATCCGTACGTAAATCCCCTGCTCGCCGAGCGCCGCGCGCAGCACCCGCAGCAGAGAGACGCGTCGCTCGAGCAGTCCCACGAGTCCCTCGAGCTGCGTTGCGTCCTCGATATGCCCGGCCGAGAAGAGTCGGGCGGTGCCGTCGACGTAGAGCTCGTCCTCGGTCTCCGCGGCCAGGTCGCCGAAGGCCGGCGCGAGCCGCTCGAGGAAGGTACGCTCGACCGCCGAGAGGCTCGGATCGAGCAGGCGCTGCTGCAGCATGCGCGCGCCGAGGCCATATCCGACGAGGCGCTCCCGCAAGTACTCCCCGGCCCACCCCAGCAGTCCCGGGTCGACCGGACCCTCGAACGTGGCGAAGAGCTTGGAGACGCCGCCGGTGGAGGTGATCACGACGAGCATCACGACCTCAGGGCGCAAAGTGAGGACCTCGATGTGACGAATCGTCGCCGTGTTGAGCGACGGAGCCGACACGACCGCCAGCAAGTTGGTCACCTGAGAAAGGGTCTCCGAAGTAGTGCGCATCGCCTCCTCGACCTCCCTGCGGATCAGCGAGAGCTCGAGTCGCCGTCGAACCTCGAGACCGCGACCGGAGTCGAGCATGCGGTCGACGACGTAACGATGGCCGGCATCCGTCGGGACGCGTCCGGCCGAGACGTGCGGATGCGCCAGTAGGCCCTGCTCCTCGAGCAGCGCCAATTCACTGCGGACCGTCGAGGGTCCGCATTCGAAGTCGGGGTCGGCGGCGATCGACCGTGACGCGACCGGCTGCCCGGTGCGCAGATAATCATCCACCACCTTGCACAGGATCCGCTCCTGCCTGGAGGTGAGCATCGTTCAATTGTAGGCCGAGGGCTGGCGCCCGAGCGGGGCTGGCTCCTAGAGCTCCAGCTCCGCCTCGGCGTTGCGGATGATCTGATTGCCGTCCTGCTCGGCCACCGTGTCGATCAGCGCGCGACCGCCGTTCACCTCGCGAACGGTGCCTGTGACGAGCACCTCGCGCTCGGGAGCCCCCATGCCGCGAAACTGCACGGACAGACGCTTCAGATGAGCCGGGCCGCCTGCCGCCTCGGTCTGCGCGCGCGCCACCTGGGCCATCGTCCACAGCCCGTGCAGGATCCGCCCCGGCAGCCCAACGGCACGAGCGAACTCCTCATCGATGTGGATTGGGTTGTAGTCGCCCGACGCGCCCGCATATCGATTCGTGAGGTACTTGTCTGGCGTGATGCTCACCTGAGGTATCTGCGCTCCGGTCTTCAGCTCGCTCATTGCTCACACTCCCCGCACGATGTTGGTCCAGGTGCCGCGGCATACCTGCTCGCCACGCTGGTTGGTCGAGATCGACTCGAATACGTAGTAGCCGCGTCCGTCCGCTTCGGAGATGTCCTTGACGCTGGCCGTCGTCGTGATCTCATCGCCGGCCACGACGAGCGGCCCCCACACGAACTCCTGCCCGCCGTGCACCATCATCGCGAAGTTCAACTCGATCTCCGGGTCGAATATCGGCGGGCCGACGGCCGGGGCGCTGTACACCACAGCGAACATCGGCGGTGCGACGATATCGGCGTACCCGGCCGCGCGCGCGGCGGCCACATCGAGGTGCAGCGGGTTCGTCTCGCCCACGGCGAGCGCGTACTCCTTGATCTTCTCGCGACCCACGGCGTACGCCACGGGCTCGTAGGTCTTGCCGATCGCTTGCTTGTTGACGGGCACTTGACTCCTCGTGGTCGGCGACGTGACTGGCTGGCGCGCCAGTTTACGTGGGCGACGCGCCGGCCGGGAGCCGGCGCGTCGTGATGCGGCAGCGGTGCACATGAGCCCGAGCCCACGACGCGCCGGCGAGCCGGGCGAGAACGCGGGCGTCGGGCAAACCGCGGCGCGCTCACCGTCGGCTTCCGACCGGCAGGCGCGCTTAGAAGGTGACGTCGAGCTCCTCCGCACCGACACCGACGAGCTCGCGCTCGTCGGTGTCGCTGCCGTCGTCGTGAGCGTCCTCGTCCTTCGCACGCCCGCCCGGGCCGTCCAGGAACTGCACCACGTCCGCGACGATGCTCACGGCCTGGCGGCGCTGCTGCTCGGCGTTCTCCCACTCACGCCACTCGAGACGACCGTCGACCCCCACCCGACTCCCCTTCTTGGTGAAGCGGGCGACGCTCTCCGCCGAGGGTCCGTACACGGTGACGTCGAAGTAGTTCGGGCGCTCCGTCATCTGACCGTCGGCGTCCCGGTGGCTCGAGTTGCATGCCACGCGAAGGTCGGCTACCGGCCTGCCAGAGGGCAGAGACCGCAAATCTGCGGCACGTTGCGGGCATCGGCCAGCTGCGCCGTCAGCTCCGAGGCGAAGAACATCGAGATCTCGCTCAACGCGGGCACCTCGCGCAGGCGCGCAGACACGGCTCGGCGGTACGCGTAGCCGTCCTCACCGACCGACAGGAGGCGTGCCGCATCCCACAGGGTCGAGGCGCGATCGTAGGAGATGACGGCAATGACCGCGTTGCGGAGATAGCGATCGGAGCTCGCCCTGATGTCGGCCTCGGAGTACAGGTTTTTGAGCGCCGCGACCACGTAGTCGGCGATCACGTCGGCCGGTGCATCGACGGCGAGCGGGTTGAACCCGCAAGTCGGGTTCGCGAAGTCGAGCAACGTGCACGTGCGCGTCGTAGGGACGACGCTGACCGCCGCCTCGGCGGCGTCGCCCTTCGGGTCGAGCACGATCACCGAGCACCGCTCTCGCCGCAGATCCTCGGCTACGGTTGCCACGAGGTAGCTCGACTTCCCCTGCTCGACGGCGCCCGGTACGGCTGTGTTCTGTCGCCGCAGCTCGGGGTCGATCGACACGGGCCCGATCGCGTCTCGAAGCGTCCCCTCGCCCTCCCGCGGTCGCATTATCGCCGGCGGGGCAGGCGCGAGCGGTGGAGCAGTGCGTTCGAACGGGACTGTGAGGTAATCGATCGAAGGCAGGTGCCACATGGACGCGAGCTCGCTTGCCGCGAAGACCCCACGTTGGATCCCGGGAACAGGATTGCCCTCGCCGCGCTGGATCCGGCGGCCGTAGAGCCCGAGCAGGCCATGACGGACAGCCGTGCCTCGCTCGATCAGCCGGTTCTCGGCGCTTTCGACGCGAAGCTCGGATGCGACTCGCTCGCATGTCTCGCGATCGCCCGCCGCCACCCGTACGTCCACGAAGAACAGCGATCGGTGCTGTAGGTCCAGACCGCCGCGGAGCTCCGCGTCCTCGACCATCGAGCGGTCGTGGATGACCAGATGCTCGCGCCGCTCGCGCGAGAGTCGCGCCTCGCGCAGCTTGAACCGCCACCTGGCGACCCGCTCGAACAGGAGAGGTGCAGGAGTCAGCGCGAGTTGTACGAGAACCGGCGACCGGCACGCGCCCATCACCGTGAGAAGTCTGTTCACGGCCGGTTCGCGTTCGTGCTCGAAGCGATCGAGCGACTTCACTCGCCGGATGAACTCGACGTCCTTCTTGAGCCGCAGTATCGAGCGCGACGGGAGCGCCGCGAGCGGCTGCGCCGGTGCGAGTCGGGCGTTCGGGTAGGCGGTGCGCAGAGCAGCCTCGGCCATCCGCTCCATCCCGGCCGGGCAGCTCAGCGCCATCCACGCGTGATCCGCCACCCCGCACTCAAAGTGGATCTCCAGCGAGAGGCTCGGCTGGCCGAGCAGCAGCCGCCGCCACCAGCGGCGAAGCAGGCGCTGGTGAAGAGCTGTGTGCATTCTCACGACAGCCTCCGCTGTGGCCTGATCGGTCCGATGGGGCTGGACGTGCATGCGCACGTAGCGGCGCCGCCCGCGCACGAACCAGCGGATCGCGAGCAGCGCCGATGCCTGCGCCGCGCCGAGTGCTAGCGGCAGGCCGATGAGCCGAATGCCCAGCAACGGCGCCCAATCCCATGCCGCCAGCGGCGCGTGCAGCAAGACCCTCAGCCCGCTCGCCGCCCCCTGCGTCGCCGCGTGGTGCGAGCCGCCGCGCAACAACCTGCCCGCGCCCCCGCCCAGCAACCAGCCCGTCGCCGCGCACCCCAGCAGGAGGGCGAGCAGTCCCAGCAGTCGCCACAACAGGAAGCGCAGCACCTGCCCGCCAGTCCGACGAGCAGCGAACGTCGGGACCAATGCCCGGTCGGTTCGGGCGAACGTGCGGCTGCGCCGTCGCGGCAGCGGCCGCCGGGCAGGATCAGCGCGGCCGCGTCGCGCGCTCCACGCGCGCGCCGCGCTGCGTGAGCTGCCAGGCGTTCGAGCCGCCCCGCTCCTGACCGTCGCCCGTGTTCTCCACGAGCTCCAGTCGAGCAAGCCGCGCGAGCAGCTTGGAGATCTGCCCCTGGTCAGCCACGCCCGATCGCTCTGCGATCTCACGATTGCTCGCGCCCGGGTGTTCGCCGACGACGACGAGCACGCGCACCGTCCTGTATGTCAGCCGCATGCTCAGGCCGGCCATCGGATCGCGCGTGCGCGACAGGACAGGGCGCGCGTCGTGGTCGCGCGGCTCCGGCGCCGGGCGACACAGTTCCCTGCTGGCTGCCCTTGCGCCGAGGTACGGGAGCACGACGATGTTCATCAGAGAACCCAACAACGAACAGAAGGGTTCCGGCCCCTCCTCGAGCGCGCGTGTGTGCAGCACAGCGAGGACGGCCCCCACGACGCCTTCGGCGGCGACCTCCGGTGGTTCCCGCACGGCACTCGAGACGAAGCGTCCGCGATCCACGATCTCAGCCAGCTCCTCGAGCAGCCGAGCTCGGCGCTCGAGCACGCGCGGGCCGGCACCCAGAGCCTCGACGAGGCAGAGCTTCGCGAGGGCGGGCTCCTCGTCGAGGAACACCAGCAGCTCGCCCAAGCCAGCTCGCAGGCCGTCACGCCAGCCGTCTTCTCGCTCGTAGGCGGCACGGACGAGCTTGCCCACCTGCGAGACCGCCTGCTCGAGCGCCGCCAGAAAGCAGTCTTCGCGGTCGGCGAACACGTCGTAGAAGGTCTTGCGCGACACTTTGGCGCGGCTGATGACCTGAGCTACCGTCATACGCCCGTAGCCCACCTCCTCCACCGCCTCCAGCGCGGCCGCGAGCATGCGACTGCGTTGAATCTCCGTCACCCTGCCGCCGGGGAACGAGCTCGGTCGAGAGTGCACTCGTGCCGAGATTGGGCGTGTTTGTTGGGCAGAGGCCATCTCTTCCTCGCGTTCGTGCTTTTCGAATGTGAGACCGGTGTCTTGCCCACTGATTTCGCGAGGGACGGCCCGCGCTCCATCCCCAGGGAGCGCCGTCACTCACGGGTTGCCTTCAAGAGATTCAATGATTCGAATCGTTAAGTCGAGCCGCGTCTCCAACTTTTCCCGGTGATTCGAATGTTTGTCCGCTAAACGAATCAATCGTCGGGGATTGGATGCCGATGCTCTCCGCCTCGGCTACGGCAAGCCTCGTGCCCCGGATACGAGATTGGGGTGAACTCACCGACCGGCGCCGCTTCGCAGACGAGCGCCCACGTCGGACTTCCATTAGCCTGATCTGCGCAAATGTCGTCAATCCGGCAGAAGTTGACGCAAACCTCCGCAGTCGTCCTGGTGGGCGCGCTCGTGTACGCGAGTCCGGTAGCAGCGGCGACCTATGGACGCCTGATCGCCCGCGGCAACGCCGCGCCCAGCGCCGCATTCCAAGCACGCTTCGTGCATGTTCGTAGCCCGCACTCGTTCGTGCTCGTCGTCACCGAGCCCAAGACGGAACAGCTCAACTTCAGTTGGTCCGTGCACTGCACCGGGTCGGAACCCAACGAAAGCGGTGGTGCCTCCGGTCGCGCCAGCGTCGGCAACGGGCATTGGGTCAAGCGGATCCGCCCCAACTGGATCAGACACCCCGTCTCGTGCTCCGGCACGATCGAAGGTGTCTCCGCAGCGAGCCCCGTGCTTGCTCGGGTCTTCACCAAATAGTCGACCGACACCGCCGGTCCGCTAGGCCGGCGGCGACGCGACCATCGACGAGCGGCCGGGACTCGTCATCGGCGGGACGCCAGCGTCACCTCGCTTACTCGGCCAGCCCACAGCTTTGAGAGCGTCGGCGTGAGCCCAGAAGTTCTCGATCATGAAGATCTTGTCCTTGCGGATCGTATACACGCTCGTCAGCTCCATGTTCATTTCTGGGCCTTGGCCCGTGGCACGCCAGGCGATCCCCACGACAACCCGGTCGCCGGCGGCGATGAAGTCGGTGATCGGCTCCACCGTGTCGACGTCGAACGGCGCTCGTAGGCGCACCCACTGGCGCATGCAAGCCTCCCGACCAACGAGAGTCTCCCGTTCGGGCCAGCCCTCAAAGGCGCCAAGCGAGTCTTTGAGGTAGCTGCGAATCGCAGACCAGCCCCTCGAAGCTGGCGACCCCCGCCGAGGAGACATCGAAGACCGCGTCGGGGCGAACGTGCTGGCAAGCGCGCCAAAGTCACGACGATTGGTCGCCTCCATCGACTGCCGAGTCAGCTCGACCAGGTCGGGCGTCGTGGACTCTTCAGACATCGCCCGCCCAGTATCGCGCCCTGCCCCCCGCGAGCGACCAACCCACGATCCCCAGCGCCCGTCGCTCGCCGGCACGCCGCGCCCAGGGTACGCGTTCGTCTGCTCCACCGCCTGATCGACCGCGCCGGGGAACAGGCGCCCGTGGTGTCGTACGCACTGACGCGAGCGACCCTGAAACGCGAAACGCCCCACGGCTGGGGGGCGTAACCAGTACCCCTACCGGGATTCGAAAGGTGCCGTTATGCCCGTAGCTTCGGGCTTTCCCGGCGGTTGCGGCGAACCCGCTCCAGAACGCTCCGGAACGGCGCCTATTGTCGGCCACATCGCCTACTCCTCCAGCCCCACGGCTTTGAGGGCTTCGTCCCGGTCGAGGAAGATGCGGATGCGACTGATCTTGCCGTCAATGAAGTCGTAGACGTTCGCGGTTTCAGCGCTGGTCACGATCCCGCTGGCACGGCCAGTCGATCCGACCCGTAGAAAGGCGATCGCATTGCTCTCGCCGATTGCTCGCACGCGCTGCACCTCGATCCGAAAGTCAGGGCCGGCGTCCTCGATGTCGGTGAAGAAACGCCGGATCCCGTCAGTCCCCAAATACTCTGCCCCGACCGACGCCGCAATCAACAACTCCACATTCTGGGTACAGCAGGCGAGATAGGCATCTATTTCTCGCCCATTGATCGCTGCGATCGCCCGCCCGACCGTCTCCACGTTCTCCTGCGTCATCGCCCGCCCAGTATCCCGCAGGGTGTTCGGTAGAGGACCGTCTACGCCCCACGCTCGCTGGTCTCGAGTGGGTGTCGGGCTTCGCTGCCACCTGGCTTCATTCAGCGCCCGTGGAACGCGAAACGCCCCGCGCTTGCGGGGCGAATCAAGTACCGCTACCGGGATTCGAACCCGGGTTTCCGCCATGAGAGGGCGGCGTCCTAGTCCCCTGGACGATAGCGGCGCGCAACGACAGCGAGCAGGCTAGCAAAGCGCCCGGAACCAGGCCGGATGTGCCGCGCGGGTCCGGTTGGTCGCCGTATCGGGGCGCTGCCCTCGTAGCCGGGAGGAGCGCGCCGGATCTGCGATATCTTCGCCCCCCACGCGGATGTGGCGGAATTGGTAGACGCGCACGGTTCAGGTCCGTGTCTGGGCAACCAGGTGGAGGTTCGAGTCCTCTCATCCGCATCGCCAGCCGGCCGTCGTCCCATGCAGGGCCAACAAAGAAAGGCGGCCGCCGGAAACCCGGCGGCCGCGTTCAGATCGTCAAAGCGTCTTACTCAGTGCTCGTTGCGGCGCTGGCGACGCTGGACTTTTACTATCGAGAAGCCCATCGCCAGCAGGAGCACGCCCGCGCCAATCGTCCAGCGCAGATCGAACCCCGTGAACGGGAGCGTCGAGGCTTTTTTGGCGGCCGGTTCGCTGCTCGTGCTCGGTTCAGTCGAGGACGTTTCAGGTGCCGTCGTTTTTTCCGGCGTGCTGCTTTCTTTCGATGGCGACGTCCCGGTCGTGGGCGTCGGCGTAGTCGCCGCCGGCGTCGTCGCCGCCGGCGTAGTCGTCGGGGTGGTCGTCGGCGTAGTCGTCGGCGTGGTGGTCGTCGTTGTCGTCGTCGTTTTGCCGTAGCCCGAGAGGTTTTCTTCCGCCGCGAGCGCCGTCCCCGGCAGGAGCGCGATCGTCAGGGCGAGAGCGACCGGCAGCACCACTAGCTTGCGCCACGCGCTGGATGATCCTTTCCTGCTTGGTGCTGCACCTGCCTTCCGCGGCCTACTCGAGGCCACGACATCGGTCCGAGTCATGCCAACCTCCCGTTGATGTGTGGGTGAGTCCTCCAGCCCGTGCGGGCCTCATTGCCCTGCGTCGGGCGATTCTAGTGCTAAAGCCAACTTTCTTGTTCGCCGTCGGCAGATCTTTGCCTGCGTGCCGGCCATAGAAGTATCAAGCACACGGGCCGCTGAGACGGCACGGTGCCCTGTTTTTCCGCCTATCGGCCGGCTCGCGGGGGCGCTTGAGCGGTGCCCGTGCACTTGCACGTGACCGCTGCCCGCCCGGGCGACTGGCCCTCCTCGCAGCAGAAAGCGCCCGTCAGGGCTCCCGCTACACCCGCACGCGACCCTCGAGGGCGTCCTCGCCGAGGCTTGCACGCAGCACCTTCTTGTCGAACTTCCCCACGCTCGTCTTCGGGATCTCGTCAAGGAACGCGAACTCGTCCGGCAGCCACCACTTGGCCACGCGACCTCGCAGGTGCTCGACCAGCTCGGGCGCTGTCGCCTGGGCGCCCTCGCGCAGTACCACACAGCAAAGCGGGCGCTCGGCCCAGCGCTCGTCCGGCTTGGCGATGACCGCCGCCTCCACCACGTCTGGGTGGGACATCATCTCGTTCTCGAGCTCGACCGAGGAGATCCACTCGCCGCCCGACTTGATCACGTCCTTCGCGCGGTCGGTGATCTGCACGAAGCCGTCCGCGTCGACCGCCGCGATGTCGCCCGTGCGCAGCCAACCGTCGTCGAACTTGTCCTCGCCCGAGTCGTCGTTGAAGTAGCGCGCCGCGATCCACGGACCGCGCACCTCGATCTCACCGGTCGACTCGCCGTCCCAGGGGACAGCTCCGTCGTCGCCGATCAAGCGCAGCTCGACCCACGGCAGCGGACGGCCCTGCTTGGCCCGCGTGTCCCAGTAACCCTCCTCGTGGTCCCCCTCCGGGGGGCGACAGAACGTCGCCACCGGGCTGGTCTCGGTCATTCCCCACGCCTGGAAGATGTTCACGCGATGACGCTCCTCGAAGTCGCGCATCAGCTGGCGGGGGACCGCCGACCCGCCGCACGTCGCGTTCGTCAGCGACGACAGGTCGACCTCGGGCCGCTCGTCGGCGAAGCGCAGCAGGTCGGCGAAGATGGTCGGCACGCAGCCCATCAGCGTCGGCCGCTCCGCCGCGATGAACCCAGCCAGCGGCTCGGCGCCGAGGAACTGGTTGGGCAGCATCAGATCGGCTCCAGCCAGAGCCGCGCCGTGCGGAAGTCCCCATGCGTTGGCATGGAACATCGGCACCACCGCCAGCACGCGATCGGTGCGCGAGAGACCCAGGCCGTCCTTGACCAGCGTCGCAGTCGAGTGCAGGCTGATCGAGCGGTGCGAGTAGAGCACTCCCTTTGGGTTGCCCGTCGTGCCGCTCGTGTAGCAGAGCGCCGCCGCCTGGCGCTCGTCGACCTCCGGGTAGTCGAACTCGCCTGCGCCCGCGTCATCCAGCAGCTCCTCGTAGCGCAGTGCGTTCGGCAGGCTGCCGACATCGCCGTCTCCCATCACGACAAAGTGCTCGACCGTGGAGAAGCTCGGTGCGAGCTTCTCCAGCACCGGCACGAGCGAGTCGTCGACGAAGATCACCCGATCCTCGGCGTGGTTGACGATGTAGGTGAGCTGCTCCTCGAACAGGCGGATGTTGAGCGTGTGCAGGACGGCCCCCACGCACGGGATCGCGAAGTACAGCTCGAAGTGACGCTGGTTGTTCCACGCGAACGTCGCCACCCGCTGGCCCTGCTCGACACCGAGTCCGGCGAGTGCGCGCGCAAGGCGGTCGATTCGCTCCGAGCTCTCGGCGAAGCTGTGGCGCTCAACGACGCCCGGCTCACGTAGCGTCAGCACCTGCGCCTCGGGGCTGCACGTCTTCATGCGACGTCGGATGTGATGGAGCGTCAGCGGAAAGTCGTCCTGCATCAGCCCTGCAAGCGCCCCGTCCGCGCGCGTCGAGCTTGCCTCGTGCGTAAGCGTCCCCTCCGAGCTCATCCTCGCTGCACCCCTTCCTCGCGCGGTCTCAACTGACGTAGTTGACTGTAGAGCCCCTGCGTGCGTTGGGCGATGTCATCCCAATCGAAGCGGAGCACGTGCTCGGAGGCTTCAGCAACCAGTCGCTCGCGCAGCGCCTCGTCGACCAAGAGACGCTCGATCATGACGCCGAGGTGCTCGGGATCCCCCCCGTTGAAGCGCAACCCCACGCGCTCGCCCACCGGCACGACCTCGCGCAGCCCGCCCGTGTCCGCCACGATGCAGGGGCAGCCCGAGGCCATCGCCTCCAGCGCCACCAGGCCGAACGGCTCATAGATCGAAGGCACCACGCAGAGATCGGCGATGCGGTAGAGCGAGTGCAGCACGTCGTCGCCGATCCAGCCCAGGAAGTGACCCTGCTCGGAGAGCCCGAGCCGCTGCGCCTGCGCCTTCAGCTCGCCCTCGTGAGTTCCGCTTCCGGCGACCAGGTAGCGGACGTTCTCGACCTGGCGCACGACGCTCGGCAGCGCGTCGAGCGCGAGCTGAAAGCCCTTCTCGTAGACCAGGCGACCCACGAGCAGCACGAGCTTCTCGTCCGGCTCGGCGAAGCGTCGGCGCAGCGCCTGTAGGTCGCCCGCAGGCTGCAGTTCGCTCGGGTCGATCCCGTTGGGGATCACCGTGATCCGCCGCTCGTCGATGTCGAAGATGTCCGCCACGTGCCCGCGCATGTAGTGAGAGCACACGATCACCCCGTCCGCGCGGCCCGCCATCCAGCGCTCGACCGAATGTATGTGCGACTGGGGCGCGTCCTGCACCCAGCCCTGGTGGCGCCCGTGCTCGGTGGCGTGAATCGTCGTCACGTAGGGCACGCCGGCGCGCTCGGCCAGTGCCGCCGAGGCCTGCGCGACCAGCCAATCGTGTCCGTGGATCAGCTCGTAGCCGTTCTCCTCGGCCAGCGCTTCGCCCGCCGCGAGCATGTCGCTGTTCATCTGCTCCACCCACGCCACGAAGCGATCCAGATCGCGCGGCCAGCTCGGCTCGGCCACACGATGAACCGTCACGCCCGCGAGCTCGTCCACGCCTGGCTGGCCCGTTGGCGGTCCTCCGGCGATTCCGCGCGTGAGCACGTCCACCGCCACCCCCCGGCGAACCAGCGCCTCGGCGATCTTGCGCACGTGGCGGGCGAGGCCGCCCTCGATCACCGGCGGGTACTCCCAGGAGAGGAGCAGCACGCGATTGCTCATCCCGCAGACCCTATCTTGCAAGGGTTCCAGTGGCCGCTCCCTCCGGCACCGGCAGCGTCAACGCCCGCCCGCGCGCCTGCGCGTCCACGCTCAGATGGCGATCAGCTCGAGCCGGTCGAGCCGGCGCGCGGCGCTCGACGGGCACAGGCGGCCGCGTTCCTGCTCGAGCACGCCGCTTTCGAGCAACCCCGCCAACGCCCGCGCGAGATCATCCTGCTCGACATCTAGCTGCTCCCCAAGCTCGGCGCGCGACCAGGACCGATCCTCATCGTCCTCGCCGAGCAGGACGAGCACGATCGCGCGTTCGAGGCCGCGGTCGCCGCCCGCCCGAGGATCGCTCGATTCTCTCTTCATTGGGAGCCATTCCCTTCGGCCGCCCGGCGTCCCGCCAGATCGCAGCCCGGATGCCGGATTTCGATCGGCTGGAGAGTACACATAGCTTGGAACGGTTCATTTCGGTCGACCGGCGCGTAGGCGAGTCGAGCGGCGCGCGCGTCCGGCGACAGCGAGCGATCTCGGCGATGATCTGCACGTGGTCGCCGGCCAGCCGCCCGTCTTCTACTTCGGCGCGATGTCGCCGTACTCGTGGTTCGCCGCCGAGCGGATCGGGCGCCTGCTGCCGCAGGCGCGCTGGCATGGAGTCTTCGCCGGCGCCGTCTTCAAGCAGAGCGGACGCATCTCGTGGGGCCTGAGCGAGCGGCGCCAGGATGGAATCGCCGACTGCGAGGCGCGCGCGGCAGAGCACGGCATCGGGCCGATCCGCTGGCCCGAGCCCTGGCCGACGAACGACCTGCTCATCGCACGCGCGATGGTGTTCTGCGCCCGCAGTTGCGCCGATGACCAACTGCTGCGCTCGTTCGCGTTGGCCGCCATGCGCCTGAGCTTCCTCGAGGGGATCGATCTCGGCGACGCCGAGGCCGTGCTCGAGGCTGGGCGACGTGTGGGAATCGACGAGCGGACGCTGGCCGACTCGCTGCAGGACCAGCAGATCAAGGACGCACTCCGCAGCGACACTGATGAGATCGTGGCCGCGGGCGTCTTCGGTGTCCCAACCGTCATCGTCGGCGACCAGCTGTTCTGGGGCGATGACCGCCTGCAGGACGCCTCCGACGCCGACCGCCTCAGCGTTCGCGACGGGGGCTAGGGACGGGCACGGCGACACGACGGCCCGAGCACGCGCTCGCTACAGGTCGAGCTCCAACTGGCGCGGCGAAGGTCGCAGCGGCTCAGAGCTCGTGCGCGGGCGCCCGCGCCTGGACCAGTGCCCCACGACTTCGCGGCTGCGGCAGCTGTGGTAGCCGATTCGACGATCGAGGGGCGCCAGGGCGAGCCCGCCCGGGGCCGCGCCGGCCACGACGGCGTGGAAGCGCCGGCCACCGCGGTCGACCTCGACGATGTCCCCCGCCTGGATTCCCTCTAGCCGCACGGTGCACCACTCCAGCAGGATCCGACGGGCGGGTCGGGCCACGGGCTGCCGGCAGGCGCGCGCAGGCCGGCAAGCGACCGCCGCCGGCCGCTGCGACTACGCTGGATGGCGTGCGGTGGTTCGTGGACGGGATGAACGTGATCGGCACGCGCCCGGATGCATGGTGGAACGATCGACACGCCGCGATGGTACGACTCGTGCACCTGCTCGAGAAGTGGGTCGCCGCGACCGGCGAGGACGTCGTCGTGGTGTTCGAGCAGCCGCCGCGCCCGCCGATCCGATCGAGCGTGATCGAGATCGCGCACGCGCCCCGCCCCCGCCGCGACTCGGCCGACGACGAGATCGTCCGCCGCGTGGCCACCGAGCAGAGCCCGGGCGAGATTCGGGTCGTCACCTCCGACCTTTGGCTGGTTGACCGCGTTCACGCCGTCGGCGCCACCGTTCAGCCCGCCGCCGCCTTCCGAAGTTGGATCGAGGAGCACTGATGGCACCTGTCACGCGCTACACCAACAGCGGCGGTGCCAGCATCGCCTACCAGGTCGTCGGCGACGGGCCGCTCGACCTCGTCTTCATGACCGGGTGGATCTCACAGGTCGAGCAACTGTGGGAGGCCGCCGGCCTGCGCCGCATGATGGAACGCCTGGCCGTGTTCGGGCGCCTGATCCTGTTCGATCGGCGCGGGACAGGGCTCTCCGACGGCGTCGGCGAGCCGTACACGCTCGAGCAGGAGGCCGAGGACGCGCTCGTCGTGCTCGACGCCGTCGGCTCCCAGCGCGCCGCCCTCTTCACGTACGGACTCGGCGGACCGGTCGCCACGCTGCTCGCCGTCGAGCATCCCGAGCGGGTCGGCGCGCTGATCATGTACGCCTCGATCGCACGCACGCTGTGGGCGCCCGACTACGACTGGGCGATGACGCGCGAGGAACGCGCCGGGTGGATCGAGCAGGTCGTCGACACCTGGGGCGCCACGGCCGAGCACCCGGGCATCCCGGTGATGGCGCCGACGATGGCCGACGACCCCGCGTTGATCAGCTGGTTCGCGCGCCTGCAGCGCCTAGCGGCCAGCCCCGGCAACGCGCGCGAACTGCTGATCGCCGCCGCCGAGCTCGACGTCCGCGAGCTGCTGCCGCGGATCCGCGTACCCACGCTCGTCATGCACCGCGCCGGCGACACCGCCTGGGATCCACGCCACTCGCGCTACATCGCCGAGCGCATACCCGGCGCGCGCTACGTCGAGCTCGAGGGCACAGACTCGCTGCCGTTCATCGGCGACAGCGACGCGATCGTCGAAGAGATCGAGGAGTTCCTCACCGGTGGGCGCGCCGGCGGCGAGCGAACGCGGGCGCTGCTCACGGTCATGTTCACCGACATCGTCGACGCCACCGCGCGAGCCGCCGAGCTCGGTGACGGTCGCTGGCGCGACCTGCTCGCTCGTCACGACGAGGAGCTGCGCAAGGAGCTGCGCCGCTTCGATGGCAAGGAGGTCAAGACGGTCGGGGACGGGTTCCTCGCCACGTTCGCCGGGCCGCCGACGCCGGCGCTGCGTTGCGCGCTTGCCATCACCGAGTCGGCCCGCGAGCTCGGCATCGAGGTTCGCGTCGGCATGCACACCGGCGAGTGCGAGCTGATCGGCGAGGACGTGGGCGGCATGGCCGTGCACATCGCCTCGCGCGTCAGCGGGCTCGCCGGTCCTGGCGAGGTGCTCGTGTCGGGCACCGTCTTCGGCACGGTCGTCGGCGGCCCGTTCGAGTTCACCGACCGCGGACTGCACGAGCTCAAGGGTGTGCCCGGGCGCTGGCCCCTGTTTTCGCTCGGGGCTTGAGCACCGCTGGCGCAGCGCCGTCGCAGCTCCCCGTTTGCGATCTCATCGAGATCGATCGAGAGATCGATCTCCATCAAGAGGAATACGATCGCATCGATGACACCAGGAGGCAGGCAATGAAGATCCGTGCCGCCCTGCTCGAGCAGTTCGGTAAGCCGCTCGTCGTGCAGGAGCTCGAGCTGGCCGAGCCACGCGCCGGCGAGGTGCTGGTCCGGCTCGTCGCCTGCGGCGTCTGCCACACCGACATGTACACGGCGTCCGGCGTCGACCCCTCCGGCTATGCCCCGACCGTGCTCGGCCACGAGGGTGCCGGTGTCGTCGAGGCCGTCGGCGAGGGCGTCGCCGACGTCGCGCCCGGCGACCACGTCGTGACGCTGTTCTCGCCGCAGTGCCGCGAGTGCATCCACTGCCGCAGCCCGCGCACGAACCTCTGCCTGGCGATCCGCGAGCAGCAGAACAAGGGCCACCTTCCCGACGGGACCACGCGCCTCTCCCGCGACGGCGAGCCGATCCGTCACTTCATGGGCACCTCGACCTTCGCCGAGCACGCGGTGCTGCCGCAGATCGCCCTCGCCAAGGTGGACCCCGAGGCGCCGCTCGACCGTGCCTGCCTGTTCGCCTGCGGGCTCTCCACCGGACTCGGCGCCGCCATGTACACCGCCAAGGTGCAGGCCGGGTCGACCTGCGTCGTCTTCGGCGCCGGCATGGTCGGGCTGGGCGCTGTGGCCGGCTGTCGCCTGCAGGGTGCCGAGCGCGTCATCTGCGTGGACCTGTCGCAGCAGCGTCTCGAGCTCGCACGCGGTCAGGGCGCGACCGACACCTGGCAGGCCGACGGACACGTCGTCGAGCGCGTGCTCGAGGAGACCGGCGGCTTCGGCGCCGACTACACCTTCGAGGCGACCGGGCTCGTGGCCGTCATGCGCGAAGCCGTCGAGGCCGCCCGCATGGGCTGGGGTCTCTGCACCGTCGCCGGCGTCGCCGGAAAGGGCGAGACGCTCGACGTCGTGCCACGCCTCCTGATCACCGGCCGGCGCATCTGCGGCTCATCATTCGGCGGCGTCAAGGGCCGCGACCAGGTCCCACAGCTCGTCGAGCGCTACCTGCGCGGCGAGATCGACGTCGATCCCTTCATCTCGCACAGGATGCCGTTGCAGGACGTCAACCGTGCGTTCGAGCTGATGGAGACGCAGGACGGCATCCGCTCCGTGCTCGAGTTCGCCTGAGAGCTCCGAGCGCGAGGCTGCTCGCCGCGACCCCCCGCAGCGCTCACCGAGACCCGCTCCGCGCGCTCGCGTCGTCTCGCCCGGCGCTGGTATGGTCGCCGCATGACGACGCCCGACCCCTTCTCCCCCGCGCTCGAGCTCGCCTCCGCGCTGCGCTCCCGCGAGCTCTCCGCCGTCGAGCTGCTCGACGCCTGCCTCGCCGCTGTCGACGCGCGCAACCCTGAGCTGAACGCCGTCACCTGGCGCAACGACGAGCAGGCGCGCGCCGACGCCGCCGAGGCCGACCGGCGGCTGGCGGACGGCGATGAAGCCCCGTTCCTCGGCGTGCCGATCCCGATCAAGGACCTCACCCCCGTCGCCGGCTGGCCGGTCACGTTCGGCTCGCACGGCGCACCCGAGGCGCCGAGCGAGCAGAGCGAGCTCGTCGTCGACGCGCTCGTTCAGGCCGGCTTCGTCCTGTGCGGGCGCACCAACACGCCAGCCTTCGGGGTGATCACCGCGGCCGAGAACCTGCGCCACGGAATCAGCCGCAACCCGTGGGACACGAGCAGGACGCCCGGCGGCTCGAGCGGCGGCGCCGGAGCGGCCGTCGCCGGCGGCATGTTCCCGATCGCCCATGCCAACGACGGCGGCGGCTCGATCCGCATCCCCGCCTCCTACTGCGGGCTCGTCGGGCTGAAGCCGAGTCGCGGCCGCGTGCCGCGCCTCGCGCAGAGCTGGCTCGGTGCCGTCGTCGAGGGCGTCGTCGCGCATACCGTCGCCGACTCGGCCGCCGTGCTCGATGCGATCGCCCGACCCGACCCGCTCGCTTGGTACAACGCGCCGGCGCCGGCGCGGCCGTTCAGCCTCGAGACGGGATCCGAGCCCTCCGCGCTGCGGATCGGGCTGATGGCGCAGGCCCCGCTCGGCATCCCGACCGACCCCGCCGGCGTCGCCGCCGCACGCGAAGCCGCCGCCGCGCTCGAGGGCCTCGGCCACAGCATCGAGGAGGTTCAGGTCCCGACGGTCTCCGCCGAGATGATCCCATCCTTCATCGTGCTGACCCAGGGCGGCCTCGCCGACTACGAGGGCGTCGACTGGTCGGTGACCGAGCCACACATCGCCCACCAACGTCAGCTGGCGGGCGAGACGGGCGCGTATGACTACGTGCTGGCCGCGCGCACGCTCGAGCTGCTCAGCCGCCAGGAGGTGACGCGTTGGGGCCGCGACTTCGACGTGCTCGTGACACCGACCTCCGCGATCTTGCCGCCGACGGCCGGGGCGACGCTCGAGGCCCAGCACGCCACCCCCGACGCCCCCGTCGGCGACGTAGTTGCGAGCGTCTCGTTCACCGCTTTCGGCAACGTCACGGGCCTGCCCGCGATCAGCCTGCCGCTGCACTGGACCGACGACGGCGTTCCCGTCGGCGTGCAGCTGACCGCCGGCCCTTGGGACGAGGCGACCCTGATCGGGCTCTCCGCTCAACTCGAGCAGGCGGTGCCCTGGGCCGAGCGCCGCCCAGCCCTAGCCGCGGCCGCCTAACGCCATCCAGGAGCTGCGCGCGATGGGCTTCGAGCAGATCACGACCGAGCTTGCCGACGGCATCCTCACGATCACGCTCAACCGCCCCGAGCGGCTGAACGCCTGGACCGCGACGATGGGCCGCGAGCTGATCGAAGCCTTCGACGCGGCCGACGCCGACGACGAGGTTCGCGCGATCATCATGACCGGCGCCGGGCGCGGCTACTGCGCCGGCGCGGACCTCGCAGCCGGCGGGGAGACCTTCGACTACCGCGCCCGCGCCGCCGAGGCCTCGCTGCTGTCCGCGTCCGACGCCGGCGTGCCGCGCGACAACGGTGGCGAGTTCACGCTTCGCATCTTCTCCGCCACCAAGCCCGTGATCGGCGCCATCAACGGCCCCGCCGTCGGCGTCGGCGCGACGATGACGCTGCCGATGGACGTGCGGCTCGCCAGCGACGATGCGCGCATGGGCTTCGTATTCGCCCGACGCGGGATCGTGCCCGAGGCCTGCTCGAGCTGGTTCCTTCCGCGCGTCGTCGGCATCAGCCGCGCGATGGAGTGGGTGGCGACCGGCAGGGTCTTCTCCGCGCAGGAGGGGCTCGACGCGGGGCTCCTTCGCAGCCTTCACTCCGGCGATGAGCTGTTGCCCGCCGCGCGGGCGCTCGCGAAGGAGATCGTCGAGAACGCCGCGCCCGTGTCCGTCGCCCTTGCGCGCCAGATGATGTGGCGGATGCTCGGCGCCGAGCATCCGATGCTCGCCCACCGCGCCGACTCGCGAGCGATGCTCGCGCGCGGGCAGTCGGCCGATGCCGCCGAGGGCATCAACTCGTTCCTCGAGAAGCGCCCCGCCCATTTCACCGACCGCGTCAGCGACGGGCTGCCCGAGATCATGCCCTGGTGGGTCGAGCCCGAGTTCGAGTGAGCCCAGGGCGCCGACCGGCGCCCTCGTCGTGCTAGGGCAGCGCCAGCTGCAAGATCGCGTTGCGCGGCACCCTTCGCCGTGGCACGCCGAGCCCATCGCATAGGCGCACGCACGGCTGGTAGACGGGTCGAAAGCCGAGCAATTCGGGGATCGTCACGACGCGATAGCCGCGACGGTGCAGCGCCGCGATGATGCGCGGATAGGCCGCCAACGTCTGCGCGCGCGGGCCGCCGCCGTCATGGGAGATGATGATCGAGCCCGGACGCACCTGTTCGAGCACCCGCCGCACGATCGTCCGGACGCCCGGCTGGGCGTAGTCGCTCGGGTCCACGTCCCAGCCGACCGTCGCCATTCCCAGCGAGGAGGCGGTGTCGATCACCGCGGCGTCCACGTCGCCGTAGGGCGGGCGGAACACGCACGGCGTGTAGCCCGTCTCTGCCCGGATCACCGCCAGCGTCCGCTCGAGCTGCGTGCGCGGATCGCTCGTGCGCGTCATGTCCGGATGCGTGAAGGTGTGGTCGCCGAGCGCATCGCCCGCGCGCAGCTCGTGCAGCATCGTTTCCCGATAGGCCGACGTGACCTGCCGCCCGATCATGAAGAACGTCGCCCGCGCGTGGCTGCGTTCGAGCATCCGTACGAATGCCGGCGTGTCCGGGTATGGACCGTCGTCGAAGCCGATCGCCACCTCGCGCCGCGACGGCCCGTTGCGATAGACGATCCGCCCGCCACCGCGACAGCCGACCACCCGGTACGAGGCGCGCGCCGCCGCCGGCGCGGAACCGACGAGTGGGGCGATCAGCCCAAGCGGGGAGATCTGGGCGGGAGGGCCCAGCGTCCCGCCGCCCGATCCGCACCCCGCCACGGCCATTGCGGCCGCGACGGCCGCCGGCGCCGCCAGCGACGGCCGCCCGACGCGCCCAGCGCGGAGTCGCGCGGGGCGCTGCAGGCGCAGCTTGCCGATCGATCGCCGAGCCCCCGCTGAGAGCTCCAAACGCACAGCTGCAACCTTACGAGGTCGGCCCCGCCGCCAGACGTCAGGCTGGACACTCAGCCGAGGACGAGCTCTGCGATCTTCGGCAGCGAGGAGGCATCGGCCGACACCAGCAGGGTCGTGACGATCGACTCGCGCCACTTCTCCAGGTCGTCGCGGATCTTCTCGGCCGGGCCGACGAGCGAGAGCTCCTCGATCAGCTGGCGCGGGATCTTCGCGCCGGCCTCGTCCTTGCGCCCGCCCAGGTACAGCTCCTGGATCTCCTCGATCTCGCGCTCGTAGCCCATCCTGATCGCCACATTGGCGTGGAAGTTGGTCCCTTTCGCCCCCATCCCGCCGAAGTACAGCGCGTAGAACGGCCGCAACGCGTCGATCGATCCGTCGACGTCATCGGAGATGACGAGCGGGACCGTCGCGCAGACCTCGAACTCCTCCGGCTTGCGCCTGGCGCACGAGCGCGAGAAGCCCTCCTGCAGTGCCGCCCTGTTGGCATCCTGATGCGTCGGCGAGAACAGCATCGCCAGCCAGCCGTCGCAGAGCTCTGCGCACAGCGCGATGTTCTTGGGCCCCTCCGCGCCGAGGTAGATCGGGATCTCCTCGCGCAGCGGGTGGATCGAGGACTTGAGCGGCTTCGCCAGGCCCGTCCCACCCGGCAGCGGCAGCTGGTAGTGCTCGCCGTCGGCCGTCACCGGTCCCTTGCGCGCCCAGATGTCGCGGAGGATGCCGATGTACTCGCGCGTGCGCGCGAGCGGCTTGGCGAACGGCATCCCGTACCAGCCCTCCACGACCTGCGGCCCCGAAACGCCGAGCCCGAGGATGAAGCGCCCGTTTGACAAATGGTCCATCGTCATTGCCGCCATCGCCGTCGCCGCCGGCTGGCGCGCCGACATCTGCACGATCGCCGTGCCGAGCTTGATCCGCTCGGTGCTCGCACCCCACCAGGCCAGCGGGGTCAAGCAGTCCGAGCCGTACGCCTCGGCCGTCCAGATCGAGTCGACGCCGAGCCGCTCCGCCACCCCGATCGCCTCGGCCGCGCCCGGCGGCGGGCCGCCGGCCCAGTAGCCCGTGTTCAGTCCCAGCTTGAGCTCGCCAGCCATCGTCTGACCCCCAACGTCGAACCTCTGCCTGTGCGGCCTGACCGGGCGAACCCTAGTGGATCGGCTCGCCCGCGCATTGCGCCTGGCTCGGCAGCGGCGCCGGCGTGTCGATCACCGTGATCGGCTCCTCCTCGCCCGAGCGCGGCTGCCACTCCGGATCCTGCAGGCGATGCGACAGCGCCAGCGCCAGCAGCGCGAGCACGATCAGCGCGGCGCCGTAAACGTCCGCCGTGTCGTGCAGCCCGAAGCGCGTCACCGCGATCCCTGCCGCCAGCGCCGGCAGGCTGTATGCCAGGTAGGAGGCGACGTACACCGACGCGACCAGCTCCGCGCGCTGGTCGATCGGCGCTCGGTTGGTGATCGCACGGAAGGCGCCCGCGAAGGCCGGACCGAAGCCGAGTCCGGCGACGCCCGTGGCGAGCAGGAACAGCGCGGTCGAGCCCTCGTGCAACGCCAACAGCGCCAGCGCAACCCCGACGATCAGCGCGCTCAGGCCGCCGCGGGCCGCCAGGCGGGCGTGCGTGTCGCGCAGCACGACCGACGTCAGGGAGCTGACCCCCGCCATGACGAAGATGCAGAGGCCACCCGCGACGTGGCTCGAGTCGTGCAGCACCCTCGCCGTCAGCGACGGACCGAGCGAGAGGATCAGACCGCCCAGCGCCCACGTCGCGGTCATGCACGGGATCGTCGCCAGGAAGTCGCCGCGCAGCGAGGGCGGGACGCCGACCGTCGGGCGCAGCGAGCTCGCCCATCTCGCTCGGCGCGCGACCGTCTCCGGGATCGCCAGGGTCGCGAGCGCCGCGAGCGCGAAGCCGGCGAGCAGCAGCCAATAGACCAGCCGCGTCGGCTGCGGGCCGTACTGCACGAGCAGGCCGCTGCCGAGCGCTCCAGCAGCGAGGCCGGCCATCGGCGCCGATGCCGCCAGCAGCGCGCCCAACCGATGCCGGTGCGGCGGCTGCAGGTCGATCAGGGCAGCGCTGATCGCCGCCGTGGCGATGCCCGTGGCCACGCCCTGCAGGGTGCGTGCGGCGAACAGCCAGGCCACGCCCTGTGCCTCCGCGAACAGCAGCATTCCCGCGGTCTCGAGCGCGAGCGCGAACAGCAGCGTCGGGCGCCGGCCGAGATGATCCGACAGCGAGCCGGCGACCAGCAGGGCGATCAGCAGCCCGAGCGCATAGGCCGCGAACACGGCGGTCAGCACGATCGCCGAGAAGCCCCATTTCTCCTGGTAGACGATGTAGAGGGGCGACGGGGCGCTGGATGCGAAGAGGAAGCCCGCCAGCGTGCCCGCCAGAAGCCAGAAGGCAGGAGATCGACCGAGTTTCATCGTCACGGCACAACGACGAGCAGTGGTGCTCTGTTTGGACACACGGTCGAACCTCCGCCGACTCGGGCCTGCGTCACTAGTCTGGATCGGTGCCCTACACGACCGCGGACGCACGACAGGGACTGCTCGACACCGTAGCGAGCGCGATCGAGCGGCTCGGTGTCGCGCTCGCCGCGCTGGGCGAGGCCTACGAGCAGCTCGATGAGCGCTCGGGCGAGCAGCTCGAGCGCGACCTGTTCGGTCCGGTCCAGCTCGCCTATGGCCGCGCGCAGCGTACGAGCACCGCTTTCGCCGAGCGCCACGAGCTCGCGGCGGCGATGTTCTCGCCCGCGCCCGCCGCCGTGCCCTCGACCGGCGCGCGCGGCTTGATCGACGGTGGCGCGCAGGCCGTCGCCGAAGCGGACGCGACGCTCTCAGGGCTCCAGGACTCGCTGCTCCCGGTCGAGGTCGGCGACGCCGAGCTGCGCGATGGGCTGCGCCAGGTGCGCGAGCTGCTCGCGCCGCTCCCCGTTGCCGCGCGCGAGCTCGTACGCACGCTCGGGCGCTAGCGCTCAGCGCCCGAGGGCGACGACTTCCGCACTCCCGGCGGCCGGGCCGAGCCTGGTCACGTACGCGCTCGAGATCCCCAGCGCGGTCGCCCCCAGCTGCGTCGCACTGCCGCGCCCGGCATGGCGATTGCGACAGCCGCTCGCACTGTTGTAGGCGTGTGTGTAGCCGCCCTCGTAACCCGGGTCGCGCGAGACGGCCGACGGCAGGCTCAGGAGCACGCGCCCATGACGCCGAGCGACAGCCGCATCGCGCGAGCGGGACTTGCGTGCGGGCGGGGCGACGGCAGCGACCAGCAGCTGCTGCGCGCAGCGCGTGACCCGCTCGAACAGCATCCGCCCGCCGAGCAGTGAGGGGTTGAAGAAGGCAGCGCCATGCCGGGCTGCGCGCAGCACCCGGCGGTGCCCGCTGTCGAGATCCACCAGCTCGATCGCGCTGCGCCGCGGGGTGTCGACCGTGAAGACCGCGCTCGCACCGTCGAGCGCCGGGCGACCGATGCGACCGCCCAGCCGGGAGCCCGCGAGGTAGCGCCGGAGCCGCTGGTCGACGAGCGATACCGCGATCAGGTGCTCGCCCTGCGCGTCCTCGTCGCGATAGACGACCCAGCCGTCCGACACGCTCAGCGCGCTCACGGCGCTTGCGCCGAGCCTGAGCTTCGGCTGAAGCGAGGCGGAGTCGGCAATCACGATCTGCCCCGGTTCGACCCAGGCCACGTTGGCGCCGCCGAGCGCCGGGTGCACCCCGGGGAGCGCGACCGGGGCGGCGCCCGCTCGCTGGAGCAGACCCCCTCCGCCGAGCTGCTGCCAGGCGAGCGTGCCGCCCGCGATGGAGGGATCGGTCGCCCCCGCGAGCCTCGTCTGTGCGATCACCGTCCTCGCCGCCGACGTCCGCGAAGTGCTCGCCGCCGACGCGCTCGCCCCCGCCAGGGCCAGCGCGCAAAGGCCGAGCCCGAGCGCGTCGAGCCGCCGCAGGCCGAGCCACAGGGCCGGCGCCGTGGCCATCTCGTCGAGGCGACGCGCGCCCCGGCCTCCGCGCATCCCCGGCGCCATCCAAAGCACCGGCAGCGCGCGGCCGGCACCGAAGCCGAGACCGACGGCGATGCCGACCAGGAGGTCCCCCGAGGCGAAGCTGATGCCGGCGAGCGCCCACACCGCGAAGGCGAGCACGAACGTCGTGAAACCCAGCCCCAGCAGGATCCCGTACAGCGCGCATGCGAGCGGCAGCGGCAGCGTCCAGCGCCAGCGCTCGGGCACCTGCCTGCGAATCTGCGGCACGATCCGCACGCCCCACCAGTCGGCCACGGCGGCGAGCAGCGCGAGCCCCGCGCCGAGCAGCGCGCGCGGCCCGCCGAGACCGTCCCCGAAGAGCGAGCCCAGCAGCGCGAGGCTGCCGAACGTGATCGTTCCGCCGGCAAGCGTCCCCAGTGCGAACGCCGCGCTCGCACAGAGCGTGGCGCCGCGGCGGGCCTCGCCGAGCGCGCTCCCGATCGTGTCCACCATCGAGAAGCCGCACGGCGACCACGCTCCGGCGACGCCGGCGAACACCGCTGTCAGCGCCGCGCTCACGGCGAGCGCGCTCAGCACGGCACCATCGTGTCGTAGTACTGAACGCAGAACACGTGGCGGCCCTGGTAGCAGTAGCCGACCAGCGCTTCGTCGCCGTTGATGCGAACGTTCGTGTAGCCGCAGCAGTCCATCAGACGGCGCACGCGCCCGCCGCAGCAGCGGTACCACGAGCCGTCGATGCGCAGGTCGCGCCCATAGCGCTTGCCGGCTGCCGAGCAGACCTTCGAGCGCGGCGCCGGCGACAGCGGCTCGCCGCTCGGATCGCGCAGCACCTGACCCCGGGAGTCGACCGGGTGGCCCTGCGCCTCGATCGGCCTGCCGAGATCGTCGACCGGGTGACCGTCGGAGGCGCGCAGCGGCAGGCCGTGGCGATCGACCCGCGGCAGGCCGGTCGGGTGCGGGCAGTTGCCCGTCGTGTACGTGTGGCCGCAGAAGTTCGTGTACGCCTCCGCGTCGTCCGGCAGCACCCCCCTGGCAACCGCCGCACCGCCTGCGAGCGCGATCACCGCGGCCGCAGCCCGCTCGAGGAAGCCCCTTCGACTGCTGCGATCCAGCACCGCGTCGGCAAAATGCCTCGCATCGCGCGGCGGGCGCACATCAGGCGGCCGGCGCTCCTCGGACGGCACGCGCTCCTGCGGCGGCGGCCGACCCTCAGGCGGCAAGCGACAGGCCTCGCTCGCGACGCCGCGCCGTGGCGAGCACGCTCTCCAGCTGACCGAGGCCGTTGAACGTACCCTTCGCCAGCGCGACGCCGTCGACGCTCAGCGCGACGGCGTACGGGCTGCCAGGCACGGCCGCCTCGGCCCATGCGCCCGCGTCCAGCCGCTCGTCGAAGCTGCGCACCGCCAGCAGCGGATCGCGGGCGACGTGCTCGACGGCCGGCGCCACCTGCCTGCACAGCGGACACCCCTCCGAGGTGAACACGGCCAGGCGCAGCAGCGCCCGCGGACCCGTCTCGATCGCATGCGCCCACGGTTGCGCTTTGCCCAGCTCCGGACCCTCGGACTCGATCTCCAGCGCGCCGCGCGCAGCACCCGCAGCCAGACGCAGTACGCCGACCTCGCGCGCGAGCGCGAGCACGGCGACGCCGAGCCCCGCGACGGCCACGACGCTGAGCGACAGCCCAAGCGTCAGCCAACGGTCGTAGCCGGCGGGTGCATGCGGGAAGGCGCCGAGCGCGGCCGCGCCCGCGAGCAGCGCCGGCGCAGCCGCGCGTACGGGCGTCGTTCGCGCGAGCCGCGACTCGCCACCGAAGCACGCGCACGGTCGCCCACCGCGCCCGGCGATCAGCGCGACCGTCGCGCCGGCGACGAAGAGCGCGAGCAGCACCGCCGCCGAGGCCAGCGCCCAGCCGAATCCGGCCAGGAGCGCCGTTGCGACGCATAGCTCGGCGCCGACGAGCAGCCACAGGGCCAGGCGCCGGCGCCCGGCTCCGCGCACGCCGTAGGTCGCGAGTGCCGCGGCCGCCGGCGCCGAACGCAGTGCCTTGGCGATCGCGCTCGCGCCGAGCGCGATCGCCAGCCAGATCGAGACGATCGTCGTCACCGGCGCTGACCTTACGCCGCGCTCCGGATCGTCCAGAATCGCCTGCTAGGCGGGCGTTTCGCGTTACACGCGCCCGCTCGCTGCCGGCGAGCGGCGGCGTGAGCGCGAGCCCACGGCGCGGGCCAGTGCGGCGGCCCGCGAGTCGCCGCTAGCGCGGCTCGGCCAGCGCCGTGGGGTCGAGCTGATCGATCGCCGTGTAACCGCTCAGGGCGAGCGTCAGGTCGAGCTCGGCCAAGAGCCAGCGGAGCACGTGCTCGACGCCGGCCTGGCCGGCGAGCGCGAGGCCCCAGACGAAGGGACGCCCGATGCAGACGGCGTCCGCTCCGAGCGCGAGCGCCTTGAAGGCGTCGGCGCCCGTGCGCACGCCGCTGTCGAACAGCACCGGCAATTGCGCCCCTACCGCCTCGCGGATCTCCGGCAGCGCGTCGAGCGCGCCGAGCGAGCCGTCGACCTGACGACCGCCGTGATTGGACACGAGCAGGCCGTCCACGCCGAGCTGCTGTGCGCGGCGCGCGTCCTCGGCGTGCACGATCCCCTTCAGCAGCAGCGGCAGCCGCGTCTGCTCCCGTAGCCACGCGAGATCCTCCCAGCTGACCGTCGGGTTGGCGAACTGATAGGCCCAGTGGCCGATGGCGGGGCCGAGGTCCTCCTCGGGCGGCTTCTGAAGCGCCGCGCGGAACACGGGATCGCTGAAGTAGTTGGCGACCCCCTGCCCCTTCAGGAAGGGCAGGTAGGCGTTCGTCAAATCGCGTGGGCGCCAGCCCAAGAACCACGTGTCGAGCGTCAGCACGATCGCTTCGTAGCCGGCGCGCTCGGCGCGGGCGACGAAGCTGGCAGCGAGCTCGCGCTCGCGCGGCCAGTAGAGCTGATACCAGCGGCTGGCCTCCCCCATCGCCTCGGCGACCTGCTCGATCGAGTGCGAGGCCGCCGTGGAGAGGATGTAGGGCAGTCCGAGGGCGGCGGCGGCGCGTGCGCTGGCGAGCTCGCCCTCGGGGTGGACGATCGTCTGCACCCCGACCGGGGCGAGCAGCAGCGGCGCGGGCATCGCGGTGCCGAGCACGGTCGTGCCGAGATCCCGGCGGGAGACGTCGCGGAGCATGCGCGGCACGATCCGCCTGCGCTCGAACGCATCGAGGTTGGCCTGCATCGTCCGCTCCGAGCCGGCGCCGCCTGCCACATAGCCGTAGGCGCCCGCGTCGAGCTTCTCGCGCGCGCGCCGCTGCAGCTCGGCAGCCGAGACCGGAAGCGCCGGCGTCTGGTCGACCAGCCCACCGGCGTAGAGCTCGTACTGGAAGCTGGCGAATTCGGGCGCTGTCGCGCCGTGCGCGCCGGCGCCCCCGGCGAGCTGGCCGGCCTCGCCCGCGCCGCCGCCCTCGCCGGCCACACCGGCCGCGTCGGCCTGCTGCTCCGGTGAGGGCGCGTCGCTCATGCGCTGACCCTACATCCCAGCGTCGGCCGGCTCATCGGCGAGCACCTCGCGCAGCCGGTGCGAGTCGACGTCGTAGACGAAGCCGCGCACGACCTCGCGGTGGGGCAGGAACGGCGAGCGGCGGACGCGCAGGATCGATTGGCGCACGTCGGCGTCGAGGTCGGTGAACGACTCGATCGCGAACGGCGGCGCGACGCCGCCATGCTCGAGCAGCTCCGCGCGAAAGCCGTCCTCGGTGAGCTTCATCAGGCCGCAGTCGGTGTGGTGGATCAGCATCACCTCGCGCGTGCCCAACCGCCGCTGGGAGACGGCCAGCGAGCGAATCACGTCGTCGGTGATGACGCCGCCGGCATTGCGCAGGATGTGGGCCTCGCCGTGGCCGAGGCCGAGGGCGGCAAAGACGTCCAGGCGCGAGTCCATGCAGGTGACGATCGCCAGCCTTCGCGTCGGGCTGACGTCGAGCGACTCGCGCGGCGTACCCGCGGCGAATGCGTCGTTGTTGGCCAGCAGCTGCTCGATCGCGCTCATCGCGCGCCAGCCTAGTGCTCGCCGCGCTTGGACAGGTAGCGGCGCAGCCCCTGATAGCTCTGTTCGGGAGGAAGCGCCTGCGCGTAGGAGCCGGGCTCGCCGTCGCCGCGCGGCGCCCGCGCGCGCTCGCGCACCTTCGCCACAAACCCCTGCTCGTCGAGCTGCTCGGCCCAGCTCTCGACCTCGTCGAGGTGCGCGCGCAGCGCGGCGAGCTGCTCGGCCACGTCCTCGTAGGCGCCGAAGTGGGTCACGGCGAGGCTGCGGGGTCCCCAGTCCTCGAGCAGGTCGAGCGAGGCGCGCCAGGCCTCGAGATCGATGTCGGGCGGAGGCGTGGGTGCGAGCACGGCGCCCCCGCCGATGCGCACGCCGGCCACGTCGCCGGCGAAGACGCGACCGCTCGGCTCGTGCAGGTAGGCGACGTGGTGGGAGGCGTGTCCCGGCGTGTAGGCCACGCTGAACGGCCCGAGCTGCTCGCCGCCGCTCAGCACGCGCAGCCGCTCGGGGGGGACCGGCAGGACCTCGCCCCACAGCCGCTGCATGTCCTCGCCGTAAAGGCGCGTGGCGCTATCGAGCAGCCGCGAGGGGTCGGCCAGATGGCGCGCGCCGCGCTCATGCACCCACACCTCCATCTCGGGAAAGCGCCGGGCCAGCGTGCCGCTCGAGCCGGCGTGATCGAGGTGGATGTGCGTCAGCGCCAGTGCCCGCGGCGGGCGCTCATCCAGCAGCGGCAGCAGCGTAGGCAGCGAGCTGCTGGGCCCCGGGTCGACGATCACGTCGCCGACGAGCCAGGCGCCGATAACGTGCGCGCGCCCGAGGTGCATCACGTCGATCAGCTGCGCCTCGTCGGCACCCGCTTGCGCCCCTGTCATCTGCTCGCTCCGGTTTCGTCCATCGCTCGCGATTAGAGCACGCCGGGCGCCGGCATCCTACGATGCAGTGCGTGGAGAGCCCAGCCACGACCGTCGCCGAGGGCTTCGGCGAGCTCGAGCGGCACCGCCGCGAGCTGACGGCGCACTGCTACCGCATGCTCGGCTCGCCGTTCGAGGCCGAGGACGCCGTGCAGGACACGCTGCTGCGAGCGTGGCGCTCGCTCGAGCGCTTCGAGGGTCGCTCGTCGCTGCGCTCCTGGCTGTACCGGATCGCCACGAACGTGTGTCTGGACATGCTCGACTCCAAGCAGCGCCGCGCCCGCCCGATGGACCTCGGCGAGGCGCGCGCGCCGGACGGCCCGATCGGCGAGATCCTGCCCGAGACGACGTGGATCGAGCCGGTTCCCGACGGCATGGTCGCGCCCGACGGCGACCCGGCGGCCGTCGCGCAGTCGCGCGAGACGATCCGCCTGGCGTTCGTGGCGGCACTGCAGCACCTGCCCCCGCGCCAGCGCGCCGCGCTGATCCTGTGCGAGGTGCTGCAGTGGAAGGCTTCGGAGGTGGCCGAGCTGCTCGAGACGAGCACGGCGGCGATCAACAGTGCGCTGCAGCGCGCGCGGGCGACGCTTGACGCGGCCGAGACGCACGACCCGGCGCGGGGCGCTCTCTCAGAGCACGACAGCGAGTTGCTCGGGCGCTACGTGGATGCCTTCCAGCGCTACGACATCGACGCGCTGACGAGCCTGATCCACGAGGACGCGACGCAGTCGATGCCGCCGTATGAGCTGTGGCTGCGCGGGCGCGAGCACATCTTCGGCTGGTGGGTCGGCGCCGGCGCGGGCTGTCGCGGCTCGCGCGTGGTCCCGACCCAGACGGCCAACGGCTCGCCCGCGTTCGCGCAGTACAAGCCGCGCGAAGACGGCGGTGAGGGCTACGAACCGTGGGCGCTGCAGGTGCTCGAGATCAAGGACGGCCGCATCGTCGAGATGACGTTCTTCCTCGCCACCGACACGCTGTTCCCGCTGTTCGGCGTGCCGTTGGGCTTTATCGATGACGCGGCTGTGGATGCGCTCTTGCCGAAGTGATCGGCAACGCCGACGAGTGCGCTAGCTAGCGCGGCGAAGTAGAGGCTGTAGGACGTAGGTTTCGATGTGCAGCCCAAGCGCGGGATCGATCGCGAATACGCAGGCGCGCACGGATCTACCGAGCAAGTCCTCGACAATGGCGCGAAGGTTAGGCTCAATCGTCCGATGGATCATGGCGCGCATGCGAACCAAGTCATCCTCCGCCCCAGCCTCGCCAAGCGCCTGCTCGGCTCGTGTGAAGCCGCCTTCCTGGACGACCGTCAACACGTCGTCAGCAAAGTAGGACTGCGCTCTGTCCGGCCCTTTGCCGTAGAAGTTCTTGTGTTCGACCACGATGCGTTTGACGATCTGCTTGAGAAGATCGTCGCGCGCAAACAGGCGCTGGATATGGGGCGGCCCCGGGATCAACTGGAAGTCCTCAACGCGTCGGCTCAGCAAGGTGAGCAGCCGCAGGCCCGCTGAGTCGATGAACGTCACATCGCGTAGGTCAAGTGTGATCTCGGCACGCTCGACGGCGACTTGCTCGACGGTCGCTTCCAATCTTGGCAACGTCGCAAGATCGATTTCGCCGATGAGTCGAACGGTGTGCCGGCCGTCGAGAACCGAGTGCTGGACATCGAGAACTGACCCCATCTGCGGGCGCCCGAGGAACACGCTGCCTGTGGTCGGTTTGGGCAAGTGCTCGGTCTCCTATCAGGCCCGATCCGCGAAGGGCAGGCGCGCGTCGAGGCCAGTCAGCTCGAACAGCCGATGGACGTGTTGCTCCCCGGGGATCAACGAGAACACATAGCCGCGTTCGTTGCAGAGAGCGCGCACGCCGAGGATTGCATGGAGCCCGCCGGCGTCGATGAAGTCGAGACCCCGGAGATCCAGCGTGATTGCCGAAAGCGAATCGCCGGACCCGGTGAGCACGGTATCGAACAGCGTGCCTGCCGACGCTAGGTCCAGTTCGCCCGCTAGGCGCAGCGTCAGGCGACCACCCGCGACGACGTCCTCGATGCTCAGACTGTCGGGGCGATGCACTGGGGTGAGCAGAGCCCGGCTCATCTACGCCCCGGTGGTGAGTGGCGGTGGCTGCCCAGCAGCGCGATGTGGGGGCCGTGCGTCCTCTGTGCGTCGTGGTTGCCCAGCGCCGCCGAGGCGGCTCCGTCTGGACGAGCTAGGCATCGAGAACAGTCGGCCCTGCGGGTGCCTGTCTCCCGCCGGAAAATGGCGAGTCCGCAACGTCGGCAGCTCTGAACGGGCATCACACACACTCCCTCCGCGTCACGGTGTGCGAAGCCCACTAGCCGAACTGTCGCACACGGATGTACGAGAGCCCCCCAAGCCCCCATTCCGCGAGGACCTGGACGTCATCTCCTGACGAACCGGCCCGACCCCTCCACGGAGGCCGAAAGCCTGAGCCAAAAATTTACAAAGCGATGGACGGTTGTCAAGTCGTCGGCGGGCCGCCGCAATGCTCGAGTTGCTAGAGCTTCGGGTTGGGACGAGGCGCATACTGCGCTCATGGAGCGCAACGACGAGCCAGTGAGGATCGCGGCTTACGATCCTGCCTCGCCCGCGCGCTTCGAGCAGGAGAAGGCGCTGCTGCAGCCGGCTTCTAACGCGCGCTGCGACCCCTTCCGGCCGTTCAGAAGCGGCGGCTAGACCGATCGTGCGGGGCGCTCGCTGCCAGAGCGTGCCTCGCGTCTCATGGACGGCGCGTCACTGGACGCGCTCGCGCGCTGAGCGCCAGCCGGGCGGCCCGTTTGGTTTCACAAGCCCCGACCGCTCGGAACGCGCCAGGGCAGCACATCATCCAACCTCATCAGCTCGAACAGCCGAGCCGGGCCGGGATGCTTGGCCGGAACCATGAACAGCTCTGCGCCTCGTGTTCGGCACTGGTCGCGCGCCGCCAGAATCGCCCGCAGCCCCGACGAGTCGATGAAGGTGACATCGCGCAGATTGATCTCGATCCCGACTGCGCCCGCCTGACAGAGGCCGAGGACCGCATCTTCAAGCTCGATCGCCCCATGCATGTCGAGCTCGCCCGACAGCAACAGTCGGTGGCGTCCTCGGTCATCCTTCTGGCGAATCTCGAACTCGCCGCGCATCCGTGCACCCCCTGCGCGACAGACTACTCCTGTCAGAGCCGCGAGAATTGGATCGGCGGGGGGTCGGCGATGGCTATCGCCGGCGCCGCGTCTCATTCAGGACGGTCGCCGCGGGAGCGAAGCCGTGCTGCCAACGGCTTGACCGACGCGCGCAGCGACACCCCGCCGACCACCGCGATCAGGAGAACTGCCGGCCCGGGAACGGCAAAGGCGGCGATGACGACCACAACGACCACGGCCACGAGCGACCACGCAACGGCCTTGCCGTCGTACTTGTCCCGGCTTCCCGGCATGATCCAGATATCGGCACGAGCATGATCACTGCTTAAGGAGCGATCGGGAAACCACTCGGCCGCGTCGGCTCGCATTTCGCGCCGTCGGTTTGGCGAGAGGGTCCGCGTGCCCTACGAACCCTCTCGACGGTCGGACTACGGCTGCTGTCCGGCAGGTTCGTTGCCGCCTTTGTTGGTGGCCGACTGCGGAGATTCGTTCACGTTCGAGTTGCTGTTGCACGCTGGCGTCTGCGTGTACGTCGTCGTGAAGTTCTTGTGCGGCGTTCCTTCTTCCGTACAGGTCTTCGTGGACGCACCGCCTGCAACGGCGGGTAGAGCGAGCACACCCGCAGCCAGCAGTGCCGGAACGATCGCTTTCTTGCGACTCATCAGCTTCCTCCTTGTGCGTAGTGTTGCGTAGCTTCGAGTAGGGCTTACCCGCAATTTGCGGCGTCAAGCGTGGGCGAGACGGGCGCCATGGCGCGGGTGCACCGAGCTAGCCGCCCAGCCCCTGCCCCTCACCCCGCAGCACCTCGCCCAAGCCGGCCAGTGCCACCAGCCCGAGCAGCTCGGGCGAGGCTCCGCGCAGGCGAACATCGCAGCCACTGCGCCGCGCCGCGAGCGCCAGCCGCGCGAGCGCATCGAGGGCGACGGCGTCGGCGTCGACGCCGTTCGCCTCGCACAGCAGCAGCTCGCAGCCACACTCGCCGGCCAGCAGTGCGCATGTACGCTCAAACAGGGCCGGAAGCTGGCCGCGGCCGAGGGGGCTTGGCACCGTCACCCTGACGGTCCGCCCGCGCTCGGCCATGTCGATCAGCCTCCCCTCTCGGCTCTCGGCTTCGCCGGCTAGCCCGCCTCGATCGAGCCCTGCGCGGCCGCCGGCTGCGGCGCCCCGGCAGCGGACGGCCCGCCCCCGCCCTCATGCTCGGCTGCGGGCACGGCGGCACGGCGCGGCGCGAACAGCACCAGGCTCAGCACGACCGCCAGGCCGACCAGGCCGGCGGCGATCACGAAGGCCAGGTGGTAGCCGCTGGTGAGCGCCTCGGCGAGCGGCTTGCCGGCCTTCGTCAGCGAGCTCGTGTGCGTCGCGGCGCTCGTCGCCAGCACGGCCAGCCCGAGCGCGCCGCCGACCTGCGCCGAGGTGTTGACGAGCCCCGAGGCTAGTCCGGCGTCCTGCGGCGCGGCGTCGGCCATCGCAAGCGTCATCAGCGCGGGGAAGGTCGATCCGACGCCGGCGCCGAGCAACAGCAGTACGGGCAGCACGTCGGAGACGTAGTGGCCATGCACGGGGACGCGCGCGAACAGCAGCAGGCCGGCGGCGACGAGCAGCATCCCCGGCACGAGCAGCCGGCGCGCGCCGAAGCGCATGATCAGCCGTTCGGAGTAGCGCAGCGAGAGCGTCCCCATCACGACGGTGACGGGCAGGAAGGCGAGGCCGATCTTGAGCGGGTCGTAGTGCTGCACGCGCTCCAGGTACAGCGAGCCGAGGAAGAAGGTCCCGAACATGCCGGCCACCACGAGCGCCTGGATCGCGTTGGCGCCGGCCGTGTCGCGCGAGCGGAACACCCGCAGCGGCATCAGCGGCTCGCGCGCGGTCGCCTCGCGCCACAGGAACAGCGCCAGCAGCGCGAGCGAGCCGGCGGCGAAGCCGAGCGTGGTCGAGGAGCCCCAGCCGTGATCGGCGGCGGGCGAGACGATCGTGTACACGCCGAGCATCAGCGCAGCGACGATCAGTGCGGCCCCGGGCAGGTCGGCGCCGGTGCCGACGCCGGGCATGCGCAGATCGTCGAGCAGGCGCAGCGCGGCGAGCCCCGTCAGAAGGCCGATCGGCACGTTTATGAAGAAGATCCAGTGCCAGCTGATCGCCTGCGTGAGCAGGCCGCCGGCCAGCAGCCCGACAGAGCCGCCGGCGGCGGCGACGAAGCCGTACACGCCGATCGCCTTGGCCTGCTCGGCGCGATCGGGGAACATCGTCACGATCATCCCGAGCACGACAGCGGAGGTGGCCGCGCCGCCGGCGCCCTGCACGAAGCGCGCGATCACGAGCATCGCCTGGCTCTGCGCCAGGCCGCATGCGAGCGAGGCGAGCGTGAACACGACGAGGCCGCCGAGGAACACGCGCTTGTGACCGATCATGTCGCCGATCCGTCCGGCCAGCAGCAGCAGGCCGCCGAAGGCGATCAGGTAGGCGTTGACGACCCATGCCAAGCCGGAGCCGGAGAAGCCGAGGTCGGTCTGGATCGAGGGCAGGGCGACGTTGACGACGGTGACGTCGAGCACGATCATCAGCACGCCCGTGCACAGCACGTACAGGGCCAGCCAGCGGTTGCGGTCGGCTGCGCTCGTCATGCCCGGCCCTCCTTCGTCGTGTTCGTTGATCTATTCATGATTTTTTTGATGATTTGAGAGAAGATCGCCCGCGCCGGCAGCCAGCGCGACGCGGGCCGTGGAGCCTCTTCTTCCAAGTGCAGACGGCGCCTCTGCGCGAAACTCATCGGCGGCGCCCGGCGAGCGATGAGATCTGCCGGCGCGAGCCGTCTGAAGGACAGTTCTACCAACCGAGCCAGCGGAGCTGGCGCGAGCGAGAGGAGTCGGACATGTTCGGCGACACCAAGGCGTTCAGCGGATTCGCCGTCGACGACGTCGGTAGGGCGCAGGAATTCTACGCCGGCACGCTCGGGATCGACACCTCCGAGGAGAACGGCATCCTCACGCTGAAGCTCGCCGGGGGCGAGCGCCCCACGATCGTCTACCCCAAGCCCGGCCACCGGCCGGCCGAGTACACCATCCTCAACTTCCCCGTCGATGACATCGAGGCCTCAGTCGACGAGCTGACCGCGCGCGGCGTGGCGATCGAGCGCTACGAGGGCTTCGAGCAGGACGAGCGCGGGATCATGCGCGGCGGCGGCCCCTACATCGCGTGGTTCAAGGATCCCGCGGGCAACGTGTTGGCGGTGCTGCAGGAGCGCTCGTAGCGCAGGCACTGCGGTCCGAGGCCCAGCGACGCGCCCGCGACCGGCGCCTGCTCCGCGCTGGGTAGGGTGCGGGGATGGAGCACCGCTTCGACGGGCCCCGCTACACGGTGGGTATCGAGGAGGAGCTGATGATCCTCGACTCCTCCTCGCTCGACCTGGTCAACGCGATCGACTCGATCCTGGGCGAGGATCCGCCGGCGGGCGAGATCAAGCCGGAGCTGCTCGAGTCGGTGCTCGAGATCGCGACCTCGCCGTGCGCGAACGTGCGCCAGGCGGGCGCCGAGCTGGCCTCGCTGCGCGCTCTCGCGCGAGATCGCGCGCGCGAGAAAGGTCTCGAGATCGGCTCGTCCGGCACGCATCCGTTCGCCCGCTGGGAGGACCAGCGCGTCGTCAGCGACGACCGCTACCGCGGGCTGATCCGCTCGCTCGGCTTCATCGCGCGCCAGGAGCTCGTGTTCGGCATGCACGTGCACGTCGGCATGGCCGACGCCGAGGAGACGATCCACGTCGCCAACGCCCTGCGCCCGCACGTGCCCCTTCTGATCGCGCTGTCGGCCAACTCGCCGCTGTGGCGCGGGCAGCCGACCGGGCTGATGTCCAGCCGCGTGCCGATCTTCCGCGCCTTCCCGCGCGTCGGGCTGCCGCCGCGCTTCGACGACTGGGCCGATTTCGAGCGACGCGTCGAGCGGATGAGCGCGAGCGGGCTGATCGAGGACTACACGTTCCTCTGGTACGACGTGCGCCCGCATCCACGGCTCGGCACGGTCGAGGTGCGCGCGATGGACTCGCAGACGCGGGTCGAGCACACGGTCGCGTTGAGCGCGCTCGTCGTCTCGCTCGTGAAGCTGCTCGTCGAGCGCTTCCAGCGCGGCGAGCGCGACCAGCCCGAGCCGCCCTGGGAGATCCTCGACGAGAACCGCTGGCTGGCCGCGCGTCACGGGCTCGACGCGGAGCTCTTCGACGAGACAGCCGGCCAGCGCCGCGGCGTGCGCCAGCTGACCGACGACCTGCTCCATCAGCTGCAGCCGCACGCAAGTGAGCTCGGCTGCGCTTCCGAGCTCGAGGGCGTACGCGACCTGCTCGGTGCCGGCAACGGCGCTGCGCGCCAGCAGATGGTCTACGAGGCCAACCACGACCTGCGCGAGTTGATGGCCGAAATCGTGGCCGCGACGAGCTGAGCCGTCCGAGGGCCTTCGTGATGCTGCGTCCTCGGTCACTCACGTGCCTCTGGCACGCCGCGCTCCCTGCGTCCTTGCCCCCCTCGACCCTCGAACGGCTCAGCAGCGCCTCGCTCGGGCAGCGGTTCGCGGCTCAGCCCGCCAGCGGCGCGACGTAGCGCAGGAACGGCTCGACGGCGAGCCCTTCGCCGGTGGCCTGTTCGACCAGCGGCAGCGTGTCCAGGCGGCGGCCGTGGCGGTGCACGCGCTCGGCCAGCCAGGCCTGGATCTCGCCGACCTCGCCGCGGCCCAGGGCCTGCTCGCGGGGCCCGAGCTCGCGCTCGATCGCCTCCCACAGCTGGGCCGCGATCAGGCAGCCGAGCGCGTAGCTGGGGAAGTAGCCGAAGCTGCCGGCACCCCAGTGCACGTCCTGCAGCGAGCCGAGCGCGTCCGAGGGCACCTCGACGCCGAGCAGGTCGCGCATGCCTACGCGCCACGCCTCCGGCAGGTCGGCGACGGCCAGCGTGCCTTCGATCATCGCCAGCTCGAGCTCGAAGCGCACGATGATGTGCAGCGGGTAGGTCAGCGGATCGGCCGAGACGCGGATCAGCGAGGGCTCGACGCCGACGAGCGTGGCATGCAGCTCGGCGGCGCTCGCGGCGAAGCCGCCCTCGGCGAGCTCGGCCACGAGCACCTCGGCGAAGGCGGGGCTGCGCGCCACGTGGTTCTCCCACAGCTTGCTCTGGGACTCGTGGATCGACATCGAGGTGCCGCGGCCCAGGTTGGTGCGCTCGAGCGCCGGGTCGATCTGGCGCTCGTACAGTGCGTGGCCGTACTCGTGCAGCGAGCTGAGCAGCGACTCCACCTCGCCGTCGCCGTAGCGCGTGGTCACGCGGCTGTCGCGGGGCCCGACCCAGGCGGTGAAAGGATGCGCGGAGACGTCGACGCGCCAGCTCGCCGCGTCGACCCCCACGCGTGCGAGCACGCCGGCGACGGCGACCTCCTGAGCCGCCGCCGGAACGGCGAGCGCGCGGCGCGGAGAGCGCTCCGCCGCCTCGCTGACCAGCGGCGGCAGCTCGCGCGCGAGCGCCGAGAACAGGCGCCGCAGCTCGTGGCTCGAGAGCCCGAAGTCGTAGTCGCCGAGCAGCGCGTCGTAGCGGCTCTGCCCGTCCTCGGCGACGCACTCGCCGTAGGCGCGGGCAAGCTCGAGGTTGCGCTCCAGCGCCGGCGCGAACGCGGCGAAGTCGTCGGCTTCGCGCGCCGCGCGCCAGCTCTCCTGTCCCCGCGCACTGGCCTCGGCCAGCTCGACGGCGAGATCCGAGGGGACCCGCCGCGCGCGCTCCCAGTCCCGCCGCGCCAGTCGGACGATGTCGGCGTCGAGCCCGTCGAGCGCCGCGCCGTCGAGCTCGGACAGCCACGCGCCGACCTCCTCGCCGGTGGCGCGTTCGTGCGTCAGCCGCGCGAGCGTGCCGAGCTGCTGCGCCCGCGCCGGCGCCCCCTCGGCGGGCATCATCACGAGCTGGTCCCAGCTGGCCAGCATCTGGGTGGCCGAGAGGTCCGAGAGCTCGGCCATGCGATCGCGCAGCTTTTCCAGAGCGCCCATGGTCTGAAGCGTATGCAGACCGGCGTCCGGGCAGCCGCCGGCTTCGGTCGCTCGCGTCGGCGAGCGGCGCTCGTGAGGGCTGCCGGGCGCCGGTAAGATGCGCGCCCTATGTGGCAACGCCGCGAGCGGCCCGGTCATCGGATGGTGGGACCGTGACGCCCGGCGGCGCGGAGCGCACGGTCACGCGCGAGCGCCTCGGCGTCCTGCTCGTCGAGGACGACGAGGGCGACGCGCGCCTGGTCGAGGACGAGCTGGCCGAACGCCTGCCGCTGGCGAGCATCGAGCGCTGCCGCACGCTCAAGGAGGCGCTGGCGACGCTCGGCCCTGAGATCGACTGCGTTCTGCTCGACCTCGGCCTGCCCGACGCGCTCGGGCTGGACGCCGTCGGCCAGCTGCGGGCGCAGATGTCGGCGGTGCCGCTGATCGTGCTGACCGGGCTCGACGACCAGGCGGCGGGGGTGGCCGCGGTCGAAGCGGGTGCCCAGGACTACCTCGTCAAGGGCCGGGTCGACGGCGAGCAGCTTGCGCGCTCGATCCACTACGCGATCGGTCGCCGCCGCGCCGAGGAGGCCGAGCGCGGGCTGCTGCTGGCCGAGGCGCAGGCGCGCGAGGTGCGCAGGCTCGAAAAAGGGCTCGCGCCGAACCTGCTGATCGAGGACCCCTCGGTCTGGGTCGCCTCGTGCTACCGCGCCGGGCGCAGCCGCGCCCTGCTGGGCGGCGACTTCTACGATCTCGTGCGGACCGAGGACGAGTCGCTTCACCTGCTGGTCGGCGACGTCTGCGGGCACGGCGCCGACGAAGCTGCGATCGGCGTGAGCCTGCGCGTCGCCTGGCGCGCGCTCGCGCTGGCGGGGACGGAGCCGGCGCTGGTGCTGCAGACGCTGCAGCGCGTGTTCGAGTACGAGCGCCACATGCCGGGCCTGTTCGCGACGCTCTGCACCCTCGAGGTCGACCCGCGCGAGCGCACGGCCAGGCTGATCCGCGCCGGCCATCCGGCGCCGGTGCTGATCGAGGACACCTCGGTCTCCCCCGTCACCGACGTGCTCGGCCACGGCGCCGTCGGCATCAACGAGGGCGGCTGGACCGCCGAGCGCCTGAGCCTGCCGCCGCAGTGGACGATCCTGCTCTACACGGACGGCATCATCGAGGGCCGCGTCGACGCCGGCCCAGAGCGCCTTGGCGAAGCGGGCCTGCACGAGCTGATCGCGATGCGCATCGCCGAGCGCCCGGACTGGCGCCAGCATCCGGAGGCGCTGCTCGACTCGCTGATCGCCGAGGCCGAGCGGCTCAACGGCGGCGAGCTGAGCGACGACGTGGCGATGTTGCTCGTCGGCTCGCGCGCCGGCCCAGAGCGGCCGTGAGCGCGGCGTGAGCGCCGAGCGCCTACCGGGCTCGCGGATCGCGCGCCAGATCTCCCGCACCGGCGTGGGCCGGCTGCTCGCGCTGACGATCGGGCTCGTGCTGCTGCTCGCCGCGCTCGGGATCGCGCTGGCGCTGGCGGCCAACGGGAGGCTCACGCACAACCGCCACGTGCTGATCGACGAGGTCGGCCCGGCGCAGCGGACCGCGCTGGTGCTCGAAAACGCGCTGGTGAACGAGGAGACCGGCGTACGCGGCTTCGCGCTCACCGGCGAGTCGAGCTTCCTGGAACCGTACGACACCGGCCTGCGCGCCGAGAAACGCGCGTACAGGGAGCTGGAAGCGCACAGCGCCACCGTCGGCCCGGCGCTGGCGCGGGACGTCGTGCGCACGCGCGCCAGCGCCGACGCCTGGCGCGGCGGCTACGTGGCGCCGACGCTGATCGAACCGGACCTGACGAGGAACCAGTCGATCGCGATCGACGTGCGCGGCAGCAAGCTGTTCGATCACGTGCGCTCGTCGCTGCGGGTGCTCACGCGTACGATCGAGGTGCGCGACGCGCAGGCGCGCAAAGGCCTGTCGAGCGCGGCCGACACGCTGCAGGCGCTGCTGATCCTCGCCGCCGTGTTGATCCTCGGCGCGGTGCTCGGCGCCTGGTTCCTCCTGCGCCGAACGGTCACGCGGCCGCTGACGCGGCTCGGCGCCGAAGCCCGCCGCGTCGCGGCTGGCGAGTTCGCGAACCCGCTGACGGTGCCGGAGGGGCCGCGCGAGCTCGTCCAGGTGGGTGCCGAGATCGACACGATGCGCCGGCGGATCGTAGAAGAGCTGGCCACCGTCGAGCGGGCGCGCGTCGAGCTCGAGGAGCAGGCGCTCGAGCTGTCCCGCTCCAACGCCGAGCTCGAGCAGTTCGCCTACGTGGCCTCGCACGACCTGCAGGAGCCTCTGCGCAAGATCGCGAGCTTCTGCCAGGCGCTGCAGATGCGCTACGCCGACCAGCTCGACGAGCGCGGTGTGCAGTACATCGAGTTCGCCGTCGACGGCGCCAAGCGCATGCAGGTGCTGATCAACGACCTGCTCGCCTTCTCGCGCGTGGGCCGCGGCGGGCGCGAGCACGAGCCGGTCGCCCTGGGCGAGGTGGTGGCGGCAGCCGAGACGGCGCTCGGGGCCGCGCTCGAGCGAACCGGCGGCAGCGTGATCGCGGGGCCACTGCCGACGGTGCAGGGCGATCGCGCGCAGCTGCTCTCGATGATGCAGAACCTGATAGCGAACGGGCTGAAGTTCCACGGCGAGGAGCCCCCTGTCGTGCGCATCTCGGCGCGACGGGCGGGGGACTTCTGGGAGCTCAGCTGCACCGACAACGGCATCGGCGTCGGGCGCGAGTACGCGGATCGGATCTTTCTGATCTTCCAGCGCCTGCACTCACGCGAGGCCTACGAGGGCAGCGGCATCGGGCTTGCCCTGTGCCGGAAGATCGCCGAATACCACGGCGGGCGCATCTGGCTTGACAGCGAGTTTTCCAACGGTGCTCGTTTTGTGATTACCCTTCCCGTCGATGAGGGGGCTTGACGCGAACGGGAACCGGGTTGGACGCTGACTTGGTCTCCGTGCTGCTCGTCGAGGACGATCCCGGCGATGTGCTGCTGATCCGCGAGGCGTTCTCCGACCACAAGGTCGGCAACCGCCTGACCGTGGTCAGCGACGGCGTCGAGGCGATGCGGTACGTGCGCGCCGAAGGCGAGTACTCCGAGCGCGTGCGGCCCGACCTGATCCTGCTCGACCTGAACCTGCCGCGAAAGAGCGGCGCCGAGGTGCTCGCCGAGATCAAGGGCGACCCGGAGCTGTCGATGATCCCGGTCGTCGTGCTGACCACGTCCCAGTCGGAGGAGGACGTGATGCACTCCTACAAGATGCACGCCAACGCGTACATCACCAAGCCCGTCGACTTCGATCGCTTCGGCGAGATCGTCCACCAGATCGACGACTTCTTCATCGGGATCGTCAAGCTGCCGCCGAAATAACGGCTACGGCGGTGCGCGCGAGCGCTCCGCGCAGACAGGGGCGACGGCGGACGGGTGCCTCGGCCGTTCAGGAGTGCGCGAGCACGATCGCGAGCACGAGCAGACCGAGCAGCGAGCCGAGCGCGGTCATCAGCGCGATCACGCGATCGTCGGGAGGTACGAAGTCGCCGCGCGCCAGCGCCTGCTCGACCTCGCGTCGCCTGGCGGCGGCATAGACGATGCAGATCACACCGAGCACGGCGAAGCCCGCGCCGATGATCGCGTACGGCCAGCTTTCGCCGCGTGTCAGTACCGGCACGACCCTGCCGGCGCCGATGCCGACCGCCAGCGAGGTCAGGCCGGTGCGCCACCAGGCCAGGTAGGTGCGCTCGCCGGCCAGATGCGTGCGCCGCGTCGCGTCGACGACTTCCGCCGACGTCGCCTGCTCGGGTGGACGCTCAGATGGAGCCATCGTCGAGCTGGAACTCGCCGTCGCGGTAGATCACGCGCTGCTCGCCGCCACGCAGCGTCGCGGTGACGACACGGTCGGCCGTCGAGACGATGTCGGTGTGCACGGTCGAGTCGTTGAAGCCGAGCTCGGCCCAGCGCTCGTGGGGCACCTCGCTTGGGTCGCCGTCGTAGGCGTCCTGATAGGAGCGTCCGAGCGCGATGTGCGTGTTGCCGTAGCGCCCGCCCACGTTCTCGTCGTAGAGCGTGTGCGCCATGAAGCGCGTGATCCGCGAGAGCCGGCGGTCCGTCAGCGAGAACTCGCCGACCCGGTCGGCGCCCTCGGTGGCGACCATCTCGGTCAGCACCTGCTCGTTCTCCTCGGCGCTCGCCTTGGCGACGCGCCCGTCGGCGAACTCGAGGCGGATGCCCTTGACGAGGTTCCCGTAGCGGTACAGCGGCTGGTTGCAGTAGATCCAGCCCTCGGTGCCGCGCCAGTCGGGGCTCGTGAACAGCTCGAAGCTGGGGATGTTGCGTCCGCGCCCACCGAGCCAGCGGCGTTGCGCGCCGAGCGAGATCCGCAGGTCCACGTCCTCGCCCTCGACGTGCAGCCGCTCGATCTGCAGCGAGTCGAGCCACTGGCGACTGGCGCTGACACGCTCGCCCACCTCGCGCCAGCGCGCAATCGGGTCCTCGGCGTCCAGGAAGCAGGCGTGGACGATCTGCTCCCAGTAGTCCTCGAGGCTCATCTCGGCCTCGGCGGCCATCGCGGGCGTGCCGTACAGGCCGAGCGTCCAGCTGAAGCGCCCGGCGTTCTCCTTCTCTCCGCGCCAGTCGAGCAGCGGGCGCATGGCGGCGCCCTGGCGCATGATCTTGGCGGGGTCGACCGAGTCGAGCGCGTGCGGGTCCGCCTCGGCCAGCACCGTCACCTGGTGGTCCATCTGATCGACCAGGCCGCGCATGTAGCTCGAGTTGAAGTGGTCCAGCTGGGCGTCGCCGGCGAGCTCGTAGAAGTCGCGGGAAATGTTGAAGTCGTGGTCATCGTCGGGGCGGTAAGCGCTGATCACGTGCGCGCCGGCGCGCCAGACGGCCTTGGCGAGCTCGGCGTACAGCGGCTTGGCGCTCTCGGGGGCGGCGATCCGCACGACCTCGTCGGGCTGCACGCCACGGCCCCCGCCGAGCGCGTAGTCGACGAGCACGGACGCGTAGCGCTCGAGGATCTCCTGGGGCGGGACGTAGCTCACGCGCGACGGCGCCGCTTGGGTCGAGGCGGATCGTGTGCCGGCGCGCCGGGGCGTCCTCGCATCGGCGGATTATGAACCAAGCGCCGGGAAGCGGGCGCTCGACCGCGTCATCTCGGGCTGAGTGAGCCTAAGATCGTCCGGACGGCCGGACGCCGTCGCCCGGCAGATGAAATCGCTCGACCGGCGCCACCGTATCGCCCTGCTGCTGTCGGCGCTGGTCGCCGGAGGCACGGTCGTGGCGATCGCCGCCTCCTACAGCCCGGGTGCGCTGTGGGACACGCTCAGGCAGATCGAACCCCAGTGGCTGGCGGTGGCGTTCGGCTTCGAGCTGCTCTCCTACGTGGGCTACGTGATGGCGTACCGCTCGATGGTGCTCGATGGACGCGAAGAGCGGCTCTCGCTGGTCCTCGTCGTGCGCCTGGTCGTGGCCGGCTTCGGACCGTTCGTGCCGCTGGGCGGCTTCTCGTTCGACAGGCGCGCGCTCGGCTCGGTGCACCGCAGCCGTCGCGAGGCACGCCGGCAGGTGCTGTCTCTGGGCGTGATCGAGTACGCGCTGCTGGCGCCGGCGGCGTGCGTCTGCGCGCTGATCCTGCTGCTCGAAGCGAAGGCCTCGCCCGCCCTCACGCTGCCGTGGGTGTTCGGCGTGCCGGCGGGGTTCGCGCTCGCCGTCTGGGCCACACGGCCGGCGATCGTCCTTCGCTTCGAGCGTGGGGGCAGGCTCCGTCGCGGGATCGGCGAGGTGCTGGTGGGGGCGAGCGTGCTGCGCGAAGTCGTCCGGCGCCCGCTCGAGCGCCCGGGCGCGGTGACCGGGATGGCGATCTACTGGGCCGCCGAGATCGCGTGCCTGGCGTTCGCGCTTCGCTGCTTCGGCGTCGAGCTGTCGGTGCCGGCGCTGGTCGTGGCCTACGCGACCGGGTACGCGGCCAGCAGGCGCTCGCTGCCATTGGGCGGCGCCGGCGTCACGGAGGCGCTGCTGACGATCGCCCTGATCGCCGTGCACGTGCCCGCGCCGCAGGCGCTGCTGTCGGTCGTGGCATATCGGGTCGTGAACTTCCTCGTGCCGACGCTGCCGAGCCTGCTCGCGCACTCCTCGGTGGCGTCGATGCTGGAGGAGCCGGCGCCCGGAAAGGCGCGGGTGTAGGGCACATGAGCGGGTCCGACGCGCACGCGATCAGAGCGATCCGCGCCCGCGTCGGCGGCACCGTCCAGGGGGTCGGGTTCCGCGAGTCGGCCCGCCGCCGGGCGCTCGCTCTGGGCCTGCGGGGATGGGTGCGCAACGAAGACGACGGCACGCTCGCCGTCCACGCCGAGGGCGAGCCGCGGGCCGTGGAGGAGCTTCTGGCGTTCCTGCGCGAGGGCCCGCGCGGCGCCGCGGTGGAGGCGCGGGAGGTCGAGGACGTTCGGGTGGAGGGACACGAGCAGTTCGCGATCCGGGGCGTCAGCGCGGGGGTGTTCGTCGTGCAGGAGCACCAGGCGAGCACGCATCACTTCGACCTGCGGCTCGAGGTGGATGAGGTGATGCGCTCGTGGGCCGTGCCCAAGGGGCCCTCGATGGACCCCGCCGTCAAGCGCCTGGCGGTTCAGGTCGACGATCACGAGCTCGCCCACAACGACTTCGAGGGGCCGACCGAGCACGGCGGCGTGATCGTCTGGGATCGCGGCACCTACGAGCAGGGCGGGCGGGTGCCCTGGCCGGAGGCGCTCGAACGCGGCCACGCCGTGTTCGTGCTGCACGGCCAGAAGCTGCGCGGCGGGTTCGCGCTGCAGCGCACGCGCGGGCGCGGAGAGAAGGCGCAGTGGCTGCTGCTCAAGCGCAAGGACGAGGCGGCGCTGCCGGGGTCTGACATCGTCGAGGCTCGCGCCGAGTCGGTGCGCAGCGGCCTGACGATCGGCGAGCTGACGGGCCCCGGATAGACTCGCGCGGAGGCGAGCAATTGAGGGCTCCGAGGTGACAGCGTCGATCGTCGCGCGCGATCCGGACACGGGCGAGCTCGGCGTCGCCGTGTTCACGGCGTACCCGAGCGTGGGCATGCGCGTGCCCTTCGCCGAACCGGGGGTCGGGGCCGTCGCGACCCAGGCGATGGTCGAGCGCTCGTTCGGTCCTCGCGCCCTGTGGATGCTGCGCGAGGGGGCCGACGCGGCCACGGTCGTGGACGAGCTGATCTCAGCCGACCCGGCCGCAGCCACACGCCAGCTGGCCGTGCTCGCGGCAGGTGGCGAGATGGCCGGCTTCACGGGCGAGGACTGCGTGCCCCACTGCGGCGAGGCGAGCGGCGAGCACTGTCGCTGCCAGGCCAACATGATGGCGGCGGAGGGCGTGCCCGAGGCGATGAGCACGGCCTTTGCGGGGGCCGAAGGAGACCTGTCCGTGCGACTGCTGGCCGCGCTCGAAGCTGGGCAGGCCGCGGGGGGCGACGCGCGCGGGCGCATGTCGGCGGCGCTGCTCGTGGTCCCCGCCGAAGGAGAGGCGTGGGAGTCGCGGGTGGATCTGCGCGTCGACCATCACGACGACCCGCTCCCCGAGCTCGCGCGGGCGCTCGACTTCCATCGCGCTTTCGCGTTGATGGACGTGGCCGCCGAGCATGGAGCCGCCGGGGACCGGGACGGAGCGACCCGAGCTGCCCTGCAGGCGCTGAACCTGGCGCCCGACAACCCGCAGCTGCTGCTGTGGATGGGGCTTGGGGCAGCCGACGCGGACCTCAACCTGGGGATCACGCTCGTGCGCCGAGCGCTGGAGCTGCAGCCATCGCTCGCGGGCTTCCTCGATCGCTTGCCCGACACGCTGATGCCGACGGCGCCGGCCGTGCGCGCGGGGCTCGGCGCTGACGCGTCGTGACCGAGGGCGAGTCCGGCAGGTCGGTTCGTGGTTGCGCCCCTCCTGTCCTGGGGCGCGGCTGCCGATAGGTCGGCTGACGGTCGCCTCTCCCGATGCCGCCCCCAAGGGCTGCCTCGCCGCGACGTGGCCCCCATCCCACTGGACATCGAGCGGACCCCAGGCCCAGGCAAAACCCGGGCTGGAGCCAGAAGGGCAGCAAGCATATGCACGTCGCGCAAAGCCGGAGACCACTGTCGCTGTCGCTGAGCACCAGCCATCGCTACCTGCGATTGGGGGCGCTGGCGCTGGCGCTCACATCGGCGGTGCTGCTCGGCACGAGCGCCGGCGCATCGGCGCAGAGCGTGACGTTCACACCCGGCTCCGAACAGGAATTCAGAGTTCCGGTGGGCGTGGCGTCCGTAGAAGTAATCGCGGTCGGCGGCGAAGGCCAGAGCGGGGTCCAGTGCGTCACAGATCCAGGCTCGGGCGCAGGCGCGGGTGGATCTGGCGCGCTGGTCACGGCGACGGTTCCCGTGAGCGGGGTGAAATCGCTGTTCGTCGATTTCGGCGCGGGCGGAGCCGGTGGGACCGGAGGAGGCGACGAATCCTGCTCACTCAACGGAGGCGCAGGCGGCGGTTCCTCGGAAGTGCTCTCCGAAGCGTCGGCCCCGCTTGTCGTGGCCGGCGGGGGAGGCGGCGGTGGCGCAACCCTTGGCTGGGGCGAACCGAGTGAAGAAGAAAGCAACAACGGCGGCGCGGGCGCGGGCGCTTCGAGCGGCGTCGGCAACGGCGGCAACGGGGTCTTCATGTCCGGGTCGTTCGTCCGCGAAGAAGGCACCGGGGGTGAAGGCGGCGCCCCGAGCAGCCCAGGAGCCGCAGGCAGCAACGACAGCCGCCTCGGGCCGTGGACGACCGCGCCGACGGATGGCGAACTTCCGACCGGCGGAGCCGGCGGCGGCTGGAATGGCGTTCCGAGCTCCCCCTTCGTCGCCGCGGGCGGCGGCGGTGGCGCCGGCCACTACGGCGGCGGTGGCGGCGGTGCGGGCAACCTGAACGGCGGCGGCGGTGGCGCCGGCGCGAGCTTCATCGACGAAGCCGCCGGGGCCACCGGAGCCGTCACGTCGGGCTCAGGCCAGCCGCAGGCGGTCACGTTCGTCTACACGATCGCGGCGCCACCCACGGCGCTGATCGTGTCGCCGGCTGACGGCGGCACATATCCGCAGGGTGCGGTCGTGAAAACGGAATTCTCGTGCGCCGACGGCGCGGGCGGGTCGGGCATCGAATCATGCGCTGACTCCAACGGCGGCTCAGGCGACTCGGGCCTGCTCGCGACCGCGACGCCGGGCGCGCACAGCTACACGGTGACTGCGACGAGCCGCGACGGCGAGACGGCGACGGCGACGATCCACTACACGGTCACCTCTCCAGGGCCGGGAACGCCCACCGGCGGAGGAGCGCCTGAGACGCCTGTCGCATCGACCCACGAAGCGCCGCCGGCAGGTGTGGTGCAAACACCCGCCACGCCTCTTGCCCGCCCGCGCAAGGCATGTGTGAGCGCGCGCGAGCTCACGATCCACGTGCCCAACCACGCGACCCTGCCGGCGGGCACGAGGATCGTGCGTACGGACGTGCTGCTGGCCGGTCGCTTGGTGGCAAGACTCCGCGGCGCCAATCCGGTCGCGCACGTGAGCCTCGTTGGCCGGCCCAAAGGGGCGTACGCCATCACGATCCTCGCGCGCACGTCGCGCGGCAAGCTCGTGAAGACCTCGACGATCTACCACACTTGCATGAGCGCCCGGCGGGGATAGGCGCGTCCCGGTCGGGAAGCAGCGCGAGGAAGCCCGCTCAGCGGGCCAGGCGCTCGAGCACGAGCAGCATGGCCGCGAGGTCCTTGGCGGCCACGTCGCGCAGCGCGGCCGGCGGCTCATCGAGGATCGCTTCGGCGCGCGCGGCGGCGGCGCGGCCGGCGGCGGTCAGCTGAACGAGCTTCGCCCGCCGGTCATCGGGATGGGGCTTGCGCCGCACCAGGCCGCGTTCTTCCAGGTCGTCGACCATCAGCGTGATGTACGGCGCGTCGGCCGCCAGCCATTCGGCGATCGCGCGCAGCGTTTTCGGCTCGGCGGCCAGCAGTCGGAGTAGAAGCACGCGCGCCCAGCTCACGCCGAGCGCCTCGGACACGGCGACCTTGCGGTCTTGGTCGTGCACGAGGTCGGACATCGCGCGCCAGGCGCGACGTGCGAGATCGGGGTCCTCGCCGCCCATCACGCCTCCTGCGGCGCCTCGCGCAGGCGCATCGCGGTGCGCTCGGCGCTGGCCTCGGCCGCCGGCGTGCTCGCGGCCAGGCCGATCGCCACGATCGCGGCCCCGAGGGCGGCGATCAGCCACCACGCAGGGCGGCTGGCCGTGGCGAGCTGGTGGTGGAGCGAGCCGTGGATCCCGGCGGTGGCCACCGCGCCCAGCACGGCCACGCCGAGCGTCAGGCCGACCTGCCGGCTGGTGCTGGCCACGGCCGCCGCCACGCCGGCCTGGCTCGGGGGCATTCCCGACACGGCGGTGTTCGTGATCGGGGGATTCAGGGCGCCGAAGCCCAGACCGAAGACGCAGTACGCGGCCAGCACCCAAGCGAGCGAGGTGCCGGCGCTCAGGGACACGAGCATCAGGCTGCCCGCGCACAGCCCGAAGCCGCCGAGCACCAGCGGGCCGCGCACCCCGCGCGCTCCGACGACGTGGCCGGAGATGGGGCTGATCACGAGGGTCATGAGCGCCAGTGGCAGCGTGCACAGGCCGGCGCTCAAAGGCGAGAGGCCTCGCACTTCCTGCAGGTAGAGCGTGTTCAGGAACAGGAACCCGCCGAAGGCGGCGAAGGCGGCGACGGCTATCACGGCGGCCGCCGAGAACGGCCGGCTGGCGAAGAAGCGCGGCTCGATCAACGGGTCGTCCCGGCGCAGCTCATAGCGCACGAGCGTCACCAGCGAGAGGGCAGCGGTGAGGGCGAGGCCGATGATCGCCGGCGAGCCCCAGCCCAGGTTCGGGCCCTCGATGATCGCGAAGGTCAAGCTCGCCAGCGTCAGGATCACGAGCGCCTGGCCGACCGGGTCGGGGCGACGCGTGCGCGGCGCGCGCGACTCCGGCACGAAACGCGCCGTGAGCCCGATCGCGGCGAGGCCGATGGGGATGTTCACGAGGAACACGGCGCGCCAGCTGAGCCCGACGAGAAGGCCACCGAGGATCGGCCCGAGGGCGATGCTGATGCCGACCACTGCGCCCCAGACCCCGATCGCCTGCGCGCGCTCGCGGGGGTCCTCGAAGGTGTTGCGGATGATCGACATCGCCACCGGGTTGAGCATCGCGCCGGCGGCGCCCTGAAGCACGCGGAAGGCGATCAGCCAGCCGATCCCGGGCGCGAGGCTGCAGGCCAGCGAGGCGGCGGTGAACAGCGCGAGCCCGAACTTGAAGACGCGGGCGCGACCGAGTCGATCTCCCGTCGAGCCGCCCAGCATCAAGAGGCTCGCCAGCACGACGGTGTAGGCGGCTGTCGTCCACTGCAGTGAGGACACCGACGCGCCCAGGTCGCGGCGGATCGAGGGCAACGCGACGTTGACGATCGTGGTGTCCATTCCCACGATCAGCAGGCTCATGCAGCAGATCGCGAGCACGAGCCGCGGTCGAGTGCCCGTCACCGAGTGAGACGCAGCCCCGTGGCAGTGATAGCCATATAATCATTATAGTCATATAACGACTAGCCTCTAGCACGTCCGTGGGACTGACAATCGTCTGTTCCGTCTACCGCCGACATCCTGTCGCTTTAGCGCCGATCTGCTACCTTCGTGTCATGGCACTCGCATATGCCGAAGAGGCGATCCACGTGCACGACACCGGTCATCTGTCTGACCGCGAGATCGCGCGAGCGACCGGCGCGGCCCCTAGCACCGTGCGCGAATGGCTCGCGCGCAGGAGCGCTCCAAGTGGAGTGCGCGCAGAGCGACTGGCCGAGCTCTCATCGCTGGTCGAACGTCTTGCGCGAGTTATCCGCCCTACCTACATTCCCGTCTGGCTCAGCAAGCCGGTTCCCGCACTCGATGACGACAAGCCGATCGACCGCATCGCAACAGGCGACTATCGCTCGGTCGCACGCCTGATCTCAGGCATCGAGGACCCAGGCGCAAGCTGACGTGGGGCTCGACGTCACAGCGATCGCCGTGCGCGGACGCTGGGTCAAGCACACTCCCCCAGGATCGCAGCCGCTGCCTGAGCGCGACCCACCTCCGGACAACCGCTGGCAGCGCGGCACCGTTGTGGATGCCCTGTACCTTGCCGACAGCGACGAGACGGTATGGGCCGAGTGGTATCGGCACCTTGCCGAGCGGGCCATTCCGCCTCTCGCACAGATGCCGCGCGAGCTGTGGACATGGCAGATTGGGCTCGAGGTCGCCGACCTTTTCCACGGACGAGAAGCTCGCGGCAGTCGGGCTCGAGCCACCCACTCCCGGCCGTCGCAGGTGGCACGTCTACCAACTCGTCGGCGAGCAGCTCTCGGCTGAGGGTTGGCGTGGCCTGCTCGCGCCCAGTGCAGCACGCCCGGCGGGCAAGATCCTCTGTCTGTTCCGAGACGAGCGCGGCGTGGGCGGCGCCGAGCCACGTCACCCCCCACGCCAGGTCCGCGAACCTCCTCCGCCACCAAAGGGGCTACTGACCTGATCCGGCTCGCCGATTCGGAAGCGCCCTCGCCGCGCGGCCTGGAGGCAGCACCCTCCTCCAGGCCGCGCGTGCCCGTCAAATCGAGGTCAGAGACCTGCGCACTGGCCGGTCTTCGGGCCCGTCACGTGATTCGGGCTGCCTTCGGAGTCGCCGACCTGCGGCGCGGGCGAGTTGCCTGCGCATCTCAGGCCACCGTGAATCGTGTTCGTGACGTACTCGTTGGCGTCTTCGTCCAGGAGCACGTTGTCGTTCAGGGTCACGCCGCCGTTGACGTTGTTGCGGATGAACCCGAACCAGAAGCCGTTGTAGCCCTCCACGGTCGCGCCGCCATTGATGCGGTTGTCCTCGATCGCGTTCCACGTGATTTCGAACGGCCCGCCGAACGGTCCCGAGCCGCCGTGCACGTCGATGCCGCCGTTGATCGTCGTGAAGTGGATCTGCACCGACGCCGGGTTCGTGGCGTCGACGCCACCCGAGATCGTCCCGGTGTTGCCCGGTTTTTCCTCGTTGCCGAGCACGAACGTCGCCCCCGGTTCGATCGAGAGTCCGCCCCGGATCGTCACCGGCCCTTCGCTCAAGCACGCCGCGCCCTCGGGGACGACGACCTTGTCGTAGCTGCCCGGCGCCAACCCTCCGGTACACGTCGTCGCCTTGGGGCCGGCGAGCGCCGAGCTCGGCAGAACGACGAGTAGCGCCACGCCCAGCGTGACCGGAACCAGTACACGGATGCGTCGTTTCATGGCTGAGATCCTCCTGTCTCCGACGGCCGCCGTCGACCGCCATTTTCGACACCGGCCGGCTCCGGATCCCTGTCCGCCCACGGTCGGTGCCTCCACCATCCAGACGGCACACTACCCACTCCTCGCCGAGGGAATGCGCCCGCGCACGCGGTGCGCTGCTGCCCGGCGGTCTGGGCGTTACTGAGGAACTTCGCGCTCGCCGCGCGAGTCCGCGACCCCCGCGTGTAGTTCACCGCGCTGCCGGTTGGGTGCCTGCAGCGCGATCGTGGCTATCACGATCAGCGCAACCACGACGATGCTCGTGTACTGCGCTGCCTCGTCGGCGATGTCCCAGACCACCAGGGCGAGTGCCGCGATCGAGGCGAGCCAGTACACCGCCTGACGCCACGGCGGCAACGTGCGCAGAAGCTTCAGCCAGCGCATGTCGCGACTATACCTGCGTGACCTCACGACAGTGACCGAAGGAGGTTCAGTGTGAGTCCAGCCGGGCGCCTTGTGATTAATGCCTCATAGTGGGACAATCCTGGAGATTGCGGCTCCGTTGCAAGCGGACGCAGCGAGGCCGGGGCGGCTGCTTGGTTCTGCGCGACCGCCGCCACACCAGTCGGTTCGCGCGAAGATTCAACACCGGGAGGAAAGCATGTCCGGTCAAACTCTCGCACGAGAGGACCTCCACGAGGCGACGTGGGCGTGGTGGTTGTTCATGCTGGTCGGCCTGTTGAGCATCGCCGCCGGGGTGATCGTGCTGGCGAAGCCCGACGACAGCCTGTCCACGCTGGCCGTGGTCGCAGGAATATTCGTGCTGGTCGACGGCATCTTCGATCTGGCGGCGTCGTTCGGGCGCCACACGGAGAATCGGGGGCTGGTCGCGGTGATGGGCGTGCTGGACATCGTCATCGGGGTCCTGCTCATCCGCCATCCGATCGGTGGAGTGCTGGCGATCGCCCTGCTCATCGGCATCTGGCTGATCGCCGCCGGGCTCCTCCGGCTGGTCGGCGCGTTCGAACGCGAGCAACGTGTCTGGAACATCGCGATCGCCGTGCTCGAGGTCGTCGCTGGGATCGTGATCGTGTCGAGCCCCCCGATCGGGTTCGCCACCCTCGCGCTGCTGGTGGGGATCTCGTTCATCGCCAATGGGGTGGCCACGTTCGCGCTCGGCTGGATGGTCCATTCGCTGCGCCACGACCTCGAGGGTCCCGCATTCGACACAGGGGTGACCGCGTAGACCCGGCCGCCAGGACGACACCGGCGGAGCGGACCTCGCCGGAGGGCGCGGGGCTCGGCGCGGCTCGCGATCGCATCGCGGGCGCGCGGCCCCGCGCCCGATAGTCGAGCTGGCCGAGCCGCTCGGCTTGCGCCTCGCGCTCCGGAGCCTCCGGCTCGGCTGGTCCTCGGCGGCGGTCGGGTCAACGACGCGCGGCGGGCGCACGGGCTTGCGCCGCTCCGGCACACCCTGGACCAGATGACCGACTGCGATCGGCTGCTGATCTTGAGCACCCGGGCACTCCAGTACCCGGACTTCGATCCCCCCGAGCACGTGCAGGTCACAGGTGCGCGTCTGGAGGACCCGGAGTGGGCGGAGCCCGTCGGGCTGCCGCCGGGCGAGGAGCCGCTGGTCCTGGTGGGACTCAGCTCGACGTTCATGGACCAGGGCGCGGCGATCGGCCGAATCGCACAGGCGCTCGGCACGGTTCCCGTTCGCGGGCTGATCACAACGGGCCCTGCCATCGATCCCGACGCGGTCCCGACTCCGGCGAACGTCCGGGTCGTCCGCTCGGCCCCGCACTCCGAGATCCTGCCCCAAGCCACCGCGATGGTCACGCACCCCGGCCACGGCTCGGTCGTGAAGGCGCTCGCCGCCGGCGTACCGATGGTGATGATGCCTTTCGGCCGCGATCAGGTCGAGATCGCGGCTCGCGCAGCCTACGCCGGAACCGGCCTGCGCGTCCGCCCCGGTGCCAGCCCGGCGCGGATCGCCCGCGCGGTCCGCGAGGTCCTCTGCGACTCCTCCTACCGCGAGGCAGCCGGCCGTGCTGCGATCACGATCGCCGCCGAGCAGCGCGGTGATGCCGCCGCCGACGCGCTCGAGGGGCTGGCGGGCGGATCACGCTCGGACCGCGCGCTTTCGGGCGCCGGAGCAGCTGCTCGGGGACTTAGCTCGTAGCCGAGGACGGCCGCTTGCGGGTTATCTTGCGGAGCGTGGGCGAGATTGTGGGCGCTCGGGCCTCTCGATGACGCCGAGATCGCGTTCTCGGCTTCCGCCTGCGCGTCGCCACTTGCAAATCACAATCACTTTGGAGGAGCGTAATGGCCGACACCACCTGCCACATGTCGATCTCCCTCGACGGCTTCGTCGCCGGGCCGGATCAAAGCCGCGAAGACCCGCTCGGCAAGCGGGGCCGCGAGCTTCACGGCTGGCACCTTGGC